>Ga0308156_1000028_pt1 | contig 631632 bp, 552 predicted proteins | sample PhyAR2_FD_201041 | JGI IMG/M metagenome (GOLD analysis project Ga0308156, IMG submission 201041) | Phyllosphere microbial communities from UC Gill Tract Community Farm, Albany, California, United States - DLSL A.R2 | ecosystem: Host-associated > Plants > Phyllosphere > Unclassified | place... | reverse complement strand
TGACTACATTCACTACTACAACCACCACCGGCTCAAGCTCAAACTAAAAGGCCTGAGTCCGGTGGAGTACCGAACTCAGGCCTTGAGCCTCTAGCATTTAACTGTCCAACTTCTTGGGGTCAGTTCAAAGCGATGACTGCACATTCCAACCGCACCGGGTGCTGGGCACGCGGCATGGCCGTGGCCGCCATCGCGCTGGCCTTGGCCGGCTGCGGCGAGAAAAAGACCGAGCTGGGCCAGGGGGGCTCGGAAGTCTCCGGCTCGGCCGGGCCGGCGGGCGGCCAGGGCGCGCATGCCAGCCTGGAGCGCTGCGATGCGCCGATCGCCACCGTGGCCTTGCTGGAGAACCCGCGCGGCTACGTCATGCCCAGCAGCGTGAACCTGCCGCCGACCCCTGTGCCGCTGGTGCGCTTGCTGATGCAGCAAAGCGGCTGCTTTCGCGTGGTGGACCGGGCCGGTGGCCTGGAGGGCACCATCCGCGAGGGTGAGCTGCAGGATGCCGGCGTGCTGCGTCCCCATGGCACGGTGCAAAAGCGCAAGGGCTATGAGGCCCAGTACACGATGGTGCCCAACCTCACCTTCAGCGAGCAGGATGCCGGCCGGGGCCTGGCGGGCATCATCGCGATGATCCCGGTGCTGCGCGATATCGCGGGACTTGCCGGTGTGGCCGAGCAGGTCAAGTTCAAGGAGGCGCAGACGGCCCTGTTCCTGACCGACAACGAAACCACCGAGCAGGTCGCCGCTGCTACCGGCTCGGCCCGTGCGACCGACCTGGGCGTGGGCGGCGTGCTGCTGGGCCGCCTGGGTGGCGGCGCTGGCATGGGCTGGAGCAATACCAATGAGGGCAAGGTGATCGCCGCCGCCTTCCTGAACGCCCACAACCTGATGGTGCAGCAGGTGCGGTTGCTGCAGGCCAAGGCCTTGCCACCGGCCGTGGCCACCCGCAAGCCCGAGGCCAAGCGTTGACGATGCAAGCGACCCCAGGCGCCAGCCTGTCCTACAAACTGCCGCGCTCGGTGCTGGTCATCATCCACACGGACGATCTGCAGGTGCTGCTGCTGCGCCGCGTCAGCCAGATGGAGGGCCAGGACTACTGGCAACCGGTGACCGGCAGCCAGGACAGCGATAGTGAGAGCTGGCAGGAGACGGCCATCCGCGAGGTCTTCGAGGAAACCGGCGTCGATGCCCGGCAGCCCGGCTGCGTGCTGCGCGACTGGGATCTGGAGAACACCTACCCGATCTACCCGGCCTGGCGCCACCGCTATGCGCCCGATGTCTGCATGAACACCGAGCATGTGTTCAGCTTGCAGGTGCCGTCCTACACCAAGATCGTGCTCAGCCCCCGTGAGCACACCGCCCATGCGTGGCATGATTGGCAAGAGGCAGCACAGCGCTGCTATTCCATATCGAACAGCGAAGCCATTCTCTGGCTGCCGAGGTTCATAGCTTCATGACCGATACTCACGACGATTTACCGATACTGCGGGTGGCGACCTACAACATCCACAAGGGGGTGCAGGGCCTGGGACCCGTGCGCAGATTGGAGATCCACAACCTGGGGCTGGCGGTCGAGCAGATGGATGCCGACATCATCTGCCTGCAGGAGGTGCGCAAGGACAACCGCAAGGAAGAGAGCTTCTTCAACAACTGGCCCGAGCAGAACCAGGCGGATTTTCTGACCCCGCTGGGCTACACCGCTGCCTACCGCACCAATGCCACTACCCGCTGGGGCGAGCATGGTAACGCCTTGCTCACACGCTGGCCGATTCTGGAGTCCAACCACCGCGACATCTCCGACCACCGCTTCGAGCAGCGCGGGCTCTTGCATGTGGCCATGGAGATTGCCGGCCGGCGCATCCACACCATCGTCGTGCACCTGGGCCTGGTGCATGGCAGCCGCCTGCGCCAGACTGCGCTGATCCATGAGTTCATCAAGGCCCATGTGCCCGATGACGAGCCAGTGATTGTCGCGGGCGACTTCAACGACTGGGGCTTTCAGGTCAAGCGCATGCTGGCCGGTTTTGGCCTGTTCGAGTACGACGAGCAGCCGCTGATGACCTATCCCTCGCGCCTGCCCGTTGTGCAGCTGGACCATGTCTATGCCCGGGGTCTGACGCCCTGCGGCCTGTTTGTGCCCCGGGGCCGCATCTGGTGGCGCATGTCCGACCATCTGCCGTTGATTGCCGAGTTCCGGCTGCGCGACTGATTTCTGGATCGAAACCCGTTTTTTGAGTGATAAATGCTATTGATTCAATAGCTTTTATGCTTTTCCTGCGTTGGCTGAGGGGCAAGACACAAGTCGGGCTTATAGGCTTGTAATCGCTGCTACTATTCTTAATATGTTTACAGAACTATCCGATCCGAATAAAGCACCCGCCAGCGACGAAGGCACGCCGGTGTCCGTCAAGATCCGTGAGCGGATAGTGGCAGCCCAGCAGCGCTTCCATGCCAATGACAACATCTCCGAGTTCATTGAGCCCGGTGAGCTCGAGCAGCTGCTCGACGAAGTCGAGAGCAAGATGCAGGGGGTGCTCGACAGCATGGTCATCAACACCAAGGACGACCACAACACCCACAACACCGCGCGCCGCGTCGCCAAGATGTACCTGACCGAGGTGTTCAAGGGCCGCTATGTGCCCCAGCCCGAGGTCACCGCCTTCCCCAATGCCGAGCACCTCAACGAGCTGATGATCGTCGGCCCGATCACCGTGCGCAGCGCCTGCAGCCACCACCTCTGCCCGGTCATCGGCAAGGTCTGGATCGGCGTGCTGCCCAACAAGAATACCAATGTGATCGGTCTGTCCAAATACGCCCGTCTGGTCGACTGGGTGCTGGGCCGCCCCCAGATTCAGGAAGAGGCCATCGTGCAGCTGGCCGATCTGATCATGAAGAAGACCCAGCCTGACGGCCTGGCCGTGGTGCTGGAGGCTTCGCACTTCTGCATGTCCTGGCGCGGTGTGCGCGAGATGGACTCCAAGATGCTCAACTCCGTCATGCGTGGCGAGTTCCTGACCAACCCCAATCTGCGGCGCGAGTTCCTGTCGCTGATTCCACAACGCGCAGGCAACTGATCTGCACCCTGACCTTGTGACACCCGGGCCCGCCCCGGGTTATTTTTTTCCGCCTCGCTTCTTCCGTCCCGCCAGCCATGACGCTCCACGCTTTCACGCTCATCATCGCGGCCGGCATCATCCACGCTTTCTGGAACATCGTCGCCAAGAAAGCCGGTGGAGATGCCCGCTTCTCGCTGTTCACCTCGGTGCTCAATGCGCTGGTGTGGCTGCCGGTGGGCTGGTGGGTGGGCAAGGATGTGGTGCCGCAGTGGGGCAGCACCGAATGGGCCTTTGTCTCGGCCAGCGCCTTGCTGCATATCTTCTACTTTGTCACCCTGCTGCGCGGCTACCGGGTGGCTGACCTGACCGTGGTCTACCCGCTGGCGCGCGGCAGCGGGCCACTGATCTCCTCGATGGTGGCGGTGCTGTTTCTGGGCGAGCATCTGTCGAGCCTGGGCGCCCTGGGCATTGCCGCCGTGGTGGCGGGTGTGTTCCTGATTGCCGGCGGCCCGGCCATGCTGCGCGCCGCCACCCGGCCCGGGCCCGGTGAGGCCCGGGACCGCACCATCAAGGGCCTGTACTACGGCCTGCTGACTGGCCTGTTCATTGCCGCCTATACGGTGGTGGACAGCTATGCCGTCAAGGTGCTGCTGCTGTCGCCCATCTTGCTGGACTACATGGGCAACCTGGTGCGGGTGGTAATGCTGGCGCCGCTGGGCGTGATGAACTGGAGCGAGACCCGGCGCCTGTGGCTGCAGCAGTGGCGCTTTGCGCTGGTGGTTGCCATTTTCAGCCCCATGGCCTATGTGCTGGTGCTGTATGCGGTGCAGACTGCGCCCATCTCGCATGTGGCGCCTGCGCGTGAGGTCTCGATGCTGTTTGCCGCGTTGATCGGCGGCAAGCTGCTGGGCGAGGGCGACCGGCTGCTGCGCATTGCCGGTGCGCTGCTGATCGGCGTGGGCGTGGTCGCGCTGGGACTGGGCTGAGCGATGCCCAGCGCTGCGCTGCCACCGGTACTGGGCTGCGATTTCAGCAGCAGCCCGAGCCGGCGCAAACCCGTGGTGGTGGCCTGGGGCCAGCTGGATGCCGAGGCGGGCACGGTGGCGCTGCAGGGCTTTCACAGCTTTGCCAGCTTGGCGCAGTGGCAGGAGTTTTTGCAGCAGCAGCCTGCCTGGGTCGGGGGCTTTGACCTGCCGTTTGCACTGCCGCGCGTGCTCATCAACCAACTGGGCTGGCCCAGCGACTGGCAGGCCTGCATGCAGCATTACGCCGGCATGGAGCGCAGCGAGATCCGAACCCTGTTCAAGGCCTTTTGCGATGCCAGGCCAGCCGGCAGCAAGTTTGCCCACCGCACCACCGATGGGCCCGCAGGCTCCAGCCCCTCGATGAAATGGGTCAATCCCCCCGTGGCCTGGATGCTGCATGCCGGCCTGCCCCGGTTGCTGGATGTGGGCGCGGATTTTCCGGGCCTGCTGCGCCGTGACAGTGCCCGCGTCGCGCTGGAGGCCTACCCCGGCATGCTGGCGCGCGAGCTGATCGGCCGGCGCAGCTACAAAAGCGACGACCGCCAGCGCCAGACGCCCGAGCGTGCCCACGCCAGGGCAGAGTTGCTGGATGCCTTGCAGCAAGGCCAGCACCGTTTGGGGCTGCGTCTGCTGGCTGATACCGCGCAACTGCAGACCATGGCGGGGGATGCCAGTGGCGACCACCTCGATGCCGCCATCTGCATGTTGCAGGCTGGCTGGGCGCTGGCCCAGCATGCGGCGGGCCATGCGCTGTATGGCCTGCCGCCCGGCATTGACCCGCTGGAAGGCTGGATCGTCACTGCGCCGCTGTCACGCCCGTAAGCGCAGGCAGATCTGGTCGGCTGGGCCGCAGGCCATAATGTGCCGGTTCTTCGCCGCTGGTCTGCGGCCCTTTCCCGAGACATTCCTATGCCCACTTTCCAATCCCTGCTGGCCTTTTTTGGTGTTGCCGTATTGCTGGCGCTGTCGCCCGGGCCGGACAACCTGTTTGTGCTGATGCAATCGATACAGCGTGGCTGGCGCGTGGGCATTGCCGTAGTGGTGGGCCTGTGCCTGGGCGTGGTGGTGCACACCACGGTGGTGGCGCTGGGGCTGGCAGCGGTATTTGCCGCGTCCAGCATTGCATTCACGGTGCTCAAGTGGTGTGGCGCTGCCTACCTGGCCTATCTTGCCTGGGGTGCCTGGCGGGCACCGGTGGCTGCAGATGCATCTGCTGGCGGAGCGGCCGCCAGCGGAAGCGGTCGGGCGGACATCGCAGGCAAGGACCTGCTGGTGATGGTGCGCCGTGGCTTGGTGATGAACCTCACCAACCCCAAGGTGCTGATCTTCTTCCTGGCCTTTTTGCCGCAGTTTGCCGACCCCGCCATCGGCCCGGTTGGCCCGCAGATCTTTGTCTTTGGCGCCGTGTTCATCCTGGCGGCCTTCCTGGTGTTTGGCGCCATTGCGCTGTTCTCCGGCGCCTTTGGCAACCTGCTGCTGCGCTCGCCGCGCGCGCAGTTCTGGCTCAACAAGATCACCGCTGTGGTGTTTGTGGGCCTGGCAGTCAAGCTGGCCACTGCGCAGCGCTGAGGCGCTGAGGCGCTGTCAGGCCCCCGGCGGCTGCGCTGGCGGGCCGCTTTAGCTGTGGTGGTAGCGGTATTCCTGCGTTTTGCCGCCATAGCCATAGGCGGCAGCGCGTGCATCGATCACATGCACATAGGACACCGGGTGCAACTGCGGCATCAGGCCGGCCATCGTGTCATACACCGCTTGCAGGTAGCGCGCTTTCTCCGCCTTGGTATTGGTCTCGTCGGTGATGCTGATATCCAGCTGAAAGGCCGACTGCCCCAGCTCCTCCAGCGTCTGGCCGGCAATCCACCAGTCCTGCGCTGCGACCTGGGTGAAGGCGATGGCAATCACCTCGGGGCGCTTGCCCAGAATGTCTTGCGTGAGCTGGGAAATGGCCTGGCTGATCTGTTGCTGGCGCTCGGCATGGCGGGGGCCTGAGAGTTGGATGGCGATGTGGGGCATGAAAGGCTCCTGGGGTGATTGATGGGTCTATTGTGCGAGCCCTCTATGCATTTGAAAAACAGGAAGATATGATAGTAGCCATCTGCTAAACCGTTGGATAGACCATGGCCCACCTGGACCTCGCCCAGCTTCGCACCCTGATCGCTGTTGTCGAGGCCGGCAGCCTGACGGCCGCCGCGCCGCAGCTGTTTCTGTCGCAGTCGGCGGTGAGCGAGCAGATCAAGAAGCTGGAGGACTGTATTGGCAAGCCGCTGCTGCTGCGCAGCAAGACCGGCGTGCTGCCCACGGCGGCCGGCAGCCAGCTGCTGGGCCATGCGCGGGCGCTGGTAGGCATGGCCGACCATGCCTTGCGTGACATGCGCGGCCTGGCACTGCAGGGGGCCCTCAAGCTCGCCGTTACCGACTACTTCAAACCCGATGCGCTGGCGCGCATGCTCAAGGCCCTGGCCGAGCGCCACCCTGCTGTGCGGCTGGAGGTCAGCGTGCTGCGCAGCGCCGAGGTGGAGGCCGCCTATGCCCAGGGGCAGTGCGACTTGGGCCTGGTGATGGCGCTGCCCCCTTTCAAACAGCGCCTGCAGTTGCTGGGGCCGGAAGAGCCAATGGTCTGGGCCCGTGCCCGCCAATGGGCCGCCGAGCCCGGCCAGCCGCTGCCCTTGCTGGTGCTGCCCGACAGCTGCGCGCTGCGCCACTATGCCGAGACGCGTTTGCGCCAGCAGGGCGTGGACTATGTGGTGGCCCACCAGGCCTCCGGCGTCGCCGGCCTGCAGTCGGCCATTGCGGCTGGCCTGGGCGTGGCCTGCATCAACGCAGCGGTGCTGACCGAGGCGATGGCGCCCGTCCTGCCTGGCGCGGGCTTGCCGCGCCTGAGCCGTGTGCGCTTTGGCCTGCTGCCGGTGCAGGGCGCAGAGCCTGCGCTGGTGCAACAGGTGCGGGCCTTGCTGCAATCGGATTGGGTGGCTTAGACGATCAATGGGCCAGCGCCGCTGGCAGGCCCAGGCCCTGGTAAATGCGCCGCATATGCGCGGCCAGCCGTTTGGACTGCGGCTGCTGGTTGTGCCAGGGCTGCACCAGGTTTTGCAAGGCTGTCCACTGGCCGCTATGCCGCAACGCGCTCCAGTAGAGCTGGCTGAACAGGTCGCGCTGGGCATGGCTGCCGCCGACCTCGACCAGGCGCGCAATCAAGGGGCCCAGCAGCTGGGCGGCCTGTTGGTACTGGCCTTGCGCATGGGCCAGCAGGCCCCGCGCGGCGGGCAGGCAGACATCCTGCCAGGCGGTGCGCAGCCGGGGCTGCAGCTGCGCATCGGCATGGCTTTGCATGCTGGCCAGCAGCTGCTGCGCGGCCTGCCACTGCCCGGCGCGGGCGAGGCCGTACAGGTACTGCAGGTCGAGAAACGGCAGCACATGGTCATGCTGGCGCTGCAGCAGGTAGGGACTGAGCTGCTGCCAGCGCTGGCCGACATCAACGCTCTCCAGCTCCAGCCGCGCCAGCAACGAGATGGAGCCGATCTGGTCCTGCGAATAGGCGGGCACCACCCCCCAGACCTGGCGGTCATGCAGCTGCAGCGCTTCGTCGTGGCGCGCATCCTCCATCAGGAACAGTGCCAGGTGCCACCAGTTGTGCGTCTGCATGAAGGAGTTGAGCCCCGTCCAGCTGCCGCTGGCGCCTTGCATGAAGGCCAGGCCTTCATCCACACGGCCTTCGGTCAGCAGCACATGGGCCAGCGCATGGTGGGCCCAGGGCTCTTTGAAGCGCAGCTGCAGCGCATGGCGCGCTGCGCGCTCGGCCGGGCCGAGCAGATGGCATTGCTCATAGGCAAAGGCCAGCATGCCGTGGAAATAGGAGATATCGGCGCAGTGCGGCTGGGCGGCCAGCGCCATGCGCAGCATGGCCGGTGAATCGCCCAGGTTGAAGGCATGGTAGTGCGCGAGCTTGAGCGCGGCGAGATCGCGGGGGTAGTGGTGGACCAGCGCTTCCAGCCTGTGCGCGGCCAGGGGCGTGTCGCCATGGGCCCAGGCCTCGATGGCGGCCAGCCACTGCGCTTCGCGGTCATGGGCCTGCACCAGCTGGGTGCGGGCGCGCTGCAAAAAGGGCCGCGCCTGCTGGGCGGCCTGGGCGTCTTCGGCAAACAGATGGAGGGCGGCGCACCAGGTCTGCACCAGCGGGCTGGGGTCCCGCACGGCAATGTCCAGGATGCGCAGCACGCGCATCTCGCAGGCGGCAAATCCTTCTGCAAAATCGTTCAGGTAGGGCAGGGCGGCCGCATCGCTGCTGACCGGGTTGCCATACAGGTCGTGCTGCATGCCCATGCGTTTGTCTCCTCGGCTCAGGCCTGGGGCGGCTGGGGCCAGGGCTTTTGCGGGCCCCGGATCTGCTCGAAAGCCCGCGACAGCTGCAGCACGCCCAGGTCGTCAAAACGCGCGCCGGCAATCTGCAGGCCAATGGGCAGGCCGGCAGCGGTGTAGCCGCAGTTGATGGAGGCGGCCGGCTGCTCCGACATGTTGTAGGGAACGGTAAAGCCGATGTGCTCCAGCGGGCGCAAGGGGTCGTTGGTGGGCGATGCCCATTCGGCCGCAAAGGCGACGTGGGGCGCCACCGGCGAGATCACAAAGTCGAACGCGCTGCAGGCCTTGACGGTGGCCAGGCGCACCTGGTGGAACTGCTGGCTGGCCTGGAAGACCGCGCTGCCGCTCATGCCCTCGGCGCTCTCGGCCCAGGTACGGATATACGGCAGCACCTTGTCGCGCTGCGCGCTGCTGAGTGCCTGCAGATCGCTGAGCGAGCGCATGCGCCAGAAGCGGTCCATGCCGTCCAGCATCACGGGCGTCATGAAGGGCTGCATCGGCGTGATCTGGGCGCCAGCGGCTTCCAGCAGCGCAGCAGCCCGCTCGATGGCGGCGCGCACCTCGGGCTGCAGCGGCAGGCCGCAGCCCGCATCGAGCAAGAGGCCAATGCGCTTGCCCCGGATAAAGTCCGCACCGGTGGTGGCCACGGTGCTCCAGGCAATGTCCTGCGGCGGCAGGCTCATGCTGTCGCGCGCATCGGGGGCCGACAGCACCTGCATCATCAGTGCCGAATCGTCCACGCTGCGAGTCATAGGACCGGCGGCGCGGCCTTGGTACGGTGGGTCGATGGGAATGCGACCCAGGCTGGGCTTGAGGCTGTAGATACCGCACCAGCTGGCCGGCAGGCGCAAGGAACCACCGATGTCGGTGCCGATGTGCAGCGGCCCGTAGCCTGCGGCGGCTGCGGCACCGCCACCCGCGCTGGAGCCGCCCGGGCCCTTGCTCAGGTCCCAGGGGTTGCGCGCCAGCGGGTGAAAGCTCGACAGGCCCGACGACAGCATGCCGTAGTCAGGCATCGTGGTCTTGCTGAAGCAGATGGCATGGGCCTCGCGCAGGCGGGCTGCGGGCGGCGCATCCGCAGCCGCAGGCACCAGGTTGACGGCCGCTGTGCCTGCGGGCAGTGGGTCGCCCTGGGTGGCGATGTTCTCCTTGATCGTCACCGGCAGGCCATCGAGCAGGCCGGCGGGTGCGCCCTTGTGCCAGCGTGCTTCGCTGGCGCGGGCCTGCGCCAGCGCCTCTTCAGGCCGGTACAGGTAGGTGGCACACAGATGCGGCTCCCACTGCCCGACATGGTCGATGACGGATTGCATGACATCGACAGGGGAGAGTTCTTGCTTTTGGTAGGCGGCCAGCAGCGCTGTGGCGGGCCAATCGTGCAACGCGGTCATATCGGGCAGGGGTAGTGAAAAAGGTTGAGAAGCGCTATGAAAAACGCCCATCTCGGCAGGCCGTAGATGGGCGGTGTGCTGGTTTGAAGCCTAGCGCAAGACCGGGTTCAAGCCCAGTACATGGATGACAGGTCGTTGATGAAGATCGGCATGTCCTTCCACAGGCCACGCACGTTCTTCGCGGCAATGGTCACCCACTGCGGCTGGTACAGGTAGACGTTGGCAGCATCTTCGGCCAGCAGGCGCTGGGCCTCGCCCAGCAGACGCGAGCGATCGGCCGGGCGGGCTTCGAGCTTGATCTGTTCGAACAGCTTGTTGAACTTCTCGGACTTGTAGCCCCAGTAGTAATCGGGCCGGGTGTAGTTCTCCAGGTCGAAAGGCTCGACGTGCGAGATCAGCGACAGGTCGTAGTTCTTGTTGGTGTAGGTGCCCGAGAGCCACTGCGCCCATTCCACGTTCTGCAGCTTGACCTCGACACCGATCTTGGCCAGTTGCGCGGCTATGATCTCGCCGCCCTGGCGCGCATACGGCGTGGGGGGCAGGGTCATGCTCAGGCTCAGTGGCGTCTTCACGCCGGCCTCGGCCATCAGCTTCTTGGCCTTTTCCACATCAAAGGGGTTGATGCCGGTGGTGTCCACATAGCCATAGGCGCCGGGCACGTAGTGGCTGCCAATCGGCACGCCCAGGCCTTCGGCCGCACCGGCGATGACGGCCTTGCGGTCGATGGCCGCAGACAGTGCACGGCGCACACGCACATCGTCCAGCGGCTTGCGTCGCTCGTTGATGGCGACGATGGTCTTGGCGCGCGAGCCGGAGATGACCACCTGGTAGCGCGGGTTGGTCTTGAACTGGTCTATGCCACGGGCCGAGACGCGCGGGAAGATGTCCACATCACCGGCCAGCAAGGCGGCCACTTGCGCAGCGGCATCCGAGATGAAGCGGAAGGTGGCGCGGCGGATGCGGATGCTGCCGGGGTTGCGGTACTGCGGCCAGGCATCCAACGTGATGGAGGCGCCCTTGCTCCAGTTGCCCAGCTTGTAGGGGCCGGTGCCGATGGGCTTGGTCGCGTTGCTGTCGGCGCTCTTGGGCTCCACGATGATCGAGGTGGCCTGGCCCAGCACGAACAGCAGATCCGGGTCGATTTCCTTGTTCAGGATCACCACCGTGTGGTCGTCCACCACCTGGGCCGTCAGGTTGGCGAAGGTGCGCTTGTCCTTGTTGGTGCTCTTCTCACCGGCTGCGCGGTCAAAGGAGAACTTCACGCTGTTGGCGTTGAAGGGCTCGCCATTGTGAAAGCTCACCCCTTTGCGCAGCTTGAAGGTGTAGGTCTTCAGATCGGGCGAGACCTCCCAGCTCTCGGCCAGCAGCGGCGAGACGCTGCCGTCCGAGTTGATCTTGGTCAGCGTCTCGTAGAGGTTGTAGTGGGTGATCTCGGCAATCGAAGAGGCGGCGCCGGCGGTGGGATCGAGCCCTGGCGGCTCCAGGGTCATGCCCAGCACAACGGTGTCTTTCTTGGCCTGCGCCTGGGCGATGCCAGGCAGCCACAGCGGCAGCGGTGCCAGGGTGCCTGCAGCAAGCAGGTGTCTACGGTTCAGCATCCGGTACTCCTTGGATAGGGGTTTATTCAATTTATGGGGAAAGCTGGGCAGTGGCGCCGCCGTTGCCGGGCGCGCCGAAAAGCTCAAGCACGGTTATACAGGACTTGCGCCAATCCCTGCTGGCATGCGGTGACGCCGGGGCCTGACCTGGGGCACGGCCTGCACCAGTTTTTGCGTATAGGGGTGCTGGGCATGCTGGAACAGCTGGGTGGGCGCACCGCGCTCGACGATCTCGCCCTGGTAGAGCACCACCACCGCATCGCAGAGGTGGTTGATGACGGCCAGGTCGTGGCTGATGAGCAGGTAGGTGATGCCGTGCTCGCGCTGCAGATCCTGCATCAGGTTGAGCACCTGGGCCTGCACCGATACGTCCAGCGCACTCACGGGTTCATCGGCAATGATCAGCCGGGGCTTGGTGATCAGTGCGCGGGCGATGGCGATGCGCTGGCGCTGGCCGCCGGAGAACTCATGCGGGTACTTGTCCACATCCTGCGCGCGCAGGCCCACCTGCTGCAGCACCTGGCTGGCGCGCTCGCGCTGCTCAGCACGCGAGCTGGTGTTTTGCGCCTGCAGCGGTTCGCTGACGATGCGCTCGACGGTCTGGCGCGGGTCGAGTGAGCCATAGGGGTCCTGGAAGACCATCTGGAAATCCTTGCGCGCGCGTTGCAGCGCAGCCGCTTCCATGCGGTGCAGGTCCTGGCCTTCCAGTAGCACCTGGCCGGAGGTCGGCTGGTCCAGTGCCATGACCAGGCGCGCCAGGGTGGACTTGCCCGAACCCGACTCGCCGACGATGCCCAGGCTCTGGCCGGCATGCAGGTCAAAGCTCACGCCCTTGAGGGCGCGCACCGTGGGGGGCGCGGAAAACAGCTTTTCGCGGGGCAGGGTGTAGGTGCGCACCAGGTCGCGCACTTGCAGCAAGGGGGGGGTGTGGGAGGCTGCCGTCATGCGGGGGTCTCGTCAGGGGTCTCGGTGGCGATGGCGTAGGCCTCGGGCTGCAGGCAGTGCACCTGGTGCGTCTCCTGCGGATGGGTCGATGGCAGTGCCACACGGGGCGGCTTTTGCACAAAGCAGGGGGCCTGGGTAAAGCTGCAGCGCCCGGCAAAGGTGCAGCCAGCGGGCAGGTCGACCAGCTCGGGCACCGAGCCGGCAATGGTGTGCAGGCGCTGGGGCTGGCCCTGCAGGCGCGGCTGCATGCTGGGGCGCGCGGCCAGCAGGCCCCGGGTGTAGGGATGGGCCATGTGCTCGAACACGGCCTCGGTGCTGCCCGATTCGACAACCGTGCCGCCATACATCACGACCATCTTGTCGACGTTCTGCGAGATCACGCCCAGGTCGTGCGAGATCAGCAGCAGGGCCATCTGGCGCTCTTCGACCAGGCCATTGATCAGGTCCAGAATCTGCTGCTGGATGGTGACGTCCAGCGCCGTGGTGGGCTCGTCGGCGATCAGCAGATCGGGGCCGCAGGCCAGCGCCATCGCGATCGTGATGCGCTGGCGCTGCCCGCCCGAGAACTGGTGCGGATAGGCATCAAAGCGCTGCGCGGGCTGGGCAATGCCGACGCGGTCGAGCAGTGCAATCGCTTCTTCACGGGCCTGGCGTGCGCTCCAGCCCTTGTGCAGGCGCAGCGGCTCGCTGATCTGGCGGCCAATGGTGTGCACCGGGTTCAGCGCCGTCATCGGCTCCTGGAAGATCATCGCAATGCGGTTGCCGCGCACACTGCGCCACCAGCGGTCGGGCTGCTGCACCAGGCTTTGGCCATCCAGCGTAGCGCTGCCGTTGACCTGGGCCGAGTCCGGCAGCAGGCCCATCAAGGCCATGGCCGTGATGGATTTGCCGCAGCCCGATTCGCCAATCAGGCCCAGTGCCTGGCCGCGCTCGATCTGGAAGCTGACATCGCGCACGGCGCGGGCGGGGCCCCGGTGGGTTTGCAGCACGATCTCGAGCTGCTGTACATCAATCAATGCCATGGACACTCCTTAGAACGTCAACACGTTCTTAGCGCTTGCGGGCGAGACGGGGGTCGAGCAGGTCGCGCAGACCGTCGCCCAGCAGGTTGAGGCCCAGCACCGACAGGGCAATCGCCACGCCCGGGAAGACGGCCAGCAGCGGCGCCTGGAACATCAAGGTCTGCGCCTCGCTCAGCATGCGGCCCCAGGACGGCTGCGGTGGCTGGGTGCCCAGGCCCAGGTAGGAAAGCGCGGCCTCGGCCAGGATCGCAATCGCAAAGCGGATGGTGCATTGCACGATCAACGTGGCCGAGATATTGGGCAGCACATGCTGCCAGGTGATGGCCCAGGCGCCCTTGCCGCAGGCGCGTGCAGCGGTGACGTATTCGCGCCCCCAGATGGTGTTGGCCGAGCCGCGTGCAATGCGGGCGAACATGGGAATGTTGTAGATGCCGATGGCCACAATCGCGTTGACGATGCCCGGGCCGAAGACGGCGGTCAGCATGATGGCCGAGAGAATCGCGGGGAAGGCCAGCGAGAAATCGGCCAGGCGCATGATGGCCTCTTCAACCCAGCCGCGTTTGGCAGCGGCCAGCAGGCCCAGCGCCGTGCCGACCACGACGCCGATGCCCACGGCAATGACGCCGACCAGGATCGAGGCGCGGGCGCCCAGCAGCAGCTGCGACGCAACATCGCGCCCATAGGCATCGGTGCCCAGCCAGTGGGCCAGCGAAGGCCCTTGCAGCTTGGCCTCCATGTTCATCTCGAAGGCCGAGTGCGGCGTCCAGACATAGGACAGGCCAGCGGCGAGCAGGAGCAGTGCCGTGAGCACCAGGCCAATCATGAAGCTGGGGTTGCGCAGTGCGCGGCGCCACAGCGTGTTGCGGGGTACGGTGTTGCCTGGCACTGGGCTGGCAGCGGGCGCGGGCAGGGTGGGGGCGACGGAGGTAGGCGGTTGCATGGCGTGCTCAGATATCGCTGGCTTTGGTGCGGGGGTCGATCCAGGCATAGAGCAGGTCCACCACGAAATTGACGATCACCACCATGGCTGCCAACAGCATCACACAGTTGCGCACCACCATCAGGTCCCGGTTGGCAATGGCCTGAAAGATCAGGCGGCCCATGCCCGGCAGGTAGAACACGTTCTCGACGACGATCGTGCCAGCCATCAGCTCGGCAAACTGCAGGCCCATCACGGTGACCACCGGCACCAGCGCATTGCGCAGCACATGGCCATACAGCGCTGCGCGTTGCGACAGTCCCTTGGCCCGGGCGGTGCGCACAAAGTCCTCGCGCAGCACTTCGAGCACCGATGAGCGGGTGATGCGCGCCAGGATGGCGGCCTGCACCACCGCCAACGACAGCGCTGGCAGCAACAGCGACTTGATCGCTGCCCAGGGCGAGCCGCCCGATGCCTCGGTCCAGCCCGGAAAGCCGCCCGCCGAGAACCATTTGAGCTGCACCGAAAACAGCAAAATCAGCAATATGGCGAACCAGAAATTGGGAATCGCAATACCCAGCTGGGCGAGGCCCATGACACTGACATCACCGATCTTGTTGTGGCGGCTGGCGGCATAAATGCCGGCGGCCAGTGCGACGACGGTGGTGATGGCCATGGCCATCAAGGCCAGCGGCAGGGTGAGCGCCATGCGCTCGGCAATCAGTTCGATGACGGGGGTGCCGTAGCTGTAGCTGTTGCCCAGGTCCAGGTGCACGAGTCCCGAGATCCAGTGCACGTAGCGCTCCCACGCAGGTTGGTTGAGCCCGAGCTGCTCGGCCAGCTCGGCCACCGCTTCGGGAGCGGCATCAGGCCCCATCAGCATCTGGGCGGCGTTGCCCGGCAGGATCTCCAGCACGAGGAAGACGACAATCGAGGTGCCCAGCAAGGTGAGCAGCAAGGTGAGTGTGCGCTTGAGAATGAATAAGCCCATGGATAGCCATCGTGGTTAGGAAAGGCGCGCAGACTGCAGGTGCTGGTTGTATTTTTTCGCAGCGGCAAGCATAACGCGAACAATTCCGACACACCATACATGCTTACTCGCAGTGCCACGAGTATGGCTAAGGCGCACGCGGGATAATGTCGCTCATGTCACACTTCTTCCCCCGTGCTGGAATCTTGGAGACGCCGCCATGGCCTTGATGATTACCGATGAGTGCATCAACTGCGATGTCTGCGAGCCCGAGTGCCCCAACGATGCCATCTCAATGGGGGAGGACTACTATGAGATCGATCCGCACCGCTGCACCGAATGCGTGGGCCATTTTGATGAGCCCCAGTGCGTGCAGATCTGCCCGGTGGCCTGCATTCCGGTGCACCCCGATTTTCAGGAAGACAAGCCCACGTTGATGCAGCGCTATCTGCGCCTGCAGGCTGACAAGAGCCTATGACTGCGGGGTTGTCGGGGGGGGCGGTGATGTGCGTGTAGCCCGGCGCGCTCAGACGGCCTGAGGGCGCGGCGGCTTGGGCCGCTGGGGCTTGGTGGTGTGGATCTTCAACGTGGCCTTGTCCATGTCGCCCGCCAGCAGCTCGGGCGAGGCCTGCAGCGCATGGATGATGCTGTCTTCGATCAGGGTTCGCTGGTCCGGCGCTGGCTTGCGCAGAACCCAGTTGGGCACCTCCTGCTTGTCACCGGGGTGGCCGATGCCGATGCGCAGGCGCCAGTAATCGGATGATCCCAGCTGCGCATGGATATCGCGCAGGCCGTTGTGGCCGCCGTGGCCACCGCCACGCTTGAGCTTGACCTGGCCGGGCGGCAGATCGAGTTCATCGTGCACCACCAGAATCTCTTCGGGCTTGATCTTGAAAAAACGTGCGAGCGCACCGACCGACTTGCCCGACAGGTTCATGAAGGTCTGGGGCTCCAGCAGCCAGACCGACTCGCCTTGCACCGAGGTGCGTGCGACCAGGCCGTAGTAGTTGCGGTCGGGAACCAGCTGCAGGCGCAGGTCGCGGGCCAGCGCATCAAGCCACCAGAAGCCGGCGTTGTGGCGCGTGCCTTCGTATTCAGGGCCGGGATTGCCGAGGCCAACAAACAGCTTGATCATGGGCGGATGGAATGAGGTGGGAAGAATGAAAAAAGGCTGCATTGACCAGCAATGCAGCCTCTGGCTTGCAGACGCCGGAGGCGTCAGCAGCTTGCTGTGCGATTAAGCAGCAGGCGCTTCGCCTTCTGCAGGTTCAGCAGCAGCAGGAGCAGCCACGGACACCAGCGCAGGGTTGGTTTGTGCAGCCAGCTTCACGCCCTTGGGCAGAGCGATGTCCTTCAAGTGGACGGTCGAACCCTTTTCCAGCTTGCTCAGGTCCACCGCGATGAATTCGGGCAGGTCCTTGGGCATGCAGATCACTTGGATTTCAGTCACAACCGGGGTCACCAGGCACTTGTCGATCTTGACAGCTGGGGACTCTTCAGCACCGCTGAAGTGGACGGGCACCTTCATGGTCAGCGCGGTGTTGGCATCGACGCGTTGGAAGTCGATGTGCAGCACCAGCTGCTTGTAGGGGTGGTATTGCACGTCGCGCAGCAGCACTTGGCTCTTGGCGCCGTCCAGGTCCAGTTCCAGCACGGATGCGTGGAAGGCTTCCTTCTTCAGTGCGTACCACAGGGTGTTGTGGTCCACTTCGATCAACTGAGGCTCAGCAGCAGCACCGTAGATGATGCCAGGCGTACGGCCAGAATTACGCAGGCGGCGGCTCGCACCCGTACCTTGCTTAGCGCGCGCAAAAGCGACAACGTTCATTTCATTACTCCAATGTGGGATGAACCGCGACCAGTTCACCCGGTTAAAAAGGCCGCTACAAATTGCAGCGGCCAGCGAAAACTATCTATTTTAGCAGAAAGCAGAAAAAGGGCCTTGCAGGCCCTTGGTTCACTCGGCTTCCTGGAACAGGCTCATCACCGATTCGCCGGTGGCAATGCGGTGCATTGTCTCACCGATCAGTGGCGCCACCGACAGCTGGCGGATCTTGCTGCAGTTGCGTGCAGCGGCCGACAGAGGGATGGTGTTGGTAACCACGACTTCGTCCAATGCAGCGCCGTTGCCGATACGCTCAATGGCCGGGCCCGAGAAGATGGGGTGCGTGCAATAGGCGTAAACCTTCTTGGCGCCGCGCTCCTTGAGCACTTCAGCCGCCTTCACCAAGGTGCCTGCGGTGTCGATCATGTCGTCCATGATGACGCAGTTGCGGCCGTCGATATCACCGATCACATGCATGACTTCGGAGACATTGGCCTTGGGGCGGCGCTTGTCGATGATGGCCAGGTCGCAATGGAGTTGCTTGGCCAATGCGCGGGCACGCACCACACCACCGACGTCCGGCGACACGACGATCAGGTCTTCGTAGTTCTTCTGGCGCAGATCACCCAGCAGCACAGGCGATGCATAGATGTTGTCCACCGGAATATCGAAGAAGCCCTGGATCTGGTCAGCGTGCAGGTCCATCGTCAGCACGCGGCTCACGCCAGCGGCTTGCAGCATATTGGCAACGACCTTGGCCGTGATGGGCACGCGGGTCGAGCGAACACGGCGGTCCTGGCGGGCGTAGCCAAAATAGGGGATCACGGCACAGATGTGCTCAGCCGATGCACGCTTCAGAGCGTCGACCATCACCAGCAGTTCCATCAGATGGTCGTTGGTGGGCGCGCAGGTGGGCTGCACCACGAACACATCGCGGGTACGTACGTTCTGCTTGATCTCGACGGTGACTTCACCGTCAGAGAAACGGCCTACGTCAGCGTTACCCAGGGAGGTATGAAGGTGTTGTGCAATTTCAGAGGCAAGTTCGCGGTTGGCGTTGCCAGTGAAAACCATGAAGTCTGGATGATGGTCTTGCATAGCGTCCCAGTGGGTATGGGTTAGCTGTGTGCGTTGCTTGTACGCGGTAAGAAATATGGCAGGGGAAGAAGGATTCGAACCTTCGCATGCCGGAATCAAAATCCGGTGCCTTAACCAGCTTGGCGACTCCCCTACAAGAATTGGTGCTAAGCATCACCAATCCTTTAAAACTTTCAGTCTTGGGTCCAACCTCTGAGAGGGTGTTCCATCAGACTTGTGCAATCTTTCACTGTCCAGTCTTGTGAAAAACTGCTCTGGCAGCTATTAGCTTGCATTTTCTTCACTGCGAAAACTGCGCTACCTGAGCCCGTCATTTTAGCATGTAATCCTTGTGATTTCAAAAAGTCAGAAACTTTTTTTATCGAAGGGCACAGGCTTTCTGCGACCGGCTGCAAGTCGTTTCGACCGAAGTCAAAGTTCTCTGCAGCGAAGCTCGTCATTGTAGCAGCTTCTGAATCGCGTTTTAGGTTCGGACTTGAAAAAATTAATTTCGTATCCAGACCCTCTTGCGGCTTCACAACTACCAGCGCGGTGTCTGCTAGTTGCTGCTCGTTTTCGAGTGGACGTATTATGTCACCGATTCCTTCGACCCAAGCCGATTTTCCGAAAATAAAAAACGGAACATCGGCGCCCAGGCTCAGACCGATGCGCTGCAGTTCAGTGCGCGAGAGCTTCAAATCCCAGAGCTGGTTCAGGGCCAGCAAGGTGCTCGCGGCATCCGATGAGCCGCCGCCCATGCCCGCCTGGGCCGGCAGGTTTTTGTACACGCCAATGTGCACGCCCTTGTTGCAGCCAGTGGCCTGCTGTAGGGCCCGCGCAGCGCGGGTGATCAGGTCATCGGCGGGCAGGGGGGTGTTCAGGTCTTCGCGGCTGATCTGGCTGCCGCTGCGCAGCTCATAGTGCAGGGTGTCGGCCCAGTCGATCAGCATGAAGACCGACTGCAGCAGATGGTAGCCATCGGCGCGTCTGCCGGTGATATGCAGGAACAGGTTGAGTTTGGCAGGTGCGGGAACGTCGTACAGCGTACGCATGGATCAGGGTCTCACAAAAAAATCATGGCGCGTCGAGGACGATGCGCAGGCTGGCTTCAGGCAGGGGGGTGAGACGGCGGGCCAGGATTCTCCCTTCGCTGCGTGCCTCCAGATCGGCCTGCCAGCCGGCCGCCTCGGTGGGTTTGCCCTGCAGCCAGTCAAACAGCGCAGCAATCGGCAAGCTGGTGCCCAGCAGGGTCTGCGTCAGCTCGTCGAGTGAGCTGGCCTGGCGGGTTTGCGTGCCTTGCTGCGCGCTGGCCTGGCCGGGTGACCATTGCACGCGTGCCACGATATTGCCAAGAGGGTTGAGCAGCACCAGCTCGCCCGATGCGGCACTGCCGGACAGCTCAAAGCTGCCGCTGGTGCTCTGCGGTGGGCTCTCCAGCACCTGTACCGACATGCGGCCCGACCAGTAGCTCTTGCCCGGTGCGGCTTCCAGCTGGCGCGCTGCGGTGCTGCAGGCCGAGATGACGGGCAGCAGGCCAGCGCCGATGACGGCCAGGCAGAGCTGCCTGCGCTGCATCGTCATGGCTTGATTCCCAGGCGCTCAAAGGTCTTCTTGACCATGTCGTTGTTGGGCGCTGTCTTCAAAACGGTGCGCAGCAGCTCTTCGGCGGGCTTGTTCTTGCCCTGCTTCCACCAGACTTCGGCCAGGTGGGCGCCAATCTCGGCATCGGGTTGCTTGGTATAGGCCTGCTCCAGCAGCTCGGCAGCGCGGTCAAGGTTGCCCAGCTTGAACTCCACCCAGCCCAGGCTGTCGGTGATGAAGGGATCGCCCGGCGACATGCTCAGCGCCTTTTCGATCAGGCTCTTGGCCTCGTCGAGCTTGAGGCCGCGATCGGCCAGCGAGTAGCCCAGCGCGTTATAGGCATGGTGAAAATCGGGCTGCAGCTCGATCAGCCTGCGCAGTTGGGTCTCGGCCAGCTCCATGTTGTTCATGCGTTCGGCGAGCATGGCCTGCTCGTACAGCGCGTCCGGGTCCTGCGGTTGCAGTGCGACCAGGCGGCCTTGCAGCTCCAGCGCCTTGGCATAGTTCTTCGCAGTCTTTTGCAGCTGCACTTGCGCTGCCAGCTTGGCGCGCGCTTCGCCGGCATTGCCTTCGGGCAACTGGTCCAGCAAAGTAGCAGCGGCATCGTAGTTTCCTTGCTGCATCTGGATGGAGGCCTTGCGCAAGGTGGCCAGCGCGGTGTTGCCGGCCTTGGCGATCTCATCGGCCCAGCGGTCGGCTTCGGCCCATTTCTGCTGGGCTTCGGCCATCTGCTCGCGCAGCATCAGGCTTTGGATACGTACTTCACGCTGCAGCACCGCCGAGGGGAATTTGTCGATCAGGGTGTCGAGCTTGAGCAGCGAGACATCGGCCTCGGTGTACTGCTTGAGCTGGGCTTCCAGTGCAGCTTTCAGCATCCAGGCGTCGGCAGATTCGGGGCTCAGGCGCGTGGCGTTTTCCAGCTGGGTTTTGGCCTCGTCAAAGCGCTCGGCATTCATCAGGCTGCGGGCATAGGCCAGGTGGGCCTCGCCGCTCTTGGATTTGTCCAAGAAATCAACCACCAGCGATTCAGCGCCGGGCACACCTGCGTTGACCAGGTCAGCGGCGAGCTTGGCCGCGCTCTCGTTGTCGGGGTTGAGCTGCAGCGACCGGCGGGCAGATGCCAATGCCTCGGTCTTCTGGTCGGCAGCCAGCTCCATGCGGCCAATGGCGGCCCAGGCCTCGGGGCCGGTGGCGGGGTTTTCCAGCTCGGGGGTGAGTGCCTCGCGCACGATGCGGGCGGCCAGCGTCTGGTCGCTCAGGCGGCGGTAGATGCTGGGGATGGCGCGGATCCAGTCCAGCTTTTCATCGGGCTTGGCCAGTGCAATCTCTTGCTTGAGCAGCGGGCCGGTTTCCTCGCCATGGTTGGTCGAGAGCATCACCTGCAGCATGTAGCGGCTGGCGGCGCGCGATTGGGGGAAGGCGTTCTTCCAGGCCTGGGCCACTTCAGTGGCGCGGGTGGCGGAACGCGACAGCAGCGCCAGCTGTGCGCTGCGTTGGTAGACCTTTTCGTCGCCCGATCGGCGGGCGGCATCGAGCAGCAATTCCACGCTGGTCGCCGCATCACCACGGTAGGCGTACATTTCGCCCAACAGCAGTTCGTAAAAAAGCTCCGCATCCAGCTCGACTCTGGCGTCGTCGGCCCGCTCGGCCGCCGCCAGGGCCAGCGGCCGCTGAGTGGCGCCTTTTTGCGGTGCTTGGGCAGGCGCTGCAAACGCGGGCGCCATCAGGCCGGAGGCCAGAAAATAAGCCAGTAAACGAAGTTTTTGCGTCATCGGCCCATAATAAACGATGCCCAAGGGCCTTGCAGAAGGAAGAAAGTGCCAGAGTTACCAGAAGTGGAAGTCACGCGGCGGGGATTGGTTGCGCCGCTGCAAGGCGCGCGCATCGCCTCCGTGCGTATCGGAAAGCCTTTGCGCTGGCCGCTGGGTATCGAGACCGCAGCGCTCGCTGGCCGCACCATCACTGATGTGCAGCGCCGCGGCAAATATATCGTGCTGGTGCTGGACCAGGGTGTGGTTCTGATCCACCTGGGCATGTCCGGCAGCCTGCAGGTCAGCCAGATGGATGTGCCCGCCGGCCCGCATGACCATTTCGACCTGTTCACCGACCAGCATTTGCTGCGCCTGCACGACCCGCGCCGCTTTGGCGCGGTGGTGTGGTCGCCCGATGCCGATTCCGGCATGGCCGCCAAGCTGTTTGCCAACCTGGGCGTGGAGCCCTTGAGTGCCGGCTTCAGCTTTGAGCACCTGTGGGCGGGTTTGCAAAAATCGCGCATGCCGATCAAGCAGCTGCTGCTGGGCGGCCAGGTGGTCGTGGGCGTGGGCAATATCTACGCCAGTGAGGTGCTGTTCCTGGCCGGCATCGCACCCACCAAACCGGCCAACCAGACCACACGGCCCCAGGCGCGGCGCTTGCATGCAGCGATCGTCGAAGTGCTGACCCGCTCGATTGCGCTGGGCGGCAGCACCTTGCGCGATTTTGTCCAGGTCAATGGCTATGCCGGTGCCTTCCAGGCGCAGGCCAGCGTTTATGGCCGGGCCGGAGAGCCCTGCCAGCAATGCGGCCAGCCGGTGCAGGTCATCAAACAAGGGCAGCGCAGCACCTATTACTGCAAGCGCTGCCAGAAATAAACACCGGGCTGACAGGCCGCCCGAGAGCGGCTGCGCCCACCGATAACTCCCCCCGAGAACAGCGATTGTGAGCCGATTTTCCGAACAGATCGTGGCCTGGCAGACAGTCCACGGAAGACACCACCTGCCCTGGCAGAACACCCAGGATGCCTACCGCGTCTGGCTGTCCGAGATCATGCTGCAGCAGACCCAGGTCAGCACCGTGCTGGGCTACTACGAGCGGTTCTTGCAGCGCTGCCCCACGGTGGCCGATCTGGCCGCGGCCAGCGATGAAGAAGTCATGGCGCTGTGGAGCGGCCTGGGCTACTACAGCCGCGCACGCAACCTGCACCGCTGCGCCAAGGAGGTGATGGAGCGCTTTGGCGGTGCGTTCCCGCACACGGTCGAAGAACTCTCGTCCTTGCCTGGCATTGGCCGTTCGACCGCAGGCGCGATTGCCTCGTTCTGCTTTGCGCAGCGGGCTGCCATTCTGGATGCCAACGTCAAACGGGTGCTCACCCGCGTGCTGGGCTTTGACGACGACCTGGCCAGCAGCGCCGCCGAGAAAAAGCTCTGGGCGCTGGCCGAAGACCTGCTGCCCACCACCGACCTGGCGCGCAACATGCCGCGCTATACCCAGGGCATGATGGACATGGGCGCCACCATCTGCACCGCCAAAAAGCCCAGCTGCCTGCTCTGCCCGGTGCACGGAGATTGCGTAGCACACCGCCAGGGCCAGCCCGAGCGCTATCCCGTCAAGACCAAGAAATTGAAGCGCAGCGCCGCCAGTTGGTGGCTGCTGTGCTGGCAACGGCCCGATGGCGCCATCTGGCTGGAAAAGCGCCCGGCACCGGGCATCTGGGCAGGCCTGTTCTGCATGCCGGTCTGCGACAGCGAAGAAGCACTGCTCCAGCTGTCTGCCCGTTACGGCGCCACCTCAGCGCCCGTGCATGGCGCCGCTTTTTTGCATGTGCTCACCCACAAGGACCTGCATCTGCACCCGGTGCGGGTCCCCATTGCTGCCGATTTTGTGCCGGCACAGTCTGGCCAGTGGGTGCTGCCTGCACAGTGGCCCGATGTGGGCCTGCCCGCGCCGGTTCGCAGTCTGCTGCAGCGCGGGTTCTGAGGCTGGCCGGGGCAGCAGGCACTGGCGTCGATTGCAGTGCTTGTCCTGCAAAGCGCGCCTTTGCCCGGCAATTAGACTGCAGCCATCTTTTTGCTTTGAAAGTGCGCCATGGAACCCACTGTCCATCCATTCTCGTCCCTGTTCCAGCAACTGGGCCTGCCCGATGACGACGCATCGATTCGCGAGTTCATTGAAACCCACCGCCCGCTGCCCGACACCTTGCTGATGGCAGACGCTCCGTTCTGGTCGCCAGCACAGGCGCGCTTTTTGCGGGAGAGCATCACCGCAGATGCCGATTGGGCGAACGTGGTGGACCAGCTCAGCGTGGCCTTGCGCGCCGAGTAAGCAGCGCGTGCATCAGCCTTTTTTGGCGCTCAGCTCGCGGTGGCGCTGCAAGGTCGTCCAGCGGCCTTGAAAGTGCTGGGCCAGCGCGTTGACCAGATAGACCGAGCGGTGCTGGCCGCCGGTGCAGCCCACCGATACGGTGGCGTAGCTGCGGTGGTTTTTCACCAGCTCAGGCAGCCAGTTGTCCAGAAAGCGGATGATGTCGTTTTGCATCTGCAGCACCTTGGGCTGCTGTGCCAGGAAGTTGGCGACCGGTGCTTCCAATCCCGTGTGGGCGCGCAACTCTGGCTCGTAATAAGGGTTGGGCAGCATGCGCACATCGAACATGTAATCGCTGTCGATCGGGATGCCGTGCTTGAAGCCAAAGGACTGGAACAGCAAGGTCAGGCTCGATTGAGGCGCCTGGATCCAGTCCTTGATCTGCGCTTGCAGCTGCGATCCGCGCATATTGCTGGTGTCGATCACATGGGCCTGCTCGCGCAGATCGGACAGCAGCGCACGTTCCTCTTCGATCATCTGCACCAGTGCACGCGGGCCTTCTTGCAGCTTTTCGTTGGTCAGTGGGTGGCGCCTGCGGGTTTCAGAAAAGCGGCGCATCAGCGTGTCGCGCTGTGCATCCATGTAGATCAGCCGAACCTGGGCACCGGCATCGCGCAGTCGGTCTAACTGCCCGGGCACCAGGTAGAGTCCCTTGGCGCTGCGCGCATCGATGGCGATGGCAACGCGGCTGCCATGCTGCCAGTGCTCCAGCGCGACCAGGGCCTGCAGCAGCTCGGGCGGAAAGTTGTCCACACAGTAGTAGCCCACGTCTTCCAGTGCATGCAACGCCACGGACTTGCCCGAGCCGGCCATGCCGGTGATGACCACCACTTCCAGGGGCTGCGAGGCAGATGTCTTATCGGTCATTCATTCCTCCGGCAATCATCTCTTGGGCATGGGCCCGGCTGGTGGCCGAGAGGTTCTCGCCGCCCAGCATGCGGGCAATTTCGTTGACCCGCTCATCAGCGGCCACGGTACGGATATGGCTGGTGGTACCTCCCTTGCTGCGCTGCTTGGCCACCAGCAGATGATGGTCGCCACGCGCTGCTACCTGGGCCAGGTGGGTGACCGCCAGCACTTGGCGGTCGCGCCCCAGTGCCCGCATCACGCGGCCCACCGCATCGGCCACGGCGCCGCCGATGCCCGAGTCGATCTCGTCAAAGATCAGCGTGGGTGCCTGGCCGAGCTGGCTGGTCGAGATCGCAATCGCCAGCGAGATGCGCGAGAGCTCGCCGCCCGAGGCCACCTTGGCGATCGGCTTGGGGTCGGTGCCCGGGTGGCCAGCCACCAGTAGCTCCACATCGTCGATGCCATCGCTGCGCGGTTCGCGCGCCGGGCTGACTTGCGCCACAAAACGGCCGCCAGCCATGCCCAGGTCCTGCATCGCGGCGGTGATGGCCTTGGACAGGCGCTTGGCCGCTTGCTGGCGCGCCTGGCTCAGCGTGGCGGCCACCTTTTGGTAGGCCTCCTGCGCCTGCTGGGCATTTTTGGTGAGCTGCACCATGTCGGAGGAGGCTTCCAGCGCCAGCAGCTCGGCATGCCAGCCCTGCAGCAGCGCAGGCAGGTCTTCGGGCGCACGCTTGTAGCGGCGCGCCAGCGATATCCAGCTGCCCAGGCGCTGGTCCAGCTGTTCGAGCTTGTCCGGGTCCAGTTCGGCATGGCGCAGGTAGCCGTTGAGCGAGCGCATCACATCCTCGAGTTGGGCCAGGCAGGATTCCAGCGAATCGGCCATTGCCGAGAAACCGGGCTCCACATGGGCCTGGGCCTGCAGCAGATGCAGGCTGCGGTTGACCTGGGTGAGCGCGCCGCCGTCTTCGCCTTCGAGGCTGGCCATCGCGTTGTTGGCTGCATCCATCAGGGCCTGGGCGTTGGACAGGCGCCCGTGCTGGGTGTTGAGCTCCTCCCATTCCTGCGGGCCGGGCGCGAGCTTGTCGATTTCGGCAATCTGCCAGAGCAGGCGTTCGCGCTCGCGCTGGTGGGTTTCCTCCATGCTGCGGGCTTGCTGCAAGGCTTTGTCGGCACTGCGCCACAGCGCATAGGCGCGCTGGGTGGGGGTGCTGTCAGTGCCGGCATAGGCATCGAGCAGCTGGCGCACCGATTCGGGCTGGGTCAGCCCTTGCCAGGCGTGCTGGCCATGGATGTCGACCAGGGCGCCGGCAATGCTGCGCAGCTGCGTTGCGGTAGCCGGCACGCCATTGATCCAGAATTTGCTCTTGCCCTGCGCATCGATCACACGGCGCAGCAGCAGGGTTTCCTCACCCGGCATGTCGTTGTCGCTGAGAAAGCCTTCGAGGGTGGCGGGCGTATCGAACTCGGCCATCAGCTCAGCGCGGCTGGCGCCCTGGCGCACAAAGCCGGTGTCGGCGCGGTGGCCCAGCACCAGTTGCAAGGCATCGATCAGGATCGATTTACCTGCGCCGGTCTCGCCGGTCAGCGCCGTGAAGCCGGTTTGGAAGTCCACCTCTAGCTGCTCGACGATGACGAAATCACGCAATCCAATGCGTCTGAGGCTCATGGCGTGATGCCCCCTTCGTTCCAGCCCAGCTTTTTGCGCAGGGTGGCGTAGTAGTTCCAGCCCCGGGGGTGCAGAAAGCGCGCCTTGTGCGGCGCGCTGCGCACCAGAATCTTGTCGCCGCGCAGGATGGAGGCGAGCGACTGCATGTCGAAATTGGCGGCCACATCGCGCCCGCCAATCACTTCAATTGAAATCTCTTGCGTGTCTGGAATCACGCTGGGCCGGTTGGACAGCATGTGCGGCGCAATCGGCGCCATCACCCAGCAGGGCACCGTGGGGTGCACGATGGGGCCCCCAACCGACAGCGCATAGGCGGTCGAGCCGGTGGGGGTGGCAATGATCAATCCGTCCGCGCGCTGGTTGGCCACCAGCTGGCCATCGACCTCGACCCGCAACTCGACCATGCCCGAGGTACCACCCCGGTTCACCACCACATCGTTGAAGGCCAGGGCCTCGAAGACGCATTGGCCTTCGCGCATCACGCGGGCATGGATCATCGAGCGCACTTCTTCCTCGTACTCACCCGCCAGAATCGCCGACAGCGGGCCCATGAAGGTCTGCAGCGGCACGTCGGTCACAAAGCCCAGGCGGCCCTGGTTGATACCGACCAGAGGCGTGTTGTACTGGGCCAACTCGCGCCCCACACCCAGCATTGTGCCGTCGCCTCCCAGCACAATGACCAGGTCGCAGCGCTCACCGATCTGCTGCATGCTGAGGGTGGGATAGTGCTCCATACCAGTGAAGGCGGCCGTCTCTTGCTCCAGAAATGCAGTGCCGCCCTGGGCCTCGATATAGCATGCGATCTGGCTGAAAGCCGCATAGGACTGCTGGCGCACCTCGGCAGTGGGTGGCGCATGGTGTTTGCCGATCAGGGCAATGTGTTGAAAGCGAGACTGCATACGCAAATTACATCACCAAAGTGATGGAATCTATTTGAATTTCTTGAGCAGCCCCAGATGGCGGTTGCCGCCTGCCCTGCGAAGGCATGTCGAGCCGCTGGCCGGGGCTGGGCCGGAAGCTGCTCTGGCGCGTGTATGCAGGCGCACCGGGACAGCCACAGCGCCATTGTTGCATGGGCATAGAAATCCACAGCGGCGCAGCACCATCCAGCGGCGGTATCTGACAAGGCATCGGCCTCCCGCATTACCCTTGATCCATGCCAGGCGCACCATCAGACCCCAAGGACACGGATAAAATGCGCCCATGCTTGATGACCGCGCCCGGCTGCTGCTCAAAACCTTGGTGGAACGCTATATAGCGGATGGCCATCCGGTGGGCTCCCGCGCGCTCACGCAGGCGCCGGGGCTCGATTTTTCGCCAGCCACCATCCGCAATGTGATGGCCGACCTCGAAGGTCTGGGTCTGATTGCCAGCCCCTATACCTCCGCCGGCCGCATCCCCACCGCCAAGGGCTACCGCCTGTTTGTCGACACCATGCTGACGGTGGACCCGGACCAGGTCGTGTCAGCCGAGATTGCGCCGGAGCAGCCGCAAAAGGTCATCTCCAGTGCGGCAGGCGTGCTGTCGGAGCTGTCGCAGTTTGTCGGGGTGGTGCAGGCACCGCGCAAAAGCTCATCGTTCCGCCATATCGAGTTCTTGCGCCTGTCGGAAAAGCGCATCTTGCTGATCCTGGTGTCGCCCGAGGGCGATGTGCAGAACCGGGTGATCTTCACCGAGTCCGACTATTCCCAAAGCCAGCTGATCGAGACGGCCAACTACCTCAACGCCCATTACGCCGGCCTGGCGATGGAGCAGGTGCGCCAGCTGCTGCGCAAGGAAGTGGACAGCCTGCGCGACGAGATTGCCGCGCTGATGCTGGCCGCCGTAAATGTGGATGAAGACGCCGAAGAAGCCCCGCATGAGCTGGTGATTGCCGGCGAGCGCAATCTGCTGGCCGTCAGCGATTTCAGCAACGACATGACCAACCTGCGCCGGGCCTTTGACCTGTTCGAGCAAAAGACCCAGATACTGCACCTGCTGGAGAACTCCAACCGCGCCGAAGGCGTGCAAATCTACATCGGTGGCGAGAGCCAGCTGCTGTCCGTCGAGGAGCTGTCCGTCGTCAGCACCCCCTACCAGGTCAATGGCAAAGTGGTCGGCACCTTGGGCGTCATCGGCCCCAAACGCATGCCCTACGAGAAGATGATCCAGATCGTTGGAATCACCTCAAAGCTCGTCTCCAACGCACTGAGCCATCCGAAATAAACGCTAGAATGCAAAGCTTCACTCGCCGGGCATCCCGGCAAGTGGTGGTGCCGGGGCGTTAGCTCAGTTGGTTAGAGCAGAGGACTCATAATCCTTTGGTCGCGGGTTCAAGTCCCTCACGCCCTACCAGATTCATTAGCTGCACAGCTATCATTTTTGATGCTGTGCGGCTTTTTTATTGGCGCTATTGGGCATTGCTGTGTGCGGTCCTGCTAGCAAAGCTGGCGCCGATTGCCTGGTTGAACCCAGATTCAGCCCTGGATCTCACGCATTGCCGGGGCGTCAGGAATGCATCTCTTGCAGCACCTGGAGACAGGCTGGCGTTACCTGGACTTTCAGGTCGTGTCGTTTATCAATGCGTTGCGTGGCTGATCGATTGCCAGCCTCAAGCTCGGGCCCTGGTGCTGTACATGTCACTGAAACGCAAGCTGGCGGGGCCCATTCCTCATCAGTCTCCCCAACCTTTCAAAAGGCCGATTTCTCATGGTGGATAAATCCTGGTTGCAGCAGCAGGTGCTGGAGCGGCTTGCTGCGGACCTGTTGCAGGTCGAGCAGGCGGTGAGTGCTGCGCATGAAGCGGCGACGCATGAGGAAAACATTGCCGAAAACAAGTACGACACCTTGGGCCTGGAAGCAGCCTATCTGGCGACGGGCCAGGCACGTCGCGCCGAGGCCATTCGCCAGGCGTTGGTCCATTGGCGGCTTTTTTGCCCGCAGCCCTATAGCGCGAGCAGGGGCATACAGCTGGGCGCGCTGGCCTGCTTGCTGGATGCGGACGAGAAACAGCAGCAGATCTTTCTCGGCCCTGAAGGGGGAAATATGAAGCTGGTCATCGGGGCGGAAACCATCCAGGTCATCAGCAGCCAAGCGCCCTTGGGCAAGGCGTTGCTGGGCAAGGCGGAGGGGGATGAAGTGACGCTGGAAGTGGCGCAGGCCAAGCAGCAATTGGAAGTGCTGTCGGTGACCTAGGACCCTGAAGGCCTGCGGCCCTTGCGGCGCAGCTGTAGCACGGCCATGGCCCCAGCCAGCAAGGCTGACAGCAGCATTGCTGCCCAGGTGCCCAGTGCGGGGACTGGCTCGGGCGTGCCGGGGTTGGCGGTCGGGGCTGCGGTCACCGCAAAGCTTTGCTGCTCTTGGGGTGCAGCGAAATAAGCACCATTGCCTGCCTGGTTCGCATTGACCATACAGGTGCCCACGCTGAGGAAGCTCACCGTGCTGTTCGTGACGGAGCAAATCTCAGCTGCCGAAGCGTCAATCGAGAAGACCACTGGCTCGCCAGACTCACCGCCGGTCGCCGCGATGTCGTAGCTGCCTCCCACTGGCGCGGGATCGGGCGGGGTGGAGGTGAATGCAATGGTCTGAGGGGTGGCGCCGTCTGATGAGCCCCGCAGGATGATGGACTCGACGCCCAACTCCGTACTTTCAAAACTGAAGGTGTCGGACACCGGGCCAGCCATAGCGGGTGCGGTGAACGTGAATGTGATCGTGCAAGGCTCAAATTGCGGGTAGAGGCCTTCAAGACAGCTGTTGTTAACGACTGTAAAAGCGGGGTTGGCAGGGGGCGTGATGCTGTTGACGTTCAATAAGGGCGGAATAGGGCCGAAGAATTGCACCGTCACGGTTTCCTCTGGCGATACGCTGCCTGCCACCGTATTGTCGAAATCGATGCTGCCTCTGCTGAAGTTAAGGCCCTGCGCCTGAACCGCCTGCAAGCCCAGCGTGGCCATCAAAACAAGCAGCGACTTGGTGATCCATAAAATGAATATTTTCATGCCAACTCCAGATAATTGAGTTGGATGTTAGCACTTGCCTACTTTTCTGAATCATCGGGTATAGCCCGATGGCGGTAGCAGCAGCGGCCCTGCCAGTACATCAGCAGCGCGATGGATCAGAAGGGGGAGAGTATCGCCATGCCGCAAGGGCAGATGCCTGCTTCCGGAACACAGACCTGGCAAGGTCCATGGGAAGGGCTGGGGCGGAGCGCGTCGCAAAGACGGCGGGAGCGCTTCAACGTGAAAAAAATGCCTGGCTACATGGAGAACCGCTGGCTGGCAAAAACGACCACTGGAGTGAAACCCAGTAGGTCGCCCCACGATGAAACAAGGAACTGCGGCAATCGCTGAACCTTGGGGTCGATCATATTCGCAAATGAGAACTATTCTCAAATAACCATGTGAAAAAAAGGGCGATGGCTTTCTTTGGGGTGGATCAAGCTGTTCGGATGCGGTGGCCAGCACCTGTTCAGATCTACATACCAGCGGCGTAAGATGAACGCGCCGCGATGCCGGCGCCGTTGCCGATGCTCCTGCGCAGCGGCTGGCCACGTGCATCTGCCAGCGGATGCTGCCCAGCCTGCGCCCTGCGGCGATCTCCACGAACGGAATAGGACCTTCAACATGACTGTCAAAGCCTATGGCGCCCACGCGGGTGACCAACCTCTTGAAGCCCTGAACATCGAGCGCCGCACGCCAGGCGCCCAGGATGTGCAGATCCGCATTGCCTACTGCGGTGTCTGCCATTCCGACATCCACCAGGTGCGATCCGAATGGGCCGGCACGCTCTACCCTTGTGTGCCGGGGCATGAGATTGTCGGCGAGGTGGCGGCCGTGGGCGCTGACGTCACCGAGTTCAAGCCGGGCGATCTGGTCGGGGTTGGCTGCATCGTCGACAGTTGCCAGCACTGCGTGGACTGCGGCATGGGGCTGGAGAACTACTGCAACCACATGGTCGGTACCTACAACGGGCCCACCGCCGATGCGCCGGGCCATACCCTGGGCGGCTATTCGCAAAGCATTGTGGTGCACCAGCGCTATGTGCTGCGGGTCAGCCACCCACCGGCACAGCTGGCCGCCGTGGCGTCGCTGCTGTGCGCCGGCATCACCACCTATTCGCCACTGCGCCACTGGCGCGTGGGGCCGGGCCACAAGGTGGGTGTGGTGGGCATTGGCGGCCTGGGCCATATGGGCATCAAGCTGGCGCACGCGATGGGCGCGCATGTGGTGGCGTTCACCACGTCCGAATCCAAGCGCGATGCGGCCAAGGCGCTGGGCGCCGCCGAGGTGGTGGTCTCGCGCAATGCCGATGAGATGGCTGCCCATGCGCAAAGCCTGGACTTCATCCTGAACACCGTCGCGGCTCCGCATGACCTGGACCCGTTCTTCAACTTGCTCAAGCGCGATGGCACGATGACCCTGGTGGGCGCGCCTTCGACCCCGCACCCATCGCCTGGTGTGTTTGGTCTGATCATGAAGCGGCGTAGCCTGGCCGGTTCATTGATCGGTGGTATCCCCGAGACGCAGGAGATGCTCGACTTCTGCGCCGAGCACGGGATTGTGGCGGACATCGAGCTGATCAAGGCCGAGGACATCAACGGCGCCTATGAGCGCATGCTGCGCGGCGATGTGGCCTACCGCTTTGTGATCGACAACGCCAGTATCTGATCCGTTGATAGCCTGACGATCCAAGTCCATGCAGTGCATGCCTATTGGCAAGCACTGCATTTTTCTTGTGGGTTGCGGCGGAACTTGTGCCCCGGGGCCGCCTCAGACAGCGGCCCTTTGTTTTTTGGTATTCGCCGCTATGTTGTCACGTCGCTCCCTGGTTATGTCCGGCAGTCTGTCTGCAGTATTGACTGCGCTGCTGCCGATGGGCGAAGCGCTGGCCCGCAGCCAACAGCAGCCGCGCAACATGCCGGTGCTGTTCATCGGCCATGGCAGCCCGATGAATGCCATCAGCGCCAATCCCTTTACCCAGCACCTGCAAAGCTGGGGCAGCAGCCTGCCCAGGCCCAGCGCCATCCTGGTGGTGTCAGCCCACTGGCTCACGCGCGGCAGTACGGGGGTGACGGTGAACGACAAGCCCGCCACGATCCACGATTTCTCGGGCTTTCCGGCCGAGCTGCATGCGATGCAGTACCCGGCCGCCGGCCACCCCGCGCTTGCGGCCAAGGCGGCCGCGCTGGTGCGCAGCGGCCAGGCGCAGCTGACCGACCAATGGGGGCTGGACCACGGCACCTGGACCGTTCTGCACCACCTCTACCCCAAGGCCGATGTGCCAGTGTTCCAGGTCTCGATCGACTACAACCAGCCCGGCCCCTACCACTATGCGCTGGGCAAGGAGCTGGCTGCCTTGCGTGCGCAGGGCGTGCTGATCATCGGCAGCGGCAATATCGTGCACAACCTGCGGGCAACGGTGCGCGGCGCGCCCGAAGGGCTGATGGCCGCCCGCGACTGGGCCCAGCAGTTTGACGAAGCGGCCAAGCAGGCCTTGCTGGCGGGCAACCGGGAAGCGCTGGTGGCCTACCAGCAGCTGCATGCCTCTGCCAAGATGGCCGTGCCCACACCCGACCATTACTGGCCCCTGCTGTATGCGTTGGGCGCTGCCCATGGCAGTGGCCCGGCACGCCAGGTGTTTGAGGGCTTTCAGTCCGGCACCATCAGCATGCGCTGCCTGCAGTGGGATGCCTGATCAGCGCAGGCTTTGCAGCGCCTCGGCCAGGCGCTGCACACCCCGCGCAATCTCGGGCAGGTCCAGCAGCGCATAGCCCATCACCACGCCGGCTTGGGCGTGCCCGGCAGGCTGCCGGTACAGCGGGCTGATCGGGTAGACGCGCACGCCGCGCTGCGCTGCCGCTTGCACCAGCTGCGCCTCCTGGCTGGCGGCCAGACCAGGGAACCATACCGACAGATGCAGGCCGCTGGCCGCACCCTGGATGCGCACCTGGGTGCCCAGATGCCGCTCCAGCGCCTGCAGCAAGGCCTGCTGGCGCGCATGCTGTTTGCGCCGCATGCGCCGCACATGGCGGGCATAGCTGCCGTCGTCGATCAGCTGGGCCAGCGCGCGCTGGGGGCCGGTGGCGGTATGGCGGTCGGTCAGCAGCTTGGCCTGGGCAAACAGGCTGGCCAGCGCCGGGGGCAGCACCATATAGCCCAGGCGCAGCTGCGGCGACAAGGTTTTGGAGAAGGTGCCCACATGGATCACGCAGTCCGCGCTGTCCAGTGACAGGAGGCTGGGTTCGGGCCGCACGCCGTAGCGGTAGTCGCTGTCGTAGTCATCCTCGATCACCCAGCAGCGCTGCGCATGGGCCCAGTCGAGCAGCGCATGCCTGCGGGCCATCGGCAGGTAGCCGCCCAGCGGAAACTGGTGGCCCGGCGTCACATAGGCCAGCCTGGCGGGCGCCTGCGCGGTCAGCGCCGCCAGTTGCGCGGTCTGCAGGCCATCGTCATCCACATCGGCGCAGAGCAACTGCGCGCCATAGGCCTCAAACACCTGGTGCGCCATGCGGTAGCCGGGGTTCTCCACGACCACCGGGTCGCCCGGGTTGAGCAGCAGCCGGGCGCAGAGATCCAGCGCATGCTGCGAGCCGTTGACGACCAGGATCTGCTCGGTCGTGCAGGCCAGGCCGCGCGTCTGGTGCAGGTGCTGCTGCAGCGCCTGGCGCAGCTCGGGCGCACCCAGCGGCGATGCGTACTCCAGCCGCTGGCTGCGCTGGCCTTCGGCCCGGCGCAAGGCCTTGAGCCAGGGCAGGGTGGGGAAGTCGCGGCCCGCCAGCGGCCCGTAGACAAAGTCGATCACCCCGGCTGGATCGGGCGCAGCCGGGCGCAGCGGCATGGCCTGCAGCCGCTGGGCAAAGGCGGACAGGCGGCCGCTATCGGGCTGCGTGCGCTGGGGCTCGGAGGCCTCGGCACCCCGGCCCTGGGCGCGGATGCGGTCAGCAGCCCCTGCGGCCACACGCGTGGCCGCCCCGGGCCGGGTATCGACAAAGCCGTCCGAAGCCAGTTGCTCATAGACCAGGCTCACGGTGCCGCGCGACAGGCCCCGCTCAGCGGCCAGCGCCCGGGTCGAGGGCAGGGCGGTGCCGGCCGCATAGCTGCCATCGCCAATGCGCGCGCGGATGTCGCGGTACAGGGTGCGGCTGCTGGATGGTTTGGATGGTGGGGCTGGCATCGCGGGCAACTGGACCAGTGATTTTGTTGAAAACTGGCTATTTTTAACCAGAAGCCGGAGCCGCACAATCCGGGCTTGGCCGCGACCCAGCCCGGGTGCGGCAGCTGTTTTGACAGGGACCCAGAATGTTCAAAGGTTTGAGTGCGTTTCCGCTGACCCCCATGGATGAGCACGGCATCGATATGCCGGCATTTGCGCAGCTGGTGCAGCGCCTGGTGGCCGCTGGTGTCGATTCCATCGGTGCGCTGGGATCCACCGGCAGCTATGCCTATCTCTCGCGTGCCGAGCGGGCCCAGGTGGCGGCGCTGGCGGTGGAGCAGGCCCAGGGCGTGCCGGTGGTCGTGGGCATTGGCGCGCTGCGTACCCGTGATGTGCTGGCCTTGGCCGAAGACGCGCAAAAAGCCGGTGCCAGCGGCCTGCTGCTGGCCCCCGTCTCGTACCAAAAGCTGACCGACGACGAGGTCTATAGCCTCTTCCAGGCGGTGTCGCGTGCGGTGTCGGTGCCCATCGTGGTGTATGACAACCCGGGCACCACGCGCTTTGAATTCAGCGATGCGCTGCATGGCCGCATTGCGCAGCTGCCCCATATCGCCTCGATCAAGATCCCCGGCGTGCCCGCCGATGCGGCCGAGGCCAAGGCGCGTGTGCAGCGCCTGCGCGCTGTCGTGCCCGCCCATGTCAGCATCGGCGTCAGTGGCGACGCCTTGGGCGCCAAGGGCCTGGTGGCGGGTTGCGATGCCTGGTATTCGGTCATCGGTGGCCTCTGGCCCCAGACCACCTTGGCCATCACCCGTGCTGCATTGGCAGGCCATGCGGAACAGGCGCTGGAACTGTCCAACCGCCTCGCGCCGCTGTGGTCCTGGTTCCAGCAAAAGGGCGGCAGCCTGCGCTCGGTCGCGACTGCTGCCGAGCTGATGGGCCTGGTCCGCTCGCCCTGCCTGCCGCTGCCCCTGCAGACCTTGCAGGGGGCCGACCGCGAGGCCCTGGCTGCGATGCTGAAAACGCTGGACCTGGCCTGAACTCCAGCAGCGTTCAAGCCGCCATGCGACTGGCCTGCTCGCGCAGCAGATCCATAAATTTCTGCTGCTCCTGCGAGGCCTCCTGGTCCTTGCGCGTCAGCATGCCAAACGGGGCCATCGGCACATCGATCTGCACCGGCAAGGTCTTCACCAGGCCCATGCGCAAATAGTCCTTCAAGGCCGAGTCGGACAGCAGCATCACTGCATCGGTCAGCTGCACCAGTTGCTGCATCGAATAGACGGAGCTGCACTCGGTGACGTCGGCAGGCACCGGCAGCTCCAGCTGCTGCAGCAGCTGGTCCAGCGCGATGCGCGCCGGCGTGCTGGCCGGCTGCAAGATCCAGGGCCAGTCGCGCACCAACTCTTCCCAGCTCAGCTTGCGGCGCCGCGCCAGCACATGGCCGCTGCGCACCACCACCAGCAGGCGCTCATTGCCCAGCGCTTCAAAGTCATAGGCCTCGCTGTCGCCGGCGATGCGGCGTCGCGCAATGGCCAGGTCAATGCGGCGCTGGTCCAGCAGGCGCAGCACCTGGTCGCTGGTGTCGCCCATGATGCGCAGGCGCAGCTGCGGGTTCTGCGCCTTCATCTCGGCCACGGCCGTCATCACCAGGTCGGGCGCCGCACCCATGATGGTGCCAATCGCCAGGTAGCCATAACCGCCCTGGCGACGCACCGCCAGGTCCTCGGCGCAGCGGTCCAGGCTGTTGAGCGAGGCCTCGGCAAAACGCACCAGTTGCAGGCCCAGCGCGGTAGGGCGCATGCCGCGCGGCAGGCGCTCAAACAGCTGGCAGCCAAACATGTCTTCGATCTCGCGCAGCATGCGCGTGGCAGCCGGTTGCGACATCGACAGGCTGATCGAGGCGCGGTGCAGATTCAGGCTCGACCCCAGCGCCACCAGCATGTGCAGGTGCTTGTAGCGCAGGCGGTTGAGCAGGCTGCGTTGCAGCGGTGGCGTGGCCGGTAAAGCGGGTTTTGCAGACATAAATAAAAGGTATCGGATATGACTGAAATTTGATTTGTTAGGCATCAATCATGCGCGTACATTCAGCTCCACACAAGAACGAATATCCCTTCCAGGAGACAAACATGACCGCCTTCGCGCACACTTTTTTCAGACCCCCCGCCTCACGACGGCGCTAGCGCAAGCCGCGCCCCAACGGCGCAGCAACCGCTACGCCAGCTTCTCCTTTCTCGCTCCCGCTGCGCCTGCTCTTTCGCAGGCGTGCTGGCCGCGCATTGTCTTTAAGGATTTGTCGTGAAAAAACTCCCCGCTCCCTTGCTCGCCAAGATTTCCTGGCGCCTGCTGCCCTTCCTGCTGCTGATGTACATCATGGCCTTTCTGGACCGGGCCAATGTGGGCTTTGCCAAGGTGGCTTTCCAAGCCGATACCGGCATCAGCGATGCTGCCTTTGCGTTTGGTGCCGGCGTGTTCTTTGTCGGTTATGCGCTGCTGGAGGTGCCCAGCAATCTGATCATGCACCGCATCGGCGCACGCATCTGGATGTGCCGCATCATGGTCACCTGGGGCCTCGTGTCTGCGGCGATGATGTTTGCCCATAACGAGACCACCTTCTATGTGCTGCGCTTCCTGCTGGGCGTGGCCGAGGCGGGCTTCTTCCCCGGCGTCATCCTGTACCTCACCTACTGGTTCCCCGCTGCGCACCGGGCGCAGGCCATGGGCTTTTTCTACTTCGGCGCGCCGCTGGCCTTCATCTTTGGCAGCCCCTTGTCGGGCCTGCTGCTGGAGCTCGATGGCATGGGTGGCTGGCACGGCTGGCAGTGGATGTTTGCGGTCGAAGGGCTGATGGCTGTGGCCGTTGGTATCTGGGCCTATTTCTACCTGACCAACCGCCCGGCCGATGCCCAGTGGCTGACCGCCGACGAGCGCCGCCAGGTGCAGGAGATCATCGACAGCGAAGAGCGTGCCAAGGGCGGCCACCAGCACAGCCTGCTCGCTGCCATGTGCCAGCCACGCGTGCTCTATCTGGCGCTGGTCTATCTGCTGATCCAGGCCAGCGTCTACGGCGTGGTGTTCTACCTGCCCAGCCAGGTGGCAGGTCTGTTGGGCACCAAGGTGGGTCTGATGGTCGGTTTGGTATCAGCTATCCCCTGGCTGTGCGCACTGCTGGCCGCCTGGTGGGTGCCCGGCTTTGCCCAGCGCAGCCAAAAGCCCCGCAGCGTGGCCAGCGCGACCCTGGTCGTCGCAGCCATCGGCATGGCCGCATCGGTGAGCTTTTCCAGCCCACTGCTGGGTGTCGCAGCCCTGTGCTTTGCGGCGGCCGGTTTCATCGCGGTGCAGCCGGTGTTCTGGACCTTTCCTGCCAACACGCTGGCCGGCGCAGCTGCAGCGGGTGGCATTGCGCTGATCAATTCGCTGGGCGCTGTGGGCGGCTTTGTTGCCCCCATCGTCAAGAACTGGGCCGAAGGCCATTTTCACTCACCCGCTGCAGGCCTGTACCTGCTGGCAGGCACAACGGTACTGGCAGCGCTGCTGGTGCTGGGCATCCGCGCCCGCATGGCGCCCACCACGCTGCAGCCCCAGGCCGTCTGAAGACCATTGCATAAGGAGCTAACACCACCATGAGCCAGATCCCCACCATCAAGCAAGTGCGCGCCTATACCCTGAAAGGGGGCGGTGCCGACTACCACGACCAGGCCGATGGCCACTGGATCGACGACCACATCGCCACGCCGATGGCCAAGTACCCCGAGTACCGCCAGAGCCGCCGCAGCTTTGGCATCAATGTGCTGGGCACTCTGGTGGTGGAGATCGAGGACAGCGCTGGCAACGTCGGCTTTGCTGTCACCACCGGCGGCGAGCCGGCAGCGTATATCGTCGAGAAGCACCTGGCGCGCTTTCTGGAAGGCGCCAAAGTCACCGACATCGAACGCATCTGGGACCAGATGTACTGGTCCACCCTGTACTACGGCCGCAAGGGCATCGTGATCAACACCATCTCCGGCGTGGACCTGGCGCTCTGGGACTTGCTGGGCAAGGTGCGCGGCGAGCCGGTGCACCAGCTGCTGGGCGGCGCGGTGCGCGATGAGCTGCAGTTCTACGCCACCGGTGCGCGCCCCGATCTGGCGCAGAGGATGGGCTTTATCGGCGGCAAGATGCCCTTGCACCATGGCCCGGCCGAAGGCGAAGAAGGCCTGCGCCGCAACCTGGAGGAACTGGCCAAGATGCGCGAGAGGGTGGGACCGGACTTCTGGCTGATGCTGGACTGCTGGATGAGCCTGGACCTGAACTACGCCACCCGCTTGGCCCAAGGCGCGAAGGAGCACGGCCTGAAGTGGATTGAAGAAGCACTGCCGCCCGATGACTACTGGGGCTATGCCGCGCTGAAGAAGAACGTGCCCACCGGCATGCTGGTGACCACCGGCGAGCATGAGGCCACGCGTTGGGGCTTTCGCCAGCTGCTGGAGATGGGCTGCTGCGACATCATCCAGCCCGATGTCGGCTGGTGTGGTGGCATCACCGAGCTGCTCAAGATCTCGGCGCTGGCCGATGCGCACCAGGCGCTGGTGATTCCGCATGGCTCCAGCGTCTACAGCTACCACTTTGTGGCCACGCGCCACAACAGCCCCTTTGCCGAGTTCCTGATGATGGCGCCCAAGGCCGACGAGGTGGTGCCGATGTTCCATCCGCAGTTGCTGGGCGAGCCGGTGCCGGTGCAGGGCCGCATGCGTCTGTCGGCACTGGACAAGCCCGGCTTTGGCGTGGAGCTGAACCCCGCCTGCGAACTGCACCGCCCGTATACCCATTGATAAGCATTGGTGGGCCCGCGCCGGCGGCCCACCCAGGAGACACCCTATGGATTTGCCATTGAACCCCTTCAAGGCCGCGCTGCGCCGCAGCGAGCCGCTCTACGGTATCTGGGCCGGCTTTGCCACGCCTTATGCGGCCGAGATCATCGCCACCACCGGCTACGACTGGATGCTGGTGGATGGCGAGCATGCGCCCAACACCGTGCCGACCCTGCTGGCGCAGCTGCAGGCGGTGGCGCCCTATGCCACGCACCCGGTGGTGCGTGCCGTGCATGGCGATGCGGTGCTGATCAAGCAGCTGCTGGATGCCGGCGTGCAGACCCTGATGGTGCCGATGGTGGAGACCGCCGAGCAGGCCCGCGCGCTGGTGCAGGCCATGCGTTACCCGCCGCATGGCATCCGGGGTGTGGGCGGTGGCCTGACCCGCGCCACGCGCTGGGATGCGGTGCCTGACTACATCCGCACTGCGCATGAGCAGCTCTGCCTGGTCGTGCAGATCGAGTCGCGCCTGGGTGTGGAAAACGCTGCCGAAATTGCCGCCGTCGAGGGTGTTGATGCCGTCTTTGTCGGCCCGGCAGACCTCTCGACCGGCATGGGCCATGCGGGTGATGCCAGCCAGCCCGAGGTGCAGGATTGCATACGCCGCACCATCGAAACTACCTTGGCCCATGGCAAGGCCTGCGGCATTTTGGCGCCGCGTGAAGAAGATGCGCGCCGCTACACCGAATGGGGCTGCCGCTTTGTCGCAGTCGCCATCGATATCAGCCTGATGCGCCAGGCCGCCGTGGCCAACCTGGCGCGCTACCGGGCGCCCAGCCAGCCGGCCATTGTCTCTACCACCTACTGAGGACGAACCCATGCCCACCACCCCTGTTTTGCGCAACTACATCGCTGGTGCTTTCACGGACAGCGCCGAGCTGCACGAGGTCCGCAACCCCGCCACCGGCGCGCTGCTGGCGCAGTCGCCGCTGTCCACCCAGGCCGATGTGGACCGCGCGATTGCGGCAGCGCGCGGCGCGCAAAAGGCCTGGGCGCGCCGCCCTGCGATCGAGCGTGCGCAGTACCTGCGCCGCATTGCCGCCCGCCTGCGCGAGAACGTCGCGCGCATTGCGCGCACCATCACCGAAGAGCAGGGCAAGGTGCTGGGCCTGGCCGAGGTGGAGGTGAACTTCACCGCCGACTACCTGGACTACATGGCCGAATGGGCGCGCCGCATCGAGGGCGAGGTCATCAGCAGCGACCGGGCCAACGAGCAGATCTTTCTGCTGCGCAAGCCCATGGGTGTGGTGGCCGGCATCCTGCCCTGGAACTTCCCCTTCTTCCTGATCGCGCGCAAGATGGCGCCAGCGCTGCTCACCGGCAACACCATCGTCATCAAGCCCAGCGAAGAGACCCCCATCAACTGCCATGCCTTCACCGAGCTGCTGGCCCAGTGCGAGCTGCCCGCTGGCGTGTTCAACGTGGTCTATGGCCAGGGCGGCACCGGCGGCGCACTGTCGGCCCATGCCGGGGTGGACATGATCAGCTTTACCGGCAGCGTGGGCACCGGCGAGCGCATTGCCGCAGCCGCTGCGCCGCACATCACCAAGCTCAACCTGGAGCTGGGTGGCAAGGCGCCCGCCATTGTGCTGGCCGATGCCGACCTGGACCTGGCCGTCAAGGCCATCCGCGATTCGCGCGTCATCAACACCGGCCAGGTCTGTAACTGTGCTGAGCGCGTCTATGTGCAGCGCCAGGTGGCCGACGAGTTCACCGCGCGTATTGCCAAAGCGATGGCCGCCACCCGCTATGGCGACCCGATTGCGCAGAGCGATGTGGAGATGGGCCCGCTGATCAACCAGAAGGGCCTGGACAGCGTGGACGTCAAGGTACGCCGTGCGCTGGCCGATGGCGCGCAGCTGGTCACTGGGGGCCAGGTGGCCGATCTGGGTGCTGGCTTCCACTACCAGCCCACGGTGCTGGCCGGCTGCCGCGCCGACATGGAGATCATGCGCAAGGAAATCTTTGGCCCGGTGCTGCCGATCCAGGTGGTCGAGGACCTGGACGAGGCGATTGCACTGGCCAACGACTGCGAATATGGCCTCACGTCCTCCCTCTACACCCGCGACCTGTCCAAGGCCATGCAGGCGATGCGCGAGATCGACTTTGGCGAGACCTACATCAACCGCGAGAACTTCGAGGCGATGCAGGGCTTCCATGCCGGCGTGCGCAAGTCGGGCGTTGGCGGTGCCGATGGCAAGCACGGGCTGTATGAGTACACCCATAGCCATGTGGTGTACCTGCAGTCATGAAGGAACGCTGCCGCTGAGGTTTCACAGCCCCAGCTACCCGCCATGAAGAAGGCCGCCAACCCGGGTCCAGGTTGGCGGCCTTTTGTTCGTGGCGTTGCGCCGATCAGGGCTTGGCGCTGAGCCCTTCCACCACCGCGCGCACCTGCTGCAGCACTTCGTCGGCCAGCGCAGGATCGGCCTTGACGACGCCGCGCGAGATGGCCATCGCGCCCACCAGGGCGGCCACCAAGGTGCTGGCCAGTGCCTGGCGCTGCTGCGGGTCGGCGCTGGGTGGCAAGGCCGCCTCGATGCCGGCGCGCAGCTCGGCGAAGCCGTCGCTGAAGCTGCGGCTCACGGCCTCGCTCTGGCGGCCGGCATCGCAGGCGGTGGAGACCAGCGGGCAGCCCCGCGTCATATCATCGCGCACCTGGGGGTTGAGGTAGCTGTCCAGGTAGGTGGCCAGCGCATGCTCGCTCTTTTCACTGGCCTGCTTGACCCGGCCAAAGCCTTGTCCAAACCCATAGGCCAGCGCCTGGGCGGCCAGGTCCTGCTTGTCGCTGAAATGCTTGTAGAGCGCGCCCTGCGTCAGGCCCGCCTGCTGGCAAATATCGGCCACGCCCGTGCCATCAATGCCGCGTTCCTTGAACAGCGCAGCGGCGGCATCCAGCAGCGCCTGGCGGTTCTGTTGCGCTTGTTCCTTGGTGACTTTCATCGCAAATACCCTGCTTGAACCTGTGCTTGACAGGTTTTGATTGTGATCGCTATCATTGTAGCTCCTCCGTCGAAAACCTCCAAATAACATGCTCGCTTCCCGCCTCGCCGTGCTGCTCCAGCGCCATGGCATCCATTACGCCTGGGTGATTGCCGCCATCACCTTTTTGGCCATGCTGGTCACCTCGGCGGCGCTGGGCTTGCCGGGGGTGCTGATGCAGCCGCTGGCGGTCGAGTTTGGCTGGAGCGTGCGCGATCTGTCCTCGGTGTTTGCCACCCGCTTTGCGCTGTATGGCCTGCTGGGGCCCTTTGCAGCCGTCATTTTGCTGCGCTATGGCGTATCGCGCGTGGTGGCGCTGGCCGCAGCGGTGATTGCCAGCGCCTTGTTGCTAGGCCTGTTCATGCAGAACCTGGGCCAGGCCTTTGTGCTTTGGGGCATTGTGCTGGGTATGGGCACGGGCCTGACTGCGATGGTGCTGGGCGCCACGGTGGCCAACCGCTGGTTTGTGCAGCGCAAGGGCCTGGTCATGGGTTTGCTGGCGGGCAGCAGTGCCACCGGCCAGCTGCTGTTCTTGCCGGCTGCTGCCTGGCTGATTGCGCAGTACGGCTGGCGCTGGGCCTTGCTGCCGGTGGTGGCGGCATCGGCCGTCGTGCTGGTGCTGGTGCTGCTGTTCATGCGCGACAGCCCGGCCCAGATGCAGCTGGCCCCTTATGGTGCTGACCCGGCTGCAGCGCCTGCCGCGCCTGCACCCCGCGCCAGCTGGGGCCTGCCGTTCAGCACCTTGGCCGCTGCCGCGCGCGTGCCGGCATTCTGGATTCTGGCAGGCACCTTCTTCATCTGCGGGCTCAGCACCAATGGGCTGATCCAGACCCACTTTGTCTCGCTCTGTGGTGATTATGGCTTGGGCCCGGTGCCAGCCGCCTCGGTGCTGGCGATGATGGGCATTTTTGACCTGGTGGGCACCACCTTGTCGGGCTATCTCTCGGACCGCTATGACAGCCGCAAGCTACTGTTCTGGTACTACGGCCTGCGCGGGCTGTCGCTGTTCTGGCTGCCGTACTCCGAGTTCACCGTGGCCGGCCTGTCGCTGTTTGCGGTGTTCTATGGCCTGGACTGGATTGCGACCGTGCCGCCCACCGTCAAGCTGGTGGCCAGTGAGTTCGGGCCCGAGCGCGCAGCGCTGGTGTTTGGCTGGGTGTTTGCCGCCCACCAGCTCGGTGCTGCGGTGGCCGCCTATGGCGCAGGCCTGGCGCGCTCGGTGCTGTCGTCGTACTCGCCCGCATTGTTTGTCGCAGGCGCTGCCTGCCTGGTGGCGGCAGCGGCGGTACTGTGGGTGCGCAAGCCGGCAGTGGTGATGCGCGCCGTGGGTTAATCCGCCCGCGCGCCCGAGCGTTTCACGATCTCGGCCCATTTCTTTTCTTCGCTGCGCATATAGGCCAGAAACTCCTGCGGGCTCGATCCGACGGGCTCGGCGCCCATGCGCTGGTACTGCGCGGCCACCTCGGGCTTGCGCAAGGCCTGCTGCGCGGCCTGGGCCAGTTTGCCCACGATCTCGGGCGGCGTGTTCTTGGGGGCCCAGAGGCCGTACCAGGTGCTGGTGGCGTAGTCGGCAATGCCCGATTCCTGCATCGTCGGAATCTGCGGCAGCGAGCTGGAGCGCTTGGCGGTGGTCACGGCCAACGCCTTGAGCTTGCCCGAGGTGATAAAGGGCATCGCCGAGGGCATCGAATCGAACATCAGCTGGATCTGGCCGCCCATCAGATCGGTGAGCGCCGGCGAGCTGCCCTTGTAGGGCACATGCTGCATCGCGATGCCGGTCTTGAGCTTGAACAGCTCGCCCGACAGGTGCTGCGACGAGGCATTGCCGGCCGAGCCAAAGTTGACCGTGCCCTTGCTCTTTTTCAGGTAGGCCACCAGCTCCTGCACGTTCGACACCGGCAGCTCGCTGTTGACCACCAGCACCAGCGGCACATCGACAATCTGCGTGATCGGCGCAAAGTCGTTGAAGGAGTCATACGGCACCTTGTCGTAGACCGAGGGGTTGATCACCTGCAGCGAGGCATTGGCCAGCAAGGTATAGCCATCGGGCTGGGCCTTGGCGACCTGGGCCGTGCCCACCATGCCGCTGGCACCGGGCTTGTTGTCGATGAAGATGGTCTGCTTCAGGCTCTCGCCCATCGAGATCGCGACCAGGCGCCCGACCAGGTCGGTGGGTCCGCCGGGCGGGTAGGGGATCACCATACGGATGGTCGAGGCCGGGTAGTCGGCCGCCGATGCCGCGTTGGCGGCGGGCAGGCCGCTGCCCAGCAGCGCCAGGCCCAGGCCGGTATGCAGCAGCGATTGCAGGGCCTGGCGGCGCTGCGCTGAATGGCGTTGTCTCATGTCTTGTCTCCTTGTATTTGTAGCGCGACCTTGCCCAGCACCTCGCGGCTGTGCAGCGCATCCAGCGCATCGCAGAGCTGGTCCATGGCATACACCCGCGAGATGTCGGGATGGATGGCGTCGCGGTGGGCCATCTCAAACAGCGCGGCCATCATGGCCTGCATGGCGGCGGCATGGCGCTGGCGCTCGTTGGCGGGCGTCCAGCCGATGTACTGGCCATAGAAGAAGCCATGGATCGTCAGGTTCTTGACCAGCGCAATATTCATCGGCACCTTGGGGATCGTGCCGCTGGCAAAGCCGATGATGACGATGCGCCCGTTCTGCGCGGTGCAGCGCAGCGCCTGCAGCAGCAGGTCGCCACCCACCGGGTCAAACACCAGCGTCGCGCCTTTGCCAGCGGTCACCGCCTTGACCTGCTCGATCAGGTGCTGCGGATCGACGGCGTGCTGCGCGCCATGGCGCAAGGCTGCCTGGCGCTTGTCTTCGCTGCTGGCGCAGGCAATGACCTGCACGCCGGGTACCTGGGCGGCCAGCTCGACGGCCGCCGCACCCACGCCCGAGCCGGCACCCAGCACCAGCAGGCTATCGCCCGCCTGCAGCGCCGCGCGCCAGTGCAAGGCGGTATAGGCCGTGCCGTAGGAGATCGGCAGCGCCAGCGCGCGCAACGGGTCCAGCCCTGTCGGCACCGCATACACGGTGCTGGCATGCACCTTGGCCTGCTGCGCATAGGCGCCCCAGTCGCAGATGAACACCACCGGGTCGCCCACTTGGACATGGCGCACGGCGCTGCCGCATTGCAGCACCTGGCCTACGCCTTCGGTGCCGGGCACAAAGGGCAGGGGCGGGGTCTTTTGGTACTTGCCCTCGATCAGCAGGCCGGTGGCGTGGCTGACGGTGGCATGGCGCACGTCGATCAGCACCTCGTCAGGGGCCAGCGCGGTAGGGGGCTCGGTGGTTTGGACGGCGGTCACATCGCGGGGCAGGCCGAAGCTGCGGCAGACAATGGCTTTCATGGGTGCGGCTCCGTTCACAGGCCTACGACCTGGCGGGTCGCCAGTGCGTCGATCTCGTCCGGTGCCAGGCCCAGGCTGCGCAGAATCTGCTGGCTGTCGGCACCAATGCGCGGTGCGGGCAGCGGTGCACCGGGCTTGGCCGGCCAGGGCGTGGCGGCCATCAGCACCTCGCCAAAATCGGGTTGCTGCACGGTCTTGAAGGTGGCCAGGTGCCGGGCCTGCGGGTGCTGCACCACATCGGCTGCGTTATGTACCACCGCATGCAGCACGCTGTGCTGGTTGAACAGTGCGCGCAGATCGGCCAGCGATCGGTCTGCCACGGCGCGGGCCAGGTCGGCATGCAGCACGGCCTTGTGCTGCAGCCGCAGTGCATTGCTGGCAAAGCGTGGGTCGCTGTCCCAGCCGGTCAGGTCCAGCGCCTTGCCGATGCGCAGAAACTGCTCGTTGTTCAGCGCCAGAATCGTCAAACGGCCATCGGCCGCATCAAAGATGCCATTGGGCGCGCTGACGGCCGCCTTCACGGTCTGGCCGCCCAGCACCTCTTCCGACAGCGCGGTCGATTGCAGCGCGCAGCAGACGTTGAACAGGTTCAGCTCCACATGCTGGCCCTTGCCGGTCTTCATGCGCTGCAGCAGCGCGGCAGTGCAGGCCTGCGCAGCATAAACGCCGGTGGCAATATCGGCCAGCAAAAAGCCGATGCGCTGCGGCGCGCCCTGCGCATCGCGGTTGCTGTTCATCAGGCCGGTGTCGGCCTGCATCACCGAGTCGGTCGCCGGGTTGTCGGCAAAAGGGCCGTCCGCGCCATAGCCGCTGATCGACACATAGACCGGCTCCAGCCCCAGCGCTTGGAGCGCGGCAAAGTCCAGGCCCAGGCGCTCCACCACCTGCGGGCGAAAGTTCTGTACCACCACATCGGCATCACGCGCCAGTTGCAGGATCAGCGCCTTGCCCTCGGGGTGCTTCGCATCGACCGCCAGGCTTTGCTTGCCGGCGTTGTAGGTGCTGGACAAGGTGCTGTGGCCATTGCGGGCTACGCCCACATGGCGGCCCCAGTCGCCCTGGGCGGGCTCGACCTTGATGACCTCGGCACCCTGGTGGGCGAGCAGCTGGGCGCAGTAGGGGCCGGCCACGCCCTGGCTCAAATCCAGGACCTTGAAACCGGCGAGCGGGGTAAACCCCAGTGTTGACTTTGGCGTCACGTATTGTCTCCTTGCATGGCCCGGGCTAGGCGACACCCGCCCGAGCGTTTGTTGTGAGAGCCATGTTAAAAACGCGAAGCCGCTTTGGGAACTGCCAAAGCACAGCCATCAGTGGTGATTCAAAATCAACAATCAAAAGGGGATGCCGGCCATGGACCTGAACCTGGTGCGTTTGTTTGTGGCGATTGCCGAGTCGCGCAACCTGAGCGATGCGGCTCAGCGCTCGGGCGTGACGCGTTCGAATGTGTCGCGCCGGCTGGCGCTGCTGGAAAAGCAGTTTGGCGCGCAGCTGCTGCGCCGTACCACCCGGCATATGGAGCTGACCCAGGCAGGCCGCATCCTGCATGGCCAATGCCTGCAGGCCCTCAATGCGCTGCAAAGCGCCCAGCTGCAGATCGACCAGATCCACCAGACCATCAGTGGCGAGATCCGCGTGCGCATTCCCACCGGGCTGGGGCATTTCCACCTCAAGCCGCTGATCCTGGACTTTTGCCAGGCGCATCCCGATCTGCTGCTGCGCTTGGTGATCAACGACCAGATCCACGACCTGGTGGCCTCCAAGGTGGACCTGGCGATCCACATTACCTCGGCACCGCTGGAAGACCATGTGGCCACCCGCGTCTGCGGCATCGAATGGGGGCTGTTTGCCACCCCGGCCTATCTGCAGACCCTGGGCCTGGCGCTGCAAACCCCGCAGGACATCAAACATGCCCGGCTGTTGGCGCCCCTCAACATCCACCACCGGTTGGAGTTCTGGCGGCACAGCGATGGCCTGCATGAACAGGTGCAGAGCATGCCGTCAATCCAGTCGGGCGACTACCAGTTTCTGTTCAACGCCGCGATGGCCGACCTGGGCGTGGTGCTGCTGCCCTACTATGCCGTGCGGGAGGCCATCGCCCAGCGCAGCCTGGTGCAGGTGCTGGATGGCTTTGGCGTCAAGGGCGTGGGCGATGCGCTCTATGTGGTGCGCGCGCCCAACCGCCAGCCCTCGGCGGCCACCCTGGCGCTGATCGAGCTGCTGGTCTCATCGATCCAGAAGATGGCGCCGGGCTGGCGCCTGGGCACTGCAGCGGCAGGTGCCGGGCAGTGATCCAGTCAGCGAGTTTTTATACGCCAGCCGCGAGGCTGTAGACCGTCAAACCGCCATCTTCGCGGTCGCGCATCAGCAGGCCGGCCTGGGCCATTTCCTTGGCCACGCAGTAGATGGTGGCCGCTGGCAAGGGAGCGCCGCTTTGGGCGAGGTGGGAGGAGATATCAGCACATTTGACGCGAGAGCGGCCCAGCTGGACGATGGCCTCCAGCACCCGCAGCCGTGCAGGCGTGGGCCGTATGCGCACTTGGCGGCTGCGCTTGAACCAGTGGGCAGCGGGCAGGGCGGGCGCTGCCTTGCGGGGTGCGTGGTCATCATTCATGGGCGCATCCTGGCATGGCAGTTTGGAGACGGTTTGTCGATCTGTGGCAATTTGTGTCAACATGCCTGAGTCGGGGCGGACTGCGCTGCAGGGCGTCTGGCAGCAGGGAGGGGCAGATGACCCAGGGGCGCTGCGCCTGCGCACCCCGAGCATTGGTCAGGCGCTTAACCGATGCGCTGACCGCGCGAACGCATGCGCCAGGCCCCAATGCCGGCGGTCAGCAAGGTCAGCAGTACCAGGCTCCATTGCTGCAGGCTGGGCACAGGCTCCACGCTGCCGGGCACAGGCGGGGGTGGAGGCGGGGGCGGGGGTGGAGGCGGCACAGGCGGGTTGGTGGTGGCCACGGTGGCGGAGGCCATGCAAGGCTGCGCGGTGTTGCCGGTGCATTGCGCATTGGCTTCGCCCACCGCCAAAGAGGCCGTGTTGACCAGGCTGGCAGTGGGCTCAGCGCCGACGGTGGTGGCCAGCTGGATCGTCACGCTGTCACCAGCGGCGAGCGATACGACCGTCACATCCACCGCGCCGGTGCCGCTGGCGGGTACGCAGGCGGCGGCGCCACTGCTGGTACAGGTCCAGCTGGCGTTGTCCAGGCCGGCGGGCAGCAGGTCGGTGATACGGGCCTGGGTGACAGGCACATGGCCGGCATTGTGGGCGGTGATGGTGTAGTTCACCGGCTGGCCGGCATAGACCGTAGCACTGGCCTGCGCCGTCTTGCTCAGTTGCAGCAAGGGGGTGGGCCACAGATCCACCGCAGCCGAAGCGGTGCAGGGCTTGTCCTGGGTCTGCGCGTTGGCCGGGTTGTAGCACAGCCATTCGGCATTGCTGGCCGTCACGCTGGCGGTGTTGCGGACCTGGTCCATGCGGGTAGTGATGCTGTCCACCGTGGCGACCACGGTGTAGACCAGACTGGCCTTGGCACGCAAGCTGGCAATGGTCTGGCTCAGCACAGCGCCTGCGGCCAGGCTGCCGCTGGCTTGGGGGCAGACTGCGAGGCTGCCGACCGGCGACTGGCAGCTCCAGGTGGCCGAGGCAAAGCCGGCGGGCAAGGTGTCCGACAGGGCCACGCCAGTCAGCTCGGCCGCGCCTTCGTTCTTGACGGTGACGGTGTAGCTGGCAGTTTGCCCGGCGTAGAGCGGGCCGGTTGCATCCACCGTCTTGGTCACGCTGAGCAGGGGGCTGGTAGCCACCGATGCCGAGGCGCTGCAGGGCGTGGGAAAGCCATCGCGGGCATCGCAGCTGAGGGTGCTGGTGGCAGGCGGCTCAATGGTGGCTGTATTGGTGATAACCGTGGCCCCTGTGGGCAGCGGGCTGCTGAAGCGCGAATTGATGCGGAACACCAGCGCGCTGCCAGCGGGCATGGTTGGCAACAGGGTATCGAGCGGAAAGCTGCCGGTGGCGGGTGTGGGGCAGACGGCTGCGCTGCCGGTGGGGCGGCTGCAGCTCCAGCTCCAGCTGCTGGCCGCTGTCTGCAGGCCATCGGGCAGCGTATCTCGCAGGCGGGTGCCACTGGCGTCGCGCATGCTGGCATTGGTCACCGTGATGTCGTAGAGCACCGGGGCATTGGCGCTGGCGAGGCCGGTGTAGGCGCTGCCGTCGTTGTTGACCGCCTGCTTGGCCACCGAAAGCGGCGGCGAGCACGATGCCGTGCCGCTGGACTGCACCAGCAGGCCGGAAGGGTCGCCCTGGTTGCCGACGACGACATAGATCGTGTTGGCACCGGTCTTGAAACCGTTATTGAGTACCACTGGCACATTACCGCCGGTACCAAATCCACCGACGCCTAAACGCGTGCCATTGTTCGTGTAATCAAATACCGCGTCATTCACTAAAATGCGTTTGACCTGGTTATCCACATACAGACTCAAACTCAGATTGAAACTGTCTGGATCGACTGCCGGGTCGAGTGTGAACTGGTATTGGTAGACGTAATAACTTCTGCCGTATTGCACGCCAATCCATTGGGCATTGCCAAAGGGCGACTGCACCCAGGCACCATTGCCAGCGCCCGGGCGTGCCACCGGGCCCGGAGCGTAGCTCAAGGCAGCAGCGGCTGCTGATGTGGTGATATCGCCCAAGGCCGATGCAATGGACCAATGTGCATCCAGGCTGCCAAGCGGCATTTTGGGGCTGTTGATACTGTAGCCATTGCTGCCATCAATACCCGTATTGAATATGGCAGGATCTGTACTGCAGGAAATAACAGGGGCAGTCTGGGCTTGAACTCCCAGAGGTTGGGCAAGTGCCGCCACCGCACATCCAAGACCCACATAATGGGCCACCGTTATTTTGAAGGCTTTCATTTCATTCCTGTGAATAACTTTATTCAATTCTGTTATGCATCGTAGTAGGATGAACAGGCGTCAGGAATGCGGCAATGTCAAACATCCTTATGCCGCAGGATGGTTAACAATTTTTATGAGTGTGCGAGATGCGGTTGAAACCCGGTAATGCTTGATGTGTATCAAGCTGCTGGGTGCGACGGGGGTGACCGCGGATATGGCGATGGGCAGGCCGGTCAGCGGCCGACAGCTGCAGGAGACAGTTCAGCAAGAGCACTACCCTTGGTGAAAAAAGAATCATTATCAATTATGATCTTGCGGTTGTTTGTGTTGACCCAACGGCCTTGTCCATGCCACAGCCTTCGCTCCTTACCGACGTGGAGACCATTTTTCGCCAGCACCACGCATGGCTGCGTGGGCGCTTGATGCTGCGCGCATCCAGCCACAGCGAGGCAGAGGATGTGGCCTCGGAAACCTTTTTGCAGCTGACGGAAAAGGGCAGGTCCGCAGAAGGCGAGATGCTGGATATCCGGCACCCGCGTGCCCTTTTGTCGACGATTGCCAAACGCATCCTCATCAAGCTCTGGCAGCGCCAGGATCTGGAAGCGGCTTACGAAAACACCTTGCGCCATATGCCCGAGGCGATGGCGCTGTCCCCCGAGATGCACGCGATGCTGGTGGAAGCCATCTGCCAGATCGACAGGGCGCTGGCTGCGCTGCCGCTGCCGGTCAAGACGGTCTTTCTGCTGTCGCGGCTGGAAGGTATGCGCTACCCGCAGATCGCAGAGCACATGGGCATCTCGCTGGCCACTGTGGAGCGCCATATGCGACGCGCCCTGCTGCAATGCCTGCGCTGCGCGCCATGAGCCGCGCAGACGCCCCCAGCCCCGCTTTGCGCGCTGCCGTGGATTGGCTGGTGCGCCATGAGGCTGAAACGATGAGCGCGGCCGACCACCAGGCTTTTGCGTGCTGGCTGCAGCAGGATGCGCAGCACCAGGCCGCCTGGGAGCGCGTGCGCTCGGCGCTGGCCGAGCCGCTGACGGCGGTGCGCAGCCTGCAGGCCCATACCGAGGGCCTGCATGCGCAGGCGGCCATGCAGGCACTGTCCCAAACCCGCCGCCGCCGGGTACTGCGGGGCGCGCTGGCGCTGGGCGGTATCGGCGTGGCGAGCGCATTCGTCGCAGACCGGCTGACGCCGCTGGGCCAGCTGATGGCCGATTGGCAGACCGGCACCGGTGAGCGCCGTGAATTTACGCTGGCCGATGGCAGCCGCGTGCTGCTGGATGCCCGGTCTGCCGTCGATGTGCATGATGCCGCTGGCAGCCCCGCGCTGCAGCTGCGCGCCGGGGCCTTGATTGCCAGGCGCTCCTCAGTCGGCGCGGCGCCATTGCAGATCCGAACCCGCGATGGCCTGGCGCTGCTCGATGCCGGCAGCATGATGGGCCGGGTCTATGCCGACCGGACGGAAATGGTGGCGCTGGACCAGGGCCTGAGCCTGCGGCCCCGTGAGGCTGCCCAGGTCTTGCTGCGGGCGGGCCAGGGCGCGCGCTTCAGTGCCCATCAACTCCAGGCGCTGGGCGCCAATGCGGTGCAGCGCGCCGCTTGGCAGCAGGGCATGCTCGCCGTCGATGACTGGCCGCTGGCGGAGGTGGCCCAGGCGCTGCAGGCCTATTTTTCTGGCTACATCCGGGTGGCCCCTGCGGTCGCGGATCTGCGGGTGTTTGGCATCTTCAGGCTGGATGTCGATGAGTTGCTGGTAACGCTCAGCCAGATGCTGCCGCTGCAGATCCAGCGTTGGGGGCCGTTGATCCGTATTGGCGAGAAGGTCTGACGCGGAGGTCGAAGCGATCTCCGATACGGTGCTCCCTGCAAATAGATGAGGGGTTTTTTAGTTTCGGCGCACTGGTTAAGCAGTACCCAGCCAAAAGGAACTTCTGCCGTGACTACTTCCCGCCCCCAGCGCCGCCATGGCGCTGCTCCCTCGACCGTGTGCAACTGCGCTGAACGCTCGCCCTTCCATGCCATCGCCTTGGCTGCCTTGCTGGCCTGTGCGCTGGCGCCTGCCACCGGCCAGGCTGCCGATACGCCCCCAGCTGCTGCCGTGCAGCTCGACATTCCTGCCGGTAGCCTGGCCGATACCCTGACCCGGATTGGCCAGCAGACTGGCCGCAGCATCGTCGCCGACCCTGCCCTGCTGCAAGGCCAGCGCAGTGCCGCGATCCAGGGACACTGGACGGCAGAGCAGGCGGTGCGCAAGGCGCTGGAGGGCTCTGCGCTGCAGCTGCAGACCCTGAACGGTGGCGCGCTGCAGATCCGCAAGCCAACAGCTCCGCAGCCACCGGTGGCGGAGGCTGCGCCGTCCGTTGAGACAGCCGTCGTACCCGCAGAGGCCAGCCACCAGCTGGCCACCGTGGTCGTGACTGACCAGCGCTCCGACAGTTCGCTGATGCAGCCCACCCGGCAGGTCACGGTGATCGAGGGTGAAGAGCTGGACGACCTGCGTGCCACCTCGGCCAATCTGAACAGTCTGCTGGCCAAGAGCGTGCCAGGCATGTCCGACTCCAGCCGCAACATGAGCGATTTCGGCATGACCCTGCGCGGCCGCAACGTGCTGGTGCTGGTCGATGGCATTCCGCTCAACACCAACCGCGACACGGCGCGCAACCTGGTCAATGTGGAGATGAGCCGCATCGAGCGGGTCGAGGTGTTGCGCGGCAGCAATGCCATCTACGGCAGCGGTGCGACCGGGGGGGTTATCTCGGTCACCACGCGCCCGGTGGGTGGCAAGCCGGTGGCGCGTACCACGGTGGGTTTTGACAGCGCGCTCTCGCGCCTGAGCGGCGACGGCCTGGGCGGCCAGGTGCAGCACTACCTGTCGGGGGCCGGTGATGTGGTCGATTACGAGGTCGATATTTCGGCCCGCCGCATCGGCGGAGCCTTTGACGGCCACGGCGACCGTATCGCGCCGGACGCCAGCCAGGGCGATCTGTTCGACTCGAACACCTACAGCCTGGGCGGCAAAATCGGCTTTCGCATCGATGCGGACCAGCGCATCCAGCTGGCGGCCAGCCACCTGCGTGCGCACCAGAAGTCGGACTATGCCAACGACCCCAGCGTCAACCAGGCACCATTGGGGTCGGTAGCGGCCCGCGCCATCCGGGGGCTGAAGCTGGCCGACCAGAACCAGGTGGAAAACAGCTTGCTGAGCGCCAGCTACGAACACAAGGACCTGGGCGGCAGCACCCTGAGCGCGATGGTCTACGGCCGTGACAACTACGTGCGCTTTGCGCCCTTTGATGCCCGCAGCAACACCAACCGGGGCAATTTTGTCGACCAGGTGATGCAGAACAACAAGGTGTTTGGCAGCCGCCTGACCATCACCACGCCGATCGGCGAAGACAAGACCACCAAGCTGGTCTGGGGCGCGGACTACATCCAGGAGCGCAGCAACATGCCGCTCGATACTTTTGACGCCGCCGTCTATGACGCCAGTGGCGGTCTGGTGTTCCAGCCCACCGGTCAGCGCATCTACATGCCCTGGGTCACCGTCAAAAGCGCGGGCGCCTTTGGCCAGCTGCAGCACAAGTTCAGCGACCAGTGGTCCGCCGAAGGCGGCTTGCGCTATGAGAAATCGCAGGCCAGTTTTGACGATTTTCAGCCGCTGTCGCAGTCGCGCCTGCCCAATCCGGCCACGGTGGCGGGCGGCAAGGTCTCCTACGACGCGGTGCTCTACAACCTGGGTCTGGCCTTCAAGCCCTGGAAGAACCACGAGTTCTACACCTCGTTCAGCCAGGGCTTTGACCTGCCCGATGTGGGCCTGCAGCTGCGCAATGCCGGGGCCAAGTTCGATATCAATGCCTCCGAGCTGGAACCGGTCAAGACCGACAACTATGAGATCGGCTGGCGCGGCAGCTTCGGCGACACCATGGCAACGTTGGCGCTGTTCCAGTCACGCTCGGACCTGGGCGCCGTGCAGTCCTTCAACAACGGCCTGCACCTGACGCGCACGCGCGAACGCATTCGCGGTGTCGAGCTGACCGCAGACCACTATGCCGAGCACTGGTCCACCGGCGGCACCGTCACCTGGATGCAGGGCCGCGAGACACCGCCCGGTGCCAGCAGCGACCAGCGCATGACGGGCTACCGCATCCCGCCGCTCAAGATCACCGGCTATGTGCAGTACAACCCCAGCAGCCGCTGGAGCCTGCGCACCCAGTTCAACTGGTTTGGCGCACGCGACTACCGCCTGGCCGATGGCAAGACCCAGTTCGCCCGGGCTGATGTCAAAAGCTACTACAGCGTCGATGTGGTGGGCCGCTACCAGTTCGACAACAAGAACCTGGTCACCGTCGGCGTGCAGAACCTGTTCAACCGCTACTACCTGCCGCTCTACAGCCAGCTGATGCGCAGCGGCAAGAACGACAGCCGCCTGCCCGCGTCGGGGGCGACCTTGACGGCGAGCTATACGCACAACTGGTGATCTGGGCGGATGGGAGGCGCTGCGTGCTATGCGTCGCGGCGGTCTCTGAACCACAGCCATACCACCGCAGCCACGCAGATGCTGGCGCCCATCAGACTGAAAACACCAGCGATGCGGGTATCGCTGGCCAGCAGGTTCCAGCGGCTGAAGATTTCTGTCCAGTCATGTTCGCCACCACCGACCAAGGGCAATTGCTGGCTGCGGGCGTCTTTCATATAGCGTGCAACATTCAGCACACTGGCCCCCAACCACAGCCAGGCTGCCGCAAAGCCCAGGCTGTGCCGTTGTCGCCAGAAATGGTGCACAAACAAAAGCGGAAACAGCAGCTGAAAAAGGGTGCCGCCATACACCGCCAGGCGGCCCGAGAAAATGCCCACGATGGGATGCCCGGCCTCATGGATGGCCAGGTTGGCATGGTCCAGTAAAAAGACCCATTGGTCTGCAGTCAACAGGTGCTGCGCCAGCACGTACAAAGCGGCCAAGGCCATGGCGACCGTTGACCACAAACTGGTGCCTTGCCAGTCCTCGGCGTTTATCTCCTGCCAATCCTCTTTCAGCGACATCGCTTGTGCTCCCTGCTTCTCGTTTGCAGAGCAGTTTAGGGGGCGGTACCACATCGCTCCACAGCAGTTGGTGACGAAGTACTACTGGCTGAGGAGGAGATGGCTGTTGCGAGTATTGAGCTGTTGGTTGAGGCCAACAAGAGGCTGGACTTGCTGGCGCCAAGCGAGCCGAAGCCATTGCGCAATGCAGGTCGTTGCCAGGTCTGCCAAGGCCAGGGTCAGCCGTTAAAAAATGGCGTGCTGGAAAATAAAAAACCAAGTGAAATCAATCACTTGGTTTGTGTTTTGGCGGAAGCGGTGAGATTCGAACTCACGGATGGCTTTCACCATCGCCGGTTTTCAAGACCGGTGCATTCAACCACTCTGCCACGCTTCCTTCACTGCAATGTGGCGGAGTGGGCGCCAAGCAGCAGTGTGGGATTGTATGCGAATTCCGAACTGCTTTGAGCTGGCTCTGCTGCCCGCCGCCTCAGTGGCGGGCGGGTTCGGGATCGTCCTTGAGGCGGCTGTGGGCGAGCGCGCCGGCTGCTTCCAGAATCGGGTAGGCGACCGAGCACAGCAGCGAGTTGATGCGCTTGAGGTCGCTGATCAGGTCGATGTGCAGCGAGCTGGTCTCGATACTGGGGACGGTGTTGTGCGACAGGCGCTCCAGGTGCGAGGCGGAATAGGCCAGCTCCAGGTCGCGGAAGCGCGCCTTTTCTTCCAGCAGCTTTTGCGCATCGCGCACGTTGCCCGAGAGGAACACGCTCATCGCCAACCGCAGGTTGTCCAGCAGGTGCGAATGCAGCTCGTTGATCTCTTCCATGCCCTGCTTGCTGAACTGGCGGCGCTTCTTGATCTTCTTGTTTTCGACGTCGGTGAGCACGCGCTCGATGATGTCGCCGATCTGCTCCATGTTGATAGTGAAGTTGATCACTTCGGTCCAGCGCTGGCTCTCGCGCTCGTCCAGTTCGGCGCGCGAGATCTTGGTCATGTAGTACTTGATGGCCGAGTACAGCTCATCGACCGTGTCATCGAGCTTGCGCAGGTCCTGCGACAGTTGCAGATTGTCGGTTTGCACCACGTTGTGCAGGCCGATCAGCATGGATTCGACCACATCGGCCTGGTGCAGTGCTTCACGTGCGGCGCAGGAGATGGCCAGCGACGGGGTCGACAGCGCCGAGGCATCGAGGTGGCGCGGGCGCTGGGGGCCCTTGTTCGCTTCTTCCTTGGGCAAGAGCTTGCGCATCCAGTCGCCGATCACGCCGGTGAACCAGATGAAGCCCAAGGTGTTGAGGATGTTGAAGGCCAAGTGGAACAGCACCGCCGAGCGGCCCGCATCGTTGATGTAGGGCATCGCATAGGTGGACCACAGACCGACGAAGGGCGCGACGATGGCGACGCCCATGATCTTGAAGACCAGGTTTCCGATGGTGACCTGGCGCACTTCGATGCTGGATTTGGCCGTTTGCAGCACGGCCAGCACACCGCTGCCCAGGTTGGCGCCCAGCACCAGGCCCAGGGCCATGTCGCCGGTAATGGCGCCCGATGCAGCCATGGCCGCGATCAGCAGCACGATGGCCAGGCTGGAATAGGCGATGACAGCCAGGATGGCGCCTAGCAGCAGTTCCATGAAGAAGTCGCTCTTGACGCTGACCAGCAGGGTGCGTACAGCTTCGGAAGCGAGCAGCGGCTCGGTGGCTTCCACGATCAGGCGCAGCGCCAGCAGCATCAGGCCCAGGCCGATGAAGACACGGCCCACGCGGCCGGGTGTTGAATCCTGCTTGGAAATGAACAGCACGACACCCGAGAAGATCAGCAGCGGCGAGAGCCAGGAGAGGTCGGTCGAGAACAGCACCGCCATCAAGGCGGTGCCCACGTCGGCACCGCGCATGACCGATAAGGCAGCGGTGAGCGGTATCAGGCCCTGGCCGACGAAGGACGCGGTCATCAGGGAGGTGGCACTGCTGGACTGGACGAGGGCCGTCACCCCGATGCCCGAGAGCATCGCGGTAAAACGGTTGCTCATACTGCGCGCCAGCAGGTTGCGAAGGTTGGCGCCAAAGACGCGCAGCACCCCTGTGCGCACCATATGAGAGCCCCAAACCAGCAGCGCAATGGCGGCAAGAAGATTGAGCAAGTGTTTCATAAGGCGAACCGGACACTATACCCCTGATACGCGCGCCGCGCTGTAGGGCGAATGCCATTGTGTCTCTTTTTATGCAGGCCAGGCGCTGGTTTGCGCCTGGCGGCGCGGGTTTGGGCGAAGGGTGAACAATCGATAAAAAACACCGCCGTCGCAAGGCGAGGGCGGTGTCTGGGTGTTGCCTATAAAGGCGCTGAACAGCCTGATCAGCTTTTTTCGCCCCGGCGCATGCGCAGCAGCTCGTCCAGAATCAGCAGGAACGCGCCCAGGCAGATGGCCGAGTCGGCCAGGTTGAAAGCGGGGAAATGGCTGCCCATCCAGTGGAAGTCGAGCATGTCGACCACATAGCCGTGGCGCATGCGGTCGACCACATTGCCGATGGCGCCGCCCATGATGCAGGTAAGCGCCAGGCAGAACAGGGACTTGTGGCTGTGGCGGTAGAGCTGCCAGACGATGACGGCGGTGACCACCACGCCAATGCCGGTGAACAGCCAGCGCTGCCAGCCGCCGGCGCTGGCCAGGAAGGAGAAGGCCGCGCCAGGGTTGTGCGCCCGGACGATGTTGAAGAAGCCGGTGATGGTGGTGTATTCACCCAGCTGGTAGTGGGCCAGGATCCATTCCTTGCTCCACTGGTCCAGCCAGAAAATCACCGCAGCAATCACCAGCCACAGCACAAACCGGCCTTTGCCGGCGCTGCCCAGGGCAGGGGTGGCGGCGGCGTTCATCAGGCCATCAGACGGGTTTCACCCGCGCCATAAAGATTGCTGTCGCAGCGGCCGCACAAGGTGGGGTGGGCGGGGTTCTGGCCCACATCGTCGCGGTAGTGCCAGCAGCGTTCGCACTTGGCCTTGTCCGATGGGTTGACGGCCACGCTGAGCGCATCACCGGCGGCCACTGTGGCGGCCGAGGTGATCAGCACAAACTTGAGGTCGTCGGCCAGGGTCTGCAGCAGCGCCAGGTCTTCCGGCTGGGCGCTGATGGCCACTTCGGCCTGCAGCGATGCACCCACCTTGCCATCGGCACGCAGGGTTTCGATGTCCTTGTTGACCACATCGCGGATCTCGCGGATGCGCGCCCACTTGGCAAGCAGGGCTTCGTCGCCAGCGGGCAGGTCGCAGAACTTCTCCAAGAAGATGGTCTCGCTGCTGCCAACGATTTTCCAGGCCTCTTCGGCGGTGAAGGACAGGAAGGGCGCCATCCAGCGCAGCATCGCCTGGGTGATCTGGTGCAGCGCGGTCTGGGCCGAGCGGCGTGCCAGGCTGCCTTCGGCGCTGGTGTAGAGGCGGTCCTTGAGGACGTCCAGGTAGAAGCCACCCAGGTCCTCGGAGCAGAACAGCTGCAGCTTGGCCACCACCGGGTGGAACTCATACACCTTGTAGTGCGCCAGCAGCTCGGCCTGGAACTGCGCCGAGCGGGCCAGCGCCCAGCGGTCGATCTCCAGCATGTCCTCGTAGGCGACCGCATCCTTGGCCAGGTCGAAGTCGCTGATGTTGGCCATCAGAAAACGCAGGGTGTTGCGGATGCGGCGGTAGGCATCCACCACGCGGGCGAGGATCTTGTCGTCGATGCCCAGGTCGCCCGAGTAGTCGGTCGAGGCCACCCACAAGCGGATGATCTCGGCGCCCATCTTGCCGCTCACATCCTGCGGCGCGACGGTGTTGCCCAGCGATTTGGACATCTTCTTGCCCTGGCCGTCGACGGTGAAGCCGTGGGTCAGCAGGCCCTTGTAGGGCGCGCGGCCAAAGATGGCCGAGGCCAGCAGCAAGGAGCTGTGGAACCAGCCACGGTGCTGGTCATGGCCTTCGAGGTACAGGTCAGCCTCGGGGCCGCTGTCGTGGTGGTGGTCGGGATGGGTGCCACGCAGCACATGCCAGAAGGTCGAGCCCGAATCGAACCAGACTTCCAGGATGTCGGTGCTCTTCGTGTAGAGCTTGGCTTCTTCGGCGCCCAGGATCTCTTCGCTGGTCACGCGGCTCCAGGCTTCGATGCCGCCCTTTTCGACGATCTCGACCGCCTGGTCGAGGATCTCCATTGTGCGCGGGTGCAGCGCACCCGTGTCCACATGCAGGAAGAAGGGGATGGGCACACCCCAGCTGCGCTGGCGCGAGATGCACCAGTCCGGACGGCCGGCGATCATCGCGCGCAGGCGCTCCTGGCCGTTTTCCGGGTAGAAGCTGGTGTGCTCGATGGCGTCCAGCGCGATCTGGCGCAGGGTCTGTGCCGGCTTTTGGGCCGGGTCGGTGAACACGCCTTCGCCTTCGTCCATGCGGATGAACCACTGGGCGGCGGCGCGGTAGATCACTGGCGTCTTGTGGCGCCAGCAATGCGGGTAGCTGTGGGTGATGGTCTTGGTGTCCATCAGACGGCCGGCGACCTTGAGCGCGTCCAGGATGACCGGCACAGCCTTCCAGATGTGCTGGCCACCGAACAGCGGCAGCTCGGGCGCATAGACACCATTGCCCTGCACCGGGTTGAGGATGTCCTTGTAGTCCATGCCATTGCTGACGCAGGAGTTGAAGTCATCCAGACCGTAGGCAGGCGCCGAGTGCACGATACCGGTACCGTCGTCGGCCGTGGCGTAGTCGGCCAGGTAGACGGGCGAGATGCGGTCATAACCCTTGTCCACATGGGCCAGCGGGTGCTTGAAGGGCATGTGGTCCAGCACCTTGCCGGGGGCCGATGCGATCACCTTGCCTTCGATGCCCCAGCGCTCCATGCATTTGTCCACCAGCGCGCTGGCCAGCACCAGCAGGCCGCGCTCGGTATCGATCAGGCTGTATTCCAGATCGGGGTTGACGTTCAAGGCCTGGTTGGCCGGGATGGTCCAGGCGGTGGTCGTCCAGATGACGATGAAGGCTTGCTTGTCCAGCTTGGCCAGGCCGAAGGCGGCTGCCAGCTTGGCCGGATCGGCCGCCGGGAACATTACATCGAGGGTCTGGCTTTGCTTGTCGGCGTATTCGATCTCGAACTCGGCCAGCGACGAGGCGCAGTCAAAGCACCAGTAGACGGGCTTGAGGCCCCGGTAGACAAAGCCACGCTCCATGACCTTCTTGAGTGCGCGCAGCTCGCCCGCCTCATTGGCATAGTTCATGGTCTTGTAGGGATGGTCCCAGTCGCCCAGCACGCCCAGGCGCTTGAAATCCGCCATCTGCTGGCCGATCTGCTCGGTAGCAAAGGCGCGGCTCTTGGCCTGCATCTCGTCGCGGGGCAGGTTGCGGCCATGCAGTTTTTCGATCGCGTTCTCGATCGGCAGGCCGTGGCAGTCCCAGCCCGGTGCGTACAGCGCGTCATAGCCTTCCAGTTGGCGGCTCTTGACGATCATGTCTTTGAGGATCTTGTTGACGGCGTGGCCGATGTGGATCTTGCCGTTGGCGTAGGGTGGGCCGTCGTGCAGGATGAACTTGGGCGCACCGCTGCGGGCATCACGCAGGCGCTTGTAGATGCCTTGGTCCTCCCACTCCTTGACCCAGCCCGGCTCGCGCTTGGGCAGATCGCCGCGCATCGGAAACGGGGTGTCGGGCATGTTCAAGGTGGCGCGGTACGCAGAGGCCTTTTCTGCGGGGGACGATTTGTCGGACATAAATACCTTCAAAGCAAAACATGGTCCTGATCCGGGCGGGGTGATCATGCCGGTCAGTGGAAAAATGTATAGCGCAGAAGCGTTGTCTGACGTGCACGGGCGTGCAGGCGACGGCTGACTTCTGCGCGGCACGGCGCAGTCAGGTCAGCGTCAAATTCGGTCGCGCGTGGTCTGGCGACGGGTTTCGGCGTGGCTGGCCGTATGAAAGAAGGCACGGGCATCCGCGCAGTCCTTGGCAATCCCTGTGGTCAGGGCTTCCAGACTGTCGTATTTGAGCTCGTCGTGCAGTTTGTGTAGGAGTTCCACTCGGATGATTTTACCGTATGCCCCGTCACCACCCAGTTCAGCGGGCCATTGCAGGCAATGGGTCTCCAGCAGCACGCGGCCGCCGTTGACGTCGTTCGGGTCCAGCGAGGGGCGCACGCCCAGGTTGGCCACGCCCGGCAAGGGCTCGGCCGACAGGCCGTGCACCAGCACGACAAAAATGCCGCTGGCCGCCGGTTTCCAGTGGTCAAAGCGCAGGTTCAGGGTGCGAAAGCCGTCGCCTGCGCCCGCGCGGCTTTCGGCCAATTGGCGGCCGAGCTTGCGGCCATGCACCACATGGCCGGATATCGCATAGGGGTAGCCCAGCAGCTTGGCCGCCGCCGGCATATCGCCCTGGCTGAGCGCATGGCGCACCGCCGTGCTGGACACGCGCAGGCCATCGGACTCGTAGCTGTTCATGCGCGCCACATCAAAACCCTGCTTGCGGCCAGCCTCGACCAGCATCGCGTAGTCGCCCGCACGCTGGTGGCCGAAACGGAAATCATCGCCCACCAGCAGGTAGCCGGTGCCCAGCCCTTTGAGCAGCACATCATCGATAAACGCCTGTGGGGCCTGCGCGGCCAGGCGTGCGTTGAAGGGCAGCACAATGGTCTGGTCAATGCCGCATTGGGCGAGCTGGTCGAGCTTGTCGCGCAGGGTGGATATGCGGGCCGGCGCCAGGTCGGGCTTGTTCAGGATCTGGGCAAAGTAGTCACGCGGGTGGGGCTCGAAGGTGAGTGCGCAACTGGCCAGACCCCGGCGCTGCGCTTCGCTGCGCAGCAGCGCCAGCATGGCCTGGTGGCCCCGGTGCACCCCATCAAAATTGCCGATGGTCAGCGCGCAATGCCTGGTGACCTCGGGGTGGTCAAGTCCTCTGAAGATCTTCATCTTTGCTTTGTTTTTTGTAGCGGCTTGCGCTTTCGAGCCGAGCGCTGGTGTGCAATTTCACGATAAAAGTGTATATTGGCCATTATGACTTGGTGCCCGGGTCTGCGTGCGGCATGTGCGTGGGCAGTGGCATTTTTCGTGGCCAGGCGCCGCGCGGGTCAACGGTATTTCGGTTCAATTCCCAATGCGCAGGAGGCCCATTGTGAAGGTGTTGAAGTTATCGGCAAGTGGCGTTCCGCAATCCTGGATCAGTCTGCAGGAGGCGGTTACGCACTACGCAGCAGGCGATGTGCGCTGGGAGGCGGGCTCGAGTGTGGCCTGCTTCCGTGGCGGCCATAACGCCATCACCGGCCTGCAGTCGCGCATCGATGTGGCCAGCATCATCGGCACGCGTGGCAAGCCCGGCATCGACCCCTTTGCCATGCGCATGACGCTCACCAACAGCAAGCTGTTTGGCCGCGACCGCCATATCTGCGCCTACTGCGGCGAGCATTTCGACGAAGAACACCTGACCCGCGAACACATCATTCCGGTATCCCAGAAGGGGCCCGATACCTGGATGAATGTGGTGACGGCCTGCGCATCCTGCAACCACCACAAGGCCGGCCGCACGCCCGAGCAGGCGCATATGCCGCTGCTCTACGCGCCCTACACCCCCAGCCTTTGGGAAGACTTCATCCTGCGCAACCGCCGCATCCTGACGGACCAGATGGAGTTCCTGATGGCCCATGTGCCCAAGAGCTCGCGTTTGACGGCCTGACGGCCACTTTCAGCGGCAGCAGCAAAAAGGCCTTGTCTTGCGACAAGGCCTTTTCCTTTTAGGTAGCGCGGGCAGCCGCTGGCAATCAGGCTTGCTTGGGCTTGAAGGCGGTGACCACAAAACCATCCACGGCCTGACCGGCTTCCATGCGCAGTTCCACATCGCGGGTATCGACCTGTTCAAAGCCTGCCGCCTTGGCCAGGCGCACGGTGCTGCTCAGGGTATGGGTGTAGCGGCCAAAGGGTTGCAACTGGCTGTCCGGGCCGGTGACGTCGCCGTGCTCGCAGGAGAAGATCAGCACGCCGCCAGGGGTCAGCACACGATAGGCATCGGCCAGCGTTTGCTGCAGGTCGCCGACATAGATCAGCACGTCCAGTGCGGTGATGGCCTCGAAGGTGTTGGCCGGCGTGGCAGCCAGCGCCTCGAGCAGGTTGACCTGGTGGAACTTGAAATAGACCTTGTGCTTGGCCGCTTGCTCCAGCATCTTGGCCGACATGTCCACGCCCAGGATATAGCCGTCAATGGCACCCAGCGTAGCACCCAGCAGGCCGGTGCCGCAGCCCAGGTCCAGCAGGTTGAAGCGGCGGTTCGGGTAAATCTGCAGCAGCTGGTCGGCCACCTGCTTGGGCAGGCTGTAGGCCAGATGGCGCACCATGTGCATGTCATAGACCGAGGCCATGCCGTCGAACATGTGGGTAGTCAGCTCGACCGGTACATGCGCGGGCACCTGGCCCTGGGCCAGTTGGTGGTAGTACTGGTAGATCTTGTCATCGGGCTGCAGCGCCAGCAGTGCGGTGGTGTCCGGCAGGGCCTCTTGCATGGTGCCGCGCGCTTGCAGCATCTGCACACGGCCAATGCGCGAGAGGTGGTCGCCCGGCTCTTCGTCGATCAGCGGGCCAAACACGGCCAGCGCGTCGTCGTACTGGCGCACCGTACCCAGGTCGACCGCCAGATGGCGGCGCAGCGTACGGTCATCTGGGATCAGCTCGAGCGCGCGGCGCAGGTGGCGGATGGCCATCTCGGTATTGCCGATGCGGTGGGCGATATCAACGACACCGGCAATCACGCGGGCATTGTTGGGCTCCAGCGCAATCACTTTCTCGGCGGCAGCCATGGCATCGTGCTCGCGGTTGTGGCGCGCATACAGCAGGGCTTGCTCCAGCAGACCGGGCGCCCAGTCAGGGGCCAAGGTCACACTGCGCTGCATCGCATCGAAGGCACCTTGGAGGTTGCCCGATTTCTCTGCCATCAAGCTGGCCAGCACGAACAGGCGCGCATCGCGTGGTGCACGCTGCCGTGCGTCGTTGAGGGTTTGGGCGGCACCCGTGAGGTTGCCCACAGAAATCTGGTGGCGGGCGGTTTCGAGGAATTTGCGAATCGGATCGACAGGTGCTTTTGCGCTCATGGAGTAACTGCGGGCGAGCCCGTAAACGTGGCTGTGAATTCAGTAAAGCCTTTGATTATCCGCCATTTGACGGTGCAACGTGTTTCGGGACGTTCCGCACCCTGCGATAATGCCGCCTCCATGAAAAACATCGTCATCCTGATCTCCGGCAGCGGCTCCAACATGGCGGCCATCGTGCGAACCGCGCAGCAAGAGCGCTGGCAGGAGACCTTGGGGGCGAGGGTGGCAGCGGTCGTCAGCAACAAGGCCCAGGCCGGCGGCCTGCAGTTTGCCCAAGAGCAGGGCATTGCCACTGCCGTGGTGGACCACAAGGCCTATGACAGCCGCGAAAGCTTTGATGCAGCGCTGATGCAGTGCATCGATGCCCATGCCCCATCGCTGGTGGTGTTGGCCGGTTTCATGCGCATTCTGACCCCCGGCTTTGTTGCGCACTACAGCGGCCGGCTCATCAATATCCATCCCTCTCTGCTGCCGGCCTTTGCCGGGCTGCATACCCACCAGCGCGCGATTGATGCGGGTTGCAAATTTGCTGGCTGCTCGGTGCACCAGGTGACGGCCGATCTGGATGCCGGTCCCATCCTGGAGCAGGGCCTGGTGCCCATTTTGCCGGGCGATACGGCCGAACTGCTGGCCGCGCGCGTGCTGGTGCAGGAGCACCAGATCTACCCCAAGGCGGTGCGCTCGCTGCTGCAGGTGTGATGAGCACCAACCCGCTTTGTCAAACCTGGTCAGGCGTTTCGGTCTGTGGCGTATAAGCCGCAAACCGGGGCTGGCGCTGGCCGTTGATTTCCACATCCTCGCTGAACATGGCCGCTGGCCGCACCCACCAGCCGTAATCGCCATATAGGGCTTGGTAGACAACCAGCCATTCTCGCGTCTCGCTGTGCTGCGCCAGCTGCCAGACCTGGTAGAGCCGGCCCTTGTAGTGGCGGTAGAGCCCGGGCGAAATAGCTGGTGCTGGCATAGGGTGCTGTTCCATAATCCGAAAAATAAACAAGCCTAGCAGACCGAATGGCATCGCTGGGCAAGAACTTATTCGGAGGGTGAGGTGGAGCAGATCGATTTTGTGCAGCGGGTCGATGCCTACACGCAGGCCGCTGCGGACGACCCGGCCAGATTTGACCGCCATGTCCTGGGCATGACCTTGCTGGCAGGGCTGTGGATCTGGGGCGGTCTGCTGCTGGGCCTGGCCTTGCTGGCCTGGTCAGTACTGTCCTATGTCTACCAGGGCTTTTACGGCCTGCAGATCTTTGGTTTTTTCGCGGGTATGGCGCTGCTGATCAGTGTGCTGCGCCTGACCCGTTCCGACTGGGTCGTCCCCGAGGGTATCGCCGTGCCCGCCGCTGAATGCCCGCGCTTGTTCGAGGCGCTGGAGCGCATCCGCCAGAAGGTGCGCGGCCCGCGCATCTCCCACTTGGTGATCACCGAAGACTACGGCCTGCGCATAGCGCAGCAGATGCGGCTGGGCGGGCTGCTGCCGGCACGCTACCACCTGCTGCTGGGCCTGCCGCTGGCGATGGCAATTGACCGGCCCCGCCTGGTGGCGATGATTGCGCAGGAATACAGCCATCTGCGCCGCCACCAGGGGTGGCTGCAGGCGGCGGTCTACCGCGCCCGCCGCCGCCTGCAAAGCTTGCATGAGCGGCTGGCCGATGCGCGCCAGATGACGCGGCTGGGCTGGGCCAATGAACGCTTTATGCGCTGGTACTTGCCGCGTTGGTGGGCGGCCAGCTTTGTCGTGGCGCGGCAGGACGAGACGGTGGCCGACCGCATGGCGGCCCGCTGGGTCAGCAAACCGCTGATGGGCGAGGCGCTGTCCGAAGTAGCGGTGCGAGGGCGCTGGTTCCGCGAGCAGTTCTGGACCATGCACTGGCTGCGCGCGCGTGAGCTGGCCTCGCCGATGGGACCTTTCAGCCTGATGGCGGGGGTGATGAACCACCGCATGGATGTCAACTGGGTCTACCAGGGCTGGAAACAGGAATACCATGCGCCCGCCAGCTACCAGGACACGTTCCCCAGCCTGCGCGAGCGCCTGCGGGGCCTGGATGTACCTCCGGGCCTCACACCCATGTCCAGCAGCAACTGCCTGGCCTGGCTGGGCAAGCGCTCGGAGCGCTGGATCGAGCTGCTCGACCAGCGCTGGTGTGTGCGCCATGGCCATGACTGGGTGGCCTACCGTCAGATCCTGGCTGCCTCTGCCGCGCGTGTGGCTGCGCTGATGCCGCGCGAGCCCTATCTGGATGCCGACCAGCTGGTGGAGCTGGGCTGGCAGCTGCAAAGCACCGCCTTGCAGCACCAGGATGCCCCCTTGCCCATTTACCAGCGCGCGCTAGAGCTGGAGCCGGGCAATGCCCGTGCGTTGGCCGCCTGCGCCAGCCTGCACATGGGCATGGACTGGGAGGCGCAGCTGCAGTACCTGGCCCAGGCCTTTGCACAGCTGCCGGCCATGGGCAGCGCCTGGTGCCGGCTGGCCACGGGCGTGCTCGATGTGCTGGAAGACGAGGATTTTGACGAAGCCTCCGTACGCCAGCTGCGCAGTGACTGGCGCGAGCGCGAGGCACTGGCCCGCACGCAGCTGCAGGCCTTGCACGATGAGCGCCTGGCGCTGGGCAGCCTGCTGGGCGCGCGCGCCTGCACCGCGCTGCCGCATCCGCTCTGGGCCTCCGAGCTGGCCAGCTTGCAGATCCACTTGCAGCACTGCCCGCGCTTGCGCCGGGCCTGGCTGCTGGCGCGGCCATTGCGCAGCATGCCCGATGCCTATGCGCTGGTGCTGGTGCTCGACCGGCCCGGCGTGCACTACCAGGACAACAAGCGCCTGGAGCTGCAGTGGCGCGGCTACCTGGAGCGCGAGCTGCTGCTGTGCAAGCTGATGCCGCTGTGGATCAGCCATGTCGATGCGCTGGGCCCTACAGGCCTGCGGCAGCTGGCGGCCATGCCCTGGGGCCTGGTCTATGACCGCGCCGAGCAGCCCGCTGGCCGGCGCAGCGGGGCAGCGCCCCTGTCCGGTTAGCCGGGCCTGGCGCCCGGATACTGGCGCAATGGGACAATAGCGGCTATGCATCCCAAAGCCCTTTTAGATGCCTGCGCCGAGCTGGTTGCGCAGGCCCTCACTTTTGAACACCCGGCCGACGCCGTGGTGTCGCGTTATTTCCGTGAACACCGCAACCTGGGGCCGCGCGAGCGTGGCACCCTGGCAGAAACGGTTTACACCGTGCTGCGCAAGAAAACGCTGTTTGAATCGCTGGCCCGCTCGGGCAGTGGCGCGCGCGAGCGCCGCCTGGCCATTCTGGGCTTTGCCGGCCCGCGCAGCTTTGTCAAAAGTGCGCTCAGCGACCAAGAAGTGCAATGGCTGGACGACTGCGACGCGATTGCGCCCGACAGCCTCATGCCCCAGCACCGCCACAACCTGCCAGAGTGGTTGGTGGAGCCGCTGCAGGCCCAGGTGGGTGACCAGTTTGAGCAGCTGGCCGCCAGCATGCTGGAGATGGCCCCGCTGGATCTGCGCGCCAATGCCTTGCTGACCAAGCGCAGCGAGCTGCAAAAGGAACTCAAGGACGCCGGCATCAAGGCCGAGCCCACCCCTTACTCGCCCTGGGGCCTGCGCGTGGCCGACAAGCCAGCGCTGTCGCGCCTGGAGGCCTTTGTCAAAGGCCGGGTCGAAGTGCAGGACGAGGGCTCGCAGCTGCTGGCCTTGTTGCTGGATGCCAAGCGCGGCGAGATGGTGACCGACTTCTGCGCTGGCGCAGGCGGCAAGACCCTGGCCATTGGCGCCACCATGCGCAGCACCGGGCGTCTGTACGCTTTTGATGTGTCCGCCCACCGCCTCGAAGCGCTCAAGCCGCGCCTGGCCCGCTCGGGCCTGTCCAATGTACACCCGGCTGCGATTGCGCATGAGCGCGATGAGCGGGTCAAGCGCCTGGTGGGCAAGATGGACCGCGTTTTGGTCGATGCCCCTTGCTCCGGCCTGGGCACCCTGCGCCGCAATCCCGATCTGAAATGGCGCCAAAGCCCCAAGGCGATCGAGGAGCTGACGGCCAAGCAGACCGCCATTCTGGCCAGCAGCGCCCGCATGGTGAAATCCGGCGGCCGCCTGGTCTATGCCACCTGCAGCATCCTGCCTGCCGAGAACGAGGCGATTGCCGAAGCCTTTGGCGCCGCCCACCCGGACTTTGTGCCGGTGGACGCCGGCGAGCTGCTGGCAGGCCTGAAGGTCGAGCAAGCCGCCAGCCTGTGCAGCGGTGGCGACAGCGGCAGCTTGTACCTGCGCCTCTGGCCCCACCTGCACCAGACCGACGGTTTCTTTGCCGCCGTCTGGCAGCGCAAGTAACTCAGTCTTTCCAGCCCAGCCAGTCGGCCACACTGCGCCAACCGGCGCGCCAGCCCGCATAGGCCTGCACCTGCACCAGCAATTGGGCGGGCTGCAGGCCTTCTGCTTGCAGCCAGTACCAGCCTGCATGCGCGCCATTGCAGTGCGGGGCCTCCTCCGCCACCAGGCGCAGCGCGCTGTGCCAGGGCGAGCTGATCTTCAGCTGCCCGGCACGGCAGTACAGGCTGCTGCCCGCTTCCAGATACAACCACTGGCCCTGGCCTGCACGCAAGGCCAGGCTGCTGCTGTGGCTGCCGAGCTGCGCCGGGGCGCTGGTCTGGGCCTGGGTCGTGGCGGTAACTGGCAGGGCAGTGGCGAGGTGGGCGGTGGTGCTGGAGGTGGTCATTTTTGCGCTTTCCTGAGCGTTTCAGAACAGGGCTCTAGCGTAAAAAAACGCCGCCCAACGCAACAGACACAGTCGCGGCCAGGGTTGGGCAGAACAGCGCAAGCGCAAAGCGGCTGTTCTGGTTCAAAATCGCGGTTTCTGTATCTGTTCTGTCAGGGTTGAACCTGAGACCATAGCGCTGCTTAGGGAAACCTCGTCTTGGCCACTGCGGTGGCGCCATCAGGCGATGGACAGGTTTCCGGAACCAGGAGTCCTGCTGTGCCGCTGTTAGAAGAAAGTCTGTGTGAGATCCCCGAAAGCCTGTTGGCGGACGCGGCGGACAGCCCGCCCGCCGAGGATGCGTTTCTGTACGAGCGCATTGCAGCGCATTTTGAGCAGGCCATTGCCCAGCAGACCTTGGGCGTAGGCGCGCGCATGCCCTCGGTGCGCGATATCCGGCGCCAGCACCATGTGAGCCACAGCACCGCGCTGCAGGTGCTGCGCGTGCTCGAGTCGCGCGGCCTGATCGAGGCGCGGCCCCGCGTGGGCTATTTCGTCAGCGATACGGCCTTGCAGATGCCCGCAGCGCGCGAGCCCCAGCAGCTGGGCCCCTTCCCGATGCAGGACCACCGTTTTGAAGGCATCGGCGAGCGCGCGGCCGAGTACCTCAACAAGGCACGCCTCAAGGGGCCGCTGAAGGTGGACCTGGGCAGCGCGATGCCGGCACCCGAGCTGTTTGACGCCAAGCTGCTCAACCAGCTGGCCGTGGCCTTGCTGCGCGAGCAGCCCCAGACCCTCGTACATGGGCCTTCGGCGCCGTTCACCCATCCGGATTTCCAGGCCTCGATGGCGCGCTATGCGCTGGGTTTTGGCGTGCGCCTGGCGCCGATGGACATCGCGGCCACCTTTGGCAATTCCGAGGCGGTGAACCTGGCGCTGGACGCGCTGACCCAACCAGGCGATATGGTGGCGATTGAGTCGCCGACCTTCTACGGCATCCTGCAGGCCATCGAAGCCAAGAAGCTGCAGGCGCTGGAGATCCCGTCGAGCCCGCACACCGGCATGTCGATCGAGGCGCTGGAGCTGGCCTTGCGCACCCACCCCAACCTCAAGGCCGTCGTGGTGGTACCCCATTTGCAGATGCCCCAGGGCGCCACCATGCCCGACAGCCACAAGAAGCGCCTGGTTGCCCTGTGCCGTGAGTACCGGGTGGCCCTGATCGAGGACGATATCTACCGCGAATTTGTTGAATCCGACGAGGTGCTCAAGCCCTGCAAGGCCTGGGACACCGATGGCTCGGTGATCTACTGCTCCTCGCTGTCCAAAAGCTATGCGCCGGGCCTGCGCCTGGGCTGGATGAATGCCGGGCGCTGGCAGGAGCGGGTGCAGATGATCAAGTTCGCCCGCTCGCGCAACTTGCCGGTCTGGCCCCAGCTGCTGGGTGCGCGCACGGTGGGTTCGCCGTCGTATATGCGGCACCTGGTGCGGCTGCGCCAGCAGCTGCGCGTGCAGCGCCAGGCGGCTGCGCAGGCGGTTGCGCGCTATTTCCCCATCGGCACGCGCCTGAGCCTGCCCGCCGGCGGCCTGAGCATCTGGCTGGAGCTGCCTGAGCAGATCTCGTCCAGCCGCCTGTACGACGAAGCGCTGGCCGTGGGCATTCGCGTGGCGCCTGGCGATATGTTCAGCAACACCGGCCATTACGACCACTTTCTGCGGCTGAGCTGTGGCATGCCATTCACCGAGGCGGTGGACGAGGCTTACCGCAGCCTGGGGCGCATGATGCATGCGCAGCTGGGCCTGCCGCCCAGGGCGTGATGCGGGCGCCGGTCACCGAGAACCGGACGCAGAAAAACACAAAGGACACCGAGGTGTCCTTTGTGGTGTTTGCATGCCACCATGCAAATGGTGGCGTACAGGCTGATTACTTCAGCTTCACTTCCTTGTAATCCACATGCTTGCGAGCCTTGGGATCGAACTTCGTGATCAACATCTTTTCAGGCATTGTCTTCTTGTTCTTGGTGGTCGTGTAGAAGTGACCGGTGCCGGCAGTCGATTCCAGCTTGATTTTTTCGCGTCCGCCTTTGGATGCCATGGTGATACTCCTTAAGCTTGGCCACGTGCGCGCAGGTCTGCGAGCACAGAATCAATACCGTTCTTGTCGATCAGACGCAGAGCGGCGCTGGAAACACGCAGGCGAACCCAGCGGTTTTCAGTTTCCACCCAGAAACGGCGATATTGCAGGTTCGGCAGGAACCGGCGCTTGGTTTTGTTGTTGGCGTGGGAAACGTTGTTTCCCACCATGGGCTTCTTGCCCGTTACTTCGCAAACGCGTGCCATCAGGACACTCCGAAAGTTTTAACAGCTGCTTGCCCTGTCTGCCTCGTAAAAAGCAGCGCGGCTTGCAGCCTCACCTCGCCAATCAAAGGGTGGCGGTAGCCCATGTTCACAGCAGGTCTGCCCGTGGTGCAAGACCGTGGATCAACCTGCCGTAGTTTCCTGTTCACGCGCCGGGGATTGCGAAATAGCAAAAGGCGGCAAGCAGCAAAGCCAAGGATTATAGCCCGAAAGCAAAATTCGGGCTATCCCCACCGCTGGTCGGCTTATTCCTGTTCCAGGAAGCGCTGGGCATCGAGCGCGGCCATGCAGCCCGTGCCCGCGCTGGTAATGGCTTGGCGGTAGACATGGTCTTGCACGTCGCCAGCGGCAAAGATGCCGGGCACGCTGGTTTGTGTGGCGAAGCCGCCACGGCCCATCTGGGTCACCAGGTAGCCGTTTTCCATCTCCAGCTGGCCTTGGAAGATGTCGGTATTGGGGTGGTGGCCAATGGCGATGAAGCAGCCTTGCAGCGCGATGTCTTCGGTGTGGCCGTCTTGCGTGCTCTTGATGCGGATGCCGTTGACGCCCGACTGGTCGCCCAGCACTTCATCGAGGGTGAAGTGGGTCTTGAGCTCGATCTTGCCTTCCTGGACCTTCTCCATCAGCTTGTCGACCAAGATGGGCTCGGCCTTGAACTTGTCGCGGCGGTGCACCAGGGTGACCTTGCTGGCGATGTTGGACAGGTACAGCGCCTCTTCCACGGCGGTGTTGCCACCGCCGATCACGCACACCGGCTGCTCGCGGTAGAAGAAGCCGTCACAGGTGGCGCAGGCCGACACGCCACGGCCCATGAAGGCCTCTTCGGTGGGCAGACCCAGGTACTTGGCCGATGCGCCGGTGGCGATGATCAGGCTGTCGCAGGTGTAGGTGCCGCTGCCGCCGGTCAGTGTGAAGGGGCGCTTGCTGAAATCCACCTTGTCGATGTGGTCGAAGATGATCTGGGTCTTGAAGCGCTCTGCGTGCTCCAGGAAGCGCTGCATCAACGCGGGACCCTGCACGCCCATCACGTCGGCGGGCCAGTTGTCCACTTCGGTCGTGGTCGTCAACTGGCCGCCCTGGGCCATGCCGGTGATCAGGACGGGGTCGAGGTTGGCGCGTGCCGCATAGATGGCGGCCGTATAGCCCGCAGGGCCCGAGCCCAGAATCAGTACTTTGGCATGTTGGTGGACGGCAGACATAGAACTCCTATCGCATTCATGGGGGCAGATGCAGGGCATCTGCGAATCAATCAAGGGCTGGCGTGTGCGCAGCAAAACATGAAAGAGTATCAAACACTGCGGCCCGCTTGGGGATGGCTTGTGTCAATGTCCTTGATTGTTGCAAGTCATCGCAGGCCCGGGGCCGGCTGGCACTCGCACCGCGCACCAATGACAACAATCGTTGCTTCGTGCTGGCGCAAGGAAGGGATTGTAGGATGATAGGTAGATTACAAAATGTTGCGTATTGTCTGGTGGCAGGGGTGCAGGGGCAGCGCAGGACAACGTTTTTAGTGCATGAGAGCCATGTTTTTATTGCTTATTTTTGCAAATCTCCAGGCGTTCCCCTTGCGTTGGCGGGTTGACGTCCGCTGCCCTTCCTCCCGCACTTTGTCTGAGCCACCCCGTCGCACCGGGGCATCACCCGGCCCCAGGCGCCTGGCCTGCTATCGAATTTGCAATCCGCTTAAGGTAAGCTCTCGCTCCTAGGTTATGGCTTACTCATCAAAGAAATCAAAGACAGCACCCCAGACCGGCCATTCGCTGGTGATGGGGGTTCGCCGTTTTGGGCACGAGCTGGTGCTCATCGTCAGTTTTTTACTGATGGCGTTTTGCGTCGCGGCCATGGTCAGCTACTCGCCCAAGGACCCGGCCTGGTCCACCTCGGGCACCCAGGTCGCCGGTGACGTCAGCAACTGGATGGGGCGCCTGGGCGCCATCGTGTCTGACGGCGGCTATTTCATGGTCGGTTTCTCGGTCTGGTGGCTGGTGGTGGCTGCGGTGCTGGCCTGGTTCTCGTCGCTGGCCCGTTGGCTGCGCGCCGGCGAGGCTCCGCCCAATGATCCGCGCCCGCTGTGGCTGCGCCGCATGGTGTTCTGGGGTGGCCTCGTGGTGTTGCTGCTGGCCAGTGCGGCGCTGGAGTGGTCGCGCCTCTACCGTTTTGAGCCCATCCTGCCCGGCGCTGCCGGCGGCGTGCTGGGCTTTTTGCTGGGCCCGCTGGCCGAGCGTTGGATGGGTTTTACCGGCTCGGGCATTGTCGGCGTCATGCTGCTGCTGCTGGGCCTGTCCTGGATTCTGGGCTTCTCCTGGGGCCAGATCGCCGAGAAGGTGGGCGCCGGGATCGAGCGCACGTTGCAAAAGCTGATGCTGCGCCGCGAAGCCGCTGCCGACAAGGCTGTCGGCAAGAAGGCAGCGCAGGCGCGTGAGGCCGAGGTCAGCAGCGCAGCCCCCGTGCCAATGGCGTCGCGCATGGAACCCACCGGCGATGGCCTGGACAGCATGCTGCCCGCTGCGCCGCGCGGCGCGGCTGTCGATTCCGGCCTGCACATCGCCCAGCCGCTCAAGCCCCAGGCGCAGCCCAGCGCCCGTGTGGTCAAGGAACGGCAGAAACCGCTGTTCAACGAGCTGCGCGACACCCGCCTGCCCCAGGTGGACCTGCTCGATGCCGCGCCCAAGACGCAGGAGAGCGTCTCCTACGAAACCCTGGAGATGACCAGCCGCCTGATCGAGAAAAAGCTCAAGGACTTTGGCGTCGAGGTGCGTGTGGTCGAGGCCGCACCCGGCCCGGTGATCACCCGCTACGAGATCGAGCCAGCCACCGGCGTCAAGGGCTCGCAGATCGTCAACCTGGCCAAGGACCTGGCGCGTTCGCTGTCCCTGGTGTCGATCCGCGTGGTGGAAACCATCCCCGGCAAGACCTATATGGCGCTGGAGCTGCCCAATGCCAAGCGCCAGACCATCCGCCTGACCGAAATCCTGGGCTCGCATGAATACCACGATGCCAAGAGCCTGCTGACCATGGGCCTGGGCAAGGACATCATCGGCAAGCCCGTGGTGGCCGACCTGGCCAAGATGCCGCATGTGCTGGTTGCCGGTACCACCGGTTCGGGCAAGTCGGTGGGTATCAATGCGATGATTCTGTCCGTGCTCTACAAGGCCGAGGCCAAGGATGTGCGGCTGATGATGATCGACCCCAAGATGCTGGAAATGTCGGTCTACGAAGGCATTCCGCATCTTCTGTGCCCGGTGGTCACCGACATGAAGCAGGCCGCCAATGGCCTGAACTGGTGCGTGGCCGAGATGGAGCGCCGCTACAAGCTGATGAGCAAGCTGGGCGTGCGCAACCTGGCGGGCTACAACACCAAGATCGACGAGGCCAAGGCGCGCGAGGAAAGCATCCCCAACCCCTTCAGCCTGACGCCCGAGTCGCCCGAGCCCTTGCAGCGCCTGCCGCATATCGTCGTGGTGATCGACGAGCTGGCCGACCTGATGATGGTGGTCGGCAAGAAGATTGAAGAGCTGATTGCGCGCCTGGCGCAAAAGGCGCGCGCCGCCGGTATCCACCTGATTCTGGCCACGCAGCGCCCCAGCGTCGATGTGATCACCGGCCTGATCAAGGCCAATATCCCTTCGCGTATCGCGTTCTCGGTGGGCTCCAAGATCGACAGCCGCACCATCCTGGACCAGATGGGCGCCGAGGCGCTGCTGGGCATGGGTGACATGCTCTACATGGCTAGCGGCACGGGCTTCCCGGTGCGGGTGCATGGTGCCTTTGTGTCCGACGAGGAAGTGCACCGCGTGGTCAGCTACCTCAAGGAGCAGGGCGAGCCCGACTACATAGACGGCATCCTCGAAGGCGGCTCCGGTGAAGGCGATTCCGGCTTTGGCGATGAGGAAGGCGGCGGCAGCGGCGAGAAGGACCCAATGTACGACCAGGCGGTCGAGATCGTGCTCAAGGACCGCAAGGCCAGCATCTCTTACGTGCAGCGCAAGCTGCGCATCGGCTACAACCGCTCGGCCAACCTGCTCGAAGAGATGGAGCGCGCCGGCCTGGTGAGCGCCTTGACCGGCAGCGGCCAGCGCGAAGTGCTGGTGGCCCACCGCCCTGGCGGTGAAGAATAGCGCCATCGCCGGTAAACATTCGCAAAGCCAAGGCCTTTGCGGCCCCCAGCGGGCACTTGTAGCCCGCTGCCGCACTCCAAACCCCTTGTTGGCCTGAAAGGGCCCATGCATTGGCTTTGTTCGCAAAGCCCGAAAGGATTCACGATGAAACAATGGATCGCAGCAGCCGCACTGGTCAGCCTGGCCGGTTGGGCACAGGCCGATGGCCTGCAAAGCCTGGAAAAGTTCATGACCAGCTCGCAGGCGGGTGAAGCCCAGTTCACGCAGACGGTGACATCGCCTGCCAAACAGGGCCAGGCAGGGCGCGTCAAGACCTCCAGCGGCAGCTTTGCATTCCAGCGGCCGGGCAAGTTCAAGTTCATCTACCAAAAGCCGTTTGACCAGACCATCGTTGCCGATGGCTCGGTACTGACCGTCTATGACGCCGACCTGAACCAGGTCACCCAGCGCCAGCAGAGCAAGGCCCTGGGCCAGACGCCTGCCGCGCTGCTGGCGTCCGCTTCAAGCCTGCAGGCGCTGAAGGCCGAGTTCGATGTCAGCAGCCTGCCCGAGGCCGAAGGTCAGCAATGGGCCCAGGCCATCCCCAAGAACAAGGACGGCCAGATCAAGCAGGTCAAGGTCGGCTTCAAGGGCGATGAGCTGCAGACCCTGGAGATCGAGGACGGCTTTGGCCAGCGCTCGGTGCTGCGCTTTGTCGGCTTCAAGGCGCTGCCTTCGCTGCCAGGCTCGGCGTTCGAGTTTGCGATTCCGTCGGGCGCGGAAGTGATTCGCCAGTAAGCGGCGCTTCAAATGCGGTGACCCACCGCGCGGCCATAAAAAAAGGTGTTCGCCATCGCGGTGAACACCTTTTTTGCGTTGCAGCCGCCGCAGTGGATGGCTTCAGCTGTCGTTTACAGCGCCATGTCCGGCACCTTCTTCAGGTCCTTCATGTTTTCATTGGGCTGCACACCTGCTTCGACGCCTTGCAGGCTGGGCGAGGCAATCGCCAGGTTCAGCGCCTGCTCGGTGGCCTGCCATTCCTGCTGCAGCAGCGCAGGGTTCTCGTTGAGCTTGACGCCGTAGCTTGGCACGATCTTGCGGATCTTCTCTTGCCATTCGGCGCTCTTGACCTTCTCGGGGAAAGCCTTTTCCAGCAGGGTCAGCATGATCGCTGGCGACGTCGAGCCGCCTGGCGAGGCACCCAGCAGCGCGGTCAGCGAACGGTCCTGGGCGACGACCACTTCGGTGCCGAGCTTGAGGATGCCGCCCTTTTCGGGGTCGTTCTTGATAATCTGCACGCGCTGGCCGGCTTCCCACAGGCGCCAGTCGGCGTCCTTGGCTTCGGGCATGTAATGGCGCAGTGCGTCCATCTTCTGCTCCTTGTTCAGGCTCAGCTGCTGGGCCAGGTACTTGACCAGCGCAAACTCGTTGACGCCCACTTGCAGCTGCGGGATCACATTGGCAAAGGTGGTGGCCTTGGCCAGGTCGAAGTAGGAGCCGTTCTTCAGGAACTTGCTCGACCAGGTCGCGAATGGCCCGAACAGCAGCACGCGCTTGCCGTCCAGCACGCGGGTGTCCAGGTGGGGCACGGACATCGGAGGCGAGCCGGTGTCGGCCAGGCCATAGACCTTGGCCAGATGGCGCTCGGCAATTGCGGGGTTCTCGGTGACCAGGAACTCGCCGCCCACCGGGAAGCCGCCGTAGACCTTGGACTCAGGGATGCCCGAAAGCTGCAGCAGCGGCAGGGCTGCGCCGCCGGCGCCGATGAAGATAAAGCGTGCATCCACCGTCTGGATCTTGCTGCTGTCCTTCATGTCGAAGGCCGACACGCGCCAGGAGCCATCGCTGTTGCGCGTGATGGAGCGCACTTCCTGGCCGGTGCTGAGCTTGAAGTTGGGCTTGGACTGCAGGTTCTTGTAGAACTGGCGCGTGATCTCGCCCAGGTTCACGTCGGTGCCCAGTGGCGAGCGCGTGGCGGTCACCACTTCGGCCGGGTCGCGGCCTTCCATCATCAGCGGGATCCATTCCTTGATCTTTTCCGGATCGGTGGAGGATTCCATGCCGGTGAACAGCGGCGAGGCTTCCAAGGCCTTGAGGCGCTTTTGGATGAAGGAGCGGTTTTCTTCACCAAACACCAGGTTCATGTGTGGCGTGGAGTTGATGAACTCGCGCGGATTGCCCAATACGCCCGCGCGCACCTGGTGCGACCAGAATTGGCGCGACACCTGGAAGTTTTCATTAATGTTAATGGCAGAGGAAATCTGCACATTGCCATTTTTATCCATCGGTGTGTAATTGAGCTCGCACAGCGCCGAGTGGCCCGTGCCGGCATTATTCCAGCCGTTGGAGCTTTCTTCGGCGACCTGGTCCAGGCGCTCGAACAATTCATAGGTCCAGCCGGGTTCCAGCTCCTGCAGATAAACACCCAAGGTGGCACTCATGATGCCGCCACCAATCAGCAGTACATCGACCTGGCGGTCCGCTTTTTCTGCACGGTATTGGCTGCCAAAGAAATATTGGTAACCCACCACGCCTGCGCCCACGGCCGCTGCCGAGGCGACAAACTTGCGGCGGGTGAAGCCCTTCTTGGGCGCCTTGGCAGCGGAGGCCGCTTGGGGATTTTCTGTTGGATTCGTCATTGCTGAAACTCCACAAATTTTTGGATTTTGACAGTGTTGTCGTTAAGGACCATGAATAACCATGGTTTAAGCAGGCTCAATGTCTCTCCGATTCTTGGTTGCCTGTTCTGACGGTATTGAGCTGCTTGGCTTAGGCGGTTCTAGATAAGGGTGCCAATGAATATCCGAGGCCAATATTAACGGTGGCTTTGTATATCCATTAGGCAGGAAGTGGTTAATCAGTGATCATGAGCGCACCGGTATTTGGCGGCGTGCCAAAAACCAGTCGGCCAGGCCGGCGCAGACCACGGTGGCAGCAACGGGAGTGACCCAGCCCAGGCCCAGTGCGGCGCCAGGCAGGTGGTCCAGCCAGTCGGGCAGGGCGCCGGTCCATTGCAGCGCCTTGGCGCCGTCGACCAGGCCAAATACCAGCGCCACCAGCATCACCGGGATATAGACCCGTGCCGGCTGCTGCCAGCGCTGCAGCAGGCTGAGCGAGACCAACGCAATCGCCGGTGGGTAGAGGGCGACCAGCACCGGGCCGGCGATCTCGATCAGCTGCGCTAGGCCCTGGTTGGCCACTGCGGCGCTGAAGATGCACAAGGACAGTGCGACGCTGCGGTAGGAGAAGCCGGTCAGTTGGCTGAAAAAGCTGCTGCAGGCGCTGACCAGGCCTACGCCGGTGGTCAGGCAGGCCAGCAGGATCACGACGGCAATCAGCCAGATGCCGGCACTGCCAAAGCGGTGCTGCACAAAGGCGGTGAGGATCTGCACGCCGGTGACGGTGTTCTGCGCCAGCTCGCCACTGGTGGCGCCCAGGTAGCACAGCGATATGTAGACCAGGCTCAGGCACAGGGCTGCAATCAGCCCGGCATAGATGGCGTAGCGGGTCTGTTGGCGGGAGTCGACTACGCCGGCGCTCTTGATCGCGTTGACGATGACGATGCCGAACACCAGCGAAGCGAGGGCGTCCATGGTCTGGTAACCCTGCACAAAGCCTTGGGCAAAGGCGGCCACTTGGGTGCTGTAGTCGGGGCTGGCCGTGCTGTAGCCACCCACGGGTGCCAGCACCGCCATGCCGCCCAGCGCCAGCAGCGCAGCAATCAGCAGCGGGGTGATGAGCTTGCCCAGCGTGTCCATCAGCTTGCCGGGGAACAGCGACAGCAGCAGCACCAGCGAGAAATAGACAATGCTGAACACCAGCAGCGCAATCGAGGTATTGCCGACAAAGGGCGCAATGCCCATCTCGAACGAGACGGTGGCGGTGCGCGGCGTGGCAAAGAAGGGGCCGATCGTCAAATAGATCGTCGTGGCCAGCACCAGGCCGGCGATGCGGCCAATGGGTTGGGTCAGCTGGTCCAGCCCACCGCCCACGCGGGCCAGTGCCACCACACCCAGCAGCGGCAGACCCACGCCCGTCAGCAGGAAGCCGGTCGTCGCGCCCAGCAGGTTCTCTCCTGCAGACAGGCCGACCAGTGGCGGGAAAATGATGTTTCCGGCCCCCAGGAACAGGGCAAAGGTCATGAAGCCGAGGGCGATAATGTCCCTGGTTTTCAGTGATTTCATAATGGCTCTTGGTTCTTGCTGGTTAGCGCCCACTTAAGGAGGCTGTACCCAGCGAATGGAGTCGCGGAGACGGGCATCAGAAAAGGATGGCCCCACAGGGGGGCGCTGCTACCAGGCGCTGAGCCTGCCTGCATGGCGCAAAACGCTGCCTGCACGGCGGCCATGCCAGGGGCATGTCAAGCGGGCTGGCCCTTGACAAGCAGGGCCGCTGGCATCTGATACAAATTGAATCCGTATAAACCCTTATTTTCTGCGAAAAGTCGTGACCCAGATCATCAAAGGCATATTCATCCCGGGGATAACCTGCCGCATGTTGCATAAAAGTAGTAAGCACCTGCCCCGCCCAGAGGCGCGGCCAACGGAGGCCATCGTTTGGGTGGGTCGTCTGGCAGGGGGGCGGCATGGCTGATCTGTTTAGCCAGGAACCGGCCGCTCCGCTGGCCGAGGCGCTGCGCCCCAAGACCCTGGATGAGGTGGTGGGCCAGTCCCACTTGCTGGGAGAAGGCAAGCCGCTGCGCCTGGCTTTCCAGTCCGGCAAACCCCATTCGATGATCTTCTGGGGCCCGCCCGGTGTCGGCAAGACCACGCTGGCGCGGCTGACCGCCACCGCTTTCAAGTGCGAGTTCATTGCGCTGTCTGCCGTGTTCTCCGGGGTCAAGGACATCCGCGCGGCGATGGAGCAAGCCCAGCAGAACCTGGCAATGGGCAAGCACACGATTTTGTTTGTCGATGAAATCCACCGCTTCAACAAATCGCAGCAAGACGCCTTGCTGCCCTATGCCGAAAGCGGTCTGGTCACCTTCATTGGCGCGACGACCGAAAACCCCTCGTTCGAGGTGAACTCGGCCTTGCTGTCGCGCGCCCAGGTCTATGTGCTCAAGTCGCTCACCGACGAAGAGCTGCGCCTGCTCTTGAAGCGTGCCCAGGAGATCGCGCTCGGCCATCTCGACTTTGACGACCTGGCCACCGACACCATCATTGGTTATGCCGATGGCGATGCCCGGCGCTTTTTAAACCTGCTCGAACAGACCAGCACGGCAGCGCAGGCCTCGGGCATCACCACGATCACGGCAGACTTCCTGCAGAACGCGCTGACCTTGAACAGCCGCCGTTTTGACAAGGGCGGCGACAACTTCTACGACCAGATCTCCGCCTTGCACAAGTCGGTGCGCGGCTCGCACCCGGATGCCGCGCTTTACTGGCTCACCCGCATGCTCGACGGCGGCGCCGATGCGCGCTACCTGTCCCGGCGCATTGTGCGCATGGCCTGGGAAGACATTGGCCTGGCCGACCCGCGCGCGATGCAGATCGCCAACGATGCCGCGCTGACCTATGAGCGCCTGGGCAGCCCCGAGGGTGAACTGGCCCTGGGCCAGGCCGTCGTCTACCTGGCCGTGGCTGCCAAGAGCAATGCTGGCTACAACGCCTACAACCAGGCCAAGGCCTTTGTGAAGCAGGACAAGAGCCGCGAAGTGCCGGTGCATTTGCGCAACGCCCCCACCAAGCTGATGAAGGAGCTGGGCTATGGGCATGAATACCGCTACGCGCATGACGAACCGAATGCCTACGCAGCGGGAGAAACCTATCTCCCAGAAGGGATAGACCCTCCCGGCTGGTACCAGCCCGTGCCCCGGGGCCTGGAGCTGAAGATTGGCGAAAAGCTGGCGCAGCTCAAGCGCTGGGATGACGAGGCGGGGCAAGACTGAGCGCCTGCTTTTTCCTTTCTATTCAAGGGTTTCCTGAGCGATTCAGGCTGAGGAAGAGGGGGGTAGCTGGCGCCCCCTCGCATGATTTCCTCCATGCGCTCTATTAGTTGCGCATGAAACCGGTACCACATCTTGGCGAAACGCATATTGCGCTGGATGAAGCGTGAGTAAAACACCGGGATACAACTGAGCGCCCCGGCAGAGGTCGTACAAGTTGTCGAAAATTTGTCTCAGATGCGACAAAAGACTCTAGCGAGCATGGCGGGCATGCGCGGGAGTCGTACGACAACAAAGGTCTCTCACGATGCGATTTTGCAAGTCAAAATCGGGCGTCTCCTTGTCCAGGAGTGCCTTCGGCTTGGTGTTTTCTGTGTGGGCGGGCATGCACGCCGTTCAGGCCCAGACGGCAGCGCCCGCGCAGCCAGCAGCCGCTTCGGCGCCTGCAGCGGCCACGGCTTCGGCCGATGCGCTGTTGGTGGAAAAGGGCCGCAAGCTGGCAGTAGCCGCGGACTGCGCCGCTTGCCACACGGCACCCAAGGGGGGCGCCAGCTTTGCCGGTGGCTACCCACTGGGCTCCCCGCTGGGCACCATCTATGCCACCAATATCACCCCGTCCAAGACGGCCGGCATTGGCAGCTACAGCCTGGAAGATTTCAGCCGCGCGCTGCGCCAGGGCGTCCGCAAGGACGGGGCCCATCTCTACCCGGCCATGCCCTACACGGCCTATGCCCAGATCAGCGATGAAGACACCGAGGCGCTCTACGTCTACTTCATGCATGGCGTCCAACCGGTGGACCAGGCCGCGCCGCAAACTGCCCTGCCTTTCCCCTTCAACATCCGCCTGTCGATGGCCGTGTGGAATGCGCTCTACCTGAAGGACCAGCGCTTCAAGCCCGATGCCAGCAAACCGCCGGAGTGGAACCACGGCGCCTACCTGGTCGATGCGCTGGCCCACTGCAGCACCTGCCACACCCCGCGCAACGCCATGATGGCCGAAGACAGCAGCCGCTACCTGGGTGGCGGTTCGCTGGGCGCCTGGTATGCGCCCAACATCACCTCGGATGCCATCAACGGCATCGGCGGCTGGACCGAGGCCGAGCTGGTGCAGTACCTCAAGACCGGCCGCGTGCCCGGCAAGGCCCAGGCCGCCGGCCCGATGGCTGAAGCCATCGAGCACAGCCTGCAGCACCTGCCCGACAGCGATATCCAGGCCATTGCCTCCTACCTCAAGCAAACCAAGGCGGTGGCGGGCGGCGAGACCCAGCCGCGCTACAGCTATGGCAAGGCCAGCCTGCAGTCGGAAGACACGCAGCGCGGTCTGATTGACGGTGCCGATGCCGGCTGGAAGGTGTTCAGCGGCAGCTGCGCCCATTGCCACCAGGCCAATGCCACCGGCACGGCCAATGGCGAATATCCCTCGCTGTTCCACAACAGCGTGACCGGTGCCGACCGCGCCGACAACCTGGTCGCCACCATCCTGCACGGTGTGGACCGCACGGTGCAAGGGCGCGCCCATTTCATGCCGGCGTTTGGCGATGCCGCGTCCTTCACCGACCGGCTCAGCGACCAGGAGATCGCCGATGTCAGCAACTATGTGCTCACCCAGTACGGCAACCCGGCCGTCAAGGTGCAGGCTGCCGATGTGGCTGCCGTGCGCGCCGGTGGCAAGCCGCCGCTGATTGCGCAGTTGCCCGGCCTCATCGTGCCGGCTGCCGTGGTGCTGCTGGTCTTGGTGCTGGCCTTCATCGTGATCCGTCAACGCCGCAAGGCTGCCACCTCGTCTGGAGTCTGACCCGCATGACCTCGTCCTCTTTCCCAAAATCCGCAGTGCTCTGCGCCAAGCCTCTGGTGCCTGCAATGCCTGCGGGCATCTCGCGCCGCAGCCTGCTGGGCGCTGCGGCGGCCACCGGTGTGGCGCTTGCTGCCGGCGGCTTTGCCGTGCTGGGCTCCAGCAATGCCTTTGCCGCCAGCGTGGCGGCCGATGATTTCCTGCGCCTGTCGGAGTTTGTCACCGGCGGCAGCCCGCTGTCGGCCGGCCTGGCCACGCGCTACCTGGCGACACTCACCAAGAGCGATGCCAGCTTTGCCGCCGCTGCACAAGCGCTGCACCAGCATGTGGCCAGCCAGAAGATCAGCCATGTCGATGACCTGCTCGCTGCGCCCGATCTGGACCCGGCGCTGCGCGCCACCGCGACCCAGATCGTCTCGGCCTGGTACCTGGGCGTTGTCGGCGAAGACGCTGACGCCGTGCTGATCAGCTACGCCAATGCTCTGATGTACCGCCCCACGGCCGGCATTCTCGATATTCCTACCTACGGCAGTGGCCCTGATTCCTGGGGCGAAAAGCCCGTCGTGCCTGCCAGCCCCAACAAGAAGAGCCCACAAGCATGAGCAGCAACCAAACGCAATACGACGCCGACCTGATCGTCATCGGCTCCGGGGTCATGGGCGGCATCATCGGTGCCAAGCTGGCACAGGCTGGCAAGTCCGTCATCATTCTGGAAGCCGGCCCACGCGTGCGCCGTGCCGACATTGTCGAGACCTTCCGCAATGCGCCGATCAAGCTCTCGCTGGCCAATATGAAGCTGCAGGGCGCGGGGTCGCCGTTTCCCAATCCGCCGCACATCCCGTCGACCTATGGCGACTATCTGCAGCAGACCGGCCCGGTGAAATACCCCACCAAGTACCTGCGCGTGGTGGGCGGCACCACCTGGCACTTTGGCTCGGCGCTGTGGCGCATGATCCCCAATGACTTCAAGCTGCAGACCTTGTACGGCCGTGGCCGTGACTGGCCGATTGGCTATGACGAGCTCGAACCCTACTACTGCGAGGCTGAGGCCGAACTGGGCGTGACCGGCTACGACGGCCAGGACGAGAGCGGCCATGGCGGCGAGGCGCATCCGCCGCGCTCCAAGCCCTTCCCGATGAAGGGCTTCAATGTGCCTTACTTCATGCAGCGCATGGACGAGATGCTCAAGCCCGGTGGCTACAACCCGGTGCTGGAGCCCCATGGCCGCGCCAGCCGCCCCTACGGCAACCGCCCGGTCTGCGCCGGCAACAACAACTGCAACCCGGTCTGCCCCATCGGCGCTAAGTACGACGGCTCGATGCACATCGATGTGGCCGAGCGCGCAGGCGCCAAGCTGCTCGACAACGCCGTGGTCTACAAGATCGAGGCCGGTGACGACGGCAAGATCACGGCCGTGCACTACAAGAAGCCCGATGGCACATCGCACCGCCTGACCGCGCGCCACTTTGTGCTGGCCGCCTATGGCATCGAAAGCCCCAAGCTGCTCCTGATGTCGACCTCGGAAAAATACCCGAACGGCATTGCCAACTCCTCCGACCAGGTGGGCCGCAACCTGATGGGCCACACCGGTATCAGCATGAACATCATGATGAACGAGGACGTGTGGCCGGGCCAGGGCCCGACCGAGCTGCTGGTCTACCTGAACTACCGCGATGGCGCCTTCCGCAAGGACATCCCCAGCTACAAGACCAAGTTCCGCAACACGGTGACGACCTCGCAGATTGCCTCCAGCCTGATTGCCAAGGGCGTGCTGGGCAGCAAGCTGGACGAGGAAATCCGCCGCCAGTCGGCCCGCTCGCTCAACGTGGCGGTGGACTTCGAGACCGAGGCCTTGCCACAAAATCGCGTGGTGCCCAGCAAGACCAAGACCGATGCGATCGGCATCCCCGTGCCCGAGATCTACTACAGCGTCAACGACTACTGGAATGCTGGCCGCGACTTTGCGGTCAAGGACCTGCAGCGCATGGCCGGCCTGCTCAATGCCGATGTGCTGAAGATGGACACCAACCACCAGGACCGCCAGCACATCATGGGCACCACCATCATGGGCGATGACCCGAGCAACTCCGTGGTGGACCGCGACTGCCGCACCCATGACCATCCCAACCTGTTCATCGCCGGTACCAGCGTGATGCCCTCGGCATCCTGCATGAACCCGACCCTGACCGGTGCGGCCTTGAGCGTGCGTATAGCGCACCAATTGCTCAAGGAAATCTAAGCACCCCTGCCTCAGCCGCTGCCCGGCGCTGAGGCCAGCATTCCCCTCGGATAAGCCCCGAGCAGGACAATACCGGCCATGATCGTCCGTCCTCCCTTGCATTGGCTGCGCATGCTGTTTGTGTGGCGCGGCTCCATCCTGCCGGCGATCACGCCGCAGCTGATCATCATCACCATCCTTGCGGTGGTGGCCACGATGCTGCACGGCTCCATCCTGAGCTGGAAGGTGCCGCTTAACTTTGTGCCGTTCTCGCTGATCGGCCTGACCCTGGCGATCTTTCTGGGCTTCCGCAACAGCACCTCGTATGCGCGCTTTTGGGAGGCGCGCACGCTCTGGGGCGTGTTCCTGGTCGAGAGCCGGCACCTGGCCGCCCAGGCGCTGAGCCTGACCCAGGACCGCGCACAGACGCGCGTGCTGGTGCTGCGCCTGTGCGCCTTTGCCTATGCGCTCAAGCACCAGCTGCGCGGCAGCGATGCGCGGGCCGATCTGGCGCTGTTCCTGCCGCCGGCCGAGGTGCAGCAGATCAGCGAGGCGCGCTTTCCTGCCGCCATGGCCATGCTGCTGGTGCAGCGTTGGGTGGGTGAGCAATGCCAGCAGGGCCGCATTGCAGCGCCCGTGGTGCCCGTGTTCGAGCAAGCGCTGGCGCGGCTGGGCAGTGCGCTGGGCGGCTGCGAGCGCATTGCCAGCACGCCCATTCCGTTCACCTATTCGGTGATCCTGCACCGCAGCATCTACATCTACTGCTTTTTGCTGCCCTTTGGCCTGCTGGAGTCCATCGGCACGATGACCCCGGTGATCGTCTGCTTTGTCGCCTACACCTTCTTCGCGCTGGAGGCGCTGGGCGCCGAGCTGGAGCACCCCTTTGGCATGGAGGCCAATGACCTGGCACTCGATGCGATGGTCTACGGCATTGAGTCCTCGGTGCTGGAGATGCTGGGCGAGACGCCGCTCGCTAAGGCTCCCCAGGTGCGCGATTTTGTACTGCACTGAACACCAGGCTGGCACGCAATCCTGGGCCCTCTGAGCGCGGCGCCAGCTGAAACCGCGCCTGCTGCAGATGGGCCAGCTTGGCCACAATCGCCAGGCCCAGGCCGGCGCCCTGGCCCAGTGACTGGCCGCTGGGCCCTTGTTGCCAGCGCTGCATGGCGGCCTGGCATTGTTCCTCGCTCATGCCTGGGCCATCGTCGATGACGGCCAGCTCAACGCTGCCGCCATCGTCAGCGGTCTGCAAGGCCACGGTGACCGACTGGCCGCCATAGCGCAGCGCATTGAGGATCAGGTTGTCGAGCATGGCCGCGAGCAGGTTGGCATCGGCGGCGATGCGCAGCTGCTCGGCCTCGGCCGTGTCCAGGCCTTCGGCACCCAGGTCGATCCGGGCGCGGCTGGCGGCATCCCAGTGGCGCAGCACCGCCTGCTGCACCTGCTCGGCAGCGGCCACCGGCGCCAGTTGCACGGCGCTGGCCTCGTCACTCAGCGCCAATAGCAGCAGCTGGTCCACCAGGTGGCTGGCACGCGCCACGCTGTCGGAGATGCGCTGCAGTTGCTGCTGCTGCACGGCGGGGTCGGCATGGCCCAGGCCATAGTCGGCCAGTGCCTTGATGCCGGCCAGCGGCGTGCGTACCTCATGCGCCACATTGCCGGCAAACTCGCGCTGGGCCTCGACGTTGTCGGCAATGCGGGCGAGCAGCGCATTGGTGGTCTGGCGCAGCTGCTCGATCTCGCGCGTGGTGGCCGGCGCGCTGGGTGGGATGGGCGCCAGGTCCTGCGCATCGCGCCGCGACAGTGACCGTTGCAGCGCGGCCAGCGGTGCCATGTCCTGGCCAATGCGGTGGTGCAGCCACCAGAGCAGCAGCACCAGCAAGGTGAGCTGCGGGATCGCGGCATAGAGGAACAAATGCTGGATCAGGCTGTCGCGCACCCGCGTGGTGTGCATCATCACGATGCTGAGCTGCTGCTCGCCCACCGCGCTGCGCAGCGCCACCGCCCGCACCAGCTGGCCGTTGTAGAGGGTTTCGCGGTAGCTCACCGGCTCGCTCTCGTCCCAGGGCAGCAGTGGCAGCGGCTCGCCGGCCAGCTGGCTGCCATCGCTGCGGTAGACGGCGTAGTACACATACTCGGCCTGGTCGAAGAGGGCGGCCTTGAGCTCGCTGTCCGTCAGCTGCAGGGCCACCTCGCCCTCGTCATCGGCGCGCAGGTGCGAGGCAATCGCATAGGCATCGTCGAGCAGCGCGCGGTCGAAGGCGCTTTGGGTGAAATGGTTGGCCAGCGCCATCATGAACACGGTGCCCAGCAGCCAGGTCCAGACCAGCGGCGAGCGCACATGGCGCAGCACGCGCATGCGCAGCGAGGGCAGCGGGCTGGGACGGGTGGTGGAGGATGTGGTGGTAGCGGTGGTGCTCATGCGGCATCGCCGCTGTCGGCCTCGATCAGGTAGCCAATGCCGCGCAGGGTGCGGATGGCCGCGCCGCTGTGCTGCAGCTTTTTGCGCAGCCGCGAGATAAAGGCTTCGAGTGCGTTGTCGCCCAGCGCATCGTCATAGCCCGAGAGCTTGTCCGACAGGCTGCGCTTGCTCACTGCGCGGCCGGGCGGGCTCATCAGCTCCCAGAGCACTTCAAACTCGCGCGCAGGCAGGTCCAGCGGCTGCATGCCGACGCGAAAGCGCCGGTTGTTGCGCTCCAGGCTGAGCTGGCCCACGGTCGATACATCCTGGGTGCCAATCGCACGGCGCACCAGGGCGCGCAGCCGGGCCTCGACCTCGGCCAGCGCAAAGGGCTTGCCCAGGTAGTCGTCGGCGCCGCTGTCCAGCCCGGCGATGCGGTCCGGGGTCTGGTTGCGGGCGGTGAGCACCAGCACCGGGGTGTTGTCGCCCCGCCTGCGCGCCTGCTGCAGCAGTGCCAGGCCGCTGCCCATCGCACTGCCGCGCACGGCGCTGCAGGGCAGGTTCAGGTCGAGCAGGATGGCGTCAAAGCGCTGCACCCGCCACCAGTGCTCCGCCGCACCCAGGTCGGCCGCCTGGTCCACATGGTGGCCTGCATCGCGCAGGCTGCTGACCACCACATCGCGTAGTACGGCATCGTCTTCAATTACAAGAATTCGCATGGCCCAAGCCTAGCAAAAGCACAACAAAGCAGCCAGAAAAAAGCCTGTTCAGGCCGGGTGGCGAGAACAGGCGCACTGGAGTGCAACGGGGTCAGGACGATGCCGTAGCGGGCACCGCGCTCTCTTGCGCATGGGCAAAGGCACGGGCTTCCTTGCGCGATTTGCGCACGCCCGACCAGATGGCCCAGAGCAGGATCGCACCGGTCAGCGCCAGCAAGGAGGCGCTGATAGGACGGTTGAAGAACACCGTGGCATCGCCCCGCGACAGCAGCATCGCGCGGCGCAGGTTTTCTTCCAGCATCGGCCCCAGGATGTAGCCCAGCAGCAGAGGTGCCGCCTCAAAGCGCAGCACCATCAGCACATAGCCGATGACGCCAAGCACGGCCACCATGTAGATGTCGAACAGGTTGTTGTTGACGCTGTAGACGCCGAGCGCGACAAACACCAGGATCGCCGGGTACATCCAGGCAAAGGGAATGCGCAGCAGCGCGACCCACAGCCCGATGGTGGGCAGGTTCAGAATCACCAGGAAGATATTGCCGATCGCAAAGCTGACGATCAACCCCCAGAACAGCTCGGGCTGCTCGGTCATCAGCATCGGGCCGGGCTGGATACCGTGGATGATCAGCGCGCCCAGCATCACGGCCATCACCGCGTCGCCCGGAATACCTATGGACAGCGAGGGCACAAAGGCGGTTTGCGCAGCGGCATTGTTGGCCGATTCCGGTGCAGTGATGCCTTCGATGGCGCCATGGCCAAAGCGGCTCGGGTCCTTGGCCACGCGCTTTTCAATCGCGTAGGACATGAAGGACGCGATCGATGGGCCCACGCCCGGCAGCGCGCCGAGGAAGGAGCCCAGCGCCGAGCCACGCAGCATCGGCTTGATGGTGTCGCGGAACTCCTGGCGCTCAGGCACCATGGAGCGCAGGGTGACCTTGTCGGGCTTCTGGTTGGCATCGGCCAGGTTGATGCAGCGGATGACCTCGGCCACGCCAAACAGGCCCATCGCCAGTGCCACCAGGTTGATGCCGTCCATCAGCTCGGGGATGTCGAACGAGTAGCGCGCGACGCCCGAGTTCACATCGGTGCCGATCATGCCCAGCAGCAGGCCGAAGACCACCATGCACAGGCCCTTGGTGGCCGAGCCGGCGCTCATCGACGAGGCGGCCACCAGGCCCAGCAGCATCATCGAGAAGAACTCGGTGGGGCCGAACTGCAGACCGATCTTGGAGATCGCCGGCGAGAACAGCACCAGCAGAATCAGGCCCGACATGGCGCCGACCAGCGAGGCAATCGTGGTGACAAAGAGCGCCACCCCGGCCTTGCCTTTGCGCGCCATCGGGTAGCCGTCCAGACAGGTCACCGCCGATGACGGTGAGCCCGGCAGGTTCAGCAGGATGGAGGCGGTGGAGCCGCCGTACTGCGCGCCGTAGTAGACCCCGGCCAGCATGATGATGGCTGCCGTGGGCGACATATGGTAGGTAAAGGGCAGCAGCAGCGAGATGGCGGCCAGCGCACCGATGCCGGGCAGCACGCCGACGACGGTGCCCAGGAATACGCCCAGGAAGCAATACCAGAGCGTCGAGGGATCGGCCACCACATTGAGGCCCATCCAGAGGTTTCCAAGCAAATCCATAGAGATCCTTTGTCAGTGCCGGGCTCAGGGCCAGATGGGCAAGGTCATGCGTAGACCAATGGGAAAGATGACCGTGGTCAGCGCAGCGACGGCCAGGCTGACCAGCAGGCGCGTGCGCAGGCTCATCTTGGTGGCGATCAGCGCGACCAGGCTGGCGGCCAGCGCGGCCAGGGCCACGCCCAGCGGGTAGAGCAGCAGTGCGAAGGCCAGCAGGCTGGCCACGGACCAGAACAGGTTGCCCCACTGCAGCACGATGGGGCTGCCCTGGCGCCACCAGGCGGGTATCGCCAGCAGCAGGCCCAGGCCAAACAGCAGCCAGCCCAGTACGACGGGGAAGTAGCCCGGCCCCATGCGGTCTGCACTGCCAAAGTTGTATTCACGCCCATAGAGCGCAAAGAACAGGCCTGCTGCTGACATCAGCAGGCCGCCGACGATGTCATGGATGTCTCTTGTCATTTTCATTCGGTTCAATCCTGTGTGGTTCCATGCCCGCGCGCATCTGGGCCAGGATGGGCACGCACGCAGGCGCCGCCACCTTAAGGGCGCTTACCTGACGGGAACCTGATTGCAGGGTGCAAGTCGCGCTCGCAGGCGTGCTGTGGGCGACTTGGCGTTGGAACGCGAATGAAGGGGTGCAGCGCCGCTCAGCCCAATGCAGGCAGGCTGCCGGCCTTTTGGGATTGCTCCAGCAGGAAGCTGATCATCGTGCGCACCGCCTTGGTCTGGTGGCGGTTGGGCATCCACAGCAGGTACATGTGGTTGCCGAAAATGCTCAGGCGCCAGTCGCGCAAGGTGGTGACGACCTCGCCGCGCTCGACCTCGGCGCGGATGACATAGTCCGGCACGATGCCCACACCCAGGCCGGCCATGATGCCCTGGCGCAGAAACGGAAAATGCTCGGAGATGAGGCTGGGCTCCAGCCGGATCTCCTTGCGCACATCGCCCTGGTAGGCGCGCACCAGCAGCTGCTTGCCGACCACGCCGCTGGTGATCAGCGGCACATGGCGCAGGTCCTCGGGCTGCTGGGGCAGCATGTTCTGGCCCGCATAGTCGATGCTGGCGCAGGCCACATAGTTCATCTCGCCCATGTGGCGGGCCACCAGGTTGTCGGGCGGCGTGGGCAGCACGCGGATGGCAATGTCCACTTCGTCGCGCACCAGGTTGTCGACCCGGTTCTCAAAGATCACATCCAGCACGATGTCGGGGTAGAGGCGCTTGAAGGCGATCAGCCAGTCGCTCATCACCAGCTGGCCATAGCCGCTGGGCACCGCCAGCCCGACCCGGCCCTGCAGGCCCTTGCCCAGGCTGCGGATGGTTTCGCTGGCGGCGGCCAGCTCGTTGCGGATGCTGCGGCCATGCTCATACAGGCGCAGGCCCACCTCGGTCGGTTCGACCCGGCGCGTGGTGCGGCGCACCAGCTGCACGCCCACTGATTTTTCCAATTGCGCCAGGTGGTAGCTGACATTGGCCCGGCTCATCTTGAGCTTGGCGGCGGCGCGGCTGAGGTTGCCGGAATCGATGATTTCCACCAGCAAGGTGAGGGCGTTGTGGTCCATGGGATGCGATTGTCTAAATTCCTTTGACAGTCTGTCAATCCTCTATGTGATTGTCAAATAAGCTTAGTTGCATTGACAATGGTTCGCAACAAGCTTTCGATTGATCTACCAGGAGACATGCATGAGCGCTGAAAACGCCGCTGTAGTGAACATTGCCCGCGAAGGGCAGGTGTTGGTCGTCACCATCCAGAACCCCCCCGTCAACGCCTTGAGCCAGGCCGTGCGCCAAGGCCTGGCCGATGCCGTGGCCCAGGCGCGCAGCGATGCGCAGGTCCAGGCCATCTTGCTGGTGGGCAGCGGCAAGGCCTTTATCGCCGGTGCCGATATCCGTGAGTTCGGCAAGCCCGCGATGCCGCCCAGCCTGCCCGATGTGCTGGTGCAGCTGGAAAACAGCGACAAGATCGTCGTGGCCGCCATCCATGGCCCGGCGCTGGGCGGTGGCCTGGAAGTGGCACTGTCCTGCCACTACCGCCTGGCCGTCTCTGGCGCCAAGCTGGGCCTGCCCGAAGTGCAACTGGGCCTGCTGCCCGGCGCCGGTGGCACGCAGCGCACCCCCCGCCTGATTGGCGTCAAGGCCGCACTGGACCTGATGCTCTCGGGCCGCCATGCCAGTGCCGAAGAAGCGCTGGCCATGGGCCTGGTCGACAAAGTCGAGCCCGCTGGCAGCGATGCCCGCACGGCTGGCCTGGCCTATGCCAACGCACTGCTGGCGCAGAACGCCCCGGTGCGCCGCACCCGCGAAGCCACGGCCCTGGCCGACAAGGCCGCGTCGCAGGCCGAGTTGGACACCGCCAAGGCCGAGTCCGCCAAGAAAAGCCGGGGCCTGTTCTCGCCCGGCAAGATCATCGAATGCGTGCAAGGCGCGCTGGACCTGCCGTTTGAGCAGGGCATGCAAAACGAGCGCAAGCTGTTTGTGCAGTGCCTGGAGAGCCCGCAGCGCGCCGGCTTGATCCATGCCTTCTTTGCCGAGCGTGAAACCGCCAAGATCCCCGAAGCCAAGGCCGCTGCACCGCGCGCCCTGAACAGCATCGGCGTGGTGGGTGGCGGCACCATGGGCGCCGGTATCACCGTGGCGGCGCTGGATGCCGGCCTGCCGGTGGTGATGGTCGAGCGCGATGCGGAATCCATCGCCCGAGGCCGCGCCAATGTGGAAAAGGTCTACGACGGCCTGATCGCCAAGGGCCGCATGACGGCCGAGAAAAAGGCCGCCATCATGGCGCGCTACAGCGGCAGCACCGACTACGCCGCGCTCGCCCAGGTGGACCTGGTGATCGAGGCCGTGTTTGAAGAGATGGGCGTCAAGAAGGCCGTGTTTGCCGAGCTGGACAAGGTCTGCAAGCCCGGCGCCGTGATTGCCACCAACACCTCCTACCTGGATATCGATGCGATTGCCGCGAGCATCTCGCGTCCGCAGGATGTCATCGGTCTGCACTTCTTCAGCCCCGCCAACATCATGAAGCTGCTGGAGATCGTGGTGCCCGCCAAGGTCAGCGCCGATGTGGTGGCCACCGCTTTCGAGCTGGCCCGCCGCATGAAGAAGGTGCCCGTGCGCGCCGGTGTCTGCGATGGCTTTATCGGCAACCGCATTCTGGCTGTGTACCGCGAGGCGGCCAACTACCTGCTCGAAGACGGTGCCTCGCCTTACCAGATCGATGAGGCCGTGCGTGAGTTCGGCTATCCCATGGGCCCCTTCCAGGTCGCTGACCTGGCCGGTGGCGACATTGGCTGGGCCACGCGCAAGCGCAAGGCCGCCACGCGCGACCCCAAGGCCCGCTATGTGCAGATTGCCGACCGCATTGCCGAAAAGGGCTGGTTCGGCCAGAAGACCCAGCGCGGCTACTACCTGTACCCACAAGGCGCACGCGTGGGCGAGCAAGACCCCGAAGTGCTGGCGATTGTGGATGCCGAGCGCCAGCGCGCCGGTGTCACACCGCGCAGCTTTAGCAATGCCGAGATCATGCGCCGCTACATGGCCGCGATGGTCAATGAAGGCGCCAATGTGGTGCGCGAAGGCATTGCGCTGCGTCCGCTGGATGTGGATGTGACCTTTCTCTACGGCTACGGCTTCCCGCGCTTCCGGGGCGGCCCGATGAAGTGGGCCGACATGGTGGGCCTGGACAAGATCCTGGCCGATATCCGCGAGTTCGCCAAGGAAGACGCGCTGTTCTGGACGCCATCGCCGCTCTTGGTGGAGCTGGTGGAGAAGGGCGAGAACTTCGAGAGCCTGAACAAGGCAGCCTGACGCAGAGTCAGGCTTGAGACAACCCCTGGCTTCCATGTAGGCGAAGCCCGGGTTGCACTTTCAAAAATGGCGGTTAGCGCTTGGGTGACAAGCGCAGCCGGCCCCAAAAATCACAATCAACGGTCGCTCAGACCCAAGGAGACATGCATGCGTGAAGCCGTCATCGTTTCGACAGCGCGTACGCCGCTGGCCAAATCCCACCGTGGGGAGTTCAATGTCACGCCCGGTGCGCAGCTGGCGGCCTTTTCCATCAGCGCAGCGGTGCAGCGCGCCGGCATCGACCCGGCGCTGATCGAAGATGTGGTGCTGGGCTGCGGCTACCCCGAGGGGACGACTGGTCGCAATATCGGCCGCCAGGCGGCTGTGCGTGCCGGCCTGCCCATCAGCGTGGGTGGCACCGTGGTCAACCGCTTCTGCGCCTCGGGCCTGCAGGCGATTGCCTTTGCGGCGGGCCGCATCATTGTCGATGGCGCACCGGCGATGGTGGCTGGCGGTGTCGAGAGCATCTCGCTGATCCGTTCGAGCAACACCAACCCCTCGGATGCTGATCCCTGGCTGGTGGAGCACAAGCCCGACCTGTTCATGGCCATGATCGATACCGCCGATGTGGTGGCCAAGCGCTACGGCATCAGCCGCGAGGACCAGGACGCCTTCTCGCTGCAAAGCCAGCAGCGCACTGCTGCGGCGCAGGCCAATGGCACCTTCGACAACGAGATCGTGCCCTGCGCCACGCGCATGGCCGAGAAGAACAAGGAAACCGGTGAGGTCAGCTACAAGGACGTCACCGCGACCATGGACAACTGCAACCGCCCCTCGACCACGCTCGAAGGTCTGGCCAAGCTGGAACCCGTCAAGGGCGCGGGCAACTTTGTCACCGCCGGCAATGCCTCGCAGCTCTCCGATGGCTCGGCCGCCTGCGTGCTGATGGAAGCGAAGGAAGCGGCCAAGCTGGGCCTGGCGCCGCTGGGCGCCTTCCGTGGCCTGGCGATTGCCGGTTGCGAGCCCGACGAGATGGGCATTGGCCCGGTGTTTGCCGTGCCCAAGCTGCTGGCGCGCCACGGCCTGACGGTGCAGGACATCGACCTCTGGGAACTGAACGAAGCCTTTGCCTCGCAGGCGCTGTACTGCCAGCGCAAGCTGGGCATCCCGATGGACCGCCTCAACGTCAACGGCGGCGCGATCTCCATCGGCCACCCCTTTGGCATGACCGGCGCGCGCCTGACCGGCCACATTCTGCTTGAAGGCCAGCGCCGCAAGGCCCGGGGTGAGAAGCTGAAGTGGGGCGTGGTGACCATGTGTGTGGGCGGCGGCATGGGTGCTGCTGGCCTGTTCGAGATTTTCTGACCCCCCCTGAGGCGCTGCGCGCCTTCCCCCAGGGGACGACGCCGCCGCTGCGGGGCGGCCCTTGCTGGGCGTCACTCAGATCGCGCAGCGCCGAGTTTGAGATGTGCAGGCCTTGCCTGCCCACGTTAATGAGGAGATAGCCATGGACTTGCAATTTAGTCCCGAAGAAGAAGCCTTCCGCGCCGAAGTACGTGCGTTTCTGCAAGACAACCTGCCCCCGGACCTGGCCGCCAAGGTCAAGGCCGGCCAGCGCCTGACGCGCTTTGACCAGGAAAACTGGCATGCCATCCTGAACAAGAAGGGCTGGCTGGCCTACCACTGGCCGCAGGAGTTTGGCGGCACGGGCTGGTCGCCGGTGCAGAAGTTCATTTTTGATGACGAGTGTGCCTTGGCCGGTGGCCCGCGCCTGGTGCCCTTTGGCCTGTCCATGCTCGGCCCGGTGCTGATCAAGTACGGCAACGAGGCGCAGAAGAGCCACTGGCTGCCGCGCATTCTGAATGGTGATGACTGGTGGTGCCAGGGTTACTCCGAGCCGGGCGCCGGCTCCGACCTGGCCTCGCTGAAGACCACGGCCGTGCGCAACGGCGACCACTACATCGTCAACGGCCAGAAGACCTGGACCACCCAGGGCCAGCACGCCAACATGATGTTCTGCCTGGTGCGCACCAACAAAGAGGTGAAGTCACAGCAGGGCATCAGCTTTGTGCTGATCGACATGGACCAGCCTGGCGTCGAAGTGCGCCCCATCCGCACCCTGGATGGCGACAAGGAAGTCAACGAAGTCTTTCTGACCGATGTGAAGGTGCCGCTGGAAAACCTGGTGGGCGAGGAGAACAAGGGTTGGACCTATGCCAAGTACCTGCTGACCTATGAGCGCACCGGCATTGCCGGCGTGGGCTTCTCGATGGCCGGGCTGGAAAAGCTCAAGGTGATTGCCCAGCGCGTGCAGCGCAATGGCAAGCCGCTGATCGAAGACCCGCAGTTTGCCACCCGCATGGCCAAGGTCGAGATCGAGCTGCTGAACATGGCCACCACCAACCTGCGCGTGATCGCGTCGGTCGCGGGCGGCGGTGTGCCGGGTGCCGAGAGCTCGATGCTCAAGATCAAGGGCACCGTTGTGCGCCAGGAGCTGCTGTCGCTGATCCGCCGCGCGATGGGCCCCTATGCGCTGCCCTTTATCGAAGAGGCGCAGTTTGCCGAATACGCCGATGAGCCTGTGGGCCCCAAGGAGGCGGCCACCGCCGCTGCGGCCTATTTCAACTACCGCAAGCTGTCGATCTTCGGCGGCTCGAACGAGATCCAGCGCAACATCATCTCCAAGATGATCCTCGGCTTGTAAGGAGAATTTTTATGGATTTTCAACTGGATGAAGACCGCCGCATGCTGGCGGACGCGCTGGGCCGCTACCTGAGCGAGCAGTACAGCACCGAGTACCGCAACAAGGCCGCCTATGGCGCCCAGGGCTTCAGCGCCGAGACCTATGCCAAGCTGGCTGAACTGGGCGCGATTGGCGCGCTGTTCAAGGAGGCCGATGGCGGCTTTGGTGGCGATGGCGTCGATATCAGCGTGGTGTTCGAGGCGCTGGGCACGCACCTGGTCGCAGAGCCGCTGCTGGGCGCCTTGCTGGTGGGCCGTGCGCTGACCGAGGCCGGCAGCGATGCCCAGAAGGCACAGCTCGAAGGCATCATCGGTGGCGAGACGATTGCCGCGCTGGCGCATGACGAGCCGGCCAACCACTATGAGCTCAACCGCGTGGCGACCACCGCCCAAGCCGAGGGCGATGGCTGGGTGCTGAACGGCAGCAAGGCCGTGGTGCTGTTCGGCGACCAGGCGCAGCTGCTGTTGGTCTCCGCCCGCACGGCAGGCGCCGTGGGCGATGAGGCCGGCATCTCGCTGTTCCTGGTGCCGGGCGATGCCGCCGGCATCAGCAGCCGGGGCTATGGCCGCATCGATGGTGGCCATGCCGCCGAGCTGGTGCTGGCCAATGTCAAGGTCGGCGCTGATGCCTTGCTGGGCAAGCAGGGCGAAGGCCATGCGCTGCTCGAACGCATCAGTGGCTTTGGCCTGCTGGCGCTGGCGGCCGAATCGCTGGGCGCGATGGATGTGGCCAAGAACCACACGCTGGAGTACCTGCGCACCCGCAAGCAGTTTGGCGTGCCGATCGGCAGCTTTCAGGCGCTGCAGCACCGCATGGCCGATTTGCTGCTCGAAGCCGAGCAGGCGCGCTCGGCCGTCATCAACGCAGCTGCTGCCATCGACAACCCCGACTACATCGAGCGTGAAAAAGCGCTGTCGGCGGCCAAGTACAGCGTGGGCCAGATTGGCACCCTGATGGCCGAAGAGGCGATCCAGATGCATGGCGGCATCGGTGTGACCTGGGAGCTGCCGCTGGCGCACTACGCCAAGCGCATCATCATGATCGACCACCAGCTGGGCGACATGGACCACCACCTGGCGCGCTACATGGCGCTGCAGGCCCAGGAACGCGCTGCAGCCAAGGCCGCTTGATGACGACCGCCAGCAACGCAAACCCCGCGCTGCTGGCGCGCCGCGAAGGCGGCGTGCTGGTGCTGACCAACAACAACGAGGTGGCGCGCAATGCGCTGTCGCCCGACTTCTACCTGGGCCTGACGGCCGCGCTCAAGGACGCAGCGACCGACCCGGCCGTGGGCGCGATTGTGCTCACCGGTGCTGGCGGGCATTTCTGCTCCGGCGGCGATCTGCGCCGCATTGCGACGCGCCGCGACCAGCCGCTGGAAAAGCGCCGCGAACTGCTCGAAGGCCTGCATGACCTGGTGCGTGCGCTGCGCGACTGCCCCAAGCCCGTCGTGGCGGCGGTGGAGGGCGCGGCCGCCGGTGCCGGCCTGTCGCTGGCCTTGGCCTGCGACATGTTGGTGGCAGCGCGCAATGCCGCGTTTTCGGTGGCCTATGTGAAGGTGGGGCTGTCGCCCGACGGCGGCGCCACGGCCTTTCTGGCCGAGCACCTGTCGCGCCAGCTGCTGACCGAGCTGTGCCTGACCGGCGACCGGGTGAGCGGCGAGCGCATGCAACAACTGGGCCTGGTCAACCGCCTGGCCGAGTCGGGCGATGCGCTGGCCCAGGCCATCGCATTGGCTGCGCAGCTGGCCGATGGCCCGTTGCAGGCCATGGCCAGCATCAAGTCGCTGTGCCGCGCTGCCTATGACAACAGCCTGGAGCAGCAGCTGGACATGGAAGCCGAGCTGATGGTGCAGGCGCAGGCCACACCGGAATCAGCCGAGGGCATTGCCGCGTTTTTGGAAAAGCGCCCCGCCAACTACCTGCAGCTGCGCCGCTGACAGGGACTGAGAAAAATGGCACCAGGACCGGCCTGGCAAATGGGCCGGCCTGGTGATCCGAGGAGACAAGTATGCGTGAGGAAGAGAAAGCCACGGCCCTGCCGCTGGCGGGTGTCAAGGTCCTGGACCTGTCCCGTGTTTTTGCCGGCCCCTTGTGCGGCCAGGTGCTGGGCGACCTGGGTGCCGAGGTGATCAAGGTGGAGCACCCCAAGCGGGGTGACGACACCCGCGACTGGGGCCTGCGCATTGGCAAGACTGAGACCACCTATTACAACAGCATGAACCGCAACAAGCGGTCCATCACCGTTGATCTGCAAAAGCCCGAGGGGCTGGCGCTGATCCTGGAGATGTTGCCCCAGTTCGATGTGGTGATCCACAACTTCAAGCATGGTGGCGCTGACAAGCTGGGCCTGGGCTACGAGGCGCTGAAGGCCTTGAAGCAGGACCTGATCTACTGCAGCGTGACCGGCTATGCCACCGACACCGATGAAGCGGCCCGCCCGGGCTATGACATCCTGGTGCAGGGCGAGGCCGGTTTGATGGCGATGAATGGCGAGGCATCGCAGCCGCCGCTGAAGTTTGGCGTGGCCGTGGTGGACCTGATGACCGGCATGAGCGCCGCCCAGGCGGTGCTGGCCGCGCTGTTTGCCCGCGAGCGCACGGGCCAGGGCCGCAAGATCGACATGGCGCTGTTCGACAACGGCGTCAGCATCACCGGCTACTACGGACTGGATGCGCTGTTCATGGGCAAGGACCCGGAGCGCTTTGGCAATGCCCATCCGTCGATCGTGCCCTACGGCATGTTCGAGGCCGCCGATGGCCCGCTGATCATTGCGGTGGGCAACAATTCGCAGTTCGAGCGCTTCTGCCGCGATGTGATCGAGCGCCCCGACCTGGCCGACAACCCCAAGTACGCCACCAATGTGGAACGTGCCAAGGACCGCAAGCTGCTGCTGCCGCTGATGATCGAGACCATCCGCAGCTTCCCGCGTGCGCTGCTGATCGAGCGGCTCAATGCCTGTGGCGTGCCTTGCGGCGAGGTGCTGGGCCTGCATGAGGCGCTGACCTCCGAGCGTGTGCAACAAGCCGGCCTGGTGCAGAACATGCCCCACCCGGTGGCCGGCCAGACCGCCGTGCTGGCGCCGCCCATCCGCATGGATGGTGAGCGCCTGCCGATTCGCCGCGCACCACCCACACTCGGTGAAGGTACACGCGAAGTGCTGCAAAATCTGCTGCGTTTGAGTGATTCGCAATTGCAGTCGCTCCAGGCGCAAGGCGTGCTGACCTTGCCCGATTGATACCGAGGCCCGCCGATGGCGAAGGACGCCGCAGCGGGCCCAGAGTTTATTGTTAGAAAGCTGAGACTATGAAAGTACTGGTACCCGTCAAACGCGTGGTGGACTACAACGTCAAGGTGCGCGTCAAGAGCGATGGCTCGGGTGTGGACATTGCGAACGTGAAGATGTCGATGAACCCCTTTGATGAAATCGCGGTGGAAGAGGCCGTGCGATTGAAGGAAAAGGGCGTCGTGACCGAGATCATCGCCGTCAGCTGCGGTGTCACCCAGTGCCAGGAGACGCTGCGCACGGCGATGGCCATTGGAGCCGACCGCGCGATCCTGGTGGAAACCGCCGAAGAGCTGCAGCCGCTGGCGGTAGCCAAGCTCCTGAAGGCCCTGGTCGACAAGGAGCAGCCAGGCCTCGTGATCTGCGGCAAGCAAGCCATTGACGACGACGCCAACCAGACCGGCCAGATGCTGGCAGCGTTGGGCGATCTGCCCCAGGCCACCTTCGCCTCCAAGGTCGAAGTCGCTGGCGACAAGGTCAATGTGACGCGTGAAGTGGACGGGGGCCTGGAGACCCTGTCCCTGTCCCTGCCCGCCGTCATCACCACCGACCTGCGCCTGAACGAGCCGCGCTACGTCACATTGCCCAACATCATGAAGGCCAAGAAAAAGCAGCTCGACACGTTGAAGCCAGAAGAGCTGGGTGTGGACGTGAGCCCGCGCCTGAAGACCTTGAAGGTGCAAGAACCCGCCAAGCGCGGCGCCGGCGTGAAGGTGCCCGATGTGGCCACCTTGATCGACAAGCTCAAGAACGAAGCAAAAGTAATCTAAGCCTGCCGCTCAAAAGGAAACCTACAAATGACCGCTCTCGTTATTGCAGAACACGACAACCAAACGATCAAGACCGCCACGCTCAACACCGTCACCGCAGCGCTGGCTTGCGGCGGCGATGTGCATGTACTGGTCGCAGGCGAAGGCGCAGCAGCTGCCGCCCAAGCTGCAGCGCAGATCGCAGGCGTTGCCAAAGTCATCCTGGCCGAAGGCCCGGCGCTCAAAGACGGCCTGGCTGAAAACCTGGCCGCGCAAGTGCTGGCCATTGCCGGCAACTACAGCCACATCCTGGCGCCAGCCACCGCCTCGGGCAAGAACGTCGCCCCGCGCGTGGCCGCCAAGCTCGACGTGGCCCAGATCAGCGACATCACCAAGGTGGTGAGCGCCGACACCTTCGAGCGCCCCATCTACGCGGGCAACGCCATTGCCACCGTGCAATCGATCGATGCCACCAAGGTCATCACCGTGCGCGGCACCGGCTTTGATGCCGCCGCTGCCACCGGTGGCTCGGCTGCGGTCGAAAACGCAGCAGCCGTTGCCGACAGCGGCAAGAGCAGCTTTGTGGGCCGCGAAGTGACCAAGAACGACCGCCCCGAGCTGACGGCCGCCAAGATCATCGTCTCAGGTGGTCGCGCGCTGGGCAGCGCCGAGAAGTTCAACGAAGTGATGACCCCGCTGGCCGACAAGCTGGGCGCGGCCATTGGTGCCAGCCGCGCAGCGGTGGACGCGGGCTACGCGCCCAACGACCTGCAAGTGGGCCAGACCGGCAAGATCGTAGCGCCCCAGCTGTATGTGGCAGCGGGCATCTCCGGCGCCATCCAGCACTTGGCAGGTATGAAGGACTCCAAGGTGATCGTGGCGATCAACAAGGACGAAGAAGCGCCGATCTTCAGCGTGGCCGACTACGGCCTGGTGGCGGATCTGTTCGACGCCGTGCCCGAGATGGCCAGCAAGCTGTAAACGCTGCCCAAGCCTTTGACAAAACGCGGCCCCGGCCGCGTTTTTTTATGCCTGCCCGTAGCGGTGGCTATTTGGTTGTTTATGCAACCGAAAACCGATATAGGTATTTACACCAGTGTTCCGCCAGCAAGACGGAGCGCCTGTTTAATTATTGACGTAGATGCATTAATTATTAAAAACCTGTGGCGATTTGCTGAATCTATACCTAGTAAATTCCCTAGGTGTGTCCAGCGGCCCTCCCCGTATTCATGCAGTTTGCGCATGGGTCACTAGGGAAAGCGCTAGAGCGATAGTCGCCAAAAAACCAAGGGGGCGTCTATAAAATTGTTTCGATCCGCATAAAACTGTTATCGCGGTTAGAGGCGGCTGCATCCCGGGAGACCCCCGTTTCATGCAGTTTTCGCTGTAGTGGTTCAAAGCTGAAGGGTTGGTTGTATGGATATTTTGCTGCAGCAGATCATTAATGGTCTGGTATTGGGCAGCATGTACGCTTTGATAGCCTTGGGCTACACCATGGTGTACGGCATTATTCAATTGATTAACTTCGCGCACGGCGAAGTGCTGATGATCGGGGTGCTGACCAGCTGGAGCATCATCGGCGTGATGCAGGAGGCCATGCCGGGAACGCCGGGCTGGATCATCTTGCTGATAGCGACGCTGATTGCCTGTGTGGTGGCGGCAGTGCTCAATTTCACGATCGAGAAGCTGGCCTACCGGCCGCTGCGCAACAGCCCGCGCCTGGCGCCGCTGATCACCGCGATCGGCATGTCGATCTTGCTGCAGACCCTGGCCATGATCATCTGGAAGCCCAACTACAAGCCCTATCCGACCCTGTTGCCGATGGAGCCCTTTGACCTGGCCGGCGCAGTGATCACGCCGACCCAGATCCTGGTGCTGGGCGTGACGGCCGTGGTGCTGGCGGTGCTGATGTACCTGGTGAACTACACCCGCCTGGGCCGCGCAATGCGGGCGACGGCGGAAAACCCCCGCGTGGCGGCGCTGATGGGCATCAAGCCCGACATGGTGATCTCGGCCACCTTTGTCATCGGTGCGGTGCTGGCGGCGATTGCCGGCGTGCTCTGGGCGTCGAACTACGGCACGGCGCAGCACACCATGGGCTTCCTGCCTGGCTTGAAGGCCTTTATTGCGGCGGTGTTTGGCGGTATCGGCAACCTGGCGGGCGCCGTGGTGGGCGCGATGATCCTGGGCCTGGTGGAAGCCATTGGCGCGGGCTACATCGGCCAGCTCACCGGTGGTGTGCTGGGCAGCCAGTATGTCGACATTTTCTCGTTCATCGTGCTGATCATCGTGCTGACCTTGCGCCCCTCGGGCTTGCTGGGTGAGCGGGTGGCCGATCGGGCTTAAGGGGAACCGCATGAAGAACAACAAAGCACAGTTCATCCTGGGCGCGATTGCGCTGCTGGTATTGCCGCTGATCCTGCAGTCCTTCGGCAACGCCTGGGTGCGCATTGCCGACCTGGCCTTGCTCTATGTACTGCTGGCCCTGGGCCTGAACATCGTCGTCGGCTTTGCCGGCCTGCTGGACCTGGGCTATGTGGCGTTTTACGCCGTGGGCGCCTATATGCTGGGCCTGATGGCCTCGCCGCACCTGGCCGAGACCTTTGAAGGCTTCAAGGCCATGTTCCCCAATGGCCTGCACACGTCCATCTGGCTGGTGATACCGCTGGCCGCGTTGCTGGCGGCGGTCGCGGGGATGATATTGGGCTTCCCGGTGCTCAAGCTGCGCGGGGACTATCTGGCCATCGTGACCCTGGGTTTCGGCGAGATCATCCGTATCTTCATGCTGAATCTGGACCAGCCCGTCAACATCACCAACGGGCCCAAGGGCCTGGGCCAGATCGACTCGATCAAGATCTTCGGCTTTGACTTTGCCAAGCCGCTGGAGATCGGCAGCTACACGGTCTCTTCGGTCACCCTGTACTACTACCTGTTCCTGCTGCTGGTCGTGGCCAGCGTGGTGATCTGCTACCGCCTGCAGGATTCGCGCATCGGCCGCGCCTGGATGGCCATCCGCGAGGACGAGATTGCCGCCAAGGCCATGGGCATCAACACCCGCAATCTCAAGCTGATGGCCTTTGGCATGGGCGCGACGTTCGGTGGCGTGTCCGGCGCGATGTTTGCGGGCTTTCAAGGCTTTGTCTCGCCCGAATCGTTCAGCCTGATGGAGTCGATCATGATCGTCGCCATGGTGGTGCTGGGTGGCCTGGGCCATATCCCCGGCGTCATTCTGGGTGCCGTGCTGTTGTCGGCCCTGCCCGAGGTACTGCGCTATGTGGCCGGCCCGCTGCAGCAGATGACCGACGGCCGCCTGGATGCCTCCATCCTGCGCCAGCTGCTGATTGCGGTGGCGATGATCGTGGTGATGCTGCTGCGCCCACGCGGCCTGTGGCCCGCACCCGAGCATGGCAAGAACGCGATCCAGAAAGACTGAGCAGGAGAGACGAGCATGACGAACACACAAGCTCCTGCACTGAAGGTGGCAGGTATTTCCAAACGCTTTGGCGGTTTGCAGGCCCTCTCGGATGTGGGTCTGACCATCGAGCGCGGCCAGGTCTATGGCCTGATCGGCCCCAATGGCGCCGGCAAGACCACGTTCTTCAATGTGATCACCGGGCTGTACACGCCCGACAGCGGCAGCTTCGAGCTGGCCGGCAAGCCCTACGAGCCCAAGGCCGTGCACCTGGTGGCCAAGGCCGGCATTGCGCGCACCTTCCAAAACATCCGTCTGTTCTCCGACATGACGGCGCTGGAGAATGTGATGGTGGGCCGCCATGTGCGCAGCCACTCGGGTCTGCTGGGGGCGATCTTCCGCACGCCGGGCTTCAAGGCCGAGGAGCGCGCGATTGCCGAGCGCGCCCGCGAGTTGCTGGCCTATGTGGGCATTGAGCGCTATGCCGATTACAAGGCGCGCACCCTGTCGTACGGCGACCAGCGCCGCCTGGAGATTGCCCGCGCGCTGGCTACCGACCCGCAGCTGATTGCGCTGGATGAGCCCGCCGCCGGCATGAATGCGACCGAGAAAGTGCAGCTGCGCGAGCTGATCGACCGCATCCGCATGGACAACCGCACCATCTTGCTGATCGAGCATGATGTGAAGCTGGTGATGGGTCTGTGCGACCGGGTGACGGTGCTCGACTACGGCAAGCGGCTGGCCGAGGGCTCGCCCGCCGAGGTGCAGAAAGACGAAAAAGTGATTGAGGCCTATCTGGGCACCGGAGGACACTGAGCATGGTTGACAAGACATCCAACCCCGTACTGCTGAAGGTACGCGGGCTGAAAGTGGCCTATGGAGGCATTCAGGCCGTCAAGGGCGTCGATTTCGAGGTGCATGAGGGTGAGCTGGTGTCCCTGATCGGCTCCAACGGCGCCGGCAAGACCACGACGATGAAGGCGGTGACGGCCACGCAGGCGATCAATGACGGGCAGATCGAGTTTCTGGGCGAGAACCTCAAGGGCCGGGGCGCCTGGGACCTGGTGGCCAAGGGCCTGGTGATGGTGCCCGAAGGGCGGGGCGTGTTCACGCGCCAGACCATCACCGACAACCTGATGCTGGGCGCCTACCTGCGCAAGGACAAGGCCGGCATCCAGGCCGACATCGAGAAGATGTTCAACATCTTCCCGCGCCTGCGTGAGCGCAAGGACCAGCTGGCGGGCACCATGTCCGGCGGTGAGCAGCAGATGCTGGCGATGGCGCGCGCGCTGATGGCGCAGCCCAAGCTGCTGCTGCTCGATGAGCCGTCGATGGGGCTGTCGCCGATCATGGTGGACAAGATCTTCGAGGTGGTGCGCGATGTCTATGCGATGGGCGTGACCATCGTGCTGGTCGAGCAGAACGCGAGCCGCGCGCTGGCCATTGCCGACCGGGGCTATGTGATGGAGTCGGGCATCATCACGATGACCGGCCCGGGCCAGCAGCTGCTGGCCGACCCCAAGGTGCGCGCCGCCTACCTGGGCGAATAGCCGCAGCGCGCATCCAACTTCCCAAAAGCACTGCCTCGGCAGTGCTTTTTTCCTGGCCGTCTCCTGGGCGCGGTGATTCCGGCCATTGCCCCCAGAACACGGCTCAGCCTGATGGCAGCATGGGCAAGGCTTCGCACTTTTGGAGACAGTGCCAGCCTGGCTTGCTTTCCTCTGTGCGGCGCGTGGTGGACAGGGCGGAGGCGGCGCCGTTTTGAGCGCGGCGGCCTCAAGTGCGACAAAGAAATGACAATTGCATTTAAAATTGGTGAATTTTGCAGTGCAGCAATGCGCCGTGAATGACAGATTTTGCGCACGGCCAACCGCTGACACCGCTGACAATTCAAGGAGTTGCAGGGTAGCGGCGGGGCCCTGGGGCCCGGGCTGGCAAGCCAGTTTCCGGCCGGGAGTGCGCAGGTTTTTTCCTTTTTTGCATTGAAACCGAATAGGTGCACCCATGCTCTTTGGCAAACTCTTGCCGCGCGAAGGCAATTTCTTCGAACTCTTCAACCAGCACGCTGACCGCATCGTAGAAGCGGCCCATGCGTTCTCCCAACTGGTCGCCAATTACAACGACCCCCATCTGCGTGAGCGATACAACCAGGATGTGGACAATGCCGAGCGCGCTGCCGATCGCGTCACCCACGAGGTCAACCGCACCCTGCACAAGACCTTCATCACGCCCATCGACCGGGAACAGATCCACTCGCTGATCAACACCATGGACGATGTGGCCGACCTGATCCAGGATTCGGCCGAGACCATGGCGCTCTACGACGTGCGCCACATGACCGAGGAAATCACCCGCCTGACGGATCTGAGCGTCAAGTGCTGTGAGCGCGTGCGTGATGCCGTGAAGATGCTCGACCGCATTGCTGACCCGGCCACCACCGAAGCGGCCATCAAGACCTGCGAAGAGATCGACCGCCTGGAGAGCGATGCCGACCGCGTGATGCGCGCGGCGATGAGCAAGCTCTTTCGCGAGGAGCCCGATGTGCGCGAGGTGATCAAGCTCAAGGCCATCTACGAGCTGCTGGAGACCATCACCGACAAGTGCGAGGATGTGGCCAACCACATCGAAGGCATCATCCTGGAAAACTCCTGATCCGTTGCAGCAAGCAGGAGACTGAACTTCCATGGAACCGATGCAAACAGCCCTGTGGGTGATTGTCGTGCTGGTGGCGCTGGCCATCTTGTTCGACTTCATGAACGGGTTTCATGACGCGGCCAACTCGATTGCGACCGTTGTCTCTACCGGCGTGCTCAAGCCCACCCAAGCGGTGGTGTTCGCAGCATTTTTCAACTTTGTGGCGATCTTTGTCTTCCACCTGAGTGTGGCAGCCACCATTGGTAAAGGCATTGTCCAGCCGGGCATTGTTGATACCCATGTGATCTTTGGCGCCTTGGTGGGGGCCATCGTCTGGAACCTGATTACCTGGTACTACGGCATTCCGTCGAGCTCATCGCATGCGCTGATCGGCGGCATCGTGGGCGCAGTGATTGCCAAGGCAGGTGCGGGTTCGCTGATTGCCAGCGGCATCTGGAAGACCGTGGCATTTATCTTCGTCTCTCCGGTGCTGGGCTTCTTGCTCGGCTCGGTGATGATGGTGGTCGTGGCCTGGCTGTTCCGCCGCACCACACCGGGCCGGGTCGACAAGTGGTTCCGCCGGCTGCAGCTGGTGTCTGCCGGTGCCTATAGCCTGGGCCACGGCGGTAATGATGCGCAAAAGACCATCGGCATCATCTGGCTGCTGTTGTTGTCTACCGGCTATGTCTCCGCGACCGATGCCAGCCCACCTACTTGGGTCATTGTCTCGTGCTACGCGGCGATTGGCCTGGGCACCATGTTCGGTGGCTGGCGCATCGTCAAGACCATGGGCCAGAAGATCACCAAGCTCAAGCCTGTGGGCGGCTTCTGTGCCGAAACCGGTGGCGCGATGACCTTGTTCATCGCCACGGCGCTGGGCGTGCCGGTTTCGACCACGCACACCATCACGGGTGCCATTGTCGGCGTGGGCTCTACCCAGCGCATGAGCGCGGTGCGCTGGGGCGTTGCCGGCAACATCGTCTGGGCCTGGGTGCTGACCATTCCGGCCAGTGCCTTTGTGGCAGCGTTTGCTTACTGGGTAAGTTTGCAAATCTATTGATGGTGGTTGGTTGATAGCCAAAAGGCGGCTGGCGGATATGATCTGCCAGCCGTTTTACTTTGGACACAACCATTGCCATGCGTGATCTACCTTTAACTCCCTCATTTTTTCCGCTGCATCCTCTTGGGTGGGTGGCTGCCGCTATGGCGTTGCTGTGCTTGGGGGGCGTTGCGGTGGCTTGGTTGCTGGCAGGGTGGCTGGCTCAGCCACACCGCCAGCACATCGGTGCAGCGCCCCCGGAGCTGGGCGCAGTAGCGGTGGAGATCGCATCTGCAGATGGTGCGGTACGTGGCTGGTATGCCCCCGGTGAGCCAGGCCGGGGCGCAGTGCTGCTGCTTCATGGCATACGATCCGACCGCCGTGCGATGCTGCCACGGGCGCTGGCCCTGCAGCGCATGGGCCATGGAGTATTGCTGATGGACTTGCCCGCGCATGGCGAAAGCGATGGCGACATGCTGTCGTTCGGCCCCCGTGAGGGCCTGGGAGTTGCGCAGGCACTGACCTGGCTGCAGGAGCAGCAGCCAGCGGAAAAAGTAGCGGTGATCGGCGTGTCCTTGGGCGGTGCGAGTCTGTTGATGGCCGAGCTGCCGCAGTCACCCGATGCCGTGGTGCTGGAAGCTGTGTTTCCCACCCTGCGGGCCGCAGTGGACAACCGGGTGCGCGCTGTGCTGGGTCCCTTGGCGCCATTGGCGCGGATGGCCACCCCCTTGTTGCTGTGGCAGATGCCGCTGCGCCTGGGCCTGGAGCCGCACAAGCTGCGGCCGATTGACCACCTGGCAGCCTGGACCCTGCCGGTGATGGTGCTGGGTGGCACGGAAGACCTTTACACCCCGCCCGCTGAGACCCGGCAGATGGCAGAGGCTGCAAACCAGGCAAGGCGATCACCGCAGCCGTTGTGGCTGGTGCCGGGTGCGGCCCATGTGGACCTGCACCAGTTTGCGCCGCAGGCTTATGAGGAGCAGGTGTTCGGCTTTCTCCGCGCGCATCTGCAGACACGCTGACCTTGCACCACCATCCCCTTACTGCGAAATCTTGCGCGCTTCCTCGATCTGGTACTGGAAGTAGTGCTCGAAGCTGTAGGCCAGGCTGGCCATCAGGATCGTGGTGCCGATCAGGAGCGAAGCCACAATGCCGAAAATCGTCAGCCAGCGGGTGCGGCCGGGCAGCGCGTCTTCGGGCAGGCTGGGGTTGTGGCGCGCGTTCCACTTCTCGGGGGCCATCAGCCCGTAGACGATGGCCGTCAATGCGCAGGCCGCAATGGTGAAGCCCAGCAGCGGCACCAGCAGCCAGCTGACCTGGTCGTCAATGCCATGGCTGGCAATGCGCTCCATGCCATACAGACCCAGCGCCGTGGGAATGGGCAGCATCCAGCCGAGCATGTCACCCAGGCCATGCAGGTAGAAGCGGTGCAGGCCCAAAGGCCCGCCCAGAAAAGCCAGCCAGGTGGCCAAGGTTTTGCTCTTGCTGCGCGGCATTGCGTGGGTAAGGGGGTGGCTCATAGGCGGGTAGGGTGGGTTAGGTGGCGGGGGCGCTGTTGTCTCCATCGCCCAGGGTTTTTTCCATCATCACGATATCCAACCAGCGGCCAAATTTCCAGCCCACCGAGCGCATCACGCCCACCTGGCTAAAACCGGCTGCGCGGTGCACGCCGACCGAGCCGAGGTTGTTGGAGTCACCGATCACGGCGATGAGCTTGCGCACACCGGCGGCTTCGCAGTGTTCGATCAAGGCGTCCATCAGCAGGCGCCCCAGGCCCCGGCCATGTTGGCCATCTGCCACATAGATCGAGTCCTCCGCCGAGAAGCGGTAGGCTGGCCGCGCCTTGAACCAGTTCGCATAGGCAAAGCCCAGGATCTGGCCGTCGGCATCCTCGGCCACCAGGTAGGGGAGCTGGCGCGACAATACCTCGTCTCGGCGTCGGGTCATTTCCTCTTCGCTGGGGGCTTCGGTCTCGAAGCTGCCTGTGCCATGCAGTACATGGTGGGCATAAATGCGGGTGATGGCGGGAAGATCTTGGAGGGTGCTGGCACGAACACTTGGCATGATTGAAAGAAGTTTGTATAATTTGCGGCTTTACTGCGTGTCGCTGGCCGGGTGGCTAGTTGCGTGTCTCAAACGTGGTAAGAAAACTAACCACCCGAAGGATTATTATGGTCGTAATTCGACTCTCCCGCGGCGGCTCCAAGGCCCGTCCGTTCTACAACATCGTCGTTGCTGACAAGCGCGTGCGCCGTGACGGCTCGTTCATCGAGCGCGTGGGTTTCTACAACCCACTGGCCAAGGAAGGCGTTGAAGGCCTGCGCGTTGCTCTGGACCGCGTGGCTTACTGGAAGAGCGTTGGTGCTCAGGCTTCCACCACCGTGGACCGTCTGGTCAAGCAAGCTGCTGCCAAGGCTGCTTAATTTGCCTCTCTCATCATGGATGGTGCTCCGGTACCATTCGTGCATGCGGGCCGCTGCTGCGATGAGCACTGCGGCCCGTTTTTTATTGCCCTGTTGAACTGCCATGCCCGCTACCGAGTTGTTGTTAAGCCCTGCCACCTTGCCCGACGACGCCATTGAAGTGGCGCGCATCGCCGATGCCTGGGGCGTCAAGGGCTGGTTCAAGGTGATTGCCCTCAGCCCCGACCCGCAGGCGCTGCTCAAGTCCAAGCTGTGGTTCATCCAGCCGCCCGAGAAGGGCGCGCGCCACTTCCAGGGCGTGGCCCAGCTGGAGATGCGCCAGGCGCGCTTCCATGGCGATGGCATGGTGGGCTGGGCCCAGGGCGTGGACGACCGCGACCAGGCGGAAAAGCTCAAGGGTGCGCGGGTGTTCATCTCGCGCGCCGATTTCCCCAAAACCGAAGACGGCGAGTACTACTGGGTGGACCTGCTGGGTCTGGCCGTGGTCAACCGCGAAGGCGTGGCACTGGGCACCGTGAGCGACCTGATGGCCTCCGGCCCGCAGACCGTGCTGGTGCTGAACTACGAAGAAGACGGCAAGACGCAGGAGCGCCTGATCCCGTTTGTCGACGCCTTTGTCGACGAGGTCTCGCTGCCCAACAAGCGCATCACCGTCGACTGGCAGCCGGACTACTGATCGTGCCGGGCACACAGGCCGCCAGCGGGGAGAATTTCTATGCGCTTTGACATCATCACCTTGTTCCCCGAGCTGTTCAGCCCCTTTGTCGAGGTGGGCGTGACGCGCCGCGCCTACAGCAGCGGCCAGGTAGCGGTGCAGTGCTGGAACCCGCGCGATTACGCCCCCGGCAACTACCGCCGCGTTGATGACCGCCCCTTTGGTGGCGGCCCCGGCATGGTGATGATGGCCCAGCCGCTGGCTGATTGCCTGGCCGCCATCCGCGCCGCACGTGCAGAGGCTGAGCCTGCGCCGCTGGTGCTGTTCTCGCCAATTGGCGAGCGCATTGACCATGCCCAGGTGCAGGGCTGGTCCGATTCGCAAGGGGCCATCCTGCTGTGCGGCCGCTATGAAGGCGTGGACCAGCGCTTTATTGACCGCCATGTCGATGTGCAGCTGAGCCTGGGCGATTTTGTGCTTTCTGGCGGTGAGATTGCGGCGATGGCCTTGCTCGATGCGGTGGCCCGCCTGCAACCCGGTGTGCTGCATGACGAGGGCAGCCACCAGTTCGACAGCTTCAACCCCGCGCTCGACGGCCTGTTGGATTGCCCCCACTACACCCGGCCCGAGGTCTGGGAGGGTGAGCCAGTGCCTGCGGCCCTGCTGTCGGGCCACCATGCCAATATCGAGCGCTGGCGCCGCGAGCAAAGCCTGCGCAACACGGCCATCCACCGCCCTGAGCTGCTGGACCAGGCGCGCAGTCGCAAGCAGCTCAGCCGCAAGGATGAGCAGCTGCTGGCCAGTGACGATTTGGTAAATTTGGCAAAACCGCTATAATTGCCGGTTTTACGATCCTCTACACGGCCGCTTTTTTCAATGGTGAGAGAAGCAACATGCCGCACATGCCCCGTACACCGTGCTGGGCGCGGCTGCCAAATTCATGGCGCGCGTATGATCGTTGGATGAAACCATGAACCTGATCCAGATTCTCGAGCAAGAAGAAATTGCTCGCCTGAACAAGACCATTCCTGAATTTGCCCCTGGCGACACCGTGATCGTGAGCGTGAACGTTGTTGAAGGTACGCGCAAGCGCGTGCAGGCTTACGAAGGCGTGGTGATTGCCAAGCGCAATCGCGGTCTGAACAGCGGCTTCACCGTGCGCAAGATCTCCAGCGGCGAAGGCGTGGAACGTACGTTCCAAACCTACAGCCCTATGATCGCCGGTATCGAAGTCAAGCGTCGCGGCGATGTGCGCCGTGCCAAGCTGTACTACCTGCGTGAACGCAGCGGCAAGTCGGCTCGTATCAAGGAAAAGCTGCCAGCACGCAAGGCAGCACCTGTGGCAGCTGCGTAATAACGCTGCGACAGAGCCCAGTGCTGAAAGCCGCTACAGTGCAAGCTGTGGCGGCTTTTTTACATGGGCCGCTGCTTGCTGCCCCCGTCTATGTCCAACGCATCCTCTCCCTCGCCTTCCCCATCCCCCGCCGCCACCGCCCGGGTGTCGTCCATCATGGATCCGCGCCGCGCACCGGTGGTGCAGATCGATTCGGCCCTGCCGGCGGTCGCGCCGCGTATGTTGCTGGCCGATTCGCTGCGCCAGGCTTTTGTCGCCCATCCCCATGGCGGTGAGCCGGAGATCTTCCGCGAGCGCAGCTGGACGGACCGCCCCCCGGCCAAGGCCGCCGTGCTGGTGGCGCTGGTGCAGCGCCAGGAGATGCATGTGCTGCTCACCCAGCGCAGTGCCAGCCTGAGCAACCACTCGGGGCAGATTGCTTTTCCGGGCGGCCGCCAGGACCCGGAGGACCGCGATATCAACGACACCGCGCTGCGTGAGGCCTGGGAAGAGGTGGGGCTGGCGCGCGAGCGGGTCGAGATCATTGGCCGCTTGCCCGAGTACGCCACCGGCTCGGGCTTTGAGGTGACGCCCATCGTCGGGCTGGTGCAGCCACCGTTTCACCTGCAGGCCAATCCGGGCGAGGTGGACGAGGTGTTTGAGGTGCCGCTGTCCTTCTTGATGAACCCGGCGCACCACCGCTGGCAGCAGCTGGACACGCCGGAGTTCAGCCGCCGATGGCTGTCCATGCCCTATGACGACCCGGAGTCGGGCAGCGAGCGCTTTATCTGGGGGGCTACGGCCAGCATGCTGCGCAATTTGTACCGGTTTTTGGCGTTTCCACCCGCGTTGTAGTTTGTAACGGCTTGTGTGATACATCACAGCCGGTATGATCACTGTCCATGAGTTTTTTCGCCACGCTGATGGCCCTGCTGCTGGAGCAGGCCAAGTCCCTGTCCCGCGACAACCCGGTCTATGCCGGCGTGCGGGCCTGGGTGCAATGGCTCAGCCGCAATCTGGATGCAGGCGAACAGCGCCACGGCTGGCTGGCCTGGAGCGTGGCCGTGCTGCTGCCCACCGCGCTGGCCATGGGCATGCACTGGCTGCTGGTCACCCTGGTGGGCTGGCCGCTGGCGATGGCCTGGCATGTGCTGGTGCTGTATGTGACCTTGGGCTTTCGCCAGTTCAGCCACCATTTCACCCGCATCCGCCATGCGCTGGAGTCCGGCGACGAAGAGCAGGCGCGCCAGTACCTGGCCGATTGGCAGCAGGTCAATGCCGATGACCTGCCGCGCCGCGAGATCGTGCGCCATGTGATCGAATACTCGGTGTTGGCCGCGCACCGCCATGTGTTTGGTGTGCTGGCCTGCTACTCCATCGGCTCGGCGCTGGGCCTGGGGCCTGCCGGCGCGGTGTTTTTCCGCATGGCTGAATATGCGTCGCGCTTTGCGCGCAAGTCGCCTGAGCCTGCCGCCCTGGTGCAAGGCGCTTTCGAGACGGTCGCCGCCAAGGCCTGGACGGTGGTGGACTGGCTGCCCTCACGGCTGACCGCGCTGAGCTTTGCCGTGGTGGGCAATTTTGAAGAGGCGATCGACGGCTGGCGCTTTCAGACCCAGCATTTCCCCAATGACAACGACGGCGTGATTCTGGCCGCTACCGCCGGCGCCATCGATGTGCGCCTGGGCGGGGTGGCCTTGCGTGCCCGCAGTGTTGATACCGATACGGCAGCGCCCTTGCAGATCCAGGGTGATGGCGCTACCACCCCGGGCCGTGACCCGGAGGTGGCCCACCTGCGCAGCGTGGTAGGCCTGGTGTGGCGCTCCGTGGTCGTCTGGATGCTGCTGCTCGCGCTGCTGACCTTGGCGCGTCTGCTGGGCTGAACGATCAGGCAGTCTGCAGTGCAGCGCTTGGGCTGCGGCGCTGGCCCATCGCCACCAGCACCAGGCCGATGGCCGACAGCGCTGCAGCGCCCCAGATGATCGACAGCAGGCCGGCGCCGGCAATCAGGCTGCCGCCCACCCAGGCACCCAGCGCATTGCCCAGGTTGAAGGCAGCAATGTTCAGGCTGGAGGCCAGGGTGGCGCCCTGGCTGCCCACGCCTTGCATCACCCGCATCTGCATGGGGGCCACGGTGGCGAAAGCGACGACGCCCAGCACCGTCACATAGGCCATGGCCACGCCGGCCGAGATGCCAAAGGCCCAGCGGCCTGCCAGCAGCACGGCGACCAAGGCGCCCAGGGTGATCCACAGCGCGCGCACCACGCCCCGGTCGGCCAGCTTGCCGCCGGCGATATTGCCCAGGGCCGAGCCGGCGCCAAACAGCAGCAGGCTCACGGCCACACCGGTGTTGCCCATCTGGGTGATCTGCGACAGCAGCGGCTCCACATAGGTGTAGAGCGCAAACACACCACCAAAGCCGAAGACCGTCATGCCCAGGCCCAGCCACAAGGGCGTGCTCGCCAGGATGGACAGCTCATCGCGCAGTGCAGCGGGCGCCGCCTGCTGGAGCTTGCTGGGTACAAAGGCGGCCAGAATGCCCAGCGCGACCACGCCGATCACGGCCACGGCCGCAAAGGCCATGCGCCAGCCAAAATGCTGGCCAATCCAGGTGCCGGCCGGCACGCCCAGCAAGGTGGCCAGCGTCAGGCCCGAGAACATCAGCGCAATGGCCGAGGCCTGCTTGTCCTTGGCCACCAGGCCGGTGGCCACGACGGCGCCCACGCCAAAGAAGGTGCCATGGGTGAGCGAGGTCAGCATGCGCGCGCCCATCAGCCAGCCGTAGCTGGGGGCCATGGCTGCGGCGATGTTGCCGGCGATGAAGATCAGCATCAGGCCCAGCAGCAGCCATTTGCGCGGCCAGTGGCGTGTGGCCAGGGTGAGCACGGGCGCGCCAATGGCCACGCCAAAGGCATAGCCGGAGATGAGGGTGCCGGCCGTGGGGATGCTGATGCCCAGGTCCTGGCTGACCTGGGTGAGCAGGCCCATGATGATGAATTCGGTGGTGCCGATGCCAAAGGCACCGGCGGCGAGCGCCAGCAATGAGACAGGCATGAAAGTTTTCCTTGTGTGATGCGATGGCCGGTGGCCTTGTTGAGGAGATGGATTGTGAAGTGCCGCCTGATTCTTGTGTAGCCGGAACAATGGAAAGGTATTTGTTCCCAGATGGAATAAATAGGTGCAGAATTTGCCACCACCATCTGCAGCTATGACGCTTTTGACCATGCGCAACCCCGCCTTTCCCGCCAGCCCGACCTTTGAGACCAACCGCTCCGGCGAGCTGGAGGTGTTTGTGCAAGTGGCCGAGCACGGCAGCTTCTCGGCCGCTGCCCGTCACCTGGGCGTGTCGCCGTCGGCCACCAGCAAGATCGTGGCGCGCATGGAGGCGCGGCTGGGCGCGCAGCTGCTGCTGCGCAGCACGCGCCGGGTGCAGCTGACGCCAGAGGGCCGCCAGCTCTATGAGCGCGGCCAGCGCGTGCTGGCCGATCTGCAGGAGGCCGAAGCGGCCGCATCGCTGCGCAGCACCCCCAAGGGCGTTGTGCGCATCAACTCCAGCTCATCGACCGGGCAGGCCATCCTGGTGCCGCTGATGGCCCGACTGATGCAGCAGTACCCCGGCCTGGTGCTGGACCTGAGCTTTACCGACGAGGTGGTGGACCTGATGGAGGCGCGGGCCGATATAGCGATCCGCTGGGGCAAGCTGCCGGCCTCGGACATGGTGGCGCGGCTGCTGGGCCATACCCGCCAGGTGATCGTGGCGGCACCGGCCTACCTGGATGCGCATGGCGTGCCCACACACCCCGATACGCTGGGCGGCCATGTGCGCATTGGCTGGAACTACCAGCGCACGGTGCCGCACTGGCCGTTCCGGGTGGCGGGGCAGGATGTGGAGGTGCCCATTGGCGAGCTGCTGCGCGTCAACGATGGCGATGTGATGCGCAACCTGGCGGTGGAAGGCGTGGGCCTGGCGCGGCTGTCGCTGTTCCATGCCTGGCACGATATCGCGGCGGGCCGGCTGCAGGTGGTGCTGGAGGCCTTTAACACCGGCGTGCTGGAGCCCATCCATGCGGTCTACCTGGGCAAGCCCGAGCGCCTGCCGTCGCGCACCCGCGCGGTGCTTGATTTTCTGAAAGCCCATGTCGACCTGGGCCATGCCGAGACCCTGCCCAAGCAGTGGTGCAGGGGCTAAGGTCCGTCGCCGCTGCCTCAGTAGGCGCTCAGGTTGAGCTCGTCAAACAGCTCGCTGTAGATGCGGTAGCGGTTTTCGCTGATCGGCAGCTCGGCATGGCCGTTTTGCACGGCGTTGATCACGCCGCAGCCGGGCTCATGCAGATGGGTGCAGTTGTAGAACTTGCATTCCTTGGCATGGGCGCCGATGTCGGGCATGCAGGCGGCCAGCTGCGTGGGCGCGATGTGGTACAGGCCAAACTCCTGGAAGCCGGGCGAGTCGATCAGCGCCGTCTTGCGCGCCTCATCCACCCAGTACAAGGTGGTGCTGGTGGTCGTGTGCTTGCCGGTGTTCAGCGCCTGCGAGATCTCGTTGGTCGCCACATTCGCACCCGGTATCAGCAGGTTGATCAAGGTGCTCTTGCCGACACCCGAGGGGCCGAGCACCAAGGTGGTCTTGCCTTCGAGCAAGCCATAGATGGCGTCGCGGTCTTCCTCGTCGGCGCCTTCCAGCGCGAAGGGCAGCACCATATAGTGCGGCGGGTCTTCGGCCTGGTCGCGCATCGTGCGGTAGGGCTCCAGCCGTTCCCAGGCGCGCAAGAAGGGCTCGCCCAGGTCCATCTTGTTGAGCGCGATGATCGGTGTGATGTGCGCCGCTTCGGCCGCGATCAGCGCCCGTGCCAGCTGCACCTCGCTGAAGACGGGCTCGGCCGCGATCAGGATCAGCAGCTGGTCCAGGTTGGCGGCAAAGGTCTTGGTACGGATATCGTCCTGGCGGTAGAACACATTGCGCCGCTCCAGCACTTTCTCGATCGTGCCCTCGTCGCCCTGGCCCGGCGGCGGGGCCAGCCAGCGCACCTGGTCGCCGACGACGGCCTGGCTCTTCTTGCCCCGGGGGTGGCAGATGCGGCGCACGCCGTCCGGGGTTTCCACCACACAGTGGCGGCCATAGCTGGCGACGACCAGGCCGGTCTGGGTACCACTGTGGCTGGGGGTGCTGGCGCGTCTTGCAGGTTTTGCCATGTCTCTCAGGCCAGCTGCAGCATGGCTTCGATGCGGCGCGCGCATTCAAAGTCGGTGACCGACAGCCCATGCACATCATGGGTGTTGAAGCGCACCACGCAGCGATTGTAGTGCACCGACAGGTCCGGGTGGTGGTCCTGCGTATGGGCCACCAAGGCCACGCCGTTCACAAAGGCCATGGTCTCGTAGTAGTTGGCAAAGCGGAAGGTCTTCTCGATGGCCACATCGGCACCATCACCGCTCAGCACCCAACCGGTCAGTTGGCTCAGCTGTGTCACCACCTCGGAGGCGGACAGCGCGCGGCGGCTTTGGGTGGACCAGTCTTGTTTGGGCAGGTGGGTTTCAGTCATGGGCCAATTGTTGCATGTGGCGGATACGCTCTACGGCAGGCGGGTGCGAATAGTAATAGAGCACATAGACCGGATCGGGCGTCAACGTGGAGGCATTGTCCTCATAGAGCTTGAGCAGAGCCGACTGCAGATCGGCCGCGCGCGTCTGCTGGACGGCATAGGCGTCGGCCTCGAACTCATGCTTGCGCGAGGACTGCGCCATCAGCGGCGAGACAAAGCTGCTGAACACCGGTATCACCAGCATGAACAGCAGCAAGGCCAGCGCATCGTTGGGGCTGGAGCCGGGCACGCCTTCGATGTTCAGGTTGGGCGTGACACCGAGGCCGGTATAGAACCAGCCCTGCTGCGACAGCCAGCCCAGCAGCGCAAAGCCCAGCAGGGTCAGGCCAAACAGCCCCAGCATGCGCTTGATGATGTGCTTGTGCTTGAAGTGGCCCAGCTCATGGGCCAGCACGGCTTCGACCTCGTCGCCATTGAGCTTTTGCAGCAAGGTGTCGAAGAACACCACGCGCTTGCTGGCGCCAAAGCCGGTGAAATAGGCATTGGCATGGGCGCTGCGGCGGCTGCCATCCATCACAAACAGGCCCTTGGCCGCAAAGCCGCAGCGCTGCATCAAGGCCTGCACCCGGGCCTTGAGGCTCTCGTCGTCCAGCGGCTGGAACTTGTTGAACAGCGGTGCGATGAAAGCCGGGTAGATGACCATCAGCAGCAGGTTGAAGCCCACCCAGAAGGCCCAGGCCCAGAGCCACCACCACTGGCCGGCCGATCCCATCAGCCACAGGATGACCGCCAGGATGGGCAAGCCCACCAGCGCGCCCATGGCCGTGCCCTTGAGCAGATCAGCCAGCCACAGGCTCGGCGTCATCTTGTTGAAGCCAAAGCGCTGCTCCAGCACAAAGGTCTGGTAGTAGCTGGCCGGCAGATCGATGAGGCCGCTGATCAGCGCAAACGCGGCCACCAGGGCCAGCTGCTGCCACATGCCGCCGCCCAGCGCATCCAGCAGGCTGGCGTTGAGCAGATCGAGCCCGCCCAGCAAGGTCCAAGCCAGCAACGTGACGGTGCCAATCGCCAGGCCCAGCAGCCCAAAGCGGGTCTTGGCAATCGTGTAGTCGGCCGCCTTGTGGTGGGCCTCCAGGCTGATGCGGTCGGCAAAGAGGGCGGGGACGGCATCGCGGTGGGCGGCCACATGGCGCATCTGGCGGCTGGCCAGCCAGAGTTTGATCAGCACACTGGCGGCCAGTGCAATGGCGAATAGCAGGGTGAACAGCAGCGATGGAGTCACAAGTGGGGGTGTTGGTGGGCGAATACCAGACAGTGTAGGGCATAGGCGACAATCGCCCCCATGCAAAACAAGAACACCCTGGATACACAGGCTGACCCCGTGCCTGAGCTGGCCAAGTCCGATCTGAACCTGGTCTGGCTGGACTGCGAAATGACCGGTTTGAACCCACTGGAGCACCGTGTGATCGAGATCGCGCTGGTAGTTACCAATGCCGATCTGAGCGTGCGCGTGGAAGGGCCTGTGATTGCGATCCACCAAAGTGACGAGGAGCTGGCCAAGATGGATGCCTGGAACCGGGGCACCCATGGCCGCAGCGGGCTGACCGAGCGGGTCAAGGCCTCAGCGATTGACGAAGCCGCTGCGCAGGCCGAGGTGCTGCGCTTCATGAAGCGCTATGTGCCCAAGGCCAAGGTGCCCATGTGCGGCAACAGCATCGGCCAGGACCGCCGTTTTCTGGCGCGCTACATGCCCGATCTGGAAGCCTACTTCCACTACCGCAATGTCGATGTGAGCACCCTCAAGGAGCTGGCACGCCGCTGGCGCCCCGAGCTGGTCAGCGGCTTCAAGAAGGCGCAAAAGCACACCGCGCTGGCCGATGTGCATGAGTCGATTGACGAGCTGCGGTACTACCGCGAGCATTTTCTGCAGCTGGCGCCCGCCGCCCCACAGGCCGCCGCTTGAACGTGGTTTTTTCGGGGCATTGACCCTTGGGTCTGCGGGAAAACCCCAGATCGTGCGATAATTCGCGCTTCCCCGCCAAAACTGGCGGTTGATACGCACATCTCCCTTCATTCTCTGGGCGTCCAGGCCATGCGATTCGCAGCATGGCCGATTTGAACAAGCCCGCGGCAATTTGTACGGCCGTTACCGTTTGATGGTTGATGTATTTAAAACCATGAACGGTACGGAACTGCGTTGCGAAACGCGCAGTGGCCGGCCTATTGCTATTGTTCAAAATGACGCAAGACCTCCATCTGCAGGGCGAAGCCGCGCCTGCGCAAAACACTGTTGACGCTACCCAAGAGATCGTCAATACCCCCCTGTCCACTGAAGCCGCCGACGCTTCGCAAGAAGGCAACACCGAGCTGGTGGCTGAGACCGAAGCCGAAGCGCTGCCTGAAGAGCCAAACGGCTTTGTCGAGCTGGGCCTGGCGCCCGAGCTGGTGCAAGCCGTCAAGGACCTGGGCTACACCCAGCCCACCGCCGTGCAATCGCGCGCCATTCCGCTGGCCATGTTTGGCGACGGCGAAGAATCGCAGCACTTTGCCGACCTGATGGTGTCGAGCCAGACCGGTTCGGGCAAGACTGCCGCCTTCCTGCTGCCCGTGCTGCACACGCTGATCCAGCAACAAGGCCAGGCCGAAGCCGCTGAGCGCGCTGAACACGAACGCCTGGTGGCAGAAGCCCTGGCCCGTGGTGAGCAAGCGCCCAAGCGCGCCAAGCGCAAGAACCCGCTGAGCCCCCGCAACTTCAAGGCTGCCCAACCTGGCGCCCTGGTGCTCTGCCCTACCCGTGAGCTGGCCCAGCAAGTGGCCCACGACGCGATTGAGCTGGTGCGCCACTGCCGTGGTCTGCGCGTGGCCAATATCGTGGGCGGCATGCCTTACCAGCTGCAAATCGCCAAGCTGCAAAACGCTGATCTGGTCGTGGCCACGCCTGGCCGTCTGCTGGACCTGCAGCGCTCGATGCAGATCAAGCTCGACAAGGTGCAGTTCTTGGTGGTGGACGAGGCCGACCGCATGCTGGACCTGGGCTTCTCGGACGACCTGGCCGAAGTCAACCAGCTGACCGCACAGCGCAAGCAGACCATGATGTTCAGCGCGACCTTCGCGCCACGCATCCAGCAGCTGGCCATGCGCGTGATGCATGACAACGGCTCGGGCGTGCAGAAGATCACCATCGATTCGCCCCAGGAAAAGCACGCCAACATCAAGCAAGTGCTGTTCTGGGCCGACAACTCCCAGCACAAGCGCAAGCTGCTGGACCACTGGCTGCGTGATGCCTCGATCAACCAGGCCATCGTGTTTGCATCCACCCAGGTGGAATGTGACGGCCTGGCCAACGACCTGCAGCAAGAAGGCTTCTCTGCAGTGGCACTGCACGGCGCGCTGAGCCAAGGCCTGCGTAACCGCCGCCTGATGGCCCTGCGCAATGGCCAAGTGCAGATCCTGGTGGCGACCGATGTGGCTGCCCGTGGTATCGACGTGCCCACGATTACCCACGTGTTCAACTACGGTCTGCCGATGAAGGCCGAAGACTACACCCACCGCATTGGCCGTACCGGCCGTGCTGGCCGCTCGGGCCTGGCGATCACCTTCGCAGAGTTCCGTGACCGCCGCCGTGTGTTCGATATCGAGGCTTACACCAAGCAGCAGTTCAAGCCGGAAGTGATTCCAGGCATGGAGCCGCAGCAACGCTTCCCCGCACGCAGCGAAGGCGCGCGTGGTGCAGGCCGTGGTGGTGACCGTGGCCGTCCAGGTGCTGGCCGTGGTGGCGAGCGCCGTGGTGGTGGCGGCTTTGGCGCCGACCGTGGTGGTTTTGGTGCCCGCCGTGACGGCGAAGGCTATGGCCGCAAGCCAGGCTTTGGCGAGAACGCTGGTTTTGGTGGTGCTCCACGCGGTGGCGATAGCCGTCCGCGTTTCGAGCAGCGCGATGACCGTGCACCACGCTTTGAGCAGCGCCCTGACCGTGGTGGCGACCGCTTCCAGGACCGTGGCCCGGACCGTTTCCAGGATCGCGGCGCTGATCGCTTCCAGGACCGCGCACCCCGCCCCGAAGGCCGCAGCTTTGACCGCGCGCCTGAGCGCCGTGGCGACCGCTTTGGCGGCGACAACCGTGGCGCTGACAGCCGCGGCCCACGCAGCGCAGGCCCCCGCCACGCCGGTGGTGGTGACTTCGCCCAGCGTCGTCCAGGCGGTGAAAACCGCTTTGGTGGTGAGCGCGGTGGCCGTCCCTACACCCCCGCTGGTGGTGACCGCAAGCGCACCGAACGCAGCCGTTAATCAGCGCATCGCGCAATGACAAAGAGCTTCCCAAGGGGAGCTCTTTTTTTATGCCTGTCGCACAAGGCGGCTGCTAGATGGTGAGCTCTGAGCGCCCCCTTGGGGCGCATCCGTCAGGCTTCAGACCGCATTGTGGCGGCCGATATCGGGCCAGCGGTGGTGAAAGTAGATCCAGCTGAACAGGCCGGTCAGCATCAGGCCCATCGACGCAATGGCGAGCGCCACGGTGGACTGCATGACCAGGGGCGCGAGCACGCCCGCGACGATGCCATTGGCGACCGAGGTGACGACGGCCTGCAGCGAAGAGGCCAGGCCCCGGCGCTCCGGATGCAGATCCAGCACCAGCAGGGTGACCACCGGGGTCATCAAGGCCCAGCCGAAGGAATAGATACCCAGCGGCAGCAAGGCCCAGGCCGGGTGCGGGGGCAGTACCAGGTTCAGCAGCAGGTAGATGCAGGAGGTCAGGAACATGATCAGAAAGCCGTGGCGCACCTGGCGCTTGGGAGGAATCTTGCCCGCCAGCCTGCCGCTGACCCAGGCGCCCAGCATGATGCCGCCGATGGTGCAGATGAAGAACCAGAAGAACTGGGTCGGCTGCATGCGCATGTGGGTGCCCAGGAAGGTGGGGGCCGACAGGATGTAGATGAACATGCCATTGAACGGTACACCGCTGGCGGCAGCCAGCAGCAAAAAGCGCGGGCTGCTGCACAGCTGCCAGTAGCCGCGCATGAGGTTGCGCACATCAAAGGCCTGGCGCTTTTCGGGCGGCAGGCTCTCGGGCAGCAGGCGCCAGTTGTAGGCCCAGAGCAGTGCTCCAATCACCGTCAGCAGCCAGAAGATCGATTGCCAGCTGGCGTAGGCAATGAAGACGCCGCCGATCATCGGCGCGACTGCAGGCGCGATGCCGAAGTAGATGGTGATCTGGCTCATCACCCGCTGGGCCTGGGCGGGCGGGAACAGATCGCGCACCACCGCGCGCGAGACCACAATGCCGGCGCCCGTGGTGCAGCCTTGCAGTGCGCGGAACAGGATCAGCTGGCCGGGGGTCTGGGCTAGCGCGCAGCCCGCCGAGGTCAGCGCAAAGGCGGCCAGGCCCCAGAGCACGATGGGGCGGCGGCCAAAGCTGTCCGACAGCGCACCGTGGAACAGGTTCATGAAGGCGAAGCCAAACAGATAGGCCGACAGCGTCTGCTGCATCTGCAGCGGTGAGGCGTTGAGCGATGCTGCAATGCCGTCAAAGGCGGGCAGGTAGGTGTCGATCGAGAACGGTCCCAGCATGCCCAGCAGTGCCAGCATGACCGCCAGAATCCATTGGGGTGTGGGTTGGGCGGATGCGTCTGCGGGGCGTGGTGGGTTCATGGCCAGCGCGCCACCGGCCGTGGGCAGGGGGCGTCGTCAAATAAGGGGGTAAAGAGCCTGGGCTGCTGCAGCCTGGGGCGAGCCCGGTGTGCAAGCAGCAGGCGCTGAGCTTAACCCAAGCGCCAGCGCCATGCAGTCGCTGCGGTATGGGCCTGCGGGCTGCGCCTCAGCGCGGCTGCACTTCGTCGGGCAGCATCGCGGCGATGATGTCCAAGGTGTCGAGCATTTGCGAGGGGTTGCGCGGATCGGCGCTGAGCACGGGCACGGCGCATTCGGCATGGGCCGAGAGGCGCACGGTGAACATCTCCTGCTGCGCAGCCGATGCCGGGCGCGCAATCAGCACCACGATGGCCTGGATGTTGGGGGCGGCATGGCACTGCTGAATCAGGTCGATGGTCTGCTCCATCGCATGGGGCTCGTGGATATCGACCATAACGATGGCGCCAAAAGCCAGCGACAGCGCCCATTCACGCACAAAGTCGTAGCGCTCCTGACCGGGGCAGCCGTAGACCTGCAGGGTGTCCTCATCGTCGAGCTTGATTTCGCCAAAATCCAGGCCTACCGTGGTGGTCTCTTTCGCGTGGGCCTGCTTGTCCAGATTGGGCACATCGCACTCGATGGCCAGGCTGCCGCAGAGGCTGCGGATCGCTGTCGTCTTGCCGATGCCCATGGGGCCCAGCAGCACGATGCGTTTGATGGGGTGGTGCATGCGGTCCTCCCGTCAGTGGTTCAGTGCGGGTCGCTGGCCCGGTTCTGGTGGATCCAGCGGCTCAGTTGTCGGAAAAGGCCCAGCTTGGCCGCCGCCGCCGTGCTGGGCTGGGCGGCATGGGGTGCTGGGGAGGCAGGGGTGGCCATGGCCAGCGGCTCAGCAGCTGTGGGTGCTGCTGTCTCTACCAGCACGCCCTTGCCGCGCAGGACCTGTAGTACGCGCAGGATCTCGCCGCGCTCTAGCTGGGTACGTTCGGCCAGTTCATCCAGGCTCCGGTCTCCGGAGATCATTGCCGCGAGCAGCTGCCGGTGGGCCTGGCCGGCCATGCTGCCGGTCAGCTGGGTCCAGCGCTTGATGCGAAAACGGGTACCGGGAGCGGGCAGGTTGCCCGGTGCGGCGGCAGCGGGTGCCGTGGTCGCGATCGGGGCTTCTGCCACGGGCTCAGCCGCCGGCTCAGCCACCACCAGCGTCGGCTGGCTCAGGTCGGTGGCCTTGAGAAAGGCGGCATCGGCATTCTTCAGCTGCACATCATGGCCCAGGGTCATGCCGTGCTGGCGACGGGTCTTGAGCGTTTCGCGCAGTCGCTTGCCATGGGCCTGGACGCTGATGTGTTCCAGCAGCTGGGTCAGGCGGCCCACGCTGTAGTCGGGTGGCAATTGGGCATCAATCTGGTCCGGCCATTGGGCGCGTGCGGCCTGGGCCTGGTCATCGGTGGCAATCAGCAGCACAAAGGAGTTGTTCGAGCGGTTCTGAATGGCGCCGGGGGCGCTATGGGCGTCGATCACCCACAACTCAGTGGCGGGCTTGGCGGTCTGAGAAGGCTGTTTGTCGCGCCAGTGCTTGGCGGCGACTTCAAACAAATAGCTAAAGCGCAGTTGATGGGCTTCACTCAAATGGGCGGCATGCAGGATCAACTCGGACATAACAACTCTCCCTGGCACATTCACCATCAAGCGTTATGGAAGCAGCAGTTCGTGCAAAGCGGGTGCCTGGCATGGACGTTGTTCCATTTTCAAAGCTTGTAATAATATGTCAATATCTCAGATATATTAATAATGCGCCATTGATTAATCGCAACTATAGTGCGATCTTTGTGCCAGATGTAGCGCAGGCGTGCCTGAAAAGTGTAACTAGCTTTCTTGGTAGCGTTAGGGCGAAGCGCCTGGTACACCGCAGAGATGTATACCAAGGCTTATTTAGTATTCAAATAAACAACAGGCCTGCTCAGGCCTGTTGTTGCATCCGCTCAGTGTTGGTGCTGGTGACCGCCTGCAGCGGCAGGCTGGCCAGCGGCTGCCGGGGCCAGCGCGCGGATGGGGGCGCTCACGGCAATGCTCTCCTTGGCACCATCGGCATGCACCACTTCCAGGGTCAGGTCGACGTTCTCGCCGGCGACCAGCGGCTTTTTCAGGCCCATCAGCATGATGTGGTAACCGCCGGGCTTGAGGCTCACGGCCTGGCCATTGGGCAGCTTGACGCTGGGCACGGCCCGCATCTTCATCACGTTGTCTTCCATGCGCATTTCGTGCACTTCGGCGGTGCTGGCGGCGTCGGTCTTCACGCCGACGAGCTGGGCATCGTCATGCGCCGAGCGCAGATCCATGAACACACCAGAAGCCTGTTGCTGTGCGACCGTGGCACGCGCCCAGGGATTGCTGACCGTGACATGGGCAAAAGCGCTGGAGGCGGTTGCAAACGCGAAGGCGGCGAGCAAGGAGGGGAGCAGGGGGCGCATGGTAGGTGCTGAGAGAAATGTCGGAGGGATAAAACGGATTCCAGCATTCTACAAGCGCAGGGCCATCCTGGCCTGCAAGCGCTGCGGCTCTGCGGTAGGGCAGGCGACAGGTGACGCGGGGAAATAAAAAACGGCCTAGGCGAGAAGCCTAGGCCGTCAAGAGTGGTGGGCCCTGAGTGATTCGAACACTCGACCAACGGATTAAGAGTCCGCTGCTCTACCAACTGAGCTAAGAGCCCGAAACTGTCGCACCTTGGAAATGCTTTGTTTCGTCGGCCTGCGCGCTTTTTCGCAAGCCATAAAAATGTGGTGGGCCCTGAGTGATTCGAACACTCGACCAACGGATTAAGAGTCCGCTGCTCTACCAGCTGAGCTAAGAGCCCACATTTTTTGCTGTCAGCAGTGCGCTGCAGCAAGCCTTGTATTATGCACTAATTTTTACGCCTGCTCGGAAAAATCCCAATATCAACCCTGATTTTTTCCGACAGGCCTGCCGCCGCAAAGGCAAAAACGGCCCGGACCCCGCCGGGCCGAGCCTGTCTGCTGCGGCGCGCGGTTTACATCAGCAGATGTTCGCCCGCATTGTCGCCGCCCAGGATCACATAGTTCACCTTGCGGATGTCCATCAGGTGCTTGCCGCCTGCATAGCTGATGGAGGACTGCACGTCCTGCTCCATCTCGGTCAGCGTGTCTTGCAGCTTGCCCTTGATGGGTTCGAGGATGCGCTTGCCTTCGACGTGCTTGTACTCGCCCTTGTTGAAGTCGCTGGCCGAGCCGTAGTATTCCTTGAACAGCTCGCCATCGAGCTCGACCGTCTTGCCAGGTGATTCTTCATGGCCGGCAAACAACGAGCCGATCATCACCATCGTCGCGCCAAAGCGGATGCTCTTGGCGATGTCGCCATGGCTGCGGATACCGCCGTCGGCAATGATGGGCTTGGTGGCCACGCGTGCGCACCACTTGAGCGCCGACAGCTGCCAGCCGCCAGTGCCAAAGCCGGTCTTGAGCTTGGTGATGCAGACCTTGCCCGGGCCCACGCCTACCTTGGTGGCATCGGCGCCCCAGTTTTCCAGGTCGATCACGGCCTCAGGCGTGGCCACGTTGCCGGCGATCACAAAGGCTTCTGGCAGCTTCTCTTTCAGATAGCCGATCATGTTCTTCACGCTGTCGGCATGGCCATGGGCGATGTCGATGGTGATGTATTCGGGGCAGATGTCGTCGGCCACAAAGCGGTCCACCACCTCGTAGTCGGCTTGCTTGACGCCCAGCGAGATCGACGCGAACAGGCCTTGCGACTGCATGGCCTTGGTGAAGGCCAGGTTGTCGATGTCAAAGCGGTGCATCACGTAGAAATAGCCGTGTTGCGCCAAAAACTTGCAGATCTTCTCGTCCAGCACGGTCTTCATGTTGGCAGGCACCACCGGCAGGCGGAAGGTGCGGTTGCCCAGGACCACGCTGGTGTCACACTCAGAGCGGCTTTCCACGCGGCACTTGCGGGGCAGCAAAAGAATGTTGTCGTAGTCGAAGATTTCCATTTGATTCCAAGCTCCATAAAAGGTCGCAGCGAACTATTTCGCAGCGATGGGGCGCTTGGCTTGGAGACCGGTCGGGCAGGGCGCTTCGCATTGGAAATGCCCTCTTTTGCGCTGTTGCAGACACAAAAAAACCGGGTCACAAGAAACTTGGGCCCGGTGACTGATTCTAGCAGCAAGCACTGGCTTTGCAAAAGCCTTGCCGGCCGCTGCAGTATGTCTCCTCGCCGCGCGCGGCCCCTGGGTGCATCGCGGGCTGGCAGCTCGCCAGCTTGTCGTTCTCCCTACAATGGGGGGATGGATTCGAATGATTTGTTTGCGCTGCCGTCCGAAGCGGGTGGTGCTGGGCATTTGCCGCTTCTCAATGGCCTCAACGACGAGCAGCTGGCCGCTGCCACCTTGGAAGGGGGCCATGCGCTGATTCTGGCCGGTGCCGGCTCGGGCAAGACCCGGGTGCTGACCACGCGCATTGCCTGGCTGCTGCAGACGGGCCGCGCCACGCCTGGCGGCATTCTTGCAGTCACTTTTACCAACAAGGCTGCCAAGGAGATGCTCACGCGCCTGTCGGCGATGCTGCCCATCAATGTGCGCGGCATGTGGATCGGCACCTTCCACGGGCTGTGCAACCGCATGCTGCGGGCGCATTACAAGTCGGCCAACCTGCCGCAGACCTTCCAGATCCTGGATACGCAAGACCAGCTCTCGGCGATCAAGCGCCTGTGCAAGCAGTTCCAGGTCGATGAGGAAGCGCTGCCGCCCAAGCAGCTGCAGTACTTCATCAGCGGCTGCAAGGAAGAGGGGCTGCGACCCTCCGACGTGCAGGCGCGCGACATGGCCGAGCGCAAGAAGGTCGAGCTCTACCAACTCTATGAAGAGCAATGCCTGCGCGAAGGCGTGGTGGATTTTGGCGAGCTGATGCTGCGCTCCTACGAGCTGCTGCGCGACAACCTGCCGATCCGCCAGCACTACCAGCACCGCTTCCGCCACATGCTGGTCGACGAGTTCCAGGACACCAACCGCCTGCAGTACCTCTGGCTCAAGCAGCTGGCGGGCGACATGGTGGGCGGTAAGTTCCAATCCCACAGCAGCGTGATTGCGGTGGGCGACGATGACCAGAGCATCTATGCCTTCCGTGGCGCGCGCGTGGGCAACATGCAGGATTTTGTGCGCGAGTTCGAGGTGCGCCAGCAGATCAAGCTGGAGCAGAACTACCGCAGCTACAGCAACATCCTCGACAGCGCCAATGCGCTGATCAGCCACAACAGCAACCGCCTGGGCAAGAACCTGCGCACCGACCAGGGCCCGGGCGAGCCGGTGCGGGTGTCCGAGAGCGCCACCGACATGGCCGAGGCGCAGTGGATGGTCGAGGAGATCAAGTCGCTGATCAAGAGCGATGGCTTTGCGCGCAGCGAGATCGCCGTGCTCTACCGCAGCAATGCCCAAAGCCGGATTCTGGAAACCAGCCTGTTCAATGCCGGCGTGCCTTACCGCGTGTATGGCGGCCTGCGCTTTTTCGAGCGGGCTGAAATCAAGCATGCGCTGGCCTATCTGCGCCTGCTGGAGAACCCGCATGACGACACCAGCTTCATGCGGGTGGTGAACTTTCCGCCGCGCGGCATTGGCGCCCGCACCACCGAGCAATTGCAGGAAGGGGCGCAGGCCGCCGGTTGCTCGCTGTATGACGCGGTGACGGCCGTGGCTGGCAAGGCGGGTACCAAGCTGCAGTCCTTTGTCGCGATGATCGATGTGCTGCGCGAGGAGACCCAGGGCAAGACCCTGCGCGAGACCATCGAGCGCATGCTGGTGGTGAGTGGCCTGATCGAGCACTACCAGACCGAAAAGGAAGGCGCCGACCGCATCGACAATCTGGGCGAACTGGTGACCGCCGCCGAGAGCTTTGTGACCCAGGAAGGCTTTGGCAGGGATGCCGTGGCCATTCCGATCGACGAGCAACAGGCCATGGGCGTGCCAGCCAGCGGCCAAAGCCCCGTCAGCCAGGGCCTGGACCCGGATGCACCGCTGCTCGATACCCCGCTGCCCGATGCGGCCAACCCGGCCATCGTGAACCCCGATACCGGCGAGACCTTGTCGCCGCTCGTAGCCTTTTTGACCCATGCGGCGCTGGAGGCCGGCGACAACCAGGCCCAGGCCGGCCAGGACGCCGTGCAGATGATGACCGTGCATGCCAGCAAGGGCCTGGAGTTTGACGTGGTCTTTATCGGCGGGCTGGAAGAGGGCCTGTTCCCGCACGAGAATGCGATGACCGACACCGGCGGGCTGGAGGAAGAGCGCCGTCTGATGTATGTGGCGATCACCCGGGCGCGCAAGCGCCTGTACCTGAGCACTTCGCAGACGCGCATGCTCCACGGCACCACGCGCTACAACGTGCGCAGCCGCTTCTTGGATGAACTGCCCGAAGGCGCACTCAAATGGCTCACGCCCAGGCATTCGGGCTTTGGCAGTGGCATGGGCAGCCTGGCTTACGGCGGTGGCGGTGGTCGCTCGTCGGGCGGCGGCTATGGCGATTCCGCGCCCAGCATGTGGGGCAAAACCCCCGTGCCGGTGCAAAAGGCCGAGCCCGCGCATGGCATCAAGAAGGGCGCCAATGTGTTCCACAACAAGTTTGGCGAAGGCAAGGTGCTGGCGGTGGAAGGCACGGGCGACGATGCCCGCGCCCAGGTGAATTTTCCGCGCCATGGCACCAAGTGGCTGGCGCTGTCGGTGGCCAAGCTCACGGTGGTCTGAGCTGCGCGCGGGTCTCAGCCCGCAGTTCAAGCCTGGCAGGTGTTGGGGTGATAGTGGGCGCCAACCTCGGGCTTGCATTTAATAGTTGCATAGGATACTATATGGGCTGCTCATCCGCTTGAGCAGCCCTGCCGCATTCTGGTGCACCTCTGCTGCCCAGGCTGCGCTGGCCGTCCCCCAACCGCGCAGGGGGCGGCGCCCGCGCTGCTTCCCGGCGGGTGAGTCGCCACTTCCATGTCCCAGCCACATGCATTGGCCGCACCGCCGGCCGGTCTGCGCGTTCGCCATTCGCTGGGTTGACGAGAATGCCCATGACACCTGCCCGCAAGATCGATATATCCACCCCGGTCGTTGGCCGCCACCAGGCGCTGCGCCATCTGCTGTCGCCGCGCCAGCTGCGTGACAGCGCCCGTCTGCAACCGCTGCCGTCGCTGCACATCGCGTTGGTCGCGGCCATGCAGGCGGCGCTGGCGGTGCTGCTGGCCTTGGTGGTGGCGCGGCTGTCCCCCTGGCCCCAGCTGGTCGGCCCGTTGGGGCTGGGCGCATTGGCGGCGCTGTTTGGCCGCTTTGCGGCGCCGGGCCGGCGCACGCGCATCGTCGGCATCTGCGCGGCCATGCTGTGTGCGGCAGTGTTCTTGCCCTCCTTCGCATCCTGGGTTGGGTTGCCCGCCCAGGGCATGGTCTGGGTGCTGGCGCTGGTGGCCGGCGCGGCCACCTTGGCGGTCAGCCACTGGCGCCTGGGTGGGCCGGGCGCGGTGATTGTGGTGTTCGCCGCCGGTGCCTCGCTGGCGCCGGTGCACAGCGGGCAGCAGCTGCTGGAGCGGACCTTGGGCACCCTGGCCGGCGGCCTGTTGGCAGCCCTGGTCTGCTGGGCGACCGATGGCCTGCGCCACCAGGCGATGCAGCGCGTGCAGTTGCCTGCGCAGCCGCAGCGGCCCTGGCCGGCCGAGCTGGCTGCTGCCGGCCGCATGGTGCTGGGTGCTGGCCTGGCGGCCTGGGTGGCCCAGGCGGCGGGCTGGCAGCATCCGGCCTGGGCGGCGATTGGCGCCACGGCGGTGATGCAGGGCAGCCATCTGCACATCACGATGAACCGCGCGCTGCAGCGCATGGTGGGCACCATGCTGGGCGCGCTGGTGGCCGGTCTGATTCTGTCGCTGGAGCCTTCCTTCTGGTGGATCGCCGCCTGCATCGTGGCTCTGCAGTTCATCACCGAGGTGAGCATTGGCTACAACTACGCGCTGGGCCAGATCACGGTCACGCCCATGGCGCTGCTGATGACGCATCTGGCCTCGTCGCCGCTGGCGCCTTTGGCCATGCCGCTGGAACGGGTGCTGGATACCGTGCTGGGCGCGGCACTGGGCATTGTGTTTGCGCTGGCACTGTCCAGCCTGGAAGACCGGGCGCACCTGCACCGCCTGCACCACGGCGAAGGCCCGCAGCCATGAAAAAAGCCCGGGCTGTGGGGCACAGGCCGGGCTTGGTTGAATCGGTAAATCTCAGAGCGCGACGCTGTCCGCTTGCTCCGGGGCTTCAAAGCAGTCGCGAAAGCTGAACACCACCGAGGTCAGAAACATCGTGGCCAGCATCAGCGAGCCGGCAATCGCAATCGCCGCCGCTGCCCAGGCGCCCAGCAAGGTGCCCAGCAGCGCCGACAGCAAGGCCATGCCGATGCCAAAGCCGATGCCGACAGCCATCCAGGCCAGGCCAAACATCGTGAAGGCGCCAATATTGCGGCTGCAGGCAATCAGGCTGAAGAACACCGCCTTGATAGCGGGCACCTTGTGCCAGTAAATCAGGCCAGGCGCATGCCAGAACAGCAGCGACAGCGGAATGTACAGCAGCATGGTGGCGAACATGGCCTGCTGGAAGGCCGGTTGCTCGACGATCTCACGCGTGATCTCGCCGCCCATCAGGTTGAGGCGGGCGAATTGGCCGCCATCGAACAGCGCCGAAAAGCCCAGTACCAGCAAGAAGGACAGCGCATAGAACACGCCCAGCACGACGAAGGAATTGCGCCGTTCCTTGTCCACGCGCAGCGCAGCCAGTACCACTGGCAAGGTCGGGCGCGTGCCCTGTGCGGTCAACGCGGCGCCAATCATCATGCACAAGGTGGAGACGGGCAGCAGCGCCAGCGCGATAAAGGTGCCGGCAATCGGGATGGCGCCGATCAGGGACATCACCATCATCGACAGAAAGAACAGCGAGGTCAGGGCCAGGGCCTGTGTCTTGAAGGTTTTGAAGCCGTCTTGCACCCAGGTCACACCCTGGCGGGCAGTGGCGATACGAAGTTTCATGCACCAGCGCGCTGCAGCGCGGGCTGCAGCGATAAAAATCAAAGGGGATGGCGCACTGTAACCCATGCGCCCAAGGCGCAGGCGCCCATGTGGGCATGGTGCGCGGGTGGATCAGATCAGGTGGTAAGGTGCGGCCAGGCGCGCGCGCAGCACCCGCTCGAAGTGGGTCGGGTCATGGGGCTTCAGCAGCGAGGCTTCGCGCGGCAGGTAGAAGTCCCAAAGGCGCGAGATCCAGAAGCGCAGCGCGCCTGCGCGCAGCATGGCATTGAGCAGCTCGCGCTCGCAGGCCTGCAGCGGGCGCACCGCCTGGTAGGCGGCCAGCAGTGCATCGGCACGCGCCTTGTCGATGACGCCGGTGGCCAGGTCGATGCACCAGTCGTTGATGACCACGGCAATGTCGAACAGCCAGGTATCAACACCAGCGAAATAGAAGTCAAAGATGCCCGTCAGGGTCTCGCCCTCGAACATGGCGTTGTCGCGGAACAGGTCGGCATGCACCGGGCCGCGTGGCAGCGCCGCATAGGCCGAGCTTTGTGCCACATGGTTCTGGTAGGCCAGCTCGCTGCGCAGCAGCTCGGCGGTGGCGGTGTCCAGGTAGGGCAACACCACCGGCACGGTCTCGTTCCACCAGGGAAGGCCACGCAGATTGGGCTGCTGGCGCGGGTAGTCGAGCGCGGCCTGGTGCATTCTGGCCAGCACCTCGCCCAGCGACTGGCAATGCGCCGCCTGGGGCGCCAGCTGGCTTTTGCCGGGCAGCTTGCCGACGATGGCGGCGGGCTTGCCCTCGACCTGCAGCAGGATATCGCCGGTCTTGCCATCGGCCTGGGGCTCGGGCACGGGCACGCCGGCCTTGGCCAGGTGCTTCATCAGGTAGAGGTAGAACGGCAGCTGGTCGGCGCGCAGGCGCTCGAACAGGGTCAGCACATACTCGCCCTGGCTGGTGGTCAGAAAGTAGTTGGTGTTTTCAATACCGCCTTCAATACCGCGCAACGAGACGAAATCGCCCAGCGGGACGCGTTTGAGCAGGGCCTTGGCAGCCTTGTCGGATACTTCGGTGAAAACAGCCATGGATATAGATCGTCGCTACAAAAACAAGGCCAGCCGCTGTGGCTGGCCTGGCCCGCAAGGCGGGTGCAAAGACGCGATTATCGCAAGCCCAGGCGGCGCCGGGCTGTTCGCTCTGGTATCGCGCTCAGAAATTGCCGATGTTCCAGACGCGCTTCTTGTTCTGGGTGTCGCCAAAACCGTCAGGGCGGGCGCGGGCGCCATCGGTAGGCTTGACCTCGTAGCCGGGCATATTGCCCATCTTGGGCTGCACATGGATGCTCTGGGTCTGGCCGCCAATGCGCACCTCGTCGATGCGGCTGCCCGCGTCTTCCACCCGGATGTATTCGGCCTTCTGGTTGTACTTGTCGTTGGCGGGCGCCGCGTCGGCAGGGGCTGCGGGCTGTGCAGCGGGCTGGGCTGCAGGCTGCTCGGCAGGAGCGGCGGGTTGCTGGGCCAGCGCAGGGGCTGCCAGCACCAGTGCCAGGGCCTGGGCGATGAAAGAAGTGGTAATTGCGCGCATGGCTCAATTGTAAGTTGTCGCCCGGTGTTTGCGTACCGGGCACAATGTCAATATGCGTAATCCTCCTACTTTAGTGCTGGTGGACGGTTCCAGCTATCTGTACCGTGCCTACCATGCCATGCCCGATCTTCGTGCGGTTCCCGGCGACTCTGCCAGCCCGGCAACCGGGGCCATCCGGGGCATGATCAATATGATGCAGGCGTTGCGTAAAGACATACAGGCCGACTACGCGGTCTGTGTTTTCGATGCCAGCGGCCCTACCTTTCGCGACGATCTCTACACTGAGTACAAGGCCACGCGCTCGCCGATGCCCGACGACCTGCGCTCGCAGATCGCGCCCATCCATGAGGTGGTGCAGCTGCTGGGCTGGAAGATTCTGGCGGTGCCCGGCGTCGAGGCCGACGATGTCATTGCCACCCTGGCCCAGATGGCCTCGCAGCAGGGCATCCAGGTCATCGTCTCCAGCGGCGACAAGGATTTGAGCCAGCTGGTCAACGAGCACGTAACCATTATCGACACGATGAACGGCAAGCGGCGAGACGTGGCCGGGGTCACGGCCGAGTTTGGCGTGCCGCCCTCGCAGATGGTCGAGTACCAGGCCTTGGTGGGCGATACGGTGGACAACGTGCCTGGCGTCAGCAAGGTGGGCCCGAAGACGGCTGCCAAGTGGCTGGAGGAACACGGCTCCTTGGACCAGTTGATCGCCAAAGCCGACACGATCAAGGGCGTTGCCGGCCAGAACCTGCGCGATGCGATCGCCAGCGGCCAGCTGGCGCTGAGCCGCCAGCTGGTGACGATGAAGACCGATTGCGCGCTGGACGACTACATCCCGGGCCTGCCCGCCTTCGATGGCATTACGCTGGGAGAGCCGGATGCCGCCGGCCTGGCACCGTTCTATGAGCAGTACGGCTTCAAGGGCCTGGCGCGGTCGCTGGGTTCTGCCGCAGCGCCCGCTGCGGGCAAGGCCGCAACCGGCCCTGCCGGCCAGGCCGGTCTGTTTGACAGTGCCGATGCCGCGGTGACCGAGGTCGCCATCGAGGCCCAGCAGCGCGATGTGGTCTACCACACCATCCTGACCGAGGCCGATCTGGATGCCTGGTTGCTCAAGCTGCAAACGGCCGAATTGGCGGCGCTCGATACCGAAACCGATTCGCTCGATGAAATGCAGGCCCGCATCGTCGGCATCTCGTTCAGCGTGCAGGTGGGCGAGGCGGCCTACATCCCGCTGCGCCACGAAGGCATGGACGTGCCCGAGCAGCTGCCGATGGATCTGGTGCTGGCCAAGCTCAAGCCCTGGCTGGAAGACGCCAGCAAAAAGAAGCTGGGCCAACACGTCAAATACGACCAGCATGTGCTGGCCAACCATGGCATCCGCGTGCAAGGCTATGCGCATGACACCATGCTGCAGTCCTATGTGCTGGAGGCCGACCGCCCGCACAACCTGGGCAGCCTGGCACTGCGCCACACCGGCCGCACGGGCATCAGCTACGAAGACCTCTGCGGCAAGGGCAAGGGCCAGATCCCGTTTGCCCAGGTACCGGTGGACAAGGCCGCCGCGTACAGCAGTGAGGATTCCGACCAGACCCTGGATGTGCACCGCGTGCTGTGGCCGCGCATCGAAGCCAATCCTGGCCTGGCACATATCTATGCGCTGGAGATGGAGACCAGCGAGGCGCTGTTCCGCATCGAGCGCAATGGCGTGCGCATTGATGCGCCCGAGCTGGCGCGCCAGAGCAATGACCTGGGCCGCCGCATTCTGGCGCTGGAGGCCGAGGCCTACGAGATCGCCGGCCAGCAGTTCAACCTGAGCAGCCCCAAGCAGCTCGGCGAGATCTTTTTTGACAAGCTGGGCCTGCCCGTGGTGAAGAAAACCGCTACCGGCGCGCGCAGCACTGATGAAGAAGTGCTGGAAAAGCTGGCTGAAGATTATCCGCTGCCGGCCAAGATTCTGGAGCACCGCTCGCTGTCCAAGCTCAAGGGCACCTATACCGACAAGCTCGCGCAGATGGCGCTGCCCAGCGATGGCCGCGTGCATACCCACTATGCGCAGGCGGTGGCCGTCACCGGCCGCTTGTCCAGCAACGACCCCAACCTGCAGAACATCCCCGTGCGCACGGCCGAAGGCCGCCGCATCCGCGAGGCCTTTGTCGCGCCGGAGGGCAAGCTGATTGCCAGTGCCGACTACTCGCAGATCGAGCTGCGCATCATGGCGCATCTGTCGGGCGACGAGGCACTGCTGAACGCCTTCCGCGATGGGCTGGATGTGCACCGAGCCACCGCCGCCGAGGTGTTTGGCGTGGCGCTGGACCAGGTCAGCAGCGAGCAGCGCCGCTATGCCAAGGTCATCAACTTTGGCCTGATCTACGGCATGAGCAGCTTTGGCCTGGCCAAGAACCTGGGCATCGAGACCAAGGCCGCTGCCGCCTATATCGACAAGTACTTCCAGCGCTACCCCGGCGTCAAGCGCTACATGGACCAGACCGTGGAGCTGGCGCATACGCAGGGCTATGTCGAGACCGTGTTCGGCCGCCGCCTGGTGCTGCCCGAGATCAATGGCGGCAACGGTCCGCGCAAGAAAGCGGCCGAGCGCGCCGCGATCAATGCCCCCATGCAGGGCACGGCGGCCGACCTGATCAAGAAGGCCATGGTGGCCGTGCAGGCCAAGCTTGACGCGGACAAGCCCGAGGTGCTGGTCATCATGCAGGTGCACGATGAACTGGTGTTCGAGCTGCCTGCGGCCGAGCAGGAATGGTTGCGCACCGAGATCCCGGCCATCATGGCCAGTGTGGCCGACCTGAAGGTGCCGTTGATCGCCGAGATTGGCTTTGGCCCGAACTGGGAAAAAGCGCACTGAGGTTGATGCCCGCAGCACTGCCTGATGCGGGCAGTCGCTGAGGTTCCAAATGAACCGCCCCAAGCCCTGGCATCCGCCCAGGATTTGGGGCGGTTAATGCAACTGCGTTGCAACAAAGTGCTACCATGCGCGGCATGTTGGATGGGGCACGGGTGCCCGGTGGCTGCGCTGGCGCGCGGTTGCGGCACCGGATAGACGGCATTTTTTTGTTGAGCCGGCCCCGCTGAAGGATGGTTTCATGACTTTGATCGCAATCGTGCTGGCGACCCTTGCTGCCGGTTTGGGCAGCGTGTGGGTGGCCGCAGCGCTGATGCGCACGGGTATTGGCAGCCAAGGCAGCCGCTTTGGTGCCCAGCACCTGCTGAGCCTGGCCGCAGGCGCCTTGCTCGCCACCGCCTTTGTGCATTTGCTGCCCGAGGCTTTCGAGAGCCAGATCAACCCCAAGGCGCTGTTTGTGGTGCTGCTGCTGGGGCTGGTGTTTTTCTTTTTGCTGGACAAGGCCGAGTTGTGGCACCACGGCCATGAGCACCGCCATGCGCTGCCCGAAGAGCGTGGCCATGCCCATGGCGAGCATGCGGAGGGCGAGCACGCCGATGGCCAGCATGGCCATGCCCACCACCACCACGGCCACACGCACAACAACAGCGCGGGCGGCTGGTCGCTGCTGACCGGTGACAGCGTGCACTGCTTTGGCGACGGCATCCTGATCGCGTCGGCCTTCATGGCCGATATGTGGCTGGGCATTGTGGCGGCCATCTCGGTGCTGGCCCATGAGGTGCCCCACCATATGGGCGACCTGGTCGTGCTGTCGGGCAATGGCAGCCGCAGCCAGAGCAAGGTCGCCTTGCTCAAGCTGTCGCTGGCAGGTGCGGTGACGGCGCTGGGCGGCGTGGTCGGCTATTTCCTGGTCAGCTCACTGGCAGACTTTCTGCCGTACTTCCTGGCCATTGCATCGAGCAGCTTCATCTATGTCGCGCTGGCCGATCTGATCCCGCAGCTGCAGCGCCAGCTGACGGCCAAGCAGACGGTGCAGCAGGTGGTCTGGCTGGCCATCGGCATGGTGGTGGTGAGTGCGGTCAGCACCTGGGCGCATGGCGACCATGACCACCATGGCCATGCACACGGCCCGGCCGAGCAGCATGAGGCCCATGGCGCGCAGGATGCGCATGGTGACCACGACGGTCACAAGCACTGAGACAGAAGAAGCGAAAGGGTAGCTGTCAGCCTGCGCGCAGGCCACTGCCCTTGTTGGCCAGCAAGGCACGCACCACCGGCAGCTGGCGCCGCGAGACCAGCAGCACATCCGCAATGCCAAACAGGCGCAGCTGCCAGCCCTCGCTGTCGTCTGCATCACAGGCCTTTTCCAGGCAGCGGATGGCGGACGGTGCCACCAGCGCATTGCGGTGCACGCGCAGATAGCGCTTGGCAAAGCGCGTTTCCAGATCATTGAGGCTGCCCGACCACAGATACTCATGTGTCCCGGTGCGCACAGTCACATATTTCAGCTCGGATTTGAAATACAGCACATCGGCCAGGCGCACCCGTTCGGTACGGCCCCGGTCGGTGATCAGCAAGGTGTCGGCATCCAGATCGGGCTCGGATGGAGCAGGGGCCTGGCGCAGTGCATGGGCCTGGGCGACCAGGGCCACCTTGTGCAGTGCGGCCGCCAGGCGCTCGCGCCGCACCGGCTTGGTCAGGTAGTCGGCGGCATTGACTTCGAAGGCGCTCAGTGCGTGCTCGGGGTGGGCGGTGACAAAGACCACCGCAGGCGCCGGGGGCTGCTGCTGCAGCTGGCGCGCCAGCTCCATGCCGCTGAGGCCCGGCATGTGGATGTCCAGCAGCAGCACATCAAAGGCCTGGCCCAAGGCGGCGGCGCTGGCCAGCGCCTGCAGCGCCTCGGGCGCATTGGCGGCCTCCTGCACGGCGGTTGGCGCTGGCGTCATCTCGACCAACAAGCGCCGCAGCCGGCTGCGGGCCAGGGCTTCATCATCCACAATCAATACTCGCATGGGCGCCTATGCTAGCGGAGGCCGGGCCTGGCTGCCAACACCGGCCGTCGTGTATTTGCGCCCGCTCAAGCGGGGATGCTGATGCGCACCATGTAGATGCCGTCCTTGCTCGTGGCCTTGAAGTCGTACTCCAGGTCATAGAGCAGGCGCAGGCGCTTTTTCACATTCAGGATGGCCGTGCCGGTGCCGGCACGCCGCTCGGGCTGCGGGGCGCTGAAGGGGCGTGGCGTGGTGTTGATGATCTGGATCTGCACCATATTGCCCCTGCGGCGCGTGGCAATGCTGATGCGGCCATGGCCGTGGCTGGGCTCGATGCCGTGCTTGACGGCGTTCTCCACCAGCGGCTGCAGAAACAGCGGTGGCACGGTGGCGGCATCGGCGCGCGAGTCCAGGTTCCAACGCACAGCCATGCGGTCTTCAAAGCGGATCTGCTCGATCGACAGGTAGCGGCGCGCCAGCATCACCTCCTCGGCCAGGGTGGAGGCCTCGCGCTTTTCGGTCAGCGCATGGCGGAACAGGTCACTCAGGTCCTCCAGCATGGCCTCGGCCTTGTGCGGGTGGTCTTGCACCAGCGCAATGGCGCTGTTGAGCGCATTGAAGAGGAAGTGCGGCCGGATGCGCGCCTGCAACTCGGCCAGGCGCGCGGTGGTGGCCGCTGGCGTGCGGGCTTGGGCACGCCATTGCAGGCCCACCACCACCATCGCTGCCAAAAAGCCGCCAGCCGCAGCGCTGGCCAGCCAGGCGGTTTGCGCCGACAAGGTGGCCCATTGGTAGAGCATGGCCGCCAGCAGCCCGCAGGCCACGCCCAGCGCGGCGCCGGCCAGGTACTGCAGGCGCGTGCTGCAGCGCTGCAGCAGCTTTTTCTGCTGGCAGGCCAGCACCAGCCACAGCAGGCTGGCCGGCAGCACCACGGCGGTGAGCAGGGCCAGCTGAAAGAACCAATCGGCCAAGCCGCTGGTGCCAAAGGCCGCGGCGATCGCCACTACAGTCTCGACCAGGGCCACGGTGCGGCCGATCACACTGGCGGTGCAGGCATCAAACACATAGGCCGTGCCGACGATGGCTTCGCGCGGGGCTGGATTAGTTGATGTTGCTGGCATGGTCGTGCAGGGTCGATAAAATCCTGGTTTTTCGCCCAGGGCTTCGGCGGGCCACAGGCACAGCACCGGAGGCTGTGTTTCCGCAGCGCAACTGGCAGCTTAACCCGAATACTGCGACCTTCATGTCTACACCACACGCTTCGTCTCCTTCGCACAACCAGCTCGATTCCAAGTCCGAAGCCTGGTCGGCGCTGTTCTCCGAACCCATGAGCGATCTGGTCAAGCGCTATACCTCCAGTGTGTTTTTCGACAAGCGCCTGTGGCAGGCCGACATCCAGGGCAGTCTGGCCCACGCACAAATGCTGTGTGCCCAGAAGATCATTGGCGAGCAGGACCTGGCCTCCATCGAGCAGGGCATGGCACAGATCACCTCGGAGATCGAAGCGGGCAGCTTTGAGTGGAAGCTGGACCTGGAAGACGTGCACCTGAACATCGAAGCGCGCCTGACCCAGCTGGTGGGCGATGCCGGCAAGCGCCTGCACACCGGCCGCAGCCGCAATGACCAGGTCGCCACCGATGTGCGCCTGTGGCTGCGCGGCGAGATCGACCTGATCGAAGGCCTGCTGGGCGAGCTGCAGCTGTCGCTGGTGGAAGTGGCCGAAAAGAACGTCGACGTGATCCTGCCCGGCTTTACCCACCTGCAAGTGGCCCAGCCGGTGAGCTTTGCCCACCATCTGCTGGCCTATGTGGAAATGTTCAAGCGCGATGCCGAGCGCATGCTCGATGTGCGCAAGCGCGTCAATGTGCTGCCGCTGGGCAGCGCCGCACTGGCCGGCACTACCTACCCGCTGGACCGCGAGCGTGTCGCCCAGACCCTGGGCATGGAAGGCGTGTCCCAGAACTCGCTGGACGGCGTCAGCGACCGCGATTTCGCGATTGAATTCACCGCAGCGGCCTCGCTGTGCATGGTGCACATCAGCCGCCTGTCCGAGGAACTGATCATCTGGATGAGCCAGAACTTCGGCTTTGTGCGCATTGCCGACCGCTTCACCACCGGCTCGTCGATCATGCCGCAGAAGAAGAACCCCGATGTGCCCGAGCTGGCGCGTGGCAAGACCGGCCGCGTGGTCGGCCACCTGATGGGCCTGATCACCTTGATGAAGGGCCAGCCGCTGGCCTACAACAAGGACAACCAGGAAGACAAGGAGCCGCTGTTCGACACCGTCGACACCTTGAAGGACACCTTGCGCATCTTCGCCGAGATGATCGGCGGCCAGGTCAACCCGGCGACCGGCGCCAAGGAAGGCGGCATCACCGTCAACGCCGACAACATGCGTGCCGCTGCGTTGAAGGGCTATGCCACCGCCACCGACCTGGCCGATTACCTGGTCAAGAAGGGCCTGCCCTTCCGCGATGCCCACGAGACCGTGGCCCATGCCGTCAAGCTGGCCTCGCAAAAGGGCGTGGACCTGACCGAGCTGCCACTGGCCGAGCTGCAGGCCTTCAACCCCAACATCGAAGCCAATGTCTTCGAGGCACTGAGCCTGGAAGGCTCGCTGAATGCCCGCAATACGCTGGGTGGCACGGCACCTGCCCAGGTGCGCACGCAGCTGGCCAAGCACCGCACGCGCCTGGCATAAGCCTTGCTTGAACGGTTCTTCTTCGATTCCTGAAAGCTGAGCATGTCCCTGCGCCGCCGCCATTTCTCCCAACAACTGCTGGCCGCTGCTGCGGCCGGGTGGCTGGCCAGCCCCAGCTGGGCGGCGGGCTACAACAAGGGCAAGCCGGTGCGGCTGCTGGTGGGCTTTCCACCGGGCGGCGGCACCGACGTGATCGCGCGCCTGCTGGCCGAGAAGATGAAGGACAGCCTGGGCACCTCGGTGGTGGTGGAGAACAAGCCCGGCGCGGGCGGCCAGATTGCGGCCCAGATCCTCAAGGCCTCGCCGGCGGATGGCGCCACCTTTTTCGTCACCCACGACCACACGATCTCCATCCTGCCCCAGGTCGTCAAGAACCCGGGGTTTGACCCGCATGCGGACTTTGTGCCGGTGGCCGGTTTTGCCAGCTTCGTCAATGCGATTGCGGTCTCCGACGGCCTGGGCGTGCGCACGTTCGAAGCCTATCTGCAGTGGCTCAAAAAGCAGGGTGGCAAGAGTGCGGTGGGCATTCCAGCGCCGGCATCAACGCCGGAATTTTTGGTGCGGGTGCTGAACCAGCGCTTCAAGACCGATCTGGTGTCCGTGCCCTACCGGGGCAGTGCGCCCATGCTGGCCGACATGATGGGCAACCAGATCCCAGCCGGCATTGGCTCGGTGCAGGATTTCATCGAAAGCCACAAGGCCGGCAAGGTCCGCGTACTGGCCGTGCTGGGTGGCAAGCGCCAGCAGGCCTTGCCCGATGTGCCCACCTCCAGCGAACTGGGCCTGCCGGGCCTGGAAGACATGCCTTATTACGGCATGTACGCTGCCGCCGGCACGCCACCCGATATGGTGCAGGCTGTATCGCAGGCGGTTGCCAAGGCCGTGGCCGCCCCCGATGTGCATGAGCAGCTGGTGGGCATGGGGCTGAGTGTGGGCTATATGACGCCCGAGCAGCTGCTGGCACGCGAGCGCGCCTATTCGGCCGTCTGGACCCGCATCATCCGCGAAAGCGGCTTCCAGCCCCAGTGAGCTTGACTGGTGCCGGTGGACAGCAGCGCGTCCATCGGCAAAGCCTTGGCAAGTCATTAGCCTAATAAATAGCATCTTCTTGTTGCTAAATGAAACACCCGGCTGCCCTGGGCGGTCAGCCAACACTGGCGCAGGCTAATTTTGGTACGCTCTCACCATCCTAGGGGAGAGCTCCGTGAATACAACATTACAACGCTGGCTGGCGGGCGCCGGCTGGGCTGCGCTGGGCCTGTCGGCCCATGCCACAAGCATCACATCGGTGTCACCGCAGGGCGAGGTGGCCCGGGTCCGGCAAATCGTAGTCAAGTTCGATGCGGCCGTGGTGCCGATGGGCGATCTGCGCGCGGCCGCACCAGTCAAGCTGGACTGCGACAACAAACAGGCCCAGAGCCAGGGAACGGGGCGCTGGACAGGCCCCCGTGAATGGGTGTTTGACCTGGCCGATGACCTGCCGCCAGGCGTGCGCTGCACGGTCGAAAAGGTCGCCAACCTCAAGGATGCCGCTGGCGAGCCGGTCAAAGGTGCTGCCAAGTACAGCTTTGGCACCGGCGGTCCGTCGGTGACGCGCATTGTTCCCGGCAGCTACCAGGCGCTGGACAGCCGCCAGTTCTTTGGCCTGCAGTTCAATGCCGATGTCGTGACCTCGACCGTAGAGAGCAGCACCTGGTGCACGGTCAAGGGCATTGGGGAGCGCATTCCGGTGCGTGTCCTCAGCGCCTCGGAGTCGGATGAGTTCATGCAAAGCCAATTTGGCCGCGGTAGCTTGCAGCAGCGGCCACGCCGCCATGTGGCCTTGCAGTGCCAGCGTGCGTTGCCTGAGGGCGCGCAGATGAGCCTGGTGGTGGGCGCCGGGGTGAGCACGGACAACGGCGTCAAGCAGACGCGCGAGCGCCGCTTTGACTACCAGGTGCGCCAGCCCTTCACGGCCGAGTTCAGCTGCGAGCGCGCCAATGCGCAGGCCGGCTGCCTGCCGATCCGTCCGCTCAATGTGCTCTTCAGCGCCTCGGTGGACCGCAAGCTGGCGGAAGGCGTCTTCCTGGAGACCTCCAAGGGCAAGGTCAAGGCCAGCTTCCCCGATGACGGGGATGCCAGCGAGGTCAACCGCCTGCAGTTTGCGCCGCCCTTCGGCGAGAAGGAGACGATGCGCATCGTGCTGCCCCAGGGCTTCAAGGATGAATCCGACCGGCCGCTGGCCAATGCCAACCTGTTCCCGCTGAAAGTGGAAAGCGGCCTGATGCCGCCGCTGGCCAAGTTTGCCGCCTCGCCCTTTGGCGTGGTGGAGCGCTTTGCCGAAGGCGACAAGGGCCCGGCGATGTTCCCGGTGACCCTGCGCAATGTGGAGCAGGACCTGCAGATCAAGGGCTTGTCGATCGAGGACAAGGGCACCGTCTCGACCCTGCAGCTGCAAAGCGATGCCGACATCATCCGCTGGTACCGCAAACTGCAGCGCTATGACAACTGGCAGATCAGCCGCAAGCAGGCAGCGCAGGACAGCAAGATCCCGCTGCCCAATGTGCTGCCCGATGGCGACAAGAACTATGTCGAAACCCGCATGCTGTCGCTGCTCGAAGGCCAGGCCGCCGGCAAGAAGCTGGCCCTGCCCAAGACCGACAGCAAGGACCCGCGCCCGTTTGAGGTGGTGGGCATTCCGCTGGAGACCGGTTTCCATGTGGTCGAAATCGCCTCGCCCATGCTGGGCGACGCACTGCTCAACACCGACTACGACAGCGCCCGCCGCGTGATGTATGTGCGCAGCTCGGCGCTGGTGACCAACCTGGGCGTGCACTTCAAGCTCGGCCGTGAAAACGCGATGGCCTGGGTGACCAGCCTGGACAAGGGCAAGCCGGTGGCCAATGCGCAGGTGCGCATCTCCACCTGCGACGGCAAGACCCTCGTGCAGGGCATCACCGACAAGGACGGCGTAGCCCGTTTTGACAAGCTCGACACCCAGGCGCAGGTGCGCTGCGAGGCCAGCGCCAACAGCGACACCAGCTCGGCCTACTTTGTGAGCGCGCGCGCCACGGTTGATGGCAAGCAGGACATGGCCTTTGTCTGGAGCGACTGGCAGCGTGGCATCGAGAGCTGGCGCTTCAACCTGGAGACCGACAGCAGCCCGGTGCAGGACGTGGTCGCCCATACCGTGCTGGACCGCAGCCTGCTGCGCGCTGGCGAGACGGTGTCGATGAAGCACCTGATCCGCAGCCAGACCATGGGCGGCCTGGGCCTGCCCGGCAAGGAGCAGTTGCCCGACCAGGTGGTCATCACCCATCTGGGCAGCAATGACGAGTTTGAGCTGCCGCTGAGCTGGCAGCGTCCCGGCCAGGGCCTGTCGGCCGTGTCCGAGTTCAAGATCCCCAAGTCTGCCAAGCTGGGTACCTACAACATCACGCTCAAGGGCGGTAAGGGCAAATGGGGCTCGACCGAGATGCAGACCGGCTCGTTCCGGGTGGAAGAGTACCGTCTGCCGGTGTTCAAGGGCAGTGTGACGCCGGACCAGCCAGCCCCCATCGTGCAACCCGGCAAGCTCGGTGCGCAGGTGCAGCTGTCCTACCTCTCGGGCGGCGCAGCGGCCAAGGAGGCCGTCAAGGTGTCGGCCGCGATCCAGTCGCATGCGGTGAGCTTTGAGGACTACGACACCTTCTCCTTCGGTCGGCCCTATCTGAGCCGCAAGCTGCCCGGCGCGGGCAACGATGGCGAGGACTACAGCAATGACCGCCGCGTGATTGCCGACAAGCTGGCGCTCACCCTGGATGCCAATGGCGTGGGCAAGGCCGAGATCGAGCAGGTGCCCAGCTCCGTGGCGCCGCAGGATCTGCTGCTGGAGGCGAGCTTCTCCGACCCCAATGGCGAAGTGCAGACCATCAGCAACCACAGCGTGATCTGGCCCGCCTCGGTGGTCGCTGGCATCAAGGCCGAGAACTGGGCCTCCACCGACAAGAAGCTGAGCTTCCAGGCGCTGTCGCTGACGCCGTCGGGCAAGCCCGTCTCAGGCGTCAAGCTGCAGGTGCGCGCGGTGGCGCGTGTGGTCACGTCTACGCGCAAGCGCATGGTCGGCGGCTTCTACAGCTACGAGAACCATGAGAGCTACAAGGACCTGGGCGTGGTCTGCAGCGGCAAGAGCGATGCCAAGGGCCTGCTGGCCTGCGACACCCAGCTGAGTGAAGGCGGCGAGACCGAGCTGATCGCCGAGGCGACTGATGACAAGAACCGCAGTTCCAAGGCCGCGACCTCGGTCTGGGTGACCAAGCAGGGCGAACTCTGGTTTGGCGGTGAAGACACCGACCGCATGGACCTGCTGCCGGAAAAGAAATCCTACAAGGTGGGCGACACCGCGCGCTTCCAGGTGCGCATGCCCTTCCGCGAAGCGACGGCGCTGGTGACGGTGGAGCGCGAAGGCGTGCTGTCCAGCCAGGTGATCACCCTGCGCGGCGATGACCCCACGGTCAACCTGAAGGTGCAAGAGGGCTGGGGCCCGAATGTCTATGTCAGCGTGATGGCGCTGCGTGGCCGCCTGCGCGAAGTGCCTTGGTACAGCTTCTTCACCTGGGGCTTCAAGTCGCCGCGTGAATGGTGGACCTCGTTCTGGTACGAGGGCAAGGAATATGTGGCGCCCACCGCGCTGGTGGACCTGTCCAAGCCCGCCTACCGCCTGGGCGCGGCCGAGATACGCGTCGGCATTGCCGACCGCCAGCTGGCCGTGACCGTCAAGAGCGACAAGGAAAGCTACCGCATCCGCAACACCGCCAAGGTCACCATCGAAGCCAAGCTGCCCAACGGCAAGCCGGCTGCGGGCGCGGCCGTGTCGGTGGCGGCCGTGGACCAGGCCTTGCTGGAGCTCAAGAGCAATGACACCTGGGCGCTGCTCGAAGCCATGTACCAAAAGCGTTCCTGGGGCGTGGAGACCTCCACCGCCCAGATGGAAATCATTGGCCGGCGCCACTACGGCCGCAAGGCCGTGGCGGCAGGCGGCGGCGGTGGCAATGGCCAGACGCGCGAGCTGCTCGATACCCTGCTGCTGTGGCAGCCGAATGTGGTGCTGGATGCGAATGGCCGCGCCGAAGTGGATGTGCCGCTCAACGATGCACTGACCAGCTTCAATATCGTGGCCGTGGCCGAGAGCGGGCTGGAGCTGTTTGGCACCGGCACGACGCAGATCCGCACCACGCAGGAGCTGCAGATCATCAGCGGCCTGCCGCCGCTGGTGCGCGATGGCGACCGCTATGACGCCCAGGTCACGCTGCGCAACACCACCAGCAAGCCCATGCAGGTGCTGGTGACCCCCAAGGCCACCTTGCTGCAGCTGGAGCCGCAGACGGTGGAAGTGGCGGCCAACGAGGCCCGCACCGTGAGCTGGAGCGTGACGGCGCCGCCCGACATGTCGCAAAGCCGCCAGGGCGAGTTGCTCTGGGAGATCAGCGCCAAGGACAAGCATGGCGATGCCTCGGATGCGCTCAAGGTCAGCCAGCGGGTGGTGCCCGCCGTGGCGGTGGAGACCCTGCAGGCTACCTTGCTGCAGCTCGATGGCAGCCTGGATATGCCCGTCAGCGCACCGGCCGATGCCTTGCCCGGCCGTGGCGGCCTGAAGCTGTCGCTGGTGCCGCGCCTGGCAGAAGGCCTGCCCGGCGTGCGTGACTGGTGGCGTGCCTACCCTTACGCCTGCCTGGAGCAGACCACCAGCAAATCCATCGGCATGCAGGATGCAGCGCTGTGGAAGAGCACGATGGAACGCCTGCCTACCTACCTGGATGGCGATGGCCTGGCCAACTACTTCCCGCCGCAACCGGGCAGCAGCAACACCGGCAGCGATGCGCTGACCGCCCACCTGCTGCAGGCCGCTTTCGAGATGAAGCGCATCGACCCGGCCTTTGCGATCCCCGCCGCGCCGCTGGGCCGCATGCAGGACGCGCTGGCCCGCTTCATCGATGGCCGCATCGAGCGCAAGTTCTGGAGTCCGCGCTCCGACCTGGAAGTGCGCAAGCTCGCCGCCATCAACGCGTTGGCGCTGTATGGCAAGGCGCAGCCGCGCATGCTGACCAGCATCCAGATTGCGCCCAATGACTGGCCCACCCAGACCGTGGTGGACTGGCTGTCCATCCTGGGCCACATGAAGGATGTGCCCAACCGCAGCAAGCTGCTCGAAGAGGCCAACCAGATCCTGCGCGCGCGCCTGAGCTACCAGGGCACCAAGGTGCTGTTCGCCAACGAGAACAACGACTACTGGTGGTGGCTGATGCAAAACGGTGACACCACCCTGGCGCGTTTCCTGCTGGTGGTGATGGACGACCCGGCCTGGAAGGACGATATGCCGCGCCTGGCCAGCAGCTTCATCAGCCGCCAAAAGAGCGGTGCCTGGACGACGACCACGGCCAACCTCTGGGGCGCGCTGGCGCTGGAGCGCTTCTCGCGCACCTATGAGTCGACACCGGTGACCGGCACGACCGAGGCCAGCATGGCCGGCAAGTCCGGCACCGTGGACTGGAGCCGCGTGACCAAGGCGCAGGACGCCATCGAGCTGCTGGCGCAGGGCGGCAAGCGTACGCCCGGCCCGACCGAGCAGGTCGCGCAATGGCTGAACAACACCATTGACCTGCCTTGGGCCAGTGGCAACCAGAGCCTGAAGGTGCAGCAAAAGGGCACCGGCAAGCCCTGGTTGACGGTGCAGTCGCAGGCGGCCGTGCCGCTCAAGCAGCCGCTGTCGGCCGGCTACACCATCAGCAAGACGGTGGTGGCGGTGGAGCAGGCCAACAAGAACCTGCCCGCCGGCCAGTACACCCGGGGCGATGTGCTGCGTGTGACCCTGGAGGTGAACGCCAGCGCCAACATGACCTGGGTGGCGATCACCGATCCGATCCCGGGCGGCGCCACCATCCTGGGCAGCGGCCTGGGCCGGGACTCGGCACTGTCCACCGCTGGCGAGAAATCGACCGGCTGGGGCTGGAAGGCGTTCGAGGAACGCTCGTTCGAGAGCTACCGCGCCTACTACGGCTACCTGCCGCAGGGCAAGCTCAGCCTGCAGTACAGCTACCGCGTCAACAACACCGGTGAGTTTGCGCTGCCATCGACCCGCGTCGAGGCGCTGTATGCGCCCGAGATGTTCGGCATGGCACCCAATCCGAAGGTGACGGTTGTGCCTGTGGCGCCATGAGGCTGCGCGCTATAGCCCGCTGGCGGCTGCTGGCCCTGGCCTGCCTGGTGCATGCACCACTGGCCCAGGCTGTGCCCAGCTTTGGCGAGGTGCGCCAGGACTTCAGCTCATCGGAGACGCGGGTGCTGTCACGCGAAGGCGAGTTGCTGCAGCGGGTGCGCACCGACAGCACGGTGCGCCGGGGCGACTGGGTAGCGCTGGGCGATGTATCGGCCGCGCTGCGCACCGCCATGCTGCTGAGCGAGGACAAGCGTTTTTACGAGCACAGTGGCGTGGACTGGGCGGCGGTGACGGCTGCGGCCTGGGGCAATCTCTGGAACCAGCGTACGCGCGGGGCCAGCACCATCAGCATGCAGCTGGCGGGCTTGCTCGACGGCGACTGGCGGCGCAGCAATGGTGGCCGCTCGGTGGTGCAAAAGGTGGGCCAGACGGTGGCCGCCCAGGTGCTGGACCGGCGCTGGCAGAAAACCCAGATCCTGGAGGCCTACCTGAACCTGGTGCCTTTCCGGGGCGAGCTGGTGGGCATTGATGCGCTGTCGCGCACCCTGTTCGACAAGGCCCCCCATGGCCTGGATGACCGCGAGGCCGCCGTGGCCGCCGCGCTGGTGCGCGCGCCCAATGCGCGGCCCGGCCAGGTGGGCCAGCGCGCCTGCGGTGTGCTCAAGGAGATGCGGCGCGATCCCAAGCTGGACTGCGAAGCGATCGTGTTCTTCACCGAGATCGCGCTGAAAAAGCGCGCCTTTGATGCCAGCGAAGGCATTGCGCCGCACTTCAGCCGCATTGCACTGCGCGAGGCACGGCAAGGCGCGGATGGAAAAACCCAGCCGGCGGCCATGGCCAGCCTGCGCACTACCTTGAGTGCGCCGCTGCAGCGCTATGCGGTCGATATTCTGGGCCAGCACCTGCAGGCCTTGCGCGGCAGCAATGTGCAAGATGGCGCTGTGCTGGTGCTGGACAACGCCAGCGGCGAGGTGCTGGCCTGGGTGGGCTCATCGGGCGCACTGAGCCAGGCGCATGCGGTGGATGCGGTGCTGGCGCCGCGCCAGCCGGGCTCCACCCTCAAGCCCTTTCTCTATGGCCAGGCGATTGCCGAGCACAAGCTGACGGCTGCCTCCTTGATCGAGGATTCGCCGGCCCGCATTCCGACGGCCAGCGGCCTCTATATTCCGCAGAACTACGACCGCAGCTTCAAGGGCTGGGTGTCGGTGCGCACGGCGCTGGGCGCGTCGCTCAATGTGCCGGCGGTGCGCACCCTGGTGATGGTGGGCGTGGACGATTTCTTTGACCAGCTGGTGCGCCTGGGCATGCCCATGCGCGAGAGCGGCAGCTATTTTGGCTACAGCCTGGCGCTGGGCAGCCCTGACATTCCGTTGGTGCAGCTGACCAATGCCTACCGTGCGCTGGCCAATGGCGGGCGCTACAGCCCGGTGGCCTATGCGCGCGGCGGCAAGCCGCAGTTCCGCCAGGCCATGGATGCGGGTGCGGCCTATGTGGTGGGCGATATGCTGGCCGATGGCAATGCCCGCGTGCGCACCTTTGGGCTGGACAGCGTGCTGGGCACGCGCAGCTGGGCGGCGGTGAAAACCGGCACCAGCAAGGACATGCGCGACAACTGGGCGGTCGGCTGGTCCGACCGCTATACGGTGGGCGTCTGGGTCGGCAATGCCAGCGGCGAGGCCATGCACTCGGTCAGCGGCACCAGTGGTGCGGCGCCGGTCTGGGCCAGCATCATGGCCTTTTTGCACCAGGGCCAGCCCAGCCGCGCGCCCAAGCCGCCGCCCGGGCTGCATGAGCAATGGGTGGATTTTGGCCCCGCGCCTGCAGGCCAATCGGGCGCCGGCTTTGCGCTGGAGGCGCGGCGTGAGGAGTGGTTCCTGGCCGGCACCGGGCAGCCCCGCTTTGCGCTGGATGGCCAGGCCACCGGGGTTGATGAGATGGTGGGCGGCCGCAGCTTTGCCGGGCGATCGGCCGACGGCAGTGGCTCGGCAGCACCGCCTGCGGTGCGTATTCTGGCCCCCGCCAATGGCACGATTGTCGCGGTGGACCCGGACATTCCACCCGAGCGCCAGCGCCTGCAGTTTGTCGCCGATTCGGCCGCTGCACGCTGGCGCATCGATGGCAAGGATGTGGCGCGCGGCGCGCGCTGGGCCTGGCTGCCCTGGCCGGGCCGCCACCAGGTGGAACTGGTCAATGCGCAGGGCGAGGTGCTGGACAGCATCCGCCTGGAAGTGCGCGGCGCGGGCGTTAAACAGGCCAAGCGCTAAAAGATGCTGCAGCCACCCGCAAGGGGGCTGCAGCAATACCGGCCGGGGCTTTTAGTCGACGACGACGGCGGTGCCGCTGGCCGACACCATCAGCATGCCGTTGTCCTTGCCCAGCACTTCATAGTCCAGGTCGATGCCGACGACGGCATTGGCGCCCAGCGCCTTGGCGCGCTCCTGCAACTCGGCCAGCGCAATGTCTCTGGCCTTTTGCAGCTCTTTCTCGTAGGTGCCCGAGCGGCCGCCAACAATGTCGCGGATGCCGGCAAACCAGTCCTTGAAAAAGTTGGCGCCCAGGATAGCCTCGCCATTGACGATGCCGCAGTAGCGGCTGATGCGCTTGCCTTCAACGCTGGGGGTGGTCGTGACAATCATGGTGTGACTCCAGCGCTATCAGTTGCCGAGCGCGCGCAGCAGCTTTTGGCCAGCGCGGCCATCGGCCTTCATGCCCAGGCGGTTTTGCTCGGCCTTGATGGCCTCGCGCGTCTTGGCGCCAATCATGCCGTCAGGCTCGCCAATCGCGTAGCCACGGGTCAGCAGCGCCTGCTGCAGCTCCTTGTTCTGCGCGCGCGACAGGCCCAGGTCATCGGTCGGCCAGGGGGTGACAAAGCTGATCTGGCTTTGTTGGCTGTCGGCCACCAGGTTGGACAACTGCGCAATGGCCAGGCCATAGTTTTCCGAGGCGTTGTAGCTGTAGAGCGCATCAAAATTGCGCCCCACCAGGAAGGCCGGGCCGCCAGCGGCAGGGATCATCAGGCCAGCGGATGGCAGCGAATCCGGCAGCGGATCGCCATTGGCCAGGGTGACACCGGCCGAGCGCCAGAAATCCAGCGGCTTCTTGTTCTTGCGGCCGGCATCGGCGGTGCTGAAACCGCCGGGCAGCTTGACCTCAAAGCCCCAGGGCTGGCCCGGGCGGTAGCCGGCGTTCTTCAGGAACATGGCGGTCGAGGCCAGCGCATCGGGCACGCTGTCGACGATGTCGCGGCGGCCATCGCCGTCAAAGTCCACCGCGCTGCGGAAGAAGGTCGAGGGCATGAACTGGGTCTGGCCAAAGGCGCCGGCCCAGGAGCCGACCAGCTTGGACTCGGCAATATGGCCTTCTTGCAGAATGCGCAGCGCGCTGGCGAACTCACCCCGGAAATAGGCCTGGCGGCGGCCAAAGCAGGACAGGGTGCCGAGCGACTGCACCAGGGAGCGCCCGCCCAGGTTCTGGCCGAAGTTGCTCTCCACACCCCAGACGCCGATAACGATCTGCGGGGATACGCCCGTGCTCTGTTCGATCTTGTCCAGGGTGTCCTTCCACTTGGCATAGGCGGCGCGGCCTTCGGCCACGCGCTGCTCGTCAACCAGCACGGCGATGTAATCCCAGACGGGCATCGTGAACTCGGGCTGGCGGTTGAGCAGCGGCAGCACCGTGGCATCGGGCTGGAGCTGGGCGGTGTACTGGTGGAAGGTGGCGGGGGTGATGGCGGCAAAGGCCTTGCTGCTGCGCAGCTCGCTGAGGCAGGACTGGAACTCGGCCTGGCTCAGGTTCGGCGGCTCTTGCGGTGCGCTGGTCTGGGCAAATACGGCGCAGGCGGCAAGGCCCAGGCTGACGGCGGTGGCGAGCTGGCGCATCGCAGGGTGGGGGCGGCGGAACATCATCCAGGCAATATACCTGCTTGCCATGGCCGCAGCCCTGGTAAACCCGCAAGTCGCGACCATTGCTTACGTTTTTGCCGGGCGCAAAGATGCGGGTAAACCCAAAAATATATGCGCTGCACCATAGCGCCTATCGCTGGCTTGTTATGGCTGGCGCTGCGCGGCACACTACGCTTGTACACAGTTTTGAAGACCGGCGCGGCAATGCGCGACCGAGCCCCACCATGAGCCCCATGACCGCCCCACAAGCCATCCGTTTCTACCACCAAGGCCGTATCACCGAAGTTGAAGGCCTGGCCCCCACGCGCAGTGTGCTGGACTGGCTGCGCGAGGACGCGCGCTGCACCGGCACCAAGGAGGGCTGCAACGAAGGCGATTGCGGTGCCTGCACAGTGATGCTGGCCGAGCTGGCGGAGCCGGGCGATCCGCAGGCCGTGCAAGGCCTCAAGCTGCAGACCGTCAATGCCTGCATCCAGCTGCTGCCCAGCCTGCATGGCAAGGCGCTGTTCACCGTCGAAGATCTCAAGACCAGCTGCCGGCCCAAGGAGGCCGGCCAGCCCGGCAACGCGCTGCACCCGGTGCAGCAGGCCATGGTGGACTGCCACGGCTCGCAATGCGGCTTTTGCACGCCCGGTTTTGTGGTGTCGCTGTGGTCCTTGTACGAGCGGCAGCAGGCGCACCCAGGCCCCGCACCCACCCGCCAGCAGCTGGCCGATGCGCTGTCCGGCAACCTCTGCCGCTGCACCGGCTACCGGCCCATTCTGGATGCCGGCCAGCAGATGCTGGACCTGCCCGCCCGCCAGCTGGATTCGGCGCCGGTGGTGTCGGCCCTGCAGGCGCTGCGCAGCGATGCCGACTGGAGCTATGCCTACAGCCCTAACGGCGGCCAGCCCCAGCACTTCCATGCGCCGGCCAGCATAGCCAGCCTGGCGCAGCTGCGCGCCGCGCTGCCCGATGCCCGCATGATCGGCGGCACCACCGATGTGGCTTTGTGGATCAACAAGCAGTTCCGGCCGCTGGGCGATTTGATCGCTGTCGGGCGGGTCGCGGAGCTGCGCCGCATCGAAGAGCGCGATGGCATGCTCTGCATCGGCGCCGGTGCCTCGCTGGAATCGGCCTGGGCCGCACTGGCCCAGCGCTTTCCGCCGCTGACGGAGGTCTGGCTGCGCTTTGCATCGCCCCCCGTGCGCCATGCCGGCACCATGGGCGGCAATGTGGCCAATGGCTCGCCGATTGGCGATGCCCCGCCGGTGCTGATGGCGCTGGATGCCGAGATCGAACTGCGCCTGGGTGAGCGCCTGCGGCGCATGCCGCTGACCGACTTCTACCTGGACTACATGAAGAACCAGCTGGAGCCCGGCGAGTGGGTGCAAGGCCTGCGCGTGCCATTGGCGGTGCAGGCGCGCCAGGTGCGGGCCTACAAGATCAGCAAGCGCTTTGACTGTGACATCTCGGCGCTGTGCGCCGGCTTTTCGCTGCAGCTCGATGCCCAGGGCCAGGTGGGGACCGTGCGCCTGGCCTTTGGCGGCATGGCGGCCACCGTGCGGCGCGCCGCCAAGGCCGAGGCCGCACTGCTGGGCCAGGCCTGGACGGCGCAGGCTGTGCAGCGCGCCCAGGCCGCGCTGGCCGAGGATTTTCAACCGATGACCGATATGCGGGCGAGCGCGGCCTACCGCCTCAAGGTGGCGCAGAACCTGCTGCAGCGCCTGTGGCTGGAGACCCGGGCCGATGCCCCCTTGCCAGCCGATGCCACCAGCGTCTGGGCAGCGATGCCGCACCTCGTCAGCAGCGTCCAGGCCCCGCAGGCCGCAGCCACTGGAGCCTGATATGAACACCTCGATCCCCAAGCATGTACTGGCCGGCGCCGAAGCCTTTGCCGGTTACCGCGACAACCACAAGGCGCGCATCGATGTGGCGCAGGAAGCCCGGGCGCGCCAGCAGGGCCACCAGGTCGGCATCAGCCGCAGCCATGAATCGGCGCCTTTGCATGTGGCTGGCGAAGCCGCCTACATTGACGATATGCCCGAGCTGGCCGGCAGCCTGCACTGCGCGCTGGGCCTGTCGCCCGTGGCCCATGGCCGGCTGCTGTCGCTGGACCTGGACGCGCTGCGTGCGCAGCCCGGGGTGGTGGCAGTGCTGACGGCCGCCGATATTCCCGGCGTCAATGACTGCGGCTCCATCATCCATGACGACCCCATCCTCTGCGATGGCGAGATCCGCTACCTGGGCCAGCCGATGTTTGCGGTGCTGGCTGCCGACCGGTACACAGCGCGGCGCGTGGCCGCGATGGCGCGCAAGCTGGCCACGGTGGAAGAGGCCGAGCCGGTGCTGACGCCGCAGCAGGCCCATGCGCTGGGCCAGTATGTGATGCCGCCAATGCAGCTGGTGCGCGAGACCGATGCCGGCGGCGCCAGCCAGGCCATTGCCCAGGCTCCGCACCGGCTGCAGGGCAGCTGGGAAGTGGGCGGCCAGGAGCAGTTCTACCTCGAAGGCCAGATCAGCTACGCGATCCCCAAGGAGGGGGACGCGATGCATGTGTTCTGCTCCACCCAGCACCCCAGCGAGATGCAGCACCTGGTAGCCCATGCGCTGGGGGTTCAGGCCCATGCAGTGCATGTCGAATGCCGGCGCATGGGCGGCGGCTTTGGCGGCAAGGAATCGCAATCGGCGCTGTTTGCCTGCGTGGCTGCGGTGGCGGCGCGCAAGCTGGGCCGGCCCGTCAAACTGCGGCTGGACCGCGACGATGACTTCATGGTCACCGGCCGGCGCCATTGCTTCTGGTACGAGTACGACATCGGCTATGACGATGCTGGCCGCATTCTGGGGGCCGAGGTGACCATGGTCTCGCGCGCCGGGCATTCGGCCGATCTGTCGGCGCCGGTGATGACCCGCGCGCTGTGCCATTTCGACAATGCCTACTGGCTGCCCAATGTGCGCATGCGCGGCTTCATGGGCAAGACCAATACGCAGAGCAATACCGCATTTCGCGGCTTTGGCGGGCCGCAGGGCGCGATCGTGATGGAGAACATCATGGACTCCATCGCGCGGCAGCTGGGCAAGGATGCGCTCGATGTGCGCCGCGCCAACTTCTATGCCAAGGACAGCGGGCAGTGCACGCCCTATGGCCAGGAAGTGGACGACAACATCATCGACGAGCTGGTGGCGCAGCTGGAGGTGCGCAGCGACTACCGGGCGCGCCGCGCGCAGGTCGATGCCTTCAATGCCAGCAGCCCGGTGCTCAAGCGCGGCCTGGCGCTGACGCCGGTCAAGTTCGGCATCTCTTTCAACGTCAAGCATTTCAACCAGGCCGGCGCGCTGGTCCATGTCTACAACGATGGCTCCATCCTGATCAACCATGGCGGCACCGAGATGGGCCAGGGCCTGAACACCAAGGTGGCCCAGGTGGTGGCGCATGAGCTGGGTGTGGCCTTTGAGCGGGTGCGGGTGACGGCCACCGACACCACCAAGGTGGCCAACACCTCGGCCACGGCGGCATCGACCGGCACCGACCTGAACGGCAAGGCCGCGCAGGACGCGGCGCGCCAGATCCGCGAGCGCCTGGCTGCCTGCCTGGCAGCGCAGCATGGGGCAGACCCGGCATCGGTGCGCTTTGTGAACGACGAGGTGCATTGCGCGGGCCAGACCCTGCGTTTTGAGGCGCTGGTCAAGCAGGCCTATCTGGAGCGGGTACAGCTCTGGTCCGATGGTTTCTATGCGACGCCCGGGCTGTCCTGGGATGGCGCGGCGATGCGTGGCCGGCCTTTCTTCTACTTTGCGTACGGCGCAGCCGTCAGCGAGGTGGTGGTGGACACCTTGACCGGCGAGAGCAAGCTGCTGCGCGCCGATGTGATCCATGATGTGGGCCAGTCGCTGAACCCGGCCGTGGACATCGGCCAGGTCGAGGGCGCGTTTATCCAGGGTATGGGCTGGCTCACGATGGAGCAGCTGGTCTGGCATCCCAAGACCGGTGCCTTGATGACCCATGCCCCCAGCACCTACAAGATCCCGACCGCCAACGACTGCCCGCCCGTGCTGAATGTGCAGCTGTTTGACGGTGCCAACCCGCACGAGACCATCCACCGCAGCAAGGCGGTGGGCGAGCCGCCGCTGCTGCTGCCGTTCTCGGTGCTGTTTGCGATACGCGATGCGGTGGCCGCCACCGGCGCGCCCGGCTGTTGCCCGCCGCTGCGGGCACCGGCCACGGCCGAGGCGGTGCTGGACGCCATCGCGGCCGTGCAGACAGGGCTTTGACGGTGGTGTCTGGCAGGTTGCGCCCGCAACTGCGATACTCGCCGCCTTCGATCTGAATCAGCTTCCCATTGAACAATGCATAACCACAAGGAGCAGCCATGAGTGTGCTGGATAACTATTTCAAGCTGGGTGAGCATGGCACGACGGTGCGAACCGAAGTGCTGGCGGGGCTCACGACCTTTCTCACGATGGCCTACATCATGTTCGTCAACCCCTCCATCCTGGGGGATGCGGGCATGCCCAAGGGATCGGTGTTTGTCGCCACCTGCCTGATTGCGGCGCTGGGCTCGGTGCTGATGGGCCTGTATGCCAACTACCCGATTGCGATTGCACCCGGCATGGGGCTGAACGCCTACTTTGCCTATGTGGTGGTGCTGGGCATGGGCTACACCTGGCAGGCGGCGCTGGGGGCGGTCTTCGTCTCCGGCTGCCTGTTCCTGCTGGTCACCATCTTTCGCATACGCGACCAGATCATCAACGGCATACCGGCCTCCATCCGTGTGGCTATCACGGTGGGTATCGGTCTGTTTCTGGCGCTGATTGCGCTCAAGAGCGCCGGCGTGGTGGTGGAATCCAAGGCCACCCTGGTGACCCTGGGTGATCTGCATTCGCCGTCGGTGATCCTGTTCACCCTGGGCTTTTTCCTGATCGTCGTGCTGGACCGCCTGCGCGTGCCCGGCGCCATCCTGATCGGCATCCTGGCCGTTACGGTGGCCTCGTTCATCTTTGGCGGCAACCAGTTCCAAGGGGTGTTCTCGGCACCGCCGTCGATTGCGCCGACCTTCCTGCAACTCGATATCAAGACGGCGCTGTCCACTGGCTTCCTGAACGTGGTGCTGGTGTTCTTCCTGGTTGAGCTGTTTGATGCCACCGGCACCTTGATGGGCGTGGCCAAGCGTGCTGGTCTCCTGGTGCCGGGCAAGATGGAGCGCTTTCACCGCTCGCTGCTGGCCGACAGTGGCGCGATCTTTGCTGGCTCGCTGCTGGGCACCTCCAGCGCGACCGCCTATGTCGAGAGCGCCTCGGGTGTGCAGGCCGGCGGCCGCACGGGCCTCACCGCCGTGACCGTTGCCGTGCTGTTCCTGGCCTGCTTGTTCATCGCGCCGCTGGCCGGCTCGGTGCCCGCTTACGCCACCGCACCCGCGCTGCTGTTTGTGGCCTGCCTGATGCTCAAGGAGCTGACCGAGGTGGACTGGGCCGACACCACCGAGGCCATTCCCGCCGCCATCACCGCGGTGATGATGCCCTTCACCTACTCGATCGCCAACGGCCTGGCCTTTGGCTTCATCTCCTACGCGGCCATCAAGCTGTTCACCGGCCGGGCCCGCGAGGTGCACTGGATGGTCTGGATCATTGCGGCGCTGTTCCTGTTCAAGTTCGCCTATATCGGTGGGCATTGAGCCTTGCCTGTCAGAGGCTGCCTGACTGACAGCTGCCGGGCAGCAGCCTAGAATTTGCCAAAGTGTCCCGGCTCCGGCCGAGGCCCTTTGGCTTTTTTCATACCCGCAAAGGATTTATCAGATGCAGCTCAGCAGCCACAGCTTTCAAGACGGCCAGGCCATTCCTGGCGAGTTCGCTTTTGCGGTGCCCGATGCGACAGCCCATGTCCTGCTGTCGTCCAACCGCAATCCACACTTGGCCTGGCGTGATGTGCCCGCGGGTACCCAGTCCTTTGTCATCGTCTGCCATGACCCCGATGTGCCCAGCCGGGGCGACGATGTGAACCAGGAAGGCCGCACCGTGCCAGCCGATCTGCCACGGGTCGATTTCTACCACTGGCTGCTGCTGGACATTCCAGGCACCAACACCGAGATCGCTGCCGGCGCGCAGTGCGACGGCATCACCGCCCATGGCAAGCCCGGCCCCGCTGCGCCCCAGGGCCTGCGCCATGGCATCAACGACTACACCGGCTGGTTTGCCGGGGATGCGCAGATGCAAGGCGAGTACTACGGTTACGACGGCCCCTGCCCACCCTGGAACGACAGCCTGGTGCACCACTATGTGTTCACGGTCTATGCGCTGGCCACGCCGACCTTGGCCATCGAGGGCGAACTGACCGGCGCCCGGGTGCGCGCGGCCTTGGCCCAGGCTTCCGTGCTGGGCCAGGCCAGCATCACCGGCTTGTACAGCCTCAACCCTGCTGTCCCTGCCGTTTAACGGACGGGATACGGTGAACGGGGCTCCTCAGAGAGCCCCGTTTTGCTGACCTTACTTCACCACCATCAACGTGAAGGGGTAGACATAGGCCTGCAAGGTAACAAAGATGCCCACCAAGGTGGCGAGAGCCACGGAGTGGAAGAACACATAGCGCAGGATGTCGCCCTCGTGGTTGAACCAGCGCGTGGCGGTGGAGGCCACGACGATGGACTGGGCATCGATCATCTTGCCCATCACGCCGCCCGAGCTGTTGGCCGCGCCCATCAGGTTGGGCGACAGGCCCAGCTGCTCGGCAGCGACCTTCTGCATGCCGCCAAACAGCACGTTGGACGCGGTGTCCGAACCGGTCAGCGCCACACCCAGCCAGCCCATCATCGTGCCAAAGAAGGGGTAGAACACGCCGGTGTTGGCAAAGGCCAGGCCCAAGGTGGTGTCGGTGCCGGAGTAGCGGGTGAGGGTGCCCAGCGCCAGCATCAGCACAATGGTCAGCAGCGAAAAACGCACCAGCCAGATCGTCTTGAAGAACTGCTTGATGAGGCCCAACGGGCTGTACTTCATCACCAGGCCGCCGACGATGGCCGACAGCAGAATGCCGGTGCCGGTGGCCGACAGCAGGTTGAGCACATAGACTGCGCCTTCCTTGGTGGGCTGGGGCACCACGGGCGGCACCTTCTCGATCATGTTGTGCAGACCGCTCATCGGAAAGGACGGCGCAAACAGGCCGTTCAGCGCGGCCTTGACCGACGGCAGGCCCCAGATGAACACGAAGACGGTCAGGATGGCCCAGGGCGTCCAGGCGCGGATCACATCGGCGCGGGCATGTGCCACCACGGCACGTGGCTGGGCCGTGGTGTCTTCGCTGGTGTCGCGGCCCTTGAGCGAGGTGCTGCGCCAGATGTTCTTGGGCTGCCACACGCGCAGAAAGCCGATCAGGCAGCCCATGGAGACGATGGCGGCAATGATGTCGACCAGCTCCGGACCGATGAAGTTGGACACCAGGTACTGCGGGATCGCAAAGGACAGGCCGGTGACCAGGATGGCCGGCCAGATCTCCATCATGGCCTTGCGGCCGGCAAAGGCCCAGATCAGCCAGAAGGGCACCAGCACCGAGAAGAAGGGCAGCTGGCGGCCCACCATCGCGGTGACCTCCATCACGTCATAGCCATGGACCTTGGCCAAGGTGATCACCGGCGTGCCCAGCGCGCCAAAGGCGACCGGCGCAGTATTGGCAATCAGCGACAGGCCCGAGGCGGCCAGCGGCGAAAAGCCCAGGCCGATCAGGATGGCCGCCGTGACCGCCACCGGCGTGCCAAAGCCTGCTGCACCTTCGAAAAAGGCGCCAAAGGCAAAGGCGATCAGCAGCAGCTGGATGCGCCGGTCCTCGGTGATGCCGGCAATCGAGTCCTGCAGGATCTTGAAGCTGCCGTTCTGCTCGGTCAGCTGGTGCAGAAAGATGATGTTCAGCACGATCCAGCCAATGGGCAGCAGGCCCGTGAGACCCCCAAAGACCGCCGCGCGGCCTGCCATATCGGCCGGCATGCCATAGACCACGATGGCAATGAGCAAGGCACAGACCAGGCCGGCGCCGGCCGCGATATGGGCTTTGAGGTGGAGAAAGCCCAGCCCGACGAGCATGACGACCACCGGCAGCGCCGCCAGCAGGGTGGAGAGCACCATATTGCCCACCGGGTTGTAGATCTGTTGCCAAACCATGCCTGACTCCTCGTTGTAGCGCAGCGCATGCGCGCGGCCGGGAGGCCGTTTACGCCCAGGGTGGTTATGCACTGCTGTTATGACAAAAACACCTGGATGGATAGAACATCGACATAATGTCGGCCTAACTGGCTGCCCGCAGTCCTGTAAAACCCTAGACCTTGTAACCATGGTGCCGGGTTTGCCGCCTGCGTGACAAGTACGCTGACCACAGCGGGTTACACAGAGGGCATGGCCGCCAGCGCCGCTGCAGGGGCTTGATAACAAGGAAGATTTGTGGCTGATTTATCCAAGATCACATGTATTGAAGATTTGCGCGCCGTGGCCGAAAAGCGCGTGCCTCGGATGTTTTACGACTATGCGGATTCGGGCTCCTACACCCAGGGCACCTACCGGGACAACGAGGCGGCCTTCCACAAGATCAAGCTGCGCCAGCGTGTGGCCGTCAATATGGAAGGCCGCAGCACACGCAGCACCATGGTGGGGCAGGAGGTCAGCATGCCGGTGGCCATTGCGCCCACGGGCCTCACGGGCATGCAGCATGCCGATGGCGAGATCCTGGCTGCCCGCGCGGCCAAGGCCTTTGGCATTCCGTTCACCCTGTCGACGATGAGCATCTGCTCGCTCGAAGATGTGGCCGAGCACACCGGCCGCCATCCCTTCTGGTTCCAGCTCTATGTGATGCGCGACCGGGGCTTTATGGAGCGCCTGATCGACCGCGCCAAGGCGGCGAACTGCTCGGCCTTGCAGCTCACCCTGGATCTGCAGATCCTGGGCCAGCGCCACAAGGACATCAAGAACGGCCTGTCCACACCGCCCAAGCCCACCTTGAAGAACCTCATCAACCTGGCGACCAAGCCGCGCTGGTGCATGGGCATGCTGGGCACCAAGCGCCGCACCTTTGGCAATATCGTCGGCCATGTCGATGGCGTGGCCGATGTGAGCTCGCTGTCGTCCTGGACGGCCGATCAGTTCGACCCCTGCCTGAACTGGGGCGATGTGGAGTGGATCAAGAAGCGCTGGGGCGGCAAGCTGATCCTCAAGGGCGTGATGGAAGCCGAGGATGCGCGGCTGGCGGCAGAAACGGGTGCGGACGCGCTGATCGTCAGCAACCACGGCGGCCGCCAGCTCGATGGCGCACCGGCGACCATCGATGCGCTGCCGTCGATCGTGCAGGCCGCTGGCAAAGACATCGAGGTCTGGCTGGACAGCGGTATCCGCAGTGGCCAGGATGTCCTCAAAGCCCGCGCGCTGGGTGCCCAGGGCACCTTGATCGGCCGCAGCTTTCTGTACGGCCTGGGTGCCTATGGCCAGGAGGGGGTGACGCGCGCGCTGCAGATCATCCACAAGGAGCTGGATGTGTCGATGGCCTTCTGCGGCCACACCAACATCAACAACGTGGACCAGCGGATCTTGGTGCCGGGCACCTATCCCCAGCCTTATTGAGTGAGGCAGGGGGCAGGCAGCGTGCTGGCCCCTCTTGATGCCGCAGGCTCGCATCGCCAAATGCAGGCACGCAAGGGGCCGTGTTCGCCTACCATCGGGGCCCTGGTGATGAAGTGGATGCGGTAATGGCTGACGGAGCGGGTATGGAATGGGGTGGTTGGTGGATGGGGCTGGTGGTGTTTGCCGCCATCGCGCAGACGGCGCGCAATGCGGCGCAGCGCTCGCTGACCCGCGACCTGGGTACCTGGGCTGCGACCTTGGTGCGCTTCCTCTACGGCCTGCCGCTGGCTGGGCTGGCGCTGGTGCTGCTTTACACCCTGCCTGCAAAGGCGCCTGAGATTGCGCATTGGACGGGCGCCTATTTTGGCTGGCTGGCGCTGGGCGCTTTCTTCCAAATCGCTGCCACTGGCGCCTTGCTGTTGGCGATGCAGCAGCGCAACTTTGCCGTGGCGGTGACCCTGTCCAAAACCGAGGTGCTGCAGGTGGCGCTGTTTGGTGCGGTCTTTCTGGGTGAGCTGCCCACCTACTGGGCGCTGGCTGCCATGGCCATTGCCACCATTGGCGTGGCGCTGCTGTCCTTGCCGCCACGCCAGATCGGCGCCAAGCTCGATTGGCGCAGCAAGGCCGCGATGTATGGCCTCATTTGCGGCGCCTGCTTTGCGATTGCGACTGTGGGATTTCGGGGTGCTGCGCTGGCGCTCAATGCGCCGAGCGCGCTGCTGTCGGGCGCCTGGGGCGTGTTCATTGCGCAGTGCATGCAGACCCTGGCGATGGGCGCCTGGTTTATCTGGCGTGACCGCAGCGTGCTGGTTCGCATTGCTAAGGCCTGGCGCGTGTCGCTGTTGGCTGGCTGCATGGGCAGTGCGGCGTCTCTGGCCTGGTTCAGCGCCTATGCGCTGCAAAGCGCCGCCTCGGTGCGTACCCTGGGCATGGTCGAGGTGGTGTTCAGCTACCTGGTCTCGCGCCGGGTGCTGAAGGAGCAGCTGCGCCGCAACGAGAAATGGGGCATTGCGCTGATGCTGGTCGGCATTGTGGTGATCTGCACCCAGCTTTAAGCTGCGCGCTGGAAATTCAGCGCCCGTCTGACATCAGGGGGTCTCGCGGGCGGCGCATCATGGTCTGCATTGCTACACGGGACCACTCCAATGACAACACCCTCCGTGCCAGGATCTGGGCCATCGGCCGCCCAGACTTCGGCTACCACTCCTCCCCATTACAGCCCTGAAGAGAAGCGCCACCGCATTTTCTCCATCATGGCGGCCTCGTCGGGCAACCTGGTGGAATGGTTTGACTTCTATGTCTATGCCTTCTCGGCCATCTACTTTGCCGCTGCCTTCTTCCCCAAGGGTGACCCCACCGTACAGCTGCTGAACACCGCCGGCGTCTTTGCTGCCGGCTTTTTGATGCGCCCCATCGGCGGCTGGCTGTTTGGCCGCATTGCCGACAAGTACGGCCGCAAGAAATCCATGCTGATCTCGGTGACGATGATGTGCGCCGGCTCCTTGGTGATTGCCTGCCTGCCGACCTATGCACAGATTGGCGCCTGGGCGCCGTTTTTGCTGCTGCTCTGCCGCTTGTTCCAGGGCCTGTCGGTGGGCGGTGAATACGGCACCACGGCCACCTATATGAGCGAAGTGGCCCTCAAGGGCCAGCGCGGCTTTTTCTCGTCATTCCAGTATGTCACCCTGATCGGCGGCCAGCTACTGGCCGTGCTGCTGATCGTGATTCTGGAAGCCGTGCTGACGGACGCCGAGCTGCGTGCCTGGGGCTGGCGCATTCCCTTTGTGGTGGGCGCTGCGGCCGCTGTCGTGGCCATGCTGCTGCGCCGCACCCTACATGAGACCCAGTCTACCGAGGCCATGCAGAACAAGGAAACCGGCACCCTGGGCAACCTGTTCAAGCACCACTGGCGCGCCTTTGTCACCGTGCTGGGCTACACGGCGGGCGGCTCGCTGATCTTCTACACCTTCACCACCTACATGCAGAAGTACCTGGTCAACAGCGTGGGCCTGCCGATCAAGACGGCCAGCTATGTGATGACCGTCTGCCTGTTTGTGTACATGTGCATGCAGCCGCTGTTTGGCGCACTGTCCGACCGCATTGGACGGCGCACCAGCATGATGCTGTTTGGGGCGCTGGGTGCCCTGGGCACGGTGCCGATTCTGACCACCCTGCACCAGGCCTCGTCGCCGGTGACGGCCGGCCTGCTGATCCTGGTCGCGCTGGCGATTGTGAGCTTCTACACCTCGATCTCGGGCATCGTCAAAGCGGAGATGTTCCCGCCCGAAGTGCGCGCGCTGGGCGTGGGCCTGGCCTATGCGGTGGCGAATGCGATTTTTGGTGGATCGGCCGAGTTCGTCGCGCTGGCGCTGAAGAATGCCGGCCATGAAAATGCCTTCTTCTGGTATGTGACGGTGATGATGGTGATTGCCTTCCTGTTCAGTCTGCGCCTGCCCAAGCAGGCGGCCTATCTGCACCACGACCACTGAGACACGCGATAGCCCCACAGCGGCGGTATCTGCACCGGGGGCGGCTGCAAGCCGCGCCGCGCTGGGAGACAATAGCCAGGTGTGCTCCGCCCCCTCGCCATCGCCGCCTGTTCTGCCTCCGCGCCGCCGCATTGCGCATCTGGACATGGATGCCTTCTATGCCTCGGCCGAGCTGCTGCGCTACCCGCAGCTCAAGGGCCTGCCGGTCATCATCGGCGGGGGCCGCCGGGCCGAAGATGAAGCGCTGAAAGCGCGCTATGGCGACCGGCTCGACGCGATCCCGCCCGAGGCTTTTCCGCAGCTCAAGGACTATGTGGGCCGGGGCGTGATCACCACGGCCACCTACCCGGCGCGCGCCTTTGGCGTGGGCTCGGCGATGGGCATGATGAAGGCGGCCAAGCTCTGTCCGCAGGCCATCCTGCTGCCGGTGGACTTTGCGCGCTACCGGCATTTCTCGCGCCAGTTCAAGGCCATCATCACCGCGATGGCGCCGCAGATGGAGGACCGGGGCGTGGACGAGGTCTACATCGACTTCACCCATGTCGAAGGCGGCCAGGACGACCATGGCCGCAGCCTGGCGCTGCGGATGCAGGCGGCGATCCATGCGGCGACCGGGCTGACCTGTTCGGTCGGGGTGGCCCCCAACAAGCAGCTGGCCAAGATGGCCAGCGAGTTCAACAAGCCCAATGGCGTGTCCATCGTGCTGGAGAGCGATCTGCAAACGATGATCTGGCCGCTGGCCTGCCGCAAGATCAATGGCGTGGGCCCCAAGGCCGATGCCAAGCTGCAGGCGCTGGGCATCCACACGCTGGGCGATCTGGCCGCCAAGGACCTGCCCTGGCTGGTAGAGCACTTTGGCCGCAGCTACGGCGCCTGGCTGCATGCATCAAGCTGGGGGCGGGACAACCGGCCGGTGGTGACCGAGAGCGAGCCGGTATCGATGAGCCGCGAAACCACCTTTGACCGCGACCTGCATGCGGTTCGCGACAAGGCCGAGCTGGGGGCCATCTTTACCGAGCTGTGCCAGATGGTGGCCGCTGACTTGCAGCGCAAGGGCTATGTGGGGCGCACGATTGGCATCAAGCTGCGCTACCCGGACTTTCGCATCGCCACGCGCGACCACAGCCTGCCGCTCTACACCCAGGACGCCGCTGCCATCCGCCATGCGGCCGGCCAGTGCCTCAAGCGCGCGCCGTTGGACCAGCGCCTGCGGCTCTTGGGGGTGCGGGTAGGCGGCCTGCTGCCGCTGGAGCAGGCCTTGGCCCAAGGCCTGGTGGGCGACGGGCAGGCCATGCGCCAGGCCCAAAACCGCCTGGGCGTTGCGGAGCAGAAGGCCGACCCCTACACCTTGCCGCTGTTTGACGACCTCGACTGATTACTGGCGTGCGGTGCGGATATTGGCCGGCAGGGCCATCGGCTGGCTGGTGCGCAGTGGGTTGATGTCCAGGCCGCCCCGGCGCGTGTAGCGGGCATAGACCGTCAGGCGGATCGGCTTGCAGTGCTTCCAGATATCGACAAACATGCGCTCGACGCATTGCTCGTGGAATTCGTTGTGGTTGCGAAAGCTCACGATGTACTGCAGCAGGCGCTCCTGGTCGATCGCCGGGCCGGTGTAGCTGATGCGCACGCTGCCCCAGTCGGGCTGGCCGGTGACCAGGCAGTTGCTCTTGAGCAGGCGGCTGCTGAGGGTTTCGGTGACGGGCGCCTCGTCAAAGGCGGCGCGCAGCAACTGCGGTTGGGGCTGGTAGTGCTCGCAGTCGATGTCCAGCCGGTCCAGGTTCAGGCCATCGAGCTCCTGCAGTGGCAGGGTGTCGAACACCTCGGGGTCGATCATCTGCACGCCCACCGAGGCCTGGTAGGGCGCGCCGCGCCATACCGCTTCGCTGATATCGGCCAGCAGCTTGGCCCGCACTTCATCGACCGAGCCAAAGCGGCTGTTGTTGAAGCTGTTCAGGTAGAGCTTGAAGGACTTGCTCTCGACGATGTTGGGCGTCTCGCAGGGGATGGTGAAGCTCACCAGCGCGACCTGGGGCTTGCCGCGCAGGTTGAGCCAGGAGACTTCATAGGCCGTCCACAGGTCGGCGCCAAAAAAGGGCAGCTTGTCGGGCTGCAGGCCGATCTCGTCGCGCTTGGCCTGGCGGGGCAGCGGGAAGAGCAGGGTGGGGTCGTACTGGTCGATGTAGGCGGAGCGCTGGCCCAGGGGCGATTGCTCGGGCGAAGGGGAGACGGTCATGCTGTGGAACAAAAAGCGGCCGCTGCCTGCGCGGGGGGCCAGGCGGCGGCTGCGGTTTACTTGAATTCGCCCTCGCGCAACCACTTGGTGGCGATCCATTTCTCGCCGGCGATCACTGGCGAGCCGCCATGCAGGCTCTTGGTTGCGGGGTCGGGCGCGGGGTAGCTGAAGAACACGGCATTGCCACGGCGCGGCGCGACTTCCAGCCCCACATCGGGAAAGCTGGTGCCGCCGCCGGCTTGCGGGTTGTTCAGGTAGATCACCAGGGTGGCCAGGCGCTGGCCGCCACGCTTCAAAATCGTCGGCGTGCCGGGCTGGGTCGGGTCGAAGTAGTCGTAGTGCGGCTTGTACTCGGCACCGGGCCGGTAGTGCAGCACCTGCAGGCCTTCGCCATGGTTTTCCGGCCAGTTGACGAGCTTGGCGATGCGGCGCTCCAGCGCGGCGACGGCCGGTGTTTCCTCGCGCTGAAAAAACATGCCATCGCTGGTGCGGTCGGCATTGACCTCTTCGCCACCGGTTTGGGTCTCGACGGTCAACGAGCGCTGCATGCGCGGCTCGGCCGCAGCAATGATGGCGTCGCACTCCTCGTCGGAGAGCAGATTGCCGAACACAACGACGCGCGGGTGCTGCAGGGCCAGCAGCACGCTGACCTCGCGGTCACCGACATCGATGGTGGAGGGCGATTGGCCCAGGCTGGGCTCGGGCAGGGGACGGGATGGGGCAGCTGGCTGGGAGGCCGCCACGACGGGGCTCTCCTTGCTCGCCTGCAACTGCGCGAGGTGCTCGGTCAGGACCGATTCCATCGCTGACTCGGCGACGTCGGCGTTCCAGCCGGCATCACACATGGCTTTGAACACGCGGTCGGCGCTGACGCCTGCGCTGGCCTGTTCAATTATCCAGGCGCGCAGTTCCGGGGTGAGGGGTTGCGAGGCTGTCATCAGATTCCTTTCGCGGCCCATTGTGCATCAAAGTCGCATCAATCGACTTTGCGCCTGAACACGAAATGGTCTTCAGTCGAGGCCTCGGGCGTGAACGCGTAGCCCGCGGTGCTGAACTTCTTCAAGGCCGCCGGCGTCTTGGTCTGGTGCTCGATCGCGTAGCGCGCCATCATGCCCCGCGCCTTCTTGGCGAAGAAGCTGATGATCTTGTACTGGCCGTTCTTGTAGTCTTCAAAACTGCAGTCGATGACCCTGGCGCGCAGCACCTTGCGGTCCACCGATTTGAAGTACTCCTGCGAGGCCAGGTTGACGACGACGGGCTTGTCTTCGCTGGCCTGCTGCGCATTGAGGTAGTCGGCGATCTGCGTGCCCCAGAAATGGTAGAGGTTGCTGCCCTGCTCGGTGGCCAGGCGCGTGCCCATCTCCAGCCGGTAGGGTTGCATCAGATCGAGCGGGCGCAGCACGCCGTAGAGGCCGCTGAGCATGCACAGATGGGACTGCGCCCAGTCCAGCTGCTTGGCGCTCAAGGTGAGGGCCTGCAGGCCGTCGTAGACATCGCCATTGAAGGCCATGATGGCCTGGCGCGCGTTCTTGCTGCTGAACTTGGGCGACCATGCCTCATAGCGCGCCACATTCAGTGCAGCGAGCTTGTCGCTGATGTCCATCAGGCTGGCGATCTGCTGCGGCGACTGGCTACGCAGCACCGCGATCAAGGCCTTGGACTGGGGGATGAACTGGGGCTGCGTGCTGGCCAGGCCGGCGGGCAGCGGGGTTTCGTAGTCCAGAGATTTGGCGGGCGAGAGCAGAAACAGCATCAAGGGCTCCATCAATGAAACAGGCCGGATCGCTCCGGCCTGAGGGTTGCTGGGTCAGCAGTTTTTAAGCGGTTTCGCGCTCAAACGGCAGGACCAGATCGGTCAGATCCTTGCGGGTCTCGACGAGGATCAGCGGGCCCTGGTCGATCTGCACCACGGGCTGGCGCTCACGCGGCACATGCACGGGCTTGGGCTCGGCGGCGATGGCCGCTTGCACGGCTGCGATCTTGTCGGCATCGGAGTTGATCCATTGCAGGCCGGCGGTGCTGGCGATCTGGTGCAGCGCATCCAGCGGCAAGCTGTAGCTGGCAATCGCTGGCAAGCCGGCCTTGGCGGGCTCAGCAGCGACGGGCGCAGGGGCTGCAACCACCGGTGCTGCTGCAACGGGAGCGGCTGGTGCCACGGGAGCCACAGCGGCCACCGGTGCAGCTTCCTGAGCAGCAACCGCTACCTCGGCCTGGGCCACAGGGGCGGGAGCCGGTACCACATCGGCCACGGCGGGCGCTGGGGCTTCAACCGGTGCGGCGGCAGGCGCTGCGTTGAAGTAGCTGCGGCGTGGTGCCTCGTCAGCATCTTGCGACACGGCGGGAGCGGCATCGGCGCCAAAGCCCAAGTCAGCGGCGGCGTTGTCGCCTTCGGCTTGCTCGTCACGGCCATTGCGCTCGCGCTCACCACGGTTGCGGCGGTCGCGGCCATAGCGGTCACGCGAGCGGCGCTCACGGCGCTCTGGCGTTGCGCCGTCTGCATCAGCGGCTGGTGCGGCTTGGTTGCCGGTATCCAGGTCCAGCGATGGCAGGGAGGCGATCACCGCATCGGCGTTGATGGGGGCCGGTGCCACGGCGTTCAATGGCTGAGCGGCCTCGTCACCGTTGTTGCGGCGGTCCTGGCGGTCACCACGGTCACGGCGGCCTTCACGCGGCTCGCGGGGAGCGCGCTCGGGGCGCGGTGCGCGTTCCTGGCGCTCGCCATTGGCGGCGGCGTTGTCACCGGCTTGTGGGTTCAGCGGGGCTTCGTCACGGCGGCTGCGCTCTTGGCGGTCACCGCGCTCACCACGGCGGTTGCGGCCTTCCTGGTCGCCACCACGGGGGCTGCGGCTACCGTCGGCCGCGCCGTTGTTGCCACGGCCATTGCGCTCACCGCGCTGCTCGCCTTCGGCGCGCTCGCCACGGGCGGGGCGGTTGCCATCCTTGCGCTCACCACGGTCGCCGCGCTCTGCACGGTCACCACGGCCGCCACGGTTGTTGGCGTTGCGGCCGTCGCGGTTTTCACGGCGGGCGTCGGCGGCCGGTGCGGCTGCTGGTGCAGGCACGGGAGCCGGTGCGGGCTCAGGGGCCATGCCGAAGAAGCGCTTGAGCCAGGCGAAGAAGCCCTTTTGCGGTGCGGCCACCGGAGCTGCAGCGGGTGCTGCGGCGGGGGCGCCTGCAGGCTTGCCGTTTTGCGGATTGGCGGTACGGGCAGCGGGTGCCGGGCGTGGCTCGGCAATCGGCGCCGGTGCATCGGGCAGCACGCCCTTGATGACCGGGGTCTGCTTGTTGGTCGGCTCTTGCGAGCGGCGGGTAAAGCCCAGGCTTTCCTCTTCGGGGTCGGCCAGCTTGTAGCTCGCTTCCATGGAGTCCAGACGGGGATCGTCGTGCTTCATGCGCTCGAGCTTGTAGTGCGGGGTCTCCAGCGCCTTGTTGGGCACCATGGTGACGGACACGCGCTGCTTGAGCTCGATCTTCTGGATTTCGGTACGCTTTTCGTTGAGCAGGAAGGAGGCGACTTCGACAGGCACCTGGCAGTTCACGGCTGCCGTGTTGTCCTTCATCGACTCTTCCTGGATGATGCGCAGGATCTGCAGTGCCGAGCTTTCCGCATCGCGGATGTGGCCGGAGCCACCGCAGCGTGGGCAGTTGATGTGGGCACCTTCGCTCAGCGCAGGCTTGAGGCGCTGGCGGCTCATTTCCATCAGGCCGAACTTGCTGATGGTGCCGAACTGCACGCGGGCACGGTCCTGGCGCAGCGCGTCACGCAGACGGCTTTCCACATCGCGGCGGTTCTTCGACTCTTCCATGTCGATGAAGTCGATCACGATCAGGCCGCCCAGGTCGCGCAGGCGCATCTGGCGGGCCACTTCGTCGGCCGCTTCCAGGTTGGTGCGGGTGGCGGTTTCCTCGATGTCGCCGCCCTTGATGGCGCGGGCCGAGTTCACGTCGATGGAGACCAGCGCTTCGGTGTGGTCGATCACGATGGCGCCGCCCGATGGCAGGGTCACGGTGCGGGAGTAGGCCGACTCGATCTGGTGCTCGATCTGGAAGCGGCTGAACAGCGGCGCGTCATCGCGGTAGCGCTTGACGCGGGCAGCGTGCTCAGGCATCACATGGGCCATGAACTGCTGGGCTTGTTCATAGATGTCATCGGTGTCGATCAGGATGTCGCCGATGTCATTGTGGAAATAGTCGCGGATCGCGCGGATCACCAGGCTCGATTCCTGGTAGATCAGGAAGGCGCCCTTGCCCGACTTGGCAGCGCCGTCGATGGCGCCCCAGAGCTTGAGCAGGTAGTTCAAGTCCCATTGCAGCTCAGGTGCGCTGCGGCCAATGCCGGCGGTGCGCGCAATGATGGACATGCCCTTGGGGTAGTCCAGCTGGTCCATCGCCTCCTTGAGCTCGGCGCGCTCATCGCCTTCGATGCGGCGCGAGACACCACCACCACGGGGGTTGTTGGGCATCAGCACCACATAGCGGCCGGCCAGCGAGATGAAGGTGGTCAGGGCCGCGCCCTTGTTGCCACGTTCTTCCTTTTCGACCTGAACGATCAGCTCCTGGCCTTCCTTGATCACATCATTGATGCGGGCCTGGCTGGGGGAGACGCCTTCGGCGAAATACTGCTTGGAGATTTCCTTGAAGGGCAGAAAGCCGTGGCGGTCTTCGCCGTAGTCGACAAAGCAGGCTTCCAAAGAGGGTTCGACCCGGGTAACAACGGCTTTGTAGATATTGCCTTTGCGTTGTTCGCGGCCTTCGATTTCAATTTCGTAGTCCAGCAGCTTTTGGCCATCAACAATGGCGAGGCGGCGCTCTTCAGCTTGCGTGGCGTTGATCAGCATCCGTTTCATGATGCGCGTCCTTCGTAATGCGGGACAGGCTGCCTTTGTCAGTCAGGCACCTGTCTCCAATCCCAACAATAAACAGGCTCTTACTGGAGCCACAGATGCCGGGACAGACGCAGAGAAACGAAAGAATTCACAGAGCGTGTCATGTTTGCTGGTAATACTTATGTCAGCACAGGGGATCTAGGCACGCGGGAGAGGGCATGTAAATACCCGGCCAGCCAGCGCTGGGCTGCCTCCGGCTGGGATATTTGCCCTGAGAACATGCGCACAGCGGGCACGGCAAGACGCACTGGCGCACAGCTGCTGCTGTGCCAGAGAGTTGCCATCCAAGCCCACAAAATCAACATGTTTGGTGTGAAGACGATCAGCTGAGCGGGGCCTGGTTGCAGGCCTTTGCGACAGCTGTCGCCAAAAATCTGTTTTTTCGTTGTTTCAATGTGTCTGTCCGCCTGATTCACTTGGCGTCCCCTGCGCAATCTTTTGGTATGCAGGTGGGGCGGCAAGGCGATCAGCCAGACATCGACCGGCCTGTGCGGGTACTGGTGGGTGAATTAAACTGCTCACCGGTAAACCAATAACTCTATCGCGCAGGTGAAACATATTATAGGGGGCAAACCGGGCGAGCCCCGTAGTCCACAAGCACCCCCAGTGGCTGTAAGGCTGGTCGAGGTCCACCCCGACGACGCGGGCCAGCGTCTGGACAATTTTCTGATGCGCCACCTCAAAGGCGTACCCAAGACCCATATCTACCGCATCATCCGCCAGGGTGAAGTCCGTATCAACAAGGGCCGCACGACAGCGGACACTCGCGTACAACCGGGCGATGTGGTGAGGATTCCGCCGGTGCGCGTCGCTGCCAAACCCGAGGAAGCCGAGCACGCCGTGCCAGCTAGGGAGTTTCCCTTGTTGCTCGATGACGATGTCATGCTGGCGATCAACAAGCCCGCCGGCGTGGCGGTGCATGGCGGCTCGGGCGTCAGCTTTGGCGTGATCGAGCAGCTGCGCCGCGCCCACCCGGATGCCCGTTTTCTGGAGCTGGTGCACCGGCTGGACCGCGAAACCTCGGGCATCTTGCTGGTGGCCAAGAAGCGTTCGGCCCTGACCCATCTGCAGGACCAGTTCCGCGAGCGCGAGACGGGCAAGACCTATCTGGCCCTGGTCATCGGCGAATGGCCGGCCAACAAGAAGGTGATCGACACGCCGCTGCGCAAATACCTGCTGCCCGACGGCGAGCGCCGCGTGCGCGCCACCACGGCCGACGACCCCGAGGGCATGCGTTCGGTCTCGCTGGTCAAGGTGCAAAAAGTGTTTGCCGCTCGCCACCAGCTGGGCCTGCCGGCGATGAGCCTGCTGGAGGTGACGATCAAGACCGGACGCACCCACCAGATCCGCGTGCACCTGGCCAGCAGCGGCCATGCGATTGCCGGCGATGAGAAATATGGCGACTTTGACCTGAACAAGCGCCTGGCCAAACACGGCCTCAAGCGCATGTTCCTGCACGCCTGGCGCCTGCAGTTCAACCACCCGCAGACGGCAGAGCGCGTGCAGCTGGGTGCCGAGCTGCCTGCGGAGCTGGCGGATTTTGTGGCAGCGGCTTCGGCGGCCGATGGACCCGTTTTGTGACAGATATAGAAAGAGCACCCCATGGCGCGCCAATTTGACCTGATTGCCTTTGACTGGGATGGCACCCTGTTTGACTCGACCGCAGCGATTGCGCTGTCGATCCAGGATGCGGTGCGGGATGTGGGCGGTACGGTGCCCAGCCTGGTGGAGGCCAAGTATGTGATCGGCATGAGCCTGCACAGCGCACTGCGCCATGCCGCGCCCGATGTGCCGGAGGACAGGATGCTGGAGTTGACCAACCGCTACCGCCTGCATTTCCTCAAGCGCCAGGAGCAGGTGACCTTGTTTGAAGGCGTGCTGGAGCTGCTGGACCAGCTGACCGCCAGCGGCCACCTGCTGGCGATTGCCACCGGCAAGAACCGCCGGGGCCTGGACCGGGTGCTGGATACCACCTTGCTCAAGGGGCGCTTCCAGGCAACGCGCACCTCGGACGAGACGGCTGGCAAGCCCCACCCGCTGATGCTGCAGGAGCTGATGGCCGAGCTGGATGTGGTGCCAGAGCGCGTATTGATGGTGGGTGACACCACGCATGACCTGCAAATGGCCGTCAATGCGGGCTGCCCAAGCGTGGGGGTGAGCTATGGCGCCCACCACCATGGGGGTTTTGAAGCCTTCAAGCCCTTGTATGTGGCGCATACCGTTGCTGAATTGCAACAGTGGATGGCGGATCATGCCTAGCTATGGTGCAATTACTGTCTGTATGTACAGTCAGATGAACCTCGGTGAACAGGTGCGGTGATGGCGGAAGTACCGGCGCAGATGATTGCCTTGTGCCAGAGCGATGCGCTGCTGCACGGTGGGCGCGCGGTGGCCTTTGATGTGGTCTATGCCGGTCAGACCTGCCATGCCTTTGCGATTCGCTACCACGAGGGAGTCCACGCCTACTTGAACCGCTGCACCCATGTGGCGATGGAGATGGACTACCAGCCGGGGCGTTTTTTCGACGACACAGGTAACTGGTTGCTCTGCGCCACCCATGGCGCAGCCTATGTGCCCGATACTGGAGCCTGTGCCGGCGGTCCCTGTCGTGGCGGTTTGGTCAAGGTTGCGCTGAGTGAGAGTGATGGCGTGGTCTATTGGCACACGGATAACCGTCTACAACCTCTTGAATTTTAAGATGAACCCCATGGACAACCATCCTCAGCAGAATCCGCCGCCGGCGCCCGACCTGTGGGGGCAGCCAGCCGCTGCTGCGCCTGCCGCTGCCGCATCCAGCCCGGGCTGGGAGCGCTCGGTGCTGGAGCGCCTGGCCTTTGACACGCTCAAGGAGCAGCGCGCGGCGCGGCGCTGGAAGATCTTTTTCCGCCTGGTCTGGCTGGGCTTGGTGATCGCCTTTGTGAGCTACCTGTTTGGCTCGGATGGCACGGCGACCAAGACCTCGACCGAGCACACTGCGGTGGTGGAGCTCAAGGGCGAGATCGCCTCGGGCGCCGACGCCAGTGCCGAGTATGTGATTGCCGCACTGCGCACCGCTTTCGAGGACGACGGTGCCAAGGCCGTGGTGCTGCTGATCAATTCGCCCGGTGGCAGCCCCGTGCAGGCCGGCATGATCAATGACGAGATCGTGCGCCTCAAGGCCCAGTACAAGAAGCCGATGTATGCCGTGGTCGAGGAGTCATGCGCTTCTGCGGCCTACTACATCGCCTCTGCCGCTGACAGCATCTATGTCGACAAGGCCAGCATCGTTGGCAGCATCGGCGTGCTGATGGATGGTTTTGGCTTTACCGGCACGATGGACAAGCTGGGCGTGGAGCGCCGCTTGCTCACCGCTGGCGCGAACAAGGGCATGCTGGACCCGTTCAGCCCCATGAACGAGAAGCAAAAGGCCTATGCGCAGCAGATGCTGAGCCAGATCCACCAGCAGTTCATCCAGGTGGTGCGCCAGGGCCGGGGTGACCGTTTGAAGGAAACCGATGACACCTTCAGCGGCCTGTTCTGGACCGGCCAGGAGGCCGTGAAACTGGGCTTGGCCGATGGCCTGGGCAGCCTGGACCAGGTGGCCCGTGATGTGGTGGGTGCGGAAGAGGTGGTGGATTACACCCGCCGCGAGAATGTGGCCGAGCGCTTTGCCAAGCGTTTTGGTGCCTCGGTGGGTGCGGGTGCCGTTGGTACCTTGCGCTCGATGTCGCTGCTGCCCAGCGTGCGTTGACTGCCTGCAAGGCTTGAATGACAAAGCGGTGCCCAGGCACCGCTTTTTTCTTGGGCGCAGCCGCATGGGCTGCAGCGACTAACGAGGGTCAGCGGCCAATGGCAAACACCATCGGGGTGCGGTTGTCCAGGCTGGTGTTGAGCGGCTTCCACTGCTTGACCAGGCGGCTTTGCGTGTTGGCGCTCTCCAAGGTTAGCCCGCTGGAGATGGACAGGCGCGTGTTGGGCTGCAGGGTTTGCAGCAACGCGCCCAGCAGGGCCTGGTTGCGGTAGGGGGTCTCGATGAAGATCTGCGTCTGGCCCTGGCGCAGCGCCAGTTGCTCCAGCTCGCGCAGGCGGGCGCTGCGGTCGGAGGCATCGCTGGGTACATAGCCGACAAACGCAAAGTTCTGGCCATTGAGGCCACTGGCGGCCAGTGCCAACAGCAGCGAGGTGGGGCCGACCAGCGGCACCACGTCGATGCCCGCGTCATGGGCGGCGCGTACCACAGAGCTGCCTGGGTCGGCAATCGCGGGCATGCCCGCCTCGCTGACCAGGCCCACATCATGGCCTTGCAGCGCGGCGGCAATCAGGCTGCTGCTGTCGCTGCCGACGGCGGTCTGTGGATTGTGGTCGCCTTTTTTATGGGCGTCGCGCGGCAGCTCGGCAATGTTTTGCTGCTGCAGCGGCACGGCCAGGGGCGCCACGGCATCCACCCGCTTGAGAAAGGCGCGGCAGCTTTTGGCGTTTTCGCAGACCCAGTGGGTGATGCGGGCGGCTGCCTGCACGGTGTGCAGTGGCAGCACATCGGTCAACGGCGCTTCGGTGGCGCAGCCAAAATCGAGGGGGGTCGGCACCAGGAAGAGGCGGCCTTTGGTCGTTTGTTGGTTCATGGCAACACCAATCCGGCAGCGCGCAGCAAACGGGCTGTGCGGATCAAGGGCAGGCCGATCAAGGCGGTGGGGTCGTCGCTTTCGATGGCGTCGAGCAGGGTGATGCCCAGGCCTTCGCTCTTGGCGCTGCCGGCGCAGTCATAAGGGGTTTCGGCAAGCAGGTAGCGTTCGATTTCCGCGTCATCAAGCGGGCGGAATACGGTGCGCACCACGGCGGTATCGGCCTGCGCAAAGCCGCTGGCCTTGCAAACCACGGCCACGGCGGTGTGGAACTGCATGCTTTGCCCGCTCATCGCGCGCAGCTGCGCCACGGCTTTGTCATGCACCATGGGCTTGCCCAGCGGCTGGCCGTGCAGGTCGGCCACCTGGTCGGAGCCGATCACGATGGCATCCGGGTACTGGGCGGCCACCGCATGGGCCTTGGCCAGCGCCAGGCGCAGCGCCAGCGCGGCGGGGCTTTCGTCGGGCTGTGGGGTTTCGTCCACATCGGGCGAGGCCGTCTCGAAGGGCAGGCGAAAGCGCGACAGAAGCTCTCGCCGGTAGCGGGAGGTGGAGCCCAGTACAAGGGCGCGGGGCATCAGGGATTCAGACATGCCCAGATTCTCTTACACTGGCGCGCATGACAAAGGAATTTTCAGTCAATCGCCTTGAGATCAAGGCTTTTGCCCACCAAAACGCGGCGCTGGAAGGCGAGTTGCCCCTGGGGCAGCTGGCCCGCTTGCTGGCCGAAGACCAGCGCGGCGAGGCCGCTGCCGCCGAGCCTGTGCGCTGGGTGCTGGATGGTGAATGGGTGGAATCGACCGGCGGCCCAGGCCAGGCCTGGCTGCATCTGCATGCCGAAACCCAGGTGCAGCTGCAGTGCCAGCGCTGCATGCGCCCGGTGGACGTGGCGGTGGAGAGCAGCCGCTCCTTCCGCTTTGTGAAGGACGAGGCCACGGCGGCGGCGCTGGATGACGAGAGCGAAGAAGATGTGCTGGTGCTGGCGCCCCAGATCGATGCGCTGGAGCTGATCGAGGACGAGCTGCTGATGGCCTTGCCCATGGTGCCCATGCACGAGGTCTGCCCGGTGGATGTGAAGCTGGAGTCCGCCACCCAGGATTTTGACGACCGCCCTGCGGAAAAAGCCAATCCCTTCGCGGCGCTGGCATCGCTGCGCATCGATAAAAACCAATCCTAGTGTGGGTGGCTTGAAGCCTGCTTGCGATCTTTGCTATAATTTGAGGCTTCGCGCGAATCCCTCGTGTCTTTAATGGGCTAGTCGCGTAAATTTAGGGCATGCGTTTGTGATTGCGCAGGCCATGTCACCAACCCTTTCAAGACTCAGGAGCCATCATGGCTGTTCAACAAAACAAGAAATCCCCTTCCAAGCGCGGCATGCACCGTTCGCACAACGCACTGAACGTGCCTGGCATCGCTGTGGAACCCACCACCGGTGAAACCCACATGCGCCACCACATCAGCCCCAACGGTTTCTACCGTGGCCGCCAGGTGCTGAAGAACAAGTCGGAAGCCTAAGCCATAGCTGTATAAAAAAGGCCCGCAGCTACATAGTAGCGCGGGCCTTTTTTATTGCTTGCCAGGAAGCGGCGCGGGGCGCGGCGGACTGGAACTCGGTGCGAACAACGTCAAAGAATTACCGAACGAATGATCACACTGGCCGTCGATTGCATGGGTGGGGACGCAGGTATCCGTGTCACGCTACCCGCATGCAAGAAGTTTTTGGATAGCCACCCTGATGCCCATCTGCTGATGGTCGGGCAGGCGGAGGCATTGCAGTCTTTTCGGCACGAGCGTGCCACCATCGTGCCTGCCAGCGAAGTGGTCACTATGGATGACCCGGTGGAAGTGGCGCTGCGCAAGAAGAAGGATTCTTCGATGCGGGTGGCCATCAGCCAGGTGAAGACAGGCGCCGCACTGGCGGCCGTATCGGCGGGCAATACCGGCGCGCTGATGGCCATTGCCCGTTATGTGCTCAAGACGATGGAGGGCATCGACCGCCCGGCTATCGCCACCCAGCTTCCCCACGCCAAGGGCGGCGCCACGACGGTGCTCGACCTGGGCGCCAATGTGGACTGCACGGCAGAGCATCTGCTGCAGTTTGCTGTCATGGGCTCTGCGTTGGTCAGCGCCCTCGAAAACACTGAAAACCCCACCGTCGGCCTGCTCAATATTGGCGAAGAAGCCATCAAGGGCAGCGAGGTCATCAAGCGTGCCGGCGAGCTGCTGCGCACGGCGGGCCAATCGGGTTATCTCAATTTTTACGGCAATGTCGAAGGCAATGACATCTTCAAGGGCACGGTGGATATCGTGACCTGCGATGGCTTTGTCGGCAATGTCGCGCTCAAGGCCAGCGAAGGCGTGGCCAGCATGATCAGCAACGGGCTCAAGCAGGAGTTCAAACGCAACCTGCTCACCAAGATCGCCGCAGTGATTGCTTACCCGGTGCTGGCACGCTTGATGAAGCGGGTGGACCACCGCCGCTACAATGGGGCTGCATTGCTCGGATTGCGCGGCCTGGTTTTCAAAAGCCATGGCTCGGCCGATGCGGTGGCGTATGAGCATGCCTTGCGGCGCGCCTATGATGCCGCCCGCAATGATTTGCTGGGGCGTGTGCAGACCAAGATTCAGACGGCAGCGCCCCTGCTGATGTCGGCAGACAGCACTGCTGCTGCCAAAACCGTGACGTCTCCTACCTGAATTCGATGAGTATTTATTCCCGCATTATCGGCACTGGCAGCTACCTGCCGCCACGTCGTGTCACCAATGATGAGTTGGCCGCTGAAATGGCCACGCGCGGTCTGGAAACCTCCGACGAGTGGATTGTGGAGCGCACTGGGATCAAGGCGCGCCATTTTGCAGCGCCTGATGTTGTAGCCAGCGATCTGGCGCTGGAGGCCTCGAAGAATGCCCTCCAGGCCGCCAATATCCAGGCCAGCGATATTGATCTGATCATCGTCGCAACCTCGACGCCGGACATGGTGTTCCCGTCGACCGCCGCCATCCTGCAGAACAAGCTGGGCATTGCCAATGGCTGCCCGGTGTTTGACATGCAGGCAGTGTGCAGTGGCTTCGTCTATGCGCTGACGGTGGCGGACTCGATGATCAAGTCCGGCAGCGCCAAGCGTGTGCTGGTGGTGGGTGCCGAGGTATTCAGCCGCATTCTCGACTTCAATGACCGCACCACCTGCGTGCTGTTTGGCGATGGCGCCGGCGCCGTGGTGCTGGAAGCCTCTGACAAGCCGGGCATTCTGGCGACCGAGCTGCATGCCGATGGCAGCCATGTCGACATTCTGTGTGTGCCGGGCAATGTCTCGGGCGGCCAGGTGATTGGTTCGCCACTGCTGCGCATGGATGGCCAGGCCGTGTTCAAGCTCGCCGTTGGTGTGCTGGACAAGGCTGCACGCGCTGCACTCGAAAAAGCCAGGATGCAGGAAGCCGATATCGATTGGCTGATCCCGCACCAGGCCAACCTGCGCATCATGATGAGCACGGCGCGCAAGCTCAAGCTTGCCCCTGAGAAGGTGGTCGTCACGGTGGACCAGCATGGCAACACCTCGGCAGCCTCGATCCCGCTGGCGCTGGACCATGCAGTGCGCAGCGGCCAGGTCAAGCCTGGGCAGAATGTGATGCTGGAAGGCGTGGGCGGTGGCTTCACCTGGGGTGCGGTGCTGCTGACGATGTAGCATGGCTCGGCGTAGCCGAGACCGCTGTCATCCGCCAATTGATAAAAAACTGATTGAACCGAGACATGAGCGCTTTTGCATTTGTATTTCCGGGCCAAGGCTCGCAGTCCGTGGGCATGCTCGATGCCTGGGGTGGCCACCCTGCCGTCGTTCAGGCGCTGCAAGAGGCCTCGGATGCGCTGGGTGAAGACCTGGGCGCGCTGATCCAGAACGGCCCCAAGGAAACGCTGGCACTGACTGCCAACACCCAACCGGTGATGCTGGTCGCTGGTGTGGCCGCATGGCGTGTCTGGCAGGCCGAAGGCGGCGCCATGCCGATGGCCGTTGCTGGCCACTCGCTGGGCGAGTATTCCGCACTGGTAGCTGCTGGTGTGTTGACCCTGAGCCAGGCCGCACCGCTGGTGCGCCTGCGTGGTGCCGCCATGCAAGAGGCCGTGCCTGTGGGTGCTGGCGCGATGGCTGCCGTGCTGGGCCTGGATGCCGACAAGGTCAAGGCCGTGTGCGCCCAGGTGACTGCCCAACTGGGCGGCGCTGAGGTCGTCGAGGCGGTGAACTTCAACGACCCAGGCCAGACGGTCATCGCCGGCTCCAAGGCCGCGGTGGAAGCGGCCAGCCTGGCCGTGAAGGAAGCGGGTGCCAAGCGCGCGCTGCCGCTGCCGGTGTCGGCACCTTTCCACTCCAGCCTGATGAAGCCTGCCGCCGAAAAGCTCAAGCTGGCCTTGGCTGAGCTGCAACTGGCGGCGCCCCAGATTCCTGTGCTCAACAATATCGATGTGGCGATGCCGACCGATGCCGATGCCATCCGTGATGCGCTGTACCGTCAGGCCTTTGGCCCCGTGCGTTGGGTCGAGTGTGTGCAGCGCCTGCGTGCGCTGGGCGCCACCCACCTGGTCGAATGCGGCCCGGGCAAGGTGCTGACCGGCATGACCAAGCGCATCGACCCTGAACTCGTGGGTGTGGCTCTGTACGACCCCGCCACTTTGCAAGAAACCAAAGAAGCCATCGCATGACTGAAACCACCTCAACAGCCAAAGTTGCCCTGGTTACCGGCGCATCGCGCGGTATTGGCGCAGCCATTGCCCAGGCGCTCGGCGCTGCCGGCTACCAGGTGATCGGCACGGCAACCACCGAAGACGGCGCTGCCAAGATCTCGCAAGCGCTGTCGGCCTTTGCCGGCTCGCGTGGCGTGGCCCTGGATGTGAACGATGGCGCTGCCGTCGAAGCGCTGATCGACAGCCTGGTCAAGACCCAGGGCGGCCTGCATGTGCTGGTCAACAACGCCGGTATCACCCGCGACACCCTGGCCATGCGCATGAAGGATGATGACTGGGATGCCGTGCTGGGCACCAATCTGAAGGCGGTGTTCGGCGCCAGCCGCGCTGCCATCCGTCCGATGATGAAGCAGCGTTTTGGCCGTATCATCAGCATCACCAGTGTGGTGGGCGCATCCGGCAATGCCGGTCAGGCCAACTACGCGGCCGCCAAGGCGGGCGTGGCAGGTATGACGCGCTCGCTGGCCAAGGAGCTGGGCAGCCGTGGCATTACGGTCAACTGCGTGGCGCCTGGTTTCATCGAGACCGATATGACGGCCCAGTTGCCCGAAGAGCAGAAGAAAGCTCTGCAGTCGCAGATTGCCTTGGGCAAGCTGGGACAGCCGCAAGACATTGCCAACGCTGTGGTCTATTTGGCCTCAGACGGTGCCGGTTATGTGACCGGACAGGAGTTGCATGTCAATGGCGGCATGTATATGTAAATTTGACGAAAGTTGAATGCCGTTTCCTCGCGACGGCAAGTTGCACTCAGGTATTGCTGAAGCAGCTAGAATCGCGGGTTCATTCACAACCCCCAGAGGGAAACCATGAGCGATATCGAAGCACGTGTCAAGAAAATCATCGCCGAACAACTCGGCGTGGAAGAGTCTCAAGTAACGAACGAAAAGGCCTTTGTGGCCGACCTGGGCGCTGACTCGCTGGACACCGTGGAACTGGTGATGGCTTTGGAAGATGAGTTCGAAATCGAGATCCCTGACGAAGACGCAGAGAAGATCACGACGGTGCAGAACGCCATCGACTACGCCAACAGCCACCAAAAGGCTTAATTGATTGCGCATGCACTTGGCGCCCTCGTGGCGCAAGTGTCTTGCAGCCAATCTTCCGAGAGATCAACAAGAAAGTTGTAACGCATGAGTCGCCGTCGCGTCGTCGTGACTGGTCTGGGTTGCATCAGCCCCGTGGGTAACACGGTTGCTGAAGCCTGGTCCAACATTTTGGCCGGTCAATCCGGCATTGACCTCATTACCAAGTTCGACACCACTGATTTCAGCTGCAAGATTGCAGGTGAGGTGAAGGGTTTTGACCTTGAGTCCTATATGAGTGCCAAGGAAGCACGCACGATGGACTCCTTCATTCATTACGGCATTGCCGCTGCCCAAGAGGCAGTGAAAGACGCCGGCCTGCCTTTGGGCGAGGCATTGGATGAAGAGCTCGCAACTCGTATTGGCTGTGTGATCGGTTCGGGTATCGGTGGTTTGCCACTGATCGAGAACACGCACGGTGAATATGAGCGCCGTGGTGCGCGCCGCATCACGCCTTTCTTTGTTCCCGCGTCCATTATCAATATGGTCGCAGGTCATGTATCGATGCGTTTTGGCTTCAAAGGCCCGAACCTGTCGGTGGTGACTGCTTGCACGACAGGTTTGCACTGCATTGGTGAAGCCGGTCGCATGATTGAATACGGCGATGCCGACGTCATGATTGCAGGTGGTACCGAAGCCACTGTTTCTCCGTTGGGTGTGGGTGGGTTCGCCGCAATGCGCGCGCTGTCCACACGCAATGACGATCCCAAGGCGGCATCGCGCCCCTGGGACAAGGGCCGTGACGGCTTTGTGCTGGGTGAGGGCGCCGGTATTGTGGTGCTCGAAGAGTACGAACACGCCAAGGCCCGTGGTGCCAAGATCTATGCCGAGTTGCTGGGTTATGGCATGAGCGCTGACGCCGGTCACATGACCGCGCCCAACATGGACGGCCCACGCCGCGCCATGCTGGCCGCTCTGCGCAATGCAGGCGTCAATGCCGACCAGGTGGACTACCTCAATGCCCACGGCACGTCCACGCCGCTGGGAGACCTCAACGAGACCAATGCCATCAAGGCGGCCATGGGCGACCATGCCAAGAAGCTGGTGGTCAGCTCGACCAAATCTATGACCGGCCATTTGCTCGGTGGTGCTGGCGGCCTGGAGAGCGTCTTTACCGTCATGGCATTGAAGGACCAGAAGATTCCCCCGACCATCAACCTGGTGGACCAGGATCCGGAATGCGATCTGGACTACTGTGCGAACACCGCGCGTGATGCCAAGCTGGAAATCGCCGTCAAGAACAACTTCGGTTTTGGCGGCACCAACGGTACCCTGGTGTTCAAACGGGTTTGATGGTGCTTGGCGCCTAGTGCGCCACAGCTCTCAAGCTTGGATAAGGCCTCTGTTACAGAGGCCTTAGTTGTTTTTGCGCCGTCACAGTTTTGATGGCACCTCATCTTCAACACGGGGTTTGCCCTGCGGGATCGCTGATGACTGCATTGCAGAATGGGGCGATGCCTCAGTCAATTGCCGCCCAGCCATGCCCCACCGTCACTCACCTGCTTTGATGGCGCTGCAGTCCTTTGCGCTGCCAAGCCCGGTGCGCATTCGTCTGCTGCTGGCCAGTTGGCTGGGGATGGTCACCGTGCTATGCCTGGTCTGGATGCATGCATCCGCCCCATCGGCGCTACCGCGTGCAGCGGCGGTGCTGGTGTTGGCGCTGGCCGCCGGACTGGCCTGGCGCATGCCGCTGTGGCCGCAGGGAACTTGTTTGTGCTGGACTGGCTCTCAGTGGTGCCTTGGACGAGGCCTATTGGCGCTTGAGCGGCGGCAGGAGCTCCGGCAACTGACCGTGCTGATGGATGGGCAATCGTGGATATTGCTGCTGGCCCAAGGGCTGCAAACACCGGGCCGCAGACAGTGGCTGCTTGTGGCGAAAGCCGCTAATCCAGAGCGTTGGCCGGATATTCGTCGGGTTTTATACTCGTCCCTTGCCGCTGATACGCAAGACATCCACCCGATGTAGCCTACAGCTGAACAACCACAACAATAGCTGCAAGCTTGTAGCGCCAAGAGGGCCTCTTTTATGACGGGAACGCCAACGGCCAGTACCCCGAATGCAAATGACAGCGATCTGCACCTGGTGCAGCGCACGGTGGCAGGAGATCAAAAAGCCTATGGTCTGCTGGTGCTCAAGTACCAGCGCCGTATTGAGCGCCTGATCGGGCGCATGGTGCGCGATGTGGATCTGGTGCCCGATCTGGCCCAGGAAACCTTTTTGCGCGCCTACCGCGCGCTGCCGCAGTTCCGGGGAGATGCGCAGTTCTACACCTGGCTGTACCGGATCGCCGTCAACACCGCCAAAAAAGCGATGGTCGAGCTCAGCCGCAATCCGGTGATGACCGAGAGTGCGCTGCGCGGAAAAGACGATGACGATGAAACTTATGTGCCCGGGCGCGAACTAACGACCGATGAGACGCCTGAAACGGTGATTGCAGCCCAGGAAATTGCCCAGGCGGTCAACACGGCGATGGACGCGCTGCCCGAAGACCTGCGACAGGCTATCGTGTTGCGTGAGATTGAAGGCATGTCTTATGAAGACATTGCCGCTGCGATGGATTGTCCCATCGGTACGGTACGGTCGCGTATTTTCCGCGCCCGCGAGGCGATTTCCGCCAAGGTAAAGCCCATGCTTGAACGCCAGTCTGGCAAGCGTTGGTAGCTGATTTGAGTGTGATGACTGGCTGCAAGGGCCTGGGGCCCGCTAGGAAAATGGCTATGAATCTCGAAAACCAAGCATTGAACAAGAGCACGCAGGCAGCCTGTGAGCAGCTGTCCGCCTGGGTCGATGGTGAACTGGACAACCAAACGCTTGGCCAACTGCTGGCTGAGCTGCCCGAGTTGGCCGACGATGAGGCCTGCTACGCCTCCGTGCAGTCCTACCAGGTCATTGGTGATCTGATGCGTTCGGCCCATGCGCCGTGCTCCGACAGCCTGGCGTTCCTGGATGCGCTGAATGCAAAGATTGCGCTGGAGCCGCCTTTGGTGGCTCAGGGCCAGCCGGCGCCAGGCGCTGTGGCTGTGCCGGCCGTGGCCGCTGCCGCTGCGCAGACCGTCCAGCCTGCCGCTGCCGTGCAGGATGCCGCCAACCACTCCGTTTTCCGCTGGAAGATGGTGGCCGGCTTTGCCACCGTGGCTGCTGTGGCGATGGTGGGCTGGAACAGCATGGGATTGCTGGCTGGAGGCGCAGGTGGCAACGCGCAGCAGCTGGCAAGTGGTGCTGCACCGCAAGTGGTAGCTTCTGCTGCATCTTCCAGGCCTGCTGCCAATGCGCAAGGTCTGATTGAGCAGCAAGTGACAGTGGGGCAGAACTCCACCATCATGCTGCGCGATCCTCGCCTCGATGAAGTGCTTGCTGCACGTGGTCAGATTGGTGTCACTGCCAACCTGCAGATGCCAGCTGGCTTCTTGCGCAACGCCACCTTCAACGCGGAAAAGCGCAGCGATGGCTGCGGAGACAAAGCTTCGCGTCTGTGCTGATCAGGCGCTCGCCCTTCAAAAAACACCTGCTTGCAGGTGTTTTTTTATGCCTTTCAGCCGTCGAGCCTTGAAACCTGTGTTTTGCTGCCTATCTGAGGGTGATGCACGCTTGGAACCTTGAGGCCTATTGCCCCTCCAATTGCGGCACGGCACCATTGCAGGGCGTTTGAATCGCTAAAAAATGCGGTGCCGCCATATTGTCAAATTGAGGAGTGATATGTCTCTAAAGCGTTGGAAGCCTTTTCAGATCAGTGCGCTGGCGGCCATCCTGTCCGTCAGCAGTGCAATGATGCTGCCGGCAGCAGCCCAGACCCCCGCACCTGCCGTGGTGCGTGGCCTGCCTGATTTCACCGACCTGGTTGACCAGGTGGGCCCATCGGTGGTCAATATCCGCACGATGGAAAAGGTCTCCAACCGCCAAAGCCAAAGCGGCCTCGATCCCGAGATGCTGGAGTTCTTCAAGCGCTTTGGTTTGCCCGTGCCCAATGTTCCTCGGCAGCAGCGCCCCCAGCGGCCAGGTACTGACGGCGATGAGGTGCCCAGTGGCCTGGGCTCGGGCTTCATCCTGACGGCTGATGGCTATGTGATGACCAATGCGCATGTGGTCGATGGCGCCGATGAAGTCATCGTGACCCTGACCGACAAACGCGAGTTCAAGGCCAAGATCGTGGGTGCCGACAAGCGCACCGATGTGGCCGTGGTGAAGATCGATGCCACTGGCCTGCCCGCCGTCAAGATTGGTGACGTGAACCGCCTGCGCGTGGGCGAATGGGTGATGGCCATTGGCTCGCCCTTTGGGCTGGAAAACTCGGTGACCGCAGGCATTGTGTCGGCCAAGCAGCGCGACACCGGTGATTACCTGCCCTTTATCCAGACCGACGTGGCCATCAACCCCGGCAACTCCGGCGGCCCGCTGCTGAACATGCGTGGCGAGGTCGTGGGTATCAACAGCCAGATCTACTCGCGTTCGGGCGGCTTCATGGGGATCTCGTTCTCGATCCCGATTGATGAAGCGGTGCGCGTGAGCGACCAGCTGCGCGCCACCGGCCGCGTGGTGCGCGGCAAGATCGGTGTGCAAATCTCCACCGTGAACAAGGATATAGCTGAATCGATCGGCCTGGGCAAGGCCCAGGGCGCGATGGTGACGGGTGTCGAAGGCGGCTCGCCTGCGGAGAAAGCCGGCGTGGAAGCGGGTGACATCATCACCAAGTTTGATGGCAAGCCATTGGAAAAGCTCGCGGATCTGCCACGCTGGGTGGGCAATACCAAACCCGGTTCGAAGAGCACCGTCACGGTGTTCCGCCGTGGCAAGACCCTGGATCTCCCGATCACCATCATCGAGATTCCATCGGATGCGAGCGCAGACGCTGCAGCGGCCAGCAAAGAGCCAGAGAAGGCCAAGCCCTCCAGCGCTGCCCAGCAGCTGGGCCTGGTGGTCACCGATCTGACCGATGCACAGCGCAAGTCCATGCACCTCAAGGGCGGTGTGCAGATCGTGTCGGCGGATGAGGCTGCTGCCCGTGCCGGGCTGAAGCAAGGCGATGTGATCCTGGGTATTGCCAACACCGAGATCAATGACGTCAAGCAGTTTGACGCTGCGGTGGCCAAGGCCGACAAGTCCAAGCCCGTCAACGTGCTGTTCCGCCGGGGTGAGTGGACGCAGTATGTGCTGATTCGTCCGACCAAGTAAGCCAGCACGCCATAGTTGCTGTGCTGATGACAAGCCGGTCTCCATGATGGAGATCGGCTTTTTTCATGGGTCGGTGTGGCGGTGACCAGGCGCCGCTCCAGCAACGAAAAAGCCTCAGAGCATTGCTGCTCTGAGGCTTTACGTTTGGTGCGGCTGGCAGGAATCGAACCCACGACCCCTTGGTTCGTAGCCAAGTACTCTATCCAGCTGAGCTACAGCCGCTAAGCTTTCGATTATAGCATGCAAATTTGAACCATTTCCAGATTTTTTTGGTCCGTTGAACCAAGCGGTCTGGGCCAGGGACTGGTTGGGCCAGCCAGCTCTTGGCCATTCTCTCCGTTGATGGCATGCAGATATCACGGCGAATGGCCTGTAGCGCTCCGAGTGAACGTAGTACATATTCACTATTTTTGGGGATTGACCGTTTGTAGGCGCAGTCCGATAGTTAGCCATATTGTTAATTTCTGTATATGGCTGCTGAAATGAGGTTATACAGGCTTTCGATCTTGGGGTGGTTGCTGGCTTTGGGCTGCGTGCTGATGCATGCCCTGCCTGCTGCTGCATCGACCAAAGATGCGCCAGAGGACGACAACCTGCTGCGCTCGCAGCAAGTATTGGCCGATGGCCGTGTAGTTCTGCCTGGCACCGATGCGCTCGCTCCAGCGCTTGGCAGTGCGCAAGATGACGAGACGGTTTTCCACCGTGTACGACACGGCATGGGTGCCGTGAGCGAGCAAGCGGCCGGCGTTTGGTCCAGGCCCACTCCCAAGCTGGGCGGCCTGATGCTCGTCTTGCTGACAGTGTTTGCACTGGTACTTGGGCTTCTAAGCCTGCGCTGGCACCGCGAAACAGCGCAATGACCCCGGGAGCTGCCATGCCAGGCATCTGCCCAATCATCACAACATCCGTTTGTCTGTTGAATCGATGATGCCCTTCATTTTTTGAAACGGCTATGCGCCAAGGGTATCGTCTGGCAGGGGTGCCATGCCGCACTAGTCTTGGACGCCAGCTTGCGGCGACCTTTCTCGGACTGCCGGGCCGATCCAGGCTTTGCCGATAGGGTGGTCGTTAGGCGCTGCAGGCAATGGCTCCTCCGGCTTTGTGGGCGCTGTCGACAAGGGGGTGGCTTGTTAGCCTAGCCTGTGAGAGTACCGCTGTCTGTAGCGCGTGCTGTGGATCCCTAAGGCTTTGTCTGGCGCACTACTGCCTGCTGCTTTTGGCGGCGCGCAAATAGCATCCCTGCCCCACCCAGGCTGAGAGACAGCAGCAACAAGCTGCCGTAATCTGAGGCAGGAACCGCTTTGACAGATGCCCCCCCGTTATCGTCGTCTCTGACCAGCACCTGTGCGGGAGTGCCTGCTGGCTCATAGCTGCCTGCAACAGTTGCTGGCGCGATCGACAGCTCTGCAAGGACGTCGCCGTCATTCGGGTCGGTATTGGGGGTTGCCACGATGGTGCAGGTTGCCATCGAAGCACCCGCAGGTATGGTGATGTTCTGTGGGCAGGAGGTGCTGTAGCGTGGATTGGCTGCGGGAAGATTCAAGTTCACGCTGAGCCCTTGCGCAGGGGCCGCTTGCGAGAGCGTCAATGTGCAGGTGCTGACCTGGTTGACAGAATCAAACAGCTCAGCAGGCGTGCAGGCAACGCTGACGGTAGGGGCCAGCAACGTGGATTGCAGATACCAGTTATTGCCTACCTTGTTCAAGGTATAGCTGAAGCCACCAGCACTGATGCTGCCGCCCTCCAGGCTAAACACCGCATCGGATGCGCCATCGACCTTGACCACCAAAATGCCATTGCCGCTGGTGACGGCGCCCAATCCGTTGGCATTCACGATGCGCAAGGTGCTGGCTCCGCTGGTGCTGCCGTTGACTTCCAGCACATCAGACGCAGAGTTGCTGTCGCCGAGCACCGTGTCGAGTACCACCACACTGCTGGCTGTGCCACTGAAGTTGCCTGTGAGCGTAAGGCGATCATCTGCAGCCGCGCTGGCATCCGCTAGGCTGATGGTGCCCGCACTCGCAATGCTGCCATACACGCTGAACGTACCTTGGGCAGCGCTGGCATTGAGTGTGGCAGCACCATCGATATTGAGCTGGGCCGCTGCGCCGCTTTCGAACAGCGAGCCGCTGAGCTGCAAGCTTGCCGCATTGGCGAGGTGGATGGTTTCCCAAAGGGTCAGGTTGCTTCCGTTGGCAAGGTTGTTGCTGCCGGTGAAACCGCGCATGGCCAGACCATCCAGGGTCAAGATGTCGTTGCCCGCACCACCATCAAACTGGGGAGCTTGCGACACATCCACGCCTGCAGCCAAGGTGAGGGCGTCGTCACCCTCATCCATGGCCGTGATGCCGACGAGCGCTCCCCCGCTCGCCTGCATGCTGTCATTGCCCATGCCCATATTGATGTTGCCGGTTATCGAGCCGCCGGTGTGGATCAGCGTGTCGGCCCCGCCACTTAAAAACACGGGTCCGCTCACGGTTCCTGCGTTGTTCAGATGCACGGGCACGTCCTGATAGGCCAGTACGGCGTAACTTTGTGCATCCGAGCGAATGATGCCACTGGCACTGTTGTTGATGGTTTGCAAGGCCGTCAAGCCTGCCGCAGAAGGGAGCACCATCACCGCTGCTCTGAACGCAGGGTCCGGAATGGCAGTGCTGGACTTGATCTCCAACAGTCCGCTGTTATCAATCGTAGCTGGATTGGTGTTACTGGCAGCACCCGATTGGGCGGCATACACATAATTGCTGGGGCTGTCGACGATCACGCTGCCGGTGTTGTTGATGCGAGAGAGTCCGGTGCTGTTGGCGTAACCAATGACGCCTATGCCTCCTATCGCAGACGTTGCCCCTGCACTGGTATTGACCACGCTGACGCTGCCGCTATTTTCGACCAGGGAATTGGCCGTTGCGCGCTGGTAAATGCCTGTACTGCCGACTGTGCGGGTTGGATGGGTGTTGGTGACATTGATTTGCCCGGAATTGCTGGTGCTGCCACTCCCGCCGCTTGCAGGCGCCCACATGCGCGGCTGAAAGCCGTTGGTAAAAGCGTCCGCCGAAGACTGGAAATTCACCACGCCCGTATTGGTCACTGTGAAATTTTGCGCCAACACCTCTATCACATTGTTCGAAACACTCGCGCCGGTTGCCGTATTGGTGAAAGAAATGCTGCCACTGTTGGTCACCGTCGCCTGACTATTTGCGGCCCCTGCTGCCAGCGCCACCACATCCAATCCACTATTGGTCAGCGCAGGGCTAGCCGTAGTCATGACGAGGCTGGCGCCCGCTTCATTGCGGAAGCTGGCAGCGCTGAAATTGTTGTTGTTCAGATAGCCTATATTGGCCAGCGCTCTGCCACCTCCCGCCGGTAGTAGATAGAGCGCATTATCCCAGGTCATCCTGCCTTGATTGATAACCGACACACCGTTTGCCGCTGTCTCAACCGCATAGATCAATCCGACACTGGCGCCATTCAGCGTCATGTCACCTGTGGCATTGTTGGTGAGTTGAACGTTTGCCGCATTGATCCGGTACTGGCCTGTCGTTGTGCTGCTGCACAAAACCGAGCCCCCTGCGGTGCCCATGGGCGAGGGCGGTGAGCATGCGGCCCAGCTGGTCAAGGGCAGCGCAAATGCCCCATATGCTGTTGCTACAAAAGCCTTGAGTCCCCAATGCAAAGGAACTCGAACAGATGTGGGCATATAGTTCATGCGCCCTAAATTACCAGTTTTGTGTATCCCTTTGTTAATATTTTAGCTATTGAATGGCGCGTATTTAAGATGGGTCTCTATTTTGTAAACCGCTTTTAGGCGCTCAAATGGTTGTGATTGCATCTTGTCTTGGTGCTGGGTAACCAGAGTGCCCATATGCAGACCATGAGCATTGGGATAAATGAAGCAGCTGCGAGGTAATGATCCGGATAGCACCAAGATGCAACCAGTGCGAGTGAATACAAAACGGCCGTTGCAACCAGCACGCGGCCCACAAGCCGCCAGAAAAATCGCTGGTGGGGCAGGAGCGCCCCGGTGGCTCCCAATAGCAATATGAACAGTGAAATCAGAAAGTTGTTGGCAATAGGAATCATGATGGCATCCGCATCACTGGGATACACGCCGCTGCTTAAATTGGCACTCAAGACCCATGTTGCAAGGATATTGGCCAATAGCACGGAGGCGAGAATCAGGCCAATCGTCTGGAGTCTGGATGTGGGCTTTGGAAGTTGCATTCATCCATGCTAAAAGTCCTGTGTGTGCAGAAATTGAACTGGGAGTGAGGCGGATGTGAAGCCATGTGGGGCATCTGAAACCATCCGCATCGGCCATGTGCCAATCTCGACTGACAGGGGGGCAGACAGACAGGCCCATGCATCCGGGGCTAGCGCTGAGCCAGGGCCTTACCGTCCTGTGACATCGTCCGCAAATGGCGTTCCACACGCAGGAAGACCACGATCATCATCAAGAATACAAATGACCACAGCAGCACGGTGAAAACCAGCAGGTTGCTGGGTTCAATCAGACGCTGCAGCCAGCCGGATGTTGGCGTCTGCATGTCGCTCTCACCCGCCTTGGCGCTGAACACCATGTTGTAGTTGAGCAGCAGGTTGCTGACGGCAATGGATGCGGTCTGCTTGCTGATGCCAGCCTGCACCTGAGGGTCCGCCAGCAGGGTCTTGAGCGCCGCAGGCGCGCCCAGCACGAAGGCGCGGCCTGCGTCATAGTTGTAGCTGCTGATGATGCTGCGGGTCTGGTTCAGCAGCGCCTCGCCAATGCTGGTGGGCTGGGGCTCCCAGCCATCGCCATCGGCTGCCTCGGCAGCGGCAGATGCCGCAGTGGCCGCGTCCATCGCGGCGATGTCGTTGCCGGCCTGCTCCTTGGCATGCATGGCCTCTACCAGTGCGGGCAGTGGCTGCGCGGGCGCCAAGCCTCGTTCGCTGTTGTCGTCTTCAAGCTTCTTGCGCTGTACCGGATTGCGTTCAATGGCCGCACGTACCAGCGTATCGACTTCTGCAAATGCTGCTACGACGGCAGTATCTGATGCCAGCTTGCCATCGTGTACGACCTGGCTGGAATCACCATAGCCAAAGTCGGAATAGGTGATCTTCTTCAGCTCTTCGTCGCTGATTTTGAGTGCGGCCCAGTCACGGCCTTTGTGCATTTCTTCTGCGGCGGTCTCGGAGGAGGGTTTGTGGGCAGCTCCCCAGCTCCACAGCGCAAAGTTGAACAAGGTGAACAACACGAGTACCACCATCACCAGCCGCATCAGGTAGAGCAGCGCACTTTCTATTTTTCCGAGCATTTATTCCATCTCTCATCAATTTTCAAAACCCGTGAGTGTGGCATGGGGTTTGGAGGCGATGACGGTTATTGCTCATTGCTATGGTTACTGATTGTTTATTGCCCCGTGGGCGCTGTCCAGAGCCGGCGGCGGGGAGAAGTGGCAGTAATCACAGTTGATTATTGAAGTCTCGAATGAGCCATGCAGTCGAGATGATCTGCACGATGAAGCCTATCCTGTAACTCGCGATTGCGCTGGTTCAGCCGTACCCGTTTTCCGTTCAACTCTCCTCCTTGCCCGCATTCTGCTGCGCATCAATCGCCTTCATGTTGTCCAGCAGCTTGAGCAGGTAGTGCAGGGTGTGCACCATGTCATTGCTCGAGAAGCCCTCCAGCGCCTGCTCGTAATAACGGCCAATCGACTCGGCCGCATCGTGCTGCCACACCTGTTGCCCGGCAGGGGTGAGCTGCACCAGGCGCGAGCGTTTGTCCACCGGATCAGGCACGCTGTGCACATAGCCTGCGGCCTCCATGCGTGACAGCAGGCCGGTCAGGTTCTGGCGGCTCACCAACAGATAGCGCGCCAACTCCCCCATGCCCATGCCTTCTGCGGTTTCTGGCCGTGACAGGGCACCCATTACCGCCCATTGCTGTGTGGTCAGGCCCTGGGCTTCCACTGCCTTGGTACCTGTTTTATGCAACATGTTGGCGCATTGGTAGAGCTTGAAGTACAGCCGGTTGGCCAGATCGGTGCGCAGCTGGTTCGGGTTTTCTCTAGGATTTTTGGCGGTTTTGCTCATGATTCGGATATTGCCATGGCACGGCATTTGTGTAAATATATTGTCTAATTAAACGATGCAGTACGCAAGAAAGGTGGAATCATGGCACGTTTTGATGGGCAACATGTTGTAGTAACGGGTGGCGGTGGCGGCATTGGGGGTGCCACCTGCAAACGCTTTGCCGGCGAAGGCGCCCGGGTCACCGTGCTCGACAAGCAGCTGGGCGCGGCGCAGGCGGTGGCCGATGCGATTGCAGCGGCAGGCGGACAGGCGCAAGCGCTGGCCTGTGACATCACGGACCGAGCCAGTGTGGATGCCGCCGTGCAGCAGGCCGAGCAGTGGGCGGCCATCGATGTACTGGTCAACAACGCGGGCTGGGATGTGTTCAAACCCTTCACCAAGACCAATGAACGGGAATGGCAGCAGCTCATTGCCATCAACCTGGTAGGCGCCTTGCACATGCACCATGCGGTGCTGCCGCGCATGGCAGAGCGCAAGGCAGGGCGTGTCGTCAATATCGCGTCTGACGCGGCGCGCGTGGGCTCTTCGGGCGAGGCCGTGTATGCCGCCTGCAAGGGCGGGCTGGTGGCGCTGTCCAAGACCCTGGCGCGTGAGCATGCCCGCCACAACATCACCGTGAATGTGGTCTGCCCCGGCCCGACGGACACCGCCTTGTTTGCCAGCTACAAGGAGGGCGCGGGCAACCCCGACAAGCTGCTCGACGCCTTTAACCGCGCGATCCCGCTGGGCCGCATCGGCCAGCCCGAGGACTTGCCCGGCGCCATCCTGTTCTTTGCCTCCAGCGATGCCGCGTATGTGACCGGCCAGGTCATCAGCGTATCGGGCGGCCTCACGATGGCCGGTTGAAGGCCCCCCAATCACAAGGAGACTGACATGGAATTCGAAGACATCCTCTACGAAGTGCGCAACCACGTGGCCTGGATCACCATCAACCGGCCCGAGAAGATGAATGCCTTTCGCGGCACCACCTGTGACGAGCTGATCCGCGCGCTGAACAAGGCCGGCTACGACCGGAGTGTGGGCTGCATCGTGCTGGCCGGCGCGGGCGACAAGGCGTTTTGCACCGGTGGCGACCAGTCGGCACATGACGGCAACTACGATGGCCGTGGCACCATTGGCCTGCCGATGGAAGAGCTGCACGACGCCATCCGCAATGTGCCCAAGCCGGTGATTGCCCGCGTGCAGGGCTATGCGATTGGCGGCGGCAATGTGCTGTGCACCATCTGCGATCTGACGATCTGCTCCGACAAGGCCATCTTTGGCCAGGTAGGGCCCAAGATGGGCTCGGTCGACCCCGGCTATGGCACGGCGTTCCTGGCGCGCGTGGTGGGCGAGAAAAAGGCGCGCGAGATCTGGTACCTGAACAAGCGCTATTCCGGCGAGGAGGCAGTCGCCATGGGCCTGGCCAATATCTGCGTGGCGCCGGAGCAGCTCGATGCCACCGTGCAGGAATGGGCCGAGACCATCTGCGAGCGCAGCCCCACCGCAATTGCGATTGCCAAGCGCAGCTTCAACATGGACACCGCGCACCAGGCGGGCATTGCCGGCATGGGCATGTACGCGCTCAAGCTGTATTACGACACCGACGAGTCGCGCGAAGGCGTGGCTGCGCTCAAGGAAAAGCGCAAGCCCGATTTTCGCAAACACACCAAATAACGCAGCCTGCCGCAAGAGGTGTCCATGAATCCGTACCTGAACGATGACTTGATGACCCTGGCCGTATCGGTGCGCCGGTTTGCTGATGCGCGCGTGGCGCCCGGCTTTCTGGAGCGCGACCGGACCCGTGTGCTGGACCGCAGCCTGATGCGCGAGATGGGCGCGATGGGCCTGATTGCGCCCGAGCTGCCCGAGCAACTGGGCGGGCAGGGCCTGGGTTGCCTGGCTGCCGGCGTGGTGCATGAGGAGCTGGCGCGTGCCGATCTGAGCATGTCCTATGTGCCGCTGCTGGCATCGCTCAATGCGCAGATCCTGGCTGCCCATGGCCAGCCGGATGTGGCGGGGCCTTGGTTGCAGAAAATGGTGGCGGGCGAGGCGCTGTGCGCCATTGCGCTGACCGAACCCCGGGGCGGTTCCGACGCCGCCAGCCTGCGCCTGCGCATCGAGCGCAATGCAGAAGGCTATGTGCTCAACGGCGAGAAGACCTCCATCTCCGCCGCAGACCAGTGCGATATCGCCGTGGTGTTTGGCCGCACCGGCACGGTGGAATCAGGCGCGCATGGCGTGACGGCGCTGCTGGTGCCGATGGACCTGCCCGGCATCACACGCAGCCGTTTCGACTGCCATGGCCAGCGCGCCATTGGCCGGGGCTCGCTGTTCTTTGACAACGTGCGTGTGCCGCTCTCGCACCGCCTGGGCGATGAGAACCAGGGCTTTGTGCAGGTGATGCAGGGCTTTGACTATTCGCGCGCGCTGATTGGCCTGCAGGTGCTGGCCGTGGCGCGTGCGGCGCTTGACGATGCCTGGCAGTACGTCACCCAGCGCCAGGCCTTTGGCAAGCCCTTGTCGGCCTTCCAGGGGGTGTCGCACCCGCTGGCGGATTTTGATACGCAGGTCAGCGCCGCACGCCTTTTGTGCCTGCAGGCGCTGTGGCTCAAGGACCAGGGCAAGCCCCACAGTGCCGAGGCGGCGATGTGCAAATGGTGGGCGCCCAAGCTGGCCTACGACTGCATCCACCAGTGCCTCTTGATGTTTGGCCATGGCGGCTACGACCGGGGTGTGATGGAGCAGCGCCTGCGCGATGTGCTGGGCTTTCAGATCGGTGACGGTACGGCCCAGATCATGAAAACCATCATCGCCCGCGACCGGGCGGGCAGGCAGGCGGTGCCCGCATAGCCATCGTGATGTGCTCCCAAGCGCAGCCACAAGCGCGGAGCCCCAACCCACAGGAGACAAGCATGGAATTTGATGCCGTATTGCTGGCGCCGCGCCGCGCGCAGATGCGCAGCCAGGGCTGGTGGCGCGACACCACCATCAACGAAGCGCTGGACCAGGCCGCGCAGCAGTGGCCCGACCGCTTGGCGCTGGTGGCGCAGCGCTCGGGCGAGGGTGCTGCGCAGTCCTTCAACTACGCGCAGCTGGCCCGCATGGCCGACCGCGTGGCCATCGGTTTGTGGCGGCTGGGTGTGCGGCCTGCCGATGTGGTGGCCTGCCAGTTGCCCAATGTCTGGCAGTTCACGGTGCTGTACCTGGCATGCGCACGCATCGGCGCAGTGCTCAATCCCTTGATGCCGATCTTTCGCGAGCGCGAGTTGCTGTTCATGCTCGGCCATGGGGAGGCCAAGCTGATTGTGGTGCTCAAGGACTTTCGCAACCTGGACTACGAGGCGATGCTCAAAGGCATTCAGACCCAATTGCCCCAGCTTCAGCACGTGGTCGCCATTGGTGGTGCCGGTGCAGACAGCTTTGAGGCGCTGCTTGCCGAGCCCGCATGGGAGCGCGATGCGGACGCCGCGCAGATCCTGGGGTGCCACCGGACCCCGCCCGATGCCATCACCCAGCTCATCTACACCAGCGGCACCACGGGCGAGCCTAAGGGGGTGATGCACTCTTCCAACACCTTGATGGCCAACATCCATGCGTACGCCGAGCGCCTGGCCCTGGGCCGCGACGAGGTGGTGCTGATGGCCTCGCCGATGGCGCACCAGACCGGCTTCATGTACGGGCTGATGATGCCGGTGATGCTGGGCGCGGCGGCGGTGTTGCTGGATGTGTGGAACGCCGCCACGGCCGCGCAGCTGATCCGGCAATGGCGCTGTAGCTTCACGATGGCATCCACGCCATTTCTGGCAGATCTGTCGCGTGAGGTGGCGACCAGCGGGGCCGTGCCCAGTCTGCGCAGCTTTCTGTGCGCTGGCGCGCCCATCCCCGGGCCCTTGGTGGAGCAGGCGCAGACGGCTTTGGGCGCGCAGATCATCTCGGCATGGGGCATGTCGGAGAACGGCGCTGTGACCACCACCTTGCCTGGCGATGGCGCGCAGCGCGCGGTCGAGACCGATGGCCTTCCCTTGCCCGGTGCCGAGGTAAAAGTAGTGGATGACCTGGGGCAGGAGTGCCCGCGCGGCGAGATCGGTCAGTTGTGGGTGCGTGCCCCTTCCAACTTTGGCGGCTATCTGAAACGCCCCCACCTCAATGCCACCACGCAGGACGGTTGGTTTGACACCGGGGACCAGGCGCGCATGGATGCGCAGGGCTATATCCGCATCACCGGCCGCAGCAAGGATGTGATCATCCGCGGCGGTGAGAACATTCCGGTGGTGGAGGTGGAATCGCTGCTCTACAAGCACCCGGCGGTGGCGCAGGCAGCGGTGGTGGCCTTTGCAGACGAGCGCCTGGGCGAGCGGGCCTGCGCGGTGATCGTGCTCAAGCCCGGCGCGGCGGAGCCGGTGCTGACCGACCTGACCGACTTTTTGCGGGCGCAGAAGCTGGCGCCCCATTACCTGCCCGAACGCCTGGTGGTGCTGCCAGAAATGCCGGCTACGCCGTCAGGCAAGATCCAGAAGTTCAAGCTGCGCGAGCAGCTCAAGGCCTCCCTTCATAGCTAGACTGCGTCCGATGCGCCAGAAGAACTGTCGCGGTTGCGCAGCACGATGGTGATCTGGCCGTTGGTCTCTATCGTGGCCTGTTCCACCTCGTAGGTGTGCAGGCAGCCTGCACCGCGCAGCGCGGCCTTCAGGTCGTCACCGGTGATGAGTTCCGCATCCATCACTTTCTGGTTGACCTGTCCGTTGGAGATCAACCGCTTGGGAATGCCATCGACCCAGCGCGACACCCGCCGGCTGCGGTAGCTCAGCTGCGCCATGATGGAGTGGCAGGCAATCAAAGTCGTAGCCGATATCAGGCCGCCGATCAGCGAGTTGTCGCCCGCATTCATCGAGTTCTGTACCGCGTTCGACAGGATCAGCAGCAAGATCAGATCGAAGGGGTCGTATTGCCCGATCTGGCGCCGGCCCGTCAGCCGCAAAAAGACCAGCAAGAACGCGTAGACGACAAAGCCGCGAACGACAAACTCCCACCACGGAACACTCATAGAGAACATGGCATGACTCCTCGCAAACTGGGGGCGGGCGGCGCCTGCACGCATGCCGGATGTGCCCGCTGACTGGGCAATGATAGTCCGCAGCGGCTGCCTGGCGCGGTGTAGCCACGTACGCTGGCAGGCTCGCGCATCGTCGTCTTTTTTCTACAGTTCCATCGCTGTGCCCGAAGGGTGGTTGCTCGTGATAGATCCCCAAAATAAAAGGCGCCAGTATTTGCTGGCGCCCGAAGAGGGGAAGGTGGCCTGGCCGCTTACATGCCCTGGCCCAGATCGGAGATCAGCTGCGCCGACAGGTACAGGCGCCTTGCGATGGGCTCGGTCAGCACGTACTCGGCCAGGTTGGAGTGGTAGTTGGCGCCGGGCAGGCCCAAGCCTTCAATGACCGGCTTGCCCGACAGCGCGGCGTAGGCCGCATCGGATCCACCACCGCCGCGCGTGGTGTACATCTGCGATTTGCCGCCCACATCGGCATAGATGGTGATGGCCTTCTGGATCAGCTTGACGCCCTCATCGGTGGCGTTGAAGGCCGGGCGGCCACGGGTCAGGTTGATGTCGATGGTGGCACCGTGTACATGGGGCACCGATGCGGCCTTGTCCAGCAAGCCCTTCATCAGATCCAGATCTTCATTCTTGCCATAGCGCACATCCGCATTGACCACCGCCTTGTCCGGGATGATGTTGGTGGCGGTGCCGCCGGCGGTCATCGTGGTCCAGTTGAAGCCGCGTTCCTTGGCTTTGTCCTGGATGTCCTGTGTGCGCAGCACCAGGGCCGAGGCCTCGGTCAGCGCATTGATACCTGCCTCTGGCGCCACGCCGGCATGCGATGCCTTGCCATGCACCACAGCCTGCACATAGGCAATGCCCGAGGTGGCGGTGCCAAAGCCTTCTTCCAGGCCCGAAGGCTCGTAGGACAGCACATAGTCATGTGACGCGGCCAACTGCTGGATCAGATCGCGCGAGCCGAAGGAGCCCTTTTCTTCATCGGTGTTGAACATCACCGTGATGGTCTTGAACTTGCTGAAGTTCTGCGCCTTGAGCAAGCCCAGGCTGTGCAGAATCACGGCGATGCCGCCCTTGGCATCGGCAATGCCCGCACCATAGGCCTTGTCGCCCTCGACCTTGAAGGGTGCCGTGGCCAGAATGCCCCGGGTGTAGACGGTGTCCATGTGCGCCATCAGCAGCAGGCTCTTGGTGCCGCTGCCCTGGAAGGTGCCGACAATGTTGTCGCCCACGACACCCGCTTCCGCCTTGTGGCGCACCACATTGGCCCCCAGCGCCTGCAGGCGCGCTTCCAGGTAGTTGCCCATCTGCGGAATGCCGATGGCGTCATTGGTACCGGTCTCGATGTTGACCAACTCCTGCAGTGTCTGCAGTACTGCCGCTTTCTCGGCCTGCGACGCCTGGTCGAGCACGGCGTTGTAGCGGAGCGAGGAGGCGCTGCTGTCGGAGCAGCCCGAAACGGACAAGGAAAGGGCCGCAGCTGCGGCAAAGGCCAACAAGGTTTTTTTCATAGTAATCATTGGGTGGGGGCTGAGCCTGTTGAAAGCGTCACGGGATTGTCATGTGACGGATGCAAGCATAAGAACGGAGCTCCGCCACGGCGGTCACGGCTGGGACAAGTGGAGATGCTGCGGCTGTCTTCCTCACAAGGCTCTCTGCTCCCGAGTGAGCAAAGCCTCTGCGGTTCATCCAGTCAAGGGGGCACGCCAGCGTGTTGACTTTGATGACTTCTTAAACACCTTGGTCATGGATCTGGCCAGCTCAGATATGACGGAGAGGGCTGCTTGCTACAACTCAAGCTCTGGGCCTCTTGCGTTGAGAACAAGGTCGATAGCTTCTTCTAGACCGTGCCCTCATTGAGAGCGCTGCAAATCCCAACAGTCGACGCTTGAGGATGGGAAGCGAAAGGCCAGCTAACAACTAAATCTTGGGATAACAGCCAGATTTAAGCCTGCCTGATTTGCGATTGCCGTGGGGGGAGGAAAGGCCATTTTGCAATGTTCCCATTTGTTTACATCCCTCGCAAAAAGGACGCAGCAGTCTACAGGAATTAAGAAATATACTATTTGCTTTGTTTTATATTAGGAAATATCTATGAATTTTTTTCTCGGTAGGCGTCCTACGGGTGTTCGCTGCATAGTGGTTGCGCTTGGACTGATGACAGTTCTAACGGCATGCGTAACGCGTCCCAAGCCTCAATATGACTACGCCGGAACACCAGATGATCCGGTGTTCACTCTCGAGTCAGATTTTGGGGTAGATACAAACTTCTCTGTGCAGATCAATCCCGACAAGAATTTGAATCTGTGCAAGAGTCGTCAAAGCGTTGCATATATGCAGGATATGGATTCATACTACCGATCTTCCAGCCTCAAAGGCCCCTGGACATTGACAGCACCAGCTGGCCAACCGATGGTGATTTCCGCTGGTTGGCATCAGTATGCGGTCACGTCTCCCAGTGGGAAGAGGGTGACCACACCGGCACGAGGCTGTGCCGCTGAAAGCAAGCTACTTGTAGGTGAAAAAGGAAAGCAGTACCGCGCTTACCTTCGCAAGGCGGCCGACGGCGGCTGCGCCTTGGACATAACAAGCTTGGAGGGCTCCCCCGTGCCGACGGAGCCTTACCCCCGTTGTAGGCTTCGTTAAGCGGCTACAGCGTTGCTGACTATGGGGTGACGAGGCTCATCGACACAAAACCAATGGCGATAGTACGCTGGTCGTGATTGCTTTTGTCCACCTTGTGCGGCGAAATGGGAGCCGGCGGGATGAAGGTGATGCGATCGGTGTTCTCACCCTGCAGGTCGACGTCCAGTCGTATTTCTGAATCACCCGCAGTCAGTTGAATATCGTAAGCATGACTTCCGATTTCGACCTTCGTCGGTTTGTTTGCATTGGAGGCAAACGCGTGGGCCTTCAGCACCAAGGTGAACCGCTGGGGCAGCGCCTGGACGAACTCAAAGGTGCTCTTGCCCTGATCGGACCAGCGTCCCCAGGGTTCGACGCCGGAAAGCCCGCTGATGCTGGCGATGAAATCAGGCAGGCCGGGCTTGGAGAAGTTGATGCCGCTGGCCATGTCACCGGGGTAGCGCGGCCCAAATGCGTCCGCAAAATAGTGGGCTTGTGCCATGATCTGCTTCGGCGTCAGACCAGAGATGGGGGGATGTGCACGGTCGTCGATCTTGAAAAACACGATCTCCTTGCTGGCATGCTCAATTGTTGGCGGCATGTGCAGCAACTGCGTCAGCTCTTCGGTCACGGCATGGCCGTTATCCTCATAGCCCCGGCGATCAATGTAGATACCATCAAATCCAAGCCGGCGAATGACCTCAAGCTGGTGCGACAGCGGCTCTTTGGCCAGGGAGCGATAGAACAGGTCCCCTGGGCGGCCTTTCATACCTCCGAAGCTCCAGTGCAGTGCCGAGGAATGCAGCACACCGGTCATCATCTGATAATTAAGAAGTCGGTGCATGAATGGCACCTCCGGGAAGCCGATGTAGGGCAACTGGTAGATGGCTGCGCCTGCGGGTAGCGCCTTCTCGATGTTTTGGACAAACTGCTGGTCGTTATCGAACGCGACCTTCTGGTTGGCATTGCAGTCCCGGCACGCAGAAGCAGTTTGGTCATACAGGCCAAACAGCACCAGCATGGAGGCAATGGCCACGCTATAGCGTGCATAGCGTGGGCGTTCGTGCAGCAGGCACTGCAGGGCCAAGAAGAAGAACAGTATCGACCCGCAGGCGATGAAGATGCTGATCCTGTTCCAGCCCCGGATCAACGGCGACACCACCAGCGCGAACAGCGAGCCCAGGCCTCCAATCGTGGCAAACATGAACAGTACAAAGATGATGGCTGCCAGCAAACGCAGCCGTTCATCGAGCTTCAGGCGTGCTGGGGCGAGCGCCACCACCAGTAAGGAGAGCATGAATCCTGCTGCGCCAATCAGGCCCAGAGAGGATGTGGCGTTTTCGTTGTTCAGTGGCGTGCTGCTGTAATCCCGGGCCACGTCTCGCAGCGTCGAAGAACGGTGGTCTCCCCTGGGCATCAGCAAGTGCATCAACTTTAGACCGTAAATTTCGGACTCCAGCGGCAAGCGCTGGGCGGTTTCCGGATTGCGGCCTTCGGTGAAGTTGCCGACCAAGTTCGGTGCAACGTTGAGCAGTACCCCCGCCACGGCAAATGTGCACAGCAGCACGGCTTTCTTCATACCTTGAAGATGCCCGGAGCGCACCGCGCTGAGGATGCCAGCAAGCGCAAGCATGATGATGCCGAACAGAGCGTAATAGACACCGAACGATGCCAGCACCACCATCCCGCAGGCAGCCAGAGCCAGCTTGCCCAATGTTGTGCGGGTGCCGGGAACCTTGGCAGGGGTACGGTAAATGGTCAACGCCAGGTAGAAGAACAAAGGCGCAACGAAATACCAGGTATAAAAAAGATGCTGCAGGCGCAGGAAGTGAAACGGCACGAACGAGTAGAGTGCACCGGCCGCCATCGCAAAACTGCGGTTCAGCCCGAAACCTCGCGCCGTTACATAGGTGGCGATGAAACAGCTGACAAACCCGAGCAGGTAGAAGAGGTTGACGCCGCCAACCCAGCCTCCAGTGAGCAGGGCTGTCAACTTGATGATCAAGTGGTCTCCGCCGTCGGAGCCTGGGAAGTCGAAGAAGTTGGAGCCGAACGGGTAGCCGCTGCGAGCGTTCTCGAACAACCAGCCTTCATGAACGCGCTGGGCCATCCAGGCATGGAACAGTCCATCGCCGCCATAGGTGTATGGCGCCGAGAGGTTGGGGACCAGCCCTTCGGGTATGCCGCTTGTCAGAATGCTGGCAAGAAAGAGCGATGCCAGCGCACCGGCCAGAATCAGTTTCCAGTCAGCTGCCACAACCTCGCGCAAGGTCAGTGGCGCTGCGGCTTCCAGGGTCTCGTCTGCAGGTACCGGATTACGCGCGATCATGGTCTTCGGCTCCGCCCGGCTGGTCAAAGTTCAAGCGCTCGGCTTCCACCACCAACGGCATATTGCGCATTTTTGTATGCACTGACCCCAGATATTCGCCCAGCATGCCAAGAAACAGGATTTGCACCGAGCTAAAGAAGAACAGAGAAATCAGCAGAGGGGCGATACCCATCTGGAACGAGTTCCAGAACACCAGCTTGGCGATCAGAAAGCCAAACGCAGCCAGCAGGCTCAAGCCTGCCAGCAGGCCACCGCCCATCACCATCAGGCGCAGGGGCACCTTGGAGTGGTTGGTGATGCCCAGCATGGCGATGTCGTACAGGGTGTAGAAGTTGTTCTTGGTGATGCCGCGCTGGCGGCGTGGCTGCTTGAACGGCACGGTGGCGATCGGGAAGCCGATCTCGCACAGCAGGCCACGGAAGTATGGGTATGGGTCGTCGATCTTCTTCAGAATATCCAGCACCGCACGGTCAAACAGGCCGGCACCGGTCGCGTTCTGTACCAGAGGCACTTCCGAGATGCGCGTGACGAAGCGGTAGTAGGCGCGGCGCACCAGGAACATCATGCGCGACTCTTCGCTCTCCGGCTTCACCGCCATGACCGTCTTGAAGCCTTCTTCCCACTTCTTGACGAACTCTTCGATCATCTCGGGAGGGTCTTGGAGGTCGGAGGCGATCAGCACGGCACAGTCGCCGTTGACCTGCAACAGGGCATGGTAAGGCGAGCGGATGTGGCCGAAGTTGCGTGCGTTGAAGATCACCTTGACGCGCCTGTCCTGCGCAGCCAGGCCGCGCAGTTTGGCGTGGCTGCCATCGGTGGAACAGTTGTCGATGAACACATGTTCGTAGTCGTAATCAAGGCGTGACATGACCTCGACGATGCGCTGGTATAGCTCATCGATGTTGGCTTCTTCGTTGTAGCAGGGAGTCACTATGCTGATCAGCTTACGCATACTTGAAAACGAACCTGTTGTTGATGACAAAGGAGAGGAGGGCCATGGGCACGATCAATGCCATGCCGGCCAGGTAGGGTTCGACATCCAGCAGCTTGAGCGCTGCAATGCCCACTACGTTGGTGCCATAGACCACGCCGTAACCGGCCACGAACCTGAAGATCAGTTTGTTGTTGTTCGAGCCGAACACCAGGGCGCCGGTGCTTTTGAAATTGAAGGCGACGCCCAGCACTGTGGCCAGCAGCAGGGCGGCACTGTAGTGCAGACCCAGGTACAGAAAACCGGCAAAGCAGCCATAGCCAAACGCCGCGTTCAGCACACCCACCAGCAGGAAGCGGAGCAGCTTCACCTGCAGCAGCTTGCGCATCCAGGGGAGCGAGGGGTTAGTCTCTTGCATCGAGTTGCTGCCTGATCTCCCGTACTACACCGCTGAGCGACGAGTCGCCCGGCGTATAGCCGAACAAATGCTCGGCTTTACGGTTGAGGGAGTAGTAATGGGCCTTAGGGCCGGTGGCGTTGACGCGCGCCTGGTCGCCGACGACGCTGTGCTGCAGGCCAAAGGTGTTGCCCAGCGCTGCGAGCAATTCGAACTTGCCCACCGGCGCCTGGCTGTAGCAGTCGACGGCGGCATTGCAGGGCGGCGCCTGCAGAATGCGGTCGATCAACTGCAGAAAGTCGGACGGCGTCAGGTAATCGCGCAGCATGTCGTCCGGTGCCACTTCCAGCACGCTGTTAGAGTGCAGCGCCCGCAGGATATCGCTGAGGAAGAAGCGCGCCTGCGGGGCCTGGCGGTGGCTGAAATAGCTGAACACTCGCACATCGACGATCGACGCCTCAGGCAGCGCGCGGTGCCGGCACTCGGCCTGGAACTTGGCCGCGCCGTACCAGTCCTGCGGACGCAGGGCGTTGATCGGAAAGACCGCTTGCGAGGCTTCGTCAATGGGGGCTGCGAAGTTGCTGCCGTAGGCCGCGCCGCTGCTTAGGTAGATGTAGCGGCACGCCGGGTGGCTGCGCAGGTAATCCAGCGCCAGGTGGTCGTACTGCTCAGTGACCGTGAATATGTCTTTGCCCATCTGCACGGCGCGGGCGGGGTCTCCAACGCCGACGAAGTTGATGATCGCATCGAACTGGCGACTGGCGTCGAAGCCGGCATAGTCGCTGACGGCAAAGCCCTTGCGCGCTGCGATGGCTTGCAGCTCGGCGTCCAGCGCGCCAGGCGCGCGGACGAACAAGGTGCAGGCGTAAGCGGTGTGCGCGGCTATGCTGGCAACCAGGTCCTTGGCAATGTGGCTGCTGGCCCCGAGAATCGCCAGCCTCATCGGCCCAGGTCCATCAGCGGCGACTGCTCGTCAATCGGCCGGCCAAATTCAAGTCTCGGGCGGCATTCGCGGGCGTCGGGCATCAACACCTCGATCAACATCGGCTTGCCGTTAGCGAGGAATTCGGTCACTGCGGCGTTGAAGGCAGCCTGGTCGATGACGCTGTGAGACAGGATGCCGTACGCCTCGCCCAGGGCCTTGAACTGAGAGGTGTAGCCGTTCCAGTAGGTCGACGAGTTGCGCCCCTCGAAGTACATCTCCTGGAAGCCGCGCACCATGCCCAGTGAGTGGTTGTTCATCACAATGGTCAGGATCGGCAACTGATCGCGGGCGATGATATCCAGTTCCTGGATGTTCAACTGTGCACCTCCGTCACCGGTGATGACGATGACCGGCTTGTCACCGGCGATGCTCACCCCGACTGCGGCAGGAATGGCGAAGCCCATGGTGCCCAGCCCGCCGGAATGGTGCATAGCCTGGTTGGGGGCCAGGCGAAGGGTGTGCGCTGCCCACATCTGGTTGTTGCCGACGTCGGCAACGTAGTCCAGGGCGCGGTCGGCAGTCAGTGTACTGAGGCTACTGAACAGTGCGAACGGGCTGACGCTCCAGTCCGCATATTCATCGGCAAACGACTGCTCGAACACCTTGGCCAGGTGGGCGCGCCAGGCCGCTGGCGCCATGGGCAGCGCGGTGGCATGGGCGATGAAATCGGCGAACACGCCATCGAGCTCGGCGTGGATCGACTGCTGGGCCTTGACCCGATTGTCCAGCTGCGCGGTATCCAGGTCGAACTGGATGACCTGCGCATGGGCTGCAAAGGTTTCGGCCTTGGCGCCGGTCTGGCGCACGTCCATGCGGCTGCCGAACACCACCAGCAGGTCGCAGTTTTGCACTGCATGGTTTGCGGCGCGGGTGCCATAGGCCCCGAGCATGCCCAGGTAATGCTCGCTGGCGGTGAGCTTTTCAGCGCCTTTGAGGCTTGCGACGTGAGGAATACCCAGTTTGCCGATCTGGTTCAGCCAGCGGCTGAAATGAGGGCAGTTGACCGCGCCTCCGCCGATCAGGAACAACGGCTTTTGTGCCTTGGCCAGCGCGTCCCAGACCTCGCTGTACGAGCCCTGGGATTGAGCCACGGGGACGGCCAGGCTGGCTTTGATCAATTGGTCCAGCACCCTGTCATCGATTTCGGCGCGCTGGATGTCCATGGGGATGTCCAGCAGGACCGGACCCGGACGGCCTTCTCGCGCGATACGCAGCGCTTTGAGCAGGCTTGGAATGAGGTCGTCGACGTGGGTGACCTGGTGCGCATACTTGGTGATGCTGCTCACCAGCGCCACGCTGTCGAGTTCCTGAAAGCCTTGCTGGCGGATAGCGCGGTCGCCCTTGAGCTCATGGGTGTTCACCTGTCCGGTGAGAAACACGCAAGGATGGCTGTCCAGCCAGCAATCAGCAATGCCCGTGATCAGGTTGGTGGCGCCTGGGCCGCTGGTGCCCAGTGCCACGCCCATGACCTTGTGGTGGGTCGCCCGGGCGACCCCAGATGCAGCGAAGGCCGCGCCTTGCTCATGGTGCATGGATACCAACTTGGTCTTGCCGAGCAAGTTAATACTATCCACCAGATGGGCGATCATTCCACCGATAAGCTCAAAACCATAGAGGACGTTGTGGTCCGCCAGAACTTTTGCTACTGCATCTGAAGCTTTCATACCTTAGAAACCAATCCCGAAGAATTCTTCCAGTTTTTCACCGACGAAGTCGAAGTGCTCCTGGCCCAGCGAAGGCTGCACGCCCAGCCAGAAGGTCTGGTTCATGGTTCGATCGGTGTTAGTCAGCTCACCGACCACACGGTATTCCACGTTGTGAAAGTATGGCTGGCGGATCAGGTTGCCGGCGAACAGCAGGCGGGTACCGATCTTATGCTGGTCGAGGAACTTCAGCAGGTCGACACGCTTGACCCCGGCGCTTTCCTTCAGCGTGACCGGGAAGCCGAACCAGGACGGATCGCTGTTCGGGGTTGGTTCGGCGATTTCCAGGAAATCGCTCAGGCTCGACAGGCGCTCTTTGAGCAGTTTGAAGTTGCGCTTGCGGGTTTCGATGAACTCCGGTGCACGGTCCAGCTGGGCCAGGCCACAGGCGGCCTGCATGTCGGTAATCTTCAGGTTGTAGCCCAGGTGGGCGTACACGTACTTGTGGTCGTAGCCATGCGGCAGACTGCCGAACTGCTGACCAAAGCGTTTGCCGCAGGTGTCATCACAACCTGGTGCACAGTAGCAGTCACGACCCCAGTCGCGGAACGACTCGGCAATCAGCTTGAGCTGGGCGTTGTTGGTGAACACCGCGCCGCCTTCACCCATCGTGATGTGGTGGGCTGGGTAGAAGCTCAGGGTGGCGATGTCTCCGAAGGTGCCAACCAGCTTGCCGTCGTAGGTGGCGCCCAGGGCGTCACAGCAGTCTTCGACCAGCCACAGGTTGTACTTCTCGCAAATCGCCTTGACCTTGGCGAGGTTGAACGGATTGCCCAGGGTGTGGGCAAGCATGATGGCCTTGGTTTTCGGAGTAATGGCGGCCTCGATCAGGTCGGCATTGATGTTGTGGGTGGCCATGTCGACGTCGACGAACACCGGGATGGCGCCAAACTGCACGATCGGGTTGACGGTCGTCGGAAAGCCGGCGGCTACGCCGATCACTTCGTCACCTTTCTTGATGGCGCGCGCACCGAGCTTGGGCGAAGTCAGCGTGCTGAACGCCACCAGGTTGGCCGAAGAGCCAGAGTTGACGGTGATCAGGTGTTTTACGCCAAGGAATTCCGCCAGTTTTTTCTCGAATTGGGCGTTGAAACGGCCGGTGGTCAGCCAGCCGTCCAGTGACGCCTCGACCATCAACTGCAGTTCACGGGCGCCGATCACCTTGCCCGAAGGAGGGATGACGGATTCGCCCCCAACAAAAGGTTTGGGGGCCAGGGCCATCTGAGCGTAGCGCTCGACGAGCTGGCTGATTTCCTGACGGAGCATATCGGGGGTCATAGTAATTCCTGCTCAAGCTGATATTTGTTTAGGCGCCAGAAGCCATGGCAGCCATGTAGTTGTTGATTTCGTCCACGCAGCGGGAGCGCATGTCGGCGCCTTCAAGCCAGGCGCGGTGCCAGTTGACGATGTGGGTCAAGGTGGTTTCAAGGTCCCAGGTGGGTTCCCACTTCAGGTGGGTGCGTGCCTTGGAAATGTCCAGTTTCAGATAACGGGCTTCGTGTGGCTGCGGGTCGTTGTCCAGCCGCCAGCTAGCTCCATTACCCCAGGCCTGGACCATGTGATCCAGGATCCATTCGACGGGACGGGCATCCTCGTCGCGTGGGCCGAAGTTCCAGCCTTGCGCAACGTCGTGGCCATGCGCCCATAGCTGCTGGGCCAGTACCAGGTAACCGCTCAGCGGTTCCAGCACATGCTGCCAGGGGCGTGTAGCCCTGGGGTTGCGTACTACCACCGGCTCGCCCTGTGCCACGGCGCGCAGGATGTCGGGAATCAGCCGGTCGTCGGCCCAGTCGCCGCCACCGATGACGTTGCCCGCGCGTGCCGAGGCCAGAGCCGCAGCGTGCTCGGTGTTGAAGAAGGAGCTGCGGTAGGCACTGGTGACCAGCTCGACGCAGCCCTTGCTGTTGCTGTAGGGGTCGTGACCACCCATGGGTTCGTTTTCACGGTAGCCCCATTCCCATTCCTGGTTTTCGTAGCACTTGTCGGTGGTGACATTGACGATCGCACGCAGGCTTGGGCACTGGCGCGCGGCTTCCAGCACGTGGACCGTCCCCATCACGTTGGTGGCGTAGGTTTCTACCGGCTCGCGATAGGACAGGCGTACCAGCGGCTGAGCCGCCATGTGGATCAGTATGTCTGGGTCGAACGCCGTCATGCTCTCGGTGATGGCCGCCAGGTCGCGGATGTCGCCGATCTGCGAGGCGTACATGCCGCGTTCGACCTGCGCCTGCTCAAACAGCGAAGGGGAGGTGGGCGGTGCCAAGGCGAAGCCCTTTACCTGCGCACCCATGCCTTGCAGCCACAGGGCCAGCCAGCTGCCCTTGAAGCCGGTATGGCCGGTGAGGAAGACCTTCTTGCCTTGCCAGAAGGCGGCAGAGACGGAAGCTTTCATGTTCGCTTTATTCCCAGGATTTCCATGGCGCGGCGCCACTCTGCCAAAGTTTTTCCAGCAGGTTCTTGTCGTGCAGGGTATCCATCGGCTGCCAGAAGCCGGCGTGCTCGAAAGCCATCAGCTGACCGTCGTTGGCCAGGCCCATCAGCGGCTCCTGCTCCCACACGGCGCTGTCGGCGTTCAGGCGGTCGAGCACCTTCGGCGAAAGCACGAAGAAGCCACCGTTGATCATGGCACCATCGCCCTTGGGCTTTTCCTTGAAGTTAAGGACCTGACCATTGCTGATATCCAGAGCACCGAAACGCCCTGGCGGGTAAGTGGCGGTCAGGGTCGCATCCTTGCCGTGGCGCTTGTGGAAGGCAATGGTGGCGCTGATGTCCATATCGCCGACACCATCACCGTAGGTAAAACAGAAGGCATCTTCATGGCGCACGTAGTCGGCCACGCGGCGCAGACGGCCGCCGGTCATCGAGGTTTCGCCGGTGTCGACCAGGGTCACGTTCCAGTCTTCGGCACGCTTGTCGTGTACTTGCATGCTGTTGTCACGCATGTTGAAGGTGACGTCCGAAGTGTGCAGGAAGTAATTGGCAAAGTATTCCTTGATCATGTAGCCCTTGTAGCCACAGCAGATGATGAAGTCATTGATGCCGTGGGAGGAATACATCTTCATGATGTGCCAGAGGATCGGCTTGCCGCCGATTTCGACCATGGGCTTGGGACGAGTACCGGTCTCTTCGCTCAACCGCGTGCCTAGCCCACCAGCCAAAATGACTGCTTTCATGTCTTGTCCTTGTTAGTTTGAGCTTACAAAAGCATCGGAGAAAAAGTGTTTCGCCGGCAAGCCGGCGGCGGTCAGTGCAGTGCGGGCGGAATGGATCATATCCTCCGAGCCGCAGGCATAGATGACCGCATCGGAAAGCTCGACGCCATCATCGAGCAGCGCCTTTTGCACGTAGCCGGTGCGCCCTGGCCAGTCGGCGGGGGCGCGCGACAGTACCGGGATGAATTCGGCGTCGAGCCCTTGGAGCTGAGGTGTCCAATAGATATCTCCGGGATGGCGTCCACCCCAGTAGACGTAGATTTTCTTGCCAGCGGCCAGCTCCGGGTTGCCCAGCAGTTGCTCAAGCATGGCTTTGACGGGTGCAATACCGGTGCCGGTGGCAAGGAAGACGATAGAGGCTGCGTCTTTCTCGCGCAGGCAAAACGTGCCCAGTGGGCCCTCCAGGCGCAGCAGGTCGTTGTGCTTGGCGCTGCCGAACCAGTACTGAGACATTACACCTTGCTCGACTTCGCGGATCTGCAGCTCCAGCTTGCCGTCTTCGCGTTGGGCGTTGGCGATGGAGTAACTGCGGCGCAGGCCGCCTTCGCCGATCACGTCCAGATACTGGCCCGGCAGATAGTTGAGCTTGCCGGTAGGGGGCACACGCAGCACCACTTCGATCACGTTGTCGGCCAAGCGGGTGAGGCTGTCGATACGACAAGGCACGGTCTTGATCACGATATCGCCGAGAGCACCGAGGTCTTCGGCGTCGATTTCCACGTCACCGGTGGCGTGGCGGCAGCAGGTCAGGATCATCCCGGCAGCTCGCTCTTCGGCGGTCAGCGAGGTCTCTTCACGGAAGGCTTCAGTGTTGCCGCATACGACGGTCGTCTTGCAAACGCCGCAACGGCCGGAACGGCAGCTGTATTCCAGGGTGATGCCGACGGCTTTGGCACTGTCGAGCAGTGAAGTGCCAGATTCGGAACTGAATGTCTTACCGTTTTGAAGTTTTACTGAAGCCATTTATCGCGGTGAAGTGCTTGTGAATGCTGGTTACGATAAGTCGCCAAGCCACAGACGATCCGCTGTCAGTCGCGGTCGTCATGACTGACACGCGGAGTCCGTGCACTCCGGGATATGTTTAGTTTGCAGTCTAAAAAGGTGATATGGCACCAGGTCGCTGCTGGGAAGAAGTTCATTCCATAAACATAAATTATATGCTGCGGGGCGTCACCCCTTCTGTATGCCTACGCCATTATCCTTGCGCATCCTCGCACCCACAGGCGGCTTGGAGAAGCCGGCAAAGGTCTCTACTTGCCCTCTGGTGATCCCGTCCCGGTAGCCTTTTTCCCCGGGGACACCCACGCCATTCGCCCAAAGGAGACGATTTCGCGCGTTCCTCCATCCAATTCGCTGCCTCGGTGAGAAGCTCCGCACCGCCCAGGTAACGGGTTTGAAGATCGAAGAGAACCCGGCCATAGGCGGTGTTGTATTCATGCCGATCTAATACGGAGCGGATGCGGGAGATAAGAGAGACGAGCTGAGCCAACACGAATGCGCGGTCTGCGACCGATGCCTGCTGGACGGGGGGGCATGTGGCTGCCCATGGGAGGCTGCCAGACTTAGCGGTGGGATGTGTTGCCTGCGCGCGGGGACGCGATCGTCCATCCGGATACCAGCTTGTGACGCCTATGCGTGACCACCGCATGCCGCTCGGATGGGCGTTGGTTCTGTATGCGTCTCGACAGGGAGGCTGGAGTTTCTTTGTGTCCGTTGCCTCGGGGTGAGACTGCTGCCGCTGCACTGGGTGTGAGGCGTAGCGTTCTCGATCTCCCTGCAGCCATCCGTTGGCTGATCGGGCGGGCAGCCCATGGCATTCACTGCACAGATTTCCCTGCACTTTGGCGGCGAGTGTTCCCCCATTCAGGCGCATGAGGCGGGTGTCATGCCCTGTCTCAGGTGCTTCTCCATCATCCTGCAACCTGCTTGCGACAAGGCTCTGGGTGGCGCATTCAGGTAGTGCCAGGCACTGCGAAACACTAGTTGACATGACCATCCCTGAAACGACCGCTATAGACCTATTTGGTTGTGTCTTAACAACGAATTTTTTAATCCATTGATGTAATCTATTTCTATATATGTATAGGTGTGGCAAATGATTTCTCGGATCAAAAGAAGGCTCAATGGGTTTGTCAAAGTCGGCCTGCTGGCGGGTGCGGCCATTGCGTTCAGTAGTAATGCAACGGCGGCCAAAATTCTGGTCTTGACTACTGCAGAAACTGCGACTGATGCGATCGCGATTAACAACAACTGCGTCTCCGAGTTCACGGCACTGCAGCCTACCCATACGGTGGTCGCTATGCCGGGTAAGTTGAGCGACAATGCCTCGCCGCTGACGATGCAGGATTTGTCGCCTGCTACCGGACCTTACGACATTGTGGTGACTTGCACGGTGTATGCGGCGGCTAACCAAGCAGCGGTCAGCGCCATTGCTGACGGGATGCGGCAACGCACTGCTCGCGCTTTCTTCAATTTTGATGAGCACGCGTCGTTCATGCCTGCGTTTATCGCGGCCAAGAACGACTGGACGCTGGCTCTGAGCACCATCAGAGGGGGCAGCGGAGAGCCGCAAATTTTGAATGCGCGCAGCATATACGCAGATGCGTTTGCCGGCTTGCCGGTAATGGGAGGGCATTCATATGGAGCCTATACGGGAGTTCCTCTCGATAACACCTTGTATACGCCTCAATCCGCGCCCATTCCGCCCAACTCTGACATTGTGCCCGGGGCGTCGACCATGGTGGTGCCCATAGAGCAGTCTTACCTTGATGGCAATGGTGCTCCCCAGGGCGCCTGCCTTTTCCAAAGCTCCGATGTCAGCATGTTCGACTCGGTGCGATATTTAGCTAATCGGGGGAGAATCTCCGCCGCATTCATCAATGCCACGGCACCAGGCGGTGCGTGCAGTCTCTCGCCCAGTATCAGCAAGTCGTTCAGCGCCAATAGCATCGCTGCGGGAGGGACCTCCATTCTTACCATCCGCATCAACAACAATGGCGGCTATACGGATGCGGCAGGGGTGTTTCAGCCAGGTGCGCCAGTCTCCAACCTCAAGGTGCAAGACAATCTTCCGGCTCCTTTGCAACTTGACGGTGTTCCGACCACCACCTGCAGTGGTGGTGCTCTCACGGGTAGCTCCGGTCAGACAGCCCTAGGATTGGAAGGCGCGACGCTGCCTTCAGGTGGATGTACCATCACCGCCGCCGTCACTTGGCCTGCGTCGGCAGTGGCTGCATGTACAGGTGCATCGGTGATCAACACGATCAATGCGGGCGTTGAATTTACAACTGCTGGTGGCACGGCGAAACAAAATGCCACTGCAGCTTTGGCATGCGCCCCTGTCGCCAGCGTTCAGGTCAGTAAATCTGTGGCCGAGCGCAACGTGATGGCGGGAGCTGCGGCGCATTTCACCGTTTCCATCCGCAATATCGGCCCGGTTGCTGGCACTGGTATTGTTGTGAGTGATCCTGTCAGCTCAGATTGGAGCAGCGTGACTTGGACCTGTTCGGCCACCGGCGGTGCCTCCTGCCCATCAGAATCTGGTGCTGGAGCAATTGCGGTGAACGGCTTGACGTTGCCAGCTGGCGGTGCATTGAGCTATGCCATAGCAGCAGTTTCTGCGGGCTCGGCTAATTCCGCCACGAATACGGTCAGCGTGTCTCCTGGCAATGGTCAATGCAGCAGCGGCGCGGCCCCATGTATTGCGTCGGCCACAGTGGCTGTCCTGGGTGGCGTGCAAATCGATAAATCGCGCACGAGCGGCGCAACCGCCAAGGTGGGCGACACCGTGGAATACAAGGTGCAAGTCAGCAATCCCACGGGTGTGGCGGTGACTCGCCCCATTGCGATTGCAGATCCGTTGCCAGCCGGTCTCGAAAGCGGCCATTGGACATGCGCCGGCGCATGTGGAACCACCACCAGCGGATCACTGCCCCTCGCTGTCACGTTGGACGGCCTCGGTCCTCAGGCGTCGGCCACTTTCACGCTGTCAGCGGTAGCAGCAGCATCGGGTCAAGGTGCATCCGTCATCAACACTGCCACTGCAACGCCAACAGCTCCGGAGCTGTGTCTCAATGGTCAGGCTCAGTGCAGTGCAAGTGCGGATTCCGTACAGATCAATCCTTCCGCCCCTGCCACTCCCACTGCTGTTCCTTCGCTCAGCCAATGGGCGCTCGCATTGTTGTCGCTGGTGTTGGGCGGGTGCGCTGTAATTAGTGTTCGCCGTACAAGGATGCATTGAGGCTCCGAGGTGGGGGCTGGTGAGCGGCGCCGGTCAGTTCCTGCCTCTGCGACCTCACGTCTACGGCGTTCCTATTGCTCCTGTCCGGCGATGGCCCATTCAGACAGAACAGGTCCCGTACCCGCGCCAACCCTCCAGACATCAATTTCCAAGAAATCTGCGTTTCTTCCCGAGACCCTCAAATTGCCTGCTACAATTGCAGCTTCGGCGCTGCGGAGAGGTGGCAGAGTGGTCGAATGTACCTGACTCGAAATCAGGCGTACGTGCAAACGTACCGAGGGTTCGAATCCCTCCCTCCTAGTTAAGAATTCATGAAATACGGGCCTATGTGGCCCGTTTTGCATTTCTACCTTCCAGCTTACCCACTGTGGTGCTGGGCACATACCCCGCGTTAGCGGTATGTGCTGGCATAGCCTTCGCGATATTCGCTCTTAATATCGCAGTGCTTTCGCACTGTCCTGGGCTACCTTCTAGGCTATCTTGCTAGCTCTTAGCGAATATTGGCTACCGACTTCTTCCGCGTCCAGGTGCGCTTCGGGTATGCCCGCTCACGTAGATTCCGTTTGACTCGGTATACCCTCGGACATGAACGTCTGTTCCTGCGGAACTGCTCTTGTAAGCTCTGCTGGCGTAGGACCCGCTCGTTGAGTACCCGCCATAGCTTGCGGACTCTGATGGCTTAGGTTGGCACGGCTCGGTAAGTTTGTTTGAATATCTTATTGGTTGCGCCTCTCCCTGGATGCAGGCCACCTGCTGTTTGACTATTCCGCAAGGTTTGTCTTGATACTCGGTTCTTCCATCTACCTCGCATTTGTAGAGTGGATTGGCGTTGGCTCCGGAGGATAGGATGAGAGCCATTCCAGCGACACATCGCTGCAATCTAATGAAGTTGTTGACTACGGCGTTGCTCACTGGATTTGTTAAGAAATGCAGCTATCTTATTTTTGAGAGTGCGGCTAAATTGGTTTTATTCTAGTTCTGCGTTTTGGTTTTTTATTGGTGATCTTTTCCCTGTTATGTAGTTCGTCGCGTAATTTATAAATTTTCTGTCGTTGAGTGCTGTTCTCTATAGAAAATTGCAGCAGATATTCGAAGCTATCAATTCCTAGTGCATATGCCCTCTGACTGATCGCGTTAGCTGTTTCAATATGCCATAGGTCAGATATGTCGATATCTAGAATAATCCCAGTCTCTCTTACTCTTAGGTCGATTTGAATCTTGACCTCGGGATGTTCTTCAAGGAATCGCTGGTAGCCGAACTGAATCTGCTCTTTAGTCAATAGTTCGTAAATCATTGATCTTGCTCTGGTGGCTGATATAAGTTCAGGCGATAGGTAATTGCATTTCATCCTTTGAGTGGCGAATGGCGACACCTTCGTTGAGCATTTATTATCCTGATCTTGATCTGCTTCGGGGTGTTTCAGCCATCTCCTGAGATTAGTTAACAATTCATCCAGCAGCGAGACATTCCCGACGCGCATCCAGCTCCTTTATCGCGTAGCAGTTTCGGCGCGTCCCCTTGATCTCTGCCATGCATAGATTACGCTTGTCGCCATCCTTGATTCGATGGCAGTACCCGTAGTCCCTCTTGACCACCGCCAGGCAGTAGGCCCGTTTGTCCGCATCTTTGATCGCGTAGCAATCTGAGGATGCAGCCATGACTTCCCCCATGGCCAATATCGCGGCGGCACACGAGAGCGCCAGGAGGGTACCTCTCGCTATACCGAAGATTCGGGCTATCCTCATATACGGGTACCTGCTAGATCTGCTGTGCAGTGCTTGCAGCGCACGGCATCCCGTTTGATCGTCTCGGCGCAGTAGGGGCATGCAATGGTGTCTGACTCATTGATGATGGCGGTTCCCCATGCCTCGACATAGCCCGCTGTCGAATGCGTCTTGTCTTTTTGCTCATAGCGCACATTGATGATGGCATTGCCGCCTAGTGCCAGCGTCTGCTCTCTCAGGCGTTGCGCGGCATCTTCTTGCGTGAACTTCTGCTCGAATGGCGTCCATCGAACCAGTTTGATGTGTACTTCCGATAGCGTGCGGTAGTGACCATCCGGAGCCTTGGACAGTATTTGGACGTCAATCGTTCGCGCACCGCTGGCGTTGGTAACGACGGCGCCGTCCGCCACCTCGGACCATCCCGCCTTTGCATAGTGTGCTCGGACGATGCGCTTAGCGATGAACGGGTAGATGAAAACCCATGACACTCCACCCGTGAATACCGCAATGACTGCTGCAATCGCCGCTTGCAGCCACATCTGTTTGTAGGCCAGATAGATGGGGCCGAGTAGCAGCATCCATAGCCATGTGGCTTCCCCGAATTCTTCAATGTGTCCGCTGGCTGGATTACGAAATCGCATGATGTTTCCTTTTCTATTTGTGGATCAGATATGTTGATTGACCGGTGTTGTGGCCGGTTTTTTTTTTAGTTGGCGCTTTCAGTCGCGGTCGTAGGTTTTATTGCCGCAGGTTGCCCGCGGGTATGACCGTCGGTCATGGTGTAACTGCCCCAGTCATGCATGAGTGCGTGTCGCTTTTCCAGCATGTCTCCGCGTCGATACGCGGCTTCCACCTTGCTCGCGACGGTGTGTGCGAGGGCCATCTCCGCGACCTCATTGGCGTACTGCGTTTTCTCGGCGCACCAGTCGCGGAACGTAGAGCGGAACCCATGCGGCACGGCGTCCACATTCAGGCGGCGGAGGACGGCTGTGAGCGTCATGTTTGAGAGCGGCGCTCCCGTCTCTGGATCGGCACTTGCCCGGTAGCCAGGGAACACATAGAGGCACGATGCAGGTACGACCTCGCGTTGGTTCTTGAGGATCTCAATTGCTGCATCCGACAGGGGTACTCGGTGCTCCTTATGGGCTTTCATCCGCTCCGCTGGGATCGTCCATACGCGGTTGGCAATATCGATTTCCTCCCACCTTGCTCCCCGTACTTCTCCTGACCGGGTTGCCGTCAGGATCAGGAATTGCAGGGCTAGCGCTCCATTGCCTTCTTGGCTTCGCAACTGCACCATGAACGCAGGTAGATCGGCATAGGGCATGGCACGGTGGTGCACGGTCTTGGTGACCTTTGCTGGTGCCGGTAGTAGCTTGTCCAGGAGTCCCTTCCAGCGCGCCGGGTTGGCATCCTTGCGATAGCCTCGGGCCACCGCCCAGTCCAGTACCGATTCGATCCGGCCTCGCACGCGATTGGCCGTTTCCGTCTTGGTGGTCCACATGGGCTCGATCACCCGCAGCACCATCTCTACATCGACCGCTGCCACTGGCACCTTGCCCAGGACAGGATTGGCGTAGGTAGCGAGGGATGAACGCCACTGCGCCACATGTTTGACGTTCTTCCAGCCTTTCTCGTGGGCGTCGATGTACTTGGTAGCGGCGTCTGCGAACGTGATGGCTCGCTGCATCTCCTGGGCCAGTTGGGTGCGCAGGCGCTGTGCGTCGGCTACTGGATCGATACCGCGTGCCAATTTGAGGCGAGCTTCACGCGCCAGGTCCCTGGCTTGGGCGAGAGTGACCGAGGGATAGGACCCTAGGCCCAGGTCGCGGCGGCGGCCCCCCACCTGGTAGCGCAGCAGCCAGCTACGCGATCCGTACATGGTGACGTTTAGCACCAGGCCGCGCACGCCTCCGACGTGTGTCGATCCGCGCCGCCAGATGTTGGCCACCTGCTGGGCTCCTAGTTCCTTAGCGGCCATAGGTACCACCTCCGGATAGGGTATTTGCAATATCAATGGGCATGTCCTTCTTGTCCTTCTCGCGTGTTGTGATGGGTAGATGGACAAAATTTTCAGCAGCGTTTGCAGAGGTCGGAAGGGGGTAGCCCCGGGCGTGCCGAGCCCTATGCGGACGATGGCGCTGCAGGAGTTTTCTTGCGAGGACTCGGTACGAGGCCGACCAGAGATGCAGGGCGTGCGCCGCGGACTAGTACAGCGTGTACGGTTGGAACTTCCAGTCGTAGTTGAGGCGGCTCGGGTGTCTTGGATGGCCGCTGGCGGTGGGCTCGCCGAACATGCGCCACTGCGGCGAGTACTTAGCGACGCGGGCATGCAGCTCGTCGCGGGCCCTCAGGAAATACGAGCGCTGCACCACAGTCTCACCCCACGCCGCCCATAGCGTGGGGGTCTCGAACTTCGCAATCAATTTCTCCATCTCATCGAGATTGCGCGCGTAGGCTTGGGCATCAGCTCGGGTGGGCAGGGCGCTCCAGTCCGTGGCTCGCACGGGGTAGAGGTTGAGCATCACGAATCCGTCGTATCCATTGAGGGTCGCGACCTTTTGCACCCTGGCTACGGTGGGGTCTGATTTTTCCTGTGTTGCCGTGCTCGGGTTGAGGCCGATGGTGATCAATGGACGTGTGCCTGATGTGCCCAGGGTGTAGCGCCATTGGTCGTTTTGGTCTGCGTAATAGAGGTCGTACATGGGCTTTCTGGACATCCTTGAGTGCAAAATATACGAATTAGTGTTTATGTGAATTAGAGCATAACACCGAGAGTTGGAGGGGTGAAGACCCTAGCCCAGCACTTTGGAGAATTCGTACGAGACAAGCGACTTGAACTTGGATTGAGTCAAGTCGAGTTTGGTGAGAAGTGCGGCTTCTATCAGACATACCTTAGCCGTATTGAACGAGGTCAGGCGAACCCTACCTTGAATGCGATGGAGGTGATTGCAAACGGCCTTGGTATTTCAGTTTTCGAGATGTTTGAAGCGGTTGGGCTCGCTGTGAGCAATGCGCAAGTCAAGCCTTCCCGCAAGCGCATTTGAGCTAACCAGGGGCTGAAGGCATTTAGCTCGCTTTGAGCCTGTCAGGGTTTGGCTGTCACCGTTGGTGTATGCGGGATGGCTTGAACGCCTTAAGCTTTCGTCCTTAAATTGAGACACCCTAATCCCGCCCGGCTGCCCCGAATTTCGGGGGGGTATGTTTCCGTTTTAGCCTGGTGCCATGTACCCGCTGGCTGGCTTCCAGCCATCCCATGGGCTGCGCCCGATACCCCTGCGCCCCGCCCGCCACGACGCCCCCGTAGGGGGCTGTCGGGCGGGGCGCGGGTATTCGCCATGGGATTGGAGTTGCTTCTCCGGGATGTGGGATTGGTTTGCCGATGCTGGGCACCTGCTTCCTAGCTTCGGCATGCGACGTGGTACCGAGGTGAGTTTCGTGGGCGCTTGGACTATGGGGGTAGCGGCTAGTTTTTCTGTGCAGCGCTTCGGTACCTCTCCGTGCAACTTCGGCACGATCGCGGGTCGATTGCTCCTATGCTGTGGTCTTTGATCTGAGCTTGTGTATCTGCTGCTATCCATTCACATTCCTGCATGGTAGCTACCTATCCGGTAGACCCCGCCCCTGCCCGAGCCCCCCCGCCCGCCCCTTTTAGGGGTGGAGGGCGGGGGGGATATCGGGTGCAGGAGGTTCGAGTGCGCTGCTTGTGAGGGGTATTGGGTCATGGCGATAGGTGCTGGAATGCAATGTATGCGACCTATGTGCCTGCTCCGGCTTCACTCGAGTATGTTTCGCATTTCTTGAGGTTCGGGGTGAGGTCGCTATGGATGTCTCCGTATCAATAGCTGGACTGCAAGGTACACTTCATGTATCGAACACTTAGTTGATTTGTATGAGTGCTTTCTTGGGGTCATTCGGTACCGCTCTGTCTCCCAGATCCCCTGTTGGGGCGCTGTTAATCGGTGCTTTGATTTTGGGATTGATACTTATCGTCGTCTTGCTGATCCGTAGAAGTGTCCGACACGTGGCATTACACCTATCAGACACTACCGCGCTGCAATTTGTTAGCGAGTTTGCACAGTTATTAACTTGCGTCTTTGGGTTTGTTCTCTACGCGCATTTGATACCGGAGTTGAGAGCTTTAGGTACAGCGCTACTTGCAGGAGTGAGCGTGGTGTCTGTAGTTGTCGGGATGGCGGCTCAGAGTACGCTGGGCAACGTAATTGCTGGCTTTTCATTAGTGCTATACAGACAAATTCGCGTGGGAGACACTATTCAAATTAATTCCCCTCTGGGCGTTGTGACGGCTAAGGTTGAAGTTATCTCTCTAGGGTTTACCCAGTTAGTTAATGCGGATGGTCATGAATTAATTGTGCCCAACAGTGTAATGATGGGGAATTCTATTATTCGCCTGAGTCGCGGTCTCTAAAGATTGATGAATGTCAGCGCTTTCTCCTTGGCGGCAATTTATAACTCATAGGCATGCTATGGCTACCTAGGCAATTTTCTTAGGCGTTTGAACTATGGGGGTAGCGGCTAGGTCTCACGCGCTGTGCTTTGATACCTCTGCGTGCGACTTCGGGGCTATCGCAGTTTGATAGTTGCTTGCAGCGAGCCTACACTCCCGGAATATATTGCAAAATTCGGACTGGTCGCCACGCCCGGCCCCGCAGGGGGTTAGGGCGGGGCGGGCTGTCCGGTGACGGCCACAAACAGACATACGTAAAAGCCTAAGAAATGCACACCCTTCGCCTGACTCTCAACGTTCTTTGGCTGGATTCAGATGAAATGCTTGAGATCCGCGTTGCAATGTGCGGGGCCGGCTACGCCGCACATGAAGAGGTGTACCTATATTCAGATGCGGTTGCTCTATTTGCTAAGCAATTAAAAGCGTTTTCGGGGAGCACGCGTGAGGAGATCGTCCTTGAAGCTGGGTCGATGGAGCCGAATGCCCACAACTGGCTAAGACTTCATGCCCATGCGACTGATCCTATCGGGCACTGTGTACTTAATTTTTCCTCGATCAGGCGAGGGGCACCTATGGTTGCACACCATTTTGATTTCTCTCTTCCTGTGGAAGTTGCGGCGCTTAATGACTTGGGAAAGCAACTGAGTTCCTGGTCAATGGTGAGCGGGGCTACTTTTACTTTCGAAGCGCAATGCGATCAGGTGCGGTGACAGCTTGTAGGCATAGTCGACTGGCTGCTCAGGGTCGGTCTGCGACAGTCACCAACCGGCCAAATCCTGTCGCTTAGTAAAAAAACCGCCCGAAGGCGGTTTGAAGCGATTTAGATTTCGCGTCTGCGAAAGCGGCTCATACCTAGCAATGCCACTATCACTCCAAGTAGGATCAACGTCCACTCCCCGAGCGTCGGCACTGCTTGAGGTGTAGTTCCAGTGGATTCGTCATCGTTTTGAATGACTACCTGGGCTGGGCTCACCCCAATCGAGTAGTCGTTGGGACTGCTCGGAGCAGCGATGCCCAGAGTAGCTGTCACATCCCCGTCGCCAGAGGCAGTGTTGGCTGTTGCTGTGATAGTGCAGTTTGCACTCGTGCTGCCAGCGGGGATAACTATCGTATTTTGACAAGTGCTTGAATAGCGGGTGTTCGTCACTGGTGGTTGCAGATTCACAGTCAAATCAGCCGATTGGGATGCGCTGGCCGTAACTGCACACGTTGAAATTTGGCCAGGCGCGTCCACGAGAACATTGGGCACACAACTGACTGATACCTCTGGTGGGATAGGGGGAGCAGGACAAGCAAGCGTGGCTTGCGCATTGATGCCGGCCGTAGTAGTGCTGCCCACGGTGAAGTCTGTACCATCAATGATAGTGTTTGTGACAGGTGAACCAGAACACTGGGCTGCAGCCGCAGAAGGCCATTGCACCTCCAACTGAAGCTGGCAACCTGCAGCGGGAAGAACTCCATTCGTCAGTTGGATTTGATTGCTGCCTAGGCTTGCGACTGGCGTACCGCCGCAAGTATTGGAAATAACTCCTCCAGTACCCATTACAACTGGTGTCGGCAAATTGTCTGTGATTGTCAGCCCATTGATGGGGCTGATTCCATTACCAGTTACATTGATTGTTAATGTTGTTGACTGGCCGAGATTGATTTGCGGCGCTCCAAAGCTCTTGGTTATGCTTGGTGGCGTGGCCGGAATGTCATCCGAAGTTATAACCAAATTATCGAATACTATGTAGGTCAAGTCGTCAATCACGGTGCCTACAATCGCCACGCGGTCTCCTGCGCTAAAGCTACTTGTGTCAACTGAAAACTGATGCGTTGTCCAGTCTGCAGCATATCGAGAATAGGTTGCATCCTTGGTGATGTTAATCAATCCGGACTCGGGAAGTGGAGTCTGAGTAACGCCGGAGATGACCACATTAGCTGGATTTGCTGGAGAGCCGATGGGAGTGACTGCACCGGGAGCTAGGCTGAAGGTGCTTCCTGACGGAATACGAAAGAAACGCAAGCCCATTTGAATACTGCTAGCAGTGCCCGGGTAGTTGGTAGGCACTGCTATGCCATTAAGGTTGCCCGGCGTCACATGGGCAAGGTCCAGTTGGCCATTTATAAATGGTTTGCCTTGGGGGTCAAAAGCGATTCCCCACGATTCAACTGTAGCCCCATTGCGAGCGAAGCCACCCGAATAGGGCGTGGCCGTGCCTTCTGGATCGGTGTTCAGCGCTGTATTCCAGCAAACGCGATCAGCAGTTCCAACCTGCATGAATGTCGCGGAACCAACTTGCCCCGATCCGTTGTAGTCGCTTGACAAGCTACTTTCCGACCCAGATCCACCCCAAGCCGTGCAAGAAGTTGTGGCTGGGCTGTTGAAATTTTGGGAGTAGAGGGTAGTCGTCTGGCAATAAGCTCCCGCAGACACCAAGAGCGGAAGCAGAGCAAGAGCTCTGTGGAATTTAGACATAGATCCTCTCATTAGATTTGACGTGTGCCAATCATCTCGTAAACCGTCTGTTGCCGAGTCAGGGAAAACACAACCATTGTTAAATTTCAGAAATTTAACACATCAAATATCTTTTATCTATGGGGTTGCGTTACAGGCTCAGCATCAGTCCTATCTCTCGCGGGGATGTGACCGATTTGCAATTTCCGGAAGAATTCACAATCGAAAGCGTCCATCGGAACGAGCTCATTCTCTAAGCCAAGCACGTCGGCGATCGCAAAGTTCAATGCTCAGTGAGCCGTGGACATGAAAAATCAAAACTGAGTGAAATAAGTATTCAAGACTTGATGATCCATCATCGCGCAAGTGCTTGTTTTGGCGTGATGCGGACTTCATAACTCAGTGTTAATCCACAGTCTACACGCGCGATCTGCCCGGTCTAACTGAGCGGGCAGCTGGCCGGCCTAGCCGTGTGCGAAGCTTAAGCGATGGCGACCACGCGGCCTTGGCCCGACCCACAAGACTGGTAGCCTCACGCTGTCCGAAGGTCGGCTTAGGGTCGTCTGCCGACTTTCAGAACTGATGTTTTGTGAGCCAGCTGAGATGTGTTCTGTCTAGGGACTTTTCGTCTCATGGAGGAAATTTTCGATTTCCCCCAGCTTATGAATGCCGAGGCCCTTAATGTTTAGCAACTCTTTGCGCTCCATCGCAAGCAGTTGCTCAACGGTCGTGATCCCAACACGAAGCAAGACTTGAACAGTTGCCGGAGCCAATGCGCCGTTAAGAGATGAGCCTTTGATGTGGCGTATGGGGGAGTAGATCCGCGCCGGAGTGAAGGACTTGCCCGGAAACAGAGCTGCCTCAATCTGCTTGAATCGGAACATACCCATCCCGCGCATCTTCAGCAGTTCGTTCGGATAGGCACTACGCACTCCCTCAATCGTATGGATGCCATTCCGTTCGAGAATCGTCTTCACTCGCAGCGGCAGTAGGTCGCCTATAGGTGTTTCGGATATTGACGTCTGAGTATTGGACATGTCTGGCATCATGGATGGCAGTCCCCATCATATGCAAGCTTCAATTTTAATCGTCGTACAGGGCGCTGATCCATATGACACAGGAGGTCTTAGCCAAGACTGCTGGTGCGCGTTTTCCTAGGGCCGCGACAAAGAAAAGCCACCCGTGAGGGTGGCAAAGGCTGTCGATAAGAAGGCCGACCCTGGTGAGGCAGGGATGCCGTGCAATTTCAATGAGGGAGGGTGTGGGAGGACACGGCGTCGGCAAAACCAATGTAAGGATAGTAGCGCAAGAATGCTGTGATGCAACGCGGGGTATCTTTATAGAGACGTTTCCGAGCAGCACCTGTTCGTTGTCTGACCCCTCACCGTCACTACCGGCCCGGGGTGCGAGGCTGTGTCGAGAGGAATTTCGTTGGAGTTTGGACGATGGGGGTTGCGGTTAGGTCTTTCGTGCTGCGCTTTGGTACCTCTCTGTACCACTTCGGGTATATCGCAGCCTGACGGATCGCCATTTCAGCTTCGATCTTGCAGGCCGGATCGTTCCCTCGACTGCGTAGCCTCCAGATCTGAACTGCAAGAGATGCATCTGCCTGAGCTGACACTTTGCTCCCCGACTCCCCGTCCCCCTCTCCCCCTTTAGGGGAGGGGGACTGGGGAGTGGGGGGCAATTCAGCGAGGCCGCCTCTCATAGGTTCTCGGATGGAGCCCATTAGACCGCCTACGAGTGGGTTGCCGTTGCAGCGACACGTTACAGCGAAATGCGTACCTTGCCCCCATCCCGGAGTAGCAGTCCAGTTGAGATGAGGGATTGAATTGCCTCGCGGACGTTCTTTGCGCGATGGTTACTGCCATAGCCCTCTGCCCCGCTATCGTGCATCTCCTTGAACGCTTGTGAAACAACCTTGCTAATAGTCTCCTCGGTCGCCTCGCCCGGATTCGGCTGCTCATTGCCATTCGGATCGAGTTGGCGGAGATGCTGACGAATTGCCTGCAGTGCTACATCCGTCCGCTCCTGGGTCTTGGGCTTGGGGCCTGCGAATACCATGGCATCGTTCGCCTGCGTATCGTCGGAGTCTTGCACATGCCGGATGACAATGGATTGGAGGGGCTCCGTCTCATGCGCCGGTTGAAACTCGATTGGCTCGATCCGAAACCAGCCCTTAGTATGGTTGCCGTCGCGGCCCTTATCGAGGCGCCAGTAGCGCTCGTTGCCACTGCGGCCAACTTCGATAGACACATCAGGGTTCGCATGCAGGGCATATGCTCCTCGCGCACCACGACGAGGATCGTTTCCCGAATGGTGAACGAGCAATACTGCGGCACCAGTCATCCTGGTCAGGCGCTGGACGTTAGCAATCATGCCTGCCATCGCGGAGTTGCTGTTTTCCTCCGCAGTCCCGGCCAGTGAGGCTGACAGGGTATCAATCACAATGAACTTGGCTTGGTGCTTCAAGGCAGTCACTGCCAATGCGTCGACGTCTTCCGCGCTAGCAACATTGCAGGCATCAAATACGTAGCGAATGCCCTTTTGATGGACGCCACCCCGGTCGTGCTCAAGAGCTTGGACGCGAGTGCGCAACCCCAGTTGCCCCTCCAATGCAACATAGATCACGTTGGTCTGGGTAACCGGGTGGCCAGCCCAGTCAGAGCCGCTGGCTACCGCCGCGACCATGTCGAGCAGCAATGCAGTCTTTCCCGCTTGAGATTCTCCCCACAGGATAATGACCTCCCCGCCGTGGAAGACATCACGCACCAGCCATTCGAGACGCGGCATGTGCTCAAAGTCTTCAGAGGTATGTGTTGGCAGCGTTCGCGACACATCGACTGGGGGTGGTAGCGTGGGGTCGGGCAGGCGCCGCTCTTGCTTGGCGGCGTGACCTACGTCATCCCCGCTGTGGGTGGGCGATGCGAGGACTTCAGGCTCCATACGGATGGTGCTTGCAACAACATCTGTCAGCCAACCATGTGTCGGCTCCAGATAGGCCATATGGATCACCGGAAATGGGACAACCTCTTGCCCTTGGCCTAGGCGTTGCCAATGAACATTGGCAGTTTCGATCTGCGCTGCTCCGGTGACAGTTGAGATGTTGCAGTGACCAGTGATCCTGGTTTGACCTGGCTCGGCCTCAGTTTGGTTGAGCCTTTCTGCCGCCGTTGACTGCGTGCTCGAGTCGCCTGGGTGGGATGTGAACTTGTCAGCGAGCGCACGCTCATTTGCCTCTTCTTCTTGGCGCATGGCAAGGAACTTCAAGGCTGCGGCCTGGAGGCGATCCACTTCCGGAGATTTGGGGATGTTGTTGTGTGTATTCGTCATAACGAGCTTTCCGAACGAATCCTGATAATTGCAGGACACCCGACCTAGTCTGGCCAGTCCATGGTCGTAAACTACTAGGTGCTGGTGTCCTATTTCACTGGTAATGATGGAGATGTTGCTCTATCAATTTAGGTTCGTCTCGTTTGCCTGCGTGACTACAGATGGAGCGCTCGCCACGGTGTGATTAGCCGCGATTGCCCTCAGAATAATGTGCCGGGTCCGCCATGCCCGATCGGCTACCATGTCCATCTTGTCAATGAGATGGTCAAGCTTCTTTTCTAAGCGTTGCAAGGCTTCCGCTTGCCTCGCGATATCGCCTGCTAGCAATTCCAGCGCAATTTGTTCTGGAGAATCCCAATCTTCAGTTTCATATTCCAATTCCTGGGCTTCAGGGCTTATATGGTCCTCATCAAAGCTTGAGGTGAAAATTACAGTGTGGTCGTTGATAACTTTGATCATGTGAAACTTTCTCAAGTGCGTAACAAACCCTCCGCTGCTCAGGCGCGAATGTGATTGAGTCAGAGGAAGGAGCGCTACGTACAGCTACTGCACCGCTATGGCGGTGGCTTCGCGTACGTAGCTCTAGCTTGAGGAAGAGAGTTGTTGAGTCGGTGAGTGAGGTGAGTCATTCTTGGCTTTCTGGTTCAGATGCGACCGATCATCTCACCACACGCCTAATTCGCAAATTTAGGACAAGTCCATAGCCACATTTCCGCGTTAGCTAGCCCTTTGCCAACGATGCGGTTGCGTGGCGGCTTGTGCTTATGACCTCAAATGGACTTAATTTTCTTGATGACTCCGTTCACCTTAGTCTTTGCTACCGGTGTTTCGGAGAAGTAGATCATCCAGATTTGGTGAGTAATAGCTTCTAGCTCCTTTTTGCTAAAATATTTATACTTACTTGTGCCGCCTTTAATTTGTACGCATTTATAAGCATTTGCAATCCGGATGTAAATCAACTCAATCAGGTAGCTTTGCAGGTCTTTTCTGCTGACCCCTTGTTTCTCATTCCGCAGTTTTGACGCCTTGCGAGCAATGGTGTTGATCTGGTGCCTTAGCTCTATGCAATAATTTTTCCATGCCACATCGGCAGACTCATCTGCCGGACGTTGTAGCTCCGCGGACATCAGCTGGCCTAATTTTATGTAAGGGTCATCTTTGTGGTCAGTGCTGGATCTGGTGAGCAATTTTGATAATTTCTCACACGCATTCTGAAGCGCTTCGTAATAATCTTTGTCTTTGAGGGTGGGGCGCACCGCAGACTTGCCGATGAGTGGATTTTTGAGACTCGCGTTAGCACGGATCATTCTTATCGCGTTGTGTAGATCCCATTGACCGCTGTCATTGGGAGCGCCATCATTAGTCGCCGGAACCAATTTGCTGTAGTCTCTACTCGGTGCATTTTCTAGTCCACGGATGATGGAAGAGAGCATGGCGAGCTCGTTTTCGGTTGGGGGGCCACTGTTTATGGTTAGGGTCATCCCTGCGTCTGCGAAGACCTTCGTTAGTGCTTGATATTCTTGCGCCTCTAGTTTGTCCATCTACATCTCCGAATTTGCCGCGGCGCGGCCTGATCATTGCGTATTCTGATGGAGCTTGCATGCTTCTTGGGCGAGCTTTGTCACTGCAATGCAAGCGACTGTCAATCTGTGGTGGGTAGAGCGATAGGTAGCATTGGACCGATTGCGGCTCACCCGTGCCGGATGCTGCTTCTTAGCAGCGGGGGTGGCTTATTTAGATTGGCTGGTAGTGAGTTCTGTTGATACCACGCGTACTTATCTCCAGCCTGTTGGCCGAACCTATGTGCTCAAGCGGGGGCATGAAGCACCATAGCTGGTGGTCAGTGCTACTTGTCTCGTGAAGATTGTTGACATTTTCGACATGTTATAAATGTAATCACTTGCTTCATACTTGACGGTTTCTGATGGGGCTTGTATGAAGATTGCATCTGTAAGCTTGGCGCTGTACGGCGTCTTCGCATTTCCGTTAACAAGCTGGGGTGCATGCACCCCTCCCAGTCCAGTCACCGTTGCGGGGAGTACAGTTGCCTGTGCCGGTTCGACTTCCGGTCAGTACCTAATCAATGCTCAGAACGTCGCTTTCACCAATTCTGGAAGCTGGACAGCCACAGGTGCGCTCCTGGGCGTAATTTATGCAACTCAGAACCTCGCAAACGGAGTATCTGTCATTAATCAAGGCAGTATTGATTGGGCTAATGCACTGTATGGTGGTAGCGGTACCGGAACGCGGTCGGTTGCAAATGTGGGATACACAACTGGGAATAATTTCACCTCTGCATCGTTCTTGAACGAGACGGGTGCTTCCATTAGTGCATCCATCACATCCAATCTAGCGGCGAATCGATACATCTCTGGAGCCAGCCTCTATACCATTAACGGTCCCGCGAGCTTGATCAACCGTGGAACCATATCTATCACTAACAATAGCACTACACCATCTAGTGGAAGCGATGGAATTGACGCGTTAGGACGAAGTGCTACGGTTGTGAACGAAGGTACGGTAGGAATCAATATCCCGGGTGGAGCGGGAGCCTATGGACTAACAGCAAGGGCAACCGCTGGCGCGGCAGATGTGACGAATTCGGGTAGCGTGACTATCAATGGTGTAGGGGCCAGCGCTGCTGCGGTATCTACGGGACTGAGTGCAGGAACCACTGAATTGAAGATCACCAACAATGGGTTACTAGAACTCAAAGGTGGGACTTCTACATCGCCAACACGACGTGTAATAGAGTTGAGTTCCTTGGCGGGTAACACAATCGTACAGCAAGTGGAAAATCTTGCCGGTGGAATTATCCGTGCAGATGCATTCAGCCACGCCATCATGTTAGACGGTTCCGATGCCGTAACGAACTCTGTGAAAATCACCAATAACGGAAGTATTGAGGGCCCGATACTGACTAGAGCTGGCAGTGACACGCTGATTCAAGCAGCAGGACAAATCAATGGAAATGTCAACTTCGGAGCTGGAGCCGATAATTTACAGGCGAGCGGGGGCGAAATAATTGGCAGCATATCCATGGGGGATGGTAATGACGTCATCACTCTCTCCGGGGACATTGACGTGACCCAGGTTCCCCTGTTCGATGGAGGGGCAGGCGCGGACCAGTTCAATATTGATGGCATCAGCTTGCGTGCTTTCACTGCCAGTGCGAACAACCCCTCTCTTGGAGCTAACCTGACACTTTGGGAGACGGTTGATGTCCAAAATGGCGGGGCACTGCGTTTGACCGGTGATTTGTTCGATAGTGCCAATACGGGCATCTTGAAGCTCTCCAATGCGGCGGCGGCTCTGGATCTGCAAGATAGTGTGACTACCACCAATACCATCCATGGCAACTTTGATAGTGTTGGCGTGGTGAAGGTGGACACTGTGGCAGGTGACAGTAGTTCTGCCTCGGATGTACTGCACATCACGGGAAGTACAGCTGGTACCACTGAATTGCGCATTAACAATTTGGGGGGAGCTGGTGCGCTCACTACCGGCAACGGCATCCTGGTTGTGCAGGTGGACGGAAGCTCTTCAGGCGCGTTTGCGTTGCCTGGCGGCTCGTTGATAGTTGGGCAGTTTATTTATTCTCTCCAGAAGATAGGCAGCAACTGGTACTTGCAATCACAAGCCAATACAGGCACCGTGCAGGTGACCAAAACAGTTGTTGGCCCTGAGGGAGCTCCAGCCTTTAGCGGCAGCATCCCTTTCACACTCACTTGTGCCTCGCCTGACTTCACTCAGCAAGGAAGCATTGCCGTAGCAAACAATGTTGGTACCACTGCACCATTGACTGTGGCCGCTGGCAGCACCTGTTCCGTCACAGAGGGCGCGTTGCCGGTAGCGCCGCTGGGTTACCAGTGGGGTACTGCCTTGTTGCCTGCAGCGACTGAACCCTTGCCAGTTGGGGGCAACCTGACTCTCGCGATTACAAACACGCTTATCAAGCAGAGCGTCCCGGCTGCGTTGCCCACACCGGTTCCTTCGCTCAGCCAATGGGCGCTCGCATTGTTGTCGCTGGTGTTGGGCGGGTGCGCTGTAATTAGTGTTCGCCGTACAAGGATGCATTGAGGCACCGAGGTGGGGGCTGGTGAGCGGCGCCGGTCAGTTCCTGCCTCTGCGACCTCACGTCTACGGCGTCCCTATTGCTCCTGTCCGGCGATGGCCCATTCAGACAGACCAAGTCCTGTACCCGCGCCAACCCTCCAGACATCAATTTCCAAGAAATCTGCGTTTCTTCCCGAGACCCTCCAATTGCCTGCTACAATTGCAGCTTCGGCGCTGCGGAGAGGTGGCAGAGTGGTCGAATGTACCTGACTCGAAATCAGGCGTACGTGCAAACGTACCGAGGGTTCGAATCCCTCCCTCTCCGCCATAGCATCGATAATTAGCGGCTGTAGCTCAGCTGGATAGAGTACTTGGCTACGAACCAAGGGGTCGTGGGTTCGATTCCTGCCAGCCGCACCAAAACGTCAAGCCTCAGAGTAGAAATGCTCTGAGGCTTTTTCGTTTTCACCGCATTCCCTGTAGGCCGCCACTGCCAATGGAGCGGCCGCGCTCGCATAACCCTTGCCTGCACCGGAACAGAAGGGTCCAGTCCATGGACTTCTGGCATAGCTGGCGTGCATCGGCCCCCACTTGCTTCACAGTCTCAGAGGCCGGGAAAGAGGCTCACCGCCAGAAGCAGGCACAGGCTGAACGGATCAAACCCTGTTTGCCGTCATTGTTCCCCGCCTGAGCAGTGACCTGCACCGCTTATGGGCGGCAGAGCTGCCGCCATGGTTTGAACGGTTGCCACCCTTGGCCAGGAAAGGGGCGCAAGCAAATGCACTAGCTGCAAGGACGATGAGGGCAGCGGGAACCACCTTTCACGATGGCCTTCGGTGAATGGATCACAAGCACTGACAAGAGAGTCATGGCTTTCTGATTGGCTTTGCTGGCGCAGATCCTATTCAAAATCTGCCTGAAGCCTTCGTACCTCGGAACTGCGTCACTGGCATCGGGTGCGGGATGATAAACATGCCTGCGCGTCTGCTGGTATTGCATTTGCTGTGCGATGCAAGGAGCGCGGGGATCCATTCGGCTTACCTTTGATCCATGCATTGGCGTTATTCAGCCAGCGTCCTCAGTGTGCAGATACCCCTGAGCCATGCAGTTTGCCTGCCTGCCCTTGGTGCCTGCACGGGCAAAGACGACAAGTCGCCCAGACCGGGTCCAGAACCACCCATGCCTTCCAGCACAGGAGGGCGCAATCGCCTGGTTTACGCGGCAACCACAGGGCGGCGCGAAGTCCCTGAAGACAAGATAGACCTGCCACGGAGCGCTCCTGACTGGTATGGCCAACCTGATGCATGCGGCCGCAGCGGTGTGTTGTCCGCCGGTCACCTTTTACCATTCACTAGGCGGAGCCAGTCCTCATATATTTATGTAAGTTTTATGGGGAGAAGAAAGTTATAAAACGTTGAGAAATTATCAAATACAGAAAACTATTTAATAGCGGAATAGCGGAATAGCGGAATAGCGGAATAGCGCAACGAATTACGCATGACGATCTGCAAATAAGTAGCAACAGCCCGAAATGGCGAGAGATATTATTTCTCGCATATTCACCGGTGCCAGCCCAGCGCTACTATTCATGACCTACCGCCTCTCGCTGCTCGACAAAAGCCCCATTCCGCCGGGCGTTTCAACCGCCCAGGCGCTTCGCTCCACACTGGCCATGGCGCAGCGCGCCGAAGCGCTGGGCTACCACCGCTTCTGGGTGGCAGAGCACCATGGCAACCCCGAGGTCGCAGGTTCCGCCCCAGAGATCCTGGTTGCCTGGCTGCTGGCGCATACCAAGCGCATCCGCATCGGCTCAGGCGGCGTCATGTTGCAGCACTACAGCCCCTACAAGGTTGCCGAGGTGTTCAAGCTGCTATCGGCGCTGGCGCCAGGCCGGGTGGATCTGGGTATTGGCAAGGCGCCCGGCGGTCTGCCGCAGTCCACACGTGCCTTGCAAGCGCGTCACGACCCGTCACAGCCCGTCCATTTCGACAGCCTGCTCAGCGATCTGAACGGTTTTTTGCGAGACGACCTGCCCGCCGGGCACCCGCTGGCCGCTTCGCGCGCGTTGCCCAAACCCAGCACCTTGCCCCAATGCGTGCTGCTCGGGGCCTCTCCCGACAGCGCACAGCTGGCATCGCGCCTGGGTTGGGGCTTTTCCTATGCCGGGCACTTCAATGATGACCCTGCCTTGCTTGCCAGCACCACCGCTGCCTACCGTCCCCTCAGCGGCCAGGCGCCATCGATGGCCGTCTATGCCTTTGCCGCCGATGACCGCGCCAAGGCTGAAGCGCTGGTCGCGAACGTGCGCATCTTCAAGCTGCATTTGCCCACGGGCCAGAGCTTCAACCTGCCAAGCCGCGAAGCCGCCGCAGAGTTTGCGCAGCAAGCCGGAGTCAGCGACTACCGGCTGGAGGAGACTCACCCCCATGTCATTGCGGGCACCGCTGACGACGTGCATGCGGCGTTGACTGCCTTGCACCTGCAACACGGCATCGATGAATTCGTCATCGATACCCCGGTTCCCTTTTTTGAAGAGCGCCTGGCATCGATAGAGCTGATTGCCAACGCGCAACCCGCAATGGCCGAGCTGACGGCCGCCTGAACCCTGACCGAAAGTTCACCATGAGCAAATCCCCCATCCGTTTTGGTCTGATGCTGCACGGCGCAGGCGCGCACATGAATGCCTGGCGCCACCCCAGCGTACCGGCCGACGCCAGCGTCAATCTGCAGCACTACATCCGCATCACCCAGAAGGCGGAGGACCATGGCATTGCCTTTGCCTTTGTGGCTGATGGCCTCTACATCAACGAAAAATCGCTTCCCCACTTTCTGAACCGGTTCGAGCCCATTTCCATTCTCTCGGCGCTGGCAGCTGTCACCAGCAAGATAGGGCTCGCCGGCACCGTATCCACTTCCTACAGCGATCCCTTCACCATCGCCCGGCAGTTCGCCTCGCTCGATGTGATCAGTAGCGGCCGTGCAGGCTGGAACGTGGTGACCACGCCGCTGGAAGGCTCAGCGCTGAACTACAGCCGCAAGCACCCCGAGCACGCATTGCGCTACCAGATTGCCGATGAATACCTGCATGTCACGCAAGGCCTGTGGGACAGTTGGGACGACGATGCCTTTGTCCGCAACCGTGACAGCGGCCAGTTCTTTGACCGCAGCAAGCTGCACACGCTCGACCACGAAGGCCGGTTTTTCCAGGTGGCCGGGCCGCTCAACATCCAGCGTTCGCCCCAGGGCCAGCCCGTGGTCTTTCAGGCCGGTTCCTCCGATGCCGGCATTGATCTTGCGGGCAAATACGCAGACGCTGTGTTCACCCATTCACCATCGCTGGATGAGACGCGCGAGTTCTCGCGCAAGGTCAAGGCCAGTGCGATCAGCCACGGCCGGTTGGCCAGCGATGTGAAGATATTTCCGGGCATCAACGTCGTGACCGGCGCCAGCGATGAAGAAGCCAACGCCAAATACGAGCGCGTGCGCAACCTGATCGGCATTGATGAAGCGCTGGCCTACCTGGGGCGCTATTTCGACCACCATGATTTCACCCAGTACCCGCTGGATGCAGCTTTCCCCGAGTTGGGTGATATCGGCCGCAACAGCTTCCGCTCCACCACCGACCGCATCAAGGCCGATGCCAAAGCGCAGGGGTTGACCCTGCGGCAAGTGGCCTTGCAGGCCGCCACGCCCAAATCCAACTTCGTGGGCTCGGGCCAGAAAATTGCCGAACAGATCATCGATTGGGTGGACGCGGGCGCCGCCGACGGCTTCATCCTGCAGTTCCCCGTCAGCACCGAAGGTCTTGACGATTTCATCGCGCATGTGCTGCCCGAGCTCGAAGCCAGCGGCCGCTATGAGCGCAGCCTGACAGGCCAGACCCTGCGCGACCATCTCGGCCTGCCGCGCAAGGCCAGCCGGTACGAAGTGGCACCCGACGCTGTTGAATCCCGACGGGTCGCCTGATGAACAGCGCCGCCATCATCGAATCCGCCGCCCAGCCGCATAGCGCATACCGCTTGCGGGTGGAGAACGGCATCGCCCGCCATGCGCAGAGCTTCATTGCGCTGCGCCGCGATATCCACCAACACCCCGAGCTTTCGTTCCAGGAGCACCGGACCTCTGCGCTGGTGGCCAAGGCGCTGGCCGAATGGGGCTATGAGGTGTTCACCGGCATCGCGGGGACGGGGGTGGTTGCCCGTCTGAAAAAGGGCGGGGGCGGTAAAACCCTTGGCCTGCGCGCCGACATGGATGCGCTGCCGATCCAGGAGGCCACCGGCCTGCCTTATGCCAGCCAGAATGCCGGCGTGATGCACGCCTGCGGTCACGATGGCCACACCGCCATCCTCCTGGCGGCTGCACGCTTTCTGGCAGAGCAGGGCGCATTCGATGGCACCCTGCACCTGGTTTTTCAGCCCGCAGAAGAGTTGGGTGCGGGCGCCAAGAAGATGATCAGCGAAGGCCTGTTCGAACGCTTTCCCTGTGACGCCATCTACGGGCTGCACAACTGGCCGGGCGTGCGGGCCGGACACCTGGGCTGCGTGGAGGGCCCGGCGATGGCGTCGATCGACTACGCCAAGGTCACGATCACCGGCCAGGGCGGCCATGGCGCCGAGCCGCACCAGGCCGTCGATCCGATCCTGGCAAGCGCACATGTGATCACCGCCTTGCAAAGCGTGGTCTCCCGCAACGTCGATCCGCTGGAGATGGGCGTGGTCACGGTGGGCTCCATTCACGGCGGCCATGCGGCCAATGTCATCCCCGATCAGGTGGAGTTGCAGCTGACGGCGCGCTCGTTCAAGCCCGAGGTGCGCAGCACGCTGAAAAACCGCTTGCAGGCCGTGGCGCAAGCCCAGGCGGAAAGCCTCGGGGCGCAGGCCCATGTGGATTTCAAGAATGGCTTTCCGCCGGTCATCAACCATGTGCAGGAAACACAGTTTGCGCGCGATGTGGCCAAGGATGCGCTGGGGGAGGATTTTGTGGATTCGCACTTTCGCCCCCGCACTGCCAGCGAGGATTTTGCCTACCTGCTGCAGGCCAGGCCCGGCAGCTTCCTGTTTCTGGGCAATGGCGAAAGCGCGTCTCTGCACAACCCCCGGTATGACTTCAATGACGCCATCTTGGCGCCGGCCGCCGCTTACTGGGTGCACCTGGTAGAGCGCTTTCTCGCCCCATGATTTCAGGAGTTCTCATGCGGTCTGACCTCTTTGTCTACACCAGCCTGCAAGACCCGCGTGCCCTGCCTTTGATTGAAGAGCTGGGCCGGGAGTATGAAAGCCGCTATGGCGATTTCTACCTGCAGGAATCCGCTGTTCCGGAAATCGAGCGTTACCCGGCCGAGGTGTTCACACCGGCCCAGGGGGGCAATTTCCTGTTGCTGCTGCGCAAGGGGCGCGCGGTCGCAGGGGGCGCCTTCAAGCGATTGGATGCGGATACCGCAGAGTTCAAACGTATCTGGACGGACAGCAGCCTGCGCCGGCAGGGGTTGGCGAGATCGGTTCTGGTCGAGCTCGAAGCGCAGGCCTTGCGCCAGGGCTACCAACGGGTCTATCTCACCACCGGCTTTCGCCAGCCGGAAGCGGTGGGACTGTACCTGGGCCATGGCTACCGGCGTCTGTTCGACCCCACTGCAGATCTGCAGGCACTGCGAAAACTGCCTTTTGAGAAGCAGCTGTCATTGGCGCCCCGCAACCATCCACCGCTGCCTTCCACCCCCGCACTGCAAGCACCCATGCTCTCCGGTGTCTGAGCCCACGTAAAAAGAACTGCACCATGAACACCACCACCCTGGCTCCGCCCAACGTCGCCATCGAGCAAGCGCCCGCCGCGCCAGCACCGGCGCCTGCGTCACGACGCCGCGACTATGCTTCGCTGCGCATTGTTCCGGCGCGTTACCCTGCACGCACCGTTGGCACCATCATTTCACTGGTGCTGATGGGCGCCGTCCTCAACTCGGTACTCGGCAACCCCCGCTGGGGCTGGCCGGTGTTTGCAGAATGGTTTTTTGCCGAACCGGTGCTCGTGGGTCTGGGCCGCACCCTGGTGCTGACCGCGCTGGGGGCGGCGCTGGGCTTCACGCTGGGCACCGGTCTGGCACTGGCCCGCGTCTCGCGTTCGCCCCTGCTGCGCGCACTGGCCTGGACCTTTGTCTGGATCTTCCGCTCCATCCCGCTCATCGTGCTGCTGCTCATCCTGAACAACCTGGGCTACCTGTACGAGACGGTATGGCTGGGCGTGCCGTTCACCAACATCACCTGGGCCGAGTGGAGTACCACCCAGCTGGTCACACCGTTTTTGGCGGCGGTGATCGGCCTGACCTTGAACCAGGCGGCCTATTCCTCCGAGATCATCCGTGGCGGAATTCTGTCGGTGGACCAGGGCCAGCACGAGGCGGCTGCCGCACTGGGCCTGCCGCGCCGCCACCAGGCCTTCCGCATTGTGCTGCCCCAGGCCATGCGCTCCATCCTGCCGTCTGCGTTCAACGACATCATCGGCCTGGCCAAGGGCACCTCCAACGCCTACATCCTGGCCTTGCCCGAGCTGTTCTACACGATCCAGATCATCTACCGCCGCAACTTGGAAGTGATCCCCCTGCTGATGGTGGCAACCGTCTGGTACCTGATCATTCTCTCGGTGCTCTCCATCATTCAGGCGCAAGTCGAGCGCCACTACGCACGCGGCGCGCTGCGCCAGTTGCCGCCCACCTTGCTGGGCCGTGCCTGGGCCTGGCTGCGTCCTGCGCCAGTGCCCTCGGTCGACGCAGCCCCGGCCGCCGCAGACGAGCCCCCGGCGCGCGCCGCTGCATGGACCCAGTCCCACTCCCGGGGTGGGCAGGTCGAGGTACAGGCGGTCTCCAAAAGCTACAACGGCGTTCGCGTGCTCAACCATGTGTCGCTGCACGTCCCTTCGGGTAGCGTGACAGTCATTCTGGGCCAGTCGGGTTCGGGCAAGTCCACCTTGCTGCGCTCCATCAACCATCTGGAGCGGGTGGACAGCGGGTTCATCGCCATCGATGGTGAGCTGGTGGGCTACCGCCAGGACGGGGACACCTTGTATGAACTGAAGGAAAAGGACATCCTCTCCCGCCGCGCCGATGTGGGCATGGTGTTTCAGAACTTCAACCTCTTCCCGCACCTGAGCGTGCTCGACAACGTGGCGGAGGCGCCTGTCTCGGTACGGGGCCTGCCCCGGGCCGAAGCCCAGGCGCTGGCCCGGGAACTGCTGGCGCGTGTTGGCCTTGCGCACAAGGCAGACGCCTTCCCCCGCCAACTGTCCGGCGGTCAGCAGCAACGCGTGGCCATTGCCCGGGCGCTGGCCCTCAAACCCAAAGTGCTGTTGTTCGACGAGCCCACCTCGGCCCTGGATCCGGAGCTGGTCAACGAGGTGCTCGACGTGATCAAGGAGCTGGCCCGCACCGGCACCACCTTGCTCATCGTCACCCATGAAATCGGCTTTGCCCGTGAGGTGGCAGACCACGTGGTCTTCATGGACCAGGGCCGCATCATCGAAAGCGGCCACCCCGACAAGGTGCTGCAGCAGCCCGATCAGCCGCGCCTGCGCGAGTTCCTTGCCAAGGTGCTGTAGACCGCACAACCCCTCCCTCCCACTGACATCGAAGAATCGAGAATATGCAACGTCGTCATCTGATCCACACTGCAGTCGCCGCGCTGTCCCTGCTTGCGCTGCCGTCCTGGGCGCAGCCCGCCGCCCCCGACCTCAGCCCCGAGCAGGCAGGCCGCCCTCGGTCCGACAAGGTGGACGAAGCCATCCGCCTGCTCAACCCCCAGTTCAAGTTTGCCAAGGAAGGTGCGCTCGTGGTGGGCACCACCACGGGCCGCCTGCCGTTTGGCGCGTACGCCACGGACAACAAGACCCCGGTGGGCAACGCACCTGATATTGCGCAACTGGTGGCCGACAGCCTGGGCCGCAGGCTGGAGCTGGTTTCGGTGGCCTGGGCCGACTGGCCTCTGGGCCTGCAATCGGGCAAGTTCGATGTCGTGATATCCAACGTCACGGTGACCGAGGAGCGCAAGGAGAAATTCGATTTCTCGACCTACCGCAATGACACGCTGGGCTTCTACGTCGCCAAGAACAGCAAGGTGCAGGCCATCAAGGAACCCAAGGACGTCGCCGGCCTCAAGGTGATCGTCGGCGCCAGCACCAACCAGGAGCAGGTGCTGCTGCGCTGGAACGAGCAGAACATCAAGGCAGGCCTCAAACCGGTGGAAGTGCAGTACTACGACGATGACGTGGTGCTGTATCTGGCGCTGGCTTCGGGCCGCGCGGATACGTATTTCGCACCCAATGGCATTGCGGCCTACAACGCCCGCGATGGCAAGACACGCCTGGTGGGCCTTTTCTCGGGCGGCTGGCCCCAATCCGCCGAAATCGCAGTGACTTCGCGCAAAGGATCGGGCATTGCCGATGCCATCACCGCTGCGCTCAATGCGCAGATCGGCAACGGCAACTACGCCAAGGCGCTGGAGCGCTGGAGCCTGCAGTCCGAGGCCATCCCGGCATCACGTACCAACCCGCCCGGCCTGCCCAAGAAATGAAGACTGCACCCACCATGTCCACCCTCAAGAGCCTCCGCCGCCTGGCCCTGTTGGCCGTTCTGTCCCTCTGCGGCGCCGTACATGCACAGACCGTGGTCGACCTGAGCCCCGAGCAAAAGGGGCGCCTGCGCGCGCCCCGGGACGAAACGGCGATTGCCGCGCTCTCCAAGGACTTCAAATTCGTCAAGCCCGGCGTACTGACCGTGGCCATCCATCCTGGCGCACCCCCGACGGGGACCTATGCCACCGATGCCAAAACCATCGTGGGCTTTGACCCGGACTTCATCCTGCTCATCGCCGATGCGCTGGGGCTGGAGCTCGACCTGCAGCCGATTGCCTGGGCGGACTGGCCACTGGGGCTGACTTCGGGCAAATACGATGCGGTGATCTCCAACGTCGGCGTCACCGAGCAGCGCAAGGAAAAATTCGATTTTTCCACCTACCGGCTGGGCCTGCACGGCTTCTATGTCAAGACGGGCAGCAAGATCACCTCGATCAAGGAGCCCAAGGACATTGCCGGCCTGCGTTTGATATCGGCCTCGGGCACCAACCAGGAGCGCATCGCGCTGGAATGGAACCGCCTGAACATTGCGGCAGGCCTGAAACCGGCCGAGCTGCAGTACTACGACGATGAAACGGCCCGCACGCTCGCGCTGGTGTCCGGCCGCGCCGATGTGAACTTCAACCCGAACGCGCCGCAGGCGTACCAGGCGGCCAGGGATGGACAGATACGGCTTGTGGGCACGGTCAACGCCGGCTGGCCCAACAAGTCGGATGTCGCCATCACCACCCGCAAGGGCAGTGGCCTGGCCGATGCGGTGACGCAAGCTGCCAACGGATTGATCAAGAGCGGCCAGTACGCGCAGGTACTGGACCGCTGGAAACTCGCCGAAGAAGCGCTGCCTCGCTCGGAGACCAATCCGCCGGGACTGCCCAAGTTCTGATCGGCGCCCGCCACCTTTTTCCCATAGGCCTGTCCATGCGCATCCCTATCTCCCGCATCGCTTTCCTCACGCCGGGCAACCACGCGGAGGACGCGCCCTGGTCCGGGCTTGAGCACACCTTGCAATTGTTGGAATACGGGGAGCAGCTGGGCTTTGACGGGGGCTGGGTACGCCAGCGCCATCTGGAGCCCGCTGTGTCGTCCGCCTCCACGTTGCTGGCCGCAGCCACCCAGCGCACTGAACGCATGGAGCTCGGTTGCGCCGTCATTCAGCTGGGATACGAAAACCTTTTCCGGCTGGCGGAAGACCTCTCCACCGTGGATGTGCTCTCGCAAGGCCGGCTCCAGGTCGGCGTGAGTGCCGGGGCGCCCAACCATGGAGATTTGCTGGGCGCGCACCTGTATGACGGTGATCCCGCACACATCGACTTCTCGCATGCGCGCGTCACGCGCCTGCGCAGCAAGCTGCAGGGGCAGCCCCTGGGGCCCGAAGGCGCCTTCGTGCAATCGCCGGCTGGCCAGCACATTCCCCGCATCTACCCACATGCAGCGGGTCTGGCGCATCGGCTGTGGTATGGCGGCGGCTCGCTGCATTCGGCGGAATGGGCGGGGCGCAATGGCTTGCATCTGCTGATCGGCAACCTGAACCGGGGCGAGCACAGCGACCATTTCTTCGAGACGCAACTGGCCCAGTTGCAGCGCTTTCGCAACCACTGGACGGCGCCACACGCGCCGCGGGTCGCCTTGGGCCGGGTGATCGTGCCCACCGACAGCGCCGACGCGGGCAGCCGCAAGCGCTATGAGGCCTTTGCACAGAGCCGCCATGCACGCACGCTGGCACCTCAGGGCGAGCGCCGGGTGCTGTTTGCCCGCGATCTGGTCGGAAGCAGTGCGCAGATTCTGGAGTCGCTCCTGGTGGACCCGGTTCTGCCCCTGGTGGACGAGCTGCGGCTGGAGCTGCCCTACAACCTGCCGCATGAGGACTACCTGCAGATTCTGAGTGATTTCACGGAGCGCATTGCACCTGCGCTGGGCTGGCAAAACCACCATGCACAGCAGACGGTGGGTGGCTGAGCGCAGCGATGCGCAAGCCGATAGGGGTGGTCCTCCGTAGGCGGCATTGGATGCCGACTTCGCTCTACAGCGCCACCCCGGGGTCGTCTTCCACGCCCATCCGCTGTCATCGAAACCGCCGGCAGCCCCGCGGCTTTGCCGGCGCCAGGGTTGGCATCGCCAGCGGCGCAGAGGCCAGCGCGCTGCTGGACGCAGCGGCGGGCTCAGTGTTCCCCATACCGATGCAGAAGGCGGCTGCGCAATGTCTCTGCACCAGGGCTGAGGGTTCGGTCGCGGCGCTGTAGCAGCCCGATGGTGCGCCACACTTCAGGAGAGCTGAGCGGCACGCCACACATCTGGGCTTGGTTTTGTCGCAGTGCGAGCTGGGGTATGACCGCCAGCCCCAATCCTGCTTCAACCAAGGCCAAGGCGCCCGACAGATGGTTGCATTCATACCATGCGACAGGCTGGTCCGGCAATTGGGCAACGATCTGGTCCAGCAGCAAGCGGTTTTCGCTTTGCCGAGATACCGATACCAGCCGCTGGCCCGCCAGCTCCATCCATGCAATCTGTTCGCGTTTTGCCCAGCCGTGGTTTCTGGGCATCGCCAGCACATAGCGTTCGCTGGTCAGTGCCTCGAACTGCAGCGATGGCTCCTGGCTGCCGGTAAAGCTCAATCCAAAATCCGCTTCCCCCTGTAGTACAGCGTCCAGTACCCGCTTGGCGCTTTCGTCCATCACATGCACCTGCACCTCCGGCTGGTCTGTCGCAAATTCCTTCAAAACCGGGGCCAGCAAATTGGTAGCCACCGACGGTATGCACGCAATCACCACCCTTCCCCGGCGCAGCCCGCGCTGGTCGTCGACCCGTTGAACGGCATCTTCGAGACCCGCAAGTGCTCTGCGCGCCTCCTGCAGAAAATCCTGGCCCACGGGTGTGAGTTGAACATGCCGGGTGGTGCGCTCCAGCAGCCGCACACCCAGCGCCGCTTCCAGACGCTCCACGCGTCTGCTCAGTGCCGGCGGGGACAGAAACAGCGCCTCGGCCGCCATGCGAAAGCTGGCTTTCTCGGCCGCCATCACAAATGCCTCCAACTCGCCCATGTCGAATTTGATGCGCCCCATGCAATAGTTCCTCATTAAATTGCAATTTACAGAATAACACTGCCTGCCTAGGATCGCGGGTATCGACAAAAGCAGGCACGCGCGGCGTGCGCAGGAGACAACATGACAAAGAAACGATCGGCCGTGCTGGGCCTTGTCTCGGCTGGACTTGGCCTGTCCATGGCGGTCAGCCATGCGCAGGACTTTCCGCCAAAACGGCCCGTGACCATGGTCGTCGGCTTCGCTGCCGGGGGATCGGCTGACATTGCCGCGCGCATCATCGCGAAGAAATTGAGCGAGAACATCGGCCAGAACGTGGTCGTGGACAACAAGCCCGGCGCCGGGGGGAACCTGGCGCATGGGCAGGTGGCCCATGGTCCCGCCGATGGCTCCATGCTGCTGTTTGGATCGATCGGGCCGCTGACCATATCGCCGCATTTGATGAAGCTGCGCTATGACCCGCTGAAGGATCTGGCACCCATCACGATGGGCGTCGTCTTTCCCAACGTGCTCGTGGTGCCGGCCGGCACCGGCATCAAGACGCTCGCGGACTATGTCGCGAAAGCCAAGCGCGAGCCTGGCAAGCTGGACTTTGCCTCCACGGGGCCGGGATCGGCCTCTCACCTGGCAGGCGAGCTGCTCAACGATGTGGCCCACATCAACACCGTCCACATCCCGTACAAGGGCGGCGCGCCTGCTTTGCAGGACGTCTTGGGCGGCCGCGTCGCATCGTTCTATGCCGCACCTCCCACCGCACTGCCGCATATCGAATCGGGCAAGCTGATCCCGCTGGCGACCACTGGCCTGACCCGCCCCGCCTACCTGCCCAATGTGCCCACGGTGGCAGAGAGCTACCCCGGTTTCAATGCCACGAACTGGTACGCGTTTTTGGCGCCCGCCAAGACCCCACAGGCGCTGCTGGACCGGTGGAATCTGGAGTTGGTGAAGGCCCTCAACGCGCCCGAGGTGTATGACAACCTGCTCAAGCACGGCCAGACCGCTGCACCGGGCAAGCGCGAGGAGCTGGGCAAGTTCATCGCCGAGGAATACACCAAATGGGGCCGCATCATCCAGGATCGCAAGATCACGATCGAGTAGCCCTGGCTGGGGGATTCACCCATCACCCATAAGGAGACAAGCCTTGTCCATATCCCATCTTCTTCGCAGCGCCTGTGCCATGCGCTGGCAACGCCGTGCGGTAGTCAGCCTGGCAGCCGGCTGGCTGAGCCTGGGGCTGCTGGCCGGCGCAGTACAGCCTTCCACTGCCCATGCAGCCGATATTCGCGTCGTCACCTCCGGCGGGTTCTCGGCGGCCTATGACCAGCTGGTGCCGTTGTACGAGCAGGCCACCGGTCACAAAGTGATCACGGCGCGTGGCGCTTCGATGGGCAATGCACAGGACGCCATTCCCAGCCGCCTGGCGCGGGGTGAGCAGTTCGACATCGTGATTCTGGCGGACGCCGGCTTGGAGCAGCTCATCGCCGAAGGCAAAGTCCAGCAGGGCTCGCGTGTGGATCTGGCGCGCTCGATGATTGGCATGAGTGTGCGCAAGGGCATACCCAAACCCGACATCAGCTCGGTCGAAGCGCTCAAGCAGACCTTGCTGGATGCCAAAAGCATTGCCTATTCGGCCAGCGCGAGTGGAACCTATCTCGCCAGCGAGCTGTTTCCGCGTCTGGGTGTTGCCGAGCAGATCAAGGACAAGGCCACCAGAATTCTGAGCGAACGCGTCGGCGCGGTTGTATTGCGGGGCGATGCGGAGATTGGCTTTCAGCAGGTGAGTGAACTGCTCCCGTTCAAGGAGTTGGAGTTTGTCGGGCCGCTGCCCGATGAGGTGCAGCAGCGCGTGTTTTTCTCGGCGGGGATCGCGGCGGCTGCGGCGGAGCCCGATGTGGCACGGCATTTCATCCGCTTTCTCGCTTCTGCTGCGGCGGCACCGCTGGTTCGCAGCACCGGGATGGAGCCTGCCGCCGCACGCTGAACCGGCGAGACGGGCATCCTGCAGCCCCGCATGCCGACCCGGGGGCACCAGCCATGGCCCAACACGCAGGGCCGGGCCTTGCATCGTCCAGCCGCAAGCGCTGCGTCAGCGCCCCCCGCGTTTGCGGAAAAATCCGCGCAGCTCCTCGGAGTGCTGGGCATCGCGCAGAAACGGCGGGAGCGAGATGGCCAGCAGGCAGGTTGCCAGCGGTACGACGCAAAAAAATCCGATGAACTTGAAACCCAGCGCGCCCGCGATGCTGCCCAGCACAAACATGCCGATCAGGCCTGCGGCAATGCGCATGCGGCCCCGGTGGTGCGGTACGGGCTGCAGCGGCGCTGGGGTGCCCCGGCGGCGGCGATTCCACCAGAGCAGCTTGCCCAGCTCCATCCCCAGATCGGTGATGTTGCCGGTCATGTGGGTGGTGCGAATGCTGCCCCCCGACGTTTTGGAGCCCACCGCGTTCTGCAGGCCCATCATGAAGGACAGCAACAGCACAGTCAGCGGCACCGCAAAAGGCGTCTGCCAGCTGAGCGTGGCGGCGCCCATCAGCCCGAACGGCAGAAGCATGAGCGCCTCGAGCATCAGCGGTAGCGCATACACGCTGTACAGGCGCCTCTCGCGTCCCCAGTTCACCAGGATGGCGCAGACGGCTGCCCCCACCATGAACGACAGGATGGCGCCCAACGCATTCAGCAGCATCTTCAGGTTGTCCAGCACCAGCCCATCGGCCAATTGCGAGGCAAAGCCGGTCATGTGCGAGGTGTACATCTGCAACACCAGGTAGCCGCCCGCGTTGACCGCTCCCGCATTGAACGCCAGCACCCAGCCCAGCGCGACATTGGTGGACTGGGCGCGGTGGCGGTTGGTCAGGTGGCGAAGTCGTCGCATAAAAAAACTCCAGAGACCGACACGGTACATATGGTGACGCACCAGTGCGCATAAGTGCGCTGCCAGGGTACTGTGCGCGGCCGGTCGAGGCTGGGCTGCATCGGGCCAAAGAGGTGGGGTTAGCCTTGAACCGGGCAGCCATTGCCGGCCAACGCCCAGGAGGCTGGCCGTCTCGCCCGGCAAGACCTTGCGCAGCCACCGCCATCGCGAGCTGGCGTTCATCCTTTGATGCGGCGCGGTGCTGCGTTTTGGCGCGCCAGTATCAGGAGCGCCTCATCCAGGCTGAGGCCACGCCTTGCAGCGCTGCACTCCATGGCCCTGAGCCCAGCGGCATCAAGATAGCAGTGCGATGGTTAGGGCGCCGGCTGGTGGCAAACCGCTTCGATGTTGTTGCCGTCCGGGTCCAGCACAAAGGCTGCGTAGTAATGGGGATGGTAATGGGGGCGCAGGCCTGGAGCGCCGTTGTCACGTCCGCCGGCCGCCATCGCCGCCGCATAAAAGGTATCCACCTGCGCGCGCGTGGGGGCGCTGATGGCGATGTGGAGGCGAGCGGGTTTGTCGATGGACTCCGAGATCCACAACGACGGCTTGCCATCGCGGCCCAAACCCAGGCTGCCTGGCCCTTCCATTGCGAGTGAGACCCCCAGCGGCTCCAGCGCCTGGAGAAAAAAGCGCTTGCTTACGGCGATATCGGAGACGCCGATGCCCAGGTGATCGAACATGTTTGCTCCTTGTAATGTGCAGGGCAGCATTGCCTTGCCCTTGCGCGAGCATACCCAATGCACGTTGAGCGCTGCTTTCAAATCCCCCATCCAGCCGTGTTTTGCAGAGGTGCAGACACGAAAAAAATACTGCGCGAAATTGCCAGGCACAGAGGACGGCAACCCCGTCGATTCGCAGGCCTCAACGCAGCCACATTGCTGCGATCACCCCCAGGGCCAGTGCGATCAGCAGCCCACCCGAGATGCGCTCCAGCCACGGCAATGCCCGCGCAAAGCGCCGCAGCACGGCGGGGTTGCCGATGAGTGCGGCAATCAGCAGATCCCAGAGCAGCACGATGCTGAACATCCAGCTGCCGTACACCAGCTTCCAGCCCACACTGGCATGCGGGCCTGTCAGCATGGCGGCCAGGCTGGCGTAGAACAGCGCGTTCTTGGGGTTGAGGATGCCCGAAAGAAAACCCATGCCGGCGGCGCGGCGCCAACTGGTGCGGGCCGCTGCCGCCTGCCCCGGGCTGGCCGCAACGCCCAGCGCGCTTTTACCCGCATGGCGGATAAACAGCAGGCCCAGGTAGAGCAGATAGCCGCAACCTGCCAGCTGCAGCGCGATGAACAGCCGGCTGCCCGGCTGGAGCGCGGCGACACCGGCAAAGGCAGTGACGATAAACACGCCATTGGCCAGCGCGATGCCAAGGCAGGCGGCGCCAGCGCTGCGCCAACCGCTGGCCAGCGAGGTGCGGGCGATCAGAAAGAAATCAGGACCGGGGGAGAGCAGAGCCAGAAAATGGGCGGCGGCGATCAGCAAAAACTGTTGCATGCAAAAGGACCAGGCGGGGGATGGCCTTGCATGGTGGCGGCTGTCGCTTGCCTTGTATTGAACGAAATTGCAGCGGAGATCTAGCGTCTGCGAAAGCAGCCCGGCGTGACGCCAGTATGCGCCTTGAACACCCGCTGAAAATGCGCCTGGTCGGCAAAGCCGAGTTGCAGCGCCACTGCCGCTATGCTGTCTTGCCCGCGCAGCTGCTGCTTGGCCAGGTTGATGCGCTGGTTCAGCTGCCAGGCATGGGGTGCCAGGCCCGTCAGCTTGCGAAAGGCGCGGATGGTCTGGTAGCGGCTCATGCCCGCCAGGGCTGCCAGCTGGTTCAGCGGCACGCTGGCGCAGGGGCTGGCGCGCAGGCAGTCCAGCGCCGGGCGGATGCGCTGCGCCAACTGCGATGGCAGCTCGGGGGCGTGGATGTGCAGGCCTTGCTGGGTGTCGAGGTCGCCGATGAACTCGACCAGGCTGGTTTCCTTGTCGGCCGCGTCGGCCTGGGAGAACAGCTGGGCATTGAGCTGGCAAAAGCGCTGGTAGCGGGCCGGGTCCTCGACGATGCGCACCGGCTCGTTGGCCATCGCCGCCGGGTCCGCATATTCCGCACGCAGCGCCTGCAGCCAGCCGGCATCCAGGTGCAGCATCTGGTAGCTCCAGGCGCTATCGGGCGCCGGGTTGCAGGCATGCACGCGCTCGGCCGGCACAAAGACCAGGCAGCCGGGTGACAGCCGGACCGGGCCGGCCTCCGCGCCGGTGAAGACGCTGTGGCCGCCATCGACCGCGCCGATGGAAAAGCTCGGGTGGTGGTGCGGCTTGTAGCAGGCCCGGCTCTGGCTGGCGCGGCGGCTTTCCACAAAGGGCAGGGCCGGGTCGCACCAGAACGCCTGTGCCGGCTGGCTGGTGGGCGTGGTCGTGGACGTTGGGGCAGGCATGCGATGGCGTTGACAGGGTTGGGGCTGAGCCCGCCGGCGATTCTCGCATGGCAGCGACCGGCCCATCACCCACCCGCCCGACCCCGTGCGATGGAATGGCTGGCGTCGCCCGCAGCGATGCCGGATCAGCCACCTGTTGCCACTTCGCGACAGAAGACGGGGTTTGGTGAAAGCTAAGTGAAATTAATAACGAGAATCGTTATCATTTCGAGTTAGCGCTTGCTCATGCTCTGCGGTTTGGACGGCTTTTGGCCTCCAAGTCGATGAATCTGCAAGCGTTTTCTTTACTCTGCTTTCCTCGTTTATGACACAACAAACCTATATCAAAAGTCGCAAACATGGTGCTGCCGCTCCTGCCCCCAAGGCCGGTCTGGTGGCAGCGACTGCCATCGCGGTACTGGGCATGCCGGCTTTGGCGCAGAACGCACCCGCACCGACGGTCACGCTGAAAGAAGTGACGGTGGAGGCACCGCGCGAAACCGGCTATGAGCCCAGCCAGCTGTCCTCGCCCAAGTTCACCCAGCCCCTGGTCAACACCACGCAGACGATCTCCGTGGTCAAGGAGCAGGTGATGAAGGAGCAGGGCGCCACCACCTTGACCGAGGCACTGCGCAATGTGCCCGGTGTGGGCACTTTCTACGCGGGCGAGAACGGCAACACCAGCACGGGCGATGCCATCTACATGCGCGGTTTTGACACGTCCAGCAGCATCTATGTGGACGGTGTGCGCGATGTGGGCGCGCTGTCGCGCGACGTGTTCAACACCGACCAGGTGGAAGTGACCAAGGGCCCCGCCGGCACCGATTACGGCCGCAGCGCGCCCACCGGCGCGATCAACATGGTCACCAAGCAGCCCAACATGACCGACAGCTTTGGCGGCTCGCTGGGCTTTGGCAGCGGCAGCTACAAGCGCACCACCATCGATCTGAACCGCAGCCTGAGCCACGACAACGGCACGGCATTCCGCCTCAATGCCATGGTGCAGGATGCCGGTGTGGCCGGCCGCGACCAGGTCAAGAACGACCGCTGGGGCCTGGCGCCTTCGTTTGCCTTTGGCCTGAACACCGACACGCGTGTGTTCCTGAACCTGCTGCACGTCAAGCAAAGCAATGTGCCCGATGGCGGTGTGCTGACCCTGGGCCTGCCCGGCTACAGTGCGCCCGACCGCAGCAACTACCCCGGCTACCGCAGCTTCCTGAACAGCGCATCGCGCGTGGATTCAAGCAATTTCTACGGCACGGCCTCGGACCACGACGATGTGACCGCGGACATGGCCACCTTGCGCCTGGAGCATGACATTGCGCCCGGCACCACCTTGCGCAACACCACGCGCTGGGGCCAGACCAAGCAGAACTACCTGCTGTCGGCCTTCATGGCCACCGGCTATTCGCAGAACGCCACTACCGGCGCCTGGACGCCTGGCTCCTTGCTGACGCCCAATCCGGCCGACCCCTCCACCTGGACGATGTCGCGCAACATCAATACCAAGGACCAGGTCAACCGCATCCTGACCAACCAGACCAATCTGACCACCGCCTTTGCGACCGGCTCCATCAAGCACAGCCTGAGCACCGGCCTGGAACTGACGCGCGAAGAGCAGACCAACTACGGTCTGGCGACGACGGGCGTGGTGCCCACGGTCAGCATCTACCACCCGGACTTCAGCGTGTCGCTGCCGAGCTATGCGCGCAACGGTGCGGACAGCAAGGGCACGACCGATACCGTGGCGCTGTATGCCTTTGACACCCTGCAGTTCAATGACCAGTGGCAGGCCAACATGGGCCTGCGCTGGGACCACTACAAGACCAAGTACAACGCGATGGCCGTCTGCACGACGACCTCCACCACCCAGCCTTGCGGCGCCAACCCGACCGGCACCGTGGTGCCCACCACCTCGGATGGCCTGCAGGCCTCGGGCAACCTGGTGAGCTGGAAGGCCGGCCTGCTGTACAAGCCGGCACCCAACGGCAGCGTGTATGTGAACTACGCGCTGTCGCAGCAACCTCCAGGCGGCAGCAACTTTGCGCTGTCGGCTGCAGCCAACAACGCTGGCAACCCCAACATGGCACCGCAAAAGGCCAAGACGGCCGAAGTGGGCACCAAGTGGGAGCTGATGGACAAGCGTGTGCTGCTGACCGGTGCGCTGTTCCGTACCGAGATCACCAACGAAATCGTGACCGACTCGGACGGCACCATCAGCCAGACCGGCAAGAAGACGGTGCAAGGCCTGGAGCTGGGCGCCACCGGTCAGATCACCCCCGCCTGGGGCGTGACTGCGGGCTACACCATCCAGAACACCAAGGTGGACACGGGCGCCAATGTGGCGCAGGACGGCTCCAGCGGCCTGACCTACACGCCCAAGAATGCGCTGTCGCTGTGGAGCAGCTACCAGTTCTCCTCGGGCCTGACGGTGGGTGGCGGCGCGCGCTACTCCAGCGGCCTCAAGCGCGGCACCGATGGCGCCGTGGGCACGCCCAACTTCACCGAGTCCTACTGGGTGTTTGACGCACTGGCCAGCTACCGCATCAACAAGAACGTGGATATCCAGCTGAATGTCTACAACCTGTTCAACAAGCGCTATGTGGCGGCCATCAACAAGAGCGGCTACCGCTACTTCCCCGGTATTCCACGCTCGGCGCGCGTGACGGCGAACTTTAGTTTCTAATCCTTGGTTGGAAGCCAGCCCCGCGTCTGCCGGGGCTTTTTTTCATGGAGGAGATCAAGCCATGATGCTGCACATTCCCAATGTACTCACGCGCGACGAAGTGACCGCCATGCGCGCGGCCATCGATGCGGCCGACTGGATAGACGGCCGTGCCACCGTTGGCAGCCAGGGCGCGCAGGTCAAGCGCAACCGGCAACTGCCCGAGACCTCGCCCGTGGCGCTGGAGCAGGGCCGCATCATCCAGCGTGCGCTGGCGGCCAATACGCTGTTCTTTCAGGCCGCGCTGCCGGCCCGCACGATGGCGCCGCTGTTCAACCGCTATGCCGAATCCGAAACCTATGGCCTGCATGTGGATGGCGCCGCGCGGCGCGAGGCCGGCGTGGCCCAGTGGCTGCGCACCGATGTGTCGTCGACCTTGTTCCTGTCCGACCCCGAGGACTATGACGGTGGCGAGCTGGTCGTGGTCGATACCTATGGCATGCACGAGGTGAAGCTGCCTGCGGGCGACCTGATCCTCTACCCCTCGTCCAGCCTGCACCGGGTCGAGCCGGTGACCCGGGGCGAGCGGGTCAGCTCCTTCTTCTGGACCCAGAGCCTCGTGCGGGACGATGCCCGGCGCGCGATGCTGTTTGAGCTGGACCAGAGCATCCAGCGGCTGCGCAGCCAGCTGGGCGAGACGGAAGACACCATCTCCCTCACCGGCCATTACCACAACCTGCTGCGCATGTGGGCGGAGACCTGAGGGCTGCGATCCAATCCCTGCCCATGTCTCCACTGGGTAAAGTATTTGAAAATGAGATTCATTAGCATTTATTTTCCTTAAAATCCCTGCTTTTGCCCGGCGCCGTCCTGCCCCGCTGCCGGGTCTGACACCTGCCTCTCTCCGCATGAAAGCCAACGCGTCTTCCTCTTCGCAGCGGGCCTACTGGCTCAAAACCTTGCATGAATGGCACTGGGTCAGCTCCGCCATCTGCCTGGTGGGCATGCTGCTGTTTGCGGTGACGGGCTTTACGCTCAACCATGCTGGCCAGATTGAGGCCAAGCCCGCCGTGGTGCTGCGCGAAGCAACCTTGCCCGTGCCACTGCTGCAGGGCCTGCAACAGGCAGCCGCAAGCCACAAGGAGGCCCCAGACGCAGCCCAGGCGCTGCCGGACGATGTGCAGCGCTGGCTGCGCACGGAGCTGGGTGCCGACACGCGCCAGCGTGCGGTGGAATGGAATGACGACGAAGTCTATGTGGCGATGCCCCGGCCCGGCGGCGATGCCTGGGTGCGCGTTGCGCTGAGCGACGGGCAGGCCGAGCATGAATCGACCGACCGGGGCTGGATCTCCTATTTCAACGATTTGCACAAGGGCCGCCATGCGGGCCTGGCCTGGACCTGGTTCATCGATATCTTTGCCGGCGCCTGCCTGGTGTTCTGCATCACCGGTCTGTTCATTCTGCAGATGCATGCCGGCCGCCGCCCGATGACCTGGCCCATGGTGGGCCTGGGCCTGCTGGTTCCTGCACTGCTCGCGCTGCTGCTGGTGCACTGAGCGCGCGGCCACCGTCTTTTTATTCCGAGGAGAGCACATGACAAGCACTGTTTCGCGTTTCACCGTGGCCTTGACGGCGGTGGCCGGGCTGCCGGCCGTCGCCGGTGGGCTGAATGTCGGCGTTGAGCTGCCACGCCTGGAGGTGGCCGAATACCACCGTCCCTATGTCGCCGTCTGGCTGGAGCGCGCCGACGGCAGCGTGGCCGCCAATCTGTCGGTCTGGTATGAGCTGAAAAAGCGCGATGCCGAAGGCGCGAAATGGCTCAAGGACATGCGCCAGTGGTGGCGCCGCAGTGGCCGCGAGTTGAGTGTGCCCATCGATGGCGTGACCCAGCCCACCAAGCCGGCAGGCAAGCATGCACTGTCGTTCTCCGAAGGCAGCAACCCGCTGCCCAAGTTGGAGCCGGGCCAGTACAAGCTGCAGATCGAGGCCGCACGCGAAGTCGGTGGCCGCGAGCTGGTGAGCATTCCGTTTGAATGGCCCGCCAAGCAGGCCACCAGCCTGTCTGCGCAGGGCAAGACGGAGCTGGGCGAGATCAAGCTCGAACTCAAGCCCTGATCCAACACACCCCTATTTTTGAGGAGAGTCACCATGTTTTCTGCCACCCGTATTGCCGCCGCGCTGGCGCTGGGCTTTGCCGCCGTTGGCGCCCAGGCCCACAGCGTCTGGATGAAGCCTTCGAGCACCGTGCTGTCCAAGGCGGACTGGGTCACGGTCGATGCCGCCGTGTCCAATGACATGTTCTTCTTCAACCACCGCCCGCTGGGCCTGGACAAACTGGTGATCACGGCGCCCGATGGCAGCACGGTGGAGCCCAAGAATGCCCACAAGGGCGAGCTGCGCAGCGTCTTTGACCTCAAGCCCGAGCAAGCCGGTACCTACCAGCTGGCCATCGTCAACAGCGGCGTCATGGGCTCCTACAAGGATGCCGCCGGCCAGATGAAGCGCCTGCGCGGCAGCGCTGAAGAGATCGCCAAGCAGATCCCCGCCGATGCCAAGGAAGTGCGCGTGGCAGAAAGCATCAGCCGCATCGAGACTTTTGTGACCATGGGCAAGCCGAGCCCGCTGCGCTTGAGCGGCAAGGGCCTGGAGCTGGTGCCCGTTACCCACCCCAATGACCTGGTGGCGGGCGAAGAAGCCACCTTTGCCTTCCACGTCGATGGCAAGCCTGCTGCCGACGTTGAAGTGGTGCTGGTGCCCGACGGCAAGCGCTACCGCGATGCCGTCAACGAGATCAAGCTCAAGACCGATGCCCAGGGCCAGGTCAAGGTCAAGTTCCCCACCGCTGGCATGTACTGGCTGGATGCCGACGTCAAGGACGAGAAGACCTCGAACCCCATCGCCAAGGAACGCCGCTTGGCCTATGTCGCCACCCTGGAAGTGCTGCCTTGATGCACCGCAGGCTGTGACGGCAGAATGCACCCACGCCAGACTGATCGCGGAGCCGCTGTGAGCACGGCGCCGCGCATCCACTATGGCGCCGGCATCTGGCAAATCCCCCAGACCCAGGCGCGGAGAGAAAGCCAGCCGGCCCCGGCAGGCCCTGCGCTGGCCGGCGGCTCCTTTGCATCCCCCGCCTGGAAGGCGCCAGCGATGCACGCTGCGCAGGACGGCAGCCTGCACAGCCTGCAGGGCGCGACGATGGGCACCACCTGGTCACTGCGCCTGGCCAACCCTGACTACGCCCCGCTGGCGCCTGTACAGGCACTGGTGCAGCACACGCTCGATGCCGTCATCGCGCAGATGAGCAACTGGGAGGCGGACTCCTGCGTCTCGCGCTTCAACGCCGCCGATGCGGGTAGCTGGCACGTGCTGCCACCCGAGCTGGCGCAGGTGCTGGATGCGGCCCTGCACTGGGCCCGCGTCTGCGATGGCGCCTATGACCCGACAGTGGGCGCGCTGGTGTCGCTCTGGGGCTTTGGCCCGCGTGCGAACCCGCAAGCGCCGCACAGCGGCCAAGCACCTGTGCAGGCCGATATTGACCGCGCGCTGCAGGTCTGCGGCCACCAGCGCCTGCAGTGGCAGCCGCAGCAGTGGCTGCCACAGCAGTGGCTGCCACAGCAGCGGCGCTTGCTGCAGCCCGGTGGCCTGCAGCTGGATCTGAGCGGCATCGCCAAGGGCTATGCGGTGGACTGGGGCGCCGAGCGCCTGCGCGCGGCCGGCTGGCAGCATGCGCTGCTGGAGGTTGGCGGAGAGATTCGGGCCTGGGGCCAGAAACCCGGCGGCCAACCTTGGCGCGTAGCCGTGGCAGGTGTTGCCGGTGATGAACCGCTGGTGGTGCCGCTGGGTGATGGCGCGCTGGCCAGTTCGGGCGACCACTGGCATGTGTTCATGCAGGGTGGCCAACGTTTTTCACACAGCCTGGACCCGCGCACTGGCCGGCCCGTGGCCCATGCGCTGACCAGCGTGACTGTTTACCACCGCGACTGCATGCATGCCGATGCGCTGGCCACCGTGCTGACAGTGCTGGGGCCCGAGGACGGCTGGCAGTTTGCGCTGCAGCAGCAGCTGGCGGCGGTGTTCCACAGCCATCCCGATGCCTGGCAGCCGCAAGGCCTGCGCCGTATGACGCCGGCCTGGGAACAGCGTTTTGCAGGCAGCATGAAGCGATGATTGATTGGATAGCAAGCCCTGCGCGGATGGCAGGCGCAGCAGGCTTGGTGGCAGGGTATGCGCTGCTGTGTGCCGGCATTGCAGCGCGTTTGTGGCGCCAGCGCCGGGCTGAGCGCCAGGAGCAGCTCGCGCTGCAAGCGGGCAGCCAGCAGGGCGCGCCGGTGTTGGTGGCCTATGCCAGCCAGACCGGCCGGGCCGAGGCCCTGGCGCATGAGACCGCGCGGGTGCTGCATGCCGGCGGCTGCGCAGTCCAACTGAGGCCGGTGCAGGCGCTGCGACTGGCGGACCTGCAGGCCTGTCCGCAAAGCCTCTGGCTGCTGTCGACCACCGGCGAGGGCGATGCGCCCGACGACGCCCTGCCTTTTGTGCGCCAGGTGCTGGAGCAGGCGCAGCCGCTGCCCGGGCACAGCGCCCAGGTGCTGGCGCTGGGCGACAGCGAATACGCGGCCTTCTGCGCCTTTGGCCTGAGGGTGCAGCAGTGGCTGCAGCAGCAGGGCGCCAAGGCCGATGTGCTGTGCATGGACAACGGCGATGAGGCCAGCCTGGTCGCCTGGCAAGGCCAGACGGCCGAGCTGCTGCAGACGCTGACCGGCCAGGCCGGCGAGGGCTGGCGCCAGCCGGAAGCCGCCCAGCCCTGGGTGCTGCGCCGCCGCCAGTTGCTGAACCCCGGCAGCCAGGGCGGCCCGGTGTACCTGCTTGACTGGCAGCCGCAGTCCGGTGCCTTGCCACGCTGGGAATCGGGCGACCTGGTGTCGCTGGCGGTGCCAGCCGATCCGCAGCGCAGCCGAGATTATTCGATCGCCTCGGTGCCCGAGGATGGCCATCTGCAATTGCTGGTGCGCCAAAGCACACGTGCCGATGGCACACCGGGCCTGGCATCGGGCTGGCTGTGCGAGGGCATGGCCGTGGGCGATGTGTTGCCGATGCAGCTGCGTGCGCACAGCGGTTTTAGATTGGGAGACAACGCCGAGCGCCCCTTGCTGCTGATCGGCAATGGCACCGGCTTGGCGGGTCTGTGCAGCCATATCCGCGCACGCATTACTAAGGGTCGCTCCGACCAATGGCTGCTGTTTGGCGAGCGCAAGCCGGGTGAGGATGCGCTGCTGGATGCGCAACTGCAGCAGTGGTTGGCCGCTGGCCAGCTGGAGCGGCTGGACCGCGCCTGGTCCCGCGATGCCACCGACCCTTGTTATGTGCAGCAGTTGCTGGAGCGCCAGGCGCAGCGGCTGCAGGGCTGGGTCGCGCGCGGCGCTGCGATCTATGTCTGCGGCAGCCAGCAGGGCATGGCGCAGGGCGTGGATACCGTGCTGCGCCAGGTGCTGGGCGCCGCAGAGGTAGATGCCCTGGCGCTGGCCGGGCGCTACCGGCGCGATGTGTATTGAGCTCTCCTCAAGCTGGCTTGAGCTGGCTTGAGCCAAGAGGCAATCGCCGCCGGTCACCTGCCGGCGGAACCATGTGATCTGATGATCGCGTTCAGGTCCAAAGCTTCCTGGTCTATGAAGCGATCCTTCACACGCAACAAAGGCAGCAGGGCACTGTCTGCATAGGCGCAGCCGGTGGCGCCGGGGTCTGTTTGCAGCGCTTTGGTCGCCCATTGGGGTGCATGGCCAGCGCCCGATTCCAATAGCTTGGCCAAGGGGGCAAAGCCTGGACGCCAGGCTTGGGTATGCGGAAATACCTCACGCAGGCTTGCAAGTATCTGCATGCCTGCATAGTCGAGGTCGCCGAAAAAATGCACCGGCAGGGATGTCTGGCCATCGCTGGGGTGTGCCGCTGTGGAGAATAGCCAGCGCTCAATTTCTGGCAAGACCATGGATGGCGCTGGCGCACGCAGGTACAGGCGGCAGTTGGCACGCATGCGCAGCTTGCGGGTGCTTCCGCGAAAGCCTGCTGCATAGATGAGCAAACTGTCTGCCCAGGCGGATCCGCGTGTGTCTGCCATGTGCTCGAAAGTGACCAGATTCTCGATGAACAGCACCTCCGTAAATGCAGCCGTTGCATCGCTGTCTGGCGCCGTCCTGTATGGTGGTGCCAACAGCAACTGTGCTGGCGTGTCTGCGAACTGCTCATGGGCTGCGCCCAGCAACCTCAGCAACTCCTCCCGATGGTCAAGCACCTTGGCGCGGCCCTGAAAGACGCTGGCCGAGGCCTCGCGCAAAGCGATGGGCTGACCGGAGCGACATAGGGCCGTTAACAAGGTGATGCTGAGGGTGGCTTCTTCCACGGAAAGGCATTCCACTGGAAGCAAGGGGTTGCGTGCGAGATGATCCAGTACCGCCGCAGGGTCTGAAGGCGCTTGCAGCGGAGTTGCTGCCCAATATTCTGCAAGATGTGCACGCCATTGCTGTCTCCAGCGCTGGGCTCGTGGGGTGTATCCAGCCCAGGCGGCCAATGCATCGAAGTCGCTCAATTCCAGCTTGGGCTTGCGATCGCCAAAACTGGCGAATGCGCGTGGAGCCTCCAGTCGCAACTGGACCCAGCCTGTATGGCACAGATCATCAATTTGCATACGCAGCAACTGGATTTGATCGGCATCCACTGCGTCGTACAGCTCAGGTGCAACCTTGCGGTCTAGTGATAAACGAACGGGGCCTGTTGCGCTACTTCGCTCAGCTTTCGCGAGCAGGCTCTGGGAAACACGCAGCAAAAAAGGATGTGGCGCCGGAGAATCGGGAATGGGAAGGAATGGTTGCGTGTCCATAATCAAGACGCTGCACCCCCATTGCCGCCTTCTTCCTCAGCGCTTGGCTTTGGTGTTTGCTGAGCCATCCACTGTGTGCGTGCAGTCTCGCGGGCACGGTCGGCATGTGCGCTCCACAAGCGGGCAAGTGCCGGCCGGTTGAGCTTTTTCTCCTGCGCTTCGCTGATGAACAGCTCCTTGCCATCGCGTCTCGCCATCACCTTGGAGAAAGTGAACTCCTTGTCGAACTCGGGCTTGACTGCGCCAGATTTGGATGTCGGCATCGCCACCACCAGCTGCAGCCCCAGTGTTTGCGAGAGAAACTGCAGTACATTTCGCGAGCGCGTCTCGTCCATTTTTGAAAAAGCCTCGTCATTGAGCATAAGGCGCAGTGCAGGCGCCTCGCGGCGGTCTCGGCCAAAGTGGCCTAAAGCATGGGCCAGCACGGCCGAGCGTACAACGTAGAAAGGCGTTTCCAGTTCGCCGCCCGACCCTGTACCCCAGGTGGATAGCCGCGTGGTGCCCACTGGGCTGGTGCGCACGATATCGTAGCGTCGGTAGTTGCGATAGTCGGCCAGTTCACGCAGCGCACGCTCACTCGCGCCTTGGTCATTGGCCAGTAACAAGTGGCGAATATCTTCTGCCGTGGCGCGCTGGCTGTCAGTGAGGCGAGTGGAGTTGAAGATCGAACCGTGGTCTTGCTCCAATCCTTCTACTGCGCTTTCCACGGCCTCGAAGAACTCCTGCACTTTTTGCATGCGAGGTACCCAGTCCCATTCCAGCCTGAAGGTGTCGCTTCCGAAGCGAATATCTTGCAAGTGGCGGTTGAGCCGCTGCAGCGTCAGTGCGCCTTGCTTGACGTCATCGCGCACCTTGAAGCAGAAGCTGCTGGTGAAGACATGGTTGAACTGGCCTTCAGCTATACCCAGCCCCTGCGCATTCTCAGCCAAACCGATAGCGCGCTGGCGCTGGGCTTGCTCGCAAATGGCGTTCCGTACGCGTTCGACTGCAGGCAGCATCTCTTCCAGTCGATCCACGCTGCGCGGAGGGGCGACCCAGGTAAAGCGCTCGCTGTCATCACGGGCGCCAGCCAAGTAGGTCGCCACGGCCTGCTCCAACTCGCGCAATGTACGAGGAAGGCCATCCCGCAGGCTTTGCATGCGAAGGCGCAGTGCATCCAGGCTAGTCTCCGATTGGGCTACCAGAGCTTCGGATTCCTGGAGCAATTGCGGTTCGGTGGCCTGGGCGGGCACGGCACTCGCAAAGCGAGATGCCCAGACCTTGGCGTTGACACAGGCGATGTCGAGATCTGGCAAGCGTGCCTGCAGGTCGGCCTCGCGTTTGTGGAAGCCACTCAAAGCCTGCTTTGTCGCGCCCATCTGCTCCTTTTCGTCACTGTGCTGCAGTCGCACGTCGTTGATGCGTGCGTTCAGATCGCTCAACTCGGTCAACAGTGCATCAATGGCTGATAGGTCCAATGCCTTGAGCGCCAGCTCGGCATGGGCATGTTGGGCCTGGCTCTCCAGAACGGGTAGCAGCAGCGGTGTCAGTGGCATAAAAACTGGGCCGTTGAACATACGGGTAATGGCATGCAGCGACTGGCGCAGCGCTTGTAGCGCTCTGGTCTCCTTGGCCAGCCGCTGAAGCGTCTCTTCGCACCACTGCCGACGCCGTTGGCGCGCAATTTCGCCGAAGGCCAGCTCCGCGTCAGGCGCACGGCAGGCAAACATGCCATAGCCACGACTGCCCATGCCTTCCTCCATCAGGCCTTGCGGGGTGCGCGCCAATTCCTCTGCACTATCTACTTTGCGGACGCGGCCATATTGCGCAGTCAGGAATGCCTGAGCCACTGGGTGCTGGCAATTAAGCTCATGCAGGATGGATCGGGCTTCGAGCTGTCGGCCTTGCGTATCCTCCATCGCTTTTTTACCCTGCACGACTTTGGGCGAACGCACCTGGAATTTTCGCTTCACCAGCTGGGCGCAGTCCGCCTCCATGCCTGCCTCAACAATGATGGAAAATCGGTCTCCACCCATGTAGCCTTCGATGGCATTTTGCCAATGCGTTCCAGGCCTTGGCTCAACCAGCTGTGCCAACAGATGGGGACGAGCAGCTGGGATCTCACGTTCAATCAATGCCACCGCCTCATGGGCATCCCTAGGCCCTTGCGCGCGACCGGATTGAAGGCGGCGCAGTTCGGCATCATGTTGCTCGGTCTCGTCGTTCAGCTGATTCATGCGAATGCCGACCTCGGACAAGGCCTGTAGCACCGCGCCTTGTACCGAGGTATCTCCCTCATGGATATGCTTGCCTAGACTGTCCAGATGCGCGTCGAACAGTTCCAATTCGAAGGCGGGCAATTCCACATCCAGCATCGCAGCACGCGCATATACCTGGACCATGGCCGGCCAGTGCTTGAGCACCTCATGTGCTGCGGGCCGCAGGCTATGTACTGCGGCAGCGAGTGTCGGTACCGCCGACAAGTCCAACTGGAGCAGCTGTTCGAGCTGGGATGCCATGCCGTCGATGCCATGCGCCGTCTCTTGCACTCGGCTCCAGTGCAGACGAAACTGGTCAGCCTGGAGACGGACCTGGTTTTCCAATGCCTGCTTCTCGCGCGCCACATCGCTGTCATCCAGGCGTTTTTCGACGCTGCGCAGCTGCTCGCGCATTTGGGCTTCCTGAGCTTCTAGCGATGCCAACTTGTCTTGCAGCAGCTGCTGCTTCTTTCCTTGTATGCCAATCTGCCGCTGCACAGCAGCCAGCTCAGTCTGCGCCTCACTGAGGGCGCGCAACGCATGAGCGATGGTGGTGGTGACAAACCGTCTGGCCTCGTCCAGTACTTGGTCACCGCTGGCTTGGGCCGTGGCAAGCCGTTCCAAATTCAATACCAGACGCTCGGCCTCCAGCTTGAGGCTGGCGATGGAGCGCATCAACTCGCGCATTTTCTCAAGGTCTTTGCTGAAATCGTGCGGCTCCAGAATTTCGTCGCGCACCAGATCATTGACGTTACCCAGTTCCTTGTAGGCCATGGCCTTGACGAGCGATTTGGCGGCACGCGTCGCATCGTGTTCGCCGACCGCCGTCTTACCCATCAGTGCGCCATAGAGGTGTTGCAGATAACTACCTTTGTCGGAGAAGCGCTGTACCACCGCTGTAGCCTTGTCCTTGTCGGGCTGCAAGCGGTGCTGGAGTTGTACATAGAGCTCCTTCAATGGCAATGGCGACGAGCCAAGCGCTTCACCGGCTCGTCGCGCCAGATGGTCTAGCGATAGTGCCCGACGGACGATATAGAACTGCGGAGATCCTTGGAGCACCGCTCGCCGTCCATCCTCGAAGGCTTCTACGCCGACCAGTGCTGTGAATGGCTCTGCATTTTCGCCAGCAGAATCGGACGCCTCGAAGACGATGCCCGCATAGCTGCTTGAACGGGTACGCAGGAAGACGCCATCGGCTTGCTGCCCCAGGGCGTAAGCGGCCAAGGTACGAGGCTCTTTGCCACCACGTCGGCTTTGTGTGGATTCGTCCTGGCCAATGTTGAACTGCACCACGTGCTGGTGTGCAGCTGTCAGCACCGTCTGTATCGCATCCAGCAACGTGGATTTTCCCGAACCCGATTCGCCCGTCAGCAATACCGCATCCGCGAAATGCCACTCACGGTCTTCTAGCGACCCCCAATGCCAGGTCAGCAGCTTGGCGATCTTCATCGGCTGTCCTCGGTGGATGCCTTGCCGGTGGACGAAGGTCTTTTTTGCTGCACCACCGTGCGCAAGGCCTCTTCTAATGCCTCGTCACTGACGAAGCTCATCACTGGACGCAACACGGCCAGGCCCATCTGCATATCACCTGCGTTGTCGCCTTCAACAAAATGCAGCACACGGTGTTTGCGCAGTTCACGCAGCAGAGCCATGCGATCGCTGGCGGCGTTGGGCAGCTTGTGCGCTAACAGCGATACCACGGCTTGGGACAGTTCTTCCAGGCTGATAGCCAGACGCTCGTCCACTAGTGAGCGGCGCCCCGTGAGTGCCTCAGTGTAGAGGAAGCGCAGGGCAATCACGGCCGCCATAAAATCGCGCGACAGACGGGCGCGCAGGCGGCGAATGCCTTCTTCCTCGTCATCACCTCCGTCTGTTCCTGGAGGGTAGAGCCGCAGCAGGCGGGCATCGCTGTCGTGGGTCAACACAAAGCCCATGCAGGCGAACCATTCGCGCAGCAGGTGTTCGCATTGGAGCGCATCATCGTACAGCGCCGCTTCCGGCCGGGAATATTCACGCCACAGCACGCCACTGGCCAGCAATCTTCCGGCTAATTCAGCGAAGCGGGCTGTCTTGATATGGACGGAGCCTTCGGTGGTCAGGCGCTGTTCTATGTATTGGGGCAGGGATTGCAGCATATGTGTTTAGCGCCCATGCTCAGATCCATCGGGCCAGGATCCAAGCCCTTCGATAGGCATTATGAGTAACTCGTAATCATCAGCCTGGAAATAACTGTTGGTCACCTGCCCCGGTTTTTTGCGGGCCTGTACCAGTCGGCGCCCTTCGGCAGAACGTACTGCACCAACCGCATGCAGCACGCGAACCGCGTCTTCGGCGCTATCCAATGGCAGTGCTGCCAAGCTAATAGGACCGCTTTGTAAATGGGGCAGTAAACCTTGTAGAACTTGCTGATCGCTAAAGGCAAAGGCCTCGGCTTCTGCCCTGCGCAGCAATGCGTGAAGGCGGCTTTCTTCGTCCACAATCAGCGGCGCTAGCGCCACGGCCTCGGATCCGCTATCTCGAACAGTCCAGCGCAACAGACCACCGGGCAGGCGAATCTCTGCGGTGGCCAGACGTTGAGCCAGGACGTCAAGGAGATCATCATGTGCGGGCTCCGGTTGTTCCTTCAGCCAGGCCATGGTTCGTCCGAGGGGAGAGTCAGCGCCATAGTCAAGGGAGAGTGCCTGGCGTAGAAGACTGGTAAAGCGCCGCACATAGTTGTTCATTTCCGAGCGCAGCATGGGAAGCTTCAAACCGCAAGCGGCGTCGACCATGCTTTCGGTGCGGTCTGCCAGCCACAGCATGGGACTGCGCCCCTGTGCCGTTTGCTCTAACCAAGGCGCACGCTGCAGCAGATGGGCATCTACGCCGCTGCGCTGCTCTCCGTCGAGAGCTCTGACCTCTTCCAAGGCTTCATTGATCTGGCCACGGTGGCGTTCGGCAGAGTCAGCCACAAGGCGCACGGCATATTCGCGCGCAAAGCGCTTCTCTATGAACTCGTTGAACTCGCTCCAGGCTACCTTCTGCGCAAGCGCCTCTCGAGTCAGACTCTGGATCAAGTGGCGGAAGTATTCGATGTCCTCCTGCAGATCCTGTACCACGCGGCTGGCGAATTCATGTGCGTCAAGGAGTTCGTCGACATCTCGGCTCGCAAGAAACGCTGTCAGCGCTTTGCGGGCGGAACGCATATTGCGCTGCCTTGTCTTGGCGCGGGAGTCATCAAGGTTGGCAAAGGTCTCGCTGAATGCTTTGCCTGCGCGGCTAAGCTTCAGTGTGGGCTGCAGGTCAATGGGGTCTCGGTAGTCATCTAGCCAGCCATGCTCCTTGAGCTTGCGTAGCAGATCACTGGCATACAGGCGCTCATCTTGGGGGCGCACCGCTTGTCCTTCAGCGAAAGCAATGCCTCTCAGCGCGGGATCTGCCAGCGCTTGCTGGATCACCTCAAGCACCAGCTCTCGGGTCAGGACTTCCGCATAATCGGCGTTGGCCCCGTGCACCCTTTCGTGCAATGCGCGCAGTACCATTGCGCACAGTTCGCGGTTGTCGTGCGTGAGAGGTCGGAAGAAATTTTCACGCGGAGGGTTGAAGAATTGCATGCTTGGCATCCCAGTCCGTAGCCGCGAACGAATCCCACTTGATTCAGCGACCAGAGGGATGATACACAGAGCCGGAGACGATTTCGCGGCGAAGCTGTACTGGGTGCAGCGCTGTTGGGCATGCGTATGACGCCACACGATGGTGGCATCCTTGCTTGTCCTAGAAAATGGAGCGCCGAATAATCGGTGTGCCATGCAGCAGCCAGCCATGGCTGGTTGCTGCACCAGGAAATCCTAGGATCAGCAACGGGCGCTGATAACTATGTGGTGAGAAGGCGATTCCGCAAGCCCTCCCTATTGCGCAGAATCCGATTGCCGAGTCGCCATGACTCGCTGGCCACAGATACCTCGGTCATGGCTCAGAATTCGACTTCAACCGCCAGCTCCGCCTTGGCAAACGCAATGTCTGCACCATGCGTCAGCTTGGCAGAGGCCTGCTCCCAGGTACCTGCACCCTTGAGCGCAATCGCCAATGGCCCTTCGCCCTTGCTCTGCAACTGCGGCGCCGTTTGCGTCAGCTCCAGCACGCTGTTGCCCAGCGCGATGGTGGCACTGTTGCCGCCATCGGCCGCATGGATATGGGCTTTGTCGCCCAGCAGCGCACGGTAGCGCTCCAGGCTTTGCAGCAGGTCGCTGACGGCGACCGTCAGGCGCGCCACACCGGTGGCGCCGTTGGCATGCTGGCGCACTTCGCCTTCAGGCACACGCAGTTTGCGCGGGGTGATGTCGCCGCAGAGGAAGGGCAGGTCATGCGTGTGCGGGCGGCCGGTCTGCCATTGCAGTTTTTCGCCATCGGGGCGCAGGCGGCCTCCATCGAGCGGGCCTTGCAGCTCCAGGCCGCGTGCCTTGGCCGCAGCAATCACCTCGGCGGTGCTGGGGGGCAGCAGCGCAAAGTCGATGATGCCTTCGCCATGCTGGTCCAGCAGCTGCCACCAGCGGTCTTGCGGCGCCGGGCTGCGCCAGGCGATCAGCTCGAAATAGGCGCCGTCTTCAAACACCACCAGCGCATTGTGGGTGGGGCGGCCAGGGTGCTCACCGCCGCGCACCACGGTAAAGCCCAGTGCGGCGTAGTCGTCAATGGTTTTGTCGAGGTCGTGGACCGCGATCACGATGTGGTCAAGTGTCAGTGCCATGGGATAGTTCCGTAAAAAAGGGGGAGGGACGGGTGTCAGGCCGCTTGCTTGTGAGTCTGGGCCAGCGAATCGCTGTGCTCGACGGTCGCGCGGATGGTCTGTGGCTGGCGCAGCAGGTTCAGGATCGGGCAGGTGCGCTCCACGGCGGCAAACAGTGCATCGATGTCGGCGCGCGGCGCGGGCGAATCGATATGCACGGTGTAGGCAATGTCATGGGGCCAGACGGGCGTGGCCTCGTGGCCGGGCTTGCCGGCGCGCGGGTCGATCACGCCGCTCACCTCCACCTCCAGGCTGGTCAGCGGCACTTGCTGCGCCGATGCCTGGATCAGAAAGATATGGGTGACGCAGCTGCCCAGCACACCCAGCTGCAGCTCGGGTGAGCTGGGGCCCAGGTTGTAGCCGGCAAAGCTGGGTGGGCTGTCGCTGATGACCTGGTGCTCGCGGATGCGGATGCGGCGCACGCCGCTGCGCCCTTCGGCGCTCACGCTGGCGCGCAGGTCCGTGGCCTGGGCCGTGCCGGCATCGATCTGGGCATCGCGGGCCAGTACGGCGCCGCGCTTTTCAGCCAGGTAGTCATTCAAGGTAGCAGGGCTTGCACTCATGGAGTCTCTTGGAAATGTGCTGCATCGGCGGGAGGTGATGCGTGCCTACGAACGAAAACACGTTCTCAGCCCATTGTTGGCGCGCATGCCCCGTCCGTGAACTGCGCAGATCGCATGTGCATATGCGGCCCCCGCGCATGTGCTTATGCGCAAACCCTCTATGCTGCGGCGGGCCTGGCGGCTGCAGGCTTCCTTGGTTTGCGCATATCGATGCTCCGAAAAATACCTTCTCGCCGCCCGCCAAATGCCTAGCATGACACACCCAGATGGCGGCACTTTCTGCAAGGGTGCCGCTGCCCGGCGGCCGAGGTTGGCGCGCCGGTGCAGGCAAGGTTGCCCGTGGCTAGCGAGGGTGGTGCGTGGTGTTGAAAGCGAATAAATTCAAGAAATTGGCGGTATGGAGCGCGGCAGTGCTGGCGCTGGGTGGGCTGCTGTCGGCCTGCTCCAAGACCGAGAGCGTGGCCGAGGCCAAGGCCGACCCCGGACCGGCCAGCGGTGGCGCGCTGGTGTACCTGGAGCAGCAGGCGCATACCAATCTCTATCCGCCTGCGGGTGGCTTCTACCCGAACGGCGGCGTGCTCAACCAGATAACAGACAAGCTCACCTACCAAGACCCCAAGACGCTGGAGATCCAGCCCTGGATCGCCAAAAGCTGGACCATCAACGACACGGCCACCGAGTTCACGTTCGAGCTGCGCCCGGGCGTGACTTTCTCCGACGGCACGCCGCTGGATGCGGCAGCGGTGGCCAAGAACTTTGACACCTATGGGCGCGGCAACAAGGCGCTCAAGCTGCCGGTGTCCGAGGTCATCAACAACTACGAGCGCAGCGAGGTGCTGGGCCCGCTGACGGTGAAGTTCTACTTCAGCAAGCCCTCGCCGGGCTTCCTGCAGGGCACCTCGGTGATCGGCTCGGGCCTGGTGGCCTTGCAGACCCTGGAGCGCCCGTTTGATGAACTGGGCGATGCCACCAAGATCATTGGCTCGGGCCCCTTTGTGGTGGCCAGCGAGACCCTGGGCAAGGAGCTGGTGCTGTCGGCCCGCAAGGACTACAGCTGGGGCCCGGCGCAGCTGGCGCACCAGGGCCGCGCGCGCCTGGATGAGGTGCGCTTTATCGTCACGCCAGAGGACAGTGTGCGCATTGGCGCGCTGCTGTCGGGCCAGGCCGGCGTGATCCGCCAGGTGCAGGCCTATGACGAAAAGCGCGTGGAAGAGCAGAAGTTTGTCATCTATGCACCGTCCACAAGGGGCGTGAACAACAGCATTGTTTTCCGCCCCGACAACGCGCTGGTCGCCGATCTGAAGGTGCGCCAGGCGCTGCTGCATGCCACCAATACGCAGGAGGTCGTGCAGACCCTGTTCTCGCACAACTACCCGCAGGCCACCTCGGTGATCGCGGCGAGTGCGCAGGGCTATGTCAACCTGGCCAGCAAGCTGGCCTATGACCCGCAAAAGGCGCAGCAGCTGCTGGATAGCGCCGGCTGGACGCCGGGGCCGGACGGCATCCGCCAAAAGGATGGCCGCGCGCTGGCGCTGGCTGCCTATGACTCGCTGCCTCAGCCGCAGAACAAGGAAACCCTGCAACTGGTGGCCCAGCAGTGGGCCAAGGTGGGGGTCAAGCTGCAGGTGCTCAGCGGGGATGCCGGCGTGCGCATCGTCGACAACCTCGATCCGGAGAAAACCCCGGTGGCGACCGGCATGGTGGGCCGCGCCGATCCCGATGTGATCAAGAGCAACTACTACCCGACCAACCGCAACGTGCTGTTGCAGCAGGGAGGCGTGAGCCAGAAGGTCAAGGGCTTTGTCGATCCGCAGCTCAATGGCCTGCTGGAGGCGATTGCCGCGCAGACCGATGCCCAGAAGCGCCTGGCGCTGACGGCCGAGGTGCAGAACTACCTGATCGACCAGGCCTATGTGATCCCCATTTTTGAAGAGCCGCAGGCCTTTGCCGCTGCCCCCTGGGTGCGCGATGTGGGGTTTGAAGCCGTGGGGCGCCCGAGCTTTTACAGCACCTGGCTGGCCAAGCGCTAAGGCGCAGTACCGCTGAGCGGCAAGGAGTTCTCCGATGTCCTTCTATCCCTATCTGGCCCGGCGCAGTGCCCAGGCGCTGCTGGTGCTGTGGGCGGCGTTCACCGCGTCCTTCGTGCTGCTGCAGCTGTTGCCCGGCGATGCGCTGCTGATCAAGTTCCTCAGCCCCGAGCTGGGCCTGGGCCCGCAGGAGGTGGCTGATATCCGCGCCGCCTATGGTGCGGACCAGCCCGTGTGGCAGCAGTACTGGCACAGCCTGACGGGCTTTGTCAGCGGCAACTTTGGCTATTCGCTGCAGGCCGGCGTGCCGGTCAGCCAGGGGCTGGCCACCAGCCTGCCGCCCACCTTGCGGCTGGCCGGCCTGGGCTTTGCGCTGGCGGTGGTGTTGGCCCTGGTCCTGGCACTGCTGGCCCAGCTGGCGCCCTGGCGCTGGCTGCGCGGCGCGCTCTATGCGCTGCCCTCGGTGTTTGTGTCGGTGCCCGTGTTCTGGCTGGGCATTGTGCTGATCCAGCTGGTGTCGTTCCGCCTGGGCTGGATCCCCGTGATCAACCCCGGCAAATGGCAGGGCCTGGTGCTGCCGACGCTGACCTTGGCGATACCGATAGCGGCGCCACTGGCGCAGATCCTGCTGCGCAATGTGGACGAGGTGCTGACCCAGCCCTTTGTGGCCGTGGCACGCGCCAAGGGCGCCCCGCGCCTGTGGCTGCTGCTGCGCCATGTGGCCGGCAATGCTGCGCTGCCGATGCTGACGATGGCCGGCGTGCTGTTTGGCGAGTTGCTGGGCGGCGCCGTGGTGACCGAGGCCGTTTTTGGCCTCAATGGCCTGGGCAGCCTGACCCAGCAGGCCGTCGGCAACCAGGACAGCGCCGTGCTGCAGGCGGTCGTGGTCATCTCGGCCACCGCCTTTGTGCTGATCAATCTTGCGGTGGACCTGCTCTACCCGCTGTTCGACCCGCGTTTGCGCAACCGTTTGGGAGTTTGACCATGTCTGCAAGCACTTCATCACCCGCCGGCCTGGCGGCCTTGGCCGCCGAGCCGGCCCTGCTGGGCGCAGCCCGTGGCACGGCCAGCGCTGCGGTGCAGGCTGCGCCGCAGCGGTTGGCCGCGCCAGGCCTGCCTGCCATCTTCTCTGCCGCTTTGCGGTGCCTGCGCGCTGCGCCGTTGGGCCTGTTGCTGGCCTGGGGCGTGTTGGCGCTGGTGGCCCTGTGGGCCATCGCGCCGGGCTGGTTCACCAGCTACAACCCGGTGCTGGGCACCGCCGGCCAGCAGCTGCAGGCGCCCAGCGCCGCGCACTGGCTGGGGACGGATGCGCTGGGCCGTGACAGCTATGCGCGCCTGGTCTATGGCGCTGTGCATTCGCTCAGCGGCGCCTTTGTGGCCGTGAGCGTGGGCCTGGTGCTAGGCACCCTGCTGGGCCTGGTCGCCGGCGCAGCAGGCGGCTGGGTGGAGGACGCGGTGATGCGCTTCGTTGATGTGCTGCTGTCCGTGCCCTCGTTGCTGCTGTCGCTGTCGGTGATCATCATCCTGGGCTTTGGCACGGTGAATGCGGCGCTGGCCGTCGGGATTGTCTCGGTGGCCAGCTTTGCGCGCCTGGTGCGATCGGAAGTGGTGCGGGTGCGCCGCTCTGACTATGTGGAAGCGGCACTGGGCAGTGGCGGGCGCTTTGCGGCCGTGCTCTGGCGCCATGTGCTGCCCAATTCGCTGACCTCGGTGATCGCGCTGGCCGCCTTGCAGTTTGGCTCGGCCATTCTGGCGATCTCCACCCTGGGCTTTCTGGGCTATGGCGCGCCGCCGCCCACACCCGAATGGGGCCTGCTGATTGCCGAAGGCCGCAACTACATCTCCACCGCCTGGTGGCTGACGGCCGCGCCCGGCCTGCTGGTCGCAGCCGTGGTGCTGGCGGCCAACCATATCAGCGCCGACCTGACCCGGAGGCGCGCATGACGGACAGCACCATTCCTGTACTGCAGGTTGAGAACCTGTCGATCGCCTACCACGATGGCCAGGCCGAGCAGCGCACCGTGCATGATGTCTCGTTCTCCATCGCCGCCGGCCAGGTGCTGGCCCTGGTCGGCGAATCCGGCTCGGGCAAGACAACCACTGCCCAGTCCATCATTGGCCTGCTGGCCGACAACGGCCGGGTCCAGGCCGGCAGCATCCGCATCAATGGCACCGATATCGCCGGCTGGTCGCAGCGCCAATTGCAGGCGTTGCGCGGCAAGGTGGTCAGCCTGATTCCGCAGGACCCGACCACCTCGCTGAACCCGGTGCGCACCGTGGGCGACCAGGTCGGTGAGATGCTGCGCCTGCATGGCTGGCGCGACAAACAGCAGATTGCCCAGCGGGTGCTGGATCTGCTGCACAAAGTGGGGCTGTCGCAGCCCGAGCTGCGCGCACGCCAGTTTCCGCATGAACTCTCGGGCGGCATGAAGCAGCGCGTGCTGATCGCCATCGCGATTGCGCTGCAGCCTGCGCTGATCATTGCCGATGAGCCCACCAGCGCACTTGATGTGACGGTGCAGCGCCGCATTCTGGATTTGATCGACGAGCTGCGCCGCGAGTTTGGCACCGCCGTGCTGCTGGTGACGCATGACCTGGGCGTGGCCGCCGACCGCGCCAACCGCCTGGTCGTTCTGCAGGCGGGCCGCATCCAGGAGCAGGGGCCCACGGCCGATGTGCTGCGCAACCCGCAAAGCCGCTACACGCGCCAATTGCTGGCCGATGCGCCATCGCTGGGCACGGCGCCGGCGCGGGCACCCAGGGCCCTGGATGCGGAGCCGGCGATTGTGGTGCGCGACCTGGTGCATGACTTTGCGGTGGCGGGCCAGCGCGGCCTGTTCCGCGCGGTCGATGGCATCTCGTTCGAGGTGCCACGGGGCAGCACGCATGCGATCGTGGGCGAGTCCGGCTCGGGCAAGACCACGACCATCCGCGACGTGGTGGGCTTTGGCAAGCCGACGGCCGGCAGCATCACGGTGGAAGGCATTGATGTGACGGCCTTGCGCGGCGAGGCCTTGCGCCAGTTCCGCAAAACCGTGCAGCTCGTCTACCAGAACCCGTTCAGCTCACTCGATCCGCGCCAGAGCATCTACGCGATCATCGAAGAGCCGCTGCTGAACTTTGAGCGCCTGCCACCTGCCGAGCGCGAGCGCCGTGTGCACGACATGCTGGCCCGCGTAGGCCTGCCGCCCGCAGTGCTGACGCGCCGGCCGCGTGCGCTTTCGGGCGGCCAACGCCAGCGCGTGGCCATTGCCCGGGCGCTGATCCTGCAGCCGCGTGTGCTGGTGCTGGACGAGGCCGTGTCCGCCCTCGATGTGACCGTGCAGGCGCAGATTCTGGCGCTGCTCGACCAGCTCCAGCGCGAGCTGCAACTGACCTATCTCTTTATCTCGCACGACCTGGCCGTGGTGCGCCAGATTGCCGATACCGTCTCGGTGCTGCAGGGCGGCCGCCAGGTTGATGCCGGGCCGGTGGACGAGGTGTTCTCGCGCCCCGGCAGTGCCTATACGCGCGAGCTGATCGCCGCCATTCCCGGAAAAAAGCATGCCTATGAACCAGAGCCTCTCCCCGCACTCGCTGCCTAGAAAACGCCTGGGCTTTTTCAGCCGCCTGCTGGACCAGGCCAGCGCCGCCGAGCGCTACCGCCTGGTGAGCGAGCAGATCCAGCATGCCGAGGCCCATGGCTTTGACACCGCCTGGGTGGCGCAGCACCACTTTCATGAAGCCGAGGGCGGCCTGCCTGCACCGCTGGTGTTTTTGAGCCATGTGGCGGCGCGCACCCAGCGCATCCGCCTGGGCACCGGCATTGTCACCCTGCCGATGGAGAACCCCATCCGGGTCGCCGAAGACGCGGTGGTGCTGGATCTGCTGTCCGGCGGCCGCCTGGAGTTTGGTGTGGGCACCGGTGGCACGCCCGAATCCTTCACCGCCTTTGGCCTGCGCAGCGACGACCGCGCCCGCATCTATGCGCAGCACCTGGCCCTGCTGCGCAATGCCTGGGCGGGGCTGCCGCTGCCGGGCGGTGACCGCCTCTACCCTGCCGGGCCGCAGCTGTTGTCGCGCATCTGGCAGGCCACGTTCTCGGCCGCCGGGGCTGAGCGCGCCGGCCTGGCTGGCGACGGGCTGATGCTGTCACGCACCCAGCCGCGCAGCGCCGAGGCGCCTGGTGCCAGCCTGGCCGACATCCAGAACCCCTTGATCGACACCTACCTGGCGGCGTTGCCGGCTGGCACGGCGCCGCGCATCCTGGGGTCGCGTACCTTGTTTGTGGCCGAAGACCGCCAGCGAGCGTTGCAGCCGGCCGACGTGGGCCTGCGCCGCAGCCTGGCGCGTGCCGCCGCTGCCAACCCGGGCGGCCCGGCCAGCCAATGGGGGCCGGATGCCCCGCTGGCGCAGCTGCTGGCCGCCTACGACGTGCATGTGGGCACGCCCGATGAGGTGATTGCCTCGCTGCGCGCCGATACCGCGCTGGCGCGGGCGACCGATATCTCCTTCCAGGTGCATTCGATCGACCCGCCGCATGCCGACATCCTGCGCTCGATTGCGCTGACCGCGCAGTACGTGGCGCCGGCGCTGGGCTGGCGGCGCGAGGACGCCTTGGCGCCGCCCGCGACCGCCTCTTTCCCCGTGCCGGTACCGGCACTGGCCTGATTTTTTGGAGTGATACTGCTATGACTTCTGCATGGACCCCATCGCCTGGCGATGATGTGATTGACCAGCTCGCCGGCATAGCGCCGGGCAGCCACCTGGATGCCGTGCGCCGCCACCGCCTGCAGGCGCGTGAGCAGGCCCAGCAAAGCTTTCTGGCGCTGTTGGCGCCCCGCGCGCCGCTCAGCAGCCAGTGGCCGCTGAACGAGCGCCTGGCCGTTGCCGCCTTTGTGGCCGCGCTGCACCAGCAGCCGCAGGTGCAGCGCTTTTATCGCGATGCACTGGCCGCCCAGGCCAGCCTGGCGCTGGGCAAAGCCATTGATGCCGAAGTGGCGCAAGGCCTGGCCCGGGGCCCTTACGGCCAGTACCCCAAAGGCCCCTTGAGCGCCGAAGACCAGGCCGGCCCGGTCTATGCGGTGGCCGCGCAGAGCCGTGCCGTGCTGGGCGAGCGCCTGTCCGCCGGCCTGGCGCATGCGCATCTGCTCGCCTTCCACCCCCGCGATGCCCAGCCCGCGCATCTGCAGGCCTTGCTGGATGCGGGCTGGACGGCGACCGACATTGTGGTGCTGTCGCAGCTGGTGTCCTTCCTGGCCTTTCAGATCCGCGTGGTGGCGGGGCTGCGCCTGTTGCAGGCCCATCCGGCTCCATCCGCATCTGCCTCACAACCCACCGCCGAGGAGAACGCTGCATGAGCGAGCAAACCTTGCATTACCCGAACAGCACCGAACCCCAGGTCTTCACCCAGGCCCAGCTGGACTGGCTGCCCTGGATAGAGCCGCTGCCGGAGGCGGAGCTGACCCCCAGGCATTTTGACGGTCTGGTGGACGCGTCACGCGCCAAGTCGCCGTACTTTCGGCTGCTGGCCCGCGACCCCGACACCCTGGGCGCGCGCACCCGCACCGACAAGGACATCTTCTACAACCCCGACGGTGGCCTGCCCCGCGCCGAGCGCGAGCTGGCCGCTGCGGCCACATCGCGCCTCAACGGCTGCATTTACTGCGCCTCGGTGCATGCGCGCTTTGCGTCGCATTTCTCGCGCCGCGAAGAGGATGTGCAAAAGCTGCTGGACCTAGGGGTGCAGGCCGATCTGGGCCCACGCTGGAACGCGATCGTTGCCGCCTCGGTTGCATTGACCGAGACCCCCCTGGCGCTGGATGCCGGCCATATCTACCGCCTGCGCCAGGCCGGGCTGGATGACTATGCGATTGCCGATGCGCTGCAAGGCGCGGCCTTCTTTAACTGGGCCAACCGGCTGATGCTGAGCCTGGGCGAGCCGACGCTGGAAGCTGCGCAGGCCTAGGCGAGCCAAGCTCTGGGCGCCGGCGCTGCGCAACAGCGCGCTGGCCCCTCAAGGTTTTTTGGGGGCGGGGCCGCTGCCGGGCGGGCGCAGAAAAGCGGATACTTTGGCGCTGTATCCCCTACCGCCCACGGCCTCCATGCTCCTTCTTCTTCATCTCTCGCAGCGGCTCGCCGCAGCTGCCATCGGCGCCCAGCTGGCTGGCCAGGAGCCCGGTATGAAAGCCCTGCAGTTTTTGCGCGCCTGGCTGGGGCTGCTGGCATGCAGCCTCGGCATGGCCAGCGCCCAGGCTGCGCCGCCGGCCTACCAGGATCTGTATGCCCACCCGGAGCGCGCGATGCCGGTGCAGCCGCACTGGCAGATGCAGCCCGTGGCCTCGTCTGCGCCACCCTGGGCCGAGATTTTCATGTTCCAGATCGGCGCTGATCCCCGACACATGGATCGCCTGCGTTGGCTGAGCCTGAACCCGGATCCCAACACGGGACTGGCGCCCGCCTTGTTCGATGCCTTGGAGGGGCACACGCTTTTTCTGGCGCCGTCTGCGCGCAGCTTCTGTGATGGCCGCTGGCAGGTGGTGCGGGTGGACTCCCACAACAACTCCAAGGTGAACAACGTGCTGCAGCCCGCTACCAAGGTCTGGCTGGTGCAGCACAAGCCCCATGGCCGGCGAGAAGCGACCACCGCCTATGGACGCCTGGATGCGCAAGGCCATTGGGCCGTGCCACCGGTCACCTGCGATGGCAGCACCACGGGCCAGGTGTTCTCGCCCGATGCTGTCGCCTATCTGATGCCGGGTGGCGCACAGCCCTTGCCGTCGGACCTGAAGCTGGACCTGGTGTATGCGCAGCCGGGCCTGCGCGATGCCCGGGGCCGCTGGCTGGCGCCGGTGCCGCCCAGCGATATCACGACCGCGCAGTGGATGGACTACAAAAAGCAGATCGTGACACCGGGCTCGCTCGGCTCCGGTGTGATCGATCCGCAGGGGCGCATGGTGATTCCGTTCACCTTTGGCGATCTGCCCGATGCGACGGCGCAGCGCCGCATCCAGCTGTGCAGCAATGCCGGCCTACGCCTGCTGCGAGACTCCCGCACGCCCCGGGTATGCCGCTGGCAGCGCCTGCAGCGCAGCCAGGGCGGGGAGGCGCTGCGGCCCGTCCAGGACGCGGCGACCGGACGCTGGGGCTACCAAAATGCAAAAGGCCAGTGGGTGATTGCGCCGCAGTTCCATGAGGCGCGCCGGTTTCGCCATGGCTACGCGGTGGTGTCGGCGCTGTTTGCCGAGGACTGGCGCCCGCCCGGCTGGCAAGACGAGTGGCCGATGATTCGGCAGTACTGGCGCATGGGCCGCTACTGGGTGGCCGAGGCGCTGGTGCGCAATCCATCGACCGCCGGCCAATGGGCCATCCGCTACGGCCTGATGAACGATGCCGGCCAGTGGCTGGCGCCGCAGGCGCAGCTGCCGTTGCAGATCACCGTGCCATCACCAGCTGGTGGCCGCAATGGCCACTATGCCCGGATGGTGGCCGCCCATTTGCCGCTGCTGCTGGGCCGGCATGTCGAGATCAGGCATGTGCCCGATGCCAGCGTGGCCGACTACGAGCGGCTGGCCGCCGACGGGGGTGACCGGCAACTGCTGTTCACAGCCATGACCTTGCCGCGCGGCGGAATCCCGGGCCTGCACCAAGGGCCTGCCATCGATACCGCACTGCGATCGCTGCTGCCGGTGACCCTGGTCGCATCGCAGCCCTTGGTGCTGGCCATCGACAGTACGCAGGCCGATGCGCTGGGCATTGCCAGCACGGGCGACCTGCTGGCCTATGCGCGGGCCCACCCGGGCCGGCTGCGCGTGGGCACCGGGGACGATGGCTGGATCGGCCAGCTGGCATTGGCCGAGCTGCTGGCGCGCGGCGGTGTGGACATGGAGCGTGTGGTCTTCCCCGGCATGTACCCCGACTCCGATGTGGTGACGAAGGCGCATGCGGTGGAGCTGGTGCTGGCGCCCGTCAATGGCGTGGCCACGGCAGTGCGAGGTGGCCAGCTGCGGGTGCTGGGCACCACAGCGGACCCGGCCCATCCGCAAAGCCTCGATGGCATCACCTGGCCCACCTTGGGCGCCTATGCCGCGCTGGCGGGTTTGGCGGTCTACGACCACTACATCCTCTGGGCAGCGGCCCACTCCGACCCTGCCGCCAACCGCGAACTGCAGCAGGCCGTCGCCCAGGTGCTGGCCCGGCCCGAGGTCCAGCAGCAGCTGCAGGACGTGCAGGCCGTCGGCGGGGGCGGCTCGCCCGAGAGCCTGCTGGCGCTGGAGGCGCAGATGCGCGAGCAATGGCTGCGCTGCTGTGGGAAGCACCTGCGCTCGGTCAAATAAGCCTATAAGGCAGTTGCGTTAGACTGCAGCATCCTCGCGCGGGGCCTGCCCGCGCTCCCACCATGACTTTTTGCCGGTCCGGCAACTGACCATGCGACGGATGCTTTCCATGCCCGCCCTCTGGTGGCCCGGCAATGGCTGCCATTGCGTTCATGTCAAAGCGGCCGCCGGCCTTGCACCATGCGCACCACCCCATACCCTTTGCTGACCGAGAGCGCGCGCGCCGACATCGCGCAGCGCGCCCATGCACTGGATACCCAGGCCGAGCTGGCCAGCACCGTGCTGCCGATGCTGGCCCACCACGACCTGCTGCGCACCGGCCTGCCGGTTGCGCAAGGCGGCCATGGCGGTGATGTGCGCGATGCCATTGCCGCGATCACCGAAGTGGCCAGCCTGTCGCTGACCAGCGCCTTTGTGTTCTGGAGCCAGCGCGCCTTTATCCACTACCTGCAGGCCAGCGGCAATGAGGCCGCACGCGAGCGCTGGTGGGATGCCTTGCTGTGCGGCGATATTGCGGGCGCGGTCGGCCTCTCCAATGTGATCAAGTTTCTGTCGCGCATCGAGGCCTTGCAGGTGCAGGCCAAGCCATTGGAGCAGGGCTGGAGCCTGGATGGCGTGCTGCCTTGGGTGTCCAACGTGCGCAGCCAGGGTTTTGTCGTGGCCGCTGCGGTGCAGCCCGAAGGCGGCGGCCTGCCGATGGTGATGGCGCTGGAGAGCGGCCTGCCCGGCCTGGTGCGCTCGCCCGATCTGGACCTGCTGGGCATGCGTGCCAGCAACACCGCTGCGCTGCAGCTGAACCAGGTGGCGGTGCCCGCCCAGGCGCTGCTGGCCCAGGCCGGGCCACCGTATCTGAAGGCGGCGCGCCCAGGCTTTTTGGGCATGCAGTGTGCGTTGTCGATCGGCCTGGCACGGGCAGCGTTGCAGGCTGCTGCCCAGGGTGGCGGTGCGCGTGGCCCCTTGCACGGCCGCGTGACCGAGGCGCAGAAGACCCTGGGCCAGATGGAGGCCGAGTTGTTGGACGGTGTGCTGGATGACCGCTGGGTCGCCGATGTCAGCCCGCTGTTTGCGTTGCGCATGCGCCTGGCAGGCATCGTGCAGGACGCCCTGCAGCTGGAGCTGCAGGCCACCGGAGGCCGCGCCTACCTGCAGGACCAGCAGCCCGACTTTGGCCGCCGCTGGCGCGAGTCGGCCTTTATCCCGATCGTCACGCCCAGCCTGACCCAGCTGGAGGGCGAGCTGGCCCAGCATGCGGCGCAGGTGGCGGCATGACGGCAAGCCTTGTACCTAGCCAAGCCCTGCAGGGCCGGGGCCTGGCCTATGGCTACCAGGCGGGCCAGCCGGTGTTTGCTGGCATCGACATCGATATCGACAGCCAGGAGATTGTGGCGCTGCTGGGCGGCAGTGGCTGCGGCAAATCGACCTTGCTGCGCACCCTGGCGGGTTTGCAGCCGCCCGATGCGGGCACGCTGCAGTTTCTGGATGCGCCTTTGCGCGCGCCGCACCCGCGTGCGGCCGTGGTGTTCCAGCAGGCCAGCCTGCTGCCCTGGCTGAATGTGCAGGACAACGTGGCCTTTGGCCTGGACTTCAAGCACCAGCCCAAGGCCACGCAGCAGGCGATTGCACAGCGCGTGCAGGCCAGCATGGAGGCGGTGGGCTTGAAGGGCAAGGAGCGGCTGTTTCCGGCGCAGCTCTCGGGCGGCATGGCCCAGCGCACGGCGCTGGCCCGGGCGCTGGCGCGTGAGCCGCGCTTGCTGCTGGCCGACGAGCCTTTCTCGGCGCTGGATGTGCTGACCCGCAGCGACATGCAGGCGCTGCTGGTTGAGGTGGTGCACCGCTGGCATACCGCTGCGCTGCTGGTCACCCACGATATTGACGAGGCGCTGCTGGTGGCAGACCGGGTGCTGCTGATGGGCAGCACGCCGGGTGTGCAGGCCGGTGCCGGCCGCATCGTGCAGAGCTGGCGCATCGACATCGCCCACCCCCGGCGCATCGACGACGAGCGCATCGCCGCGATGCGGCTGGAGATTTTGCATGCACTGCAAAGCCTGCGCGGCCAGGCCGCTGCCGTTTGACGAACTGACAGAAACCCCCCACATAACCCGGAGAGAGAACCATGACCTACCAGCACATCTGCACATCGAGCCACTGCGACTGCGGCATCAGCCGGCGCGACTGGCTGCGCATTGCCGCCATCAGCGGTGTGGCGGCCTCGCCCTTGCTGCGCGCGGGCGACGCGCTGGCGCAGAAGTTCAAGGGCGACGATGTACCTGTGCGCATTGGCTATCTGGCCATTACCGATGCGACCCCCTTCTTTGTGGCGCACAGCCGCAAGCTGTTTGAGGCCGAAGGCCTGCAGGCAGAAAAGCCCCGCCTGTTCCGCAGCTGGGCGCAGCTGATCGAGGCCTTTATCGCCGGCCAGGTGAATGTGGTGCACCTGCTCTCGCCCACCACCTTGTCGGTGCGCTATGGCTCCAAGTTTGGCGCCAAGGTCGTGGCCTGGAACCATATGAGCGGCTCGGCCATCACGGTGGCGCCCAATATCAACAGCGTGGCCGATCTGGCCGGCACGACGTTTGCGATTCCGTTCTGGTACTCGATCCACAACATCCTCATCCAGCAGGTGCTGCGCAAGAACGGGCTCACGCCGGTCAGCAAACCCAAGGGCACGGCACTGGGCGCCAAGGAAGTGAACCTGGTGATCGTGCCGCCGGCCGAGATGGTGGCGGCGCTGGCCTCCAAATCGGTCTCGGGATTTATCGTGGCCGACCCGTTCAATGCCGTGGCCGAGACCATGGGCGTGGGCAAGGTGGCGCGCTTCCTGGGCGATATCTGGAAGGACCATGCCTGCTGCCTGGTGACCCTGTCCGAGCGCGACATTGCCGAGCGCCCCGAATGGGCGCAGCGCGTGACCACGGCCATCGTCAAGGCGCAGCTGTGGACGCGCGACCACATGGGCGAGACGGCCGAGCTGATGTCCAAGGACGGCGCCAACAAATACACGCCGCACCCGCTGCCGGTGCTGCAGAAGGTGTTTGACCTGAAGGACTTCGAGCAGTACCGCGCCAAGGGCGTGCTGCAGCACCCCGAATGGAACCAGCGCCGCATCGACTTCCAGCCCTATCCCTTCCCCAGCTACACGCAGGAGCTGGTCAAGGCCATGCAGGGCACCTTGATGGAAGGCAATGTGGACTTCATCCGCGATCTGGATCCGGCCTTTGCCGCCAAGGACCTGGTCGATGACCGCTTCGTCAAGCAGGCACTCAGCCAGGTGGGTGGCCTGAAGGCCTTTGGCCATGCGGAGGACTTCAGCCGCAAGGAAGTGATCGCCGCATGATGCAGGGGGGAAAACGCTGGGCGGCGCGCCTGGCCTGGCCGCTGCTGGGCATGGCCATCACGCTGGCGCTGTGGGCCCTGGCGGCCCGGCATATCTCCGATGTGGAGGCTATCCGCTCGGCCTTTGCGCCGCAGGCCGGGCTCAAGGCGCTGGTGCAGCTGCTGGGCAGTGGCGAGCTGTGGCCGCATATCCGCATGAGCCTGGAGCGGATTGCGATTGCACTCGCCTTGGCCTTGGCGATAGGTGTGCCGCTGGGGCTGTGCCTGGGCCTGTCGCCACTGTTTGCGCGCATCAGCGGGCCGACGTTTCAGTTTCTGCGCATGGTGTCACCGCTGTCCTGGATGCCGCTGGCGGTGATGGCGCTGGGCGTGGGCGAGGCACCGGTGATCTTTCTGCTGGCCTTTGCCACGGTCTGGCCCATCATGCTGAACACCGCCGCCGGCGTGGCCGCGCTGGACCCGGCCTGGATGCGGCTGGCGCACAGCCTGTCGGCCACGCGCTGGGAGACCATTGCCCGGGTGGTGCTGCCCGGCTGCATCAGCCATATCCTCACCGGCTTTCGGCTGGCGGTGGGCATTGGCTGGATCGTGCTGGTGCCCGCCGAGATGCTGGGTGTCTCCAGCGGCATGGGCTATTTTGTGCTGGACACGCGTGACCGCCTGGCCTATGACGAGCTGATGGCCGGCATCGTCGTCATTGGCTGCCTGGGCTTTGTTCTGGACTGGCTGGCCCGGGCCATCAGCAGCCGCTGGATGCAGCGCGGCCAGCGGGGCTAGGCCACCGCCCGCAGCCAGGCCAGCAATGCAGCCTGCACCGTGCCGGCCAGCACTGGCTGGGGGGAGAGCAGGCAGTACTGCGAGCCATCGTCGACAAAGCCCAGCGGCGCTACCAGCAGGCCGTTGGCGATATCGTCCTGCACCAGATGCCAGGGGCCGATGGCGACACCCAGGCCGGCAACTGCCGCTTGCAGGCTGAAGTAGAAATGCTCAAAGCTTTGCCCGCTGGCGGGCGGCAGCGGCTGGCCGCTGGCCCGGGCCCAGTCCTGCCAGGCGCCAGGCCGGGTGCGGCTGTGCAGTGGCAGGGCCTGGGCCTGGAGTGCCTCGCTGCGCTTGCCCGTTCGGAACCAGGCCCTTTGCTGGTCTGGCCGGCAGACCGGGCCGATGCGCTCGGCAAACAGCGGCTCGACATGGCAGCCTGCAGGCCAGGCAAAGTCGTCGCGGCGAATGGCCAGGTCGATACCGCTGGCAAAGGAGAAGGGCCCGCCGCCGGCAACCAGGTGCAGATCCAGGCCCGGATGGCGTGCCTGAAAATCCGGCCAGCGCGGAATCAGCCAGCGCATCAGCAAGGTGGGTTCGCAGGACAGCACCCAGCGCTGCTGCTGGCGCGCACGGGCGCGCAGATCGGCAACACCCTGGCGCATCAGATCCAGCCCCTGGCTGACGGCCTGGGCCAGCGCCCGGCCCTCGTCGGTCAGAAACACCCGCCGGCTGCGCCGCTCGAACAGCGCCAGGCCCAGGTCGTCTTCCAGCAGGCGCACGGCGCGGCTGACGGCACCATGGGTCAGGTGCAGCGCATCGGCGGCACGGCTAAAGTTCTCCAGCCGTGCGGCTGCCTCAAAGCAGCGCAGTGCCAGCAGTGAAGGCAGGCGGCTGTCGGTAGATGGTGAGTCAGGCTCACCATGGCTGTCAGAAATCATCGTTTTTCATCGCGCACCATTGCAGGCACCATGCGGTTTGTTTTGCTGTCACACAGGATACGCCATGACCGAATTGTTAGCTGTTATCACCATCACCTTGCTTGCGGTCATCAGCCCCGGGCCCGATTTTGCGATGGTGACGCGCAACAGCCTGCTGCTGTCGCGGCGCGCAGGCGTGCTCACGGCTTTGGGCATTGGCCTGGGGGTGCTGGTCCATGTGGCCTACACCTTGCTGGGTCTGGGGCTGCTGATCCAGCAGTCGCTGTGGCTGTTCAATGCGATCAAGCTGGCCGGCGCCGCATACCTGGTCTACCTGGGGCTGAAGATGCTGCGTTCCCAGCCTGCGGACGATGCGCCCGAGGCGGCAGCAGCGCCCTTGTCTGATGGAGCGGCGCTGCGTACCGGTTTTTTGACCAATGCGCTGAACCCCAAGACCACTGTCTTCATGGTCAGCCTGTTCTTGCAGGTGGTGCAGCCCCAGACGCCGTTGGCCGTGCAGCTGGGTTATGGCGCCTTTATCTCGCTGGCGCATATCGCCTGGTTCAGCCTGGTGGCCTTGTGCTTTTCAGCCGGCGCAGTGCGCGGCCGGCTGCTGGCGGCACGGCATTGGATTGACAGGGCATTTGGCGGGCTGCTGGTCGGATTTGGCGTGCTGCTGGCGCTGTCGCGCGGTTCGCGTTAGGCCAATGTTGGCCAGTTGTTTGCAATTAATTACATTCGGATTCTTCAAATCCGGGCCCGCTTCTTGACTTTGCTCAACCAAGGCTTACATTCTAAAATCATTAACTGAATCGATTAAAAAGTCTTCTTCGAAAGGAGTTGGGTATGCAAAACCAGCCCTCATTTCCGATGCTGACCATGCCAACTCGCCCGTTGGTGGCCCATCGCGGCGAGAAAGCGAAGCGCTATGTGCCTTCGGTTTCCACCGATATCAGCAAGACTTTTGAGAAGTACCGCCGGCTGGCTGCGATGCAGCATGCCAAGCCGTTGGGCGGTTGATTCGGTTTCATGCCGTGCGCATGCCTTTCACTCCCAGTCCCACGACGTATTGCATGCGTAGCTCTTTGGGCAACGGCTTTATTACAGCGGATGCCTGCATCCGATCAGCGGCTGGCAAGGCGGCGGGCGGTGACCGCAGGCGTTGTAGCGCGGGCTTGGACGGCCCCATCTCCGGCGCTGGTGTGACGCCCATTGCCGCCGCTGTCTGCCAACCCCATTGGGTCAACATGGCCTGACCAGCGGGTGACCGCAGGACCTGCACGAAGCGCCGAGCATGGGCATTCCGCTAGCGCTGATGGATGAGCACCATGCGCGTGTCACGGCCAATGGTTTGGGGCACGTCCCTTTCCACCAGCGGGGCCGGATCGGCGTTGGGGGCTGACCAAGCGGGCCGCAGTGGCGCGGCTGCTTCAGTCTTGCTGCAGGTGCTGGTAGACGGCCTGCGAGACGCGCATCAGCTCGGCCCGGTCGGCCCCTGCCGAGATGGCATAACCGAGATGGTTTTCCACCCAGTAGAAGACATTGACAGGGCCTTCCTGGCCGAACTTGAACTGCACATCGTTCTGGGTGCTTACCTCGCGGCTGACATACAGGGTCAGGCGCAAACCGGCTTCGGTCTCGTACATGAACTGCGCCACCGGCCCGCTGTCACCGGGCAGCAGGCGGCCGCCGATCAGGCGGTAGCCCAGTGCGTTGAGCGGGGGCGGGCGCACCTGGGTGCCCATGCGTTTGGTCAGCCAGGTGACCAGGGCCTGCTCCTGCTCGGCGCCAATTTCCACCGGGCGCCGCACATCGGGGCTGTAGACCACATGGGCAATCGCCGCGCGCTGGGCAAAGCCGCTCAGGGCCGTGCTGCTGGCGGGCAGCAGCTGGGGCTGGGCGGATGGGAGGGTGTTGGCTGCGGGCTGGCCCGCCATCGCGAGCTGGATGGCCTTGGCATCGACCGCGCCACGGATCGACCAGGCGGCACCGGCGCTGATGACTGCCACCAGCAAGCCGGCAGCCAGGCTGCGCCAGGGCAGGCTGCTCTGCGTGGGGCGCAGCGGCAGGCCCATGGGCAAGGGCTCGTCCATCACCGGTGCCAGCATCTCGCGCAGCCGTGCATTCTGCTGCTGCCAGTCCTGCACACGGGCGCATTCTTCCGGGTGCTCCTGCAGGTACTGCTCGACCTGAGGGCGGCGTGCGCTGGGCAGTTTCCGGTCCACATAGGCATGCAGATCGGCTTCGGTCACCGGGGGCATGGGACTGGCGTCCAGGGCTTTGAGGGGGGGCTTGTCCATGGTCACTTCACCCGTTGGATTCTTTGCGCTGCATGGCTGACTTTGTCCTGCGCCTTGCTCTGGCCCTGGCTTGCCATCTCGTCGCGCAGCCGGGCGCGTGCCCGCGAGAGCCGCGACATCACGGTGCCCAGCGGCACGCCGGTGATCTGCGCCACTTCCTGGTAGCTCAGCTCCTCGACGCTCACCAGCAGCAGCACCTCGCGTTGCTCGGGCGGCAGGCGCTGCAGCAGGCGGTCCAGGTCACGCACTTCCAGTGCATCGGTCTGCTGGGCTCGCTGCGGCAGCTCGGGCAGGTCGTCGCCCGCGCTGTCCTCGGGCCGGCTGCGCTGGGCGCGCAGGCGGTCGATGAAATGGTTGTGCATGATGCCGAACATCCAGGCGCGCACCTCATTGCGCTTTTGCCACATGGAAAAGCGCGACCAGGCGCGCTCCAGGGTGTCCTGCACCAGATCATCGGCCCGGTCCGGGTCCGAGACCAGCCCGCGCGCGTAGCGCCGCAGGCTGGGGATGCAGGCCACAATCTCCGCTTCGTCCTGTGCGCGCATAGGGGCTGCAGTTCGGGTCAAGGGGTGAGGAGGGGAGTCAGCTGCGGCGCCCGCTTACCTGACGACGTGCCAAACGTCCTTGAAGTTGTCGCCCGTGGCGTCGCCGGCCTTCTTGTCCGCAGTATAGGTATAGAGCGGCTTGCCCTTGTAGGCCCACTGCTTGCTGCCGTCGTCGCGGGTGATGATGCTGTAGTCGCCTTCAGGCTTGGCATCGGCTGCTGCAGGCACTGCAGGCCACAGCGCGATGCAAGGGCCGTTGCACATGCTCTTGTTGCTGCCGGCCACATCCTTGTCGAAGGTGTAGAGGGTCATGCCGCTGGCGTTGACCAGCATGCCATTGGCCATCCTGGCCACCGGCTCGGCCTGGGCCAACGGAGCCAGCAGGGCTGCCAAAGACAGGGCGACCAGGGATGCGTAAGGGGTTTGCATGGCGTACATCTTTCAAGGTTGGGTGGAGGAACACCTCCGTAGACGGATGGCATGGCGGGATTATTCCAAGGTCTTTGAAAATGGTTGTGGCTTGCGCCGGCGCAGCGTCTCATCCACGCGGCTGTGGCCTTGCATCGGTGCGAATTTCAGACAGTGCACTTTCTTAAATACTGTATATTTATACAGTTACAAGAGTCCAAGGTGGTGGCCGCCCGGGCCGGCTGCCTTGGCTGACCACAAGAAGAGAGGAGTTCGTATGATTGAAGTGGCCCATGACAACCTGAGTGATGTCGGGGAGGATGGAGAAGGTGCTGCCGCGCTGCCGCAACTGGCGGCGGCCTCGGTGTTTCGGCAACTGGCGCACAAGCATGGCTTGCTGGCGCCGGGCGAAGAGGCCAGCCCGCAGATGCAGGCGTTTCTGGCCGAGCTGGCGGTGCTGACGGCGCTTTTCTGAAGCAGGGCGCTGGCTGGCCTCGCGGCCCCGCGCTTGCTTCGCAAAAACGCGCTGCGGAGCCTAGGCCAAACCCGGATTTCTCCCAAATTACATTACACGCATAATGTGTTTCAGGAGACCCGTTGTGCCCAACCTGCACCAAATAAAAAGCGAACAGACGCGTGAGCGTTTGATGGATGCTGCGCTCGAGGTGATGCAAACCAAGGGCATTGCCAGCCTGTCCATGCACGAGGTGGCCCGCATCGCGGGGATGACGACCGGGGCGGTACAACACCATTTCTCTTCGAAGGCCGAGCTGATGCTGCAGATCATCCAGCGGCTGGTGCAGAAGATCGATACCGACGACAGCTTCTGGCCATCGCCGCGCTGGTCCATGCGGCGGCGGGCCGACCATTTTGTGCACGAGGCCTGGCACCGGCTCTATGGCCAGCCGCGCTTTGCGGTGGCCTGGGAGGCCTATCTGGCCGTGCGTGCCGACGAGGGCATCGTCGCCCATATCCGCGCCGAGCGCGAACGCATCAACACCCAGCTGCAGCAGCGCCTGTGCGGCAGCTTCCCCGAATGGGCATCCGCCCCCGATGTGGCTGCGCGCTGTCAGCTGGTGCTGTCCTGCCTGCGCGGCCTGGGCGTGGTCGCTCCGTTCTCCAGCCCGGCGGCGATTGACCAGCAACTGCAGCAGCTGTCCCTGCTTCTTCAATCTTTTTCCAGCGAGGTGACCCCTTGATCAGAGCATCCCTTTTTGCCTGCGGCCTGGCAGCCTGGGCACTCGGCGCCGCCGCCCAGAACCCCTTGCAAGTGATCGCGCAGCAGCCGCCGGGCAGCGGCTCGGACGCCATGACCCGCGCATGGGGCGAATGCACCGGGCGGCTGATGGGGCGCCCGGTGGTGGTGCAGAACAAGCCCGGTGCCAATGGCATCCTGGCCATCAACTACCTCAAGGGCCAGCCGGCCGATGGCTCGTTTGCGATGACGATCGGCATGTCGCAGATGACGATCACGCCCTATGTGCACCTGCAGATGCCCTATGACCCGCTGAAGGACTTTGCCGGTGTGGCAATGATTGGCTCGTCCCCGCTGGTGCTGGTGGTACCGGCGGGCGCGGGCGTGACCAAGCTTGCCGATCTGGAGAAGGTCGCCAAGTCCCAGGCTGGCGGGCTGAACTTTGGCTCGCCCGGCAAGGGCAGTCCCGCGCATTTGCTGACCACGGCGCTGACCGATGCCATGCACTGGCCCGCCACCCATGTGCCCTTTGTCGGCGAGAGTGCGGGCCTGACAGCCCTGATGGGCCAGCAGATCCAGGCGATGACCCTGGTGCTGAACACGGCCGCGCCCCAGGTGAAGGCGGGCAAGCTGGTGCCGCTGGCGATTTTTGCTGGCCAGCGCTCGCCGGTGCTGCCCGATGTGCCCACCATTGCCGAAGCCGGTGGGCCGGCGGTGCTGGCGCGGCCTTCCTGGATTGCGGTGGTGGCCAAGAAGGGCACGCCGCCTGAGGTGATCAAGGCCTTGAACGATGCCACCAACCAGTGCTACAGCGATCCGGTCTATGCCAACAGCATGGACAAGATGGGCGTGACCCTGATGCGCAGCCAGCCTGCCGATGTGCTGGGCTTTGCCGAGCGCGACATCGCCGTCTGGAAGCCTTTGATCGACAAACTGGGATTGGCCACGCAATGAGTTTGGTAGAACACAGCGCAGTCGAGCTGCGCAGCCTGATCCAGAGCCGGCAGATTTCGCCGCTCGAATTGCTGGATGATTGCATTGCCCGCATGCAGGCCATCAACCCGGCGGTGAATGCGCTCTGCGCCACCGATTTTGAGCGCGCCCGCAGCGCTGCCCAGTTGGCAGAGGCGCAGGTGGGGCGGCGCAGCCAGCTGCCGCTGCTCCATGGCCTGCCCTTGGGCGTGAAGGATTTGCAGGCCACCGAAGGTCTGCTGACCACCAGCGGCAATGTGCGGCTGCGCGGCCATGTGCCCGTCAAAGACAATGCCTTTGTGGCCCGGCTGCGCGGCCAGGGCGCAATCGTCACGGCCAAGACCAATACGCCCGACATGGGCGCGGGTGCCAACAGCCGCAACCCGGTCTGGGGCGCCACCGGCAACCCCTTCAACCCGGATCTGAATGCCGGCGGCTCCTCGGGCGGCTCGGCTGCAGCGCTGGCGACGGATATGTTTCCGCTCTGCACTGGTTCGGACACCGGCGGCTCGCTGCGCATTCCGGCGGCGCTCTGCGGCGTGGTCGGCCTGCGCCCCTCGCCGGGCTTGATTGCCAATGACGACCGGCCGCTGGGCTGGTCCGCCATCTCGGTGCTGGGCCCCATGGGCCGGGATGTGGCCGATACCGCGCTGATGATGCAGGCCAGCATGGGCCCGCACCCAATGGACCCGCTGAGCAAGGGCGTGCGCCACGGCCCCGTCTGGCCCGTGCCCGAGATGGACCTGCGCGGCCTGCGCGTGGCCTACACCGAGGACTTTGGCACCTGCGCGGTGGACCCTGTAGTGCGCCGCGCCTTTGGCCAGCGGGTGCAGGCCTTGGCCGGCGAAGTCGCCTGCATGGACGCCTTGCCCTGGAACCTGGAAGAAGCGCACCGCTGCTTTGACATCATCCGCGCCGAAAGCTTTGTCGCGGCCTTTGCCGATATCTACCGCACGGCCCCCGAAACGCTGGGGCCCAATGTGCTGGCCAATGTGGAGATGGCTGCCAGCATCAGCCTGGGCGACCGGGCCTGGGCGCATCTGGCGCAGACCCGCATCCAGCGCATGTTCCAGCGCACGTTCGAGCAATACGATCTGGTGCTGGCGCCGGTGACGCCGCTGTCGCCCTTCCCCTGGACGCAGCTCTATGCGCAGGAGGTGGATGGCAAGACCCAGCGCAACTACTATGAATGGCTGAGCCTGACCTATGTGGTGACCCTGGCGACCAACCCCGCGCTGTCGCTGCCCTGCGGCCGTGATGAGGCGGGCATGCCTTTTGGCCTGCAGATGATTGGGCCGCTGCACCAGGATGGCCGCCTGCTGGCGATGGCGGCAGCGGTGGAGAAGCTGGGCCTGCACAACAGCGACTTTGCCCGCCCCCGCCCCGACCTGGCAGCCTTGGCCCAGCCCCGGCCCGAATTGCGCAGCATCGTTACCCACCCGCCCGAGCTGGGTGGCACCGCGCAGGCCAGCGTAGGCCAGGCGGTGTAATCCCTCAGGGCATCCTGCTGAAGGTGAGCCTGCCATGGCGGTGGCAGGCTTTTTTCTCTCTGGCGGGGCAGCTTCTCAATCTTTGTTTAAATAGCGGCATGAACAAGGCCTTTACCAAAGAGACGGACAACGACGACGATGACGATCTGCCGCAATTGCCCAAGATTGCCGGCGGCAAGAACTACATCACGCCTGGGGGCTACCGCGCGCTGGAGCAGGAGCTGCTGCAGCTGATCGACGAAGAGCGGCCCAAGGTGGTGGAGGTGGTGCACTGGGCCGCCAGCAACGGCGACCGCTCGGAAAACGGCGACTACCTGTATGGCAAGAAGCGCCTGCGCGAGATTGACCGGCGCATCCGCTTTCTGACCAAGCGCATGGAAGCGGCCGAGGTAGTGGATCCGGGCGTGCACCATGGCAGCGACCAGGTGTACTTTGGGGCGACGGTGCATTACTGCGACGAGCAAGGCAGCGAGGAGGCGATCACCATCATGGGCATTGACGAGGCCGATGCCAGCCGGGGCCAGGTCAGCTGGGTGGCCCCCATTGCGCGCGCGCTGCTCAAGGCCCGCATTGGTGATGAAGTGCAGCTGCCCACGCCGGGCGGGGTGCGGGTGCTGGAGGTGCTGAATGTGCAGTACCCGGAACCGGGGACATCCTGACTTGGCCCGTCCCCAAAACACAAGCGCGCCTTTGAGGCGCGCTGTGGTTTGGGGAGGACCCGATCGGTATCGGAAGAAAATCAAGCGACCGGCAGCACCCGGTGCGCACGGATCACATAGGGCAGCTTGACCAGTTGGCGCAGCAGCAGCTCCACCTGTGCACGGTCCTTGACGGTCAGCACAAAGCGCAGCGCCATCGTGTCCATGGCCACTTCATCGTCCATCGTGATGTGGGTGATGTCCGAGCCCATCGCAGCGATCTCGGCGGCGATCTTGCCGAGGACGCCCTTGCCATTGTTGATGGTGACCACGACGCCGGTGTCGAACTCGCTGGCGAATTCGTCAGCCCATTCCACATCGACAAAATGCTCGGCATCCTTGGCCAGCAGGCGCTTGCAGACGGCGCACTGCGCGTTGTGCACGACCAGGCCGGCATTGCGGTCCAGGTGGGCGGCAATCGGGTCGCCAGGCACCGGGCGGCAGCACTTGGCGTATTTGACGGCGGCATTGGGCGAGCCATCGAGCACCAGCGCAGCAGTCGCTTTGCCGGCGCCGGTCTTGAAGCGTTCCTGGCTCAGCAGTACCGCATCCGGGCGCTGGCCTTGCTCGGCCAGCAGGTCGACCACCTGCTTGGCGGCAAACACCGCAATGCGCTTGCCCTGGCCGATGTCGTTGAACAGCTCGACCTTGTTGCGCGCTTCCAGGCGGGTCAGCAGGCTCTCCCAGACGGCCTTGTCCTCGGGCAGCTGCGAGATGCCTTCGGCCCGCATTGCCTGCAGCAGCAGGCGCTCGCCCAGCGCAGCGGTTTCGTTCTGGCCCTGGGTCTTGAGGTAGTAGCGGATCTTGGATTTGGCGCGGCCCGTGCGCACAATCGTGAGCCAGGAGGGATGGGGCGCGGCATCGGGCGAGGTAGAGATCTCGACCACATCGCCGCTCTTGAGCACCGTGCTCAGCGGCACCTGCTCGTTGTTGATACGTGCGCCCTGGGTGCGCTCGCCGACATTGCTGTGGATGGCGTAGGCAAAGTCCAGCACCGTCGCGCCCCGGGGCAGGGTGAGCATCTGGTTCTTGGGCGTGAACACATAGACCGAATCGGGAAACAGGTCCACGCGCACGTTGTCCCAGAACTCATGGGCGTCGCGGGTTTCGTCCTGGATGTCGAGCAGCGACTGCACCCACTTGTTGCCCGGTTGCTCGCCATTGGGCATCGCCCGCGCCTGGATCAGCCAGTGCGTCAGCACGCCGTATTCGTCGACCAGGTTCATGTCCTCGGTGCGGATCTGGAAATCCATGCTCACGCCCGATGGGCCGACCAAGGTGGTGTGCAGTGACTGGTAGCCGTTCGACTTGGGGTTGGCGATGTAGTCGCGGAATTTGGATGGCACCGGGCGGAAGACCTGGTGCAGCACGCCCAGCGCGGTGTAGCAGTCGATCAGGTTGGGCACGATGACGCGCACGGCGTAGGAATCGGTCACCTGCGCAAACGATAGGCGCTTGCCATCCATCTTCTTGTAGATGGCGTAGAGCGTTTTTTCCTGGTTGCCCAGGCGGATCTTGATGCCGGATTTGGCAAAGGCTGAATCGACCTCGGCATGGATCTTCTGGACCACATCCTTGCGGCGGTTGCGCGAGCGGCCCAGTGCCTTGACCAGAGTGTCGTGGCGCCAGGGATGGAGGTGCTTGAAGGCCAGGTCCTGCAGCTCGCGGTAGACGCGGTTGATGCCCAGCCGGTTGGCGATGGGCACATGGATGTCCATGGTCTCGGTCGAGATGCGGCCCCATTTGCTGCGCGGCATGTCGGACATGGTGCGCATGTTGTGGGTACGGTCGGCCAGCTTGACAAGGATCACGCGCACATCGCGTGCCATGGCCAGCAGCATCTTGCGGAAGGACTCGGCCTGGTTCTCTTCGCGCGAGTTGAACTGGAGCTTGTCCAGCTTGGTGAGGCCATCGACCAGCTCGGCAACCGTGTCGCCAAACTGGCGGGCGATGTCATCGCGGGTGACGCCGCAGTCTTCCATCGCATCGTGCATCAGCGCGGCCATCAGTGCCTGGGCGTCGAGCTTCCAGCTCGCGCAGATCTCGGCAACCGCGATCGGGTGGGTGATGTAGGGGTCACCACTGCTGCGGAACTGGCCGGTATGGGCCGTGGCGGCAAACTCGAAGGCTTCTTCCACCAGGGCCAGATCTGCTTCACCGAGGTAGTCGAGCTTCTCCAGAAATTCGGCGTAGGCACTCACCACTACCGGATACGACATGGCAGGCTTGGCTGCGGCGGTAGCGATGACGCCAGAGACTTGGGCGGGTGCGGAGGGGATGGACACGGACTTCACGCCTTAACTGTAGCGTGCGATGACAAATTTGTGTGAATACCAAGAAAAATGGCACCGCCATTCGGTGCCATTTTGTTGCATGCGCAGGGGCTCAGCCGGGTACTTTTTTCAGCATTTCCAGGCCCACCTTGCCGGCAGCGATTTCGCGCAGCGCGGTCACGGCTGGCTTGTTGCGGCTTTCGATTTTGGGGGTGTGGCCTTGGCTCAGCATACGGGCGCGGTAGGTAGCGGCCAGAACCAGTTGGAAGCGGTTGGGGATTTTGTCGAGGCAGTCTTCAACGGTGATGCGGGCCATCAGGAGTTCTCCAGGGTAACAGGGATGTCGAGTGACGAGAATATTTCGCTGCGAACGCGCCTTTGGGCCGAATAGCGCAAGCGTTGTGAATGTACAACGGCCTTCAAATCGAACAAAGCGCGCTCGAACAATTCGTTAATTATAACGAAGTCGAATTTGTGGACCTGGGCCATCTCATCCTTGGCGTTGTTCAGGCGCTTCTCGATCACGTCGGACGCGTCCTCGCCACGGTTTTCCAGGCGCGAGCGCAGCTCTTCCCAACTCGGCGGCAGGATGAAGATCAGCACCGCATGGGGGAAGCTCTGCTTGATTTGCAAAGCGCCCTGGTAGTCGATCTCCAGCACGATGTCGGTGCCCTTGGCCAGGCGCTCTTCAATGGCTTTCTTCGAGGTGCCGTACAGGTTGCCATGCACATTTGCCCACTCGACAAACGCATTGGAGGCGACCATGCGCTCGAAGTCATCGCGCGAGGCGAAGTAGTACTCGCGGCCATGCTTTTCCTGACCACGCGGCGAGCGCGTAGTGTGGGAGATGGAGCGAAAGACCTGGGAGTCGAGCTCCAGCAGGGCCTTGACGAGGGATGACTTGCCCGCGCCGCTGGGCGCCGAGACGACAAAGAGGTTTCCGGGGTATTCCATGGTGTGACTTCTTCTTATTCGATGTTTTGCACTTGCTCGCGCATTTGTTCAATCAGTACCTTCATGTCCACGCTGATGCGGGTGAGATCCAGTGCGGCGGACTTGGAGCCCAGGGTGTTGGCCTCGCGGTGCAACTCTTGGATCAGGAAATCCAGACGCTTGCCGATGTCGCCGCCCTTGGTCAGCAGGCGGCTGATTTCTTCCAGGTGCGAGCGCAGGCGGGTCAGTTCTTCGGCCACATCGATGCGGATCGCAAAGGCAGTGGCTTCTGTCAGTGCACGGTCCTGGGCGGCTTCGGGCGAGACGCTGCCGGCGCTCAGCGCCATCGCTTCTTGCCAGCGCTCCAGAAAGCGCTGCTTTTGCTGTTTGACCAGCTCGGGGATCAGAGGCTCGGCTTGTTCGGCCAGTTGGCGCAGCTGCTTGATGCGGTCTTGCAGCATGTCGGCCAGGCGCTTGCCTTCACGTTGGCGGGCGTCGAGCAAGGTTTTGAGGGCTTGCTGGCACAGCGCGGCGACATTCTCGGCCCAGTTCTCGGGCAGCTCGATGCTGCCACTGCCGCTCAGGCGTAGTACTTCTGCCACACTGAATGGCTGGGCCGCTGGCATCCAGGCCTTGACGGTGTCCTGGAAGCTGCCCAGCTGCTGCAGCAGGCGGGGCGATGCGACTGGCACGCTGGAAGCTTGTTCACTGTTGATCAGTACACGTACTTCCACCTTGCCACGCTTCAGACTATTATCTACCAGAGAGCGTAACTGTGGTTCGCAGCTTCTGAGGTCTTCCGGAAGCTTGAAAGATAAATCGAGAAATCGGCTGTTAACCGAGCGAATTTCCAGTCCGACGCGCCAGAGGGAGGGAGCATTGTTGTCACCATCAGGTGGGATGCTTTGCTGGACAGAGGCATAGCCTGTCATGCTGTAAACTGGCATAGGACTGTATGAGGTTGCTTGCAATCGCGCTCATTATCAGGCTTCTCATATACCTGCGTTGTTCATCAAACTATGTCAAAAGTAAAGCCAGCGCCGCTGCCAGCCAATACCGTCATCGGTGGCTACCGGATCGTGCGGCGCATATCGGCGGGGGGGTTCGGGGTGGTCTATCTGGCGCTGGCGCCCGATGGCCAGCAGGTTGCCATCAAGGAGTATTTGCCATCGAGCCTGGCCACGCGTGCGCCCGGTTCCCTGTCGCCCAGCATCGAGCCCGACAAGCTGTCGCTGTACCGCCTGGGCCTCAAGAGTTTCTTTGAAGAGGGCCGTGCGCTCGCGCAGATCTCGCACTCCTCGGTCGTCAGCGTCTACAACTTCTTCCGCGAAAACGACACCGTCTACATGGTGATGAACTACCTGCAAGGTGCCACCTTGCAGGATTTCGTCGTGACCGCCCGCGATCTGAAGGAAGCCAAGGTCTTCCGCGAGTCCACCATCCGCTCGCTGTTCGACGAGGTGCTGCGCGGTCTGCGCATTGTCCACCAGCACAAGATGCTGCACCTCGATATCAAGCCGGCCAACATCTTCATCACCGACGACAACAAGGCGGTGATGATCGACTTTGGCGCTGCGCGCGAGGTGTTGAGCAAGGAGGGCAACTTTGTCCGCCCCATGTACACCCCCGGCTTTGCCGCGCCCGAGATGTACCGCCGCGACATGGCGCTGGGCCCCTGGACCGACATCTACGCGATTGGCGCCTGCATCTATGCCTGCATGCATGGCATTCCGCCCAACGATGCGCCCAAGCGCCAGGAGAAGGACCGCCTGAGCTTGGCGATGTCCAAAGTGCGCGGTGTTTACTCGGACAACCTGATCGAGCTGGTGGAGTGGTGCATGGCACTCGATCCCCAGGCCCGGCCCCAATCGGTGTTCCTATTACAAAAAGAGCTGGCGCGCGAAGACGAGCGCCGCTATACCAAACTGAGCGTCTCCGAGAAGGTTCGTATGTCGATTGATTCGCTGGTCAGCGATACCAAAAAGCGCGTGGGCGGAGGCCAAACCAAATGAAGTTCTCGGTCTTCCAGCTCAGCCGCAAGGGTGGGCGGGAAAAAAACGAAGACAGGATGGGGTATAGCTATACCAAGGAAGCCTGTCTCTTTGTCGTGGCCGATGGCATGGGAGGGCATCCGGAAGGGGAAGTGGCCGCGCAACTGGCTTTGCAGACCGTGTCGCTGGATTTTCAGCGCCTCGCCCGCCCCAAACTGGACGACCCGGCCGAGTTCCTTGAAAACGCGCTGCTGTCGGCGCACCACAATATCCTCAAGTACGCGATTGCCAACAACATGGATGACCCACCGCGCACCACCCTGGTGGCCTCGGTGGTGCAGGATGGCAATATCTGGTGGGTGCACTGCGGCGACTCGCGCCTCTACCTGGTGCGCAACGGCAAGGTGCTGGCACGCACGCGTGACCACTCCTATATGGAGCTGCGCGGCTCTGGCGTGACCAGCATCAACCCCGATCGTTTCAACCGCAATGTGCTGTTCACCTGTCTGGGCAGCCCCTCGCGGCCGTTCTTCGATGTGGCAGGCCCCACCGAGATGCACCGCAGCGACCGGATCATGCTCTGCTCTGACGGCCTGTGGAGCAGCGTCTCCGAGACGGTGATTGCCCGCGACCTGGCCAACAAGTCGGTATCGCGTGCCATTCCGGACCTGATCGATGCGGCCCTGCGCAAGGCGGGTGCTACCAGCGACAACGTCACCGCGGTGGCGATGGAGTGGGAGATGCCCGGTGCCGAGCGCTTTGAATCCGAGGATCCGGTGAGCGACACCTTGCCGCCGGCGCCCGAGCCAGAGGCTGGTGACAAGGCGTCCCCCAAGCCTGACGCAGCGGCCACATAAGCCCGGCACGCACTGCGTTTTGTCGCTGGTCCGATAATCCAGCCTGTCCTGGCATGGCGGCGCAAGGCCGCCATGCCTGTTTTTACCGTTCTCAAAAAAGCAGCTGGCTGCGCAGGTGATACCGGCGCAGCGGCTGGTGCTGACCCATGAAAATCGTTCTTGCTTCCAACAACCAGGGCAAACTTGCCGAGCTGCAGGCCATGTTCGAGCCGCTGGGCGTCAGCCTGGTGCCCCAAGGCGAGTTGATGCAGGGCGAGGCGCCCGAGCCGTATGGCACCTTCCTGGAAAACGCGTTGACCAAGGCCCGTTTTGCCGCCGAGCGTACCGGCCTGCCCGCGATTGCCGACGATGCCGGCCTGTGCGTGGCGGCCTTTGGTGGCCTGCCGGGGGTGGATACCGCCTACTACTGCACCCAGTTTGGCTACGAGAAAAGCGATGCCAACAATGTGCGCGCGCTGCTCGAGCAGATGCAGGGCGTGACGGACCGCCGTGCGGCCATGGTCAGCACCTTGGTGGCGGTGCGGCATCCCAAGGACCCCGAGCCCCTGGTAGCAGTAGGCCGCGTGGCCGCCGAGATCACCACTGCGCCGTTGGGTGAGGGCGGCTTTGGCTTTGACCCGGTGCTGCTGATCCCCGAGCTGGGCATGACCTTTGGGCAGATGGCCACCGAGGTCAAGCATGCGCACAGCCACCGTGGCCGCTCGTCACGCCTGATGATGGCACTGCTGCGCGACAGCTGGCTGGCCGGCTCGCCGATGGTGGCAGCAGCCCCCAAGGACTGAAATGGCCGTGCATATTCCGCTGCAATCGGCGCAGCCCACCGAGCAGGTGGTGCAGCGCGATATCCAGCACTACATGCGGCCGGGCACCTTGCAGCTGCCCAGCCTGCCGCCGCTGTCACTCTATGTGCACCTGCCCTGGTGCATCAAGAAATGTCCTTACTGCGATTTCAATTCGCACGAGTCGCGCGACGGCCGCCATGCGGTGCCCGAAGAGCGCTACATCGATGCGCTGATCGCCGACCTGGAGCAGGCCTTGCCGCTCATCTGGGGCCGCAGCATCCACAGCATTTTTCTGGGGGGCGGAACACCCAGCCTGTTTGCGCCGGAATCGATTGACCGGCTGATCTCGGCCATCCGTGCGCGTCTGCGTGTGGAGGCCGGTTGCGAGATCACGATGGAGGCCAACCCTGGCACTTTCGAGAAGGACCGCTTCCGGGCCTTTCGTGGTGCTGGCATCACCCGTTTGTCGATTGGCGTGCAGAGCTTTGATGACCGCTTTCTGGAAGCCATCGGCCGCGTGCACAACGGCGCGCAGGCAATGGCTGCGGTCGAAGAGGCCGCCAGCAGCTTCGAGACCTTCAACCTCGACATCATGTATGCGCTGCCGGGCCAGACCGCCCAGGATCTGGAGCGCGACCTGGAAAAGGCCTTGAGCTTTGCGCCGCCGCATATCTCGATCTACCACCTGACCATCGAGCCCAACACCTTTTTTGCCAAGTACCCGCCGGCCGTGCCCGAGGACGATGTGGCCTATGCCATGCTCGACCAGATCACCGCGCGCACCACGCAGGCCGGCATGCAGCGCTACGAGGTCTCGGCCTATGCCAAGCCCGGCCACGCCTGCGTGCACAACAGCAACTACTGGCTGTTTGGCGATTACCTGGGCATTGGAGCGGGCGCCCACAGCAAGCTGAGCTTTGCCCACCGCGTGGTGCGCCAGGTGCGGTTGCGTGACCCCGCCCGCTACATGGTCCAGGCGCTGCAGGGCAATGCGCTGCAGGGCAATGCGCTGGCGCAGGACGACGAGGTCAAGCGCGCCGATCTGCCGTTTGAGTTCATGCTCAATGCACTGCGCCTGCGCGAAGGCTTTGCGCTGCAGGATTACCTGGATCGCACCGGCCTGCCGCTCAGCTCCATCGCCAAGGCCTTGCACGAGGCCGAGGCCAAGGGCTTGATCAAGCTGGACTTCCAGAAAGTCACTCCCACAGAGCGTGGTTTTGACTTTTTGAGCGACCTGCAGGAGCTGTTCCTGGCCTGAGGGCGGGCGCCCAACGCCCCACTTTTTACCGACTAGTCAATATGTGGACTGCGCAGGCCCTACGCAGAGCGTATAGATATCGCGCACAATAGCGCCCGCTGCTGAGCAAACCATGCCGCCGTCTGTGCGGCATTTTTGTGGGCGCAGCGGTCATAAAACCTACTACAAAGCGCATTTCATGTCTTCTTCCGCTGCCGGGTCTGCCGTTTCAGGCACTGCCTCCCCACCATCCGATACCGTCAACCGCTATGGCTGGAAGGCCTTGGCCGGCTCGGCCGTCGGCTACGCCATGGACGGCTTTGACCTGCTGATCCTGGGCTTCATGCTCAGCGCCATCCGTGAGGACCTTGGGCTGACCACGGCCCAGGCCGGCTCCCTGGTTACCTGGACCTTGATCGGCGCTGTCTTTGGCGGCATTGTGTTCGGCATGCTCAGCGACCGCTATGGCCGCATCCGCGTGCTGACCTGGACCATCGTGCTGTTTGCGGTGTTCACCGGGCTGTGCGCCTTTGCGCGGGGCTACTGGGACCTGCTGGTCTACCGCACCATCGCAGGTATCGGCTTGGGTGGCGAGTTCGGCATTGGCATGGCGCTGGCGGCCGAGGCCTGGCCGGCGCGTTACCGGGCGCGTGTCTCGTCCTATGTGGCGCTGGGCTGGCAGGTGGGCGTATTGGGCGCCGCCTTGCTGACGCCGTTGCTGCTGCCGTATATCGGCTGGCGCGGCATGTTCCTGGTGGGCGTCATCCCGGCCTTTGTGGCCTGGTTCATTCGCAACCGCCTGCATGAGCCCGAGGTGTTTGTGCGCAGCCAGGAGAAAAAGCAGTCCGTGCTGCAGTGCTTCAAGCTGCTGGTCAAGGACCGCGCCACCACCCGCATCAGCGTCGGCATTGCCGTGCTCACCTCGGTGCAGAACTTTGGCTACTACGGCATCATGATCTGGATGCCCGCCTTCCTGGCCAACAAGCTGGGCTTCAACCTGACCAAATCTGCGCTGTGGACCGCCGTCACCATCCTGGGCATGATGGCCGGCATCTGGATCTTTGGCCAGCTGGCCGACCGCATCGGCCGCAAGCCCAGCTTCCTGCTGTTCCAGGCCGGCGCTGCGCTGATGGTGCTGTTCTACTCGCAGCTCAACGACCCGATCACCATGCTCTGGGCCGGTGCCGTAATGGGCATGTTCGTCAACGGCATGATGGGCGGCTTTGGCGCGCTGATGAGCGAGGCCTACCCGACCGAGGCGCGTGCCACGGCGCAGAACGTGCTGTTCAACATCGGCCGCGCCGTGGGTGGCGCTGGCCCCGTGGTGATCGGTGCGATTGCCGCGCAGTACTCCTTCCAGATGGCGATTGGCCTTCTGGCCGCCATCTATGTGCTGGATGCGCTGGCCACGGTGTGGCTGATCCCTGAGCTCAAAGGCAAGGAGCTGCACTGAGCAGCGTTCTAAGTGGAGGGCAGCTCCTGCTGCATGCCTGGCGCCTTGGGCAAATGCAGGCTGAAGCACGAGCCCTCGTTGACTGCGCTGGTCACGTTGACAAACCCCTGGTGGCGCAGCACCACGGTTTGCACAAAGCTCAGGCCCAGGCCAATGCCAGCCACCTGTGGCTGGCTGTTCTGGTGAAAGCGGTGGAAAGGCTGGAAGAGCTTGTCCAGCTGCTCCTGTGTCATGCCAAAGCCCTGGTCGCGCACTTCCACCAGCCAATACTCCCCGTCGTCGGCAATGCTGGCCTCCACCACCGTGCCGCTGGGGCTGTACTTGATGGCATTGCCGAGCAGATTGACAAAGCAGCGCTGCAGCAAGGAGCGGTCGCCGAAGCAGGCGATGTCGGTCTCGGCCGCCTCCAGCGCCCCGGGCAGGTAGCGCACCTGGATCTTTTTCTCCGAGGCCTTGGCCCAGCAATCGTCCACCGCCTCCTGCAGCAGCACATCGAGGCTGAGTAACTGAGGCTGCATGGCCTGCGACTGCGCGGAGGCAAGCTGCACAAAGCTCTCGGCCATCTCCAGCGACTGGTGGGCCAGGCGGTTGATTTTCTGGTGCAGCTCGGCCTCATTCATCTGGCCAGGAAACTCCTTGTACATCTCCAGCAAGGTGATGATGGAAGACTGGGGCGAGCGGAAATCATGCGAGATGAAGCGCAGCGCCTGGTCGCGCTGCTGCTGGGCCTTGTGCAGCTCGGTCAGGTCCACCAGCATCAGCAGCCAACCGGCCGGTGCCGGCGCGCGAAAGGCCTCGGCCAGCAGCAGCCAGGCGTGGTCGTCGCGGTCCAGCACCTCGCATTCGGCCGGCAGCGCGCGCAGCTGCTCGGCATTGGCAAAGGACAGCACCTGGCCCGAATCCCTGATGCGCATACCGTTGAGCGCAGACTGGATCGCAATCAGACCCTGGCTGGGCATACCCAGGTTTTGCAGGTAGTTGACGGCCGCCGCATTGTGCAGGCTGACCATGCCCAGCGGGTCGACGACAAAGGTGGGCGAGGGAATCTGGCGCAAGGTGTCGCGCACAAAGCCATGCATCTGGCGCAGGGTGTCGGTGGCGGTCTCCACGGCCTTGATGCGCCGCTCCAGAAAATCGTCCATCAGCATGCCGTTGCGCTGCGGGGCGCTGGTGGTGTCCAGCGCCGCGCGCAGGTTGTGCATCTCCTGCTGCAGGAACTGGGCCGCCGCGCTCAGGCGCCGCCAGCTCCAGATCGGGTAGATGACCAAGAGGCCCACCAGCGCCGCGCCGGGCGCCAGCTGCAGGCCGGCAAAGTTGCGCAGCGCCAGGCACAGCGCCAGCAGGCCGGCGGCGACCAGCCCCTGAGCCAGCAGGCCTGCCATCGGGCCCAGCAGCGCAATGGCCATCAAGGCCAACACGATGGCGGCCAGGTTGACCGCCATATTGCCCTGCAGCGATGCGGCATGCACATGCTGGTCCGACAGCTGCGAATCCAGCGCATGGGCAATCAGCTCCACCCCCGCGATATGGCGGGATGCCGGCCGCGCCGGGCTGGCAAAGTAGTCGCCCAGGCCGGAGGCGGTGGCGCCCAGCAGCACATACTTGCCGCGAAAGCTGTCTGCGGGGATGCGCCCGGTCAGCACGTCCTCGGCCGAGTACATGGTGTAGGGCCGGTCGCCCCGGGCAAAGTTGAAGATCTCGGGCGAGCGTTGCTCCCACTGCTCGCCGGCCTCGGGCGGGCGGGTGCCCTGGCACAGCGGATGGCTCTGGCCGCTGGCGCAGAGCATGGCAATGCTGAAGTGCGGCCAGGGCCCGGTGTTCTCACCCTGGGCGCCAAAGTAGCGGCGTATCACGCCGTCGTCATCGACGGTCACATTCACATGGCCCAGCTGGCGTGCCGCCATGCGCAGGCTGGCCAGCGGCAGCTCGGCACCAATGTCCACATTGGCCATGCGCCAGTCCACCGGCAGCACCACATTACCGGCGTGGGCTATGGCCTGTGCCAGCTGCACATCCTCCTCGGGGTGCTGCCGGTCGGGTTCGCTGAATAGCACATCCACCCCCAGCGCCCTGGGCTGCTGAGCGGCGATGCGATCGATCAGCTGCGCATGCACGGAGCGGCGCCAGGGCCAGCGTCCCACGCTTTGCAGGCTGGCATCATCGATGGCGACGATGACGATGTCATACCGTGGTGCGGGCGCGCTGAGCCAGCCGGTGATGTCCTGCACAAAGGTGTTGATGATGCGGGGCTGGTCGCGCAGGCTGGCCCAGGCTACGGCGCCCAGCAGCAGCGCGGACAGCAGCAGCCATTCCAACCAACGCAGCTGGGTACGGCTGAGTGAGAAAGAGCGGGCGGCCATGGGCGGGTTCATTGGGCGGGGCAGAGCTGCAGCATGCGCTCTGCCCAGGTCGCCATGCCCTTAGTGCGGGCTGAGAACGGACTTGCCTTCACCGGTCTTGAGCACACCGCCTGAGCCGGTGATCACCGATGGCTCCACCGTCAGCTTGCGTGGGTCGGAGTAGCGGCTCTTGAGGCCTGACGGGTCCAGCACCTGGATGCGCACATAGTAGTCGCCTGCTACCAGTGCATCCGATGTCCAGTCTGGTTGGTCCAGTTCAGCGGTGGCCAGCGGGGATGCAAAGGACGCATCCGCCGCCAGTTGCAGGTTAAAGCGCTGGCCGGGCTCTGCCGGCCAGGACAGATGCAGCAGATTGGGTGCGCTGGCCTCGCCTGCGTTCAGCGCATCGGCACCCAAGGTGCTGGGGTTGCTGCCAGTCTTGAAGGCCTGGGGCTGCGCAAATGGCCCCTGATCCAGGCTGCCATCGGGCAGCTTGCGCACGCTGGCCGTGCGCCAGAAATAGCTGCCCACGCCCAAGCTGGCCACACTGGCTTGGCACTTGTCCACCACACCACTGTCCTGCAGGATTTGCGAGAAGTCCCGGCTGGCCGAGACCTGGATGCGGTAGCCGGCAATGTCCGAGCCGCCTTCAGTGCAGAGCAGCTCACCATCGGACAGGCCGATCAGGCCTTCTGGCACAGGGCTGGAGTAAAGCGGCGGAATCGGGGTGGCCTTGACCTTGATGGTCTGCGTGGCTGGCTTGCCCGGAATGTCCTGTTCGTCAATGGCGCGGGCGCTCAAGTAGTACGTGCCATCGGGCACAGCCTCGAACTTGAAGGTCGGGCTGGCATGGCTTTGGCGCAGGATCACGCGGGACAGCTCCGGGTCCAATGCCAGCAGCACACCGTACTGCTTGGCGCGTGGAACTTCACCCACCTGCAGGGTCAGAAAATTCGCATCTTCGAATACGGCCGGATTGCCCTGCAGGCTGGGGGCTTCGAGCAGCGCAACGGTCGCGCCGAGTTGGCCGCTGGCCTGCACCGCAACACCCGATCCCGCATTGACCAGAGCCTGTTGCTGGGCATGGTGCGCAGCGGGGCGGCCCTGCACCTGCACCACGCCCTTGTCAACGGCGGTGATGGCATTGCCCGAATCCGTCACGCTGACCGAGAACACGGTGCCGCGCACGCTGGTGGTGGCCATCGGGGTCTTGATCTCGAACTTGCGCTTGCGGCGCTGGTCCATCACCGGCGTGACGTGGGATTCCAGTCCGCCACGGCTCAGATCCAGCACCGATTGCTGTTCGTCGGTGCGGTTGTTCTTGCGCAGCTCGCTGAGCTTGAGTTCCGAATTCTCATTGATGCGCACGGAGCTGCCATCGGCAAAGCGCAAGGTCACAAAGCTGCCGGCGGGCACCTGTAGCTCATCACCTTCTGTCAGGATCGTGCCGGATACTGCGCTTTGCCAGTCGCCACCAGCCAGCGGCGAGCGCACCCGCGCCATGCCCTTGACATGGCTGATAGTCACTTCCTGGTAGCCCACCATGTTGGCAGGGATGACGATGACCGAACCAATGGGCAGGCGCAGCGGATCCTTGACGCCGTTGAGCGTGCCCACGGCGCGCCACTGCTGCGGGTCTTTCAGGTAGCGCTTGGCCACCGCCTCCAGCGTATCCCCGCTTTGCACAGTGTGTCGGATATCGGGCAACTGGTCTGCCGATGCCGCCAGTGCGAGACCAGGGGCGGCCACGCCAAAGGCCAGCAAAACGGCAGCAGAAAACGGCAGACGAGAAAGAAACAAAATGGCTCTCCTTGCAGCCAGACCCTGAAGTCTGGCGGGGCCGTTGCATGCCGCAGAGTAAATACGGCCAACACGTGTGGCGTGTTGGCCGTAAACCGCGCTGCATTCAACGGCAGAAAATTTATTCAGGCTGCGCCTCGGATAGCGGTTTGACGGCCTCAAACCGGTAGCCGACACCATAGACCGCCGTGATGATGAATCCGTTCTCCGGCCTCAAATCCAGCAGGGTGCGCAGCCGCGACACATGGGTATCCAGTGAGCGCGAGATGACATCGGAGTTCTGGCCCCAGATGATTTCGCGCAGATGGTCGCGCGACAGCAGGCGGCCCATGTTCTGGAACAGGAACAGCGCCAGGTCGTACTCGCGGTTCTTGAGCTCGACCAACTTGCCGTCGACCTCCAGGGCGCGCGAATCGGAAAGGAACTTGTAGCGACCAAACTCCAGCACGCCCTTGGTGGCAGCCGGGTAGGCGCGGCGCAGCAGCGCACGCACGCGTGCCACCAGCTCGGCCACGCGCAAAGGCTTGATCATAAAGTCGTCCGCGCCAGACTCCAAGCCCTCAACGATGTCGGCCTCGCCATGGCGGCTGGTGATGAAGAGCACCGGCAACTCCTGGTTGACGTTCTCCCGAATCCAACGCACCACTTGCGGACCCGTGGTGTCTGGCAGCTGCCAGTCCAGGATCAGCAGGTCGTAGGTCTCGCGGCGCATGTCCTTGATCAAAGAGGCGCCAGAGGAATGGGTCGTACAGGCGTGGCCCTCCGCCTCCATGGTTTTGGAGAGCATATCCAACACCACCAGATCATCATCCAGTGCCACAATTCTCATAACAGCTCACTCCCACAAAGCTCAATAGCTTGCTTTTATTCGATGGCTCGATAATAAAAGCAAATTGAATCACTGACTCCACACTGCGTTAAACGGGTAAGTTGCCACTACGGTGACAGCTTCAACAATTGGTTGCAAATGCAGTATAGGCAGTCTCTTAACTCTCGGCTATCTCTTTCAGTGCCAACTGCACGTCAGAAAGTGAAAAGCTGTCACCCAGCTGCAAGTTGTCCATCGCGCTCTGCAGATTCTGCGGCGCAGCTTGCAAATGGGCAATCATTGCGCCTGCTTCCCTGGGGGCATCAAAGCCCTGGCTCTGCAACAGCAATGCCCCGTCCGCACGCACCAGCTTGAAGTAGAACTTGCCATCCTTCTCGCGGTACTGCTTGAAAGCAGCTCCGCCTTGCTTGGCAGCAGCCTTGGGCGCAGCGGCCGTGCTGGCTGTGGTCAGTGGCCGCAGGCCAACAGCAGCACGTAACTTGTGTAGTAAAGGGCCCGAATATGTACGCGCCTTCTCTGCACCCTTGCGCAAAATAGCTTCCACTTCCTGGGGGTGTGCCATCAGGTAGTTGTAGCGTTCACGCAACGGAGCGATCTCGCGGTCAATGCATTCGAACAGCAAGGTCTTCGCATCGCCCCAGGCAATGCCCTCGGCGTACGCCTGGCGCAGCGCTGCCGTTTCTTCAGCAGTGGCAAAGGCTTGGTAGATCTGGAACAGCGCCGAGCCCTCTACATCCTTGGGCTCACCTGGTGCGCGCGAATCGGTGACGATGCTGCCGATCAACTTCTTGAGCTGGGCCTGCGTGGAGAACAGCGGGATCGTGTTGTCGTAGCTTTTGCTCATCTTGCGGCCGTCCAGGCCGGCCAGGGTTGCGACGTTGTCGTCCACCGCCGCTTCAGGCAGCACAAAATGCTCGCCATACAAGTGGTTGAAACTCGATGCCATGTCACGCGCCATCTCGATGTGCTGAATCTGGTCGCGGCCTACCGGTACCTTGTTGGCGTTGAAGGCCAGAATGTCGGCGCCCATCAGCACCGGGTACATGAACAGGCCTGCGGTCACGCCGTCATCACCGTCCCTGCCGGACTCGGCATTCTTGTCCTGCGCAGCCTTGTAGGCATGGGCCCGGTTGAGCACGCCCTTGCCGGTGACGCAGGTCAGAAACCAGGTCAGCTCGGGAATCTCGGGGATGTCCGACTGGCGGTAGAAGGTGACGTGCTCGGGGTTCAGGCCCGCTGCCAGCCAGCTCGCTGCAATCTCCAGCGTCGAGCGGTTGACGCGCTCGGGATCCTGGCACTTGATCAGCGCATGGTAGTCGGCCAGGAAGTAGAAGTTCTCCACATCGCCTGTGCGGCTGGCAGCGATGGCCGGGCGCATCATGCCGGCGTAGTTGCCCAGGTGGGGCGTTCCAGAAGGGGTGATGCCAGTGAGATAACGTGTCTTGGTCATAACAGGAAAACGCGAGAAAACAGCTGCCAAAGGCCTGAGGCCTTAGCCAGAAAAAGGTAGCAAAATCAGACTGATCAAGCTGCGGCCGACACTGATCAAAGGTGTCATCCACAGCGTGCCCAGCACGCCGCTGATGATCAGGCCCATCACGATGAAGAAGCCATAAGGCTCGATCTTGGACACCGTGACAGCCTGCTTGTATGGCAGCAGACCGACCAGCACCCGGCCGCCATCGAGCGGCGGGAGCGGAAACAGGTTCAGCGCCCACATCACCAAGTTCACCGAAATGCCGGCATAGCACATCTTGATGAAAAACGGCTCGTTGATGCCCGTCAGCGCCAAGATGCCCAGCAATAGCGCCCAAATGATGGCCTGGGCAAAATTCGTCAGGGGACCGGCCAGCGCTACCCAGATCATGTCGCGCTTAGGGTTGCGCAGGTTGCCAAAGTTCACCGGCACCGGCTTGGCGTAGCCAAATACAAAAGCGCCGCTGGTGACGAAGTACAGCGCCAGTGGCATCACGATGGTGCCAATGGGGTCGATGTGCTTGAAAGGATTGAGCGTGATGCGTCCAAGCATATAGGCCGTGTTGTCGCCATAGTGGCGCGCCACGTATCCGTGGGCAGCCTCATGCACCGTGATGGCAAACAGCACGGGCAATGCAAAGATCAGGATGTTTTGGATCAGGTCAGGGTTCACGGATCGAAGGTCGCAGAGCAAAGTAAAGCTATGGCCGGAAGGCACACAGGCGGGCCCAAGCCTAACAGATTCACCAAGAGCCCTCTGCCCAACTCCCTGCGCTAGTCTGAATGCGGTCTCGGTCGACTTGCCATGTGGTCCTTCCAGCCAATAGCCTGCTACTGACTGCAAAAGACGACGGCCGCCTTGGTTCCGTGCGCATCCCTTCCGCCAGGTGCAGGTGAGCCGATAGACGCTGGGGGCCTCCTTCATCAACAGATGGAGGCGGTTCATGCACTCTACAAGCCCAACTGCGCCAGTGGCCCACGGCCTTCGCGCACTACCACGGGTGCGCCACCGGTACCCATGGGGGTCAAGTCGACAATCGTCGTGGGCTCCAGCGGGCAGGGCCCGGCATTGACGACGAGCTCGATCTGCGACTCAAAGCGCTCGCGGATCTCTTCGGGGTCGTTGAGCGGCTCGGTCTCGCCGGGCGGGATCAAGGTGGTGGACAGCAGCGGCTCGCCGTGAAGCTCCAGCAGCATCAGCAGGCCCTTGTTGTCAGGCACCCGCAGGCCAATGGTCTTGCGCGACGGGTGGCTGATGCGGCGCGGCACTTCCTTGGTGGCATCCAGAATGAAGGTAAAAGGCCCCGGCGTGCCCAGCTTGAGCATGCGGAACTGGTGGTTGTCCACCATCGCATAGCTCGACAGTTGTGACAAATCACAGCACAGCAAGGTGAGCATGCGCTTGTCGTCAATCTGACGAATGCGGCGCAGGCGGTCCACCACCTGCTTGTTGTCCAGCGCACAGACAAAGGCGTAGCTGGAGTCGGTGGGAACAGCCAGAATACCGCCGTCCTTGAGCATGGCGGCTGCCTGCTTGAGCAGGCGGGGCTGGGGATTGTCGGGGTGAACCTCGAAATATTGGGCCATGGTCTAGCTTTTGCGCTTGTTATCGTGGAGCTGCTGCGGGGCACTTCCTTCAATGGACAGCGGCCTGCGGCGGCGGGTTGGGGTTGGTGGGGTGCAGGATGCGCCCCTCCAGCGCCTGCCAGACGGGGGCTACGCCATGGGGCAGCGGGGGCAGGGCACCAAAATCGGTACCCGATTCGCCCGGGCTGTGAAAATCGCAGCCCCGTGAGGCATAGAAGCCAAAGCTGTTGGCCAGGTCTGCGTAGATGGCGTACTCGTGTGGAAAGTGGCTGCCGGTGACCACTTCCACCCCTTGGCCGCCATAGTCCTTGAACGAGGAGAACAGCGCATGCTCCTCCCCGCCATTGAGGTGGTAGCGCGCAGGATGGGCGATGACGGCCAGGCCGCCCGCTTGCACGATCCACTGCACGGCATCCTGCAGCCGCGCCCAGCGGTGGGGCACAAAGCCGGGCTTGCCCTCGACCAGGTAATGGCGGAACACCTCCGCCGGATCGCGGCAGACCCGGGTTTCGACCAGAAAGCGGGCAAAGTGCGTGCGCGAGATCAAATCCGGGTTGCCCACATAGCGCAGCGCACCTTCATAGGCGCCGCCGATACCGACCTTCTCCAGGCCGGCGGCCATCTCGCGGGCGCGCTGCTCGCGGCCGCCCCGCGTGCGGGCCAGACCTTCGCGCAAGCCGGCATGGTGCCAGTCAAAACCTAGGCCGACGATATGCACGGTGGTTTCACCAAAGCTCACTGACACCTCCACACCGCTCAGAAACGCCAGCCCTTGCTGCGCGGCCGCAGCACTCGCCCGGTCCAGGCCGCTGACTTCGTCATGGTCGGTCAGTGCCCACAGCTGCACACCGCGCTCGCGCGCACGCTGCGCCAGCGCTTCCGGGCTCAGGGTGCCGTCGGAAAACGTGGAATGGCAGTGCAGATCGGCGTTCAACATGTCTGGCATGAATTTGGCTACAGCAATATCAGTCCATTGTAGGCCGCGAGCCAGGGGCCGCGTGTCAGACCCGGCGCAGCATCCGGGGGTATCGCGGGTATTCCGGCCCTGGGCTGTCTCTGAAATGTCAGTATTAACCCTTAAATTGTCATTGTTTCGCCGATTTGACGAAAATAACAATGCATCTCGACGTTTTGTGTTTTTTACTAGGGTTTTTAACAGGAATACACTGTCGGTTTTTCACGGTCGCGCAGCCCGTTTTCGCTGCGTCTAGAGGATACGTAGATGTTTTCTGTCAAAAAGTGGATGGGTGCAGCCGCCTTGGTGGTCGCAGGTGTATCGGTGGCTGGCGCGGCCCTGGCGCAAGGCGCTGAGTCGACGATGGACCGCGTCAAGCGCACCAAGGAACTGCGCGTAGGCACGGTCGCCGGCGCGATTCCCTACTTCAGCAAGGACCTGGTGACCCAGAAGTGGGAAGGCTTTGGCCCCGACTTTGGCGAAAGCCTGGCCAAGAAGCTCGGCGTGAACGTCAAGTTCGTCGAGACCACCTGGGGCAATGCCGTGCTGGACCTGCAGGCCAACAAGATCGACCTGATGTTTGCGATGGCGCCTACGCCCCAGCGCATGGAAGTGGTCAACTTCTCCAAGCCTTTGCTCAACAACACCTTCACGGCCGTATGCAAAAAGGGCCATGCCCCGGTGCAGACCTGGGAGCAGCTGAACAACCCGGATGCCAAGGTGGTGGTCGATATCGGCTCCAACCAGGACCAGTTCGCCACCCGCGCGCTGCCCAAGGCCAATATCTCGCGTCTGGAAAGCTCGGGCGCGGCCACGATGTCGGTGCAGACCGGCCGCTCTGACTGCCAGGTGCTGGTGGTGCTGCTGTCGCAGCCGCTGGTGGCCAAGCGCCCGGACGTGGGCACGGTCTATGTGCCGACCCCGGTCGAGACGGCCAACACCAATGTGGGCCTGCGCAAGGAGCCGAACAAGGACTTCGAGAACGCCGTCAACGCCTGGCTGGATGAAGCCCGTGCCAAGGGCGAGATCCAGTCCGTGGTGCTCAAGAACATGGAAAAGCTGGCCGGCGTCAAGGCCGATTCCTTCCCCAAGGAAGTCAAGTTCTGATGGTTGGTCCACATGGGCGCTTGGCCCATGTGAAACACCCCGGTTGCAGCCGCGTGCTGCCTCCGGGGTGTATGCGTTAAAGGTAGATTGATTTATGTACGAGTGGGACTTTAGCTTCCTGTGGAAGTACCGCATGCTGCTGGTCGGCGGTGTGGGCTACACCTTGCTGTTCACGGTGATCTGTATCCTGGGCGGCCTCGCGGTCGGCCTGGTGGCGGGTCTGGGGCGCCTGTCCAGCAACAAGATCGTGACCGCGCCGCTGCGCGCCTTTGTCGAGGTCTTCCGCTGCACGCCGGTGCTGGTGCAGCTGGTGTGGTTCTACTACGCGCTGCCGGTGCTCACCGGCATCGAGATGAGCGCGCCCGTGGCGGCTGCGTTGTGCCTGTCCTTGTATGGCGGCGCCTTCTATTCCGAAATCATCCGGGGCGGCATCATCTCCACCGATATCGGCCAGACCGAAGCGGGCCAGGCGATCGGCATGACGCGCGGCCAGGTGATGCGCCGCGTGATCCTGCCCCAGGCCTTCCGCAAGATGATTCCGCCACTGGTCAACCAGTCGATCCTGCAACTCAAGAACACCTCCTTGCTGATGGTGCTGGCCGTGCCCGATCTGCTCTACCAGGGCCAGGTCATTGCGCATGACACCTACCGCCCGCTGGAGGTCTACACCTTCATCGCCATCACCTATTTCGTGATTCTTTTCCCTGTGACCTTGTGGGCCAAGCGCCTGGAGCACGGCACATCGGCCACCAAGGAGGCCTGAAATGCAAGACCAACCGCTCATTTGTATTCGTGGCCTGAAGAAGTCCTTTGGCAAGCTCGATGTTCTGAAGGACATTTGCCTCGACGTGAACCGGGGCCAGGTGGTGGCGCTGATCGGGCCTTCGGGCTCGGGCAAGTCCACCCTGCTGCGCTGCATCAACCTGCTGACCGTGCCCGATGGTGGCGACATTCGCGTCGATGCGCAGTCGCTGGCCTTCAGCGGCAAGCAGACCCAGCTGCCCAAGGACAAGGTGCTGGCGGGCTTCCGCGCGCGCACCGGCATGGTGTTCCAGCATTTCAACCTGTTCCCGCACATGACGGTGCTGCAAAACGTCATGGAAGGCCCGGTCACCGTGCTGCGCATCGGCAAGGCCGAGGCCGAAGCCCGCGCCACGGCGCTGCTGCAAAAGGTGGGCCTGGCCGAGCGCGCACAGATGATGCCCGACCAGCTCTCGGGCGGCCAGAAGCAGCGCGTGGCCATTGCCCGCGCGCTGGCCATGCAGCCCAGCGTGATGCTGTTCGACGAGGCCACCTCAGCCCTCGACCCGGAGCTGGTCGGCGAGGTGCTGCAGGTCATCCAGTCGCTGGCGCGCGATGGCATGACCATGATCCTGGTGACCCATGAGATCGCCTTTGCCCGCGAGGTGGCCGATAAGGTCGTCTTCATGCGCGATGGCGTGGTGGTCGAAGAGGGTCCGCCCGCGCAGGTGATCGACAACCCGCAGCACGAGGCCACACGCAGCTTTTTGGGCCGCATCATCGGCCACGCCGTATAACCAGCAGGGAGGACAACCATGGATTTTCGACTCGACGATATTGACCGCAAGCTGCTGGCGCTGTTGCAGGCCGACGCCCGCGAGTCCACGGCCAAACTGGCACGCAAGCTCAACCTGGCGCGCACCACCGTGGTGGCCCGCATTGCGCGGCTGGAGAAGGAAGGCGTCATCGCCGGTTACGGTGTGCGCCTGGGCTCCAAGCTGGAGCAGTCGGCCGTGCGTGCCTACTGCGGCATCAGCGTGATGCCCAAGACTGCCCAGGCCGTCATGCAGGTGCTCGAAAGCATTCCCGAGGTCGAAGAGGTCTCGGCCGTCTCCGGCCAGCATGACTACATGATCTTTCTGCGCTGCGATTCCAACGAGAAGCTCGATGCCTTGCTCGACCGCATCGGCCTGATCGAAGGCATTCGCCAGACCTATACCTCGGTGGTGCTGAGCCGCAAGATCGACCGCCGTGGCGCACTGCCCGCGCTGCCCCTGCTCGACTGAGTCCCTGCGATGCCGCCCAACGCTGCTGTTACCGCTGCTGATGCGTCCCCGCCGTTTATCGGCATCCTGATGCTGGACACCCAGTTCCCGCGACCGCCCGGTGACATCGGCAATCTGCAGACCTGGGCAGCGCTGGGCATCCCCGTGCAGATGCACAAGGTGCAGGGCGCATCGCCCGCCAAGATCGTGCGCGAGGCCGATCCCCGTTTTGTGCAGCCCTTTGTCGATGCCGCCCGTGCGATGCAGGCGCAAGGCGCCGCGCTGGTCACCACCAGCTGCGGCTTTCTGGCCGCCTACCAGGAGCTGCTGGCCAGCAGTGTCGATGTGCCGGTCGTCAGCTCCAGCCTGCTGCAATGCGCGCTGCTGTCCCGGCCCGGCGTGGTCACCATCGCCGCGGCCAGCCTGACGCCACACATTCTGGCCGCTGCCGGCGTGCCTGAAGGCACCCCCGTGCAAGGCGTGGCGCCGGATGGAGAATTTGCCACGCGCATCCTCGGCAATGAACTGGAGATGGACATCGCCCAGGCCGAGCGCGATGTGGTGGCTGCCGCCGTTGCGCTGTGCCGGGCCCATCCGCAGCTGCAATCGATCGTGCTGGAGTGCACCAATATGCCCGTCTACCGCGATGCGGTGGCACGCGCCACCGGCCTGCCAGTGCACGATGTGGTGAGCCTGCTGGCGCAGCGCTGGGCTGCGTTGCCAGCCTGATGCGGGCCCGGCCTGAAGCGCCCGCCCGGCCATGCGGCCCGGGCGTCGTGGCAGCAACGTTTTAGCCTTTGACTAGCCCTTGAGAAAGCGCTCTGCGCGGAACGGCCGCGCATCGACCGGCGCATCATCGCCGCGCATCAGCGCCGCCAAAATCGCGCCGGTGCCCGGCCCGGTGCTGAAGCCAATGTGCTGGTGGCCAAAGGCCAGCCATAGATTGCGCTGGCCCGGCATCGCGCCAATGATGGGGCGGCTGTCCGGCAGGGTGGGGCGGCTGCCCATCCAGGGCGCAGGCTCTAGCGCCTGGCCCATGTCAATCGCCTCGCGCGCTGCGGCCTCTGCCAGGCCCAGCTGTACCGGGTTGGCGGGGGCGTCGATGTCGGTCAGCTCCACACCGCTGGTCAAGCGCAGGCCTTGCTCCATCGGGCTGAGCACATAAGCGCCAGCGGTGTCGTAGACCGGACGCGAGATGTTGCAGGATGCGGGCGGCGCAAAGTGCATGTGGTAGCCGCGCTCATAGGCCATCGGCACCTTCACGCCCAGGGTCGCCATGAACTGGCGGCTCCAGGGGCCCAGCGCCACCACCACGCGGTCGGCTTCCAGGCCATCGTGTGCGCCATCGGCGCGGATGCGCCAGCGGCTGCCGGCAAGTGGCTCCACGGTCTTGATGCGGGCCTGCGCATACTGGCCGCCTTGCTTGCGGAACAGCTCGGCATAGGCCTTGACGACATCGCCGGGGCTGTCCACCGACCAGGTGTCCTTGATCCACAGCGCGCGCTCGAAGATGGGGTTGAGTGCCGGCTCCAGCTGGCGGATATGGTCGCGCTCCAGCACCTCGGTGGCGACGCCGAAATGGGCCATGCGTTCGCGCGCCAGCGCGCCGCCCGCAAAGGCGCCGGACTGGCGGTAGAGAAACATCCAGCCGTTGTCGCGCATGCGGTGCGCGGCGCCACTGGCACGCAACAACTGGGCATGCTCATTCATCGACAGGCGGATGAGGCTGTCCAGCGCCGTGGTGGTTTCCTCAAACACCTGGGTGCGGGCCTGGGCGACAAAGCGCGCGGCCCAGCCCAGGTTCTGCAGCAGAAACCGGGCCTGGTAGCGAAAGCCGGCGCTCTGGTTCTTCAGCAGCACCGGCAGGTTGCCCCAGAGGCTGGGGTTGTTGAAGGGCATCAGCGAGCTGCGCGCGATCACCCCCGCGTTGCCGTAGGAGGTCTCTTCGCCAGGAGCCAGCCGGTCCAGCAAGGTCACGCGGAAGCCCTTTTTCTGCAGCGCCAACGCGCTGGCAACGCCCACCATGCCGGCGCCCAGCACGGCCACGGAAATATTGCTCATGGAATGTTTGGAGTCCTGGCAGTCATCTAGAAACTATCTAGCGTATGACTGATATTAAATTAACAATCAAAACCAAGGGCTTGGCAAGCGCTGGCGCCCGGGCCACCGTCGGGCCGCACAGCCTGCCAGACCTGCGGGCCAGCCCCTGGTGAGGATGCCTGTGCAGCAAGCGTTTTTCGCAGCGCATCCTGCGGCGCGTATTTTAGGAAATTACGGTGACAAGGGTCTTCCGTTTTGGCGCAATTTCCTTAACTTTTAGTAAAGTCTTGCGGCACCGCAAGCCCCAGGTGCCGCTCAGCCGGGCAGCTGCGCGCCTTCGACCAGAAACTGCAGCTTGCGTTGGCCCTGCCACTCATTGATGTCCAGCCGGAAGGCCAGCAGCACCTTGGCCGGCAGTGGCTCGGTATGGCCAAACCAGATGCCGTCCACCATCTCGCCCTGGTGGCGCAGCTTCAGCGACAAATGCTTTTCACCGACCAGGCGCTGGCTGATGACCTCCAGCTCCTCACTGAAGGTCGGCGGCGCAAAGCCCTGGCCCCAGACCTGGCTGTTGAGCGTGTCCACGGTCTCGGCATGGCGGAACTGCACCGGCAGCGGGCCGTCGGTCTCCAGCTGGCGGGTGAGCGTGCGCTCATCCAGCCATTCCTGCGCGACCTGGGCCAGCGCCTGTTCAAACACCTCGAAATCGTCCAGCGCAATCGTGCAGCCCGCTGCCATCGCATGGCCACCAAACTTGATCAGCACGCCCGGGTGGCGCTTGGCCACCAGGTCCAGCGCATCGCGCAGATGGAAGCCGGGGATGGACCGGCCCGAGCCCTTCAGCTCATGCTCATGGCCTGGCGCACTGCTGGCGGCAAACACAAAGGTCGGGCGGTGCAGCTTGTCCTTGATGCGCGAGGCGACGATGCCGACCACGCCTTCGTGGAAGTCCGGGTCAAACACGCTGACGGCCGGAGGCGGCTCGGTGCCTTCTTCAAACAAGGCCTCGGCCAGCAGCATGGCGTGCTCGCGCATGCCGGTTTCGATATCGCGGCGCTCGCGGTTGATGGCATCCAGCTGGCGCGCCAGGGTGTCGGCCAGCAAGGTGTCGTCGGTCAACAGGCATTCGATGCCGATGGTCATATCGGCCAGGCGCCCGGCCGCATTGATGCGCGGGCCCAAGGCGAAGCCAAAGTCAAAGGTGCTGGCGGTGGCGGCACGCCGGCTGGCGGCCGAGAACAGTGCGCCCAGGCCGGGTGGCATATGGCCGGCGCGGATGCGGCGCAGGCCCTGGGCCACCAGGCGGCGGTTGTTGGCGTCGAGCTTGACCACATCGGCCACGGTGCCCAGCGCCACCAGCGGCAGCAGGCTGTCCAGGCGCGGCTGGGCCATGTCGGCAAAGGCGCCGCGATCGCGCAGCACCGCGCGCAAGGCCATCAGCACATAGAACATCACGCCCACCCCGGCCATGGCCTTGCTGGCAAAGCCGCAGCCGGGCTGGTTGGGGTTGACGATGGCATCGGCCGCCGGCAAGGTTGCTGCCGGCAGGTGGTGGTCGGTAACGATCACCGTCATGCCCAGCGCCTTGGCGCGCGCCACGCCGTCTACACTGGCAATGCCGTTGTCCACGGTCACCAGCACCTGCGCGCCTTGCTGGTGTACGCGCTCGGCAATCGCGGCCGTCAGGCCATAGCCGTCAACCACGCGGTCCGGCACCAGGTAGCTGACCTGCTGGGCACCCAGCATGCGCAGGCCACGCAGGGCCACGGCGCAGGCGGTGGCACCGTCGCAGTCGTAATCGGCCACCACGCAAATGCGCTGCTGCTGGCCAATCGCATCGGCCAGCAGCAGGGCTGCTTCACGCGTGCCCAGCAGGCCGGCGGGCGGCAGCAGCTGGGCCAGGCCGTCGTCCAGCTCAGTAGCAGCTTGCACGCCGCGCGCGGCAAACAGGCGGGCCAGCAGTGGGTGCACACCTGCCTGCTCCAGCGCCCAGACGGTGCGCGGGGGAATATCTCTAGCCAGAATTTTCATAGGGAACTCAAAAGCGCCAAGGGCTTGGTCGGTGCCAGCCATTGCTTGATTTTTGGTAGCCAGCCGGGGGCTGGGGGCGCCAGGGTGATGGCATTTTTCTCGCCGCAGAGGCTGATCCGGCTCCAGGCGGTGCTGGCCAGGGTCGCATCGAGCTGCTGCCATTGCTGCTGCCAGCTGCGCCAGTCGCCCACCAGGGCACTGTCGCGCAGGGCGGTATTCAGCTCTGGCGTCTGGGCGGGCGGCTGGTAGCCGGCGGGCAGGGCGCCTGCGCCATGCACCCAGAACGAATTGATAGGCGCGCGGCCACTGGCCTCGCGTGCATCGCTGAAGGCATGGGTGTAGAGCAGCATCTGCATCTCGGTCTGCAGGCGCTGCAGCACGGCGGCCTGCGCTTTGTCGGGCAGCCAGGGCCGCACATCGCGCAGCGCAATGCGGTCCAGCGCAGCGGTATCGAGCTGCGCAAACACCTCGCCGCGCGCCAGCCAGCGGTCGGGCCGGTCGTAGACCAGTTCAATGCCATCTTCGGTAAACCAGGGCGCCATGATGGCCAGCAGGCTGCGCGATTCCTCGTCGCTCATCTGCGCGGCAGACAAATCACTCATGCGTACCTGGTCGGGCGAGATCTGCCAGTGGCAGGGCGAGAGAAAGGCCCAGCCGGCATCGCCCGGAGCCTGGCCGTTTTGCAGCTGGTACAGCGCCGCCCAGGGCGTGGCCTTGGGCGGCAGGCCCATGGCCTGGGCCAGCACACGCTCATGGGGCGGGGCAAAATCTTCCAGCGCGCCGTTGTCGCTGGCGCTGACGGACCACTGCCGCAGCAGGCGTTGCAGGTTCGGCAGGGGCAGCGCCTGCAAGGCTTGCTGGCAGCCCGGCTCGTCCGTGGCTGCATAGGAGATGATCAAATGCTGGTTTTCCGACATGGGTCTATTGTCGGCGATGCCACAATGCGGTTTGCGGTGCAGTGGATTAAGTGACTTCTAAGTGCTTAACGGCACCATCTATATTTTTAGAACGATTTATGCAGATTCCCTATGAATTGGCGCTGGGCTGGCGCTACACCCGTGCGGGTCGGGCAACCCGGCGCAATGGGTTTATTTCGTTCATCTCGGGCGTGTCCATGTTGGGCATTGCCTTGGGGGTGGCGGCCTTGATCATCGTGCTGTCGGTGATGAACGGCTTTCAAAAAGAGGTGCGCGACCGCATGCTCAGCGTGGTCTCGCATATCGAGATCTTCACGCCCGGCGGCGATGCCTTGCCCGATCCGGCCCGCACCATTGCCGAGGCCAAGGCCAACCCCAATGTGATTGGGGCGGCGCCTTTTGTCTCGGCCCAGGCGCTGGTCGCCCGGGGTGAAGACATGCGCGGCGCCCTGCTGCGCGGCATTGACCCGGCGCTGGAGCCCGAGGTCACCGACATGACCACCGGCATCGATCAAAGCAGTTTGCAGGCGCTCACACCGGGCAGCTTCAACGTCGTGCTGGGCTCCGAGCTGGCGCGCATTCTGGGCGTGGGCCAGGGCGACCAGGTCACCCTGATCGTGCCCAGCGGCCAGGTCACCCCGGCCGGCACCGTGCCCCGCCTCAAGCAGATGCAGGTGGTGGGCACCTTCAACTCCGGCCACTACGAGTACGACTCCACCCTGGTGCTGATGCACCATGAGGATGCCGAACGCCTGTTCCGCCTGGAGGGCCCGACAGGCGTGCGTCTGAAGCTCAAGGATTTGCACCAGGCCCCTGAGGTGATCCAGCAGTTGGCCCACAGCCTGAGCGGCCACCTGCTGATCCGCGACTGGACGCAGCAGAACAAGACCTGGTTTGCCGCCGTTCAGGTGGAAAAACGCATGATGTTCATCATCCTGACCCTGATCGTCGCCGTGGCCGCCTTCAACCTGGTGACCACCTTGGTGATGACCGTGACCGACAAGCGCGCCGATATCGCCATCCTGCGCACCTTGGGTGCCAGTCCGCGCAGCATCATGGGCGTGTTCGTGGTGCAGGGGGCACTGGTGGGCGTCATCGGCACCCTGGCCGGTCTGGGCCTGGGCCTGCTGGTGGCCTGCAATATCGATGTGATCGTGCCAGCCATTGAGCGCGCGCTGCACACCAGCTTCCTGCCCAAGGACATCTACCTGATCAGCCAGATGCCCAGCGAGCCCCAGCGCAGCGACATCGTGCCGATCACCATCATCTCCCTGATCCTGGCCTTTGTAGCCACCCTGTATCCCAGCTGGCGCGCCAGCCGCGTGAACCCCGCCGAGGCGCTGCGTTATGAATGATTCGTCCATCGTCCTGGAGGCCTCGGGCCTGACCAAGCGCTTTACCGAAGGCCTGCTCGATGTGCAGGTGCTCCATGGCATCGACCTGCAGGTGCAGGCCGGCCAGACCCTGGCCATCGTCGGCGCCTCGGGCTCGGGCAAATCCACCCTGCTGCATTTGCTCGGCGGGCTGGATGCGCCCAGCAGCGGCACCGTCAGCCTCCAGGGCCAGCGGCTCGACACGCTCAGTGCCGCCCGCCAAGGCGAGCTGCGCAACCAGCACCTGGGCTTTATCTACCAGTTCCACCATCTGCTGCCTGAGTTCAGCGCGCTGGACAATGTGGCCATGCCGCTGCGCATCCGCCGCATGCCTTATGCCGAATGCACCGAGCGTGCGCGTGAGGTGCTGGCCTCGGTGGGCCTGAAGGACCGCGTGCTGCACCGCCCCGCCGAGCTCTCCGGTGGCGAGCGCCAGCGCGTGGCCATTGCGCGCGCGCTGGTCACCCAGCCCGCCTGCGTGCTGGCCGATGAGCCCACCGGCAACCTGGACCGCGCCACGGCCGACACCGTCTTCGCGCTGATGCTGCAGCTGGCGCGCGAGCGCGGCACTGCCTTTGTCATGGTCACCCATGATGGCGAGCTGGCCCAGCGCTGCGACCGGGCGGTGCGCATGGTCAACGGCCGCTTTGAAGCCTGAGCCAGGCTGGCCGCGCCCGCATGCCCTTCTGGATTGACACCCACTGCCACTGGGATGCCCCCGAGTTCGATGCCGACCGCGACGCCTTGCGCGCCGCCGCGCATGCAGTGGGGGTGGCGCATTGCGTGATCCCGGCGGTAGAGCGCAGCAACTGGGCCACCGTGCGCGAGCTGGCCCAGCGCTGGGGCGACAGCTATGCGCTGGGCATCCACCCGCTCTACACCGGCCGTGCGGTAGAAGCCGACATCGAGGCCCTGGCCGCCATGCTCGAAGACTGCCGCGATGACCCGCGTCTGGTGGCGATTGGCGAGATCGGCCTGGATTTTTTTGTGCCCGGGCTGGATGCCGAACGCCAGACCTGGTTTTACGAGCAGCAGCTGCAGCTGGCGCGCCGCTTTGACCTGCCTGTCATCCTGCATGTGCGCCGCTCGTCGGACCAGCTGCTGCGCGCGCTGCGCCGCTGGCCGGTGCAGGGCGGCATTGCGCATGCCTTCAACGGCAGCCTGCAGCAGGCGCAGCAGTTTATCGAGCGCGGCTTTGCGCTGGGCTTTGGCGGTGCGCTGACCTATGAGCGCGCGCTGCATCTGCGCCGCCTCGTGCAGCAGCTTCCGATGGCGGCCATCGTCGTCGAGACCGATGCCCCCGATATCCCCCCGCACTGGCTCTACACCACGGCCGAGCAGCGCGCCGCTGGCGAGGCCCAGGGCCGCAACCAGCCGGCCGAGATTCCGCGCATTGCGCAGGTCATGCTGGAGCTGCGGGCCGAGCCCCATGCCGATGAGGCTTTGACCACCGCAGACTGGCAGCGGGCCACCAGCGCCAATGCTGCCAGGGTGCTGCCCCGGCTGCAGCCTCTGCTGCCCGGCTGCGATGGGGGATTAGGCCATGGCTGACGCGCTGCTCTGCGGGCTGGCCCCGGTGGTGGGGCCGGGCACCCAGGTCTTGATTCTGGGCAGCTTTCCCGGTGTGCAGTCCTTGCAACTGCAGCAGTACTACGCCCATCCGCGCAACCACATGTGGCCGCTGCTGGCCGCCTTGTGGCCCGAGCACCCGCAGCCCAGCGCTTATGCCGAGCGCTGCGCCTGGCTGCTGGAGCGTGGCCTGGGCCTGTGGGATGTCTATGCCGCCTGCGAGCGCGAAGGCAGCCTGGACACCAGCATCCGCAATGCCCAGCTCAATGATTTTGGGGCGCTCAAAAAGCAGTGCCCGCAACTGGTGGCCGCGGCGCACAATGGCGGCGAGAGCTTTCGCCATGCACCCCGCGTGCAGGCCGTGCTGGGCCTGCCCAGCTACCGGCTGCCCTCCAGCAGCCCGGCCAATGCCTCATGGAGCTTTGAGCGCAAACTCGCTGGCTGGCGCGATGTGATGCGTCAGAGCGGATTGCTGGCCTGAGCCTCTGCCGCTGGAATGCCCGCACGGGCAGCGCGGGGCGCGCCGGGGCTGCCGCCGAGCATGCGCCAGGACAGGCTTTGCACCGCAGGGGCCAGCAGCACCACGATGGTGAATGCGGCAGGCCAAGCCAGCAGATAGGCATGCAGCCAGCGGGAGACAAAATCCCCGACCAGCCCGATGTTCAGCCAGGTGACCCAGGCGCTCATCAGCCCCGAAAGCAGCAAGGACATGATGAAGGACGACAACAGGCGTTGTTTGATGGCGTGAGACATGGGGGTTCCAGAAAAAATCAATCGCGCAGTCTAAAGCCAGCCATCCCAGGTCCGGCTTCTCTGCGTGGTCTGCATGCCACACATGGCTATCCATCACTATTTTTGATAATTAATGACTATCAATCACCCAGGCAACGTGGCGGCGCGGTGCGCTGAATCCGCGCCCCGCTGGCTGCAACAGGCCAATGCACAGAACCGCTGCGGACAACGGCCGATAATCCCACCCATGACGACTAGAAAAAAATCTCCGCAGCTGGCGCAGCCACTGCCCGAGGTCACGATTTCCGATTTTGACGGAGCCCGCTACCTGCACCTGGGCACTCCGTGGGTGCAAGGCTCGATGCGCATCAAGAAGCCTTTCGATATCGAACTGGAATATGTACAGCGCATGATGGCCTGGCTGCTGCTGGTGGACTGGCCCACGGTGCCCGAGCGCCGCGCGATGCAGCTGGGCCTGGGGGCCGCCGCGGCCACCAAGTTCTGCGCACAAAAGCTGGGCATGGCCAGCACCACCGCGATCGAGCTCAACCCCCAGGTGATCACGGTCTGCCGCCAGTGGTTCAAGCTGCCGCCCGACAGCGACAAGCTCCAGGTCGTGCTGGGCGATGCAGGGGTGGAGATCCAGAAGCCCCAGTACCTGCAGACCGTCGATGCGCTGCAGGTCGATCTGTACGACCATGAGGCAGCTGCCCCCGTGCTCGACAGCCCCGACTTCTACCTGCACTGCCGCCACTTGCTGACCGAGGACGGCTGCATGACCGTCAACCTGTTTGGCCGCACCAACAGCTTTGCCCGCAGCCTCGCCCATATCCAGGAGGCCTTTGGGCCCGAGGCCGTCTGGCGCTTTGCGGCGACGAAGGAGGGCAATACCGTCGTGCTGGCCCAGCGCAGCGCCAGCCGCCCCAGCCGTGAGCTGCTCAGCCAGCGTGCCGATCTGGTGCAGCAGCAGACGGGCTTGCCGGCGCTCAAGTGGTTAAAGGTTTTTAAACCTGTGCAGCCCCTGCTGGACTGACTTTACCTGGCATCAATGGAACCATCAGGTATAAAGCCAGAAGATAAAAAGACAGAGGGAATAAATCATGGCAGCGCCTGACCAGCCAAGCAAACACCACAAGAGCCGGGGCGATGCCTTGCCCGGTGATACCGCCACCAGAAGCCGCTCATCGAGTAGCTCCGGTGGCGGTAGTAGTTCCGGGGCTTCGGCACCCATCCGGCGCTCGGCGATCTTTGTGCCTGGCCATGTCGAAGACGGTCCTGCGCCGTCCAGATCCAGCGGCCCTGCTTCCGTGCCATCCACACCCAGTGCGTCTGGCCCGGCTTCAGCGCCCGCTGCGCGCAGCGGCCTGCCGGCGCTGATGCAGCGCCCACTCGATTTGACCCAGGTCATCAACTGGCTGCAGAGCGATGGCTGGATCAGCCCCGAGCTGGCCAGGGCGACCATCGACCGCTGCAGCCATGCGTCCAGCAGCCAGCACCCGATCGTGCGCCTGGCCAGTGTGGTGGTGCCACGCCTGCAGGATGGCAAGGCGCTCGATGTGGAGCTGCTCACCGAATTTGTCGCCAAGCACTGCGGCCTGCCTTATTACAAGATAGACCCGCTCAAGGTGGATGCCGCCAAGGTGGCCGAAACCATGGGCGCACCCTATGCACAGCGCCACGGCATTCTGCCGGTGCAGGTCACTGCCCAGGAAGTGGTGATTGCCGTCAAGGAACCCTGGATTGATGAGTGGGTCAGCGAGGTCGAGCGCCAGGCGCGGCGCAAGGTGCGCCGCGTGCTGGCCAACCCCAAGGACATCGACCGCTACCGCAGCGAGTTCTTCGCGCTGGCCAAGTCGGTCAAGGCGGCCAGCAAGCTGGGCGGCTCGCTCAGCTCGCTGGGCAACTTCGAGCAGCTGGTTGACCTCAGCAATACCAACCAGCAGTTCGATGCCAACGACCAGGGCATCATCCGCCTGGTGGACTGGCTGTGGCAGTTTGCCTTTGCGCAGCGCGCCAGCGATATCCATCTGGAGCCGCGCCGCGACCAGTCGGTGATCCGCTTCCGCATTGACGGCGTGCTGCACAAGGTCTACCTGATGCCGCTCGGGGTGCACAACGCCATCGTCTCGCGCGTCAAGCTGCTGGGCCGCATCGACGTGGTCGAAAAGCGCCGCCCGCAGGATGGCCGCATCAAGACCCGCAACACCTTGGGTGACGAGGTGGAAATGCGTCTGTCCACCTTGCCCACCGCCTTTGGCGAGAAGATGGTGATGCGTATCTTTGATCCGGAAAACACCGTCAAGGATCTGTCGGCGCTGGGCTTTACCCCGCATGACGCGCAGCGCTGGGAGAAGCTGGTCGAGCGCCCGCACGGCATCATCCTGGTCACCGGCCCCACCGGCTCGGGCAAGACCACCACCTTGTACTCGACCTTGAAGCGCCTGGCCACCGAAGAGGTGAATGTGTCGACCGTGGAGGACCCGATCGAAATGATCGAGCCGGCCTTCAACCAGACCCAGGTGCAGCCGGCGCTCGATTTCAGCTTTGTCGAAGGCCTGCGCGCGCTGATGCGGCAGGACCCGGACATCATCATGGTCGGCGAAATACGCGATCTGGAAACCGCTGAAATGGCCGTGCAGTCCGCGCTGACCGGCCATCTGGTGTTCTCCACCCTGCACACCAACGATGCCCCCAGCGCCATCAGCCGCTTGATGGAGCTGGGCGTGCCTCCGTACCTGATCAATGCCACCTTGCTGGGCGTGCTGGCGCAGCGCCTGGTGCGTACGCTCTGCCCGCAGTGCAAGCAGCCCGATGAGGAGGCATCGACCGAGGCGCTGACCAGCGCCATCCAGCCCTGGAAGATCAAGCGCGACTACCGCCCCTACAAGCCCGTGGGCTGCGAAGAATGCCGCGACACCGGCTTTCGTGGGCGCATGGGTCTGTACGAGCTGCTCACCGTGTCGGAATCGCTCAAGGACCAGGTGCATGCCTCGCCGTCGATGTCGGTGCTGCGCCGGCAGGCAGTGAAGGATGGCATGCACCCGCTGCGCCTAGCGGGTGCTTTGCGCGTGTCCGAAGGCCTGACCACCATCGAAGAGGTGATGGCCAATACGCCGCCCATCGAAATGGGCGACCGCTGACACGCTTCTGAACAGCCCGCTGCCCCAACGCCAGGGTGCGGGCGAAGCTCCTTCAGACTAGGGGATCACCCTGTCCAGCCTTCTCCCATCAAAGGGCTGCCATCTGGCTGCAAGCCACGCCCAGCTTGGGTTTCGGGGCTGTAGGACCAGCTGTCACCCTAGGGGTTTTCCTGTGTGGAATCGTAAGTGGAATCCACATGCGTCAGCTGCCCGTCAGCGTTGACAATGCGCTGCATCCCTAAAATTGTTTGGAGACAAAGGTAATGAAGCTCAAAAGCCAGAAAGACTTCTGGGCGGGCATCATGTACATGGCAGTGGGTATTGGGTTCGCCGTTGGCGCCCAGAACTACTCGATCGGTACAGGTGCTCGCATGGGTCCGGGGTACTTCCCGTTGATTCTCGGCGTCCTGCTGACGCTGATCGGTGCGGCCGTGGCCTTCAAGGGCCTCACGGCTGGCCCTGCTGACGGAGACCCGATCGGCAAATGGGCTTGGAAGCAGGTGTTCTTCATCTTGCTGGCCAACTTTGCCTTCGGCATCCTGCTCGTGGGCGTGCCCACCATCGGCATCCCGGCCATGGGCCTGATCGTCGCCATCTACGCGCTGGTCTTCATTGCCAGCCTCGCGGGTCAAGAGTTCCGTGCCAAGTCGGTCTTCATTCTGGCCACCATCCTGGCCATTGGCAGTTACGTCGCTTTCGTGTGGGCACTGAACCTTCAGTTCCCCGTGTGGCCTAGCTTTATCACCGGTTAAGAGGGGCCAGGACCATGGAATTGTTTGACAACCTGGCCACCGGTTTCGGTGTTGCCTTTACCTTTCAAAACCTGATTTACTGCTTTGTCGGCTGTCTGTTGGGTACCCTGATCGGCGTCTTGCCTGGTATCGGCCCTGTGGCCACCATCGCGATGCTGCTGCCTGCCACCTACGCGCTGCCACCCGTGGCTGCGCTGATCATGTTGGCCGGTATCTACTACGGCGCCCAGTACGGCGGGTCCACTACGGCGATCTTGGTGAATCTCCCGGGAGAGTCATCATCGGTCGTGACCGTGATTGACGGCTACCAGATGGCCCGCAAGGGACGCGCTGGTCCGGCACTGGCGGCAGCGGGCATTGGCTCGTTCTTCGCCGGCTGCGTGGGCACCGTGATTCTGGCTGCCTTCGCACCTCCGCTGACCGAAGTGGCCTTCATGTTCGGCCCTGCCGAGTACTTCTCGCTGATGACCCTGGGCCTGATTGGCGCCGTGGTTCTGGCTTCGGGCTCGCTGCTCAAGGCCGTGGGCATGATTGTGCTGGGTCTGCTGCTGGGCCTGGTGGGTACCGACGTGAACTCCGGCGTGGCCCGTTACTCCTTCGATATTCCTGAGCTGACCGACGGTATCGACTTCGTCGTGATCGCCATGGGTGTGTTCGGCTACGGTGAAATCATCGCCAACCTGTCCAAGCCTGACGATGAGCGCGAAGTGTTTGCTGCCAAGGTGACCGGCTTGATGCCCACCAAGGAAGACTTCAAGCTGATGTTCCCCGCGATGCTGCGTGGTACCGCTCTGGGTTCGGCCCTGGGTATCCTGCCTGGTGGCGGTGCGATGCTGTCGGCTTTCGCGGCCTACACGATCGAGAAGAAGACCAAGCTGCGTCCCGGCGAAGTTCCTTTCGGCCAAGGCAATATCCGTGGCGTGTGCTCGCCTGAATCGGCCAACAACGCCGGCTCGCAGACCTCGTTCATTCCACTGCTGACCCTGGGTATTCCACCCAACGCCGTGATGGCACTGATGGTGGGCGCGATGACCATCCACAACATCCAGCCTGGTCCCCAGGTGATGACCAGCAACCCAGAGCTGTTCTGGGGTCTGATTGCCTCGATGTGGATCGGTAACCTGATGCTGATCATCCTGAACCTGCCGCTGATCGGCGTCTGGATCAAGCTGCTGACCGTGCCTTACCGCTGGCTGTTCCCATCGATCGTGCTGTTCTGCGCTGTCGGTGTGTACGGTACCAACAACAACAGCTGGGACGTGTGGATGGTCGGTATCTTCGGTTTCGTGGGCTATGTGTTCCACAAGCTGGGTACGGAACCTGCTCCGTTGCTGCTGGGCTTCATCCTGGGCCCGATGATGGAAGAAAACCTGCGCCGTGCGCTGCTGCTCTCGCGTGGTGACTGGTCGGTGTTTGTCACCCGTCCAATCTCTGCCGGCCTGCTGATTGCAGCTGCCATCCTGCTGGTGGTGGTCTGCTTGCCAGCGGTGAGCAAGAAGCGCGAAGAAGCCTTCGTCGAAGAAGACTGATCGCCCGCAGCCCCGCTGCACCCTGCAAAAGGCATCTTCGGATGCCTTTTTCTATTTCTGCGGCCCAGGAGCGTTGTGGCTTATCGGTGATAATGAGAGTTATTCCCATCTGAGGCGCGAAAGCTGGACCGCTGATGGAGACCCTGGCTTTCCATGGGGCGTTGCCCGTCCGTGCTTGAGCGCTATTACCGAGAACTGCTGAACTTCTGCCTGCGCAAGGTCCGAGACCGCGACACTGCGGCCGACCTGGCGCAGGAGAGCTATGCGCGCGTGCTGGGCATGCAGCGCGCCGGCAAGGTGATCGACCAGCCGGCCGCCTTGCTCAAGCAGGTGGCATTGAACGCCAAGATCGACCTGGACCGGCGTGCCCAGCTGCGCCAGCATGAGGACATCGACGCGCTCGATGAAACCCAGCAACCCGCCAGCCCCCAGCGTCTGCAGCCCGAGGCGGCCTATGCCTCGTCGCAAACCGTGCAGGCCTATCTGGCCACCATCGAGGCCCTGCCACCCCGCTGCCGCGAGGCCTTTTGCATGTACCTGTGCGACGAGCTGTCCAACCAGCAGATTGCAGAACGCATGGGTGTCTCGATCAGCATGGTCAACCAGTACATCAGCCGTGGCAAGATCGCCTGCGCGGCCCGCAAACAGGAGCTGGACCATGGTGATTGATCCCATCCAGCGCGGGGCCGACCTGCAGTTTTTCTGCGCCCATGCGTCTATAGCTTTGAGATGAGCCGTTTGTCCACCTCGCCCTCCCATGCACCCGCCCCGCCTTTTGACGAGGCGGCGGAGGCGCGCGCGCTGCAGGCCTTCTTTGGCGAGCAGGATGCGGTGGATCTGCAGGCCGCGCAGTGGCATACGCGCCAGGAGCAGGGGCTGAATGTGGCCGAGCAGGCGGAACTGGCGCAATGGCTGCAAGCCAGCGCCGAGCATGCCGAGGCCTTTGCCCGCATGGATGCAGGCGTTGCCCGCTTGCGCGCGCTGCCCGCAGACGCGGTGGACCAGTGGCGCGCCAGCCAAGCGGCGAGCCAGCCGGCTGCCGCTGCTGCATCGCCCAAACCTATACCCGCCCAACCCAGGCCAGCGCGCCCTCGGCCCTGGCTGCAGGCCCTGCTGCCCGGCCCGCGTGGTCTGGCCTTCTGTGCCGTGCTGCTGTTGGCGCTGGGCTTGGGCTGGCACCAGTGGATGCAGCCGGTCTACAGCGCGCACTATGTTGTCGAGCGCGGCCAGCGCCAAAGCCTGCAGCTGCCCGATGGCTCGACCCTGGAGCTCGATGCCGACACCGATGCCCAGGTGCACCTGTACCGCCACCGGCGCGAGGTGCAGCTGGCGCATGGCCAGGCCATGTTCAGTGTCGCCCCCGATGCCAGCAAGCCTTTTGAGGTGCAGGCCGGCCCGGCCCGCGTCGCCGTGGTGGGCACGCGCTTTGCGGTGCGCTACCGCCAGGATGGCATCGATGCCGGCCAGGTGCGGGTGGAGGTGCAAGAAGGGAGGGTGCGCGTGGCAGCAACGCAGACCCCTGCCAGCGCACTGCTGCTGACCGCTGGCCAGACCACCCAGGTGGCAGCCAATGGTCAACTGGCGCCCGTGGGCAGCGTGCCCCCCGACAGCGTGGGCCTGTGGCGCAAGGGCTTGCTGCGCTTTGACCACACCCCCCTCGCCCAGGCCTTGCAGGAGCTGGAGCGCTACGGCCCCACCGGCCTGGTGGTGCGCGACCCTGCTGTGGCCGCGCTGCCGATTGGCGGCAGCTACGCGACGGCCAAGCCAGCCGAGTTCGCCCATATGCTGACCCTGGTGCTGCCGGTGCGCCTGGTGCCCAGCGCTGGGGGCCGGGCTGAGATCGTGGCCAGACATTAGGCAGGCTGAACTCGGGCTTGGGCGAGGGTGTTGCACAGCCTGCCTGGAAAAAATAATTCCAAAAAATGCCAAAAGCGGGGTGCAGTTCTGCGAACCCGGTGCGTCATAGAAGGTAATGAGATTTATTTACTGCATTGCCTGACCATGTCCTTCACCTGTTTTTCCCTCGCTTCTTGCACGCCTTCGCGCAGCTCCTCGGTATCCACCATGGCCCGCTTCCACCCCGCACCGCTGGCGCTGGCAGCAGCGCTGGTGCTGGCGATGCCGCTGGCGGCACATGCCCAATCCGCCACACCGTCCAACCCAGCTAACCAGGCCAGCAGCCTGTCGATTGCGGCCCAGCCGCTGGGCGCGGCGCTGCAGGCGCTGTCCGCAGCCACGGGCGTGTCCATCGGCTTTGCGCCGGCCTTGGTAGAGGGCAAGACGGCGCCCGCCGTCTCCGGCACGCTCACCCCGCAGCAGGCAGCGGACCGTCTGTTGGCCGGCAGTGGCCTCATCGCAGTGCGCCAAGGCGAGGCCATGGTCATCAAGGCAATGCCTGCGGCATCCGACACCAGCACCTTGCCGACGGTGACGGTCACCGCGCGAGGCGAGCGCAACGCGACCAGCGAAGGTTCGGGCTCGCTCGCGGCCACGGCCGTGAGCCTCAACAAGGGCGACCAGCCACTCAAGGACATTCCGCAGTCCATCAGCGTGATGACGCGCAAGCAGCTCGATGAGCAGGGCGTGAGCGACTTGCGCGATGCGATGAACAAGGTGACCGGCACGATGGGGGTGCAGGGCGTGGGCCAGGGCATGGTGCTGTCCGCGCGCGGCTTCCAGATCGACGCCTGGCAGTACGATGGCGTGGCCATTCCGCGCAACCATTACTCGCTGGGCAACTGGGGGACCGAGGGCATGGTCTTTTATGACCGGCTGGAGGTGCTGCGTGGCGCCTCGGGCCTGCTGCAGGGCACGGGCAGCCCGGGGGGCGCCGTCAACCTGGTGCGCAAGCGCGGCCAGCGCGAGACGACCGTCACCGTCACCGCCCGTGCCGGCTCCTGGGACCGCTACGGTCTGCAGCTCGATGCGGGGGGACCGCTGAACGACGACGGCAGTTTGCGGGGCCGACTGGTGGTGGACGAGTCGCGCGGCCACTCCTTTGTCGACTATGTGAATGAGCGCACACGCTCGCTCTATGCCGCCTTGGATTACGACATCAGCCCCGACACAACCGTCGGCTTGGGCGTGAGCCAGCTCGACAGCAAGGGCCGCCCCTTCATCATGGGCCTGCCGCTGTATGCGGATGGCAGCATGCCCGACCTGCCGCGCTCGACCTTCACCGGCTCCGACTGGAACCGCTCGAACGTGAAGCAGACGACGGTCTATGCCGACCTGAACCACCGCATCAACAACGACTGGAAGCTCAAGGTCTCAGCGCTGCAGGTGCGCGAGCAAAATGCCTCCTTGCACCAGCGCATGACCGGTACGGTCGCAGCCAGCGGTGGCAATGTGAGCTATGCCGACTGGTACACCGATTTCGACCTGAAGAAGGTCGCCTTCGATGCCTTCGTCAACGGCCGCTTTGAGCTGGCTGGCTTGAGTCACGATGTGACAGTGGGCGCCAACTATTCCAAATACCGCTCCGACGATGTCTATGCCCGCACCTTCACGGCCGGGGCCGATATTTTCAACATCGACCACCACCGGCCCGAGCCCAGCCTGGCCAGCCTGCTGGCCGCCGGTGGCCGGCAGTGGAAGTCTGCCTACGATGTGCGGCAAAAAGGCATCTACGGCAGCCTGCGCACCCGCCTGACCGAGCCGCTCACGGCGATTGTGGGCGCTCGCTCCAGCTGGTACGACTCGCTCTACACCAATGCGCTCAACGACGAGCGCCAGCTCACCACCACCTCCGGTGAGATCACGCCCTATGCGGGCCTGGTGTATGCACTCACCCCGGAGTGGTCGCTGTACGGCAGCTATACCAGCGTGTTCGAGCCCCAGTCCGAGCGCACGGTGGAGGGCAAGGTGCTCGACCCGATCACCGGCACCAACTACGAGCTGGGCATCAAGGGCGCGCTGATGAACGGCAAGCTCAACACTTCGCTGGCGTTGTTCCGCTACGACCACAAGAACCGCGCCGTCAACGACCTGGCCTCCGGCTATGCCTGCGACGGCTGGTACTGCTCCACCTCGGCCGGCAAGGTGCGCAGCCAGGGCGTAGAGGCCGAAGTCAGCGGCGAGGTGGCGCGCGACCTGCAAGCCATGGTGGGCTACACCTTCAACACCAGCAAGTTCCTGAACGACCCGACCAACCAGGGCCAGGTCTTCAGCACCTGGACGCCCAAGCACATGCTGCGCGCCTGGCTGTCCTACCAGTTGCCTGGCGACTGGAACCGGCTGAGTGTGGGCGCTGGCGTCGTCGCGCAAAGCCATACCTTGAGCTATGACCGCTCCTTCAAGGTGGCAGGCAACACCATCACCAGCCTGCGCCTGGCCTACCAGGCCACGCCCGAGGTCAGCGTTGCCCTCAACGTGAACAACGTGTTTGACAAGCACTACATCCTGCCGGGCTTTGTCGGCTACACCGGCGGCACCTATGGCGATCCGCGCAATGCCATGCTGACCCTGAAGTACACGCCCAAGCTGTAATTGCAGGCGGAGCTGCCAACGCGCCTTGGCAGCGCCCGGCCCTGTCCAAAAAACGGCAGGGTTCGGGTTTTGCAGCGCACAAACTGCGTTAGGCTGCGCGTTGCGATCCGCAAGCGGATGGGCTGGCCTTACATGGCCAGTCCCCATTCTGTTTGCATCGGGGCCTGCCCGCAGCGCCCCGCGATGGCCAACCCCTGAGCCAGCTTTCCCCGCCCGTGCCATGGCGCATACCGATGTGCACGCCGCTGCGCACGCCGCCGCCGCCGGGAACCCGCCAGCCATCCCATCCAGCCCAAGAGGAGGAGCTTATGTCCAATAAAACCCAACCATCCACCCTGTTTCGCCCATTGCTGGCAGCGGCCTTGGCCGTGTCTGCCAGCATCGGCGCTGTCTTGCCCGCCCATGCCGATTACCTGTGGCTGCAAACCGAGAACGGCCAGACGCGCGCCCAAGTGGGCGAGCTGCACAAGACGCCAGGACAACTGAGCGAACTGAGCGAGCCGCGCCAGGTGGTGGCAGAGGGCAAGACCTTGCCTGCATCGGCCGACCCCTATGTCCTGGCCAAGGAAGAGGGTGCCCCGGCCGACCAGCGCTTTGCCGCCACCCGTGCTGGCAGCGATGGCGTGCTGACCTACTACCAGGCCCGCTTTGGCCGCCAGGAAACCAAGGCCGTCAATGACCTGGAACTGGTGCCGACAACGCCCCAGGGCAACACCTACCAGCTGATGTTCAAGGGCCGGCCGGTGGCAGCCAGCCAGGTGAATGTGGACACCAGCGAAGGCTGGCGCCGCGTGCTGGCCCCCGCCAAGGATGGCACGGTGCGCTTTACGCCCTCGTTCCCCGGCCTCTATGTGATGGAGGTTACAGCCCGGGTCAACAACGGCAGCGTGAAGCTGGGCGACAAGCAGTACGACGAGGTGCGCCATACCGCTACCTTGAGCTTTGAGGTGCCGCAGTAAGCCAATAGGGCGGCCATTCCCCGCAGGGGCAGGCACGCCGCTTTTGAGCGGGCGCCTGCACAAGTATTGGCTTGGCATGACAATTGCAGCAGTTCGACGGTTGGCCGTCTGCGTATTGCCGCTTTTTGTCTTTCATGAAAAACCTGCCCCTGCTGCAGCAGCACGACCTGCGCCGTGCGCTGCACAACGAAGTCCATTCCCGCCCCCCTGAAGCCCTGCCCGACCATACCGCCGTGTTCTGCACGGTGATGTGGGCCGATGCCGCCGAGCGCGCGGCCAGCCGCCAGTGGCTGCACCAGCTGTTGCGCGATCTGCAGCTGCCCGTGCCCGATGCCGAGGCCAACCACTTGCGCCTGGACCTGGGCAATGGCCGCCTGCGCTGGGAGCTGCACACCGAGTTTGTTTCCTGGACCTGGATGGTGCCCATCCGCCCCGAGGCGCTGGACGAGGCCGAGCTGCCGTCCGCCAGCGACCTGGTGCCCGCCCAATGGCTGGCCGGTCTGCCGGGCCGCTGCCTGCTGGCGATGAACGCCTGGGTGCTGCCCGCATCGCCCGCGTTCGAGAAAAAGGTCGAGCAGCGCTGGCTGTACGAGGACAAGCTCGTGGCATCCAAGGCCTCCGACCAGAAAGCGCAGATCTACACCGATTTCTCCATCCACTCGGACGGCGCATCGCGCCTCTTTGTGCTGAACCAGGGCCTGTCGGCGGCGCGCAATGGCCGCCTGGTGCAGCGCCTGCTGGAGATCGAAACCTACCGCATGGCCGCCTTGCTGGGCCTGCCTGCGGCGCGCGAAACCATGGAAAAGCTCGCCAGCACCGAGTCCGAACTGGCCGAGCTGTCCTCAGCCATCCGCAGCGCCGGTGCCGCCAGCGAGCCGCAATTGCTCGACCAGCTCACCCGCCTGGCCGCACAGGTGGAGAGCCAGTACGCCGCCCACCACTCGCGCTTTTCGGCCAGCAGTGCCTACTTTGCGCTGGTGCAGCAGCGGGTGGGCGATATCCAGGAAACACGCCTGGGCAGCTACCAGACCATCGGCGATTTCATGGACCGGCGCCTGACCCCCGCGCGCAATACCTGCGTGTCTGCCCACCAGCGGCTGGAGGCGCTGTCCCAGCGCGTCTCGCGCATCAGCAACCTGCTGCAGACGCGGGTCGACATCAGCCAGAAGCAGGGCCGCCAGGCGGTGCTCAAGGCGATGAACGAGCGCCAGGGCCTGCAGCTCAAGATGCAATCCACCGTCGAGGGCCTGTCGGTGGCGGCCATCACCTACTACTTCACCGGCCTCATCAGCTATCTCGCCAAGGGCCTGCAGAAATGGGGGTGGCCACTGTCGCCAGAAACGACGGCGGCGCTGGCCATCCCGGTGATAGGCTTGGGCGTCTGGTGGTCGATTCGCCGCATGCACCATCGCTTGTTCCACGGCGCGGCGGACCAGCACTGATTGTTGGAGAGTTATCTTGTCTGCTTCTGTTGCACCGGCTGCGGTGCTCACGCCCAGCGTGCGCCGGGCCGGCATGGTCTGCGCCGTCGTTGGCGCCATCGCCTTCAGTGGCAAGGCCATCATCGTCAAACTGGCCTACCGCCATGGCGTCGATGCGGTCACCTTGATCATGTACCGCATGCTGTTTGCGCTGCCGCTGTTTGTCATCATGGCCTGGTGGGCTGGGCGTGGCAAACCGGCGCTGTCGCTGCGTGACTGGCTCGCCGTCATCGCGCTGGGCTTTTGCGGCTACTACCTCTCCAGCTACCTCGATTTTGCCGGGCTGAGCTATATCAGCGCGGGGTTGGAGCGGCTGATCCTCTACCTCAACCCCACCTTGGTGCTGGCGCTGGGCTGGCTGCTGTACCGCAAGGTGGCCAGCGGCCGCCAGCTGCTGGGCCTGGCCATCAGCTACGCCGGTGTGATGCTGGTGTTCGGGATGGAACTGTACACCCACGGGGCCGGTCAGCAGGTCGGCTGGGGCGCGACGCTGGTGTTCCTGAGCGCCGTGAGCTATGCCGTCTACCTGGTCTACAGCGCCCAGTATGTGAAGCGCCTGGGCGCCCTGCGGCTGGTGGGCCTGGCCACCAGCTTTGCCTGCCTGTTCTGCATTGCGCAATTTCTGCTGACCCGGCCGCTGCAGGCCGCGCAGGTGGATTCAGCCGTCATCTGGCTGTCCGTCCTCAACGCCACCTTGTGCACCGCCGTGCCGGTGTTGCTGGTGATGCTGGCAGTCGAGCGCCTGGGCGCAGCAACCGTAGCACAGACCGGCATGATCGGGCCCTTGTCCACGATCCTGATGGGGGTGTGGCTGCTTGGCGAGCGCTTGACCCCGGTTATGGTGGGCGGGACCGCCTTGGTACTGACTGGCATCTACGTGTTCACCCACCAAACCAAAAGACAATAAGCGCCGTCAACACGGGATGGGCCGTGGCCTTTCTGTCCTCGCCGGCTGTGCTGCACTGCTTTTCCAGCGCATGTCGCCGGTTTTCCGGGTCGTCTTGGCGACTCCCAAGGGCAAGGCGCACAGCGCCAGCACCTATGCGGTTTGTGACATAGCATCTATATCCACAAGGAGATTTAAATATGGATTTTGGAATTGCCAACAAATGGGCCCTGGTCTGTGCGGCCAGCAAGGGCCTGGGCCGTGGCTGCGCGCAGGCGCTGGTCAATGAAGGCGTCAACGTGGTCATCAACGCGCGCGGCGAAGAAGCGCTGAAGGATACCGCCCGCCAGCTCAAGGTAATGGCCGCCATGTGGGCAGCAGCCGCCCCCGGCCGCGTGGCCCCCCAGGTGATCGCCGTGGCCGCAGACATCACCACCGAAGCCGGCCGTGCTGCCGTGCTGAATGCCGAAGGCGGCCCTGGCCAGCGCTTTGACATTCTGGTGAACAACGCCGGCGGCCCACCACCCGGTGATTTCCGCGACTGGGACCGTGAAGCCTGGATCAAGGCACTGGACGCCAACATGCTCACCCCCATTGCACTGATCCAGACCTTGATCGACGGCATGGCCGAGCGCGGTTTTGGCCGCATCGTCAATATCACCTCCAGCTCCGTCAAGGCGCCTATCGATATCCTGGGCCTGTCCAACGGCGCGCGCAGCGGCCTGACCGGCTTTGTGGCCGGTGTGGCACGCAGTGCCATTGCCAGCAAGGGCGTGACCATCAACAACATCCTGCCCGGCAAGTTCGACACCGACCGCATCGCCGCCACCATCTCGGCAACCGCCAGCAAGACCGGCAAGAGCGAAGCCGATATCCGCGAGTCGCAGCAAAAGCAGATTCCCGCCGGCCGCTACGGCACCGCCGATGAGTTTGGCGCCATCTGCGCCTTCCTGTGCAGCCAGCAGGCAGCCTATATCACCGGCCAAAACATTCTGCCGGATGGCGGTTCCTACACGGGCACTTTCTAAGCACCTGTTGCCCAAAGCAAAACCGCCCGAGCAATTGCCCGGGCGTTTTTTTACGTCTGAACTTGAGGCTGATGGCTATCAGGCCTGGTCGTCGTCAAAGAAGTCAAAGCCATCGTCGCCACTGTCATAGTCGGCCACGTCCTGGCTGCTACTGCTGCTGTTGCTGCTGTCCGAATCGGGCATCCAGCGGTTGACGGACGAGTCCACATGGTCCCGCCCGGCTTGTTGGGCGAGCTGGTCCAGCCCGCTGTTGTCGCCGCTGCTGTTGGTATTGGAACTGGCCGTGCTGGCGCTGTCCGCAGCCGGGCTGCTGGAGCTGGCTGCATGGCTGGGGTTGGTCGCCGCTTGGGCGGGGTTGCTCCAGAGATGGCTCAGGCCATTGAACAGCAGCATGCCGCCCGCCACACCGGCAGCAGAGGCAGCAGCCTGGCCTAAAAAGCCGCCCGCTGCTGATCCAGCGCTGGGTTGCGCGGGCATGGGCGCGGGGATAGGGGCGGGCGCTGCCGGGGCTGCGCCAAACCAGCGGCCACTGCTGGCCGGCGCTGGCGTATCGCCATAGCCTGCAGGGGCAGCGTTGTTCTGCGGATAGCTGGGCGCATAGCCCGCGGGGCTGCGGCTGGCCAGGTTGGCATCGGGGGTACGGCCAAAATGTGTGTCCAGCCCGGCACCTAAAAAGCTGCCACCACTGCCACCACTGCCGCCGGCCGGTTTAGCGGCAGCAGCACGGGCCTCGACCAGTTGGGCCTGCAACTGCGCCTCTTGCTGCTGGGCCTGTTGCAGCGCCTGCTCCAGCAGCAGGCCGCGCTGGGTCAGCCAGTACAGCGCGTCCGGGGTTTGCTGGGCCTGCTGGCGTACCCAGACTTCTGCCTGGCCATCCTTGGGCTGGCCATCGCGCTGGCGCAGTTGCTGGAAGAGGTTCTCGATCAGGGTTTGTTCTTGCGCATTCATCTCGGCATCCTTGCGATGGTGGTGTCACCGCATATGGGATGCACTGTGCGCTTGCGCAAGAGCGGCAGTGTGAAGCCTGCGTTCTATCGGTAGCAGGTTGTAAGCAATCAGGCCCGGCGCGACGAGATCACAATGCCGGCGACCACCAGCACAAAGGCTGCGGCATGGTAGAGCCGGGGTGGCTCACCCAAAAAAGCAGCGGACAGCACGGCAGCAAACAGTGGCGTCAGGTTGCTGAAAAAGCCCGCCACCGTGGGGCCCACCCTCTGCACACCCATGCCCCAGCAGCGGTAGGCCAGGATGGCCGGGCCGATGACGATATAGGCAATGGCCCAGAGCAGGGTGCTGCTCATCTGCAGCTGGCTGGCGCCAATCGCCCATTCGGTGCCGGCAAACAGGCCCGACCACAGCAGGCCAAAGGCCAGCTGGGCCATCAGCAGCAGCGTCCACTGGCTTTTGATGCCCGCGGGTTCATGCGTGCGCACCAGCAGCCAGCTGTAGAGCGACCAGCAGGCGGTGGACAGCAGCATGAACAGATCCCCCGGCACCAGGCGCAGCTGGGTCAGCTGCTGCCAGTCGCCATGGCTCAGCACCAGCAGCACGCCGCTCACCGAAAACAGCGCGCCCAGCATCTGCGGCCGGGTGATGCGGGTCTGGAAGAACAGCGCGCCAAAGGCCATCATCCACAGCGGCATGCTGGATGCCACCAGGGTCACATTGATGGGCCCCGAGGTCTTCAGCGCCATGTACTGGAAGGCGTTGTAGCAGCCAATGCCGAGTAGGCCAATGATGGCCCAGCGCTTCCAGTGCGGCCACAGCGGGCTGCCCCGGCGCAGCAGTGGGTAGGCCAGCGGCAGCAGAATGGCAAAGGCCAGCAGCCAGCGCACAAAGTTCAGCAGCATTGGCGAGACCAGCTCATGCACCATGCGGCCCACGACGGCATTGCCCGCCCACATCAGCGGGGCGGCGGTCAGCAGCGCCATGGTCGACGGTGTCAGTTTTTGTTGCATCGCGAGACTGTACATCCCCGTGACAGCAGCGGGTGGGAAAGCGTGGCAGCATGGTGACTGGCGGCACCCAGAACCTACCCAGAACCTATCGCAGTTCACACAGGAGAATTCCCATGTCTTTGGCAGTACAGATTGCCCGCAATGGCGGACCCGAGGAGATGAAGCTGGTCGACGTGGACGTCGGCGCGCCCGGCCCGGGCGAGGTGCGCATCCGCCACCATGCCATCGGGCTCAACTTCATCGATGTCTACCAGCGCACCGGCCTCTACACCCTGCCGATGCCACTGAACCTGGGCATGGAAGGCGCCGGTGTTGTCGAGGCCGTGGGCGACGGCATGCAGCACCTGCAGCCGGGCGACCGCGTGGCCTATGCCAGCAACCCGCCCGGCAGCTACAGCGAAGTGCGGGTCATGCCCGCCACCTATGTCTGCCAGCTGCCCGACGGCATTGATTTTGAGACCGGCGCAGCGATGATGCTCAAAGGCCTGACGGCCCAGTACCTGCTGCGCCAGGCCAAACCGGTTGAAGGCCTGCATTCGGGCGACTTTGTGCTGTTCCATGCCGCCGCTGGCGGGGTGGGGCTGATCGCCTGCCAGTGGGCCAAGGCCCTGGGCCTGCGCCTGATTGCCACCGCCGGATCCGACGAGAAATGCCAGCTGGCACTGGCCAATGGCGCCGAGGTAGCGATCAACTACCGCACGGAAAACTTTGCCGAGAGGGTCAAGGACATCACCGGCGGCAAGGGCGTCAAGGTCGTCTATGACTCGGTCGGCAAGGACACCTGGGATGGCTCGCTGCAGTGCCTGCGCGCCTTTGGCCTGATGGTCTCGTTTGGCAATGCCTCTGGCCCGGTGCCGCCTTTTGCGCCGGCCATTCTGGCGGCCAAGAGCCTCTATGTCACCCGCCAGGGGCTGTTCACCCATCTGCGCTCGCGCGAGGCCTGCCAGGCCATGGCCAATGACCTGTTCGCCGTCGTCGGTTCGGGCCAGGTCAAGATCCATATTGCGCAGCGCTTTGCGCTGTCTGAAGTGCAGGCCGCACACCGCGCGCTGGAAGCGCGCAAGACCACGGGCAGCAGCATCCTGCTGCCTTGATATTCCCGTAGCCGATGCAGGCATCGGGTTTTGGGCAGGCATGGCCTGCCCCCAGGCGCAGATGGACTAACATCCATCTGCTTTTATTTTGATAGTGCCCCATGTCCCCTGTTTCTCCCCCGCCGTTCGCGCCCCAGCCGCCCGCCTGGCTGGCCGCTGCGCGCACGGCCATGCAGTCGCCACCGCGCAAGGCCAGGCTGCCGCTCTGGGTCAACGGCCAGGCAGTTGGCTCGCTGGTCGAGCATTTCTTGATCGAGACCGGCATCGCAGGGCGCCTGGGCGGGGATGCACTGCTGTCCAAGCGCGAGCGCTCGGGCACAGCGGTGTGGCTGCTGGAATCGCCGACGCAAGATGCCACCACCCTGATGGGGCGCCTGGCCGATGCCTTGCGCGATGCGGGCCGCAGCGGCCCCTGGCGCAATGAGCAGCTGGCTGTGCAAGCAGTGGATGGCAGCCGCATCGGCACCGTGGAGCGCGGCGCAGTGCGCGTGCTGGGCATTGCCACCTTGGCCGTCCACCTGGTGGGCATGGCCCCGGATGGGCGCCTGTGGGTGCAGCAGCGCGCGGCCAACAAGGCCAACTACCCGTTGCACTGGGACACCTTGATGGGCGGCATGGTATCGGCCCAGGACAGCCTGGAGCAAGCGCTGGCCCGCGAAACCTGGGAAGAGGCCGGTCTGCAGATCGCCGACCTACAGGGCCTGCGCCATGGTGGCGTGCTGCGCTTTCGCCAGCCCGACAGCGATGGCGGCGACGACCTGGGCTATATGTACGAAGACATCCACTGGTATGCCGCCACCGTGCCCGAGGGCATGGCGCCCCGCAACCAGGATGGCGAAGTGGCGCAGTTTGCGCTGTGGCAGGCCGATGAGGTCCAGCAGCAGCTGGCGCAGGCACGATTCACGCCCGAGGCCGCCTTGGTCTGGGCCGGTTTTGCAGATTGGATGACATGACAGAGACAGCGAACAAGCAGGGTGCCCCGGTGCAGGCACCCAAGCAGGTGGTGGTGGTGGGGGCCGGTGTGGTCGGCGTGGCCACGGGCTTGGCGCTGCAAAGCTATGGCGTGGCCGTCACCTTGATCGACCGGGGCGAGCCTGGCATGGAATGCAGCTACGGCAACTCCGGCGCGATCAGCCCCGGCTCGGTCGCACCCCTGGCCTTGCCCGGCATCTTGAAGACCGTGCCCGGCATGCTGATGGACCAGGACGGCCCGCTGTCGATTGGCTGGAAGCACCTGCCCAAGGCGGCATCCTGGCTGGTGGCCTTTGCCCAATCGGCCGAGCCCAAGCGGGTGGCCGCTGCGGCCGAGCGCCTCAACGACCTGTACCAGGGCGCCGTCGATGCGCATGCGGCGCTGGCGCAGAACCTGAGCGTGTCCGAGCTGTTCATGCGGCGCGGCCATCTGCACCTCTACCCCGATGCCGACTATGCGCAAAAGGATGCCACCGGCTGGCAGCTGCGCGCCCAATACGGCTACCAGGTCGAGGAGCTGGACCGCGCCGGCATCGAGGCGCTGGAGCCCCATGCGCCTCAAGGCTATGCCCATGGCCGCTACCTGGCCGACCACGGCACCATCCTGAACCCGCTGCGCTATGTGCAGCGCATGCTGCATGCCTTTGTGCAGCGCGGTGGCAAGCTGGTGCAGGCGGAGGTCAAGGCCATCCGCCCCGATGACAAGGGCTGGGCCGTGCGCACGGGCGATGCCGCGTTGGATGCGCAGCGTTGGCCGCATATTGTGGTGGCTGCTGGCGCCTGGGCGCCTACACTGCTCAAGCCGCTGGGCATGCTGCTGCCGATCGAATCGCAACGCGGCTACCACGCCCAGTTTGCCGGCGCCCAGCACCTGGTGGAACGCACCGTGGTGCTGGCCGACAAGAAGGTGTTTATCGCGCCGATGGAAGGCGGGCTGCGCGTAGGCGGCACGGTCGAGATCGCTGGCCTGACGGCGCCGCCCAACCCGCGCCGCGCTGCTGGCATCGAGCGCATTGCACGCGAGGCTTTCCCGGCCCTGGCCGGCCTGGAAGCCCAGCACTGGATGGGCCACCGCCCCTGCCTGCCGGGCTCCGTCCCGGTGGTGGGCCATATCGATGCGATCCAGGGCCTGTGGCTGGCCGTGGGCCATGGCCATCTGGGTCTGACTGGCTCGCTGCCGACGGCCCAGCGCATCGCGAACGGGATGTGCGGACCGCAGGCGCTGCCTTTCTGGCAACTGCGTACCGCTGGCTAACTGGCATCACTAGCAGCCGCTTGGCTGATCGCAGGCGCGCTCAGCCCATCAGCTGCGCCAGCCTGCGCACCGCCGCCGGTATTGGCGCAATCACCGGCAGGTGCAGGCGCTCGGCCAGCGCAATGGCGGCCTGGCCCAGCGGGCCGCCGCCAATGATCACGGCCTGCGCGCCATCCTCGTCCACACAGCGCTGTACCGCTTGCGCCAGTGCGGCTTCCAGTGCCGGGGCATCGCCACTCAGGGCGCGCGGGTCGCCGTCGGTCAGGCGGATGCCGGTGTAAAGATGGGTCAAACCTACCGCAGCCACCCGCCCGGCAATCGGCTCCACCAAATCCGGCGTCACGGTGGCCACACCAAAGCGCCGGCCACCGCTGGCCGCTTCCAGCATCGAGGCCTCGGCAATGCCCACCACCGGCATGCGGCTCAAGGCCCGCAGCCGCTCCAGCCCCGGGTCGCCAAAGGCGCTGATGATGGTGCCGGCGCAGTCGCTGGGCGCGTCGCGCCAGCAGTCTTCCACCTCCAGCGCGGCTTGCGCCAGCTCGGCCGCGTTGACGATCATTGGCGGGCCCTTGCCGGCGGTGCGGGGCAGAATCTGCCACTGCGCAGGCGCCGCGCGCTGGGCAATGTCGGCCATCATCGCGGTGGTGGCCTCGGAAGCATTGGGGTTGATCAGCAGGATTTTGGGCATGGAGCAAAACTAGGATTGGGCCGTGGCAGGCGTGCCAGCCAGGGGCTCGGCATCGGGGGAGCGGCCATAGGTTTCGGGCACGCATTGCACGCTGATGATGAAGACCAGGTACATCGCAGCGGCCAGGCCAAACACGCCGCCCAGGCCAAAGCCATCAAACAGACGGCCTGCGACCAGCGGCATCAATGCGCCGGCCGCTGTGCCGGTGGCCAGAATGAAGGCGGTGCCAAAGGCGCGCACACGGGTGGGGTAGAGCTCGGGCGCATAGATCCAGATGGTGGTGTTGAGCAGCAGCACAAAGAACTGGAAGGTGGCACCGGCAATCAGCAGCACCACAATGCTCTTGGCGGCAAAGCCAATCGTCAGCGCCGCCAGACAGGCGCAGATGGCCCCCGCGGTCAGCACCCGTTTGCGCGGAAAGTGAAAGCCCAGCGCCGAGGCCGCAATCGCGCCCAACAGGCTGCCGCTTTGCATCACCATCGTGAACAGCAGACTCTTGGACATGCTGTAGCCCAGGCCCACCAGAATCGTCGGCATCAAGGTCAGCACCGAGATCTGCGCGCCATAGGTCATCCAGATGGTGATGCACAGCGGCACGGTGCGGCGGCCCAGCGCGCCCCGGAAAATCTCGGTGATGCGCACCTTGATCTTGGCCGCCGTGGTGCTGCCGCCGTCATCGCTGATATAGGGGTGGCTGGCTTGCGCAGCGCCCGCCAGCTTGCCCGATGCCAGGCGCGTCAGCACCGCATTGGTCTCGGCAATGCGGCCTTGCGACAGCAGAAAGCGCGGCGTCTCGGGGATATAGCGGCGGTAGAACGCTGCCAGCAGTGCCGGCACCATCAGGCAGACAAAGAGCCAGCGCCAGCCGTTGTCGCCGGGGAAGATCCAGAACACCAGCAAGCCAAAGGCCGGCGCCAGAAAATTGCCCAAGCCGCCCGCGCCCACATTGACGAGGCCCACCGCCGTGCCCCGGAACTTGGACGAGCAGAACTCCGACAGCATGGTGACCGCAATCGCAATCTCGCCCCCCAAGCCAAAGCCCACCACCGCGCGGCCTAGCGCCATCACCGCCAGGTTGGGCGCCATCGCGCAGATGCCTGCACCAATGGTGAACAGCAGCAGATCCACCGACAGCATCACGCGGCGGCCATAGCGGTCGGCGATATAGCCCGAGACGATGCGGCCAATCCCCGCGCAGGCAAAGGTCACCGTGTTGAGCATGCCGATGTCCGACGCCGTCAGCCCCCATTGCTCCTTGAGCATGGGCCCGATGATGCCGACCGCGTTCTGCTCGAAGCTGTCAAACAGGCAGCCAATCAGGATCAAAAAGATGATCGTGTGGTGCGAGCGGGTCACCCCTATCTTGTCCAGGGCCTGGTCGAGTTCGGCCACCTTGGGAGAGTCGGGTGCAGAGGAAAGTGCAGGTCCACCAGCCATTGAAAGCTCCTTGAGAAGAGTCGTACTTGCTCGATTCGGATCGCTGCGCCAGTGTTGGGCAGTTCATCGAAGTTTGGTATAGGTATTTCACTAATATGGCGCATGTGAAATTGAAATTTCATGCACCAGGCATGCTTAAGCAAGCAACGTGCCATTCAGGGTGGCATTGGGTAACAGGGCGGTGGGGTGGTTTTCTCAAGGCAAGGGCGCAGCAGCAGCTGCACCGGCGGCGTAAGGAGCCACAAAGATCCATGAAGTGAAGGCTGATTGCGTCAGGGTGCAATCACCGTAGCCGCCAGAGTTGCAGCGACTTGCCTGCTAAGTGACAGTGTTCGTGCGAACGGTTTGATGGGGCTTTTGAATGCCTCTGAACGACCCAAAGCAGACACCCAGTTTACTAATGCTTGAGTTAAGACGCGCCGCGGAGCGGGGGCGGTTTGAATGAATTGCTAGGCACCTGACCGAGGAGTGGAATAGCAATAGACCGGCACCTGGGAAGCATGAGAGGCAACTCTGCACGAAGAAGTTGTACTGCACGGGATAGTTCGTTGCAGTCATTCAGCAAATGGTCTAGGTGATAACTAAGTACGACAAACGGATCGTCTAGATCCTCGCCCATTGCATGATGCGCCGCCCACTGGGCAAGGCCCAGCACAACTGCATCAGACGACACATCAGATGCCAATGCCAAGGCTGACAGTTGCTCGACGAAGGAGAGTGAGAGGGGGCGGGCAGAAAAGTCGCGCTCTGGACGCTTTAGGCAAGCCTCAGGACCATCAGCTGACAGCTCCATAAGCTCGTAGGCCGGACTGCTGGATGCGAGAATTTGTTCGTCCGCCCATGCAATGACTGCATCGGACGAAATTAGTCCAATGTTCCATAAGGTGAGAGCGCACTTGATGGACTCCATGCTGCTACCTAATATTTCCAACAGTTCATTGAATGACCGCACAAAGGCTACTTCATGCCTGCTTTTGGTTAGATTGTGCCAGCGACGGCAACTGACTGCTTCTGGTCGAACTCTGCTAGAGCGGTTCCACAAGTAAGGTCCAGTTAGCCCTCTGGATGAAACAGTCCTGGAAGGAGTCGGTGCACATACTCATGCATGTACGAGTTGCCACCGCAGAACTCCAAAGTCTTGTCGCCAGTAAGAAACGTCAGCAGTGGCGATACGTTTTCGCCATTCGCCGCGAAACCTGCTGTGTCGTCAATAAGGCTTGCCACAGCGAAACCGATGCTGCCCGTCAGGTGCTCTATCAAATCTTCTGGAGCATCGACCTTTTCCAATTCCAATTTGATAGTTCGCAGAAGCTCGACAGTGAGAGCTTGCTGAAGTCGATCAAGGCACCGGTGGAGACCAAATTCATGTTATTTCCGTGGTTCTATGGCCCGATGTCGGGTGTCCGCTTCTAGCCGTAAGCCGTCATCCTAACGTCGAATGCACATCGGGCTCTGCCGGCCCTGCCAGTCAGCTACCTGCACGAGCCAATCCTCCAGCCGTCCCTTCTGAGCAACCACACACTCCTGACCTCGCACCATGAGCAGATCTGTCACCTGGTTTCTGGCATCCAGCTGCAAAACTGTGTTGCTAGTCGCAAACAGTACAACGCCCTAGCCGCTGCTGCACAAAACAGGTGCGTCCCACGAGGCATCAAAACTCCCGATGCTGCTCATGCTGCTGCTCAATGGCCGCCAGGCGCTTGCGGCCGGGCGCACCAGCTGCTTCCAGCACCATGGTGGCCAGCAGGTCGCAGACGGCCATCACGGCCACATGGTTGTCCAACAGGCCTGGGCCATGGCAGTCGCATTGGATGGACCAGGTGGCCGCGGCATAGTGGGGGGAGGCCTGGTCGCTCACCAGCAGCACCGAGGCGCCAGCCTTGCTGGCGCTGGCCAGCAACGCAGCCATCTGCCGGGTCTGGCGTCGCATGCCAAACAGGATGACGCAGTCGTTTTTGCCCAGTTGGGCGGTGTATTCGGCCAGGGTCTCGCCGGGGCCAGGCAGGCTGATCACCTGGGGTACCACCTGGATGATCTGCCAGCGCAGGTACTGCGCAAAGGCATGGCTGCTGCGGCTGCCAAAGATGAGCACCTGGCGCGCGGCAATGATGGCCTGCACGATCTCGCTCAGTTGCGGCTCGCTCAGCTGGTCCAGGGTGTTTGTCAGGTTGGCCAGCGAGCGCTCGCGGTGGGTTGCCAGCATCTGCCCGCGCTGAAAAGCCTGGGCCGCCGACTGGAACAGCGGCGAGCCGCTTTGCTTGTCCTCACGCACCTGGCGGCGCGCTTCTTCGTAGTTCTCATAGCCCAGGCGGCGGATAAAGCGGCTTACCGTCGAGGGCGACACCTTCGCCAGCTGGGCCAGCTCATTGCCGGCGTAGCTGGCCAGCTCGCCGGGGAACTCCAGTACAAAGTCGGCCAGTTGCCGCTCGGTGGCCGGCAGTGCCTGCAGGTGCTGGCGCACCCGCTGCAAAAAGGATTCGGTCGCTGGTGGTCGCATCGCATGGCGGCGGGCCGGTGGGCCTGCGGCTAAAGGGGGATGAGGGGATTCTAGGGCAGCCCAATCATCCCATCCACCACGGCGGTGCTTGCTACGCCTTGGCCAGGTAGGGCTTGAGCCAGCCCAGCCCATCGCTGGTGGCATGGGGCGCCGCGCCGCGTGCAGGCTTGTACTCGCAGCCAATCCAGCCGTCGTAAGCCAGGCTGTCGAGCAGCGCAAACAGGTAGGGGTAGTGCAGCTCGCCCACATCGGGCTCATGGCGCTCGGGCACGCCGGCGATCTGGATATGGCCGACCTGGCCCGTGGGCAGGTACTGGCGGATCTTCATCGCCAGATCGCCCTCGACGATCTGGCAGTGGTACAGGTCCATCTGCACCTGCACATTGGCGGCGCCCATCTCGGCCACCAAGGCATGGGCCTGGTCCTGGCGGCTCAGGAAGAAGCCGGGCATATCACGGCCATTGATGGGCTCCAGCAAGATGCGCACACCCAGCGCCGCCGCCTGCTCGGCCGCATGGCGGACATTGGCGATGTAGGTGGCGCGTACGGTAGCGGCATCGGCGCCCGCAGGCACCAGGCCGGCCATCACATGCAGGCGCGGGCATTGCAAGGCCTTGGCATAGCGCAGTGCCTGCGCAATGCCGTCGCGGAACTCGGCCTCACGCCCAGGGATGCAGGCAATACCGCGCTCACCCCGGTCCCAGTCGCCCGGCGGCGCATTGAACAGCACCTGCTGCAGGCCTTGCTGCTGCAGCAAGGCCTGCAGCTGCTCGGGCGCGTAGGCGTAGGGGAAGAGGTACTCGACGGCCGTAAAACCATCGCGGGCGGCGGCGGCAAAGCGGTCCAGAAAGTCCAGGTCGTTGTAGAGCATGGACAGGTTGGCAGCAAAACGGGGCATGGGGTGCTTTTCAAAAAAAGGGGCGGCCGGCAGGCAGAGGGTCTATGCGTGCCAGGCAGGATGAGGTTTTACCAGTGGGCGCCAAAGCTCTGGCGCAGCTCGTCAATCTGGGCGTCGCTCAGCGGCGCGGGTGGCTGCTGGCGGCACTGGTTCCAGAGCAGGGCGGTTTCCTCCAGCTCTTCCAGCGCGGCCATGGCGGCAGCCGGGCTTTCGTGCCAGACATTGGGGCCCAGGCGCGCCAGCATCACGGCGCGGATCGGCTTGCCGGCGGCTGCGTACTGCGCAATCGCCTCGGCCACGGCCTGCGCCGCATCGGGCGAGCCGGGGCGGTGGTAGGGGATATGCGGCACGCGGCCCACCTTCATCACAAAGTAGGGCGTCAGCGCAGGCAGCAGCTCGGCAGCGGGCACCTCCGCTGGCACGGCAGTGGCTTGCAGCGAGCAGGCCACCAACTGGCGGCTGTGGGTGTGGATCACGCAGCGGGCCGGTGTCAGCGTGTTGGCGCTGGCCTCGTAAATGCGCCGGTGCAGCACGATGGTCTTGCTGGCGCGGTCACCGCTCAGCTGCTGGCCTTGCAGATCGAGCTTGGCCAGGCGCTCGGGCTGCAACTGGCCCAGGCTGGCATCGGTCGGGGTGATCAGGTAGCCATCGGCCAGGCGCACGCTGATATTGCCGGCGCTGGCATGCACATAGCCGCGCTGGAACAGCGATGCGCCTACCCGGCAGATCTCGGCGCGGGCGCTGGGTTCGTCCATAAAGACCATGGTGTTCAGCCTTGCAAGCAGGTGAATGCTTTGGTGAAGAAATCGGTGCTGCCAAAGTTGCCCGATTTGAGCGCGATGTGCAAGCCCTCGGGTGCCGCCGGGCTGGCCGCATGGCACCAAGGTACCCCCGGGTCAATCTGGCCGCCAATGCGCATCTGTGCAATGCCCAGCGCCTGCACGCAGGCGCCTGATGTTTCTCCACCTGCTACCACCAGCTGCCGCACGCCCAGCTCCACCAGACCGCGCGCAATGGCCGCCAGGGTTTGCTCGACCAAGGCCCCCGCCTGCTCCACGCCCAGCTGGGCCTGGATGCTGCGCACCGCATCGGGCTCGGCGGTGGAGTAGATAAGCACCGGCCCGTTGGCCAGATGCGGGCGGGCCCAGTCCAGCGCCTCGCGCACCACCGCATCACCAGCGGCCATGCGCAGCGGCTCGATCGCCAGGGCCGGCCGGCCGCTGGCGATGAACTGCGCCACCTGGGCATTGGTCGCTACCGAACAACTGCCGGACACCACCGCCTGCAGGCCGCTGGCCGCAGGCAAGGCGGCAGCCTGGTTGCTGGGCTGCAGGCCAAAGTTGGCGGGCAGCGCAATCGCCACGCCAGAGCCGGCGGTCACCAGCGGCAGATCCGCCAGCGCCGGGCACATGCGCAGCAGGTCGTCGTTCGATACCGCGTCGACAATCGCAATGCCCACGCCCTCGGCCTTCAGCGCCGCAATGCGGCTGCGGATGGCGTCTGCGCCTTGTGCAACCACGCTGTGGTCAATCAAGCCCACCTTGCGCCGGGTTTGCGACTGCAGCACGCGCACCAGGTTGGGGTCGGTCATGGGGGTCAGCGGGTGGTTCTGCATGCCGCTCTCGTTCAACAGCACATCGCCGGCAAACAGATAGCCCTTGAAGACCGTGCGCTTGTTGTCCGGAAAGGCCGGGGTGGCAATGCTGAAATCGCTGCCCAGCGCATCCATCAAGGCATCGGTCACCGGGCCGATATTGCCGGCCGGCGTGCTGTCAAAGGTGGAGCAGTATTTGAAATAGATCTGCTGCGCGCCCTGGCCCTGCAGCCAGCGCAGCGCTTCCAGCGACTGGGCCACGGCTTCGTCGGCGGGGATGGTGCGCGACTTGAGGGCCACCACCACGGCATCCACCTCCGCATCGAGCGGGCCGCTGGGTACGCCAATGGTCTGCACCACGCGCATGCCAGCACGCACCAGGTTGTTGGCCAGGTCGGTGGCGCCGGTAAAGTCGTCGGCAATGCAGCCCAGCTTCAATGCGGCGCCGCTCATCGCTGGCCTCCGTCATTGGCCGCCTGGGGCAGGGTGATGCCGGGGAAGATCTTGATCACCGCGCTGTCGTCTTCCTTGGCATAACCGGCCGTGGAGGCCTGCATGAACATCTGGTGCGCAGTGGCCGCCAGCGGCAGCGGAAACTTGCTGGCGCGCGCCGTATCCAGCACCAGGCCCAGGTCCTTCACAAAGATATCGACGGCCGACAGCGGCGTGTAGTCGCCCGCCAGCACATGGGCCATGCGGTTTTCAAACATCCAGCTGTTGCCAGCGCTGTGGGTGATGACTTCGTAGATCGCCGCAGCATCCACCCCTTCGCGCAGGCCCAGGGCCATGGCCTCGGCGGCGGCGGCAATGTGCACTCCGGCCAGCAGCTGGTTGATGATCTTGACCTTGCTGCCCGCGCCGGCCTTGTCGCCCAGGCGGTAGACCTTGCCGGCCATCGCATCGAGCACATCGCCCGCTGCGGCGTAGGCCGCTGGTGTGGCCGAGGTCATCATCGTCATCTGGCCGGCCGCTGCCTTGGCCGCGCCGCCGGAGATGGGGCCATCGACATACAGCACACCGCTCTGGGCCAGGCGTGCCTCCAGCGCGATGGACCAGTTCGGGTCCACCGTGGAGCACATCACAAAGGTGGAGCCAGCGCGCATCGCTGCAGCGGCGCCATGCTCGCCAAACAGCACGGCCTCGGTCTGCGCGGCGTTGACGACGACGGACACCACCACATCCACTTGCGCTGCCAGCTCGGCCGGGTGGGCGCAGGCCACGCCGCCGGCGCTGGCAAAGTCTGCCGCCGCGCCCGGGCGCACATCGCAGACATGGACCTGGTAGCCCCGGTTGCGCAGGGTTTGGGCAATGCCCAGGCCCATGGCGCCCAGGCCGATGACGCCCACCTTGGCGTGCTGTGCGTGTGTAGTCATTGGAGATGCTCCCGTGAATCAGAGGTAGAGAATGCCCGGCCTGGGGCCGGGGCACAAGAATGCAAGTGACAAATAGGCAAGCGATTAACCAGGCTGCGGATCAGGCCACCAACGCCCAGACCACGCAGGTCAGCGCAAAGCCGGCGACACCCAGCACAGTGGTCAGCACCGTCCAGCTGCGCAGCCCATCGGCCACGCTCAGGCCCAGGTAGCGGGTCACAATCCAGAAGCCCGAGTCATTGACATGCGACAGCCCCAGGCCGCCAAAGCCGATGGCCACCGTCAGCACGGCGATCTGCACCGCGCTGTAGCCGCCGCCCTGAATGCTTTCGGCCAGCAGGCCGCAGGTGGTGAGAATGGCCACCGTTGCCGAGCCCTGCGCGGCGCGCAAGGCCAAAGAGATGACGAAGCCCAGCAGAATCAATGGCAGGCCGGTGCCCGACAGCGCCTGCGACAGCGCGGTACCGATGCCGCTCACCGTCAGCACCTTGGCAAACACGCCACCGGCGCCCGTCACCAAAATCACCGTGGCCGCTGCGGGCAGCGCCGATTCCATCACCTCATTGGTGCGCTTGCGCGTCCAGCCCAGCGGGCGCACCAGCAGCACAAAGGCCAGGCCAATCGCGACCATCAGCGCAAACACCGGTGCGCCGGTAAAGGCCAGAAAATCACGCAGCGCATCGCCCTTGGGCAGCATGGTCGCCGCCGTCGTGCCCAGCATGATGAGCGCCAGCGGGGCCAGGATCAAGGTCAGCACGGCACCCACGCCCGGCAGCTTGGCGGCAGGGGCATCGGCGGCATCACCGCTGCCAAAGTTGCGGAACTGGGCCTCGGCCTCGGGCAGCATCGCGTAATGGCGGCGGTTCAGCAGGCGGCCCACCCACTGGGCCACAAAGGCCAGCGGTATGCAGATGCCCAAGCCAATCAGCGTGATCCAGCCCACATCGGCCGACAGCACCGCAGCGCCGCCCACAATGCCCGGGTGCGGCGGTACCACCACATGGGTGGCCAGCATGATGCCGGCCACCGGCAGCCCGAACTTGATGGGGCTGACCCCTGCGGCCTTGCAAAAGCCATAGATGATGGGGATCAGGATGATGAAGCCCACATCAAAGAAAACGGGGATGGACAGCACCAGCGCGGCCGCCGTCAGCGCCGCAGGCACCCGCTTGGGGCCCAGCAGCTGGCTAAAGCGCTGCGCCAAGGTATTGGCGCCCCCTGATACCTCGATCATCCGGCCCAGCATCGCGCCTAGCGCCACCAGGATGGCCACCGAACCCAACGTGCCGCCCATGCCGGATATCAACGTGGGAATGATTTCAGCGAGCGGAATGCCGGTTGCCAGCGCCACCAGCAAGCTCACCAGCATCAGCGCCACAAAGGCATGGACTTCGAATCGGATGATCAGCAGCAACAGCGCAGCAATGCTGGCGCCTGCAATGCTCAGAAGGGCAATGGTCGTCATGTGAAGGACTTGTCTCGTTGACTTGTTAGAAGAACTTCCCAGGCCCTTGAAGCCGGAAAGACTGGTATGGTTATCATACAAATTTGGCGCGATCATAGCATTGGCTGGCTGCGGGTTTGCGCGGTACTTTCCCGATGCGGTGCAGGGTTTTTTAACGGTGCAGGCAAGGCCAGTGGACAGGCTTGAATCGAACAGTGCGAGCTGCCGGCGGACGCAAAAAAGGCGCTGCAGCTTTCACTGCAGCGCCTTTTGGCGGGGCATCAGGGGCTCATCGACAAGCCCTTCGGCCAGCCGGTCAAGCCAAGGTGCGCACCTTCGGCTCCCGGTCCCAGAATCGCGTCTTTGCGCCCTTGATAAAGCCGGCCACTTCCTTGGGGTCGAACACGCCTTCATCGGGCTTCACGCCAGCGGCATCCAGGATCAGATGCGTGGCCTTGCAAGCGGCAATCGCCTTCAGGTGCCCAAAGGCATCGCGGAACCAGTCTTGCGCGGCGCTGTCCTTGGCCAGCATCTCGCCCGATGCCATCGGGATGACAGAAGCCACGGCATCAAACTGTGCCGATGGCGCGCCGGCCAGCTGTGCATCGGCGGCGATGTGCTTGCCGTCGCTCAACGTCGCGCCGCCAATCTTGGGCGCGATGATCTTGACCATGGCCTTCTCGGCCAGGATGGCCTTCTGCAGCACGGCCACGTTTTCGGCGTTGGAGCCATCGTCCACCAGGATGGCAACGCAGCGGCCTTCCAGGGTCGGCTTCATGCGGTCGATGATGCGCAGCGCGGGGCTGGGCGGCAGGTCTTGCACCGGCACCGCAGGCTTGGCGGGCTTGGGCAGGGCCGCCAGGCCCAGGCCCTTGGCCACGCGCTTGCCCAGGTCGTTGTCAATCACCAGCAGATGGGACACCACCGCTTCGCGCACATGGGGCGTCTGCACCTTGGACAGTTCAAACACCAGGGCACTGGCGATGTGGGCCTGCTCCAGCTCGCTCTGGCTGGTGTAGAACAGGCGCGCCTGGCTGTAGTGGTCGGCAAAGCTTTCGGGGCGGATGCGGCTCTTGGCATCGCCTTCAGACGGCTGCGCAAACGAGCGGAAGCCCTGGGCGCGCGATTCGCGGGGCGAGTTCGGATCCAGGCTCGATGGCTCGTACGCCACGCGGCCCTTGGGCACCTGGGTCTGCATATGGCCGTCACGCTGGGTGTGGGCAAACGGGCACTTGGGCGCATTCACGGGGATCTGCGTAAAGTTCGGCCCGCCCAGGCGCGACAGCTGCGTGTCCAGGTACGAGAACAGGCGGCCTTGCAGCAGCGGATCGTTGGAGAAATCAATGCCCGGCGGCACATTGGCGGGGCAGAACGCGACCTGCTCGGTCTCGGCGAAGAAGTTGTCAGGCCAGCGGTCCAAGGTGAAGCTGCCAATCTTCTTGAGCGGAATCACTTCTTCCGGAATGATCTTGGTCGGGTCCAGGTGGTCATAGGGCAGGGCATCGGCCTCTTCCTGCGTGAACAGCTGCACAAACAGATCCCAGGCGGGCGCATGGCCAGCTTCAATCGCCTCGAACAGGTCACGGCGGTGGTAGTCGTTGTCGGCAGACTGCAGCTTGGCGGCCTCGTCCCAGACGGTGGACTGGATGCCCAGCTGGGGCCGCCAATGGAACTTCACAAAGGTGCTCTCGCCCTTGTCGTTGATGAGGCGGAAGCTGTGCACGCCAAAGCCTTCGATGGTGCGCAGGCTGCGTGGGATGGCGCGGTCGCTCATCGCCCACATGATCATGTGCATCGACTCGGGCATCAGCGAGATGAAATCCCAGAAAGTGTCATGCGCGCTGGCCGCTTGCGGAAAGCCACGGTCCGGCTCCATCTTGACGGCATGCACCAGGTCGGGGAACTTCATCGCATCCTGGATAAAGAACACCGGAATATTGTTGCCCACCAAGTCCCAGTTGCCTTCCTCGGTGTAGAGCTTGATCGCAAAGCCGCGCACATCACGCGGCGTATCGACCGAACCGGCGCCGCCCGCCACGGTGGACATGCGCACAAAGATCGGTACCTTCTTGCCCACTTCGGTCAGCACCTTGGCCGTTGTGTATTTCTTCAGCGAATCGCTCAGTTCAAAATAGCCATGCGCTGCCGTGCCGCGTGCGTGCACGATGCGCTCTGGAATGCGCTCGTGGTCAAAGTGCGTGATCTTTTCACGCAGCACAAAGTCTTCCAGCAAGGTCGGGCCGCGGTTATACGCGCGCAGCGAGTTCTGGTTGTCCGATACCGGAATGCCCTGCTGCGTGGTCATCACTGGGTGGCCGTCACCGGCCTGCTCATGGAGCTCGCCTGCGTTGCCTTGGGTATTTGCTGCGGACGAGGTCGATTTGCGAGTGGTCATCGTGGATCTCCGTGGGGGTTGGCGTTGTTGTGGGCCTAACGGCTCAAGTCCCCTAGGATGGCAGCTGCACCACGCCGCGCTTGTAGGCGTTTGGAGCGCTTGGCTGTATGCGCACTCCGAGGTGCAGAAGCTGCGCGCTTTCTGCAGACATCAAAAAGACCGCTCGGTGAGCGGCCTTGGGGGGGGCTTGGTTGCCCCGGTCCGTGCTTCTTAGTGGAAGAACAGTGCAATCAGAATGATGATCGGGATCGGCACGCCAATCAGCCAAAGCAAGATGGATCGCATGGTGTTTCCTTTCTAGGTCTGCCCGCAGGCAAAGGTGGTGTTCAGGTGGAATGGATGGTCAGTTATGCGTCGCGCTGGCGGCCGCCAAAGGTGGCAGACAGGCTGCCTACAAAGGCTCCAATCAGCAGCACCACAAACATCCACATCAGCGAATAAGCAGTAGCTTTGCGGGCTTGCTCAGCCGCTTGCTTGGCCTTGGCTTCCGCGTCTTGTGCGGCTTGCTTGGCCTTGTCGATCTGTTGATTGACCTGGTCGTAGGTGGCCTGCACCTTCTTCTCGGCCTCTTCCTGGCTCAGGTCGGTGCGTTGTGCCACCAGACGGCCCAGGTATTGGCGGTCGTCGTTCGACAGCGAACCGGCCTGCAGCGAATGCATGAACACGCTGCTCATCTCGCGGGCATCGTCGGCAGCGGAGCGGGCTTGTTGCGCCACGTTCTGTGCGCTGTCCTTGATGTCCTGCTTTTGCTGCTCGGTAGGGCCGCCTTGGCGCAGCAGGCTGTTGATCCAGTAGTTCAGGTCCGAACCTGGCTCATTGGCCTTGCCGGCAGTCACGCCCGCAGCGCCGGTCAGCGCGGCAGAGGCGGCACCACCGATTACACCAGTGGCACCACTGGCTGCACCGCCCACCACTTGGGCAGCGCCGCTGACCACCGCACCGGCAGCCTTGGCGGTGCCGGAGATTGCGGCACCGGCCAGTGAGCCAGCAATGGCCACCATCAGCATGGTTGCCAGCGCCCAGGACAGGAAGCCATGGGCGGTGTCGCGGAAGTACACCTCATCGGTATGTACGCCTTGCCACTTGGTGCGCAGGCGGCCAGCGATATAGCCACCCACACCGGCCGAGGCCAGCTGCGTGAACGCCAGCCAGGCCACCGCGCCCCAACCAATCGTCTCGCCATCGGCCCCACGGCCGGACCAGACTGAGACCGACGACAGGCCCAGGCCAATGCCGAGCATGAACAGCAACAACGACAGCACGGCTGCTGCCAATGCGCCCGCAAAAATGGCGGCCCAGGAGACCGCACTTTCGCTGCTGCCCGCTAATGCGCGTGGCACTGCGCCGCCGGTGACGACGCGCTCTTCCTCTACATATGTGGTGACCATGGCTATTCCTTGTTAGATGACGCCTTTATTCTGCTTTTGGCCCCCAGAAAGTTTGTAGTCCAAACGCGAAGCAGACCGTGCGCGCTTCGCTGCTAGTTCCATCAGCCGATCTGCGCAAAACCGCGCCGGGCTTGGCTTTTTGGGCAGGATGGGCGGAGCAACGCAGAAACGACCGAGAGAGGGAATGCAGGAAGCGGGCGGTCAGCAAGGCGCCATCAATACACCGCAATCGGCGCCGTGCCTTCGCCGGCAAACAGCCAGGCATGCAGCGGCTGCACAGCCATCGGCCCCGAGCCGGTGAACTCCGAGAACGCAGGCAGGTTCAGGTAGGGCGCAGAGTAGGCGAGGCAGGGCAGGCGCTGGCGCAGCTGGGGCACGCGCATGGCAGGGTGCACATGGCCGTGGATATTGAGCGCAAAGTGGTGCACGCCCGGGCCCATGGGCTCATGGCTCATCAGCACCTGGTGGCGGGCCAGGTGGGTGTGTACGTCGTCCAGCAGCAGGGCTTCGGTCTGCAGGTAACGGTCGTGGTTGCCCCGGGTGAGGGTAAAGCGGGTTTTGAGGTTGGCGCGCCGCAAGGTCTGCCAGAGCTGGAAGGTGTCTTCGCCAATAAAGCGGCCATGCACAAAGTCGCCCAGAATCACCAGCTCCTGCGGCTGCCACTTTTGCAGAATCTGGTGTAGGCGGAACAGGTCCTGGCGCTGCACCTCCAGCGGCACGGCCACGCCCCGGCGGCGAAAGATATCGCTCTTGCCCAGGTGCAGGTCGGCAATGATCAGCAGGCTTTCCTGGGGCCAGAACAATGCGCGCTCGGTCAGCACCAAGAACTCCATGCCGGCGATGCTGGCCGCGACATGGTCCTGGGGCGATGGCGAAAGTTGGATGGGGGAGAAAAGCTGAGCCGATTGCTTACCTGCCATTAGTGGGTGTCCTGTGGTTGGGGCGCGCGCTGCGGGGTGCTGCGCTTGCCCTTGCGGGGGGCGGCCTGCCTGGGCGCCGCGTTGGTTGCGGCCTGGTTGAGGCTGCCGGGGAGGGGCGCGCGCTGCGGTAGCGCGCCTGGTCGTGGGGCTTGTGGTGTTCGTGGCGCACGTGCTGAGCGTGATGCGCCTGATGAGGGCTCGCCCCTGGCCTGGCGCTCCTGCTGCTCGGCCATGCGCCGCACCTTGTCCTGCCAGGTCTCATTGCTGAGCTGGCCGCGAAAGCTCTCGGCCCACAGCCCGAACGAGAACGGCGTGTGCTTGGCCGGAAAGCGCAAGGCGATCTGCCGCCCCGCAATGCTGGCCAGCAGCCTTTGCATGGTCGGCAGGTGCAGCTCCTGGTCCAGCGCCTCTTGCCGGGCCTGGCGCAGCAGCAAATGCTCGGGGTCGTACTTGCTCAGCACATCAAACAGCAGGCTGGCAGAGACCTGCAACTGCCTATCGCTGGCGCGGCTCTTCTTGCCCGGCACCTTGGATTGCACCAGGCCTGCTATCTGCGCAATCTCCTTGAAGCGCTTGCGTGCCAGCTCGCTGAAGTTCACGGCGGACCGTAGATCGGTGTCAAGCCCGTCCTGCTTGAATATCTCCGCCCAATCCACCGCATTCGCATCGATGGGCAAGGTGGGCTGGATCATCAGCCCAATCTCATTGCAGGCCCAGGCAAAGGTATTGGCTTGCAAGTGCGCCAGGCGTGTCGCAATCAACACCGCCAGCCCTTCATGCGCGACCCGGCCGGCAAAGGGGTAGACAAACAGCGGTGCAGCCTTGGCGGCCTGGCTGGCTTGGGTGTTGCCGACCTGCTCAATCAGCAGCTGGTCGGCCCCCGGCACCAGCGAGCGCTGGCTTTGCAGCTGCAGCAAGGGCTGCAGCCATTGCAGCTCGCGCGCATGCGGTGCGTCATCGGCGGCAGGGCTGGCAGCGGCCGTGCTCAGCAGCTGCTGCATGCGCTCACCCAGGGATGAGGACATCGGCATCAGCGAGCCTGCCCAGGCTGGGGTCAGCAAACCCACCTCAGCGCTGCGGCGCACCCAGGCGGTCTGGTTCTCCAGCCGCACCAGCACCAGGCTGCGGCCGGCAAAGTTGAAGACATCGCCCGGGCTGAGTCTTGCAATAAACGCCTCTTCAACCGAGCCCAGCCGTGCGCCGCGCAGGTACTGCACATTGACGGCGCCGTGGGCGGTGATGGTGCCGATCGACATGCGGTGCATGCGCACCACGCCGGTATTGGCCGGCTGGCACAGGCCATCGGCGCAATGCAGGCGTTCGTACTGCGGGTATTGCACGAGGGAGTCGCTGCCATGCTCCAGGAAGGCCAGCACGGCTAGCCACTGGGCATCGCTCAGCTCCCGAAAAGCCGCAGTGCGCCGCACTTCGGCCAGCAGCTCGGGCGGCCTAAAGCCCCCCGCCAGCGCCGCGCTCATTGCATGCTGGCTCAGCACATCAAAGCACAGGCGCAGTGGCTCGCGCCGCTCATAGACCTGGGCCTCGGCCAGCTCGCGCACGGCGGCAAACTCGGCCAGATCCATCGCCTGGGTGGCAACCGCCTCCACATGCACAGCAGCACCAGGCCGGTGCTTGGCCCGGCCGGCGCGCTGCACCATGCGGGCGACGGAGCGTGCGCCGCCAATCTGGATCACGCGCTCCACTGCCGGAAAGTCCACCCCCAAATCCAAACTACTGGTTGCCACCACGCAGCGCAGGGTGCCTGCGCGCAAGCGCTGCTCTACCGACTGCCGCACGCCCTGGTCCAGCGAGCCATGGTGGATCGCCAGGGTCTCGGCATCTTCCGGCCAGATGCTCGCCAGCGCCGTGTGCCACAACTCGGCCTGTGCGCGGGTGTTGGTAAACACAATCGTGCTGGGCGCGCTGAACACCAGCTTGGCCACCTCGCCCAGATTGGCCAGACCCAAATGCCCCGCCCAGGGCATGCGTGTGCCCAGCGGCGGCGTGATGCTGTGCAGATGAAAAGGCTTGGGCCGCATGTCCTGGATCAATGCTGGCTCCTTCACCTGCCAGGCGCTCAGCAGCACATCGCTGGCCTCCTGCAGATTGCCAATCGTCGCCGACAGGCCCCATACCTGGGCCTGCGGTGCCAGCGCCTGGATGCGCGCCAGGTTCAGCTGTAGCAGCACCCCGCGCTTGCTGGGCAAGAGCTCATGCCATTCATCCACCACAATGCAGCGCAGCTGGCTGAACTGCTCGCGGCTGCGTTCATGGCTCAGCAGCAAGGCCAGGGATTCGGGCGTTATTACCACCAGCTGCGCCTTGCCGGTATCGGTGAGGCGTTTGTCGCGCGATGTGGCGTCGCCCGTGCGCATCGCCACTTGCCAGTGGGGCAACACGGCTGCTACCGGGCCGGTAATGCGCTCGCGGGTATCGCTGGCTAGGGCACGCAGGGGAGTAACCCACAGCATGCGCGGGCCATGTGCTGCACGGCCTTCGGGCGTCTCGGCCTCGGCCATCGCCTGCATCAAGGGCCCGCCCAGCGCCGCCAAAGTCTTGCCCCGGCCGGTGGGGGCCGATATCAAACCGCTGTGCCCGTCTGCATACGCGCGCCAGGCCTGTTGCTGGAAGACGGCCGCACCAATGTCCTGCTCCTTCAACCAGTCGCGCCAGCGCTTGGCCGCACGCTGCATCGCGCGGTCGCTGGGGGCCGTGCTGTGGTCCAGATCAGCCATCGGCCAACTCCAGCAAGGCGCTCAGCTGGTCGGCGTCTTGCGCGGTCTTGTCCTCGCGCCAGCGCAAGATGCGCGGAAAGCGCACCGCCACGCCGGATTTGTGGCGGGTCGAGCGGTTCACGCCTTCAAACGCAATCTCAAACACGAGGCTGGGGGTGACTGATCGCACCGGCCCAAAGCGCTCCACTGTGTGGCTGCGGATCCATTTGTCCAGCCGCAATATCTCCACATCGGTGAGGCCCGAGTAGGCCTTGGCCACAGGCACCAGCGCATCGCCGCTCCACACCGCAAAGGTGTAGTCGGTGTGCAAGGTGCTGCGCCGGCCACTGCCGCTTTGCGCATAAATCAGCACTGCATCGATGCTGAACGGGTCCACCTTCCACTTCCACCAATCGCCCCGGCGCCGGCCTTCCTTGTAGGGGGAGGCCAGCGCCTTGAGCATCAGCCCCTCGGCGTTGCGCTCGGCAGCGGTGTTGCGCAGGGGAGGCAGGGCATCCCAGCTGTCAAACGGCAGCTGGGGCGATATGCCCAGCGCGGGCAAGTCGGCATGGTGGATGATCCGCTCCAGCTTGACGCGGCGCTGCTCCAGCGGCTGGGCGCGCAGGTCTTCGCCATCACACTCCAGCAGGTCATAAAACAGAATGCGCGCCGGCACGGTCTGCATCAGCTTGGCAGAGGGCTTGCGCTTTTGAATGCGGCTTTGCAGCGCCACAAAGCCCAGCGGCTTGTTCTGTTCGTAGTCCCAGGCGAGCAGCTCGCCATCCAGCACCATGTCGCGCGGCAACAGTGCGGCGGCGGCTTCCAGCTCCGGAAAGCGGCCATCCAGCCGTTCCTCACCGCGCGACCACAGGTAGGGCGCATGGCCTTGGCGCCGCACCAGCTGCACCCGTATGCCATCCCATTTCCATTCGGCCAGCCAGTCCTTGGGATCGCCCAAGGCTTCTGGCTCTTGCGGTAAGGGCGAGGCGAGGTAGAAGGGGTACGGCTTGTCGAGCAGCTGCGCGCTGGTTTCCGGGTCCATCAAGGCCTCATAGGCCTGGGCGCTGGGCAGCCATTCGCCCACCATGCGGTGCGCCATATCGGCGGCAGATATGCCCACCAGGGGCGCCAGGCTGTTCTGCAGGCTGCGCTTGTTGACGCCAGCGCGCAGCGATCCGGTTAAGAGCTTGTTGAAGACCAGGCGCGAGGGGGTATCCAGCTGCTGCCAGGCCTGCTGTATCGCGCGCTTGCGCTGCTCGGCATCAGCGGCCACCAGGGGCAGCAAAAACTGCTCGGTCCATTCGTCCAGGCGGCTGTCGTTGTCGGGTGTTTTAAAGGTGGCACCCAGCAAGGAAGCATGCCAGGGCGCATCGGCATCGGGGGCAACGGCAGCGCCTGGCGCATGAGCCAGCTCAGCGTGGTTGGTGCCTCGCTTTTGCCAAGCCGCTACCAACAAAGACAAAGTCTCCGCCAAATCGCCCACCTGGCGGTAGCTCTCTTCCACCAGCCACAGTGGCAGGGTGGTCAACTCGCTCACCCAGCTGCGCAGCTCGGTGGTGGTGGCCAGGCGGTTCTTGCCGGTGTTGACCTTGCCGCCGCTCAGCACATACACGGCCCAGGTTGCCTCAGCAGCTGTGGCGCCGGCAAAGTACTGCTGCAAGGCGAGCTCGCGGTCGCGCGTGCCGGAGGCCTCATCCAGCAGCTGGTACAGCGCCACAAAGCGGTTCATTCGGCCGCCTCCTCTTCGTCGCCATAGGCGGTACGCAGGCGCTCCGCCTGTATGCCCAGGCTCTGCAGATAGGGGATCAGCGCATCGGTATTGCCATGCGTGGCCAGCACCCGCTGGGCGCCGCTCTCGGTAATGGTGTCGACGAGTTCCTGCCAATCGGCATGGTCCGATATGACAAAGCCGCGCTGCATATTGCGCCGCCGCCGGTTGCCGCGCAGCAGCATCCAGCCGGAGGCAAAGCCTTGCTCCACCTGTTTAAAGCGCTTGAGCCAGGCGGAGTCTTGTGCAGAGGGCGGCGCCAGCACCATGCGGCCGGCAAAGTCGGTATCGGTGGGCACATCGGCCACCATCTCGGTAGCGGCCAGCGCAATGCCCGCCTGCCGGTAAATATCGGTGCCGCGTGCCATTGCGCCATGCAGCAATACGGGGGCATCCAGCTTGCCAGCCAAACCTGCCAGCACGCGCTGGGCCTTGCCCAGGCTGTAGGCATACAGCACTGCTGCCTTTCCTTGCTCCTTGCAATGCGCCACCCAGCGCTCTATGCGCTCCACCTCATGGGCCATCGTGGGCCAGGCGTACACCGGGTAGGCAAAGGTCGCCTCACAAATCAGGGTGTCGCAGCGCAGCAGCTCAAACGCCTCGCAGGTGGGATCCGGCTCGCGCTTGAAATCGCCCGTAAACACCCATACCGCATCGCCGTGTTGCACCCGCACCTGGGCGGAACCAAGAATGTGCCCCGCCGGGTGCAGCGACACCTGCACCTCCCCCATAGTGATCGTCTGTCCAAACGGCAGCGCATGGATGTTCTGCTCCCCCAGCCGCCAGCGCAATATCGGCTCGCTGGTTGTGCTGCAGTAGTACTCGCCCATGCCGACATGGGCATGGTCCGAGTGGCCATGGGTGACAAAGGTGCGGTGTACCGGCTTCCAGGCATCAATAAAAAAATCCCCAGCCGCGCAGTACAGACCTTTGTCGGTCAAGGTGATGACGTCAGCGGGTGGGGCGTTGGCAGATGCAGAAGCAGCGAGCATGGGCAAATTCTGCGGCTGCGGGGGAGAGGGTGGGCGTCAGAGTTTGCCTTGTTGGGGTGCGGGAGATACTAAGATTTATGGCCATGCTTGAGCACCAGTCATAAACCAAAGGTTCAAATTCCGGTGTGGTCCGTTGAGGTAGATATGGTATAAAAGACAAATTTTGTAAGCATCTGTTCGTTGATCAGATTTTTAGATTTAAATGATATCGCATCTTAGCGATTTGCTTAAACACCGTATTAGTATTATATGTCTACAGCAAAGATTTCATTAATTGAAAAATGGCTTGATCCATTTTTGATAGAACTCGAGGTAATGGATTCTCCTGTTGTCGATTTGAGTCAATTGACCGCAGCGAGTAAACGAGTGCTGGCTGAATCTTTGGCTGCTCAGCGCCTTATAACGTTTGGTAGAAATGGTCTGCTTTTAGAAGAGCCAGATGGTTCAAAGAATTTAAATCTATCTAACTGGGGGCATAATTTTCTTTCGGCTGTTGCTATTCAAATGCCGGTAGGCGATAAATCCATAGATGCATCTGAAAAAAGAAATAGAAGGAAATATCAGGATGGGTTATTGAAAAGTCAGATGGTATGGCCGGATCTGAATGCATTTAGAGATAATGCCTTTATATTATGTGCAGATCACAAGCTGGCAGCTTATGGGCTGCCTGAGCAGTTATATGTAGATAATAATTCAAATAAATTGATTTCATGGGATGGTATGAGGTCGTTGTTGGAGCAAATTTTAAATGCTGTAAGTTCTCAATATAAACCGGCATGGATTGATTCTCAATCTGCTCTTCAGGAAGCATTAACGACAATTTTCTCGGAGACATTTAAGAATACACATGACCATGCGCGCCAAGACATAAATGGCAGCGATTTGCAGACTTCTATACGCGCGATTAATGCCAGATATTATTCTATTGAAGAGGCTTTGGAGCGTGTGCACACAGTACCAGAAGATAAAATAAATCCAGCGGAGCGATATGTAAGAAGTTTTGCTCCGAAGATTTTGTCATCAGGGATTCGAAATATCAATCAGCCTCAGGTTAAAGGATTTCTTGAGTTGAGTGTTCTTGACTCAGGACCTGGAATGGCGGCCCGTTGGTTACGAAAGTCTGTCTGCGATATGCCTCCTAAAGAACAATTGGCCGCAGTTCTCGAGTGTTTTGGCAAAGGAAGAACCACAACAGCATCGACTGGACGAGGGTTTGGGCTGTGGAAGGTGCTTTCGAGCTTGAGACTTTTACATGGTTTTATGAGTGTTCGCACAAATAGTATTCATGCATATAGACAGTTTAGCTATTTAAATGACTCTGGCTTAGAGCAAAGCAGCGGAGGTGCCCAGGTTCCAAAAGAATTCCTTCTTGATTGGAAGAAGGAGCTTTCAAAAGAGCCAACCAAATATGCTCATATTCAGGGGACAGTGGTGTCATTTATTTTGCCGATGGGGGATGCATGAATCCAGTGCTTTCTCATTCTTTTCAAATGAAAATAAATGGACTTTCAAAAAAGATCTTGAGTATTTTTATCGTTTATCATGATATTAATATTAATGAATTTGACTCGGAAATTTCTAGTGCTTTGAGTAAAAACTCAGCCATCGAAGTAGTTCATGTAGTAGGGTACCAAGAAGATGTTGATAAAATTAAATCCTGGCTAAATCAGGAAGATAATGTTTCGCTTGAACGTCTTTACGCTACGGTAGGGACTAGTAGTGATGCACTTTATTTTATCGCTTTCGATGAAAATAAAGGATGTCAATCGGTCACATCTCTAGATGGAAATATTATTCAAAGTCAAGAGACTGTAGAGGGTAATCGCCGCAATAGTCTTTATTCATTATTTTGTGAGGCAGGTGGTCTTCAGAAGGCGCCTGTAGGGACACATTTTGCAAAAACTTCGTTGAATCATTCGGAAGAATTTCTAAGAGTTTCTAATGTTGTAGAAAGTAGTGCTGCGGTTTGTTTATTAGCGTTTTGGTTGCTTCCTTTTCTTTGGGGGAAAGAAATTAAATCAGTTTTTGTGGATACATCTGGGATATATTCCATAGCGCTAATGGCCATGCGTGAGGGGGCTAAACGTGGAGGTATAAGTGATGCAGTACGTATCTCGTCACATCACTCTCATGAGGGATTGTCGGATGTTCCTTTGCATGAGGTATCGTCTTCACTATTTGTTATATCAGCTTCAACTTCAGGTGGTCTCGCTCAAAATATTTTAAAAATAGGTGCGCTACCTTCTAATGTAGTAACGCTGTTTTCATTATCTTCCAAATCTCAAGTTGGTGAAGAGCTTTGTAATCTTGCTAAGAAAAATAATGAAATTGGAATAGATTGCATTGTGAACTATTCAGCGGATGAATGCCAGTTTTGTGCCAAAAGATTCCATTTGATTCCAATAAAGGGGGATCAGTTTTCTATTGTTCCACCAAATATATCGTTGGTGGAGATTAAGGCAGTCGATTTTCCTTCTGAGGTGAAGTCTGAAGTAGCCGCACTGCTGGGATTGAGGGCATTTGTAGCTTATCGTAGAGCATCAAGTGGACATGCGGCAACATTAGGTATAGATGTTGAATCAATACTGAATGGAGAATGCTCAGAGAAGAATAGATCGGTTCTTACCGTAAAGCGACAGATGTGGGAGAACTATAAAAGAAGATCTTTAGCAGTGTCGACTCGGCATGTTGTTGCATGCTCTTATCCTGGATCGCGAAAAATTGCTGATGAAATTTCAGATCAGATGAAGGGGAGCCTTAACGATAACAGCACCCCATCGGTGGTAACTCCAGAAGAGTTACGCAATTCTTCGCCGGCGTCCAATACGACGACACTAGTGGTTGCAGCCTGTGTGGATGACGCTAAAGAGCTTTTATCTGTATCTCGCACTCTTCGGGATGTGCAAGAGGTCGGATCAACGTCATATTTGGTTGTTGCCGATATGGTCGGCTCCCAGTCAGAGCAAGCGCGATTGCGATCAAATCTCACCTACGGAAAATATGGTGCAGGCACATACAATTTTTATTCTCTTTTTAAATTTTCTATTGAGTGCTATGAAGAGGAATCAAGCTGGGACGCAGAAATTAAGGAGTTGCAACATTTAATTGACTGGGCAGATGGAATTGATCGTGATGTACCTATTGATATAGAGACAAGAATCACGCGGTTGCGCGAGGCAACTGCGGATGGTCTAATTGATGACTTATTTTGGAAATCATTGGATGGGGCGGCTTTGCATTTGCGTTCAGATTTCGCACTAATTAGCGATGCTAGAAATGATCCTGCCGCAACTCAAGCTGATCTTTTTGCAGTTTTTGTGATATTGCTTTCAAATCTTAGACACAACCCGAAAGCTAACCAGAGGTTGGCGCATAACGCGTATGAGCGAGCCGTACTTATTCCTGGGAATTTTGATCGTTTTAACGATGGGGTTCTGCAGGCCTGTATGCTTAGGGCTGCACGCCCTAGGGAGTTAGCATATGGAGCATGTGATTTTCAGATAAGTGAACAAATGTACGAAGTGCTTTGCCATGCACTACCTAACCAAGATGTTCCCGAGAAATCAGAAGCATTGGCTGAATTTATGATTGCACTGATTACCAGTCGTATGACTCTACATCAAGTACACTTGCAACATTTTTGCAATAAGCTTAAAGAGGTTCGTGGCAGTTTAGGGGAGGTGGTGAATATTTTTACAGATTATCTGATTCATAAAGAATCACTCAGCGAATATGTTGATGATTTGAATCCATTACCTGTCGAATAAAATGTGTTGAGTGCTTGTTGAGCACTAAATGGAAAGATATAGCGGCTTCATGCTGACAATCATTCAAAAAATCTTACATAGAGTAATTTTCTGAGGGGTTATTTCTCTAATGAGATATAGATAGTTGTCAGTTATCGCTATTTGCCTCTGTCTCCCAACAACACCCGAGCCAACCGTTCCCCATCCTGCCGCCAAAACGCCGGATCCGCCTGCCGGATCCGGTCAATCGCGTTATTCATATGCGCCGTCGCTGCCGCCCGTGCAGCCGACGGATCCCCCGCCTCAATCGCCTCCACAATCCGCGCATGCTCTTGCGTCACGGCAGCAGCAAAGTCCTGCCGCCGCGCCTCATTGGCGCGGGTGATGCGCGTGGCACCCGCCAGCACCTGCGACAGGTAATCCAAGGTACTGAGCAGGAAAGGGTTGCCGGAGGCCTGGGCGATGACGCGGTGCAGGGCGACGTCTTCGGCTACGCCGTCTTGGCCGTCGGCCACCGCCTTGGCCAAGGCTTTGACGCCAGCGCGGATGCGTCGCAGATCGGCGGTGCTGCGGCGGGCGGCGGCCAGTTCGGCCACTTCGGCTTCCAGTGCGCGGCGCACTTCTACGATTTGGATAACGGCTTCTTGCGAGGCGGCATGGCCTTTTTCCAGGTCCAGCGGTTCAGCCCGGGGCGCTTGCACAAAGACGCCGCTGCCTTGGCGGGAGGCGACCAGGCCGCTGGATTTGAGGCGGGACAGCGCCTCTCGCACCACTGTGCGGCTCACGCCAAACTGCGCCACCAACAACAGCTCTGTGGGCAAGCGGTCGCCCGGTTGCATTTGCCCTTGCCGAATGCTGGCCTCCAGCGCCTGGGCCACTTGGTCGGCGAGGGAGTTGGCGGCCTTGACGGGCGTGAAGGAGATCGGCATGCGTGGGCAGGAGAGCTGGTTGCTGGGAGTGGGCGCTGGCTGCTGCCAGGCCGCAAGATGGCGCTTACTGTACTCCAGCCCAGGGGCGCTGCCTGCGCCTTAGGCGCAATGGATGGCTATGCCGCGTTTTTGGCCAAACGGCCGGCTGCTGTAGACGTGGTGGGTGCATCTGCCGCAGCGGGGCGATCTGTTTGCCGCCAGCCTGCACAGGCAGAGCACGCCAACGCCAAAGCCGCAGGCCCTTATCGGCGGCCTGCAGCGGGGTGATCTCTGGTTACCGCAGCCCTGCATGCGCTGCAACGGCTGCGGCCCCATCATCGGATGCCAGCCTTATTTAGGCAGCAGTACCTTGTCGATCACATGGATCACGCCATTCGATTGGTAGACATCGGGGATCGTGACGGTGGCGGTACCGCCTTTCTCGTCGGTCAGCGTGACCTTGCCGCCCTGGGCCTTGGCGACCAGGGTGCCACCGCTGACGGTCTTGATGCTGGCCATGCCGCCGCCGTCCTTGATCATCTTGCTGATCGCGGCGGCATCCCACTTGCCGGCGACGACGTGGTAGGTCAGCACGGTAGTCAGCGTGCCCTTGTTCTCGGGCTTGAGCAGGTTGTCTACGGTGCCGGCGGGCAAGGCCGCAAAGGCGGCATTGGTGGGAGCGAACACGGTGAAGGGGCCTGGGCCCTTCAGGGTCTCTACCAGGCCGGCTGCCTTGACGGCTGCCACCAGGGTGGTGTGGTCCTTGGAGTTGACGGCGTTGTCGATGATGTCCTTGGTGGGCAGCATGGGCGCGCCGCCCACCATCACGTCTTTGGCGATCGCTGCTACGGATGTGCTTGCGACCATGAATGCCATGCCATAAGAGACCAGTTTGCGGGTACTTTGGATCGAGGCCATGAGATGCTCCTTGCGTGTGGATGTTCAGCCGAAAAACGTTGCGGCTGTTTGGAATACGCAGCGGATGGCGCAGTGGATTCAACAAATAGGGAAACGCTTGTAAAGAGGGAGCGAAGAAGGAGCGCAGGGGCGCGACGCAGGCAGCGCAAAAATTTTTTGCATCCACTGCATCCATACGAGCATCTGGCGACTAGTAACACTAACAGCACACCAAACAGCGCTGTTTTCACTCTCGTCCTGTCCCCCTAACTTAGGAGAACTCGTATGTTGACCTCTCGCACAGCACCCCGTATCGCCGCCATCGCCACCGCAGTTGCCTCCATTGGCCTGCTCACCGCTTGCGGCTCGATGCATAAAAAGGACATGGCTTTCTCGCAGGCTTCGCTGCCAGCAGAAATCCAGGTGCCAGCCGGCCACAAGGTGGCCTGGGAGACAGTGGGTAGCGGTGACATCACCTACGAATGCCGCGACAAGGCCAATGCCCCCGGCCAGACCGAGTGGGTGTTTGTGGGCCCGGATGCCGTACTGAAGGACCGCGCTGGCAAGACGGTGGGCCGCTACTATGGCCCACCCGCTACCTGGGAAGCGAATGATGGCTCCAAGCTGACGGCAACCCAGCTGGCCGTGGCGCCATCGGGTGCCGGCAATCTGCCCTACCAGCTGGTGAAGGCCAACCCGGCCACCGGCAGTGGCGCGTTGGTAGGCGTGAGCCATATCCAGCGCGTGGCATTGAAGGGCGGCGTGGCGCCCGCAGACAAGCCTTGCACCGCTGCGCAGAAGGGCCAGAAGGCCGTGGTGCAGTACCAGGCGGATTACATCTTCTGGAAGCCTGTGTAAATTTTTGTTTTCTAGCGGCTACACTGGAAGAAGGACGTCTTGCTCCTTCTTCCCCTAAATCTCCATGCCGCCAGCCGCTTTTGTGACCGACGACAGTTTTGACCATGCCCTGGCGCTTGCCGCTTGCGCGCGTGGCGACCGCCATGCGCTGCAGCGTATTTACGAGCAAGAATCGCGTTATCTGCTGGGGGTGGCCTTGCGCATAGTGCGCAACCGCGCCGCAGCCGAGGATGTGCTGCACGATGCCTTTGTGGCGATCTGGAGCAAGGCGCACAGTTTTGATGCGGCGCGGGGTGCGGCTAGAGGCTGGATCTATAGCATTGTTCGGCACGCAGCATTGAACCGGGTGCGCAGCAGCGCCCGCGAAACTGCGCTGGATGAGCCGACTGCCGCTGCACATGAAGCCAACGCGGCGATGGCCGCCTGGCTGGAAGAGGGCGATGCGCTGAGCCGCCAGGCCCAGCTGGGCCGACTGGGCCAGTGCCTGGAAGGGCTGGAGCCGCAGCGCCGTGAATGCCTGCTGCATGCCTATGTGGATGGCTGCAGCCACAGTGAGATTGCAGCGCGGGTGCAGGCCCCGCTGGGAACCGTCAAAGCCTGGATACAGCGGGGCCTGCGCGCCCTGCGGGAATGCATGCAATGAGCGCCGATACCCCCAATACCTTGCCGCCTGATAGCGACAGCCCCGACGACCTGCAGACCCTGGCCGGCCAGTATGTGCTGGGCACGCAGAGTGCTGCAGAGCGCCGCGCGATTGAAGACCGCCTGGCGCATGACCCGGAACTGCGCGCTGCCGTGGATGCCTGGGAGCAGCGCCTGCAACCGTTGACAAGCCTGGCCCCGCCGCAGGAGCCAAGCCCTGGCCTGTGGCCACGCATCACCGCCAGCCTGTGGCCAGCGGCCGAGCCGCAGCGTGCCGCTGCCGCAGCGCCGCGCCGTTGGTGGGATTGGGACAGCCTGGCGCTGTGGCGCGGTTTGGCCGGCAGCGGTTTTGCGGCCGCTGCGGTGCTGGCCGGCGTGCTGGTGCTGGGCCCCGCCCCCGCACCTGGCCCGGCCCGCTACTTTGTGGTGCTGGCCGCGCCGCAAAGCCAGGCCCCTGGTTGGCTGGTGCAGGCCCAGGCCGCCGACCGTTTGCGCCTGGTGCCGCTTGGCACGGATGTGGTGCCGGCCGAAAAATCCTTGCAGTTCTGGACCAAGGCCGATGGCTGGAGCGCCCCGGTATCGCTGGGCCTCGTCAAACCGGGTGAAGCGATTGAGGTGCCCGTGGACAAGCTGCCGCCGCTGCAGCCCAACCAGCTGTTTGAGCTGACCCTGGAGCCCGCAGGCGGATCGCCGATTGGCAAGCCCACCGGGCCGATCCAGTTCATCGGCCGGGCGGTGCAGATTTAGCCGCTGCTGCCAAACAGCAAGGGGCCCGTTCATGGAACGGGCCCCTTTGTTTTGGTGGCTGTGATTCAGCCCGAGGGCCGCGATCCGCTTTAGTGGTTGTTGGCGCCTCGGTGCGCCCAGGCCGTGGTGCGCTTTTCTACCAAGCTGAACAGCTCGTACATCACCATCGCCATCGCACCCACCACCAGCAGGCCCGCAAAGGCCAGGCCCATTTGCATCGATGAGCCGGCGGAGATCAGCAGGTAGCCAATGCCTTCGTTGGCGGCGGTCATTTCAGACACGGTGGTGCCGACAAAGGCCAGGGTGATGGCGACCTTGAGCGAGCCGTAGAAATAGGGCAGTGAGCGGGGCAGGCCGACCTTGATCAGCACATCCCAGCGCTTGGCGCCGAGCACGCGCAAGACGTCTTCCAGCTCCGGCTCCAAGGTGGCCAGGCCGGTGGCGATGTTGACCATGATGGGGAAGAAGCTGATCAGGAACGCGGTGAGGATGGCCGGGCCAATCCCGATGCCGAACCAGACCACGAGGATGGGCACAAAGGCGGCCTTGGGCAGCGCGTTGAAGGCGGTCATCAGCGGGTAGACGGCGGCATAGGCCAGGCGCGAGCTGCCAATCAAAAAGCCCAGCAAAACACCGACGACGATGGCGACGCCATAGCCGGCCATCGTCACCCAGAAGGTGCGCCAGGCGTGGGCGGCGATGGTGGTGTGGAACTCCAGAAACTGCTGCCAGATGAGCAAGGGGCTGGGGAAGATAAATTCCGACACTTGGAAGGCCGAGCAGATGATTTGCCAGATGATGACCACGGCAGCCAGCAGCAGCCATGGCGACCAGCGTTCGAGCTTGGGGTTGTTGAGCTTGTACATAGGGGGTTGGGCCTGGGCGCTTACTGGGCGCTTACTGGTTGATCACGGTGCCGGTCTTGCGCATGGCGCCGATGTGGCCGCGCAGCTCGTGCACGATGTCGCTGAACTCCTTGGTGTAGGTCAGCTCCAGATCGCGCGGGCGGGGGATGTCGATATCGCGGCGCACCACAAAGCGGCCGGGGCTCTTGCTCATCACATAGATGGAGTCGGCCAGGAAGACGGATTCGCGCAGGTCATGCGTGACGAGGATGACGTTGAACTGCTGCTCGGCATGCAGATCGCGCAGGATGCACCAGAGCTCTTCGCGGGTGAAGGCATCGAGGGCACCAAAGGGCTCGTCAAGCAGCAGCATCTTGGGCTCATGGATCAAGGCGCGGCAGATGCTGGCGCGCTGCTGCATGCCGCCTGAAAGCTCCCAGGGGAACTTGTCCTCATAGCCCGCCAGGCCGACCTTTTGCAGCAGGCGGCGGGCGCGCTCTTCGTACTCCTGGCGCCGGGCCTTGAACTGGCTGCGGTGGGGCTCGACGATCTCCAGCGGCAGCAGCACATTGTCGACCGTGGTGCGCCAGGGCAAGAGCGATGGCGACTGGAAGGCCATGCCCGATATCTTGAGCGGGCCGGTGACGGGCTGGCCATCGATGCGGATCTTGCCGATGCTGGGCATGCGCAGGCCGGTGGCCAGCTTCATGAAGGTGGATTTGCCGCAGCCCGAGGGGCCAACGATGGCGATGAACTCGCCACGGCGCACTTGCAGGTCAATGGCTTCGACGGCGAACTGGTTCTTGGCCTGCAACTCGTCGTTGTAAGCCAGCCAGACATCACGAAACTCAACAAAGGCAGGGTCTTGGAGGGAGGCCGTCATAGGGTGCAATCGTCTTCAAAAGGGCAGGGCGCGGGCGCCCTGCAGGCGGCAAGATCAGCGCTTGGGGAGGATGTCCAGCTCGGCAGCGCTGGGCAGAAAGCTGCCGTTCCAGACCGCTTGGGCGGGCACGGGGTTCTTGGTTTCGTAGGCCTTGGCCACCTGCTCGGCCATCAGGCCCAGGCGCTCGGTGCGCAGCTGGCCAAAGCCTTCTTCGCGGGCGCCCTTGCTGTCGATGGCGGTGTCGATGGTGAGCTTGAGGCGCTTGACCTCCAGCGGCACATTGACCAGGCCATCCTTGGCCTTGAGCGAGGCGATGGCGGCCTGCGGATCGGCAATCGCCTCCTTGGCGCCCTTGGCAAACGCCTTGAGGAAGGCGCGCACGGCTTCGGGCTTTTCTGCAATCAGCTTGGGGCTGGCGATGATGACATTGCCGTAGAGCTGCACGCCATGGGTGGCATAGGGGAGCACCACCACGTCTTCGGCCTTGATGCCACGCGCCTCCAGGTTGAGCAGGCTGGTGAAGGTGTAGCCGGTGACGGCATCCAGATCGCCGCGCACCAGCATGGTTTCGCGCAGCGGTGGATCCATCGTCGTCCACTGCACGGCGCCCACACCATTGGCCTGCGCAAAGATCGGGAAGGTGCGGCGGCCCGCATCAAAAATCGGCGCGCCCATCTTCTTGCCCGTCAGGTCGCTGGCCTTGGTGATGCCGGATTTTTTCAGCGCCATCACCGATGCCGGTGTGGTGTTGTAGATCACCATGATGGCCACCGGCTTGATCGGCGCATCGGGGTTGTTGGCATGGAATTCCATCAGTGCCGCCAGGTCGGCAAAGCCCAGGTCATGCGTGCCCGAGGCCACGCGCTGGATGGCGCCCGCGCCACTGGCTGCCTCCACCGTCACATCCAGACCGGCCTGCTTGAAGTAGCCCTTTTGTTCGGGGTGCACAAAGAGGGCGGCCGGGCCTTCAAAGCGCCAGTCGAGCTGGAACTTGAGCGGCGTCAGCGGCTGGGCCAGTGCGTTGCAGGTGCTGGCGGCGGCCAGCAGGGCCAGGGATGCGTGGAGGAAGCTGCGTTTTTTCACGGGATGGTCTCGTCAGGTGGTGGGGGCAAAGGGGGAGGAGAGGCTTGGGATGGCTTACTTTTTGGGGAGCACATCCAGCACGGCGGCGGGTGGCAGAAAGCTGCCGTTCCAGACGTCTTCGGCCTTGACGCGGGTCTTCGTGCCATAGGCGTCGGAGACCTGGGCGGCCATCAGGCTCAGGCGGCTGCTGTCCAGGCGGCCAAAGCCTTCCTTGCGGGCATCGGCGCTGTTGATGACGGTGTCGATCGCCAGTTGCAGGCGGCGCGTCTCCAGCGCCACATTGGCGATGCCATCACGCGCCTTGACGGATTGGATCGCCTGGGCCGGGTTGGCGATCACGCCCTTGGCGCCCTGGGCAAAGGCGGTCAGGAACTTCTTGATGGCCTCGGGCCGCTCCTGGATCATCTTGGGGCTGGCGATGATCACGTTGCCGTAGAGCTTGACGCCATAGTCGGCGTACTGCATCACCACCACATCGCTGGCCTTGGCGCCACGTGCCTCCAGGTTCAGCAGGCTGGTAAAGGTAAAGCCGGTGATGGCATCCACATCGCCGCGCACCAGCATGGTTTCGCGCAGGGGCGGGTCCATCGCCGTCCAGGCCACGTTGCTGACGCCATTGGCCTTTTCAAATATGGGGAAGGCCTTGCGACCCGCATCGAACACCGGCGCGCCGAGCTTTTTGCCGCTCAGATCGGCGGGGGTTTTGATGCCCGACTTCTTGAGCGCCATCACCGAGGCCGGCGTGTTGTTGTAGACCACCATGACCGCGACCGGCTTGTTGGGCGCATCGGGGTTGTTGGCATGGAACTCCATCACCGAGGCCAGATCGGCAAAGCCCATGTCGTAGGTGCCCGATGCCACGCGCTGCACTGCACCGCCCGAGCCATTGCCGGCGTCTACCGTCACATCCAGCCCCTGGGCCTTGAACAGACCCTGCGCGACTGGCTGCAAGAAGAAGGCGGCGGGCCCCTCAAAGCGCCAATCGAGCTGGAACTTGATGGGCGTATCTGCCGCCTGGGCCGCACCCCAGGAGAGGGCCAGAGCGGCGACGGTGGTCTTCAGAAAACTGCGCTTGTGCATGGGGGTCCTCCGATGTTGCATACAAGGTCGTTTGCAAGATCGGTGCCAGTTTGTAAGCTCCTGTATTGGCAGGCGCAGTTGCACCAGGCTGGTGCAACTGCAAGGCGGTAAATGGGGGAGCGTGCACGCGCCGATGCATGGCCGCGCATCCGCTTGGTGCAGCTTGTATACATGCTTGGTCGGCTACTGGGGCGCTGGCGGCCCGGCATGGCAATTGCAAGCAAAATGCGCCATTCAGACGATGAGAAAGCGCCCATGACCGAGATCGACTTTGCCCAGCTGGGCACCTACGAACGCTACAAGCTGATGGCCAGCCTGATCGTGCCACGCCCGATTGCGTTGGTGACGACCTTGGGCGCAGACGGCACCATCAATGCCGCCCCATTCAGCATGTTCAACATGATGGGCGAGGACCCACCGGTGGTGATGCTGAGCGTGAACAAGCTGCAGGACACCGCGCAAAAGGACACAGCCACCAACATCCTGCGCGACAAGGAGTTTGTGGTGCACATCGCCGACGAAGCCATGGCTGCCGCCATGCACCGCTGCGGCGACCGCCTGGCCCCGCATGAGAGCGAGCTGGACCATACGGGCCTGACAGCCACCCCCTCCCAAAGCGTGCGCCCCCCACGCATCGTGCAAGCCCCCGTCGCCTTCGAATGCGTGTTGCACGAAACCCTGGAAACCCCCAGCCGCTACGTCTTCATCGGCAGGGTGCAATGGCTGGCCGTGCGCGATGGCTTGGTCGATACCGAAAAATGGCGGGTGCGCCTGCAAGAGTTCTTCCCCGTCGGGCGCTTTGGCGCGAGCTTTTACATCAACTGCCGGGAGCGCTTTGCGATTGAGGCGGGGGAAGGCCTGGCTGCAGCGCAGACTGGGGTGGGGAGTACGGCGATTGATGAGATGTGAGGGGGCTGTGGGGATAGACTGGATCGCTCAACCGGAAACCATCAATACCGATGGCTAGGAGTCATTGAAAAGGACACTTCATGTTGCCAAGCGAATACCCAGTCGTTGGGACATTCAAGAACGACACTGCTTCTGAAATGATGCTCTACTTGGAGATGATTCCTGATTTGGTGATCCTATCCCCCGGCGATGAGGTTGAACTTCTGGCACGCCCCAGTGATTGCCTATTGCCACTTAGCGTAGAGCGTGTCGAAGATGGCTTTCACATTCATGCTTACGTTGATGCTGACCCTGATTGGCACGTGAGATATCGGGGTCTTGTCATAAAAGCAGAGCACCCAACACGTCTTCTCGACTACCGTTAAAAGCGACGATCTGCAGCGCCGCCTGTAGTATTTTCTCGCCCGTTTGAGATTGGCCGGAAGCCGTTGGCTCTACTCCAATGGATTTGCGACAGTCCTTTGAATCGAACCCAAAGATCGTCGAAGAATGAACCGTCCTTTATCCGCTTCTGAAATGTCGCTCGTCCGCTGGATGCTGGAGAACGGCGTACCCGAAGCGAGCGCATTCCTCTCCCAGCTTGAGCACCTACAAGTCACTCCTTCGCGTTGTCCTTGCGGCTGCGCCACCCTCTGTTTCCAGTTGATCGATCACGACCCTGCGCCTCCAGGCGTGGGTATTCTGGGAGATTTCTTCTTTGACGACGCTGGTCTGGTTGCTGGCATATTCCTGTATCAAAGCGAAGGCCTGCTCAGCGGTTTAGAGGTCTATGGGCTTGAAGGCGAAGCGCCTAAACATCTTCCCTCTGAATCCATGCTTCGATCAATTGCATAGTCTCGGTGTCTGACTAGGTCTGCGATGGACCGGACTTTCAGAGCAAGCCAGGTCATTCCCAAATGCGGAATCTAAGCATCGTCCCGCAACGACCGGGTCTCCACCCCCTCAAGGCAAATTCTCCCGAAAAATAATCTGACTTCGCACGATGTCCACCGCCGTCATCGTGTCGAGCTGATCCCGCAGATTGCTGAATATGCGGATGCAGCTCATGATGATGCCCAGGTGGCTTTGGGTGATGACGGCGTCCATGGTGCCGTTGATCAGCAGGGCGCGGGTGTCGGGGGTGAGGCCGTGGCCGATGAGGACGACCTGGTGCTCGCGGCCGGCTTCCTGCAATGCGCGGCCCACACCATCGGATGAACCACCAATGTTGTAGATGCCGGCGATATGCGGGTGGCGCTGCAGCAGCTCCTTGGTTTGCTGGTAGTTGCGGGAGGAGTCGTCATAGCTCTCGCGCAGGCCCAGGATCTGCATGTCGGGGAACTGCTCGGCATGCAGTTGCAGAAAGCCGCCTTCGCGCTCTTCATGCGCCAGGTAGCTGCGCGACCCTGCAATCAGCGCGATTTGCGCATCGCGGCGCTGGCTGCCGATAAAGCGGGCCAGCAGGTAGGCGGCGGTGCGGCCGGCGGCGCGGTTGTCCAGCCCCACGTAGGCAATGCGGGCGCTGTTGTCCAGGTCCGAGATGACGGTCAACGTAGGCACGCCCCGGTCGGCGAGTTGCTGCACGGCTTCGCGCACGGCGGGGTGCTCGATGGCCATAAAGGCGATGCCCTGCACCCGTTTGCCCAGGCGCAGCAAGCTGGCGGCCAGCGCTTCGGGGTTGAAGCTCTCCACATATTCCACCTGGCATTTGACGTTGAAGGGCGCCTGGTGGCTTTCTGAAAAGCCAATGGTGTCGCCCAGCATGCGCAGGTAGGGGTTCTGCCCTTGGGGCAGCACAAAGGCCAGCTTCCAAGGGGCAGATTGGGGCGTGGCATCGGCCAGCGCATCGGGCAGGTAGCCCAGCGCCTGCGCGGCCTGGCGCACTTTCTGCACGGTAATGGGGCGCACGCCGGGGCGCTGGTTCAGCACGCGGTCGGCGGTCGCGGTGGAGACGCCCGCCAGGGCGGCCACGGTTTTGAGCGTGAGACGCTGCGGGGGCATGGCTGGGTGGCTAGGCATCAGAAAACATCAGATTCAATCATTTTGTGCGTTTGACTATAGCAAGTCGTTTGCCTATCTTCCAGTATGAGATCTGTGCCATTGCATCAATTCAAATCAAATACTAGGAGACAAGCATGACCGAACTCAGCCGCCGTTCCCTCATCAAGGGACTGACTGCCTTGCCTGCCGCGGGCATGGTTTCGGGCTTTCCATTGATCGCACGTGCGGCCGAGTTCTCGCTCAAATACGGCAACAATCTGCCGCTGAGCCACCCGCTCAACATCCGCGCGCAAGAGGCGGCGGACCGCATCCGCAAAGAGAGCAATGGCCGCGTCGAGCTGGCCATCTACCCGAACAACCAGCTGGGTGGCGATACCGACATGTTGGCGCAGGTGCGCTCGGGCGGTATCGATTTCTTCACGCCGTCGGCGCTGGTGATTGCCACCCTGGTGCCGGCAGCAGCCATCAATGCGGTGGGCTTTGCGTTTACCAACTACGACCAGGTCTGGAAGGCGATGGACGGCCAGTTGGGCGCGATGGTGCGGGCCGAGATTGCCAAGCGCAAGCTCTATGCGTTCGAGAAGATGTGGGACAACGGTTTTCGCCAGACCACCAGCAGCAAGGGCGCGGTGCAAAGCGCCAAGGACATGGATGGCCTGAAGATCCGCGTGCCGGTGAGCCCGATGCCGATTGCGATGTTCAAGGGCCTGGGCGCTGCGCCGGCCAGCCTGCAGTTCTCCGAGGTGTATTCGTCGCTGCAGACCCGCATTGTGGATGCGCAGGAGAACCCGCTGCCCATCATCCAGGTGGCCAAGCTCTACGAGGTGCAGAAGTTCTGCTCGCTGACCAACCATATCTGGGACGGCTACTGGTTCATTGCCAACGGCCGCATGTGGGAGAGCCTGCCGGCCGATCTGAAGAAAATCGTGGCCACCGCCATCAACGATGCCGGCATGGCGCAGCGGGCGGATATCAGCCAGCTCAATGCCTCGGTGCAGGCCGATTTGGCGAGCAAGGGCCTGCAGTTCAACCAGCCTGATGCCGAGAGCTTTCGCGCGGCGCTGCGCAGCTCGGGCTTTTACAAGGACTGGCAAGGCCGCTTTGGCAAGGACGTGTGGAGCCTGCTCGAAGGCGCCGTTGGCAAGCTCGCTTGAGCGCTGCTTGATTCACCGTTCTGACCAAGAGCATTGCCATGTCCCACCCTGCAACCCCCGCGCTAGCGGGGCTCTCTCCTGCGCCGCCCGACAACGCCTTGGCCTCGCTGGCCCGTGGCGTTGACCGAGGTCTGGGCGCCATCGTCGAGACGGCGGCCGCCTCCTTGGCGCTGGCCGAAATCATCGTCCTGTTTGCCGGCGTGGTGGCGCGCTATGTGTTCCACCAGCCGCTGGTCTGGTCCGATGAGCTGGCGTCGCTGATGTTTCTGTGGCTGTCCATGCTGGGTGCCGTGGTGGCGCTGCGCCGGGGCGAGCACATGCGCATGACGGCCTTTATCAACAACGTGCGGCCAGGCCTGCGCGCGGCGCTGGAGGCCTTTGCACTGGCCGCATCGCTGGCCTTTTTGCTGATGGTGTTGGGCCCGGCGTATGAGTACGCGGAGGAAGAGGCCTTTATCACCACCCCGGCGATGGAGCTGAGCAATGCCTGGCGGGCCGCCGCGCTGCCAGTGGGCATGGGCCTGATGGCCGTGGTGGCCTTGCTGCGCCTGCTGACGCAGACCAGCTGGCAAAAGGCGCTGGCGGCGGTGGCCATGGTGGCGGGGCTGGTGCTGCTGTTCTGGCTGTGCCAGCCATTGTTCAAGAGCCTGGGCAAGTTCAACCTGGTGATCTTTTTTGTGCTTGTGGTGGCGGGCACGGTGTTTGCGGGTGTGCCGATTGCGTTCTCGTTTGCGCTCGCCACCTTTGGCTACCTGGCGCTGACCACACGCACGCCGCTGGTGGTGATGGTGGGGCGGCTCGATGAAGGCATGTCGCACCTGATCATGCTGGCGGTGCCGATGTTCATTTTTCTGGGCTCGCTGATCGAGATGACCGGTATGGCCAAGGCGATGATCCAGTTTCTGGCCAGCCTGCTGGGCCGCGTGCGCGGGGGCCTGTCCTATGTGCTGATTGGCGCGATGTACCTGGTCTCGGGCATCTCGGGATCAAAGGTGGCCGACATGGCCGCGATTGCACCGGTGCTGTTCCCTGAGATGAAAAAGCGCGGCGCCAAGGAGGGCGACCTGGTCGCGCTGCTGTCGGCCACCGGCGCGCAGACGGAGACCATTCCGCCGTCCATCGTGCTGATCACGATCGGCTCGGTCACCGGCATATCGATTGCCGCGCTGTTTACCGGCGGCATGCTGCCGGCGGTGGTGCTGGGCGCTGCGCTGTGCTGCGTCGTGTGGTGGCGTTACCGCAAAGAGGATCTGGGCGGTGTGGAGCGCTTCAGCGCCAGGCAGATCGGCCGCCTGCTGGTGATTGCGTTGCCGGCGCTGGCCTTGCCCTTTGTGATCCGCGCCGCCGTGGTGGAGGGGATCGCGACGGCGACCGAGGTGTCCACCATCGGCGTGGTCTATTCGGTGCTGGTGGGGCTGTTTATCTACCGCTGTTTTGACTGGCGGCGCCTCAAACCCATGCTGGTAGAGACCGCCTCGCTGTCGGGCGCGATCATGCTGATTGTGGGCTGCGCCACCGGCATGGCCTGGGGGCTGACGCAGTCGGGCTTCTCCTCCGACCTGGCCAAGGCGATGACCAGCATGCCGGGCGGCAGCTGGGGCTTTCTGGCGATCTCCATCGTCTGCTTCATCGTGCTGGGCAGTGTGCTGGAAGGCATCCCCGCCATCGTGCTGTTTGGCCCGCTGCTCTTCCCCATCGCCAAAGAGGTGGGCGTACATGAGGTGCATTACGCGATGGTCGTTATCTTTGCGATGGGTATTGGCCTGTTTGCGCCGCCCTTTGGTGTGGGCTACTACGGCGCCTGCGCGATCAGCAAGGTCAACCCCAACGAGGGCATTCGGCCCATTGGCGGCTACATGCTGGCGCTGTTCGTCGGGCTGCTCTTTGTGGCGGCTATTCCCTGGATTTCTACCGGATTTCTTTAAAGCGGGTTGCGGTCTCAGGGCCCGCTTTTAGGTCCAGGTCTGCATCGCGTGTACCCCACGTGAGGCAGCGCCTATGCCACCAACGCAACAACCAACCCTACAACAAACGAAAGACAAGCTATGAGTCGCTTTTTGGGAGAAATCCGCCAGCTGGGCTATGTGGTCAACGATATCGAGGCCGCGATGAAGTACTGGAGCGAGACCTTGGGCGTCGGCCCCTGGTTCTACAACCCGAAGGTGCCGATCGAGAACTACCAGTACGCGGGTGAAAGCTACCAGCCACACAACTCGGTGGCGCTGGCCAACTCGGGCTTTGTGCAGGTGGAGCTGATCCAGGTGCGCAACGATGTGCCGTCGATGTACCGCGACTTTCTGCGCGCCGGCCGCACGGGCCTGCAGCATGTGGCGTACTGGACCACCGACTACGACGCCGATCTGCAGCGCTTGCTGGCGCAGGGCTTCAAGCCGCTGATGAGTGGCGAGGTGGGCAAGAACGGCCGCTTTATCTACTTTGACACCGAGTACCACCCGGGCACGGTGATCGAGCTGTCCGAGGTGATGGGGCCCAAGGGAAAGATGTTTGATCTGATCCGCGCGGCCTCCCAGGACTGGGATGGCCAGAACCCCGTGCGCCCTTTCCCTGACCTCAACACCCTGTGATGGCCGGCCCGCCCTGGGCCTGGAAATGCGATGAAATCTACCCATTTTGAAGCCAGCTACCTGATCGAGACGCCGCTGGCGCCCGAGGCCGTGGCCGAGGTGATGGCCGGTGAGCAGTCCTGCGGCACCTTCACCCGCGTGGCGGGCGAGACCGATGACCTGCGGACACGCGCACGCGCCCAGGTGCTGCAGGTGCAGCCGCTGGGCACGGTGGAGCGGCCCAGCCTGCCCAATGCCTGGCTGGAGCGCCAAGGCTATGGCGCGGGCTCCCACTGGCAGCGTGCGCGTGTGCGCATTGCCTTCCCCATCGCCAATGTGGGCGCCAACCTGCCCACCTTGGCCGCCACCGTCAGCGGCAATCTGTACGACCTGGGAGAGGTATCGGGCCTGCGGCTGGAGCGCCTGGACCTGCCGCCGGACTACCGCGACCAGTTCGATCTGCCGACCCTGGGCGTGGCCGGCACGCGGCGCAGCATTGGGGCCAGCGCGGGCGCGATGGTCGGCACCATCATCAAGCCGAATGTGGGCCTGTCTGCCCAGCAAACTGCTGACCTGGTTCGGCAGCTCTGCGATGCGGGCGTGGACTTTATCAAGGACGACGAGGTATCGGCCAACCCGGCGCATGCGCCTCTGCAGGAGCGCATTCCAGCGGTGATGCGCGTGATCCGCGAGCACCGGGAGCGCACCGGAAAATGGGTGATGGTGGCCTTCAACATCACCGATGAGACCAGCGCCATGCTGCGCCATGCCGATCTGGTGCAGCAGGAGGGCGGCAGCTGCGTGATGGCCAGCATCAACTGGTGCGGGCTGTCGGGCATCCAAAGCCTGCGGCGCCACACGCCCTTGGCGCTGCATGCGCACCGCAATGGCTATGGCGCGCTGTCGCGCGACCCGATGCTGGGCATGGGCTACCAGGCCTACCAGACCCTGTGGCGCCTGGCCGGGGTGGACCATGTGCATGTGCATGGCCTGCAGGGCAAGTTTGCCCAGCCCGATGCCGAGGTGGTGGAGTCTGCGCAGGACTGCCAGCGGCGCCTGTCTGCCGCGCAGGATGACCGCGTGCTGCCGGCCTTCTCATCGGGGCAGTGGGCGGGCACGGTGCCTGCCACCTGGGCGGCGCTGCAGAGCGATGACCTGCTGTTCATGTCGGGCGGTGGCATTCTGGCCCACCCCGATGGCCCAGCCGCCGGCGTAGTGAGCATTCGCCAGGCCTGGGCTGCCGTGCGCGAAGGCAGCAGCCTGGACGACTATGCCGGGCATGCGCCGGAGCTGGCGCGCGCGCTGCAGTTTTTTGGCAAGCGCGGATAGCGCCATGCTGGACACCTTGCTGCGCGGCAAGCCCGCCGTCGTCTGGTATGGCGATGACTTTACCGGTGCGACCGACACCCTGGCCACGGTGGCGCAGGCAGGCCTGCGTTCTCTGCTTTTTCTGGATGTACCGACCGGGGCACAGCGCGCCAAGGCCGGGCCCTTGCAGGCCATTGGCATTGCCGGTGCGGCCCGCAGTCTGCCACCGGCCGCGATGGCCGAGGTGCTGGCGCCGGTGGCGCAGTTCATGGCCGCCAGCGGCGCGCCGCTGCTGCACTACAAATGCTGCTCTACCTTTGACAGCGCCCCGCAGGTGGGCAGCATTGGCGCGGCTGTGGCGGCCTTGCGCAAGGTGGCAGCGGCATCGCCAGCGGTGATCGTTGGCGGCCAGCCCAATATCGGGCGCTTTTGTGCCTTTGGCCATCTGTTTGCGCAGGCCGGGCCGGGTGGTGCGGTGCAGCGCCTTGACCGCCATCCCACCATGCGGCAACACCCCGTCACGCCCATGGACGAGGCCGATCTGCGCCTGCACCTGGCCAAGCAGGGGCTGGCCGACATTCGGCTGCTGAGTACGCGGCAGCTGGAGCTGGCGGGGGCCGATACCGAGGTGCTGCAGCGTTGGATGCGGGGGCAAGAGGGAGAACTTCCTTCGCCAGATGCCTTGCTGATCGACCTGGTGCACGAAGCCCAGCTGCCGCAGATCGGCGCCTTGCTGTGGGCACGCGCGCAGCAGTCGCCGTTGCTGGCAGTGGGGCCCAGCGGCGTGGAGCAGTGCCTGATAGCAGGCTGGCGCCAACTGGGCTTATTAAGCGATGCGCCAGTGGCTGAGCCGCTGGCGCCTGCGCAGGGCCCGGTGCTGGTGTTGGTGGGCAGTCTGTCGCCCGTATCCAGCCAGCAGATCGCGGCCAGCCAGCAGTTTGACAAGCGGGAGGTGGAGGTGAACCGGCTGCTGGCCGAGGAGGGCTATCTGAGCGCTTGCGCGGCCCAGCTGGCCCAGGGCCTGCACGAGGGGCGCCCTATGCTGGCGCACACCAGCCGGCCCAACCAAGCGGTGGACGCGGCCACAACGGCAGCGGTGGCACAGCGCAGTGCGCAGCTGGTGGCGGAGACTTTGCGCCTGCTGGCTGCACAGGGCCAGCCCTTGCGGCGCCTGGGCATTGCGGGCGGCGATACCTCCAGCCTGGCGACGCAGGCGCTGGGGCTGTGGGGGCTGGCCTTCCACAGCACCTTGGCGCCTGGCGTGACCCTGAGCGTTGCACGCAGCGATGATGCGCGCATCGATGGGCTGGAGCTGATGCTCAAAGGCGGGCAGATGGGCGATGCGCAGCTGTTCGACCGGTTAGTGACGGGAGCGGGCTGAGAGGCGCGAGGGCTGAGGCGCAGACGTAAAAAAGCCCCAGGCGCTATGCCTGGGGCTATCTTTTTATGGGCTGTGCAGCGCAAGCAAAGGCGCGGCGGGTGCCGCGCCAGGGCTTACTTGCCTTCCTTGCGGGCCTGGGCCTGGGCGGCGACCAGGGCCGTCATGTTGACCACGCGGCGCACGGTGGACGAGGGGGTCAGCACATGGGCGGGTGCCTCGCTGCCCAACAGGATCGGGCCGATGGTGGTGCCGTGCGATGCCGTGGTCTTGAGCACGTTGAACAGAATGTTCGCAGCGTCCAGGTTCGGGCAGATCAGCACATTGGCTTCACCGGTCAGGCTCGACTCGATGAGGGTGCGCTCGCGCACGTTCTCGTCCAGTGCGGTGTCGCCATGCATTTCGCCATCGCATTCGATGTCGGGGTTGGCAGCGGCAAACAGGTCGCGGGCAGCGCGCATCTTGAGCGCCGACTTGCGGGTGGACGAGCCGTAGTTGCTGTGCGACAGGAACGCCACCTTGGGCGGCAGGCCAAAGCGCTGCACCTCTTGCGCGGCAAGCTTGGCGATCTGGGCCAGCTCTTCGGCGGTCGGGTCTTCGTTGATGTAGGTGTCAGCGATGAACAGCGTGCGGTTTTCCAGCATCAGCGCGTTCACGGTGGCCAGGCGGTTGGCATCGGTCTGGTGGCCCAGCACGTCTTCGATATGGCCCAGGTGCTTGTCGAAGCGGCCCATCACGCCGCACAGCATCGCATCGGCATCGCCCAGGTGCACCATCAGTGCGGCGATCACGGTGTTGGAGCGGCGCACAGCAGACTTGGCGACCTCGGGGGTCACGCCATTGCGGCCCATCAGGGCGTGGTAGGCCTCCCAGTACTGGCGGAAGCGCGGGTCATCTTCCGGATCGACGATGTCCACATCCTTGCCCAGTTGCAGGCGCAGACCGGCCTTGGCGATGCGGGCTTCGATGACGGCAGGGCGGCCGATCAGGATAGGCTTGGCCAGGCCGTCGTCCACGGCGACCTGCACGGCGCGCAGCACGCGCTCGTCTTCGCCTTCGGCGTAGGCCACGCGTTGCACATGGCTCTTGGCCGCAGCAAACACCGGGCGCATGAACATGCTGGTCTGGTAGACGAAGCGGGTGAGGTTCTCACGGTAGGCGTCGATGTCCTCGATCGGGCGTGCAGCCACGCCGGACTCTTGTGCAGCCTTGGCCACGGCGGGCGCAATGCGCAGAATCAGGCGCGTGTCGAAAGGCGTAGGGATCAGGTAGTCGGGGCCGAACTTCAGCTCCTTGCCCTGGTAGGCGGCTGCCACTTCGTCGCTCACGTCCTGCTTGGCCAGCGCGGCGATTTCGCGCACGCAGGCCAGCTTCATCGCTTCAGTGATCTTGCTCGCGCCGCAATCGAGCGCGCCACGGAAGATGTAGGGGAAGCACAGCACGTTGTTGACCTGGTTCGGGTAGTCCGAACGGCCGGTGGCGATGATGCAATCGGGGCGAACGGCCTTGGCCAGCTCGGGGCGGATTTCCGGCTCGGGGTTGGCCAGCGCCAGGATGATGGGCTTGTCGGCCATGGTCTTGACCATGTCGGCTGTCAGCACGCCGGGGGCGGAGCAGCCCAGGAACACGTCAGCGCCGTTGACCACGTCGGCCAAGGTACGGGCCTCGGTCTTCTGCGCGTAGCGCGCCTTGGATGCATCCAGGTTGCCAGGGCGGCCTTCGTAGATCACGCCCTTAGAGTCCACCATGAAGATGTTCTCGCGCTTGACGCCCAGGCCCACCATCACGTCGACGCAGGCAATGGCTGCGGCGCCCGCGCCGGAAACGGCGATCTTGACGTTGCCGATCTGCTTGTCGACCAGTTCCAGGCCGTTGAGCAGCGCAGCGCTGGAGATGATGGCCGTGCCGTGCTGGTCGTCATGGAACACCGGAATGTTCATGCGCTTGGACAGCTCTTGCTCGATGTAGAAGCACTCGGGTGCCTTGATGTCTTCGAGGTTGATGCCGCCTAGCGTGGGCTCGAGGCTGGCGATGATGTCGATCAGCTTGTCTGGATCACGCTCGGCCAGTTCGATGTCGAACACATCGACGCCGGCGAACTTCTTGAACAGGCAGCCCTTGCCTTCCATCACCGGCTTGCTGGCCAGCGGGCCGATATCGCCCAGGCCCAGCACGGCGGTGCCGTTGGTGATCACGCCAACCAGGTTGCCGCGCGAGGTGTAGTCGGCTGCCAGGCTGGGATCGGCTTCGATGTCCAGGCAAGGGTAGGCCACGCCTGGCGAATAGGCCAGCGACAGGTCACGCTGGTTGGACAGCGGCTTGGTGGGAGTGACGGAGATCTTGCCCTTGCTGGGGCTGCGATGGTATTCGAGTGCGGCTTCGCGCAGTGCCTGTTCGGCGGCGGACAGTTGTTGTGCCATAAGAGTGAATCAATCCAGTGTGAACCCAGCTGATGATAAAGGCGCAGGCCCACCCCTATGGGGCAGTGGGCCTAAGTTTCGATGCTGCACCGCAGCAATCTTGTCAGTGGGCATCTGCTTGCTGCGCAGCCTTGATGATCTGGGCCTGGTCAAGTTTGGCGCCGTTGAAAAACAGGTTCAAGACGACGGCACAGATGGAGGCCAGCAGGATGCCCGATTCGATCAGCGGATGGATGGCATGGGGCATCCACTGGCGGAACTGGGGTGCAATCAGCGGAATCATGCCGACGCCGATGGACACCGCCACCACCATGGCGTTGTAGCGGTTATGGCGGAAGTCCACATTCGACAGGATGCGGATGCCGGTGGCAGCGACCATGCCGAACATGACCAGCCCGGCACCGCCCAGCACCATGGTGGGCAGCGATTCGACCAGCGCACCAAGTTTGGGCAGCACGCCCAGAATGATCAGGATGAAGCCGCCTGCCACGCAGACAAAGCGGCTCTGGATGCCGGTGACGGCGACCAGGCCCACGTTCTGCGAGAAGCTGGTGTAGGGGAAGGTGTTGAAGATGCCGCCCAGCAAGGTGCCCAGGCCATCGGTGCGCAGGCCCCGGGTCAGGTCGGCCGGGGTGACCTCCTTGTTCGTCATGTCGCCCAGCGCCAGGAACATGCCGACCGATTCGATCATCACGACGATCATCACCAGGGTCATCGTCAGGATCAGGATCGGGTCGAACACCGGCATTGCAATCTCGAACGGCATCACAAAATCAAACCACTCGGCATGCGCCACTTTTTCATAGGTCATCAGGCCCATGGCCGAGGCGACGATGGCGCCAATGACAATGCCGGCCAGCACCGCGATATTGGCCATGAAGCCCTTGGCGAACTTGGTGATGAGCAGGATGGAGACCAGCACCAACGCAGAGATGCCCACGCCGCTCAGGTCCGCATAGCGGGGGTTGGGGACCGACGGCAGAATCGCCAGCCCATGGGGGATGGGGGGCAGCGCCGAGCCGGGCGCGCCCGCTGCCACCTGGGCACTCTGCAGCCATTTGACATGCTCGGGGTTGGGCACCGAAGGCGCGGTGGGGCCGGCGGGGTTGCCAAAGATCCAGTTGATGCCCACGCGCATCAGGCTGATGCCGATGACGGTGATGATGGTGCCGGTAACAACCGGCGGAAAGAACCGCAGCATGCGGCTGACCAGCGGTGAGATCAGTATCGAGATGACCCCTGCCCCGATGACCGAGCCAAAGATGAGACCTGCGCCATAGACGCCGCCATTGGTCTGCGCCATCGAGATCATCGGCGCCACGCTGGCAAAGGTCACGCCCATCATCACCGGCAGCTTGATGCCAAACCAGCGCGTCGCGCCCCAGGCCTGTATCAGGGTGACCAGACCGCAGACGAAGAGATCAGCGGAGATCAGCTTGGCTATCTGGTGGGAGTCGAGGTTGAGTGCGCGCCCCACGATCAGCGGCACCGCCACGGCCCCCGCGTACATGACCAGCACATGCTGCAAGCCCAAGGTGGTGAGGCGCCCCAGGGGCAGCACCTGGTCAACGGGGTGTTTGTCAGATTGCATCTTTATCACTCCTCATGCGGGGGAATTTGACTGAATAAGCCAGTGTTATTGCTTAGGAATCCATACAAAAAGTGTATACACATGCACTGCAACAGCACCCCCCTGATTACCCTCAAGCAGCGCCGTTGCAGACGCTTCAAGCGCAGCGGCTGATGTGGTGTCAGCACGCTGCAAAGCGCGCAGGCACAAGCAAAACTGCCCCCGGGCGCTGGGCCAGGGGGCAGTCGGTAAAAGGATGTTGGAGGCGGCGCGGTGGACACGCCGCGTTGGATCAGGCCAACAAATCGACCAGTGAGCGGGCGATGACCTTGGTGGCGCGGCGCAGGTCTTCCAGGTCCAGGCGCTCGTCGGCGCGCTTGGCATGGCTTTCCAGCACGGTGCGCGGGCCTGCGCCGTAGATGACGCCGGGAATGCCGCGCTCGACATACAGGCGCACATCGGTGTACAGCGGCGTGCCAACGGCCGGAGGCTTCTCGCCAAACAGCGCTTCGCCATGGGTCTGGATGGCATCGACCAGCGGCTGGTTGCCAGCCAGCGGCGTCATCGCATTGGCCAGCAGCAGGCGCTTGATATCGATGCGCACGGCGTCATCGCCCTGGTAGCCGCGCTCGCTGTTGAAGCGCTCCACCGCCTTGGCAATCACCTGGCGGATATGGGCTTCGACCTCGACCGGGTTCTCCTCGGGGATCATGCGGCGGTCGATCTTGAGCAGCACCTTGCCGGGGATCACATTGGTATTGGTACCGCCTTCGATGCGGCCAATGTTCAGGTAGGGGTGCTTGATGCCTTCGACTTGGGAGCAGACCTTTTGGTAGGCGGTGTTTTCCGCATACAGGTCGTTCATGATCGCCACGGTGGCCTGCAGCGCATCCACACCGGTGTGGGGCACGGCGGCATGGGCCATCTTGCCGTGCACGGTGATTTCCATCTGCAGGCAACCATTGTGGGCGACGACCACTTCGTAGCTGAAGCCGGCAGCAACCATCAGGTCGGGCTTGGTCAGGCCTTTTTCCAGCAGCCAGCCGGGGCCCAGCAGGCCGCCAAACTCTTCGTCATAGGTAAAGTGCAGCTCGACTGCGCCCTTGCTGGGCTTGGCCACGGCCTCCAGTGCGCGCAGCGCGTAGGTGAAGGTGGAGAAATCGCACTTGCTCACGGCAGCAGCCCGACCGTAGAGCTTGCCGTCGACAATGCGGGCGCCATAGGGGTCATGGCTCCAGCCCTCGCCAGGCGGCACCACATCGCCATGGGCGTTGAGTGCAATGGTGCGGCCCGAGCCGGCTGCGCCAAAGGGGCGGCGCACGATCAGGTTGGTGATCGAGGTCATGCCATAGGCTTCGACATCGGCCTGGGGCACTTCATGCTTTTCAGCGGTGTAGCCCATGGCCTGCAGCAGCTCGGCAGTGCGCTCGGCATGCGGCGTGTTGTCGCCCGGTGGCGTGTCCGTGGGGACTTGCACCAGCTTCTGGAAGAACTGCACCTGCTCGTCAAAGTGCTGGTCAATCCACTGGTCCAGGGCGGCGTAGGTGGCGTTGTTCGTGGTCATACGGTTTCGTTTTCTAGTTGTTGAAGGACATGGCTGAAGCTGTCGATCGCCAGCTGCATGTCATCGGCGGTCGAGGACTCCAGCGGGTTGTGGCTGATGCCGCTGTTGATGCCGCGCACAAAGAGCATGGCCTGGGGCATGATCTCGTGCAGCTTCATCGCATCATGGCCGGCGCCGCTGGGCATGCGGAACAGAGGCACGCCCTGGGCGGCCACGGCCTTTTCCCAGCGTTGCTGCCAGGCCGGAGCGCTGGGGGCCGCTGCGGCCTGCATGGTTTGCTCGGCGCGGTAGCGCAGGCCGCGCTTTTGCGCAATCGCCTCCAGCTGGCCCATCACATCGCGCACCAGCGCGTCGCGCTGCGGATCGGTGGGGGCGCGCATGTCGATGCTGAACTTGCACAGGCCAGGCACGACGTTGATCGAGCCACTGGGCACTTCCAGCATGCCGACGGTGGCGACGGAATCGCCATCCTGCGCAGCGCGCTGCTCGGCAAACAGCATCAGCTCGGCGACGCCGCAGGCGGCATCGCGGCGGCGGTCCATCGGCGTGGTGCCGGCATGGCTGGCCATGCCCTGCATCTCACAGACAAAGCGCGAGCTGCCATTGATCGAGGTGACGATGCCCAGCGGAATATCCAGCTCGGTCAGCACCGGGCCCTGCTCGATGTGCACCTCGATAAAGCCCAGGTACTGCGAGGCATCGCGCTGGATCTTGGGGATGTCGTCAATGCAGAGGCCGGCGTGCTGCATGGCCTCGCGCATCGTGATGCCATCGGCATCGGCCTGGTCCAGCCACTGCGGGTTGAAGTGGCCGATCAGCGCGCCCGAGCCCAGGAAGGTGGCCTTGTAGCGCTGGCCTTCTTCCTCGGCAAAGGCCACCACTTCGATGCCAAAGGGCATGCGCTTGCCGGCGCGGTGCAGCTCGCGCACACAGGCCATCGGCACAAAGATGCCCAGGCGCCCGTCGTACTTGCCGCCGTTGCGCACGGTGTCGTAATGGCTGCCGGTGAGCAGGTACTTGCCGCCTTCTTGCGCGGGGCGGTAGCGGCCCACGACATTGCCGACCGCATCGATCTCGACCTCGTCAAAGCCGCTGTCGCGCATCCAGTGGCTGATGCGCTGGGCGCAGGCGCGGTGGGCATCGGTCAGGTAGGTGACGGTGAGCTGGCCTTTTTCGGCAAAACCTTCATCGCTGTGCTGGGCCAGGCGCTCCTGCCAGTCCCAGACGTCGTTACCCAGCACCGGCTCGTAGCCGAACTTGTCGTTCAGGCGGATCTCGGCGATGCGGTGGATGTTGCGCAGCGCCTCCTCGCGCTCGAAATCGGGGTGGTGGTTCAGGCGCCGCGCAAAGGTGGCGATGATCTCCTGCTTGGGCAGGCCCAGGCCCCGGGGCCCGCGCACCGCCAGGATGAACGGAAAGCCAAAGCGCGCGTTGTAGTCCGCATTGAGCTGCTGGATCTGCGCGAACTCCTCGGGCGTGCACTGGGTGAGACCCGCGCGGTTTTGCTCCGAGGTGGACTCTGCCGTCAAGGTGTTGGCCACCATGGCCTTGCCTGCCAACTCGGGGTGGGCGCGGATCAAGGCGAGCTGCGCATCGACCGGGGCCTGCGCCAGTACGCGCACCATCGCGTGCTTGAGCTGGGCGAGCGAGGCAAAGGGCCGCTGGGCCAGCGCGGCCTGGGCAATCCAGGGCGAGTGCTCGTACAGCCCATCGAGCATGGCCAGCGCCGCATCGGGCGTGGCTTGGTTGAGTTGTTCCAGGGTCAGGGCCATGAGTTTCCTATCGATTGAATGCGGTACTAGCGCTCTCTGGGCTTACGCGCGGCGCTGTGTCATCTTTCAAAGCGTGGGGGCGGGAAAGTGCTCGGCCCAGTGACGGGCAATGTCGATGCGCCGGCAGACCCAGACGTTCTGGTGCTGCTGGATATGGTCCAAAAAGCGCTGCAGTGCGGTGATGCGGCCCGGGCGGCCCAGCAGGCGGCAGTGCATGCCGATGCTCATCATCTTGGGGCGGTTCTCACCGGCGGGGTCACCTTCGGCGTACAGCACATCGAAAGTGTCCTTGAGGTACTGGAAGAAGGGATCGGCATGCGAATAGCCCTGGGGCAGCGCAAAGCGCATATCGTTGCAGTCAAGCGTGTAGGGCACGATCAGCTGGTGCGCGGCGCTGCCATCGCTCTTGCCGACCTTCATCCAGAAGGGCAGGTCGTCGCCGTAGTAGTCGCTGTCATAGGCAAAGCCGCCAAAATCGGCCACCAGGCGGTGGGTGTTGGGGCTGTCGCGGCCGGTGTACCAGCCCAGGCCGTGGGTGCTGCGGCTGCCGTAGAGGCTGTGGAAGATGTCCATGGCCTGCTGCATGTGGGCGCGCTCCACTTCCTCGGGCGTGTTCTGGTAGTGCACCCATTTGAGGCCGTGGCAGGCCACCTCATGGCCCAGATCGGAAAACGCCTGGGCCAGCTCGCGGTGGCGTTGCAGTGCCGAGGCCACGCCAAACACCGTCAGCGGCAGACCGCGCTTCTCAAACTCGCGCAGCAGGCGCCATACGCCGGCGCGCGAGCCGTATTCATAGATGCCATCCATGCTCATGTGGCGGTCCGGGTAGGAGGCCGGGTTGAACATTTCCGAGAGGAACTGCTCGCTGCCCGGGTCACCGTGCAGCACATGGTTTTCGCCGCCTTCCTCGTAGTTCAGCACAAACTGCACGGCAATGCGCGCGTCCTGGGGCCACTGGGCGTGGGGCACATCGCGGCCGTAGCCGATGAGGTCGCGGGGGTAGGGGGTGGTAGCGTCGTAGGTCATAGCGTGATCGAGGACAGAGCCATGGATAAATCGTTGCTGGGAATCTCGCGTTCGAACTGCAGGCCTTGCTCGACATGCTCCAGGTGCGCGATCATCAGTTGAACGGCGCCTTCGGCATCCTTGCGGGCGAGGGCCTGCACGATCTCTTCGTGCTCCTCGTGCGAGTGGGCGGCGGCGCTGGCCGACTGGTACATCAAGGTGATCAGCGCGCAGCGCGAGATCAGGTCGCCCAGCAGCTGGGCCAGCACATCGTTGCCCATCAGCTCGGCCATGCGCACATGGAAGTCGCCCAGCAGCTCGGTGCGCTCGGTGACATCGGCGCGGTGCACGGCGGCGGCCTCTTGCCGCACATGCTCGCGCAGGACCTTGATCTGCTTGGGCGTGACGGTCTCGACAAAGCTGCGGGTCATCTGCGCTTCGAGCATCTTGCGCACGGCAAAGACCTGGCGCGCTTCGGTGACGGACGGGGTCGACACAAAGGCGCCGCGTGCCGGCTCCAGCGTGACCAGGTGGTTCTGCGAGAGCTGGAACAGCGCCTGGCGCACCAGGGTGCGTGATACGCCAAAATGGTCCGCGAGTTTCTGCTCGGCCAGCTTGGTGCCCGGCAGCAACCGGTGCTCGACGATGGCACGGGTCAGGGATTGGGCAATGGTGGACGTTGAGGTGGATTCCATGTCAGGATAGTAGGCCGAATGACAAAAAGTGTATACACTTTTAGTGCACATCACCAGTCCGATCTTACCCAGAATCATCAGGAGATTTACCTATGGGCCTGAGCACCCACGTTCTCGATACGATGCACGGCTGCCCCGCAGTGGGCATGGACATTGCAATGTATGCCACCGATGGCGGCGAGCTGCGCCTGATCCGGCGTGACACGCTGAACCACGACGGACGCACCCAGACACCGTTGTTTGACAATGCATCGCTGCGCCCCGGCACCTACCGCCTGAGCTTTGAGGTGGCGGCCTACTTTGCCGCCAAGGGCGTGGAGCTGCCCAGCCCCAACTTTCTGAACCAGGTGAACCTGGACTTTGGCGTGGCCCATGCCGACCAGCACTACCACGTGCCGCTGCTGGTCAGCCCCTGGAGCTATTCGACGTACCGGGGGTCTTGAGCAGGCGCGCAGCGCACGCGGGCGCGTTTGACCTGTCTCAAGCACGCATCGCCCAGCCTGTAGGCGGACGCCGCAAGTTGTATCTTCAGGCTTCCAGCGTCACGAGGTGTGGCTAACATTTATGCCTAGGGGTACCGCCGAATAGACGGCGGTGCAGACCTGATTGCCATAACAGCAAATTTCAAAGGAGTAGGTATGCAACGTTTTTCCATGCGCACCCTGGGTGTTGCGGCGGCTGTGGTTGCCGGCGCTTTGTCGATGGCGGCCTGCACGGTCACCAAGCCTGAGACCAGCAATGCGCCGCGCGCAGACGAAACATCCGTCGATGCCCGCGCCAACGCTGCGCTGGAGCGCCTGTACCAGACCGCTCCTGGCTCCAAGGACCTGGTCGCGCGTTCCAAGGGCGTGCTGGTGTTCCCGTCCGTCATTGGCGGCAGCTTTGTGATCGGCGTGGAGCATGGCCGTGGCGTGCTGCGCGTGGGTAACCGCAGCGACAGCTACTACAGCACCACCGGCGCGTCGATCGGCTGGCAGGCTGGTGGCCAGTCCAAGGCCGTCATCTATGTGTTCAACACGCCTGAAGCGCTGGCGAAGTTCCGCGACAGCAATGGCTGGTCGGTGGGTGCAGATGCCACCGTGGCCGCCGGCCGCATCGGCGCCAACGGCAGCATCGACACCACCTCGGCCCAGGCCCCTGTGACCAGCTTTGTGCTGAACAACGCAGGCCTGGAAGCGGGCGTGTCGCTGCAAGGCGCCAAGATCACCAAGATCAAGGAATAAAGCAGCGCCCAGCGGCTGCCAAGCAGAAACCGGCCAGCTGGCCGGTTTTTTTACGCCTATACCTTTTGCGAGCCGCTTATAGCTGGCCTTCGCTCAAGGTGTGCAGCTGGAACTTGCCGGAGGCATCCCAGAGCCAGGTCTCGGTATAGGAGACCATGACCTCGCCATGGCGCAAATGCTGCGGGGCAGGGAAGGGGGCAGCGGCCTGCACCAGCGCCTCGATCTGTGGCGGCACCTCCTGGGCCTGCGCGGGCTCGCGCATCCAGTTCATGTCCTGGATATGGCCGTCTTCATCCAGCAGCAGCTCCAGCACGCCGATGGCGTAGAGCATGGGCGGCAGCATGCCGGGGTAGATGCGCTCGGCGTAGCGGTCATACAAGTGCTGAGCGCAGCGCTTGCGGTAGGCCTCATCGGCAACCGGGTTGAGCACCGAGTCCTGCCCGTCGCCTTCCGGCGACCAGGCGGGCATGCGCATGCCTGGCAATTCAGTGAGCACCGACAGGTAGCTGTCCTGGTCGTCATCCTGCTCGGCGGGGCGGGCTGCGTTCGTAGAGCGGCCCGCCGCTGCATTGGCCGGCGCTGGCGCTTTGCGCGGTATACGAAAAAGCGTATGCCAAAGTCGTGACAGCAGGGAGGGGGAGGGTCGATCACTCATGGTACAAATCCGTCTACAGCGGCCCTGCAGTATCGCAGGCCGCTTTTCATCATGGAACAAGGCATGCCCGTACTGCAGCAATTATTGGCTCGCCTGGCGACGCAGGATGCCTGTCTGGTCCAGGTGGAGTCTACCCAGGGATCGGCGCCGCGCGATGCTGGCGCCTGGATGGCCGTGTTTGCCCAGGACCAGCTCGGTACGATTGGCGGTGGCCACCTGGAGTGGCAGGCTGCCAGCAAGGCCCGCCATCTGCTGGCCCGTGGCTGTGCGCCGTTGAGCGAGCGTTTTGCGCTGGGCCCGCGCCTCGGCCAGTGCTGCGGCGGCGTGGTGCAGCTGCGTTTTGAGCGGATTGCCCAGGCCGACAGCGCACGGCTGGCGCAGTCCCTGGCCCCGGTGTGCAGCCCGGTAGCGGTGTTTGGCGCCGGCCATGTGGGCGCAGCCCTGGTGCAGCTGCTGGGCACGCTGCCGCTGCACATCACCTGGGTGGACAGCCGCGAGCAGCTGTTTCCGCCCGGGCTGCCGGCCCATGTGCAGACCGAGTATTCCGACCCGATCGAGATGGCCGTGGCAGACCTGGCACCGGGCAGCAGTGTGTTCATCCTCACCCACGACCACCAGCAGGACCTGCAGATCACCCAGGCCTGCCTGCAGCGCCAGCGCCAGCGGGGCGATCTGGACCTGATCGGTTTGATTGGCAGCGCCACCAAGCGTGCCAGTTTTGCGCACCGCCTGGCCGAGCGGGGTTTTGCCGATGCGGAGTTTGCCCGCATCTCCTGCCCGATCGGGCTGCCGGGCATCCATGGCAAGGAGCCCGAGGTGATTGCGATTGCGGTGGCCGCGCAGCTGCTGCAGCACCTGCAACGCGCGCAGCATGCCTGATGCGTTTTTCACACCGGGCAGGCACGGCGCAGGCGGTGCGGAGGCGGCCTGCAGCGGTTTTGCTGCGTTGCATCAGGGTTTTATCTAGGGGCTGTGCAGCTTTTTGCCGACCTTTGGGCGGCAGAAATTGCATACACTTTAAGTCTACAAAAGGTCGCAGCGGTGCCCCGGTCATGTCGATGATGGCTGTGGATTGCGGCCTGTCTGCTGCTCAGATCGCCCGCCGTGGTGAGCAGGTTCAACAAGTGGCCGGTGCCTCCACACTGGCGGCTTGAGGAGGAGAGCGGGGCGTCACCCCTCCCTCGCACTGGCAGACCCCACGCTGCCAAGGATGAGAGCAATGGAAGGCTATATCCTCGATTGGGCGAACCTGTTGTTGCGCTGGCTGCATGTGATCACAGCCATCGCCTGGGTAGGTTCCTCGTTCTATTTTGTGTTTCTCGACAGCAGCCTGACCCCGCCGGAAGACGAAGACCTGAAGAAGCAGGGCGTCAGCGGCGAGCTGTGGGCCGTGCATGGCGGCGGCTTCTACCACCCGGTCAAGTTCAATGTCTCGCCGCCCAAGCTGCCGGACCACCTGCACTGGTTCTACTGGGAGAGCTACACCACCTGGCTGTCGGGTTTTGCGCTGCTGACGGTGTCCTACCTGTGGAACGCCAACATCTACCTGGTCAACCCGGCCGATCCCAACGCCATGAGCGCCCCGCTGGCGGTGTTCACCGCGCTGAGCTTTCTGGCGGTGTTCTGGCTGCTGTATGACGGCATCTGCCGCGTGTTCGGCTTCAAAAAGCATGGCGATGCGATCGTGGGCGCGATGGTGCTGGTGCTCGTCTGCATCGCCGCCTACCTGGCCTGCCATATCTTCCCCGGCCAGGCGGCTTTCCTGCTGATGGGCGCGATGCTGGCCACCTCGATGAGTGCCAACGTGTTCTTCTGGATCATCCCCGGCCAGCGCACCGTGGTGCGGGCCCTGAAGAATGGCGACCCGGTTGACCCGATTTACGGCAAGCGCGGCAAGCAGCGCAGCGTGCACAACACCTATTTCACCTTGCCGGTGCTGTTTGCGATGCTGTCCAACCACTACGGCTGGCTCTACAACCAGAAGTACAACTGGCTGGTGCTCATCGGCATGATGTTTGCCGGCGCGGCCATTCGCCAGTTCTTTGTGCTGCGCCATGGCCACAAGCTGGGCCGCAACAAGCACCCCTGGCCTTATGCGCTGATCGGCGTGCTGGTGATTCTGGGCGTGATCGCCTGGCTGCGCCCTGGTCCCAAGCCTGCGGCGGCGGCAACACCAGCCCCTGCCAGCCAGCCCGCTGCCGGCGCCGTACCGTTCGGTGAAGTAGCCAAGGTGTTTGCCCAGCATTGCGTGCTGTGCCACAGCGCCACCGGCCTGGCGCAGAAGAATGTGAAGCTCGACAGCCCGCAAGAAGTGGCCCAGCACACCCAGCAGATCTACCAGCAGGTGGTGGTGCTGCGCAAGATGCCCTTTGGCAACCCCGAGGGGCTGAGTGCCGACGAGCGCGATCTGGTCAAGCGCTGGTTCGAGTCCGGCGCATCGACGGCGCCTTGAGGGTCCGTGCCGGCGGGCTGGGCAGGCGCCCGGCCCGGAGAAATCCGACTACAGCCTGGGGTGGCTGATCGGCGTAGGATGGGAGGGTTGGGGCATGCCCAAGCCCCTGCTTGCGGTAGGTGGCTGGGGATGCGTGTCACAAATCCACATCTTCTCGCATGTCAAATTTCGATATCCAATTGCTGCTGACCGCCTTGGTGAGCGTGCTGGTGCTGGTCGCGCTGATTGTTTCGCGCATCCGCATGCACCCCTTGCTGGCCTTGCTGATCGTCTGTATCGGCGTGGGCTTTGCCACCGGCATGGCGCCCGGCGACATTGCCAAGAACATCACCAACGGCGCAGGCAAGACCCTGGGTGCCGTTGGCGTGGTGATTGCGCTGGGGGCGATGCTCGGCAAGATCCTGGCCGATTCGGGCACTACCGAGCGCCTGGCCAGCGCCATCCTGCGCCACACCTCGGACCGCATGATTCCCTGGGCCATGACCCTGGTGGCCTTCATCATCGGCATCCCGATGTTCTTCGAGGTGGGTCTGGTGGTGATGCTGCCGCTGATCTTCAGCGTCGCGCGCAAGCTCGAAAGCCGCGAGAACTTCAAGGGCTCGGCCTATGTCTATGTCGGCGTGCCGGTGATTGCGGCGCTTGCGGCGATGCATGGCATGGTGCCGCCCCATCCGGGCCCGCTGACCGCCATTGCCACCTTGAAGACCACCGTGGGCCCAACCATGCTGTATGGCTTCCTGGCAGCCTTGCCCGCGATGATCCTGGGCGGTCCGCTGTATGGCGCCTTCATCACCCCACGCATGACCACCCGGCCTGAGCAGGCGCTGCTGGACCAATTTACCGAAACCAAGGCCGAGACGGGCAAGGACCAGCCCGGCATTGCGATGGGCGTGCTGTCTGCCTTGCTGCCCGCGCTGCTGATGCTGGCCCATGCGCTGGCCGAGATGGCCCTGCCCAAGGGTTCGGCCGTGTTGCAAGTTGCAACCTTCCTGGGTAACCCGCTGATTGCGATGCTGCTGGGTGTGCTGTTTGCGGCCTTTACCCTGGTCTACCTGCGCAGCGGCGATGCCGAAAAGCTGCGCGACACCCTGGGCGCCAGCCTCAAGCCGATTGCCGGCATCATCATGATCATTGCCGGCGGCGGTGCTTTCCAGCAGGTGCTGACCAGCGCCAAGGTGGGCGATGCCATCGTGCACCTGACGCACCAGTTTGCGTTCCCGCCGCTGGTGCTGGGCTGGCTCATCGCGATGCTGCTGTCGGTGTCGACCGGCTCGGCCACCGTGGGCATTGTGGGCGCGGCCGGCTTGCTGGCGCCGCTCGCCGCTGCCGACCCGAGCCTGAACCTGCCTTTGCTGGCGCTGTCGATTGGCTGCGGCTCGCTGTTCTTCAACTATGCCAACCATGCAGGTTTCTGGATGGTCAAGGAATCCTTTGGCATGACCATGGGTGAGGCAACCCGCACGATCACCGTGGTGCAGTCCATTGTCTCCTTCGTGGGCCTCTTGATGGTGCTGCTGTTCAATACCTTGCCGGCGCTGGGCGGATAGCAGGGTGCCATAAATGCCAATGGGCCGCAGCAGCAATGCTGGCGGCCCATTTTTTTGGCCCTTGCGGGCGCGTCGTGCTCAGTCGGCAGGCTTGGCTTGGTCGGCTGCTGCGTCGCCTGCGTCAGCGGCGTTGTCTGCATCTGGCTGCGATGGCGCGCCGTCTTCGTTGCTGTCCGGGGTGTCGGACGCAGAGTGTCCGCTGGCCTTGCGCTGGGCTTTTTCTTCCTTTTTCTTCTTCTTTTCCAGCTCGCGCTGGCGCTTTTCGTACTGGTAATTCGGCTTGGCCATGTTTTTGTTCCTTAGCGGTGTTCAGCCTCCACGATACAGCATGCGCCGTACCTGGGGGCCAAGCATAGTCATGTTTGAGGGCTGGGAAGGGTAAAGCTGGCGCTGCCGCGCAGCAAAAAACCGCCCGCAGGCGGTTGGGTGGCATCGCCCGGCCGGGGCCGGGCGGGGCGCAGATCAGGCGCCTGCGACTTCAATGCCCTTGAATTCGCCGGTGGCGATCTTTTCCTTCCAGATCGCCGGGCCGGTGATGTGGGCGCTGGTGCCGCCGGCATCCACGGCCACGGTCACGGGCATGTCAACCACGTCGAATTCATAGATGGCTTCCATGCCCAGATCGGCAAAACCCACCACCTTGGCGTGCTTGATGGCCTTGGAGACCAGGTAAGCGGCGCCGCCCACGGCCATCAGGTAGGCCGATTTGTGGTTCTTGATGGCTTCGATGGCGACCGGGCCGCGCTCGGACTTGCCGATCATCGCGATCAGGCCGGTCTGCGACAGCATCATGTCGGTGAACTTGTCCATGCGGGTGGCGGTGGTCGGGCCGGCAGGGCCAACGACTTCGTCACGCACCGGGTCCACCGGGCCCACGTAGTAGATCACGCGGTTGGTGAAGTCGACGGGCAGGGGCTCGCCCTTGGCCAGCATGTCCTGGATGCGCTTGTGTGCAGCGTCGCGGCCGGTCAGCATCTTGCCGTTGAGCAAGATGGTGTCGCCTGGCTTCCAGCTGGCCACTTCTTCCTTGGTCAGGGTGTTCAGGTCCACGCGCTTGGACTTGTTGTAGTCCGGCGCCCAGTCGATCTTGGGCCAGGTGTCCAGCGATGGCGGATCCAGGTACACGGGGCCGGAGCCGTCCATCACGAAATGGGCGTGGCGGGTGGCCGCGCAGTTGGGGATCATCGCCACGGGCTTGGAGGCCGCGTGCGTGGGGTACATGTTGATCTTCACGTCCAGCACGGTGGTCAGGCCACCCAGGCCCTGAGCGCCGATGCCCAGCGCATTGACCTTCTCGAACAGCTCCAGGCGCAGCTTTTCCACCTGGTCGAGCTCGGCACCGCTGGCTGCCTTTTGCTGCAGCTCGTACATGTCGAGGTCTTCCATCAGGCTTTCCTTGGCCAGCAGCACGGCTTTTTCAGCGGTGCCGCCAATGCCGATGCCCAGCATGCCCGGTGGGCACCAGCCTGCGCCCATGGTCGGCACGGTCTTGAGCACCCAGTCGACGATGTTGTCGCTGGGGTTCATCATGATCATCTTGGACTTGTTCTCCGAGCCGCCGCCCTTGGCCGCCACGGTCACATCCAGCTTGTCGCCCGGCACGATCTGCACATTGATGACGGCAGGCGTGTTGTCCTTGGTGTTCTTGCGGGCGAACTGGGGATCGGCCACCACCGAGGCACGCAAGGTGTTGTCGGGGTGGTTGTAGCCACGGCGCACGCCTTCGTTGATGGCGTCTTCCAGGCCCATCGTGAAATCTTCCCACTTCACGTCCATGCCCACCTTCAGGAACACGTTGACGATGCCGGTGTCCTGGCAGATGGGACGCTGGCCGGTCGCGCTCATCTTGGAGTTGGTCAGGATCTGGGCCATCGCATCCTTGGCCGCCGGGCTTTGCTCGCGCTCGTAGGCCCGTGCCAGGTGCTGGATGAAATCCGGTGTGTGGTAGTAGCTGATGTACTGCAGGGCGCCCGCGATCGAGTCGATCAGGTCCTGCTGACGGATGGAGGTGGTCATCGTGCTTGTGGGGTGGGTTTTGGATTGCGCAAGGCTATGGTGCCGTTGGCGCTCGGTATCACGGCAGCGATTATCGGCCTTTCGCCAGGCCGGTGGTGGCAAATGCCTGATAAGTCTTCTAGAAGACTCAGGTGTCGCTCAGGTGTCGGCCTGCGCTATGAGCATGCGCGCAGCATGGCTGCTCGGCGCAGATGAGAACGGCTGTCATTGGCTGCGTTAGGATGCGGTGCCGCGCCCGCTTTGCCGCAAGGCGGGCGGCGTCCTATTGACGAATCCTGCGGCCCACCAGCCATACGCTTACCAGCCAGACGAGCCGCGTTGCAATTGTTGAGATACAAGGAGTGATCCAGACATGACAGCTACCCGCCAGGAAAAAGACACCTTCGGCCTGATCGATGTGCCCGCCGACAAACTCTGGGGTGCCCAGACGCAGCGCTCGCTGCAGAACTTCGATATCAGTGGCGAGAAGCAGCCCGGCGAGATCATCCATGCGCTGGCGCAGGTGAAAAAGGCCAGTGCCACCGTCAACCACGCGCTGGGCCTGCTCGATGAGAAGAAGGCCAAGGCCATCAATGCAGCCGCCGACGAGGTGATTGCCGGCCAGCACCCCGATGAGTTCCCGCTGGTGGTCTGGCAGACCGGCTCGGGCACGCAGACGAACATGAACGTCAATGAAGTGCTGGCCAACCGCGCCAGTGAGCTGCTGGGCGGCGAGCGCGGCGAGTCACGCCTGGTCCACCCCAATGACGATGTGAACAAAAGCCAGTCCAGCAACGACGTCTATCCCACCGCCATGCATGTGGCCGCCGTCACGGCCATCGAGCGCAAGCTGCTGCCCGCGCTGGAAAAGCTGCGCCGCACGCTGCAGGCCAAGAGCGAAGCGTTCAACGACATCGTCAAGATCGGCCGCACCCACTTGCAGGATGCCACGCCGCTGACCCTGGGCCAGGAGATCTCGGGCTGGGTGGCCCAGCTGGAGCATGGTGCCAAGCACCTCAAGTCGGCACTGCCCCATCTGTATGAGCTGGCGCTGGGCGGCACCGCCGTGGGCACGGGCCTGAACGCGCCCAAGGGCTACGCCGAAGGGGTGGCCCAAGAGCTGGCCAAGCTGACCGGCTACCCCTTTGTGACCTCGCCCAACAAGTTTGAATCGCTGGGTTCCTGCGATGCGCTGGTGTTCGGCCATGGCGCCCTCAAGACCCTGGCGGCCAGCCTGATGAAGATCGCCAACGATGTGCGCTGGCTGGCATCGGGCCCACGCAGCGGTTTGGGTGAGATCTCCATCCCTGAGAACGAGCCTGGCTCGTCGATCATGCCGGGCAAGGTCAACCCCACGCAGTGCGAAGCGATGACCATGCTCTGCGCCCAGGTGTTTGGCAATGATGCGGCCATCAATGTGGGAGGCGCTTCGGGCAACTTCGAGCTGAACGTGTTCCGCCCGATGGTGGCGCACAACTTCCTGCAGAGCGTGCGCCTGCTGGCCGATGGCATGGTGAGCTTCAACGACCACTGCGCCGTCGGCATCGAGCCCAACCGCGAGCGCATAACCGAGCTGGTGAGCCGTTCGCTGATGCTGGTGACCGCCCTGAACACCCATATCGGCTACGACAAGGCGGCCTATATCGCCAAGAAGGCGCACAAGGAAGGCAGCAGCCTGCGCGACGCCGCCGTGGCCAGCGGCCATGTGACGGCCGAGCAGTTTGACCAGTGGGTCGTGCCTGAGCACATGGTGGGCAATCTGTAAGCGTCCGGACGCTTGAAAGCTCCAGGGCCCGCATCGCTGCGGGCCTTGTGCTTTTACACTGGCAATTTCTGCCATTCCCCTTTGGACCATTCATGCCCTCAGAGCCCCTGCAAGCGTTGACCGCCTCTTCCCCGCCCGGCACAGGCTTGCCCGAGGGCGGCGTGGATATCCATGTGCTGGCACAGGCGCTGGGCGTGCCGGTGTTTGAGACGCCCTGGCACATGCCGCAGTACCAGCTGGGCGAACAGGGCGCCTGGCGGTTGCTGCGCGGCGGCATGGGGCTGGACAGGGGCTATTACAGCGGTGCCTGTATCTATGGCGGCACAACAGCGCTGCTGCGCAGCAACGCACAAGGCGGCTGGGACACCTGGATGTCGCTGTCGCCTTTTGAGATCGAAAGCCAGGAGCTGGCCTGCCTGCATGCGCGTGGCCACACGGTGGTCATGGGCTTGGGTATGGGCTGGGTGACGGCCAATATCGCGTTGAACCCCGCCGTGCAGCGGGTGACCGTGGTGGAGCGCGACCCGGAGGTGATTGCGCTGTTCGAGCACATGCAGGTGCTGGAAGGTTTGCCGGCCGATGCCGCCGCCAAAATCCGTATCGTGCAAGCCGATGCGTTGCAGTGGAGCCCTGCGCCGCAGCAGCCGGTGGACTTTCTATATGCCGATATCTGGCTGCAGTTGGCCGAGCCCCAGGCCCTGGTCGAGGTGCAGCAGATGCAGGCCCATGTGCAGGCGACGCAGCTGTACTTTTGGGGCCAGGAGTGGGTGCTGGCTGCGCCTTTGCAAGCACTGTGGGGCAGCCCAGGCTGGGCCCCTGCATTGGCAGACGCCGTGACCGCCACAGGCCTGCCCTTGCTGACAGCGGTGGATGGCGGATTTGCGCCATGGGTGGAGCGCATCTGGCGTGAGCGGCTGGCGCGCAGGCCTGCTTGAAGCATCCCGCCATTCAGGCCTGCGCCCGCGCTGCCCAGGCCGAGCGGCCGCCTTGCCAGGCCAGCAGCGCCAAGGTCAATAGCATCGCCACATTCACCGCCTGCCAACCCAGGGTCTGGATCAGCACGCCGCAGCTCAGCGACATCAGCGCGGCGCTGCCGTTGTTGGTCCATTCCATCATCGGCTGGGCCTGGGGGCGCTCCTCGGGCGTGCAGGCCTGGTTCAGCAGGCTGGTGCCGGCGAGGATCATCAGGTTCCAGCCGGCGCCCAGCAGCAAGGAGCTGACCAGGAACGGCAGAAACTGCAGCCCGATCAGCGCCACCGCCGCGCTGGCCGCCAGCAGGGCCGCGCCCAGCCAGGCCAGGCGCCGAGCGCCAAAGCGGTCCACCGCACGGCCTGCGAACAAGGAGGGCGCAAACATGCCCAGCACATGCCACTGGATCACCTGGGTGGAGCTGGCCAGCGAATGGCCGGCGCCATGCATGGCCAGCGGGGTGGCGTTCATCACCAGCACCATCAGCCCATGGCCGCAGGCGCTCAGCAAGATGGCCTGGCGCAGCGCAGGGCGCTGCCAGAGCTGGCGCCGGGATACGGCGGGCTGGGCGGCAGACCTGGCCTGCATCGGCAGCTGCAGGCGCGGCGGCAGGCATTGCAGCAGCGCGCAGGCCAGCAAGGCCAGCACGGCAATCGCCAGGTAGGCGCCTGCCAGCGGTGTGCGCAAGGCATCTGCCGCATGGATGGCCAGGCTGGGCGCGAGCAGGGCGGCCGCAATGCCGCCAGCCAGCACCCAGGCTGCCGCACGGCCGCTGTGCTCGGCCGGCATGCCATCCAGCGCGGTAAAGCGGTAAAAGCCGGCGGAGGCCTGGTAGCCGCCCAGCAGCAGCATCGCCAGGCAAAACAGCCCAAAGCTGGCCTGCACCACCGCCCAGGCGGCCAGCAGCCCGGCGGCTACGCCCAGCAGCGCCCCGTATTGCAGGCCCCGCGCGCGGCCATGCCGCTGCATCCAGCGGGCCAGCTGGCCAATCGACAGCAGATTGCCTGCCACCAGCAGGGTCAGCGGCACGGTGGCCAGCACCGGCCAGGGCGCCAGTTGCCGGCCCACCAGGCCGGTGAGGGCGATGCCGATGATGGAGCAGGACCAGTACAGCGCTTGCGCGATGCTGAGGGTGAGCAATTGGGGATGGCGTTTGAGCAGCATGGGCGGTGATCCGGGAATGGAGAGGTGTGTGGGGGCTGCCGGGCAGCGCAGTGCTGTCCGGATCGCTTGGTGGGAGGTAGTGCTGGGTTCAGCCGCTCTGCTGCGGCGCTGGGCTAACCGGCGCCAAAGCGCTCGGCAAAGGCCTGGGGGCTGACGGCCAGAGTTTTGTGAAAGCTGCGGCGCAGGTTTTCCGGGTGACCAAAGCCGCACAGGCGTGCCACGGTGGAGACGGAGGCCTGGCGCTGGCTCAGCAAGGTGGTGGCGGCCTGCAGCCGCACCCGCTCCACATAGCGGCCCGGCGTGGTGCCCAGCTCTTGCTGGAACACGCGCGCCAGCGTGCGCGGCGGCAGGCAGGCCTGCGCGGCCAGTTGCTCCACACTGAGGCGTTCGCCCAGGTGGCCGGGAATCCATTCGAGCAGCCCGGCCAGGCGTGGCGCCTGCGTGGTCTCGGCCGCCAGCAGCGGGCTGAACTGCGCCTGCCCGCCAGGCCGGCGCACAAACATCACCAGATGCCGGGCGACGGCCAGCGCCATGCTGCGGCCCAGGTCGGCCTCGATCAGGCTCAGCGCCAGGTCGATGCCCGAGGTCACCCCGGCCGATGTGAAGATGTGGCGCTGCTGTGGATGGCTGGCATCAAAGGTGTGCAGCCGGTCGCCATCGACCTGGATGGGGCGTTCCATCGCCGCCAGCTCAGCCAGGCGGCACCAATGGGTGGTGGCAGGCAGGCCATCGAGCAAGCCGGCGCGCGCCAGGATCAGCGCACCCGAGCAGACCGAGCCCAGGCGCTGCACCTTGGGCGCCGAGCGCTGCAGCCATTGGCGCAGGCCGCTGTGGTGCTGCACCTCCACCACGCCATCGCCCCCGGGCACCAGCACGGTGCTGTTGGGAGGCGGGCGCAGCTGGGCCAAACCCTGGGCGGCCACCATCTGCAGTCCGCAGGACAAGTCCACCGGCCCGGCTTCCAGCCCGGCAAAGACCAGCTGGTAGAAGGCGGGCTGGCCCTGGCGCTCGCGCACATCGTTGGCGGTGGCAAACACCTGCATGGGCCCGGTGATATCCAGGCTCATCGCACGCGGGTAGGCGATGCAGATGACGCGGTGGCCGGGCTGGGCGCTGTGGGCGGCGATGGTGCGAGATGGGGGCATGCGCACAGTGTGCATGCAGGCCGATTTGGCAGCAATGACATTGATCGCACAGATTCTGCCAAGCTGCAGTTAATGCGCAACACCTATGGTCGAGATTGGGGAATGCGAACGGGCAAGGGCCTTGTTTGTAGGACAGCTGCGCGACAATAGCTGATTGCAATCCAACAGCGAAGACGCAGCGGCACAGCTGCGCGTCCCCCATACGATGACCGCTTTGAACCAACCAGGAATCCTGCTGGCGCTGCCAGCTGCCAGCCGCTACCAACTCTGGAAACTCGCAGGCGACGCCCCGGCCGTGCGTGCAGCCCTGTCGCGCTTGCAGCAATGGGCCGATGGCGAGCAGGTCGTCGTCTGCATCGGCCAGCCGGTGGCTGATCTGCTGGGCGTGCAGGTGCCGGGCTTGCGCAATTTTCCGGCCATCACCGGGCCCCAAGGCCCGCTGGCGCTGACGCCCCATGCGCTGTGCCTGTGGCTGCGCGGCAATGACCAGGGCGATCTGCTGCGTCTGTCGCGCGAGGCGGCTGCGCTGCTGGCGCCGGCCTTCAGCCGCGAGAAGGTGGTGGATTGCTTCCGCCACGGCTGGAACGGCAAGGATGCGGTGCGCGATCTGACCGGCTACGAAGACGGCACCGAAAACCCCAAGGACGACGACGCCGTGCATGCTGCCATTGCCGACGGCATGGGCCCGGGGCTGGATGGCGGCAGCTACTTTGCCGTACAACAGTGGCAGCATGACATGGATGCTTTTGCCCGCATGAGCGCGCTGCAAAAGGACCACATGATTGGCCGCCGCCTGAGCGACAACGAAGAGCTGGACGATGCGCCCGCGTCGGCCCACGTCAAGCGCACCGCGCAGGAGAGCTTCGACCCCGAAGCCTTTATCCTGCGCCGCAATATGCCCTGGTGGAAGGTGCAGCCCGATGGCAGCGACGCCGTGGGCGCCATCTTTGCCGGTTTTGGCCGCAGCTTTGACGCCTTTGAAGCGCAGATGCGCCGCATGGCGGGCGAGGAAGACGGGATTGCCGATGGCCTGTTCCAGATGTCCAACCCCGTTACCAACGCCTACTACTGGTGCCCGCCGATGCTGAACGGCCGCATCGATCTGCGCACATTGGGTTTGTAAAACGCTAATTCCAGAGCGTGGGCTTGTTGACCATCAGGTAGTACACGCCCAGCATCGCCACAAAGGCCGGGTAGCCCAGCGCCTCCCAGCGGCTGGCCAGGCGCCGGTAGGCGTCGGGCAGCGGCTGGCCCTGGGCATCGGCCTGGGCGGCCATGTGGGCCATGCGGATTTGCATGGCCACCACTGGCAACCAGCACAGGCCCGCCAACACATACAGCGCCATCGACAGCAGCAGCCAGGGCGTGTGCCAGGGCCAGCCCGCCATCACCATCAGCGCCCAGCCGCTGAGCGGCTGGATGATGACCGCCGGCGTCGTGAACCACCAATCGGCCCGCACCACCAGGCGGCTGACCACCGCCTGCGCCGCCACATTGCCGCTGCGGTTGGCAAAGAACATATAAAAGGCCGAGCCAAAGCCCGTACCGACCATCAGCACGCTCGACAGGATGTGCAGGGTTTTGAGCAGCAAATAGGTGTTCATCATTCACTCCGTCCGTCGCGGGGGCTGCTGTGCCACAGCAGCCAGAGCGCGGCAGCAATCGGCAGGTTTTTGGACAAGGGGCCCAGCGGGTGCAGCCACAGGCTGGGCAGCAGCGCGGTCGCTGCCAGGGTCATCGCCAGCATGGCTGCGAACGAAGCGGCATAGGCCGCGCGCCCGGGCCGGCACAGCAGCCACAGGCCCAGCAGCAGATCCAGCGCCACGCCAGCGCCAATCAGCCCGGCCTGGATGTCGGGCGATGCGATGCCGCCAGCCGCCAGCAAAGCCGTGCTTTCGCCCTGCCACTGCAGCAGGCTGGCGGCGGCCGTCCACAGCCAGACGGCGACCAGGCTCAGGCGCAGCAGTTGCAAGGGCGGGCACAGCGGCATCGGTCTGGCGTTCATGCCGCGTCTCCCGCAGCCTGGCCTCGGATCAGCGCCAGCATCTGCCCAGGGTCGGTGGGCGCACGGCCCAACCACTGCGCCATCGGCGCCGGGTCGCAGCAGTTGTCCAGCGATGCCAGCTGCAACGAGGCGCTGCACCAGGGGCTGCTGGGCACCGCATCGCCCAGCCGTGCACTGGCCTGGGTGGCCCAGTCCGGCAAGCGCAGCTGCAGCGCCTTGCTGCGGCCGGCTTGCTGGCGCAGGCTCAGAATCATCTGCGCCATGCTGAGGCGCCGCGGCCCGCCGAGCTGCACGATGCCGGTGGTGGGGGACTGCAGCAGCCGCACCATCACCTCAGCCAGTTCGTCGACCGCGACCGGCTGCATCAGGCGCTGCTGCATCACCGCCGGCAGCACCAGCACCGGCAGCAGTGCCAGGCGCATGAACAGCTGGGTGCTGGCGCCCCGTGCGCCAATGACAATGCTGGGCCGCACGACAATGCCGTCGAGCTGGCCTTGCGCAGTCAGCGCCAGCAAACGGGCATCTGCTGCGCGTTTGGTGCGCGCATAGGCGGTGTCGTTGTCGTGCACCCCCAGGGCCGAGAGCTGCATCACGCGCCGCACACCCGCCTGGGCGCAGGCGTCGAACAGTGCTTGCGGGCTGGTCTGGTGCAGGGCCTCCAAGCTGGCACCGTTGGGCCCCGGCTGGTCGCGCAGGCTGCCCACGGCATTGATGACCAGATCCACGCCTTGCAGATGGGGCAGCCAGTCAGCGGGCTGCTGCATTCTGGCAAATTGCAGTGGCGGCTGCGAGCGCCTGCTGGCCGCTATGACACGCATGCCCAGGGCGCGCAACTGGCGCGCCAGTGCCTGGCCGATAAAGCCCTGGCCGCCGCAGAGCAAGACGGTGGGTTGGGGGGCGTTGGTGCTGTGCATGGTCTCTCCTGGTTGCCAAGGGCGTTTTTCTAGCAGCGCGTTTAGCGGGGGCGGTCGATGTCGCAGGCATCGCTGCCGCGTGCGCAGGCCGCACTGCGCGCTGCAGCCTGCCGGGCCTGACGGCGTACCGTGCACTGCAGGCCTTGCTCCAGCACCCAGGCCATCGGGGCCAATGGCAGGCGGTAGCGATTGCGGGCCAGCAGCGGGTAGAGTTTGTCGAGCGCATCCGCCACCAGCGGCAACCCGGCCAGCCGGGGCACCCAGGCCCAGCCCACGCCCAGGTAGGCGCGGGTCAGGCAGTCGACCCCGGTGTAGACCTTGCCATCGGCACCCACGCCATGGATGGCCTGCATCAGCGCCGCCTTGTCGGCCGGGGCCTCACTCAGGTCGGCGGTGCTGGCGTCAATAAAGATCAGCTTGCCCGCCTGGTTGCGCAGCATCAGGTGGCGCATCTCGGCGTTGCACATGCGGCAGCTGGCGTCGTAGTAGATGGTCAGCGGGAAGCGGGTATCGGCAGTGCCACGGCTCAGCATATGCATTCCTTTCGATGTTTCTGTCGCAACAGAAATAATGGTGCCAAAAAAAGGCCGTTCTCATTCAGAGTACAGCCGCTGTATCTCAGGACTTGCTCAGCGCTTCGGGCTCTTGCGCCGCAGGTGTGCCGCGCACAAAACGCTGCACGGTGGCGCCCAGGGTCAAAATCTTGTCCAGGGTCGCAGGCGAGAGGCGCAGCATTTCGTCGCTCCAGGCGCCCAGCTTTTGCATCAGCTCCAGAGTCGCCATGATGCGGTCCTGGCCATCGGCGCTCTCGCGGGCAAAGTCGGGGCTGTTGACGAGGGACTGCAGCAGACGGGTGGTGGGGTCGAACTCCCGCTCCTTGCGCTCCCGGACGATGGTGCGGAAAAGCTCCCAGACATCGACACTGGTTTCGAAATAATCGCGCCGGTCGCCCAGCACATGCGTGACCCGCACCAGCTGCCAGGATTGCAGCTCCTTCAAGCTGTTGCTGACATTGGAGCGCGCCACGTTCAAGGTCTCGCTCAGTTGCTCGGCATTGAGCGGCTTGCCCAGCACAAACAGCAGCGCATGGATCTGCGAGACCGTGCGGTTGACGCCCCACATCGATCCCATCTCGCCCCAGTGCAGCACAAATTGTTGTTGGATGTCGGTCATTTGCATGGCTTGAATTCTAGGGTTTCATTTATTTCTGTCAAGAAAGAAATTGATAGGCCATGAAAAAGGCCATCGCAGATGGATGGCCTTGATCAGGGATGCTTTCTGGCCGTCTGGTCGCAGATGCGGCCAGCGCCGTGCTCAGTGCAGCAGGTTGTTGCCAGGGGCCTGGGGTTGCACGCGGAAAAAGCCGGTGCCGCAGGTGCCTGTGCCAATCTCTTCTTCGGTCGCTTCACGCACGCCGGCCACCTGGATGTCCAGGCGAATGGCGATGCCGGCCAGCGGATGGTTGCCGTCCAGCACTACATGCTCCGGGTAGAGTTCGGTGACGGTGTAGATCATGTCACGCGGCGCATCGGGGTTGGTGCCCTGGGGCAGCGCATGGCCTTCGATGGTCATGCCTTCTTCCAGATCCGGCGGGAACAGCGAGCGTGATTCGAGGAAGACCTTTTCCTCGTCGTAATCGCCAAAGGCGTCTTCGGGCTCCAGGTGCAGTTGCACGCGGCTGCCAACGGTATGGCCTTGCAGCGCCTGTTCCACGCGGGCCAGCAAATCCTGGCCTCCGACGAGGAACTCCACGGGCTCGTCGAGCACGTCCAGGGTTTCGCCCAAGGTGTCTTTCAGCGTCCAGGTCAGTGCGACCACGCATTGATCAGTGATTTCCATAGGACAATTGTCGCAGTTTGGGCCCGGGTGCCCAGAGGAACACCGAGAAAGCCATGCAAATCGAACAAGCACTGCCTCTGCTGGGGGGCATCTCTCCGGCCCAGTTCATGCGCCGTTACTGGCAGAAAAAGCCGCTGCTGGTGCGCGGTGCCGTCAGCGACTGGAAAGACCTGCAACTGCCGCTGCCGCGCAGCCAGCTGTTTGAGCTGGCCGGCGAGGAGGGCGTGGAGTCGCGCCTGATCCAGCACAAGGCGGGCGCCTGGAGCGTCAAGCACGGCCCCTTCAGCCGCCGCGCCATTCCCTCGCTGAAGACACCGGAGTGGACTTTGCTGCTGCAGGGCCTCGATTTGCACAGCGATGCCGCCCATGCACTGCTGCAGCGCTTTGCCTTTGTGCCGGCCGCGCGCCTGGATGACCTGATGGTGAGCTATGCCAGCAATGGCGGTGGCGTGGGCCCGCATTTCGACAGCTATGACGTGTTCCTGCTGCAGGCCCATGGCAAGCGCCGCTGGCGCATCGGCAAGCAAAAGAACCTGGCGCTGAAGGAAAGCATACCGCTCAAGATCCTTGCCGAGTTCGAAGCCCAGGAGGAGTATGTGCTGGATCCCGGCGACATGCTTTACCTGCCGCCACGCTATGCGCATGACGGCGTGGCCGAGGGCGAGTGCATGACCTACTCGATCGGCTTTCGCTCCCCTGCACAGCAGGAGCTGGCCGGCGAGCTGCTGATGCGCATGTCCGAGGGTGACGAGATGGATGGCGAAGTCAACGCCAAGGCCGCCTCGCCGATCTACCAGGACCCCAAGCAGATGGCGGTGCAGGCACCGGGCGCCATTCCGCCGGCAATGCTGGACTTTGCCCGCGCGGCCATCGAAAAGCGCCTGGCCGAGCCGCTGGCGTTGGCCCGCGCGCTGGGCGAGTCCCTGACCGAGCCCAAGGCCAATGTCTGGTTCGAGCCCGAGGATTCCCCCGCCATGCTCGAAGCAGTAGCCCTGGACCGCAAGACCCGCATGATGTACGACGAGCACCATGTGTTCATCAATGGCGAAAGCTACCGCGCCGCAGGCCGTGACTTCAGCCTGATGAAGAAGCTGGCCGATGGCCGCCACCTGGACCGCCGCGATATCAGCGGTGCCAGTGACGATGCCTTGCAGCTGCTGTCGCAATGGTGCGAGGACGGCTGGGCCCACGCGGTGCCGCAGTGATGAGCAGCGCCGGTCCCGCACCTGCCGCCTGGCAGCCCGACGATGGGCTGAGCGGCCGCTTTGAGGGCCGCGCAGCCTTTGACGCGCAGCTGCAGTATTTTCTGCAGCAGGCGGCCGCGCAGGGCTGGCGCCAGATCATCGTGGCCGATGCGGATTTTGCCGACTGGGCCTGGGGCAGTGCCGATGCGGTGGAGCTGCTGCACCACTGGGCGCGCCAGGGCGGGCAGATGACCGTGTTGGCCCAACGCTTTGACCGGCTGCAGCAGCGCCACCCGCGCTGGGTGCAATGGCGCAAGACCTGGGACCACCGCCTGCAGTGCCGCCGCCTGCTGAGCCGCGATGTGGCGCAGATCCCCAGCGCGCTGTGGTCGCCGCAGTGGGCGGTGCAGCGCCTGGACGTGGATCGCTGCGTGGGCGTAGCCAGCGCCGAACGCAGCGCCATCGTGCCCTTGGGCGAGCGATTGCAGGAGTGGATCCGCTCGGCCAGCACGCCAGACTTTGCCGCGACGGTGCTGGGTTTGTAGGCCATTGTTGACAACCGTGTCTTTCGTTGCTGGCCGGCAACGTTGCGGGGGCTGTTAGCATAGGCATGCGGCCCGGGTAATCCCTATAATTCATTTCAGACGCCAAGGCGTTATTACTTTGTGCTACGCACCCTTGGCCTGAGCGCTTTGCTTGCTCTGGCCCGTTCCACAAGAATCCACCGTCGTTAGGAATACCCAAATGAAGAAATCCCTTGTTATCGCATCGTTGATGGCTGCTGTTGCTCTGGCTGCTTGCGGCAAGAAGGAAGAAGCTGCTGTGCCCGCACCAGCACCTGCGCCTGTGGAAGCGCCAGCACCTGCACCCGCACCTGCCGTTGAAGCTGCCAAGGATGCCGCCAACGCTGCTGCTGACGCTGCCAAGGACGCTGCTGCTGATGCCAGCGCTGCTGCTTCGAAGGCCGCAGATGCCACCAAGGAAGCTGCCGGCAATGCTGCTGATGCCACCAAGGACGCTGCCCACAACGCTGCTGACGCCGCCAAGGACGCTGGCGCCGCTGCTGCAGATGCTGCCAAGGCTGCTGCTGACGCCGCATCCAACGCTGCTACCGCTGCCAAGGAATCGGTGAGCAAGTAAGCGCTGAGTTGCTGGCCTGGCCGCTGCCGGGCCTGCACTGCTGATTTGCCTGAACGAGCCCGTGCTTTGCACGGCCTTTTTGTTTGGGCAATGGGTGGGGTCGAGGGCAGTGGATGGCAGTGCTCGTCTGTCGGCCAGCGTTGGTGCCCATTCCGTGGGCCCATGAAAAAAGCCACTGCGCAGAGGCAGTGGCTTGGGAGGCTGGTCACGGCCCAAGGGGCCGCGCAGGGCATCACTTCATGTCGTCAGCCAACACCTTCAAGATGCGCTGGGCATTGGCAGAGGTATCTGCCTTGCCGCTCTCGTTGAGCACGGTGACATTGCTGGTGTTGGCCTCGCTCTTGACCTGGATGCGGTACTTGATCGGATCCGGTGCATCCGGGTTGCGGTTGAAGATCTTGGCAAAGAAACCGTCGGGCTTCTTGTTCAGATCAGCGGGATCGATATAGCGCACGAAGTAGACGCCTTGGCTGCGGTCGCGGTCCTCGACGGTGAAGCCGGTGCGGTCCAGCGCCAGGCCCACGCGGCGCCAGGTGCGGTCAAATGGATCGCTGACCTGCAGCACCGGCGAGCCATCGGCAGCGGTGGCAATCTTGGAGGTGCTGACAGGGGCCAGCGGTGCAGCCGCAATCGCCTTGGACTGCTCTTCGCTCACACCCAGCTTGACCATGATGCGGCGCAGGAATTCGGTTTCCAGTTCCGGATCGGCCTTGCGGGGCTGCCAGATGGTGCTGTCTTTTTCCTTGTTGGAATAGACCTCTTCCATGCCGCGGTGGCTGACATAGATTTCGGATTTGCCATCGGGGCGGCGCTCAATACGCGTGCGGAACTTGTCCTGCTCACCGGTCGAGTAGATCGAATCGAACACCTTGCCGATGGAGCGGCGGATGAAATCCTGTGGCAGCTTGGCGCGGTTTTCGGCCCAGTCGGTTTCCATGATGCCGATGTCAGGGCGCTCGATGGTCAGCGCAAAGCCGCTTTCCTGCCAGAAGTCCTTGACCGGTTCCCAGACCTTGTCTGCGGGGCGGTCGATGACCAGCCAGCGCTGGTTGCCATCGCGCTCAATCTGCACGTCACCAATCTGCGAAGCGGCGGTGTTGGCGGTGCCCTTGGGCGCAGCGTCCTTTTGTACCTGGTAGGCCGCAGCCGATACCGTGCCGCCAGGCACGACATAGCGCGAGTCCTTGGACAGCTGGGTCAGGTCTGGAGGGACTTCCAGCGTTGGCCCTTTGGAGGCGCTCTTGTAGTCGATCTTGTCGCCTTCGAGAATATTGCCGGTACCGCAAGCGGCCAAAGTAACAGACAGGCTCAGCACGCTGAGTTTTGCGAGGGAATTCACGTTCAAATCCTTAACAGAGGCAACGCGCGGATGATTGCGTTAAAGCAGGGAGGCTCCGCGCATTGCAGCTTCCACCGTGCCATGCAGACCGGCGGAAAGCTCGGTCATCGGCAGGCGCAGGGTTGGGCCACACAGACCCATCTTGTTGGCCGCCCACTTTACCGGAATGGGGTTGGCCTCCAAGAAGAGGGCTTTATGCAGCGGCAGCAGTTTATTCTGAATTTCCATAGCCCGACCAACATCCTTGGCAATTGCTGCCTCGCATAGCTGGCTCATCAGGCGTGGCGCGATGTTGGCGGTGACGCTGACGTTGCCGTGTCCGCCGCACAGCATCAGGGCCACAGCGGTGGGGTCATCGCCCGAGTAGATGCCAAAGCCGGCCGGGGCATCCTTGATCAGCCACTGCGCGCGTTCGATGTTGCCGGTGGCTTCCTTGATACCGACGATACCGGGCACTTCGGCCAGGCGCAGCACGGTGTCGTGCTGCATGTCGGCCACGCTGCGGCCCGGCACGTTGTAGAGGAAGATCGGCAGGTCGCCAACCGCTTCGGCAATCGCTTTGAAGTGCTGGAACTGGCCTTCCTGGGTCGGTTTGTTGTAGTAGGGCACGACCTGGAGCTGGCTGTCTGCGCCAACGCTCCTGGCGTACTTGGCCAGGGTGATGGCCTCGTGGGTGGAGTTGGCGCCGCAGCCGGCCATGATGGGCACGCGCTTGTTGGCCTGTTCGACGGAGACACGGATGATCTCCATGTGCTCTTCCACCGTGACCGTAGGCGACTCGCCGGTGGTGCCCACCACGCCGATGCAGTTGGTGCCTTCGGCGATATGCCAGTCGATCAGTTTTCGCAGGCTTGCATAGTCCACGCTGCCATCGGCATGCAGGGGGGTGATCAGGGCAACAATACTACCGGTCAATGGAACACTGGTGGAAGTCATAGCGTGGATTGAAAGCTGGATGGAAGATTCTAGCGGGGGCTGGACTGCTACCGCCGCTGGCAGTATAGCGCGCTCAGAAGCAATCGCTGTCATATTGATCACAAACACGTTTCGTGTTTGGTCATTTTGAATGTTTTGTCTTGGTTATTTGGTTAATTTGACGTAAATTTTCGGGTGATCGGTTGATATCGATTGTGTAATTGAATGCGCATGGACCCGGGTAAGTCCTGGGGCGCGGCCCGGCTTGGCGCTGCCCACTGCGAACTGCGGCACAATGCCTGCCATGCTGATGTATCCCCAATTTGACCCGATTGCCATCAAGCTCGGCCCGCTGGCCGTGCACTGGTATGGCCTGACCTATCTGGTCGCCTTTGGCCTGTTTCTGTTCCTGGGCATTCGCCGCCTCAAGGACCAGCCTTTTGCCTCGGTCACCACGCCCACACGCTGGCAGCGCAAGGATGTCGAGGACATCTTGTTCTTTGGCGTGCTCGGGGTCATCGTCGGTGGCCGGTTAGGCTACTGCCTGTTCTACAAACCCGGTTACTACCTCAGCCACCCGCTGGAGATCCTGGCGGTCTGGCAAGGCGGCATGAGCTTCCATGGCGGCCTGGTGGGCGTGATCGTGTCGATGGTGCTGTTTGCCAAGCTCAAGGGCCGGCCCTGGCTGCAGGTGGCCGACTTCGTCGCGCCCTGCATTCCGCTGGGTCTGGCATCGGGCCGCGTGGGCAACTTCATCAATGGCGAGCTCTGGGGCCGCTTCTCCAGCCCCGACCTGCCCTGGGGCATGGTGTTTCCGCAAAGCGGCTCGATGCTGCCGCGCCACCCTTCGCAGATCTACCAGTTCCTGCTCGAAGGTGTGCTGCTCTTCGTCATCATGTGGCTGTACTCGCGCAAGCCGCGCGGCGAGGGCCAGGTGGCTGGTGTCTTCCTGATCGGTTACGGCCTGTTGCGCTTTATTGCCGAGTACTTCCGCGAGCCCGATGACTTCCTGGGCCTGCTGTCGCTGAACCTCAGCATGGGCCAGTGGCTCAGCCTGCCGATGGTGCTGCTGGGCATCTACCTGTGGAACCGGGGCCGCAGCCAGCCAGTGCTTGCTACGCCGTAAATCGCCTATATCCCTGGTTCGATAGGGCTATACTGATCAGCCGCTGTGCCGGGTTTATCTGGCACAGCGGCTTTGTTTTTTGCCTGAGCGGAGAGTGGACGATATGACAGGAAAATGGGTTCTGGGCCTGGTGGCCGGTGTGTGCATGTTGGGCAGTGCAGCGGTGTCTGCGCAGCAGGCCTTGCCCGATCTGAAAGTGGCTGTGGACCTGAGCTACGAGCCCTTTACCTACAAGCTGCCCACAGGCCAGCCCGCCGGTTTCGATATCGATATCGCCAACGCGCTGTGCGCGGAGATCAAGCGCAAGTGCGTGTTTGTCGAGCAGGTCTGGGACGGCATGATCCCCGGTCTGCAGGCCAAGAAGTACGACGTCATCATCAGCTCAATGGCCAAGAACGAGGACCGCGCGCGTGTCGTGGACTTCACCAACAAGTACTACCACACGGGTGCCCGCATCGTGATGCCCAAAGGCTTCAAGTACAGCGGCCCCGAATCGCTCAAGGGCAAAAAGATCGGCGTGCTCAAGGCCAGCATCCAGGAGAAATGGGCGCTTACCTACCTCAAGCCCGCAGGCGTCGATGTCGTTTCCTACCCCGGCCGCGACCCTGTCTACCTGGACATCAACTCCGGCCGCCTCGATGGCTCGGTGGCCGACAGCGTGGAAATTGCCTACGGCTTCTTGAAGAAGCCCGAAGGCCAGAACTTTGAATTTGTCAGCGACACCTTGGTGGACAAGAAGATCTTTGGCGAAGGCGCCAGCATTGCCATGCGCAAGGGCCAGCCCGAGCTGAAGAAGTCGCTCAACGATGCCATTGCCGCGATCCGTGCAGACGGCCGCTACAAGAAGATTGCCGACAAGTACTTTGACTTTGACCCTTACGGCAAGGATTGAGGCCATCCCATGCTGCGGCCCACGGCCCCAGCGCTGAGACAAGCAGGCCCGGTTGACCCGGTGCCTGCTTTTTTATTGCCAAAAATGGCGGAGGTGAGCGTTTGCACCGGTAACAGTGATTGCGGACTACGAACCGGGTATTAACACGGGTGCCAAAATGCGCTGTAATTTCTCATAATTACAGGCACGCACTGCAGATGGGGTCGCTGGCCCGGTGCAGAACGATGGCCTTCACAAAGGAGCAAGCGGATGGCAGTTGCCGGACAGCCTTTGCACGACACGGTGGCGATACAGGTGCGCGACCTGATCTTTGCCGGCACCCTGGCCGCAGGGGAGCTGCTGGATGAAAAGGCGCTGTGCGACCAGCTCTCCGTCTCACGCACGCCGCTGCGTGAGGCCCTCAAGCTGCTGGTCTCCGAAGGCCTGCTGCGCCATGAGCCTCGGCGCGGCTGCTTTGTCGAGACCGTGACCGAGCGCGATCTGGACGATATCTTTCCGGTCATTGCCTTGCTGGAAGGCCGGGCCGCCTACGAGGCCACCAAGAAGCTCAGCAGCGCCGACCGCGCCGTGCTCGATGTGATGCACGAGCAGCTGACCCACTACGCCGAGGCGGGCGACATCGCGGCCTACTACCGCATGAACCACCAGATCCATGAGGCCTTCATCACCCTGGCCGACAACCGCTGGCTGGCCCAGGCCATTGCTGATCTGCGCCGCATTCTGCGCCTGGCACGGCTGCACCAGCTGCGCGCGCCGGGCCGGCTGCAGGCCAGCTTGCAGGAACACCTCGATATCTATGCCGTGATGCTGACTGGCGATGCCGATGCCGCCGAGCAGACCATGCGCAACCATTTGCTGCAGCAGCGCAAGGCGCTGCTGCGCATCACCCCCCTTTCCATGTCAAGGATTGCTTTATGACCACCGCTACAGAGACTTCGCCCGCCACCGGGGTGGACAGCGCCGCCAACAGCTGGCTGCAAAAAAGCGCAGCCTGGCTGCGCTCGGTCGGCATTCCTACCGAGCTGGGCAACAGCACCAGCGCTGATGAGGGCGAGCGCAGCACCACCGAGCGTCTCAAGGCCACCTTGCGCCGGGGCAATGAAGCGCTGTCGCCGCGCGAGTTGCGCCGCCTGCTGGCCGACCTGCAGGCCGTTGGCGCCAGCGAGGTGAGCGATGCCGAAGGCGGGCGCCTGGCTGAGCCAGTGATGCAGTGGTATGCCGCTGCGCAGCCCGAGCAGCGCCTGGACTGCTGGCGCCTGCTGTGCGAGCAGTTTGTGCCCGATGTGGCCAAGATCGGCCAGGCCCGCCAGCGCTATGAGGATGCGATCGGCACTGCAAGCATGGCCGCTGCCGAGCGCCAGCTGCGGAAGGCCTTGCAGACGCCGCGCATGCGGCTGTTCCAGCGTTTTGCGGTGCCCGCGCAGGGCATGCGCTTTTTGCTCGATCTGCGCGCGCAGATGCTGCCCCAGCTCAAGAGCCAGGAATGGCTGGTCGCCGTGGACGCCGATCTGGAATACCTGTTCTCGACCTGGTTCGATATCGCCTTTCTGGAGCTGCGCAGCCTCAGCTGGGATTCGCCCGCGTCCCTGCTGGAAAAGCTCATCAAGTACGAAGCGGTGCACGACATCCGCAGCTGGACCGACCTGAAAAACCGCCTCGACAGCGACCGCCGTTGCTACGGCTTTTTCCACCCGCGCCTGCCCAATGAACCGCTGATCTTTGTCGAGGTGGCCCTGGTCGACAAGATGTCGGACAGCATTGCGCCGCTGCTGGACGAGGCCGCTGCCGCAGCCGATGTGGACAAGGCGAGCACGGCCATCTTCTACTCGATCAGCAACACCCAGACCGGCTTGCGCGGCGTGAGCTTTGGCGATTCGCTGATCAAGACCGTGGTGGAGCAGCTGCTGCAGGAGTTTCCCAAGCTGCGCCAGTTCGCCACCCTGTCGCCGATCCCTGGTTTTCGCAGCTGGCTGGGCAAGAACGCCGGCGAGGTCTGGGAGGGCGCCGACAAACGCCTGCGCGCCGAGCTGGGCAAGGCACTGGACAAGGCCGACCCCAGCGTGGACGACTGGATGGGCGCACTGGAGCAGGCGGGCAAGTTGCAGGCCGCCGACCCCGCTGCCAAGCTGTTGATGCATGCCGCTGCCCGCTACCTGGGCAAGAGTCTGGTCAAGGACAAGCCGGTGGACCCGGTCGCCCGCTTCCACCTGGGCAATGGCTCGCGGGTCGAGCGCCTGAACTGGGCGGGCGATACCTCCGCCAAGGGCATCAAGCAATCCTACGGCCTGATGGTGAACTACCTGTACGACCTCAAGCGCCTGGACAAGCACCGCAACCTGCTGGCCCAGGGCAAGATTCCGGTGTCTTCGGGCATCGAGGCACTGGCCAAGGTCTGAACCTGTTTTGATGGATGGCAGGCCAGCATGGCGCCCCCGGGCGCTGCGCTGGCCTGGAGAGAACTGCAGGCCCCCATAAGGGCCGCAGCCTGGGTGGTGGGCACGCTTTGCTGACCACCCATGGCTTGTGCGTTGCTGTGGGCGCGCGCAGGCGGGTGTGCGTGGATCTTAAAAATAACCGTTAGGAGACAAGATGACCAAGAGCAAAACACCTTTCCCGTCCAGAAGACGAACCCTGCTGGGCCTGGCCGCCGGCATGGCCGGAACGGCGCTGCCCGCCTGGAGCTGGGCCAGTGCAGCTGCGGCACGCGACTGGCCGGCCAAGCCGGTGACCTGGGTGGTGCCTTTTCCCGCAGGTGGCGGCACCGATGCCTTTGCGCGGCCGCTGTCCTCGCAGTTCTCGAAAATCTCGGGCAAGACCCTGGTGATCGACAACAAGGGCGGCGCGGGCGGCACCCTGGGGGCCAGCTTTGCGGCGCGCCAGCCCTCCGATGGCTACCACTTCTTCATGGGCGGCACCCACCATGTGATTGCGCCCTCGGTCTACCCCAAGCTCGACTACGACATCCAGAAGGACCTGGTGCCGCTGGCCTTGCTGGCCACGGTGCCGCAGGTGCTGGTGGTCAATCCCAAGCGGGTGACGGCGGCCAATATGCAGCAGCTGCTGGCCCAGCTCAAGGCCAACCCCGGCAAGATGAGCTTTGCCTCGGCCGGCGCCGGCACCAGCCACCACCTGGCCGGCGAGCTGTTCAAGATCCAGAGCCAGACCGACATCCTGCACGTGCCCTACAAGGGCGCAGGCCCGGCGCTGCAAGACCTGATTGCCGGCAATGTGGACATGCTGTTTGATGGCCTCGGCTCGTCGGCCGCGCATATTGCTGCCGGGCGCATCAAGTGCCTGATGGTCTCGGGCAGCCAGCGCAACCCCTCGTTGCCCGATGTGCCCTGCGCCGCCGAGGTGGGCCTGCCCGACTACAACGTGACCACCTGGTACGGCCTCTGGGCCGTCAAGGGCACGTCGCCCGAGCTGCAGGCACGCATGTTCGAGGAGGCCAAGCGCATGGGCACCTCGGAGGAGATCAAGGCGATCTGGGCCAAGAATGGTGCGGAATATGGCAGCATGACGCAGCCGCAGTTTGCGGCCTTTGTGGCCGACGAGGTCAAGCGCTGGGCCGAGGTGGTCAAGGCCTCGGGCGCCAAGATTGAATGAAAGCAGGAGCGATGTGATGGCGGGGCAGGTTCGTGTGGAATCGTGGACGGCGGGCGAGGCCGCATCCCGTGCGCAGGCCGTGCGCGTGGTGCTGGCCCACCCGGGCAAGCGCAATGCCATGTCGCGCGCGATGTGGCGGCAGCTGCGCAGCGTGTTTGAGGACCTGCAGCGCCAGCCCGGGCTGCGCTGCATCGTGCTGCAAGGCGAGGGCGAGGCCTTTTGTGCCGGCGGCGATATCTCGGAATACGCGGACTTTCGCTTTCACCCCGAGAGCCTGGCCGCCTTCCATGAGGGCGAGGTCTGGCCGGCACTGCATGCCATGCTGCAATGCGATGTGCCCCTGGTCGCCGCCATTGACGGCGCGTGCATGGGCGCCGGTGTGGAGCTGGCCAGTTGCTGCGACACCCGTTTGGCGACAGACACAGCCCAGTTTGGCGCACCGATTGCCAAGCTGGGCTTTCCGATGGCGCCCAAGGAGGCCGCCCTGGTGCTGAGCCAGGTGGGGCCTGCCAAGACACGGCAGATACTGCTGGAGGCGGCGGTCTTTGGCGCCGAGCAGATGCGGGCCTCGGGCTTTTTGAGCCAGGTCCACCCCGCTGCCCAGCTGCAGGCCCAACTGGAGCGTAGCGTGGCCCGCATTTGCAGCCTGGCGCCGCAGGCCGCCCGCATGACCAAGCAACTGCTGCGCGCACTGGCCGAGGGCGATGCCCAGGCCCCAGTGCTGCAGCAGCCCTATGCCTATGCCGATTCGGCAGAACACCGCGAAGGCATTGCCGCCTTTGTGGCCAAGAGAAGCCCCCAGTTTTGAAGCGGCCTGCGCAGGGCAGCAGCCCGGTCGCAGGCGCCAAGGAAACCACCAACCACGTAGACCAACATGACCAACGACAACCTGTTCTGCGCACTGCGCGCGGCCTTTCCTGAGGACCTCGATGCCATCGCCGTGGAGACCACCTCGGCCAGCGGTGAGCCGCTGAACTACAGCTGGCGCGACCTGGACCGCATGAGCGCGCGCATCGCCAACCTGCTCGATTCGCTGAATATTCCTTCCGGCAGCCGTGTGGCCGTGCAGGTCGAGAAGTCGGTCGAGGCGATGGCGCTGTACCTGGCCACCTTGCGCGCCGGCCATGTGTTTCTGCCGCTGAACACCGCCTACCAAAGTGCCGAGATCGAGTACTTCGTCACCAATGCCGAGCCGGCAGTTGTGGTCTGCTCGCCGGCCAACTTTGGCTGGGTGTCCAAGATCGCCTTCCAGTGCGGCACGCAAAGCGTGTTCACGTTGGGCGATGACCGCAGCGGCACCTTGCTGGAGCGCGCGGTGCACTGTGCCGATACCCACACGCCGGCGCAGAAATCCGCCGGCGACATGGCCGCCATCCTCTACACCAGCGGCACCACTGGCCGCAGCAAGGGCGCGATGCTGAGCCACGGCAATCTGCTGAGCAATGCCGTGATGCTGAAGGACTACTGGGGCTGGAAGAAGGGCGATGTGCTGATCCATGCGCTGCCAATCTTCCATGTGCACGGCCTGTTTGTCGCGATCCATGCGGCCCTGCTCAATGGCAGCAAGATGATCTGGTTTGCCAAGTTCGAGCCCAAGGCGGTGATTGCCGCGATGGCACGGGCAACGGTCTTCATGGGCGTGCCGACCTTGTATGTGCGCCTGCTGGCCGAGCCCGGCCTGACCAAGGAGGCCACCCGGCATATGCGCCTGTTCATCTCCGGATCGGCACCCCTGCTGATCGAGACCTTCCGCGACTGGCAGACCCGCACCGGCCACACCATTCTGGAGCGCTATGGCATGAGCGAGACCATCATGCTGGTCTCCAACCCCTACCAGGCCGATGCCCGCCATGGCGGGCAGGACGAGCGCCGGGGCGGCACGGTGGGCTTTCCGCTGCCGGGCGTGGGCGTGCGGGTGCAGGGCGACGATGGCCAGGCACTGGGCGCCGACGAGATCGGTCATATCCAGGTGCAAGGCCCCAATGTGTTCAGCGGTTACTGGCGCATGCCCGAGAAGACCGCCCAGGAGTTCACGGCCGACGGCTGGTTCAAGACCGGTGACGTGGGCAAAATCGATGCGCGCGGCTATGTGACCATTGTGGGCCGCAGCAAGGACCTGATCATCTCCGGCGGCTACAACGTCTACCCGGCCGAGATCGAAGGCTTCATCAACGAGCTGCCGGGCGTTGCCGAAAGCGCGCTGGTGGGGGTGCCACACCCGGATTTTGGAGAGGTCGGTGTGGCGGTGGTCATAGCCAAGGCAGGCCAGCAACTGGACGCCGAAGCCATCATTGCGACCCTCAAGAAGCAGCTGGCCAACTTCAAGATTCCCAAGCGCTGCTTTGTCGTGGCCGAGCTGCCTCGCAACACCATGGGCAAGGTGCAGAAGAACCTGTTGCGCGACCAGTACCAGGGCCTGTTCAAGGGCTGATGCGCTAAAGGTGGTGGCTGAGCCACCATGACAAAACCCTCGCCCTGTGGCAGCTCAGAAGCTGCCGCAGCCGAGGGTTGGCTATTGGGCGGATGCGGCTAGGCGGTAATCAGCGCAGGACCAGCACCGGAATCGTCGCATGGGTCAGCACATGCTGGGTCTCGCTGCCCAGCAGCAGGCGCTTCAAACCCCGGTAGCCGTGCGAGGCCATGACGATCAGGTCACATTGCTCGTTCTTCGCGGTCTCCAGCAGGGCTTCGGCAATCATGTCGGACTTGATTACCAAGGTCTTGATGGGCACGCCGGTCGCAGCGCCTTCGGCCACCACCTTGTCGACAATGCCCTGCGCGGCGCGTTCCCAGCCTTCCTCGATGCGCGCAATGTCATCGGGGTTTTGCATGGTGCTGCCTTCAAAGTAGCTGCGCGGGTAGTTGGGCGAGATGTTGACGGCAGTCACCGTGGCATGGCTCAGTTTGGCCAGTGCCAGTGCATGGCGCACCGCCTTTTCGGACAGCTCAGAGCCATCGGTGGCAAGCAGGATATGTTGGTACATGGCGGGCTCCTTTCAGATCAGACTGCAGACAGAGCAACAGGCTGCTGCCTTGCCCTGGTTTCATCTCCAAGCATCGCCGCTTATGGCGCGCCAGGATGTCGGATCAGGCCGCGTTTGTGTTCGCTGGCAGGGCTTAGACAGTGCAGGCCTGGGTGTTGATGAGGCCCTGGAGTTTTTCCGTGTCCAGAATGCGCACATGGCGCTGCTTCACCTCAATGATGTTCTCCTCGGCAAACTTGGAGAAGGTGCGGCTGACGGTCTCCAGCTTCAGGCCCAGGTAGCTGCCGATTTCCTCGCGGGTCATGCGCAGGATCAGCTCATGCTGCGAAAAGCCGCGGGCATGCAGGCGCTGCACCAGGTTCAGCAGGAAGGCGGCCAGGCGCTCTTCGGCGCGCATGCTGCCCAGCAGCAGCATGACGCCATGCTCGCGCACGATCTCGCGGCTCATGACCTTGTGCACATGGTGCTGCAAAGCGGTCACTTCGCGCGACAGGTCTTCGAGCGAGGAGTAGGGCATGACGCAGACCTCGGCATCTTCCAGCGCAATCGCGTCGCAGGAGTGGCGGTCGTTGACGATGCCATCGAGACCGATGATCTCGCCGGCCATCTGAAAACCGGTGACCTGGTCGCGCCCATCTTCGGTGGCGATGCTGGTCTTGAAGAAGCCGGTGCGGATGGCGTACAGCGAGGTGAAGGTCTCGCCATTGCGGAACAGCGCGCTTCCGCGCTTGATCTTGCGGCGTGTGGCGACGATCTCGTCAATGCGTTCCATTTGTTCGGCCGACAGACCCACGGGCATGCACAGCTCGCGCAGATTGCAGTTGGAGCACGCCACCTTGATGGAGTTGGATGTCATGTATCAATACCCTCGAACAAATATTCGTGTAGGAACGGCGTTCCTCGTATGCGCCTATTGTGCGTGCAGGCGCCAAATGGGTTCTTGATGTATATCAAGGACGGGTGGCAGGCCTTGGGGCACATTGGGGGTCCGCAAGGATAAAGCCCATGATTTCCCTGACTCCCGACCTGCTGCGCCGTTTTGACGTCCCCGGCCCCCGTTACACCTCGTATCCTACCGCAGACCGATTTGTTGAAGCCTTTGCTGCGAATGAGTACAAGCAGGCGCTGGCGCAACGCGGCAGTGGCCTGGCGGCCAGGCTGGCGCCACTGTCCTTGTATGTGCATGTGCCGTTCTGCGCCTCGCTGTGCTACTACTGTGCCTGCAATAAGATCATCACCAAGCATGCCGAACGTGCCGACGAGTACCTCGGCTACCTGGAGCGCGAGCTGGACTTGCAGCTGGCCCATATCAGCACCCGCTCGACCATCAGCCAGCTGCACCTGGGCGGGGGCTCGCCCACCTTTTTGACCGACGCGGGCCTCAGCCGCCTGATGGACATCGTCAAGCAGCGCTTCGAGCTGCAGCCGGGCGGCGAGTACTCCATCGAGATCGACCCGCGCACCGTGAGCCGCGAGCGCCTGCTGCACCTCTACCAACTGGGCTTCAACCGCCTGAGCTTTGGCGTGCAGGATTTTGACCCGCTGGTGCAAAAGGCCGTGCACCGCGAGCAGCCCGCCGACCAGGTGTTTGCCTTGGTGTCGCAGGCGCGCGAGATAGGTTTTGAATCAATCAATATCGACCTGATCTATGGCTTGCCGCTGCAAAGCCCGGCCAGCTTTGCGCGCACGATGGAGCAGGTCAATGCGCTGCGGCCTGACCGCATTGCACTCTACGCCTATGCGCACTTGCCCGAGCGCTTCAAGCCCCAGCGCCGCATTCTGACGCAGGACCTGCCCAGCCCGGCCGACAAACTTGCGATGCTGGCCCAGGCCTTGGCCGCGCTGGAAGGCGCCGGCTATGTCTATGTGGGCATGGACCATTTCGCGCTGCCTGACGATGCCTTGGCGGTGGCCAAGCGCCAGGGCCGCCTGCACCGCAACTTCCAGGGCTACAGCACCCAGCCTGATTGCGATCTGCTGGCGCTGGGCGTGTCGGCCATTGGCCGCATCGGCGCTACCTACAGCCAGAATGCCAAGACGCTGGAGGAGTATTACGACCTGATCGACCAGGGCCAGATCCCCGTGGTGCGCGGCCTGGCGCTGACGCGCGATGACCTGCTGCGCCGCGCGGTGATCATGGGCCTGATGTGCCAGGGCAGCCTGGCGATCGAATCGCTGGAGCAGGCCTGGCTGATTGATTTTGCGCAGTATTTTGCTGCCGAGCTGGCCCAGCTGCGCGAGCTGCAGGGCCAGGGCCTGGTGCAACTGAGCGACGAGGCGATCAGCGTGACGGAGCTGGGCTGGTATTTTGTGCGCGGCGTGGCCATGGTGTTCGACAAGAACCTGCAGGCTGACCGCAACCGCGCGCGCTTCTCGCGCATCATCTAGCCGGCTTGGGGCAGGCTCAGACCTGCCAGGCTGCCAGGCTTTTGTAGAGCATGTAGAGCGCCAGGCACAGCAGGATGCCGCCAAAAATTTTCTTGAGCTGTGCCACCGGCAGGCGGTGCGCGGCACGGGCACCCAGCGGCGCGGTCAGCACGCTGCAGGTGGCAATGGCGGCCAGGCCGGGCAGCCAGATGTAGCCCAGCGAATGCGGTGGCAGGCCCTGCAGGTGCAGGCCGGCCACCATGAAGCCGATGACATTCGTGACCGCGATCGGAAAGCCCAGCGCCGAGCTGGTCGCCACCGCGTTGTGCATCGGCACGCTGCACCAGGTCATGAAGGGCACGCTGATGAACGCACCGCCGGCACCGACTAGGCCCGAGAGGCAGCCAATTACGCCGCCGGCCGCCAGCTGCCCGGCGGTGCCCGGCATGGGGCGCGTCCCTTTGCTGTTGGGCTTGCGGAACATGCGCAGTGCCGAGTAGCCAATGAAAAGGCCGAAGAACAAGCCCAGGTAGCTGCCCTTGAGCACCGCAAAAATGCCCAGGCTGGCCAACAGGCCGCCCAGCACGATGCCAGGGGCCAGGCGTTTGACGAGATCCCAGCGCACGGCGCCATGCTGATGGTGGGCGCGGACGCTCGACATCGATGTGAACACAATGGTCGCCATCGACGTGGCGATCGCCATCTTGATAGCCAGTTCAGGCGCCACGCCCTGGGTGCCCAGGATGTAGGTGATAAAGGGCACCAGCACCATGCCGCCGCCGATGCCCAGCAGGCCCGCCAGAAAACCGCCGATCAATCCCAGCACGGACAGCGGCAGCAAAACGAGGGGATCAGCCATGGTGCGCAGTAAAAAGGCCACCTGAAACAGGTGGCCTGAAACCCCGCTGTCGCGGAGAGGAGAAGACAGGTTGGGCAGCCTGCCCGAAAAAATCAGGTGTTCGCAGCGGATCCACTGGACCGTCATCCTGAACCGGGGGTTCAGGTGGGCGAGGGCAACCTATCGTTGGGTTCATCTGACGCGAGACGATCACGCTCAATAGGTGATGTACCAAGCCCGTGCTCGTAGAGCATTGGTTCAAGGAACTATAAAGTCCAGCAGGGCTGCGAACGCTTTCATTGTAATCGCTCGCACCTGCTGCACCCGCCAAAATCGCAATTCAATGTGCTGAGATTGGTCAAAAAAGATAGCGTCCTACACAGATCGTAGAACGCATGGAGCGGTATTTTTCGCCAATGCATTGCAAGGCTTCGGCATTTGGTGCTAGCGGCTGCTAACACGCGGCTGTCAGGCGCTGGCGGCCAGCGTTTGTGCACCCGGGGAGGGGGCGGGAGCCAGTGCCGCATCGAGCCGTTGCAGCACCGATTGCAAACGGGGCTCGTCCCAGTCGAGGCTGGCCTGCGCAGTGGCGGCAGGCTGGGTCTGGGCCTCGGCCATCGCTGCCGATTGGGCGGCGGCCTGCGCTTGCAACGCATCGGCTGTCTGGCTCAACTGGCTGTTTTGCACTTGCAGGTCGAGCAGATCAAAGGCCACATTGAGTGCCGCCAGCACGGCGATGCGCTCGCGGCCACGGATCTTGCCCGCGTCGCGGATGCCGCTCATGGCCTCATCCACATGCTTGACTGCTGCCAGCAAGCGTGTTTCCTGGCCTTCGGGGCAGCCCAGCATATAGCTTTGCTGCATGATGTGTACTTCCAGCTGTTTCATCATTCGTCCTGGTCAAAGGTCTTGGGCAGGCGTTCGATCAGTGCGTCGACGCGGGCGCGGGCCGCTGTCAGGCGCGATTGGAGGGAGTCGCGCTCCTGGGTGAGGGTGGTGACCTGCTCTTGCAGTTGGGCGTGGGCGCGTTGCAAAGCCTCATGACGGCTCAGCAGTGCTTCCACCCGCTCAAGCATCAGATCCATAGAAGGCGTAGTGGCCATAGAGAGACAGTCTTCTTAAGTGCGCAATGGGTTTAACGCTAAAATTGTACCCGTTGGTGCTCGCCCCAGTGGTTCACATGGGGGCAGTTCAACGGGAAGCAGGAGCGGTGCTTGTGCCCTACAAGCCTTGCGCAACCTGCGCTGCCCCCGCAACGGTAAGCGATGGTTGGCTTTTGCGCCATCCACAGCCACCACTATGCCACTGAATACCTTGAACAAGTGTTTGGGAAGGCGTGTGCTGTGTCATCGCCAGCCCGGATACCGGCCAACAATAGTGGAGGCGCGTGGCTGAGTCCTTGCTGCGGTCTCCGTGTTCCCCATTGCCGGCGGGGAGGCTGGCGCGGGGTGGTTCATCGCCAGCTCAGTCCATGTTTTTCTCGCCTTCCTCGACACGCCTGCGCGCGCGTCCCGTCTGCACGCCCCGTTCCCGGTTGTATCCCTCCCGCTCTGCCATCGCTTGGGCGGTGAGCGCAGCGCTGCCTTGCGTGGCGCTTTCCGCGCAGGCGCAGCAGCTGCCCTCCGGCCAGGAAGCAGTGGGCAAGAACCTGCAGGAGATGGTGGTGACCGCCAACCGCATCGCGCAGCCGCTGTCCGATCTGGTGGCCGATATGTCCATCATCGATGCGCCAACCATCGAGCGCCAGGGTCCGGGCAGTGTGGCCGATGTGCTGGCGCGGGTGCCGGGTATCCAGATCACGCGCAACGGCGGGCCCGGCACGGCCACCAGCGTGTTCCTGCGCGGCGCCGATTCGCGCTTTACCGCCGTCTATGTCGACGGCGTGCGCATGGATTCGCAATCGACCGGCGGCGCCTCCTGGCAATCGATTCCGCTGGCGCTGATCGACCGCATCGAAGTGCTGCGCGGCCCGGCTGCTGCCGTCTACGGCTCGGACGCGATGGGCGGTGTGGTGCAGATCTTCACGAAGAAGGGCGAAGGACCCGCCCAGCCCTATGCCGGCCTGGGGGTGGGCAGCCGGGGCACGTTCACTGCAGAGGCGGGTATCTCCGGCGGCGCTGACGGATGGGATTACGCGCTGGGCCTGAACCGCTCGCAGACCGATGGCTTCAATGCGCGTACGGTCGCCACCGCCAACCCGGACAAGGACGACTACCGCAGCAATGCGGTCAGCGGCCGCCTGGGCTACCAGATCAACCGCCAGCACCGGCTGGAGGCCAGCTTGCTGGCCAGCGATGTGAACTCGGGCTATGACATCAGTCCGGTGGATGATGACCGCAGCATCAACAAAATGTATGCGCTGGGCCTGAACTGGCAGGCGCAGTGGACCGCGCAATACAGCACCAAGCTGCAGTTCACCCAGTCGCGCGACTATTACGAAACCCGGCCCTCGCCCTACCAGACGGACACCCGCCTGCAGAACTACCTGTTCCAGAACGAATGGCGCCTGGGCGTGCACACCTTGACGGCCGCGCTGGAGCGGCGTGACGACGCATTGACCAATGGCGGCATTGACCGCGACCGCCACCAGAATGCGCTGGCACTGGGCTATGGCCTGAACACCGGCTCGCACACGGTGCAGCTGAACCTGCGCCGAGATGACGACAGCGAGTTTGGCGGCAAGACCACCGGCAGCGCCGCCTACGGCTATGCCTTCGCAACCAACTGGCGCGCCACGGCGACGGTGGGCACGGCCTTCCGCGTGCCCACGCTCTACCAGCGCTTCAGCGAGTATGGCGACGCATCGCTGCGCCCCGAGAAAAGCCGCAATGCCGAGCTGGGCCTGCGCTGGGCGCAAGGCGCCAACAGCTTCTCGGCCACGGCCTACCGCAACCGGGTGACCGACCTGATCAACTTCTCGTCGCCTGGCAGCTGCGACAGCGAATTCGGCTGCTACGCCAATGTGGGCAAGGCGCGTCTGGAAGGCATTACCCTGGCGGGCACCACCAAGCTGGGCGCCTTCAACCTGCATGGTTCGGTCGACTTCCAGAACCCGCGCGACACCGAAAACGACAAGCTGCTGGCGCGCCGCGCCAAGCGCTATGCCACCCTGGGCGCCGAGACGCGTGCCGCAGGATGGACCTGGGCCGCCGACCTGCAGACCAGCGCCAAGCGCTATGACAATGCCGCCAACACCCATGTGCTGGGCGGCTACACCTTGTTCAACCTGTCGGCGCAGACCGAGATCGTCAAGGATGTGAACCTGATCGCCCGGATCAACAACCTGACCGACAAGCGCTACCAGACCGCACGCACCTACTCCACCGAAGGGCGCAGCGTGTATGTGGGTGTGAAGTGGATGCCGCGCTGAGCGCAGAGGGGATAAGCCAGCCATGACAGAGATGACGGTTCAGGACCGCCCAACGGCCTCTTGTGTGGCGCTGCTGATTGCGGCGCCCGCATCCGGTCAGGGCAAGACCACGGTGACAGCGGCCCTGGCCCGCCTGCATGCCCGCCAGGGTCGGCGGGTGCAGGTGTTCAAGTGCGGTCCGGATTTTCTGGATCCGCAGTGGCTGCGCCTGGCCAGTGGCCAGCCGGTGCATGCGCTCGACCGCTGGATGAACGGTGAAGCCGATGTGCGCGCGCGCCTGTTCCAGGCCGCGCAGTGCAACGATGTGCTGCTGATCGAAGGCGTAATGGGCCTGTTCGATGGCGCCAACAGCGCGGCCGAACTGGCCAAGTCGCTGGGCATCTCCGCCGTGGTGGTCGTCGATGCATCGGCCATGGCCGCCACCTTTGGCGCCATTGCCCATGGCTTGCAGCACTATGACCCGGGCCTGCAACTGGCCGGCGTGCTGGCCAACCGCGTGGCCACCGCCCACCATGGCGAGATGCTGCGCAGCGGCCTGCGCGACCCGGCCCTGTGGCTGGGCGCGATGAACCAGATCAGCCTGGATGCGGCCAAGCCGCGCGCCAATCTGCTGCCCGAACGCCATCTGGGCCTGGTGGCCGCCCATGAACTGCATGACGCGGCCGAGCGTCTGGATGCCGCCGCCGATGTGCTGGCGCAAACGCCGCTGGGCCAGCTGGCTTGGCAGCAGTGGCAGCAGCGCTGGACGGTGGCCTTTACCGCGCCTGCCGACGCCCCCCCGGTGCCCGCCTGGCTGGCCGGGCGGCGCATTGCAGTCGCCCGCGATGCCGCTTTCAGCTTTATCTACACCGCCAATCTGGAGTGCCTGCAGGCCATGGGTGCCGAGCTGGCCTTTTTCTCGCCCATCGCCGGGGAGCGTCTGCCCGCCTGCGATGCGCTCTGGCTGCCCGGCGGCTACCCGGAGCTGCACCTGCAGGCACTCAAGGCCAACGCCGGTCTGCAGCTCGATCTGCAGGCGCACCTGGAGCAGCGCAAGCCCGTCTGGGCCGAATGCGGCGGCATGGTGGCGCTGGCCGAGGGCCTGACCGATCTGGACAGCCGCTGGCACAGTCTGTGGGGCTTGCTGCCGGCGCAGGCCGTGATGCAGCAGCGCCTGGCCGGCCTGGGCATGCAGCAACTGCTGACCCCCTGGGGCATGCTGCGCGGCCATACCTTTCACTATTCCAAACTGCAGAGCGAGGCCCAGGAAGTGGCGCGCAGCAGCCGCCCGGGCCAAGCGGCCGACAGCGGCAAGGGCGAAGCCGTCTACCAGCAGGGCAGCATCCATGCCAGCTATTTCCATGCCTGGTTCCCCTCGTGCCCGCAGGCGGTGGCCGCGTTGCTCGGGGTGGAGACGCCGGTGGTCGATCCGCAGGCCTGGCACAGCGGTGTGCTGAAGGCCTAAGATGCGCGGCATGGATCAATCTATATTCCATATCGATGGGGCGCCGCTGAAGCTGCTGCTGCTGGGCGGGCAGAAATCGGGCAAATCGCGCCAGGCCGAGCTGCTGGCGCGCGCCTGGCTGCAGGCCGATGCCGGCCGCAGCGCCAGCCTGATCGCCACCGGCACCGCGTATGACGCGGAGATGCAGCAGCGCATTGCGCGCCACCAGCGTGACCGGCGTGCCCGCGTGCCGCAACTGGCGACCCTGGAAGCGCCGCGCGACATCGCCCAGCTGCTGCAGGCCCATAGCCGGCCAGAGCACCTGCTGGTGGTCGATTGCCTGACCCTGTGGCTCACCAACTGGCTGATGCCGATGGAGCCCTCGGAGGTTGCGCCTGCGCAAGCCTGGCAGGCGCAGTGCGATGCCTTCATCGCAGCGTTGCAGGCCGCCACCGGCCCCGTCATTCTGGTCAGCAATGAGATTGGCCTGGGCGTGATTCCGATGGGCCGCGAGGTGCGCGCGTTTGTCGATGCGCTGGGTCTGCTGAACCAGCAAGCGGCAGCGGCCTGCAACCGCGTACAACTGATGGCGGCCGGCTTGCCGCTGCAGATGAAATGATGGCTTTGTTTTTTGCTACCCGACCCCGTCTGCGGCAAGCGCTGGCCTGCATGGCGCTGGTGGCCGCATGGCCGATGGCGCATGCGGCGCCGTCTGCCAGCATCGATGAACTGCGCCTGCAACCCTTTGCGAATGCGCCGGTCTGGAAGGACCAGGACCTGGTCAGGCCCGTGGCCATCGTCGATGACCGGGGCCGCCAGGTGCAGCTGGCCCAACCGCCGCAGCGCATCGTGAGCCTGTTGCCATCGCTGACCGAGAGCACCTGCGCGCTGGGCATGTGCGAGCGCCTGGTGGGGGTGGACCGCTATTCGGACTGGCCTGCCTCGGTCAAGAAGCTGCCGGTGGTGGGTGGCGGTCTGGACCCGAGCGTTGAATCGGTCGTGGCGCTCAAGCCCGATGTGGTGCTGCTGTCCAATGCCTCCAAGGCGGCCGAGCGGCTGCAGGCGCTGGGCCTGAAGGTGGTGGCGCTGGATGTGAAATCCAAGGCCGACATCCACCGTGTGCTGGGCACCCTGGGCCAGCTGCTGGGCGTGCCGCAGGCGCAGGGCGCGGAGCGGGTCGGGCGCGAGCTGGAGTCGGGCATTGATGCGGTGGTACGCGAGCTGCCCGAGCGCACGCGCCAAACCCGGGTCTACTTTGAGGTGAGCCGGGGCCCGTATGCGGCCGGCCCCCAGTCCTTTATTGGCGAAACCCTGACCCAGCTGGGTGCCGACAATGTCGTGCCAGCCGAGCTGGGCCCCTTCCCCCGGCTGAGCCCGGAGTTTTTGCTGCGCGCCCAGCCCGATGTGATCATGCTCGGCAACCGCAGCATGCAGGCCGCCACCAGCTACCCGGGCTGGCACAACCTCCAGGCCGTCAAGGCGGGCCGGGTCTGCGTGTTCAGCGATGAAGAGTCGTATGCCATCGTGCGCCCCGGCCCACGCATGGCCCAGGCGGCTGCGCTGATGGCGCGCTGCCTGGCCGACAAGGCGCCTGGCAAGGCAGCGGTGGCCCGCTGATGGCCGCTTTGCCCAGCTCTGCACCGGCGCCCGCAGCGCGGAACGAGGCCGCTCCCGGCCTGCGCCGCAGTGCCTGGCTGGCGCTGGTGCTGCTGGTGCTCAGCGCCGTGCTGCTGCTGGTGGGCGCCAGTGTCGGCAGCACCGGTTGGGAGAGTGTGCTGCGCATGCGCGATGACCCCACTTCGTGGCAGATCGTGGTCGATATCCGCCTGCCGCGCTCGCTGGGCGCCTGGCTCGCCGGTGGCCTGCTGGGCCTGGCCGGGGCCGTGGCCCAGGGCCTGTTCCGCAACCCGTTGGCCGATCCCTATTTGCTGGGCAGCGCCTCCGGCGCGTCGCTGGGCAGTGCGCTGGGCCTGGTACTGCTGGGCTCGTCCGTCACCAGCCTCAATCTGCTCTACCGCCTGGGGATGACCGGCATGGCCTTTGTCGGTGCGGCCTGTGCGGTGGCACTGACGGTGGTGCTGGCGCGCAATGTGCAAAACACCTTGCGCCTGTTGCTGGCCGGCGTGATCGTCGGTGTGGTGCTGGGCGCCATGCGCGATCTGCTGGAGCTGCGCCACCCCGATATCCTGCAGGCCATGCAGGCCTTTACGCTGGGCACCTCGGCCTTTGTCGGCTGGGAGGGCTGCGCGCTGATGGCCGGCGTGCTGCTGGTCTGCGTGCTGGCCACCTGGTGCTGCGCCCGGGTGCTCGATGGTTTGACCCTGGGCGAGGCGACGGCCGCCAGCCTGGGCCTGCCGCTGGCGCCGCTGCGCTATGGCCTGGTGGCAGTGCTGGCGCTGGCCACCGGCACCTCGGTCGCGCAGACCGGGCTGATCGCCTTTGTGGGCCTGGCTGCCCCGCACCTGGTGCGCAGCCTGGTGCAGGTGGGCCATGGCCGCAGCACCGTGCTGGCCGCCGCGATGGGCGGCGTGCTGCTGCTGGCGGCCGATATCCTGGCGCGCTGGCTGGTGGCGCCGCAAGAGCTGCCGGTGGGCGTGCTCACTGCGGCACTGGGTGGCACCTATCTGCTGTGGCGCATGCACCGCAGCACCCGTTCGGCAGAAGGCCTGTGATGCCGACCACGGCGACCACGGCTGCGCTGACTGCCACCAACATCCATGCCGCTGTGCATGCGCGGCCGATTCTGCAAGGCGTCAACGCCCAGTTTGCGCAAGGCCGTTGGACCAGCATTGTCGGCCCCAATGGCGCGGGCAAGTCAAGCCTGCTCAAGGTGCTGGGTGGCCTGTGGCCGGCGGCACAGCTGCAGGGCGAGGTGGCGCTGCTGGGCAAGGATTTGCAGCGCTGGCCGCGCAAGCAGCGTGCCCAGACGCTGGCCTGGCTGGGCCAGGGCGAGGTGGTGACGCAGGAGCTGACGGTGATGGACGTTGCCATGCTGGGCCGCCTGCCGCACCAGCCCTGGTTTGCGGCGCCCAGCAGCGAAGACCATGCACTGGTGGAGCAATGCCTGCGGGCGGCGCATGCCTGGGATTGGCGCCACCGGCCGGTGGCCGAGCTCTCGGGCGGTGAGCGCCAGCGGGTGCTGCTGGCCCGCGCGATGGCTGTGCAGGCCTCTGTGCTGCTGATGGACGAGCCGCTGGCCAACCTGGACCCGCCGCACCAGACCGACTGGGTGGACAGCATGCGGGCCTTGACGGCCCAGGGCACCACGGTGGTCAGCGTGCTCCATGAAATATCGGTGGCGCTGCTGGCCGACCATATGCTGGTGCTGCAGGCAGGCCGGGTGCTGCACCAGGGCCGCTGCGATGACCCGGCGACCCATGCCGCGCTGGAGGCGGTGTTTGACCACCGCATCCAGGTGCGCGCCATCGATGGCGTGTGGATGGCCTTGCCGCGTACCGCCACTGCCGCGCAGGCCGGCCAGCACGGGCGCTGAACCCTTTGTGAAACGGGGCCTGGCCCCGCTCCCAACGAAACAACGAAACAAGGAAAGATTGCAATGCAGATTGAAACGCCACCCAGCGAAAAGCCATATGAAAAGCCCGAGGGCGAGCGCCGTGGCCTGGTGATCGTCAACACCGGTGACGGCAAGGGCAAGACCACGGCAGCCTTTGGCCTGGCGTTCCGCGCAACCGGCCGGGGCAAGGCCGTCAAGGTCTACCAGTTCATGAAGGTGCCGACCGCCCGTTTTGGCGAGCACCGCCTGTCCGAGCAAGTGGGCCTGCCGGTCGAAGGGCTGGGCGATGGCTTCAGCTGGAAGAGCCGCGACCTCGAGCACAGCGGCCAGCTGGCGCGCGAGGGCTGGGAAAAGGCGAGGGCGGCGATCCTGTCAGGCGCGTATTTTCTGGTGGTGCTCGACGAGATCACCTACCCGCTGATCTATGGCTGGCTGCCGCTGCAGGAGGTGCTGGACACCTTGGCCGCCCGGCCCAAGGAGGTGCATGTCTGCCTCACCGGCCGGCGCTGTCCGCAGGAGATCATTGACATGGCCGATACCGTCACCGAGATGACGATGGTCAAGCATGCGTTCAAGGCCGGCATCCCGGCGCAGCGCGGCATTGAAGACTGAGACACCGCAGCCGATTGCTGGCATGAGCGATACCCCTTTCAACGCCCCCACCATCGCCGCCACCGCCTTCAGCGAGGCTGAGCGCGCGGCGGTCTACCGCGCCATCCACGAGCGGCGCGACATGCGCCACTTTGCCGGCGGCCAGGTGGACGAGGCCGTGCTGCTGCGCCTGCTGCGGGCAGCGCACCATGCGCCCAGCGTTGGCTTTATGCAGCCCTGGCGCTTTATCCGCGTGCGCGATGCGCAGATGCGCAGCCGCATCCATGCGCTGGTGGAGGACGAGCGCCTGCGCACCGCCCAGGCGATGGGTGAGCGCGAGGCGGACTTTATGAAGCTCAAGGTGCAGGGCGTGCTGCAGGCGGCCGAGGTGCTGGTGGTGGCCATGCCGCCTGGGCGCGAGGCCCATGTGTTTGGCCGCCGCACCTTGCCCGAGATGGATGTGGCCAGCACCGCCTGCGCGATCCAGAACCTGTGGCTGGCCGCGCGTGCCGAAGGCCTGGGCATGGGATGGGTGTCGCTGTTCGAGCCCCAGGCGCTGGCGCAGCTGCTGGGCATGCCAGCCGGCGCGCACCCGCTGGCCGTGCTGTGCCTGGGCCCTGTGGAGGCCTACTATGCCGAGCCCATGCTGCAGCAGGAGCGCTGGGCCAGTCGCGCGCCCTTGCAGCAGATGCTGATGGACGAGTGCTGGCAGGATGCTGGCACAGGTGCATCGGCAGACCAAGGACCGCAGCCATGACCGATGGTGGCCTGTGGGCGCTGGCGCTGGCTGGTGGCAGCCCGCTGCTGCAACTGGTCCAGGCCTTGACCGACGCTGGCCCTGTGCTGCACTGGCAGGCACCGATGGCGGCCTTGCTGGCCGTGTTGGTGGCATTGCTGGTGGACTGGCTCTGGGGGGAGCCGCCGCTGCGGCTGCACCCTGTTGTCTATATGGGTAAGTTGCTGGGCCTGCTGGGCCAGGCGATTGCGCCGCGCCAGGCGGACGAGCGCGCCTATGGGCGCTTTGTGCTGGCGGCGCTGGCCTGGTGCCTGCTGGCGGGCGGTGCTTGGCTGGTGTATGCCGCCCTCATGTATCTGCTGCAGGCAGCGCCTTGGTGGTTGACTGGCCTTGTGGCTGGGTTGCTGCTCAAACCGCTGCTGTCCTGGCGCATGCTGCGCAGCGAGGTGCTGGCGGTCGAGGCCGCGCTCGGCGAATCACTGCAGGCGGGCCGGGCCCGCCTGTCCTGGCTGGTGAGCCGCGATACCGCACAGCTCGATGCCGCCACGGTGCGTGAGAGCGCGATCGAGACCTTGGCCGAGAACCTGAGCGACTCGGTGCTGGCGCCGTTGTTCTGGTTTGCGGTGGCCGGCTTGCCGGGGGTGGCGCTGTACCGGCTGGCCAACACGGCCGACGCGATGTGGGGCTACCCCGGCTGGCGCGGCCAGGGCGCGCAGCGCCGCCACTGGCAATGGGCGGGCAAATGGGCGGCCCGGGCCGATGATGTGCTGAACTGGTTGCCGGCCCGCATCACGGCGGCCTGGCTGGCGGTGCTGGCGGGCGGACTGTCCTGGTCCGGCTTGCGGCGCGATGCCGCAGTAACGCCATCGCCCAATGGCGGCTGGCCCATGGGGGCCATGGCGCGGGTGCTGGGCGTGCACCTCTCCAAACCTGGTGTGTACCAGCTCAACCCGCAAGGCAGGCCGCCGCAGGCCCCGGATGTGCAGCGGGCGCTGGCCTTGGCGGGCCGGGTGGTGTGGGCGCAGGCGCTGTGCGCCTTGCTGCTGGCGCTGGGTTTGGCGGCAAAGATAGCAATCGCCTCAATGGCGCAAGGAGCCTTGGCCCATGGCTGATAACGAGCATGGTGGCACCGACGCCTTGGGCGTGCCGGCGCATGATTTTTCTACCAACCGCAATGCCTGCGGGCCCTGCCCGGAGGCCGTGGCGGCCTTGCAGTCGGCGCACCTGGCACAGTACCCCGATCCGCAGTACACCGCTTTGCGCCTGCAGCTGGCGGCCTTCCATGCGGTCGCCCCTGAGCGCCTGGTCATCGGCGGCAGCAGCAGCGAGCTGATCCACCGCCTGACCCAGCATGCGCTGCGCCAGGGCGCTACCAAGGTCAGCCTGCCGCGCCATAGCTATGGCGACTACGCCCAGGCGGCGGAGGTGTGGGGCATGCGTCGCAGCAGCCGCAATACGCCATGGGGTGACGGCCTGCACTGGGCCTGCGAGCCCTCCAGTCCGCTGGGCCGGGTCGAAGATATCTGGCAGGCTTTGCCTGACGATGCCAGCCACCATGGCCTGGTGCTCGATTGCGCCTACCGGCCGCTGTGGCTGGAAGGCCCTGCGCCGCAGCGTGACATGGCTGCGCTCTGGCAGCTGTGGACGCCCAACAAGGCGCTGGGCATGACGGGGGTGCGCGCAGCCTATGCGATTGCGCCCGAGGGCACCACGCAGGCGCAGATCGATGCGCTGCGGGCGCTGGCGCCTTCGTGGGTGGTGGGCGCCCATGGCGTGGCCATGCTGCAGGCCTGGGTGACCCCCGAGGTGCAGGCCTGGCTGGCCCGCAGCCTGGACACCCTGCGCCACTGGAAAGGCCGGCAGCTGGCGCTGTGCGAGCGCCTGGGCTGGGCGGTGCTGCCCGGCCACCAGGCCAATTACTTTGTCGCGCGCCTGCCGCTGGCGCAGGCGGATATGGCTGCGCGCCTGGCCGCACTGCGCAGCCAGGGCATCAAGCTGCGCGATGCCCGCAGCTTTGGCCTGCCTGGCCATGTGCGCCTGGGCGTGATGGCGCCAGTGGCGCAGGCGGCGCTGGCACGGGCCTGGCTGTCGCTGGCAGATGCTTAGGCCCGGCGAGGACATGCGGCAACCGCTACCATTTGGCATGGATTTACAAACTTTGCAACTGCGCACCGTCTTGGTGGAGCGCTATGTGACGCCGCTGCGCGAGGGCGGCTCGATGCCGGCCGTCGTCGAGGCGGACGATCTGGGCATGTATGTGCTCAAGTTCCGGGGCGCTGGCCAAGGCGTGCGCGCGCTGATGGGCGAGCTCATCTGCGGCGGCATTGCCCGCGCGCTGGGCCTGCCCTTGCCGGAGCTGGTGCTGGCCATGCTGCACGCCAAGCTCGCGCAGACCGAGCCCGATCCCGAGATCCAGGACCTGATCCGGGCCAGCGATGGCCTCAATGTCGGCCTGGACTACCTGCCTGGCTCGGTCAATTTTGACCCGGCCGTCGATGCGGTGAGCGACGATTTCGCATCGCGCCTGGTCTGGTTCGATGCGCTGGTCAGCAATGTGGACCGCACGGCCCGCAACACCAATATGCTGATGTGGCAGCGCAAGCCCTGGCTGATTGACCATGGCGCGACCCTGACCTTCCACCATGCCTGGGATGGTACGGTGGCCGACCCCGGCAAGCCCTTTGCGCCGATTGCCGACCATGTGCTGCTGGCCCAGGCCAGCCAGTTGGCCGAGGTGGACGAGGCACTGGCCGCGCAGCTGACCGAGCCGGTGCTGACCGCCATTCTGGCCACGGTGCCCGACTGCTTTCTGGCCAAGGCTGCAGAAGACCGCAACAGCCCGTTGCTGGCCGATCCGCAGGCGCACCGCGCCGCCTATGTGAATTATTTTCTGGCCCGCCTGCAAGCGCGTGGCCGCTGGTTGCAAGGAGCCATCGATGCACGCGCATGATGTGTATGACTACGCTATCGTGCGCGTGGTGCCCCGGGTCGAGCGGGAGGAGTTCATCAACGCGGGCGTGATCCTGTCCTGCCAGCGCAGCGGCTATCTGCAGGCCGCCATCGCGCTGGATGATGCGCGCCTGCTGGCGCTGGATCCGGACGTCGATCTGCAGGCCGTCTACCGCCACCTGGGCAGCATCGTGGCCATTTGCGCCGGCGTGCCGGAGGGCGGGCCGATCGGCCAGCTGCCGTATCGCGCGCGCTTCCACTGGCTGACCGCCAAGCGCAGCAGCATGATCCAGACCTCGCCGGTGCACACGGGCCTGTGCAGCGATGCGGGCTCGGCGCTGGAGCGCATCATGGCGCGCATGGTGCTGCCGCTGGGCAGCGCGCAGCGATGAGCGCGCGCTGCATCATGGTGCTGGGCACCAGCAGTGGCGCCGGCAAAAGCTGGGTGACCACGGCGCTGTGTGCCTGGTACCGGGCCCAGGGCTACAAGGTGGCGCCCTTCAAGGCGCAGAACATGAGCAACAACGCCCGCGTCGTAGCCACGCCCGATGGCGAGTGGGGCGAGATCGGCACGGCCCAGTACCTGCAGGCACTGGCCGCAGGCGCCGTGCCCGATGTGCGCATGAACCCGTTGTTGCTCAAACCCGAGGCCGATACCCGCAGCCAGGTGGTGCTGTTTGGCCAGGTGGACGAGGCGCTGTCCAAAATGCCCTGGCGCGGCCGCAGCCTCAAGGTTTGGCCGCAGATTGCGCAGGCGCTCGATGCGCTGCGCGCCGAGAACGATGTGGTGGTGATCGAGGGCGCGGGCTCGCCCGCCGAGATCAACCTGCACAGCAGCGATGTGGTCAATATGCGCGTGGCGCGCCACTGCGATGCCCATTGCCTGCTGGTGTCCGATATCGACCGGGGAGGGGCCTTTGCCCACCTCTACGGCACCTGGGCGCTGCTGCCGCCCGAGGAGCAAGCCCTGATCAAGGGCTTTGTGCTCAACAAGTTCCGGGGCGATGCGGCCTTGCTGGCGCCGGCGCCGCAGATGCTGCAAGACAAGACCGGCGTGCCGACGGTGGCCTGCATTCCGATGCAGTTCCAGCACGGCCTGCCCGAAGAGGATGGCGTGTTTGACGACCGGGGCAGTGGCGGCCAGGGGCAGGCCGTGCACACCTGCATCGCCATCGTGGCCTACCCGCGCATCAGCAACCTCGATGAGTTCCAGCCGCTGCTGCAACTGCCTGGCGTGCGCGTGGTGTGGGCCCGCACGCCCGCACAGCTGAGCGATGCCGACTGGGTGATCCTGCCCGGCAGCAAGGCCACCGCTGCCGATCTGGCCTGGATGCGCCAGCAGGGGCTGGATGCGGCTGTCGCCCGCCATGCGCAGGCTGGTAAACGGGTGCTGGGTATTTGCGGCGGCCTGCAGATGCTGGGCGAGGCGCTGGTCGATCTGCATGGGGTGGATGGCAATGCCGCCGGTCTGGGCCTGCTGCCGCTGGTGACCTTGTTTGCGCAGCAAAAGAATGTGCAGCCTACGCGCCTGGAGCTGCCCGCTGTGCAGGCGCCCTGGCAGGGCCTGAGCGGCCTGGTGGTGGCAGGTTATGAAATCCACCACGGCCAGACCGAACTGCGCCCCGATATGCAGGCCGGCGCAGCCCAGCCGGCGCAAGAGCTGCTGCCTGGCTTGCTGTGGCAGGGCGGGGCGCCGCAGGTGCTGGGCACCTATGTGCATGGCCTGTTTGAGAACGCCGCCGTCATCCATGCGCTCTTTGGCCATGACGCACCCAGCCTGGACCAGGTGTTTGCGCGCATGGCCCAAGGCGTGGGTGAATGGTTTGGGGACCGCTTGCCCTGAATGACCAACACCTTTGCCTGTAGGCCAAATATTGCAAGCACTGGTGGATTGGGCCGATAGGGGCGCGCCTGCCGCGCAGGCATGCTGTTCGTGTTGCTTCTCATCACCGATAAGGATGATCGCTATGAAAAACATGTTCCGTCAGACTTTGCAAATGGCCGCCATGGCCCTCGCGCTGGGTACCGCAGGCTATGCCAGTGCCCAATCCGCACCGCCACCCCCACCACCCCCTGCAAAGCATGTGAAGCCCATGCCGCATGGCCCACACGGTGCCCACCACAAGCGTGGTGAAATGCGTGGCGATGCCCGCGCCAATGCCGATGTGGCCGAAGGCAGCTCCAGCGCCCGCGAAGCAGCTGCTGCGCGCCAGGCCGCACGCCAGGGCCAACTGACCGATCCAGGTTCCAGCTTCCGCGAAAACGCCACCGCACGCTGCGCGGTCTTCAAGACTGAAGAGGACCGCCGTGCCTGCGTAGGCCGTGTGGCCCAGGGCCAGGACAGCGGCTCGGTGCAAGGCGGTGGCATTTTGCGTGAGTACACCTATACGGTGCCTGCCAAGTAAGCTGACTGATCGCGTCCATCAACGCTCTGCCCAGCATTTGCTGCGCAGAGCGTTTTTTATTGGTTTGCGCGCTGGGGGCTGCAAACCTGTGCGGGCAGCGCGATACTGGCGGCTTGGCATATCGCCGTGCCCCGCTCCCTAGCTTGACCATGTCCGAATCTTCGTACTCTCCGCTCATTCCCCATATCGCTTCCATCGACGATGCCGTCTTCCGCCAGCAAGTGCAGCAGCTGCTGGACAACAAGACCAAGCCATTGGGCTCGCTGGGCCTGCTCGAAGCGCTGGCTTTGCGCATCGCCTGCATCTTGGGTGATACCCAGCCGCGCCTGGCCAGTCCCCAGATGGTGGTGTTTGCGGCTGACCATGGCCTGGTAGCACAGGGCGTGTCAGCCTACCCGGCCGATGTGACCTGGCAGATGGTGGGCAATTTTCTGGCCGGTGGCGCGGCGGTGAGCGTGCTCTCACGCCAGCATGGCGTGGCGCTGAATGTGGTGGATTGCGGCGTGGCCCGCGATTTTGCCCCCCAGGCCGATGCGCAGCCCCCAGGCGCGCCCCGCCTGTGGCTGCGCAAGATTGCCCCCGGCACGCAAGACAGCAGCCTGGGCCCTGCGATGGGCATGGCGCAGTGCGAGGCAGCCATTGCCAATGGCCGCGCGCTGCTGCAGGCCTTGCCTGGCAATGCCTTGCTGCTGGGCGAGATGGGCATTGGCAATACCTCCAGCGCATCGCTGCTCTTGGCGCGGCTCTGCAATCTGGATGTGGAGACGGTGACCGGCGCAGGAACGGGCTTGAGCGGCGAGGGCGTGGCCCGCAAGGCCGCGGTGCTGCGCCGGGTGCTGGCGCGCCATGCCGGTGTGCAGGAGCCGCTGGCCGTGCTGGCTGCGATGGGTGGTTTCGAAGTGGCCACCATGGTGGGCGCGGTGTTGCAGGCCGCGCAGGAGCGCCGCGTGATCGTGGTCGATGGCTTTATCACCAGCGCTGCGGTGCTGGTGGCCTCCCGCCTGCAGCCCGAGGTGCTGGAGCGCTGCGTCTATGCCCACCGCTCGGGCGAGCCGGGCCATAGCCATTTGCTGGCGGCCTTGCAGGCGCAGCCGCTGCTTGACTGGCAGCTGCGCCTGGGTGAAGGCTCGGGTGCGGCGCTGGCCTGGCCGCTGCTGGAATCGGCCTGCGCGATGCTGCGCGACATGGCCAGCTTTGCATCGGCGGGGGTCAGCACCCAGAGCAGCTCTTGATGCCTCGCCGCCGCGATCAGCGCAGCGTGCCTTGGGGTGGCGGTGTCTTGGGCGAGAAATCGCAGTAGCTGCTGACCAGGCATTCCCAGCAGCGCGGCTTGCGCGCCTGGCAGACATAGCGGCCCAGCAGGATCAGCCAGTGGTGCGAATCGACGGCATAGTCATCGGGCACGCGCTGCATCAGCTGCTTTTCTACTTCCAGCGGGTTCTTGCCGGGCGCCAGGCCGGTGCGGTTGCTGACGCGGAAGATATGGGTGTCCACCGCCATCGTCGGCTGGCCAAAGGCCACATTGAGCACCACATTGGCGGTCTTGCGGCCCACGCCGGGCAGGGCTTCCAGTGCCTCGCGCGTGTCGGGCACTTTGCCATCATGGCGTTCCACCAGAATGCGGCAGGTCTCCATCAGGTGCTTGGCCTTGCTGCGGTACAGGCCGATGGTCTTGATATAGCCCTCCAGGCCTTCCAGCCCGAGCGCCAGAATGGCCTGGGGCGTGTTGGCGACCGGGAAGAGTCTGCGGGTGGCCTTGTTGACCCCCACATCGGTGGCTTGGGCCGACAGCAGCACGGCGGCGAGCAGCTCGAACACTGAGGTGTATTCCAGCTCGGTCTGGGGCGAGGGATTGGCCGCCTTCAAGGTGGCGAAAAAGGGTTGGATATCAGCGGTTTTCATCGTGTTTTTGTGCAGGCTCGGCTGCCATTATCTGGCAAGGCCTGAGCCTGGGTCCCCTGCATCAGGGCTGCTGCGGCACCTGCGGCACGCCCTGGCGGATGGCAGCCGAGAAATCCTCTCCCGGCCGCACCGCCTTGGCGCGGGTGTTGATATGCGCTGCCGCACGGATGGCCTCAAAGTCGTTCGGGCGGGCGAGGGCGCCCAGGCTGTCCACATACTGGGGCAGGTAGCCGCTGGCCAGCAGGCGCCAGTCCATTGGCAGGCCGGGCACAATGCGGCGCACCATGTCGAAGACGATGGTGGTGCAGTTGGCAAACAGCGTGTGGTAGAACTGCGGCGTCTCGACCAGCGCGTTGGCCTTGTCCACATAGGCGATGAACAGTGAGCGCATCGCAGCGCGCGGCATGGCGACGCTGTAGAGGTAGACCTCTTCTCCCCGGATATTGCTGCGTACGCGCAGGATGTCGCGTTCATCCGCGGCCACCAGGCTTTGCTCGAACTGCTTGAAGAAGCCGCCCACGGCCGAGAACTGCTCGCCCTGTTCCTTGCGGATCTCCACCGAGAAGGTCACATAGCGGCGCGGGTTCTTGCCGTCGTCAAAGCCGAAGGACACCAGGGTGTGGGCAATGGCCGGCCCCATCCAGTACGAGGTGCTCATGTCCACCGACACGAGCTGGCGCAGGTCGTAGTTGCGGTCTTCCCAGCGCGCCGTGGCCTTGCTGGGGGTCTGCCAGTCAAAATTGCGCACATTGTGCAGTTGCACTAGGTCGCCCTGGACCGTGCCCGACAGCTGCTGGGCCACATCGGGCGCCCATGTGCGCGTGTTGGAAGGCTGGATGCTGGCCCACCAGGCCAGGATGGCGGCAAACAGCAGCCCATAGATCAGCAGGCCCTTGGGCATGCGCTGCTGCCACAGCAGGTAGATGCAGTACAGGCCCACCCCCACCCATACTCCTAGCAGCAGCCCCCGGGCCGAGCCCGATTTGACCGACTGCGCCAGCTGAAACCACAGCGCGCCACAGGCCCAGACCACGCCCAGCAGCATGAGCAACGAGGCCAGCAATTTGACCAAAACAATGAAGAAAGCGGCGATGCGCATGTTGTCAGAATCCTTTAGGGCGCAAGCATAGTCGATAGGCAAAGGCATTTGGAGGGCCACTGGCGATGCCAGAGCGACGCATGGGGCCGGTAAAAAGTAGCAAAATGCCAGGGCGGCCCGTCGATCGACCGGGCTGCTCTTTTTTGATTTGAGAGAACACTCCATGACACTGCGCTTTGCCTCCCGCCTCGACAATGTCGAGACGTCCGCCATCCGTGAACTGTTCAAGCTGCTGGGCAAGCCCGGCATCATCAGTTTTGCCGGGGGCTTTCCGGATGCAGCCATGTTCGACGTGGACGGTGTGCAGGCAGCGGCCAATGCGGCGCTGAAAGAGGAGCCGGGCGCTGCGCTGCAGTACGGCGCAACGGAGGGCTACCAGCCGTTCCGCGAACAGATCGTGGGCCTGATGGCGGCCAAGGGCGTGCAGTCGCTGACGCCCGATCAGCTGATCGTCACTACCGGCAGCCAGCAGGCGCTGGATCTGCTGGGCAAGACGATGATCTCGCCTGGCGACAAGGTGATCGTCGAAGGCCCGACCTTCCTGGCCACGATCCAGTGCTTCCGCCTCTATGGCGCCGAAGTCATCAGCGCTCCGACCGATGAGAACGGTGTCATCCCCGAGGCGCTGGAGCAACTGATTGCCGAGCACCAGCCCAAGCTGGTCTACCTGATCCCCACCTTTGGCAACCCCAGCGGCGCGCTGCTGAGCCTGGAGCGCCGCCGCCAGATTCTGGAAATGGCCGTGCGTCACCAGACTTTGGTGGTTGAGGACGACCCCTACGGCGACCTGTACTTTGATGCGCCGCCACCGCCCAGCATGCTGGCGCTGTCGGACAGCGTGCCCGGCAGCCGTGACTACCTGGCCCACTGCGGCAGCATGAGCAAGGTGCTCAGCCCCGGCCTGCGCCTGGGCTGGCTGATTGCGCCGGCCGAGCTGCTGGGCAAGTGCGTCATGTGCAAGCAGTTCAGCGATGCCCACACCAGCACCTTCAGCCAGGCCACCGCCGCCCAGTACCTGAAGGCTGGCCGCATGCCCGCCACCCTGGACCGCGTGCGCACCACCTACGCGGCGCGCAGCAAGGCCATGGGCGACGGCCTGCGCAGCCAGCTGGGCGATGCGGTGCGCTTTGTGCAGCCCCAGGGCGGCATGTTCATCTGGGTGCAGCTGACGGGCGCCCGGGGCCAGGAGAAGGATGGCAATGCGCTGGCCAAGCGCGCCATCGAGCAGGGGGTGGCCTTTGTGCCGGGCACGCCATTCTTTGCCCAGAACCCCGATGCCTCGACCCTGCGGCTGTCCTTTGCCACCGCTGATATCGCCCGCATCGAAGAGGGCATTGCCCGCCTGGCCAAGGCGCTGTAAGCCCGCCTTCCCGCTCTCCACGCCGGCATATGCGCTGTCATATGCCGGCGTTATTCTTTCCCCTCTCTCCCCATCCGATGCCAGGAGACGCCATGACGACAATGCCCGAACCCCTGCAGCAGCGCCTTGAAGCCCTGGAGATCAAGGCGGCCTATGCCGATGACCTGCTCGAAGAGCTCAACCTGACGATCTACAAGCAACAGCAGCAGATCGACCGCTTGCTGCACCTGGTCAAGGACCTGCAGCAGCGCATGCCCGAGACCGGAGCTGTTGCGCCAGGTGCACGCGACGAGCTGCCGCCACACTACTGAACGCAGGCCTCTGCCTGAGGAAGCACACAATTTGCTTCAAATCAGCCCGGAAACAGGGCAAAAAAGGTATTAGGGTTTGCACCTATTTGGTGCGAGAATGTTGGCTTGAATTTTGCAGTGTTCATCGCAGGCGTCGCAGTGTGCTGCAGCGCAGTTTGTCCACCATCTCTGCTCCAACACCATGTCCATCGACGTCAGCAACATCACCCACAGCATCCAGCTGGCTGTGGCTCCCGTTTTCTTTCTCACCGGCGTGGCGGGCATGATCGGCGCCGTTGCCGGCCGGCTGGCGCGCATCATCGACCGGGGCCGCGTGCTGGAAGACCGCATGATGGCGTCCAAGGACGAGGAGTATGTACAGCGCTCCTTGCTGGAGCTGAGCTTTCTGCGCCGGCGCGGGCGCCTGGCCAACCTCTGCATTGGTCTGCTGACCCTGTGCGGCGCGCTGATTGCGCTGACCATCATCCTGCTCTTCGTCGGCCAGACCACCAAGAGTGAGTTTGACGCCAACAGCTGGTCGCTGGCGGCGATGTTCAGCTTCGGGCTGGGCGTGGTCAGCTTTGTCTCGGCGCTGTGCTGCTTCATGGTCGAGACCATGATGGCCACGCAGCTGCTGAACTTCCACCCGCTGCGCCAACCGGGCACGATTCCCTGTATGGCAACTGCCCAGTCCGCAGCCACTGCGCCCGGTGCGGCGGCACGCAAAGTGGTTGCAGAGCCCGGCCGGCAAGACGGCTTCATGCCCCAGGTCTGAGCCCCAGCCGCTGCAGTAGCGGCTGGCCAACCCGTTTGTTTACAGCGCGAAGATATCGTTCCTGGCCGCGCTGCCGGGGGTGATGGCCTTGAAGCGCCATACCAGCACGACGGCGAGCACCGCCAGCTGCAGCAGCATGCCCACCCAGGCCAGCCAGCCAAGTGCTGGTGCATGCGCGAAGTTGGACGACAGGCGCGGGTCAAAGGCGCCAAACAGCGGCTCGAACAGTGGCGCCAGGCCCAGCGACCAGAACATGGCCGGCAACAGGGCGCTGAGCACAAAGACCACCAGCAAGGTCATGCCCAGCGGCGAGCGGCTGCTCTTGCGCAACGAGAACACCAGGTAGATACCGCAGTCACGCAGCACATGCAGCAGCACCATGAAGGCCAGCGGGCCCAGTTGGCTGCGGTTGGACAGCGGGTCGGCATTCCACAGCAGATAGGCCGGCAGCAGCACCGCAAAGGCCATGCACCAGCTGATGGGCCACAGCGGCATGTTCTGCCAAAAGCGCCGCCACTGGCCGTGCCGCGCGCTGTAGAGCAGGGCGCGCCAGCGCTGCGCGACCTGGCTTTCCAGCGCAGCGGCATAGTAGGTCACCAGGGCGAACAGCATCATCGCGGTCAGCGCCCGGCCGGTGCCGGTGGGCACCAGGCCCACCAGCAGCAAACAGCCAGCGGCATTGCCCAGTGCCCAGGCCCACGGTGTGGTCGGCACCGACAGCTGCATCGACATCGCCCGCCACAGTGCCAGCAGGCCCAGCAACAGGCCCGCAACGGCAAAGACCAGCAGCAGACTGCCCGAGTTCAGCGGCAGGCCCCACCAGGCGCCCCCGCCGCTGCCGCCCAACAGGCTGTCAAGTCCCACGACCACGCTGCTGACCAGTTGCAGCAGCATGAACACCAGCACCACCAGCACCCAGACATTGCGGCTGGTGGCGGGTTTGTTGGGGTCCATGCTGTAGAGGCGGCTGGCCATCATCGCGCAGTGCAGCGCGCAGGCGCCCAAGATGCTGAGCACCAGCACCAGGATGGTGTCGGCCAGCTCACCGAGCCAGAAGCCGCAGAGCAGGGCCGCTGCGCTGCACAGCAGGGCGCCATACCAGGCATAGCTGGGGCCGCCCAGCAGCTTGCCCCAGGCCATGCGCCAGGGGCCCATGGCGCTCATGCGCTGCTGGTCCCAGGTGCGCTCGTTCAGCTCGTCATTGATGCTGGACAGCGCCGTGAAGGTGCCCACGCAGGCGGCCAGCAGGCCCACCAGGCTGAGGGCGCCCTTGTGCAGGTAGAGCAGGGGCTGCTTGCCCTCGATGACAAACACGCAGATGGCCAGCATCAGCAAGATGGCGGGCATCAGCACCAAACGCGCAGGGCTCAGCTCCAGGCTGAGCTGGCGGCGAAATTCCGGGTTCATGGCCACTCCTTGGCAAACAGCGCTTGGGGATCAGCGGGTGCTTCCAGGCTTTGCTGGTAGCGCTCTTGCAGGCTGGTGCGGGCTTCCTGGTAGCCCAGCACCTGCGCGCCATGGGCCACCAGCTGCTGCAGCAGCTGCACGCGGGCAGCAGTGTCTTGCGCAGGCATGCCAATCCACAGAATGTGGCTGGCGCTGCTCTCACGGCCGGTGCGCATCTCGACCAGGCGGTAGCCGGCCAGTGCCTGCTCGGGCTGGGCCAGCGGCACGGCCAGCTCCAGCTGCATCACCAGCTCGGACGGCAGGGCGCCACCGCCACCCGCACCGGCCACGGCATTCAAGGGGCCGTGGCTGGTGATGCGGCCTTCGCGGATCGACAGGATATGGCTGCAGTACTCGTCCAGCTCACTCAGGATGTGGCTGGAGACGACCAGCGTCATGCCCTGGGCCTGCAGCTGGCGGAACAGGGTCGAGAGGCTGCTGCGCGCTTCCGGGTCCAGCCCGCTGGCCGGCTCATCGAGCAGCAGCACCTGGGGCTGGTGGATGATGGCCTGGCCAATGGCGACCCGCTGGCGCTGGCCGCGTGAGAGGTTGCGCGTGGCATGGCCCAGCTTGCTGCTGAGCGCGAGTTGCTCGGCCACGGTGTGCACGCGCGCCGTGGCTTCCTTGCGGCTCAGGCCCTGGCTCTCGGCCGCGTACTGCAGGCACTGGGCCACGCTCAGGGTCTCGTAGAGCCCGAAGAAATCCGACAGATAGCCCATGTACTGGTGGGCGCGGCGGGGCTCTTGCTGCACATCGATGCCCGCGACCCGGGTGCTGCCGCTCAGCGGCGCCTCCAGCCCGGTAATGCAGCGCAGCAAGGTGGATTTGCCGGCGCCATTGGGGCCCACCAGGGCGGTGACCGTGCCCGCCTCGATCTGCAGGCTGACGCCATGCAGCGCGCGGTGGCCGGGGTAGTCGACGATGAGATCCTGCACCTCAATCATGCTGTGCTCTTTCTAATGAAAACCATGGATACCTCCCTCTGCGGCAGCGCCCAAGCTTGTTACCTGGCACCGCCTCTGCACGCATCATAGGCGCACAGGCCTGCGCTGTGCTGACAACGCCATGGCAGAAATGCTCAAGCGGCGGGCGTCAGCACACGGCTGGCTGCGCGCATGACGCAATCGGTCAGCCGGGCCAGGCTGGCCTGCGCGCTGCGCGGCAGCGCCCAGTACAGAGGCAGGTCCAGCGGGGTATCGGGCACCAGCGGCACCAGGCTGCCACGCGCCAGTTGCTCGGCAATCAGCACCGTGGGGTGCATGCCCCAGCCCATGCCGATCTCGCAGGCCCGCACATAGCCCTGGTTGGACGGCAGAAAATGCCGGGGTCCGCTGCCCCGGGGGGCCATGCCCTGGGCTTGCAGCCACTGGTCCTGCAGCCGGTCCTTGCGGTCAAAGGTCATGATGGGCGCCTGGGCCAGGGTCTGGGTGCTGACGCCGTCTGCAAAGTAGCGCGCCATAAAGCCAGGGCTGGCTGCGGCCACATAGCGCATCGTGCCCAACGGCCAGCTGTTGCAGCCGGGGATCTGGCCACTGGTGCCGGTCACGGCGCCTAGCACCGCCCCTTCGCGCAGCGCCTGGGCGGTGTGGTCCTGGTCGTCGACGCGCAGGTCCAGCAGCTCATTGCCGCTGGCGGTGAACTCGGCCATCGCCTCCATGAACCAGGTGGAGAGCGAATCGGCATTCACCGCCAGCTTGATCGTGGGTGCCACCGGTGCATCAGGCAGCAGGTCGGGGTTGCTGCGGCGCAGGGCGTTTTCCAGCAAAGCCACCTGCTCCAGATGCAGGCACAGGCGCTGGCCGGCCTCGGTGCCGGTGCAGGGGTTGCCGCGCTGCACCAGCACCTGGCCGGTGCGCTCTTCCAGCTGCTTGATGCGCTGCGACACCGCGGATGGGGTGACATGGAGTTTCTTGGCGGCGCGCTCAAAGCTGCCTTCGCGCACCACCGCCGCCAGCGCGGCCAGTCCCAGGTAGTCCAGCATTTAGTTTTGCTTCATTTGACTAAGATTGTTTAATTTTACTTATTTAGTAGTGCGCCGCACAATAGCTGCCATGTGGACAACAAGCATGACTTCTACCTGGCTGGCCGGTTTTACCGTCTGCCTTTCCCTGATCGTCTCGATCGGCGCGCAAAACCTGTATGTGCTGCGCCAGGCCGTGAGCGGCGAGCATGTGCGCGCCTGCGTCGCCTGGTGTGTGTTCAGCGATGCACTGCTGATCGGCATCGGCGTGGCCGGCATGGCCCAGGTGCTGGGAGATTCGCCCACCCTGGCCTACTACCTGACCTTGGGCGGCGCGCTGTTTTTGCTGGCCTATGGCCTGATGGCGCTGTGGCGCGCTGCGATGCCCGCTGGCGCAGCGCCCGCTGCCGATGCTGACGGGGATGCGCCCGCCACCGCAGCCCGGCGCGGCCTGTGGCGCGTGCTGGGGGCGCTGGTCGTCATTACCTTGTTCAACCCCCATGTGTACCTGGATACCGTCGTGCTGGTCGGCTCGATCGGTGCGCGCCAGGATGGCAGCCTGAAATGGATCTTTGTGCTGGGCGCGGCCTGTGCCAGCCTGGCCTGGTTTGTGATGCTGGCCAGCGCCGGCCGGCGCCTGCAAACCCTGTTTGCCAAGCCCCAGGCCTGGCGCGTGATGGATGGCTTTACCGGCGTGATGATGCTGGCCCTGGCCTGGTGGGTGTACAGCGGGCTGGAGAACATAGGCGCTGCCTGATGCCTGCGATGGCTGACGGTGCCCAAGGTCTTGTACACCCCGTGCATGCCAGCGCTGCTCTACAATATTTATAGCTGCGCGCTACGCATAACGAATAACCAAAGCCGAGCCATACCGCTGTAAGCCGTGCTGCCAAGCACTTGAATTTGCAGCGTTTCCCCTCATGTACCAAGGGTAGGCAAGCAGGCAATCCGCCTGTAGCCCCGGCCTTTTATTTGGAAATACCGTAGTGAACCCCTCTTTTCGCACCTCTGCATCCATTCTTGCTTTGACCATTGCCGGTCTGGTTCTGCCAGGCCTGGCCCATGCCAAGCGCCTGGGTGGCGGTGTCAAGCGTCCAGCAGCAACCCAAAAGGCAGCTCCCGCGCCTGCAGCCAAGCCTGCGACGCCAGCCGCTGCTGCACCTGCCGCCGCTCCAGCAGCGGGCGCAGCCCCTGCCGCAGCAGCACCGGCCGCCGGCGGCTCCGGCATGATGGGCACCATGGGCGCAGCCGCCGTGGGCGCCGTCGCTGGCACGATGGCTGGCAGTGCCATGGCAGGCGCCATGGGCGGTGACAAGAGCAAGGAAGAAGCCGCCGCCAAGGAAGCGGAAGCCAAGAAGGCAGAAGCCGAAGCCGCCGCGCTGCAAAAGCAGGCCGATGAAGCCAAGGCCAAGGCTGACGCAGCCCGCTCCGCCGTCAAGTAATCAGCGTCTCAACAACCTGAACCCACCCGCAGCTGCTTGCAGCCTGCGGGTTTTTTATTGTCGCGGTGGCTGGACAGCCGCCTGCCCACTCGCTTGCAGGCTGGCGCGCAGCGGGCGCAGCAACTCGCCCAGGCCGTTGTGGTCGATCTCGTGCATCAGTGCCAGCAGCCGGCCCAGATCGCCTTTGGGAAAGCCTTTACGGGCAAACCAGTTGAGGTAGTTGCCAGGCAGGTCGGCGATGGCGCGGCCCTGGTACTTGCCAAAAGGCATGGTGGTGGTGAGCAGCCGCAGCAGCTGATCGGGGTCGAACGGGGTAGACATGGTCCAAGCATAGCCCGCCGATGCAGGCGCAGGCTGTAGCGGGCTGGCATAAAGATCAAATTCTTTATAACCAAATCTCTTTATTTTCTTTGGGTGATATGCCAAATAAGGCTAGACTTGCACCATCTTGGTTCAGTCCCATCAAGAGAAATCCAAGTAGTTGCCGGGGCTGGTCTTTCTCATTTGTCAAAACACCATGTTCAAAAAAACGCTTTCCGTTCTTGCTATTGCGGCCCTGGCCGTGTCTGCCCATGCGGCGGATGTAGTGCTGAAAGTGGCGGCCTCGCCGGTGCCACATGCCGAGATTCTCAATTTCATCAAGCCCAAGCTGAAGGCCGAAGGTGTGGATCTGCAAGTGCGCGAGTTCAGCGACTACATCCAGCCCAATGCGGCCGTGGAAGACAAGCAGCTCGATGCCAACTTCTTCCAGCACCAGCCTTACCTGGACAGCTACAACAAGGACCGCAAGAGCTCGCTGGTGCAAGTGCCCAATGGCAAGGTGCATGTGGAGCCCTTTGGCGCCTACTCCAGCAAGATCAAGAACATCAAGGACTTGAAGGACGGCGCCACCGTGGCCATCCCCAATGACCCTTCCAACGGTGGCCGCGCCTTGCTGCTGCTGCAAAAGAACGGTCTGCTCGAGCTCAAGGACGCGTCCAAGCTGACCTCCACCCCGCTGGATATCGCCAAGAACCCCAAGAAGCTCAAGTTCAAGGAACTCGAAGCGCCTTTGCTGCCGCGTGCGCTGGGTGATGTCGACCTGGCGCTGATCAACACCAACTACGCGATCGAAGCGAAGCTCAATCCCACCAAGGATGCGCTGTTCATCGAAGGTGCCGACTCGCCCTACACCAACATCATTGCCGCCCGTGCCGACCGCGCCAATGACGAGGCCATTGCCAAGCTGACCCGTGCGCTGCATGGCGACGATGTGAAGAAATTCATTCTGGAAAAGTACAAGGGCGCCGTGGTTCCCGCGTTCTGACCGGCCAGCAAGCTGCCCTAGCAGGGCCTAGCAGCATCCCGCACATTTTGTTGACGGGTATTTACAAAAGGCACTCCCACCGAGTGCCTTTTGTTGTTTTTGACGCTGTAACATGCAGGATCGGCCCGGATGGCGCACACTGCCCCCGGCCACTCAAGAATTCGCGACCTCCCCCCATCCATGTCCAAACTCATCGTGCACGGCGGCACCCCTTTGCAGGGCCGCATCATTCCCTCGTCCAACAAGAATGCCGTTTTGCCTGTGCTGTGCGCCACGTTGTTGACGGCGCAGCCTCTGGTGCTTCATGGCGTTCCGGACATCACCGATGTGCGCAAGATCCTGGACATCTTCGGCAAGCTGGGCTCCAGCGTGCAGATGGACTACGCCAGCGGCGTGCTCAAGCTGCACCACCGCGATACCCACTTTGATGCCTGCAAGCACCACCTGCCCGAGGAAATGCGCTCGTCCATCATGCTGGTGCCGCCGCTGCTGGCCCGTTTTGGCGTGGCGCGGCTGGAGGACAACGTCAAGGGCTGCACCCTGGGCGTGCGCGAGATCGATCCGCATATCGAGGTGTTCCGCCGCTTTGGCGGCCGGGTCGAGCATGGCGAGGGTTCGCTGATCGTGCGCTGCGATGGCGCGCTGCAGGCCACCCAGCACTGGCTGGACTATGCCTCGGTCACCACCACCGAGAACTTTGTGCTGTGCGCGGCCACAGCCCAGGGCAGCTCGGTGCTCACCAATGCCGCCTGTGAGCCGCATGTGCAGGAGTTCTGCCGCTTCATGGTCATGCTGGGCGCCAGGATCGAGGGCATAGGCACCTCGCGCCTGACGGTGCATGGCGTCGAGCAGCTGGGCGGCGGTGAATTCCATTTCGAGGAAGACTTCCACGAGATCACCACCTTCCTGGCGCTGGGCGCCATTACGGGTGGCGATGTACAGGTGCGCAACCGCACGCCCGACAACTTCCCGCTGATCGACCGCACCTTTGCCAAGTTTGGCGTGCAGATCGAGCACAAGGACGGCTGGTCACGCGCCATCCGCAAGGGCCCGCTCAAGGTCGAGACGCCGTTTACCCGCAATGTGCTGACCAAGGTCGAGGCCGCGCCCTGGCCTTACTTCCCCGTCGATCTGCTGCCGATCTTCATCGCGTTGGGCGTGCGCGCCGAGGGCAATGCGATGTTCTGGAACAAGGTCTATGACGGCGCACTGGGCTGGACGGGCGAGCTGTCCAAGTTCGGCGCCCATGTGTTCTCGTCCGATCCGCACCGCATCGTCACGCTGGGTGGCAACCCGCTGAGCCCCGCCGTGGTCGAGAGCCCCTACATCATCCGCGTGGCGATTGCCTTGTTCATGGTGGCTGCCAGCATCGAAGGCCGCTCCGAGATCCGCAATGCCGCGCCCATCAAGCGCGCACACCCCCGCTTTGTAGAGAACCTGCAGAGCCTGGGCGCCAAGGTGGAGTGGGCGGGCGAGAACTAAGCGCTCTGCCATACGCCCCAAAAAAGCGCTTGCCGTCCATGCGGCAGGCGCTTTTTGCATGGCGGGTGGGAGCTGCAATCAGGCGACGGCTTGGCCTTCCGGCTTGGGTGCGGCTGCCTGCGGCGGTGCTGAGGGCTTGGCCGTCAGCGCGCTGCCCATTGCGGCCACCATGATCAGGCCGATGGCAGACCACTGGGTGGCGGTCAGCAGCTCGCCCAGCACCAGCATGCCGGCAATCGCTGCAATGGCTGGCTCGGTGGCGAGCATCGTGGAGAAGGCGCCTGAGCTCAGGCGTTTGAGCGCGAACATCTCCAAGGTATAGGGAATGGCGCTGGAGACAGCGGCCACCGCCAGCCCATAGAGCAGGATGGAGGGCTGCAGCAGCTTGGCGCCCGCCTCGGCAATGCCAAAGGGCACCACCACGATGGCGGCGGTCAGCAGCGCCAGCGACACCACCATGCCGCCATGCATATGGCCGGCGCGTTTGCCCAGCACGATATAGCCGGCCCAGCAGGCGGAGGCCATGACGGCATAGCACAGGCCCACCGGGTCGAGCGCGGCGGACTGCACGCCAAACATCGGCAGCACCAGCAGCAGGAACAGGCCCAGCGCCGCCAGTCCCAGCCAGACCAGGTCCAGCACGCGGCGCGAGGTCCAGACCGCCACCGACAGCGGGCCGACAAACTCGATGGCCACCGTCACGCCAAAGGGCAGGCGCTTGATGGCCATGTAGAACAGCAGGTTCATCAGGCCCAGCACCACGCCAAAGATCGCAATCTGTCCCAGGTTGGCCTTGGTGGGGCCAAAGCGCCAGGGACGCCAGATGAGCAGCAGGAGCAACGCGGAAAAGCCCACGCGCAAGGCGGTGGTGCCCTGGGCGCCGACGACTGGGAACAGGTGTTTGGCAAAGCTGGTGCCCAGGCACAGCGCACTGACCGAGCCCAACACCGCCAAGGAGGGCAGCAGGCGCTGCCAGAGAGAATCTTGCATGGCCGAGATAATATTGCAGCTGAGCGAAGTAAATTGCTCGAAAATTCGGTGCTAAATGCAAGTTTCGCTCTTGCGGTGCGCTTCTCCTCCAGGCCTTTGCGATGAACACTGAACTCGATGCTTTCGACCTGGCTATCTTGGGCATCCTGCAGCGCGACAACCTGCGGCCCCAGCGTGAGGTGGCCGAGCTGGTGAACCTGTCGCCGGCGGCTGTGCAGCGCCGCATTCGCCGCCTGCAGGACAGCGGGGTCATCGCCACCAACACGGCGCAGCTCAGTCCGGAGGCCGTGGGCCGGCCGCTGACCATATTTATCGAGGTGCAGCTGGTCAATGAACTGGATGCGTTGACCCTGGGCTTTCGCGCCCGGGTGGCGGCCGAGCCCGCCGTGCAGCAGTGCTATATGGTCACCGGCCAGACCGATTACCTGTTGGTGGTGACAGCCCGCGACATGCAGGAGTACCAGGCCATCACCCAGCGGCTGTTTGATGGCGACCAGAATATCCAGCGTTTCAACACCTCGATTGCGCTGGCCACCCTCAAACGCAGCCTGCATTTGCCGCTGCCTGCGCGCTGAATCGGCTGTTTTGGGCGAGCAGGGTGGGGCGCAGCGACGCGAAGAGGGTCCTTAATGCGCCACCGCCTGCACCGGCAGGAACTGCAGCAGGCTGCCGCCGGCCAGCCCCTGCACATAGCCAATCACCGCGCGCCGGTACTTCTCGGACACGACATCGGCCATCAGGTCATTGCGGGCAATCATCTTGCCAAATTCACGCTCAAAGCTCAGGTTGCGTTCGTTGGCATTGAGCTCGTTGCTCAGCAGCATGGCCTGGCCATTGCCCAGCCTGCGGTGGGTAAGCATCCAGTTGGCAATCTCCAGATTGCGCGAGGCGTTGTAGACCGCCTGGGCATCGAGCCCATGGATCAGATAGAAGGTGGTGCGGCCGCCATAGGCGGTGATCAGCATGTCGGCCGTGGCCCAGGTGAAGGCGGCGACCCGGTCGCCGGCAAATTCGGGCGCCAGGGCCATGCTCATGCCGGCAATGTCGCGCTGATCCAACAGATCGGGCCAAGGTTGCTGGTTTTCTATCGCCTCGCGCACGGCCTTCATCGCTGCTTCACGGTTGTCAAAACCGCCCTTGCGCCACTCCTGCGGATTGCGGCGGTAGAGCTTGTCCATCAGCACATACAGGCTTTGCAGATTGGCACGCATGCTCAAGGTGGCCATGCGGTTCACATCGGACTGGCCCCATTCCTGGGCCTGCATATCGCGTTCGGGGACTTTGCCACGGGTGGGAGGGGTGCTGGAGCAGCCCCCTTGCAGCAATAACGCAGCCAGGCAGGCGGACATTCCAACAGATCGGGCGTAGCGATAGGGCATATCTAATCGTCAAGGTCTGCTATCGTTTTGATTATGGCAAGCCTGTTGGCGACTGGATTGCGGGAAGACCAGCAGATTGCATCAGAATGTGGGAAAATGACAGTCGTTTTAGATTTCATCCACTGGTAAGAGCGAGAAAGGCAAGATCGGTTATGACACCGCGAACTACAACCACTTGGGGTTTGACTGGCCAATAAGGCCGGTGGTTCGCGCCTGTACGACGATTTCGTCTCCTCACACCAAAGCGCGGACAAGCTCCGCGCTTTTTGCTTTTCTGGGCAGCGCGGCTCTGTACAGCACGATTATTTAGGATTTCTCATGGTTCAAATTACGCTTCCCGATGGCTCCAAGCGCGACTATCCGGGCCCCGTGTCGGTGGCCGATGTCGCTGCATCGATTGGCGCCGGCCTGGCCAAGGCCGCGCTGGCTGGCAAGGTGGGTCTGGGCGACAACGCCAAGGTGGTGGACACCAGCTTTGTCATCGACCGCGACATGCCGCTGTCCATCGTGACGGCCAAGGACGCTGACGGCCTGGAAGTGATCCGCCACTCCACCGCCCACTTGCTGGCCTATGCCGTCAAGGAGCTGTTCCCGGAAGCCCAGGTCACCATCGGCCCGGTGATCGACAATGGCTTCTACTACGACTTCGCCTACAAGCGCCCTTTCACGCCCGAAGACCTGGTGGCGATCGAAAAGCGCATGGCCGAGCTGGCCAACAAGGACGAGCCCGTGGTGCGCCGCGTGCTGCCGCGCGACGAAGCCGTGGCCTACTTCAAGGGCCTGGGTGAGAACTACAAGGCCGAGATCATCGCCTCCATTCCCAGCAATGAAGATGTGAGCCTGTACCGCGAAGGCGCGTTTGAAGACCTGTGCCGTGGCCCCCACGTGCCCAGCACCGGCAAGCTCAAGCACTTCAAGCTGATGAAGGTGGCAGGCGCCTACTGGCGTGGCGACCACAACAACGAGATGCTGCAACGCATCTACGGCACGGCCTGGGCCAGCAAGGACGATCTGCAGCAGTACCTGACGATGCTGGAAGAGGCCGAAAAGCGCGACCACCGCAAACTGGGCCGCGAGCTCGACCTGTTCCACATCGACGAGCATTCGCCCGGCACCGTGTTCTGGCACCCCAAGGGCTGGTCGATCTGGCAAGAGGTCGAGCAGTACATGCGCAAGGTGTACCGCGACAACGGCTACCAGGAGGTGAAGGGCCCGCAGATTCTGGACAAGACCTTGTGGGAGAAGACCGGCCACTGGGACAAGTACCGCGAGAACATGTTCACGACCGAGTCGGAAAAGCGCGAATACGCGCTCAAGCCGATGAACTGCCCCGGCCACATCCTCATCTACAAGCAAGGCATCAAGAGCTACCGCGATCTGCCGCTGCGCTTTGGTGAGTTTGGCGCCTGCCACCGCAACGAGCCCACCGGCTCGCTGCACGGCATCATGCGCGTGCGTGCCTTTACGCAGGATGACGGCCACATCTTCTGCCTGCCCGAGCAGATCCAGGCCGAGGTGACCGCGTTCACGGCTCTGCTGCAAAAGGTCTATGCAGACTTTGGCTTCACCAACATCCTCTACCGCCTGTCGACGCGCCCTGAAAAGCGCATCGGTACCGACGAGAGCTGGGATGCGGCCGAAGCGGCACTGGCCGAAGGCCTGCGTGCCTCGGGTTGCGAGTTTGAATACCTGCCGGGTGAGGGCGCGTTCTACGGCCCCAAGATCGAGTACACCCTGAAGGACGCACTGGGCCGTGAATGGCAGTGCGGCACCATCCAGGTCGACCCGAACCTGCCCGAGCGCCTCGATGCCGAGTTCGTCGGTGAAGATGGCGAGCGCCACCGCCCGATCATGCTGCACCGCGCGATCGTGGGCTCGCTCGAGCGCTTCATCGGCATCCTGATCGAGCAGCATGCTGGCGCGCTGCCTGCCTGGCTGGCGCCCACGCAAGTGGCCGTGCTCAACATCACCGACGCACAAGGCGCTTACGTGCAGGAAGTGGCCGACAAACTGCGTAAGGCCTTGCCGTTCCAAGGGCTGCGTGTGGTTACCGATCTGCGCAACGAGAAGATTACGTATAAAATACGGGAGCATTCGTTGCAAAAGCTGCCCTATATTCTTGTCGCTGGCGACAAGGAAAAGGCAGCCGGAGCCGTAGCAGTGCGCGCCCGGGGCGGTAAAGACCTCGGTGTGATGTCCGTAGATGCATTCGTCGAACTGATTGCCCAGGACATCGCCGCTAAAGCGTAACAAGCCTAACCAGGCACTGAAAAGCTTTGGACAGCGTGGACTGCATAAATAGCAGCTACGCTGTCGTAGCTTTTAATTTTTTAGGGTGAAAGCCATAGCTACTGAATTCCGTGATCGCCGCCACCGCGAAGAACGCAAACACCGCCTGAACCGTGAGATTCAGGCACCAGAAGTGCGTCTGTCCGGTCCTGATAATGAACCCCTGGGCATCGTGCCGCTGATGGAAGCGCTGCGCATGGCCGGAGAGCTGGACGTTGACCTGGTCGAGATCGTCGCCACGGCCACGCCTCCAGTCTGCCGCCTGATGGACTACGGCAAGTTCAAGTATCTGGAGCAGAAGAAGGCGGCCGAGGCCAAGGCCAAGCAAACCGTCATCGAAATCAAGGAAATCAAGTTCCGTCCCGGTACTGATGATGGCGACTACAACGTCAAGATGCGCAACATCAGGCGCTTCCTGGCTGAAGGCGACAAGGTCAAGGTGACTTTGCGCTTCCGTGGTCGTGAAATCACCCACCAGAACCTGGGCATGGACCTGCTCAACCGCATCCGCGACGAGCTGGCCGACCTGATCCAGGTCGAGCAGTTCCCCAAGCTCGAAGGCCGCCAGATGATCATGATGATCGCTCCGGCGCGCAAGAAGCCCGGTGGCGCTGCTGCTGGCAAGCCGGTGGAGGGTAATTCCTCCCCAGTAGCCACAGCTTAAAGAAGCGGTTAGAATACCGGATTACCGACAAGCGGCTTAGGCCGCTTTCGGTTTTTAGCAGAGTGGGGTCAGTGCTTGCCTGAGTCCGGGGTTTCGGCCCTGGTGCCTCAGTTGGGTGCCGTCAACACTCTGCGGATTGATAGAGTAGATCTGATCTAGGTCTGTCACAAAAGTGGCTCGGGGCCAAAACAAGTTCCGTCATGGCGATGGAACGCCTCACGAGCACAAACATAAGGAGCATTCACATGCCCAAAATGAAGACCAAAAGCAGCGCGAAGAAGCGTTTTCGCGTTCGTCCAGGTGGCACCGTCAAGCGCGGTCAAGCCTTCAAGCGTCACATCTTGACCAAGAAGACCACCAAGAACAAGCGCCATCTGCGTGGTGCAACCGCTGTGCATGAGACCAACATGGGTCACATGGCACAAATGTTGCCCGGCATGGGCCTGTAATTCATTGACGAACTAGGAGAAAACACATGCCTCGCGTCAAACGTGGTGTAACGGCACGCGCCCGTCACAAAAAAGTTCTGGCCCTTGCTAAGGGTTTCCGTGGTCGCCGTGGTAACGTCTTCCGCGTTGCCAAGCAAGCGGTAATGAAGGCAGGCCAGTATGCCTACCGTGACCGTCGTACCAAGAAGCGCGTGTTCCGCCAACTGTGGATCGCCCGTATCAACGCCGCTTCCCGTGAACTGGGCCTGACCTACAGCCAGTTCGCCAACGGCCTGAAGAAGGCTGCCATTGAAATCGACCGCAAGATGCTGGCCGATATCGCCGTGCACGACAAGGCTGCTTTTGCAGCTATCGTCGACCAAGTCAAGGCCAAGCTGGCTGCCTAAGGTCACGATCGGTAGTTACTGTTGATTTGGTAGCTGCTGGTGCACACACAGCAAGGGCTAGGGCTTGAAAAGGCGCTAGCCCTTGTTTTTTTATCGCCAGGCTGCTTTTGGCGGCCCGGCACCTAAGTCGATAAGAGTCGATATGAACGAGTTGGATTCTCTGGTCGAAAGCGCGCAACAGTTGTTTGCGCAGGCCCATACCCCCGCTGATCTGGAAAACGCCAAGGCGCAGTTTCTGGGCAAGTCGGGCAAGATGACCGAGCTCATGAAGGGCATGGCGCAGCTTTCCGTCGAAGAGAAAAAATCGCGCGGTGCCGCCATCAACGTGGCCAAGCAGGCGATTGAGGCGGCCTTGACGGCACGCCGCAAGGCGCTGGCCGATGCCGAGCTGCAAGCCCACCTCAAGGCCGAAGTGCTGGATGTAACCCTGCCCGGCCGCCGCCGCGGCAGCGGTGGTCTGCACCCCGTGTCCATCACGATGGAGCGCATCGAAGGCATCTTCGGCTCCATGGGCTTCGATGTGGCCGAAGGCCCCGAGATCGAATCCGACTGGTTCAACTTCACCGCGCTCAACACGCCGGAAGACCACCCTGCGCGCTCCATGCACGACACCTTCTATGTGGAAGGCGGCACGCAGCACGCGCCCAACCTGCTGCGCACGCACACCAGCCCGATGCAGGTGCGCCATGCGGTGCAGCACGTCAAGCGCTACCGCAACCTGATCGATGCCGGCCAGACCATGCCCGAGATCCGCGTGATCGCGCCGGGCCGCACCTACCGCGTGGATTCGGACGCCACCCACTCGCCGATGTTCCACCAGTGCGAAGGCCTGTGGATTGGCGAGAACGTGAGCTTCAAGGACCTCAAGGTCGTGTTCACCGACTTCTGCAAGACCTTCTTCGAGCAGGATGACCTGGTGCTGCGCTTCCGCCCCAGCTTTTTCCCGTTCACCGAGCCCTCGGCCGAGATCGACATCCAGTTCCAGAGCGGGCCGCTGGCCGGCCGCTGGCTGGAAGTGTCGGGCGCTGGCCAGGTGCACCCCAACGTGGTGCGCAACATGGGCCTGGACCCCGAGAAATACATTGGCTTTGCCTTTGGCATGGGCCCTGACCGCCTGACCATGCTGCGTTATGGCGTCAATGACCTGCGCCTGTTCTTTGACGGCGACATCCGTTTCCTGTCGCAGTTCCAGTCCTGAAAACGGAGCGGGCTGTGCTGCAGATCTGTCATGTGATCCCCGGCCACCCGGCAGCATGCACTGCCACCCGCTCCCCTTTGAAAAGCAAGAACGCCCGGCCTGCCGATGCCCAAGATGGCGTAGCAGGCCTGAACGCCAAAGAGTCCGACTATGCAATTTCCTGAATCCTGGTTGCGCCAATACTGCAACCCGTCGCTGACCACCCAAGAGCTGGCCGATACCTTGACCATGGCGGGTCTCGAGGTCGAAGAGCTCGACCCCGTCGCGCCTCCGTTCACCGGCATCGTTGTCGGTGAGATCAAAGAAGCCGTGCAGCACCCCGATGCCGACCGCCTGCGTGTCTGCCAGGTCGATGTGGGTGGCCCTGAGCTGCTGAACATCGTCTGCGGTGCGCCCAATGCGCGCGTCGGCATCCGCATCCCTTGCGCCACTGTGGGCGCCGAGCTGCCACCCGGCGCGGATGGCAAGCCCTTCAAGATCAAGATCGGCAAGCTGCGCGGCGTGCAAAGCTTTGGCATGCTGTGCTCGGCCAAGGAGCTGGGCATTGCCGACGACCACGGCGGTCTGCTGGAGCTGCCCGCCGATGCGCCGCTGGGCCAGAACGTGCGCGAGTACCTGAACCTCGACGACACCTTGTTCACCCTCAAGCTCACGCCCAATCTGGCGCACTGCCTGTCGGTCTACGGCGTGGCGCGTGAGCTGTCGGCACTGACCGGCACGCCCCTCAAGGCCCTGTCCTTCCCCGCCGCTGCCGTGGCTTCGCAAGACAAGCTGCCCGTCAAGATCGAGGCGACCGACCTGTGCGGCCGTTTCTCCGGCCGCATCGTGCGCAACGTCAACACCCAGGTCAAGACCCCGCAGTGGATGGTGGACCGCCTGGCCCGCTGCGGCCAGCGCGCTGTCAGCCCCCTGGTCGACATCTCCAACTACGTGATGTTCGAGCTGGGCCGTCCCAGCCACATCTTCGATCTGGACAAGATCAGCGGCGGCCTGAGCGTACGCTGGGGGAAGCAGGGCGAAACGCTCAAGCTGCTCAACGGCAACACCATCACGATCGACGACTTCCTCAAGGTCGGCGTGATCGCGGATGAGCACGGCCTGGAGTCGCTGGCCGGCATCATGGGTGGCGATGCCACTGCCGTGTCCGACGACACCAGGAACATCTACATCGAAGCGGCCTTCTGGTTCCCCAAGGCGGTGGCCGGCCGCTCGCGCCACTTCAACTTCTCGACCGACGCGGGCCACCGCTTCGAGCGCGGTGTGGACCCCCAGTTCACCACCGAGCACATCGAGCGCATCACCCAGCTGGTGCTGGAGATCTGCGGCACGCCGGAGACCCAGGTGGCCGCCATGGACGACCAGCAGCCCAACATGCCAGCGCCCAAGACGGTGCAGCTGCGCGTGGCACGTGCTGCCAAGGTCATCGGCATGCCCGTGACCCAGCAGCAATGCCTGGATGCGCTGAACGGCCTGGGCCTGCCCGCCACCGTGGTGCAAGAAGGTGTGATCAGCGTGACCGCGCCCACCTTCCGTTTCGACATCAACCTGGAAGAAGACCTGGTTGAAGAAATCGCACGGATGATTGGCTACGAGAACCTGCCCACCAGCAAGCCGCTGGCGCCGATCTCGCCCAAGCTGCGTACCGAGAACTCCCGCAGCCCCTACGCCGTGCGCCATGCGCTGGCCGGCCTGGGCTACCAGGAAACCATCAACTTCAGCTTTGTTGAAGAAAAGTGGGAGCAGGAACTGGCGGGCAACACCCAGGCCATCAAGCTGCTCAACCCCATCGCCAGCCACCTGAGCGTGATGCGCTCTTCGTTGCTGGGCTCGCTGCTGCAGGTGCTCAAGTTCAATGTGGACCGCAAGGCTCAGCGCGTGCGCGTGTTCGAGCTGGGCCGCGTGTTCTTCAAGGACGACTCGGTCGCCGAGTCCGACACCACCGTCAAGGGCTTCCACCAGCCTATGCGCGTGGCCGGCCTGGCCTACGGCGCAGCCGACCAGTTGCAATGGGGCCGCGACGAGACCAAGGTCGACTTCTACGATGTCAAGGGCGATGTCGAGGCACTGCTCGCGCCGCTCAAGCCGGTGTTTGAAGCGGCCGAGCACCCCGCACTGCACCCCGGCCGTTGCGCCCGCGTGCTGCTGGACGGCAAGGCCATCGGCTTTGTCGGCGAGCTGCACCCCCAGTGGCGCCAGGAATGGGATCTGGCCCAGGCGCCGGTGATGTTCGAGCTGGCCCTCGATGCCGTGCTGGCACGCCAGGTGCCGGTGTTCGCACCGGTGGCCAAGCACCAGATGGTCGAGCGCGACATTGCCGTTGTGGTCAAGGAAGCCGTCACCCACGCCCAGATCATGCAGGCCATCACGGCTGCCAGCGCAGGTGCTATCCTGCGCAGTGCCGAGCTGTTCGACGTGTTCCGGCCCAAGAAGCTCAAGGCCGGCGAAGAAGCCGCCGCAGGCAGCCTGGCCCAGGACGAGAAGAGCCTGGCCGTGCGTCTGAGCCTGGGCCATGACGACCGCGCACTGGAAGACACCGAGATCGAAGCGGCCGTGCAAGCCGTGGTGGAACAACTCACACAAAGCCTGGGTGCGCGTCTGCGCTGATCCCACACGCGAGGATTGCTATATGGAATTCACCGTTGAGAGCCTGGAACAACCTGCGCTGACCAAGGCGCAACTGGCCGACATGCTGTTTGACAACATCGGCCTGAACAAGCGCGAAGCCAAGGACATGGTCGATGCCTTTTTCGACCTGATCTCGGAGAGCTTGATCAAGGGCGAAGATGTGAAGCTGTCGAGCTTTGGCAACTTCCAGGTGCGCATGAAGAAGGCCCGCCCGGGCCGCAATCCGCGCACCGGAGAAGAGGTGCCGATCGAGGCGCGCCGCGTGGTGACCTTCCATGCCAGCGGCAAGCTCAAGGATTCGGTGCAGGCACCGGCCGACATGGAATGACGCAGGCCCTGGGCGCGCGGCCGCCTGCAGTGCGTTGGCACTGAAGGTCAAACCGTCGCCCGCTTTCGCCTATATGCAACACGGCCGCTTTCGCGGCTGTTTACAATTTGTCCATGGAAAAACAGCTGCCCCCCATTCCTGCCAAGCGCTACTTCACCATCGGTGAGGTGTCGGTGCTGTGCGACGTCAAGCCGCATGTGCTGCGCTACTGGGAGCAGGAGTTCACGCAGCTGCGCCCGGTCAAGCGCCGGGGCAACCGCCGCTATTACCAGCACCATGAGGTGCTGATGATCCGCCGCATCCGAGAGCTGCTCTATGAGCGCGGCTTCACGATCAGCGGCGCGCGCAACCAGCTCCAGTCGCTACCGCGCGGCCAGGCCATGCTCGATGCGCTGGAAGACGACAGCATGTTCGCACTGCAGGAAGAGGGCGCCGATGCGCTGGCTGCGGGCATGCCCGAAAGCCTGGAACCGCTGAGCTGGCAGCAGGCCGCGATCGAGTTGCAAGAAATTCGTCGCATTCTTTCCGGAGACCCGGAAAACTAGGTATATAATTCAAGTCTTCGGAATGTAGCGCAGCCTGGTAGCGCACTTGCATGGGGTGCAAGGGGTCGCGAGTTCGAATCCCGCCATTCCGACCAAAAAGACAAGGACTTAGCTCGAAAGAGCTAAGTCCTTTTTCTTTTGTTGCGTGCACGTGTTCAAGGGCTTTGTCAAGGCTCAATGCTTTCTCTCTCTGCACGCGCCAGCGCGCACGTCGCCGCTTCACGGGCTAACCCTCGCAACATCAGCTTGTCTGCTCGTCTGACCGATTCTGCAGGGCTAAGGCGCCCCGTATGGGTGTGATGAAGTGTGTTCGTTAATTGGATGTAACACATTCTCTAACGATAGCCACAGTTATAGCACTCGATATATCGGTCGCGCCCTTCCAAGGCTCAGCGCTAAGGCCGGGCCGGTACTCTCTCGTTCCCTGCGCATAGCATCTTGCACTTCAAGATAACTTCTTGAAGCCCTGCTCTCGAATTCGCGCTGTCTATCCATTAAACACATCGAGCTATTTAATTTAGTTCATGTCTGTATTAAGCACATACAGTTAATTGCATGATAGTTTTTCTAAACCAATCATGGTAGTCTTCGTGATGATTTCTTCATGAAAGCTTGGTTTGATATGAAATTCAATGCAATAAAAAATATATCTTTATTTGTTGATTTTCATGTCATTCTCTACCTCGGCGTGCAGTATTGCAGGTCTGCAATATGAGGTGAAGTACAGTGACGGCGGCACTTCATTGAGTGCGATGGAAGCGCGGAAACTGGCAGAGTGGTTTATAGATTAGCGGTATGGTATTGGTATAAGTTACGGCTATGCGTTCACTAGTTCAAGAGCCGGTGATAGCCGAATCCGCGCAATTTCGGTAGCGCGTGGTGAAAGCATACAACGATTGCTAGAAACCCTGAATATAAACGGCTTGGAGATGAAATACGGCGATTCAGAATTAAAAAATACTTCCAAAAAACATGTGGCCTTACTGGCTGAGTTTCGTTAATGTAGGAATTCTGCCTCTATGTGTGGAGACCAATTCATGTTGTGCTGGTAGATACCGATAAAGCTATCGGCCATTTCTATTAGAGGCAATTTTAGAGGTAAGAATTCAAAAAATTCTTAATTAATTAATTTCAAGCGTTGCAAATTTTATTCACGATTTTATGATTTTAACGCTTGCAAATGGAGAAGGTATGCCAATATTCAAAGTTCCTGGGCCTTTGGGTGTAAATGTTCCCGGACCAAACGGGTTTGGAAGAGATCCATTTTATGCCAATGGTATACACCAGGCCCCTAGTTGTGGATCTAATGGCGGCTGCGATCCATATCAGTCTCACATGGCGCACAAGCAGTCTCCTTTAGATGCTCCGGAATGGGATGGGGTCGTTAATATTTGCTATGACGTTAAAGGACAGCGATTTGGTGAGTTGATGATGAGTTTGAGAGACTCCGCCATAAGCTACACACAAGACAGGCGTGTGGAGCTATTGCGTTGGGATGCAATCAGTAAAGCAAGAACCAAAAGATGGTTCAACAGTTCAGAAGAGGAAATTCGCGATTATCTTCTGCCTATTCTTGATTCAGTGATAAGAGTGCTGAAGTCTCTTACGCCTGGGAATTTTGTTTACGACACAGCGGAAAATAATGTTCAAGCAGGCTGCTTGCCTGGACAAGGCATGGTATTGACTGGGGTAGTCGCTTCGGTGTGCGCTGTTGATACAGTAGAACATCGCATATCCATAAATATGCGTTTTTTTGAATTACCAAGGATGGGGTATTTGTTTGAAAGTTATGATTTTGGAACTGGAGATTCTCAGCTATTGACACTTATTCATGAGGTAACGCATTTTCATGATGTTGCAAGTTCTACAGATGACTTTTATGGTGTTTACAATGCTGATAGAAATGTCACCAATCCTAGAGCAAGAAAAAATGCAGATAGTTTGGCGGCCTATATTTTGGGTATAAATTTATAATTTTGAATTTATAGGGTATGAGAATGAAATATATTAAATTTGTTCTATTAAATTTCTTGTTGATGATGAGTTTGTCTGCTGTGGCATGTAAGCCTTTTGGTCTTGAGAAGTATATTGATTATGAGAAGGGGAGCGCAACCATAGGTGCCGCCCTGGCCAAAAATATTGCCTTATGGTTCATTGATTGGCGAGATATCGATGGAATTAGTTCGGTTTTGGTTCATGTTTATTATGATGCACAAAGTGATACGAGTAAGGATATTTCTGATGCGCGTTTAAATAATGTGTCGAGATTCCTTGCTCCCATGGTGGAGGGGAAAGTGAATATCGAATATATTAGCTCGCCGAGAGAGTCAAAATCAAAAGCTTCTGATAATCATTATTTCAACAGTCTGGTAATTAGCATACAGCCCAAATGCATCGAAACTCAGTCGTGCTGTGGTGGCAATATGCGGTGATAGCTGGCCTGGTGATATGCATTTCTATCTTCGAGAGTGAGAAAATTCGGTTATTGCAAAAAATATTCCTCGTCCCCGCTGCTCTTGCAGGATAGGCTCAGCAACTCCCTTTCTTCGAGGAATCAAGAAAGGCCAGTGCCATCTCAGAATTCCGCCAGCTGGGCGCGAACTCTGCACTGAGCGACGACAATAGAAGGCGCTGCTGTCGGCTCCCTTCTGTTCGCTTCGTCTACCGTGCCCTCCACCCCCCTCCAAGGTTTCATCCTGACCCGCCATTGGCGGGACACGGCTGCGGGCACCGAGATTGAGTACTGGCTGGCGACCGATGGCGGTCCGCTGAAGGTGCTGCTGACGCGGCAGGCCTCGGTCGCGTTTGTCGAGGCGCGGCACCGGGTGGTGGTGCAGACGCAGTTGCTCGCGATGCCCGATATGGATCTGCGTGAGCTGGCCCTCAAGAGTTTTCAGCAGGAGCCGGTGCTGGGCGTCTATGCCAAGCACTACCGGCAGTTGGGCAAACTCGCGCGTGGGTTGAAGCAGCTGGATGTGTCGCTGCTCGAAGCCGATGTGCGTCCCCATGAGCGCTATTTGATGGAGCGGTTCATCACGGCTGGTGTGCAGGTCGAAGGCGGGCAGTTGCAGGGCAGTACCGTGGTGGACTGCAAGCTGTTGCCTGCGCCAGCGTACCGGCCTGCGCTCAAGCTGGTGTCGCTCGATATTGAAACCAGCCAGCACCAGGAGCTGTATTCAATTGCGCTGGATGGCGCAGGCCAGCGGGTGGTGTTCATGCTGGGCGATGCGCCGGCGCCCGGTGGGCAGGCTGGCCCCCCCGAACCCGCCCGCGATTTCGTGCTGATCTATTGCGCCAGCCGCAAGGCGATGATCGAGCAGCTCAACGACTGGTTTGCGCGCCATGACCCGGATGTCATAGTCGGCTGGAATGTGGTCCAGTTCGACCTGCGGGTGCTGCAGAAGACGGCAGACGATTGCGCCACCCCGCTGCTGCTGGGGCGCGAGGGCCGGCCCATTGCCTGGCGGGCACACCCGGGCAAGCAGGACTACTGGTTCGCACCGATGCCGGGCCGCGCGGTCATCGATGGCATCGAGGCCTTGCGGGCGGCGGTCTGGAGCTTTCCGTCGTTCAGCCTGGAGAACGTGGCCCAGGCCTTGCTGGGCGAGGGCAAGGACATTGGCGACGAGTACGGCAAGATGGCCGAGATCGAGCGCCGCTACCAAGAGGACAAGCCCGCACTCGCTACCTACAACATCCGCGATTGCGAGCTGGTGCTGCGCATTTTTGACAAGGCCCAGCTGCTGCAGTTTGCGATGGAGCGGGCGCATGCGACCGGCCTGCAGCTGGACCAGTTTGGCGGCTCGATAGCGGCGTTCAGCCACCACTACCTGCCGCGCATGCACCGCCAAGGTTATGTGGCGCCCAATGTGGGCGATGTGCGCGGCAAGTCGTCACCGGGCGGCTATGTGCTGGATTCGCGGCCCGGCTTTTATGACTCGGTGGTGGTGCTCGATTACAAAAGCCTCTACCCCTCGATCATCCGCACCTACCTGGTCGACCCGGTGGGCCTGGCCGAAGGCCTGCATGCCAGCGATGCCGCCTCACTGATCCACGGGCCGATGGACACACGCTTCTCGCGCGACAAGCACTGCCTGCCCGAGATCGTCACCACGCTCTGGCGCGCACGCGATGAGGCCAAGCGCAGCAAGAACGAGCCGCTGTCGCAAGCGCTCAAGCTGGTGATGAACTCCTTTGCCGGGGTGCTGGGTGCGACCGAATGCCGCTTTTTCAACCCGGCGCTGATCTCGTCGATCACCCTGCGCGGCCATGAGATGGTCAAGCGCACCAAGGCGCTGGTGCAGCAGCGTGGCTACGAGGTTATCTACGGCGATACGGATTCGATCTTCATCTGGCTGGGCCGTGCCCACAGCAACCAGGAAGCCCATGCGGTCGCCACCTCGCTGGTCAGCGATATCAATGCGTGGTGGACGCAGGGCCTGCGCCAGGAACAGAACCTGGAGAGCTTTCTCGAGATCGAGTTCGACACGCACTACAAGAAGTTTTTCATGCCCACCATCCGGGGCTCAGACGTGGGCAGCAAAAAGCGCTATGCAGGCCTGAGTGTGGATGCCGAGGGCAAGGAGGCCATGGTCTACCGGGGCCTGGAGATGGCGCGCAGCGACTGGACGCCGCTGGCGCGCCAGTTCCAGGAAGGGCTGCTCTCGCGCGTCTTCCAGGGGCTGCCCTACCGCGACTTTGTCATCGACTATGCGCAAGCCACGCTGGCGGGCCAAAAGGATGATTTGCTGGTCTACCGCAAGCGCCTGCGCCACCGGCTCGATGCCTATGTGGCCAACCTGCCGCCGCAGGTGCGCGCCGCCCGCATGGCCGATGACTACAACCGGCGCCTGGGCCGGCCGCTGCAGTACCAAAGCGGTGGCTGGATCCGCTATGTGATGGGCAAAAGCGGGCCCGAGCCGTTGGAGGTGCGCCAGTCGCCGATCGACTACGAGCACTACCTGAGCAAGCAGCTGCAGCCGATTGCCGATTCGATCCTGCAGCCGCTGGGGGAGGACTTCAGCAGCCTGACCTCGATGCAGCAGGAGCTGTTCTAGCGGCTTGCTGCAGCGGTCTGCTGCAGGGGTGGTGGGGCAGGCGAGGGCAGCGCAGCGCGCGCCTGCGCTGCGCCCGCGCCGAGCTTAAGCGGCTCCGCCCTTGCCGCCCGCCTGGGCCTGGAACTGCGCATACAGCTCATCGACCATCTTGCGCAACGCGCGGCCGATGGCGGCGTACTCGTACTCGTTCAGGTTGGCAAGCGATGCCCGGCCCGATGGCCTGTCGGAGCCAAAACCACGGCCTGGCAGCAGCACGATACCGGTTTCATCGGCGATGCGGAACAGCATGTCGCCGGTCGAGGATTGCTGCACGGCCCAGTCCGAAAACGCTTGCCCATAAAGCCTGCAGGTCACGCTCTGCAGGTCGATCAAGGTGTAGTAGTTGACGGAGTTGGGGTTGTGCAGCGGCGGCATGCCCAGCTCGCGGTACAGGGTGGCCTCGCGGCGGCGGATCAGCTGCTTGAGCGCCTGCTTGTAGGCGTCGGCTTCATCGATCAGCGCAAACAGCGAGAACAGTACCATCTGCACCTGTTGCGGGGTCGACAGGCCGGCCGTATGGTTCAGCGCCACGACACGGCTGTCGGCCACCAGGCGGTCGATGAATTTGAGCGATCGCACATCGGGCAGCAGTGAGCGGTAGCGGTGGTCCAGCTCAAGCTTGGCGCTCTCGGGCAACTGGGCCAGCGCCTTGTCGAAGACGTTCTCCTTGTGCGCAGCAATCACGCCCAGGCGCCAGCCGGTGGCACCAAAGTACTTGGAGAAGGAGTAGACCAGCAAGGTGTTGTGCGGGCAGACCGAGAACAGCGACTGGAAGTCATCGGCAAAGGTGCCGTAGACATCGTCGGTCAGCACCATCAGATCGGGCCGGTGGTCGGCAATGATGGTCTTGATGCGCTCCAGGCTGCGCTGGTCCATCTTGACCGACGGCGGGTTGCTGGGGTTGACGCAGAAGAAGATCTTGACGGCCGGGTCGCGCAGCTTGTCCAGCTCCGCATCGGAGTACTGCCAGCCATTGTCCGGATCGGCATGGATGGGTACCTCCTCCAGCGCGTACTGGGCCAGCTCCGGGATCTCGATATACGGTGTGAACACGGGCATGCCGATGGCGACCTTGTCGCCGGCCTTGAGCAGGCCGCTGATGCGCAGGCTCTCGAAGATATAGGCCATCGCGGCGGTGCCACCCTCGACCGCAAACAAATCGACCGACTCCACCGGTACGGCGCCGCCGGCCATCTCGCGCACGATGTACTGGCGCACGATCTTCTCGCTCACGGTCAGCATGCGTGGCGGCACCGGGTAGTTGCAGCCCAGGATGCCATCCACCATCTCATGCAGAAAGGCGGCCGGGTCCAAGCCGAGCTGGTCGCGCACATAGCTGAGCGACTTGGCCAGAAAGCGCACGCCTTCCTGGTCGCGGTGCTCGGCGGTGTAGCGCTCAAAGCGATTTTCAATGCCTTCGATATTGGCCAGGCCGCCGATGCCTGCTGTCATGTACGAGTACGACAGCTCGGACTCGGCCGCTGCAAACAGCCCCAGGCGGAAGAAGGCGCGGCGCGGCGTCGTCGCCAGAAAGTTCGGGTTGCCACGCCCGGCGTTGAGCATCAGCCGATTGGCCTTGCCCGATGCCACCTTGATCAATTCATCCTTGAGCTCAAAGGGGCTCAAATGGGCCAGACGCTGGTAGTCCTGAGACATGGTGCAACTCCTTGCAGTCGTTGATAAACAGGTAAACCGGAAGAGGGGAGGCGGCGCGGCGCCTCCGGTAGGTCATGGAGAGAGGCGAGAACCGCCGCGCCGCTCAGGCAAAGGCGATGACCAGCGGGCCGAGCAGGGTCAGAAACACATTGGCCAGCGCATAGGTGATCGCAAACGGCACCGTGGGGATGGCGTTGCCCGCCTTGTCCAGCACCTCGCCAAAGGCGGGGTTGGCACTGCGTGCGCCCGACAGGGCGCCGGCAAAGATGGCGACGTTCTCATAGCGCAGCACATACTTGCCAAACAGCATCGCAATCAGCAGCGGCACGATGGTCACAACCATGCCCATCAGGAACAGGCTCAGGCCTTGCTCCATCACCGTGCTCACCGCCTGCTGGCCCGATTGCAGGCCGACCATGGCCACAAAGCCGGCCAGGCCCAGGTCGCGCAGCAGAGTAGAAGCCGCGGTGGGCATATTGCCCAAGGTGTGCTTGCGGCTGCGCCACCAGCCAAACAGCAGGCCCGCGAGCAGGGCGCCACCGCCGCTGCCCAGGGTAATGGGGATGGAGCCGATGCGCAGCACCAGCAGACCGATCAGCAGCCCGACGGTGATGCCCAGACCGTGGAAGACAAAGTCCGTCTTGTCGCTGGGGATGAGGATGGGCCCCACCGACTGCGCGGCATTCTGCACATCCTGCGGCGTGCCAAACAGGGTCACCACATCGCCGGGCACGATCAGGGTGGCGGGCGTGATCGGCAACGGCGAGCCCGAGCGCGTCAGCGCCACCGCATAGACGCCGTGCTTGAACTCGGGCGTCAGGCTGTCGAGGATGTCCTTGACGCTGCGGTTGAGGTACTGGCTGTTGGTGATGGACACATCGCGGCGCACCATCACCACGTCCATGTCTTCGGCACTTTGCAGCTCATCGCCAATGCTGGCACCCAGCGCCACCACCGCTGCACGCCGGCCCACCAGCAGCACAATGTCGCCGGCCTCCAGCACCAGCTGAGGGTCTACGCCCACCAGCGCATTCTTGCGGCGGATACGCTCGATGGTGACCGAGCCTTGGGGGGCGCTGGCCTCCAGCTCGGCCACGCTGCGGCCCGATTGCCGGACCTTGAAGATACGGCCCACCAGATCGGGTGCCGCAGGCGATTCGCCCGCGCCATAGACGTGCACGCCCTTGAGCATTTCCTGCTCGGCCTGGATGGCGTCGTCATGGATCTTGCGGCCGGTCAGCCACTGCAGCACATTCACGCACAGCAAGATGGCGCCGAACGAGCCAAAGATATAGGTCACTGCATAACCGATGGCCACATTGGCCTGCATGCGCTGCACCTCGTCGGCCGCCAGGCCCAGCTTCTCGATGGCCGAGCCCGCCGTGCCGATGATGGCCGACTGCGTCATGCCGCCAGCGGCCAGCCCTGCGGCCAGGCCCTTGTCCAGGTCGAAGACCCGCGCCAGCACCACGACGGTGACCAGGCCCGAGATGGCCACCACCGCCGCCATCAGGATCTCCTTGATCGACTGCCGCCCCAGGGAGCGGAAGAACTGCGGGCCGCTCTCGAAACCGACGGCATAGATGAACAGTGCAAACAGCACTGCCTTGATGCCCGAATCGATCTGAACCCCCACCTGGCTGATCAGCACCGCCGCCAACAGCGACCCTGCCACACCCCCCAACTGGAACGAGCCGAACCGCAGCTTGCCGATGCCGTAGCCTAGTGCGAGCGCTGCAAACAGCGCAATCTCCGGCGCCTGGTGCAAGATACCTCTGAGCCAATCCATACGAGCCTTTCCAATCAAAAGAAGGCTGCGCTACCGGCCAAGTCCGACGTTGCCCGGTGTACAGCTTGTTAGGAATTGTTTGCAATGGGGTGCTGCCACGTTAACCGAGTGCGCAAAAATCTGCATGTAGGACAAGACTGGCAGAGCCAAATAAAGCGCAGCGCTTGTGGCAGATCAGAAATGGCATCCATTCAAGGATCAAGGGCCGGCATTCTTGGGGCAGGCACGCTGTGTCACTGGCCATCTCTGTGCCCTGCCGTTAGTAAGTGAACACCCTCATTTTTGCAGGGAAGGTGTGGTTTGGGCACTGCCATCGCGGCTGGTCAGTTCTGATTTTCAGGATGAAGAATGTCGTAGATCTGATGTCTTCTTGCCACAAGCAATGCAATGCTTATAAATTTGGATGATGAATATTTTTGGAAAGCTTTGCGTGGAGTTTCCATGACCGCGCATCTCCGGCCGGGGCAACTATCGCAGTCGCTCACCGGGGGAGCGGAGGAGGCTTGGATGGTGCCGCAAGAACGGCTAAGCCCTGGCGGGACAGGCCGTTGACGAGCCGTTGCGGCAGGGCCATGCAGCAGCTAAGCGGCCTGACGTAGCTGGATGCCCGCGCCAGGTCATGCCGAAGGCGCGGTAAAGCAAAAAAAAGGGACCAGCCGAGGCCTCGGGCTGGTCCCTTGGAACACGGGGGAATGCTTACGCAGCAGCTGCCTGCTTGCCCGCACCACGGTAGCGCTCCAGCCAGTGGGCGTAAGGCGCAGGCAGCACCCAGTCGGGCCGAGCGGCCTTGAGCTGCTGTGCCAGGGTGTAGGGGTAGTGCGGGTTGGCCAGCATCGAGCGGCCCATCATCACCAGCGACATCTGGCCGTCGGCCACGACGCGCTCGGCCAGCTCGGCGTTGTCAATGCCCCAGCTCGATGCGACGGGCAGGCCGGCTTCGCGGCTGACGCGGGCGGCAATCGGGGCCAGGAAGGCGGGCTCGCCCCATGGGATCTGCACGCCGGGGATGACAAAGTTCACGCTGACGTTGAGCAGGTCCAGGCCACCTTCACGCATGCGGCGCACCAGCTCGATGGATTCGGCCAGCGTCTCTTCATCGCGGCCATCGTATTCTATGACACCAAAGCGGGCAGTCAGCGGTAGGTTCTCGGGCCAGACTTCGCGTACGGCGGCCAGCGTTTCCAGCGCAAAGCGGGCGCGGTTGTCAAAACTGCCGCCATAGGCATCCTGGCGCTGGTTGGAGTGGGCGGAGAAAAAGCTCTGGGCCAGGTAACCATGGGCAAAGTGCAGCTCCAGCCATTTGAAGCCGGCGGCCAGTGCACGGCGGGCGGCGGCGACAAAATCGGCCTTCACGCGCGCGATATCGGCCAGGGTCATCTCGCGGGGCACGCGGCCCAGATCGCCACCAAAGGCGATGGCCGAGGGGGCAATGGTTTGCCAGGCGCGCGGGTCGCTCTCGGGGATATGGTCGTCGTCTTCCCAAGGGCTGTTGGCACTGGCCTTGCGGCCGGCGTGCGCAATCTGGATGCCGGGCACGGCGCCCGCGGCCTCGATGCCGGCAGCAATGCGCGCCAGGCCGGGTACATGGGCGTCATCCCAGAGGCCCAGGCAGCCAGGGCTGATGCGGCCGTCGGCGGAGACGCCGGTGGCCTCGACGATCACCAGGCCTGCGCCGCCCCGGGCGATAGAGGGGTAGTGCACCTGGTGCCATTCGTTGGTGTAGCCATCGGTGGCGCTGTACTGGCACATCGGGGGCACGGCAATGCGGTTGCGCAGGGTGACGTCTTTGAGGGTGAAGGGAGTAAACAGGGCTGACATGGAAATGCTGGATATACAAAAAAGAGGGAATGGATCGGCCACGCGGCCTGCTGCTCTGCCGGCCCTTTGGGAATCGGCAAGAGCAGGGGGCTGGCCCAAGCAGGTACCCGCCCTGGCTGTCCATCACTCGCAATTGAGGTGGCCTGGCCATAAATCAAATGCTGGTTTTTTATAGCGGCCATCTGCCTGGCTGATATCAGCCCATTCCCCCTCTACCGCCCAGCCCCCTCGTTGCGGGGCTACTGCGTCGCCGGCATGGATGCAAACAACAACTCACGCAGCCAGCGCTGCGCCGGGTCGTGGTGGCTGCGCTCATGCCAGACGGCCAGCTTGCTGAAGCCCGGCACCTCCACCGGCGGCTTGCAGACCCACAGCCCCTCCATGCCAGCCACCAGGCGGCTGGGCAGTACGGCCACCATGTCGCTGGAGCGCAAGATGTCGGGCAGCACCACAAAGCATTTGAGCGACAAGCTCACATCACGGCGCTGGCCCAGCTTCTCCAGCGCCTCATCCACCACGCCGTGGAAGCCGCCGCCCTCATACGACACCAGCGCATGGTCCAGAGCGCAAAACTGCCTGATGCTGAGCTTGCGCCCCGCAGCGGGGTGGCCTTCGCGCATCACGCAGACATAGTGCTCCTGGAACAGCTGGCGCCCATGCATGTCCTGCGGCGTGTTGTCGCCCGTCAAAAACGCCAGGTCGATATCGCCGTGCTCCAGCTGGCCCTGCACCAGGCGCGGCTCCAGCGGAATCAGTGATACGCGGATATTAGGCGCCTGCCGCTTCAAAGCTGCCAGAAAGGGCACGGCAATGGCGCGCAGTGCATAGTCGGTCGCGGCGATGCGGAAGGTAAGCCGGGCGGTGCTGGGGTCAAACACCGGTGGCTGCAGCAGCGCATCGATCTCGCACAGCATCTGCTTGATCGGCAAGGCCAGATCCAGCGCGCGCTGGGTGGGCACCATGCCACGCTGGGCGCGTGCAAACAAGGGGTCGGCAAAACTCTCGCGCAGGCGCTGGAGCATGCCGCTCATCGCCGGCTGGGTCAGCCCCAGCCTGCCGGCGGCGCGGGTCACGCTGCGCTCATCGAGCAGTGCGTCCAGCGCCTTGAGCAGGTTGAGGTCCATTTTCTTGATATCTCGCATGCTTATCGAAATCTTTGAATAGCCAAATTTGGCTGATATTGTCGCGAGCCAGCCTTCCCTGCGTGGCATTGCGGGTTTGGGCCAAGACACTGCTGAGGGCAGGGTGCCCGTGGTGCGGACGCCAGAGGGGTCAAATACCACTGGTTACAATGCGATTAATTCCTATTTGCATTGTCTCTGGGCATCTCTGCATGCCCCCAGCCCTATGTCCAGCGCCGAACCCCCTGTGCATTCAGAAGTCGCCACGCTCTATGCCGACCACCATGGCTGGCTGCAGGCCTGGTTGCGCCGCAAGCTGGGCGATGTGCACCAGGCGGCCGATCTGGCGCAGGACACCTTCATGCGCTTGCTCACGCGCGAGGAGCCAGTGCAGGCGCGCGAACCCCGGGCCTTGTTGACGACGGTGGCCCAGCGTGTGCTGGCCAACCACTACCGCCGCCAGCAGCTGGAACGCGCCTATCTGGAGGCGCTGGCCCAGGTGCCGCAGGCCATGGCCATCTCGCCGGAAGAGCGGGCGCTGCTTTTGGAGGCGCTCGACGAGATCGACCGCATGCTCGATGGCCTGCCCCCCGCGGTGCGCCGCGCGTTCTTGATGGCCCAGCTCGATGGCATGAAGCAGGCCGAGATTGCGCAGGCGCTCGGCCTGTCGCTCACCACCGTCAAGCGCTACCTGCTGCAGGCGGGCATGCGCTGCTTTTTTGCGGTGGCGCCATGACGGCCCCCGGTGCCTTGGCCGTACCGCCCGAGGTAGCGCGCAGCGCGGTGGAGTGGTGGCTGCAGCAGCAAGAGGGCGCGCTGACGGAAGGACAGCACCAGGCCTGGCTGGCCTGGCGCGGTGCGGATCCTTTGCATGAAACGGCCTGGCAGCACCTGGCCCGGGTCAACGACAAACTCAGCGCGCTGGCGGTGCCTGGCAGCAGCGGCGCGGCCGAGGTGGCGCGGGCGGCGTTGGCGCCCCGGGGAGCGGCGCGCCGCCGCCAGGTGGTGCAGACCTTGGCGCTGCTGGTGTTTGGCGCGGGCATCGTCTGGCAGGCCGAGCAGCAGCTGCCTTGGCGGCGCTGGAGTGCCGATGTGCGCACGGCCCGTGCCGAGCGCAAGCGCATGCGCCTGGAAGACGGCACCCAGCTGGTGCTGAACGGCGCAACGGCCTTGAACATCGACTACAGCGCAGGCCTGCGCCGCCTGCAGCTGGTGGAGGGCGAGGTGCTGATCACCACGGCAGCCGATCACCAACAGCCTGCGCGCGACTTTGTCGTGCAGACACGCGAAGGACTGGCGCAGGCCTTGGGCACCCGTTTTTCGCTGCGCAGCCTGGCGGGTGGGGGCAGCTTGGTCAGCGTGTTTGATGGCGCCGTGCGGCTGACCCCGGCCCACAGTGCCGGGGCCGGTCCCGTGCTGCAAGCCGGCTTTAGCGCCGTGCTGCAAGCCGCGTCGGTATCGACACCGCAGGCGGTGTACGAAGAAAGCCTGGCCTGGACGGACGGCATGCTGGTGGCGCGTGGCATGCCGCTGGCCGACATGCTGGCCGCGCTGCAGCCCTATAGCGTGGAGCGCCTGGTCTGTGATCCGGCCGTGGCGGGCCTGCGCATGTCGGGCAGCTACCCGCTGGCCGATGTGGCGCGGGTGCTGGCCACACTCGATGCCTTGCCAGGTTTGCGGGTGCGCAATCTGGTGCGCTGGTGGGGCCAGCGCGAGGTCGTGGTGGAGAAGGCGATCTAGCTGTACAAAAAAATTTCAGAGAATTTCGAGCCAGCCTGGTCTGTTTTTCGTTCTCGCGGGACATGTCAAAGGAAAGCGGCATGGCGCCGTCTTGCACGGCGCTCCTGCCACCCGTCCTCTTTTCTTTGTGATCACCATGGCCAAGTCTTCTGTCCACCCGCGTCCCGCTGCCGGGCTGTCTGCGTTGAGCGCTTCTTCCGCAACCCATGTCTGGGCCTGCCGCAGCCTGGTACTGGCGCTGGCCTGTGCCGGCATGGCCAGCAGCCATGCCCAGCCAGCTGCTGCATCGCAGGCCGTGGGGGCCAGCCGCAGCTACCAGATCCCGGCCGGCGCACTCGAAGACGCGCTGAACCGCTTTGGGCGCGAATCGGGCCTGCTGCTGTCCTTCACGCAAGCGCAGGTCCAGGGCTTGCGCAGCGCGGGCCTGCAGGGCAGCTATGCGCCGGATGAGGCACTGCAGCGCCTGCTGGCCGGCACCGGCCTGGCCCTGCAGCGCACCGCTGCTGGCGCCTATATCTTGCAAGCCGCGCCGCGCCCGGTCGTGGCACCCGCCAGCGCCGGCCAGGCGGGCGACACCACCTTGCCGGCAGTCACCGTGACCTCGCAGCGCGGCCAGGCGCAGCAGAGCTATGCCAGCCCCGGCCCCGTGTCTGCCACCAAGCTGGGCACCAGCCTGATGGAGACGCCACGCAGCATCTCGGTCGTGAGCCAGGCGCAGCTGCAGGCCCAGGCGCCCAAGAGCATCGAGCAGGCGCTGTCCTATACACCTGGCGTGGCCACCGAGGTCACCGGCGCCGATGTGCGCATGACGGGCGCCATCATCCGAGGCTTCAGCGATGGCAGCTCGTACTACAAGGATGGGCTGCGCCAGTTTGCCGCCGGCACCTATGGCTCCTGGAACGACGAGATCGACGAGATCGAGAGCCTGGAGGTCATCAAGGGCCCCGCATCCATGCTGTTTGGCCAGGGCCGGCCCGGTGGTGTCATCCATGTGCTGTCCAAACGGCCCGAGGCGGACCATGTCAACAGCGTGGGCGCCTCGTATGGGCGCTACCACCGCGCCCAGCTCACGGCCGATCTGGGCGGTGCGCTGGATGCCGACGGCAAGCTGCTCTACCGCTTGAACCTCAAGGGCCGGGACAGCGATGGCCGCGCCATCGGATCGCGCGACGACCGCCTGGCCATTGCGCCATCCTTGCTATGGAATATCTCCAACCAGACCCAGCTGACGGTGCTGGCCAATTACTCGCGCGAGCGCAGCACGCCCAAGCCCTGGTGGCCCAGCCTGTTCAGCTATCCGCAGATCAAGCAGCTGTCGCCCAAGCTGACGGCAGGCGACCCGGCGTTTGACCGCTTTGACCGCGACACGCGCTCGTTGGGCTATGCCTTCTCGCACCAGACCGACAGCGGCTGGACGCTGACGCAGAACCTGCGCTACTCCACGATCGACATCGACTACCGCCATATCTATGCAATGGATGTGCTGGCCGATGGCGACAGCGTGACCCGCGCCAACCTGGCCCAGCGCACCAAGGGCAGGACCCTGGCGATGGACAGCCGGGCGCAGAAGGACCTGCGTTGGGGCGATGTGGAGCACCGCATGGCCTGGGGCGTCGATATCACCAAGTACAAGGAGCGCGGCGGCCTGGGCTTTGGCTGGGATATGCCCAACCTCAGCCTGAGCGCGCCTGTCTATGGCCAGTCCATCGCGGTGCCTGAGCTCGAAGACAGCAACAGCGACCTGCGCCAGACCGGTATCTACACCCTCAACCAGTTCAAGCGCGGGCCCTGGATTGCCAACCTCAGCCTGCGCCATGATGTGGCCCGCACCACGCAGAACAGCAGCACCCAGCCACGCATGCGCGACAACGCCACCACCGGCAGCGTGGGCGTGCTCTACCAGATGGCCAACGGTCTGGCGCCGTATGCCAGCTACGCGAGCTCGTTCGACCCGACCACCGGCCTGGCCTTTGATGGCAGTGCCTTTACGCCGCGCAAGGGCAAGCAGTACGAGGTCGGCATCAAGTACCAGCCGCCCGGCAGCAAGAGCGTGGTCACCGCCTCGGTGTTTGACCTGCGCCAGACCAATGTGACCACCCAGGACCCGGACCACCCGCGCTTCAGCGTGCAGACCGGCGAGGTGCGCTCGACCGGCTTCGAGCTGGAAGCGCAGATGGCCCTCACGCCAGAAGTGCAGGGCATGCTTGGCTACACCTACCTGGACCCGCGCACCACCCAAAGCAACCGGCCAGCTGAGATCGGCCAGCAAACCTTACAGACCTCGCGCCACATGGCCAGCCTCTGGCTGGACTACCGCCCGCGCAGCCTGCCGGGCGTGATGGTGGGGGCCGGCCTGCGCTACAAGGGCCGCTCGCCCTATAACCTAGCCTCCAATGGCAGCCTCAACTACAACGACGCGGTGACCGTGGCCGATCTGGCGCTGGCCTATGAAACACCCCAGTACCGCGTGGCGCTCAACGTCAACAACCTCTTCAACAAGATCTACTACGCGGGCATCTTCCGCGGCGTGGACCGTGAGGCGACTGTGAGCTTCAAGTACTTCTTCTAAGTACGCGTAGTGATAAAAGCGCCGCTCCTGGGGCCAGAGGACAGAAAATCAGTATGGCTATTGAGAATGATTCTCTTTACATGGCTTATGATCCAGCCCCATGGAATTGTCCGCCTCCTTCACCCGCGCGCTATTGACCGGCTTTGACCGGGCCTATGCCGACCTGGTGCGGGTGGCGACGCGCAGCACCGGCAACCGCGACGAGGCGGGCGAGCTGGTGCATGAGGCCTGGCTGAAGCTGGCCGAGCATGCCCAGACCAGGGGCCAGGCCGAGGCCGCTGGCGACCAGCCCGATGACACGACGGCCTACCTGGCGGTGATGACGCAGCGCCTGGCGCTGGATGCGCACCGCCGCCGCCAGCGCCACGGCCGCTATGTGGAAGGCGCTGTGCTGCAGGAGCAACTTGCGCCCAGCCATGCGCCGGATGTGGCCGATTCCGTGATGTACCGCCAGGCGCTGGCGGTGCTGGAGACGGCACTGGCCGGCTTGCCCGAGCGCAGCCGCGCCGCCTTTGTGGCCCACCGCATCCATGGCGACAAGCAGCCGCTGATTGCCGAGCGCCTGGGCGTATCGCTGAACACCATCGAGCGCGATCTGATCCAGGCCAGTGCCTGTGTGGAAGATGCGTTGCAGCGCTGGCGCGGCAACCACCTGGGCAGCGCCCGGCGTGCGGGCCGGCGCCGCAGCCTGGCCGCGCTGCTCAGTTTTGCAGGCGTGGGCCTAGGTGGTCATCTGGGCTGGCAGCAGTGGCAGCTTTACCGCCAGCAGCATGTGCAGTGGCAGGCCCGCTGGCAAAGCCCGCGTGGCCAGCAAGTGCGGCATGCGCTGCCCGATGGCTCCAGCCTGCTGCTCGATGCCCTCAGCCAGGCGCAGCTGCAGTATTTTGCGGCGCGCCGATCGGTGCAGCTGCTGCAGGGCGCGGCCTTTTTTGAAGTGGCGCGTGATGAGAACCGGCCGTTCGAGGTGCAGGCGGCCGGCCTGCGCATCACCGTGCTGGGCACGCGCTTTGGTGTGGAGATCACGCCGATGGGCCGGGGGCCCAGCCGGGTCAGCGTGCAGGTGGAATCGGGCCGGGTGCGTGTGGAGCGGATGGCCGAAGGCGGCGCCATCGAAACACCGCAGGATGATGGCTTTGTGCATACGCTGGAGGCCGGACAGGCGCTGCAGTGGGCGGCGGGCGACCGCAGCCCCGAGCTGTCGTCTGTGGAATCTGCCGCCTCCTGGCGCCATGGCGAGCTGGTGTTCCAGCATGCCACCCTGGGCGAGGCGCTGGAGCGGCTGGCGCGCTATGCGCCGTTTGCGATGGAGGCCACGCCGGATGCGGCGCGCCTGCCGCTCAGCGGCCGGGTGCGTATTGCCCAGGCCCAGGCCTGGATACAGGCACTGCCCCGGGCCTTGCCGGTGCAGGTGCAGCAGCAAAGCGATGGCAGCCTGCTGCTCAGCCGCCGCAGCCGGTCTTGATGGAGCAGGGCACGGTATGGCACTGCACTACGCGGGCTGCGGCAGCCGCGATCAAATTATTTTTCAGGAACTTTCAGGGCCGATCGTCCTTGTGGTGAGCGTTTGCTTTCACCCCATCTTCACGAGGACGATTTTCATGCCTTCATTGCTTTTCCGTGCCCGGCACACACCGCTGGCCCATGCCGCACTCTTGCTGGTTTTGGCGCTGCCGCTGCAGGGCGCACTGGCGCAAACCGGCGCCCCGGCGCCGACCCAGCGCTTTGATATGGCCGCCCAGCCGCTGGCCGCTGCGCTGGACCAGTTTGCCCGCCAGGCCGGCCTGCAGCTGGTGTTTGCGCCCGAGCTGGCCGCCGGCCGCCAGGCCCCGGCACTGCATGGCCAGCTGCCGCTGCGCGAGGCGCTTGACAGCCTGCTCAAGAACAGCGGCCTGCATGGCCGCATGCAGGATGGCACCTTGACGGTAGAGACGGCGCCCACGCGCGAGAGCACCTTGGCGGAGGTGCGGGTGACAGCGTCTGCCGAGCGCAGCGCCATCACGGAGGGCTCGGGCTCTTACAAGGCCGATGCCGTCACCATTGGCAAGACCACGCAGAGCCTCAAGGAAATTCCCCAGTCCGTGTGGTGTTGACGCAAACGCAGATGCAGGACCAGGGTGTGACCACCGTGGCACAGGCCATGGCCACGATGGCAGGGGTTCGCACAGACAGCTATGAAGGGCAAGAGCGGTTGACGGTACGCGGCTATTCGCTCGGGGCGCAGTTTGATGGGGTGCCGCAGATGTCCTCCTTGCTCTATGTCCATAACGACCTGGCGCTGTATGACCGGGTTGAAGTGTTGCGCGGTCCATCGGGCATGCTGCAGGGCAGCGGCAGTCCGGCAGGCTCCGTGAACTATGTCCGCAAGCGGCCCAAGGATGTGGCGGGCATCAATGTGGCTTTGGGCGCAGGGTCCTGGAACCACTACCGTGCAGAGGTGGACGCCACCGGGCCGTTGAATGAGGATGGATCTTTGCGAGGCCGGCTGGTGGTCGCGCAGCGTGACCAGGACAGTTTTTACGATGTCGGCCATGTCAAAAACACCGTGGCTTACGGCATGCTGGAGTATGACCTGACGCCGCAGACCAAGCTGGGGCTGGCGCTGACGCATCTGGATGTCGAGCGTGTCAATTTCTTTGGCCTGCCCACGATGGCCGATGGCTCTCTTATCCCTTCGCGCAAGGCCTTTGTCGGGGCCAGCGATCCCGCCAAGCAAAAAATCAATGAGGTGGTGCTGGATGGCAGCCACCAATTTGGCAATGGATGGACAGCCAAGGGCACGCTGACGCGCAAATCCTTGGCCTACACCGGCTATGGTGCCTATTCCTGGAGCGGTATTGATCCCTCCAACGGCGGTCTGGTCGGGGTGTCGCTGGGCCGTATCCAGACCGATGACGTTTGGACGGGCGTGGATGCGAGCATCTCCGGGCCATTCGAGCTGCTGGGCCGTACCCACAACCTGACCCTGGGCTACAACCGGGTCAGCGATGACTATAAGGGCAACTCCAACTATGTCTCCATTGCCCAATGGGATGTGCTCAACCAGCATGACTTTGGCGCCCTGCTGCCAGGCCGGGGCGCCACCACCAACAATGAGGACATTGTGGAATCCGGTTTCTATGGAGTGGGCCGCTTCAAGCTGGCCGATCCGCTGACCCTGGTGCTGGGTGGGCGCTGGACCAACTACCAATCGCGCAGCCGCAGCATAGCCGCCACTACCTCGGACTGGAGCGAAAACGCCAGGGTGCGCTACGAGTTCACGCCCTATGGCGGTCTGGTGTGGAACCTCACGCCGGCAGTGACCTGGTACGCCAGCTACGTGGATATCTTTGCGCCCCAGACCGACAAGAATTACGAAGGCAAATTGCTGGATCCACGCGTGGGCTGGCAGATCGAGACCGGGATCAAGAGCTCTTTTCTGGATGACCGCCTGAGCCTGTCCTTGGCGGCTTTCCGCATCCGTGAGAAAAACCGCAGCATGACCGACCCGGACCCCACCCATATCTGCGCCGATGCCTGGGACGGCTCATGCACCATGGCTGCTGGCCTGGTGCAGACGCAGGGCTGGGAAGCCGAGGTGGTGGGGCGTCCCGCTGCCGGCTGGGATATATCTGCCAGCTACACCTATGTGGATGCGAAATACCTGAGAGACAGTGCCAAGGCGGGCAGCCGCTTCGCGCCCGATGTGACGCCGCGCCATATGTTCAAGCTGTGGAGCCATCACCGTTTCAGCGACCAAAGCGCGTTGGCGGGCTGGGATGCCGGTTTCGGCCTGCAATCGCAGAGCGACTTGTATATCGACAACGGCTCGCGCCAACCCGGCTACACCACCATGTGCGCAAGTCTGGGCTACCGCATCAACCCGCACTGGAGCACCCAGTTGGTGATCAACAACCTGACTGACCGCACCTACCTGCAGGCGCTGGGCGGCCGCACCTTCCACAACATGTATGGAGCCCCTCGCAATGCGATGTTGACCCTGCGTGGCGCTTTCTAAGGCTGCGAGCCTGGGCTGTTCTATGGATTTAGATGGCCCTTTTTCGCATCTCGTTTGTCATGTAAGAGGAGGGGCCTGAAAAGGCCCATTGGCGACTTAAAAAATTGTTTACCCCGCAACCACCACGATGCCCCTATCCATGAACCCCATTCCTAATGCCCCCAGCGCCCACCCGGGCTTGTCCGTCCTGAGCCGCTTGCTGGCCGCCGTGTTCGGCGGCTACCTGCTGGCCAGCGCATTGGCCTTTTTCCTGGCGGTCGTGCTGCCGGCTGCCCGGGCCGAGGCCGTGCTGGCCGGCATGCAGTGGAGCTTTGCGCTGCATGCACTGGCGGCGGTGTGGGCGTTCTCGCCGGTCTCGCCGGGCAAGGTCTGGCTGGGGGTGGCACTGCCCAGCGCGCTACTGGCAGCGGGCGCTTTGGTACTGGGGCGCTGACATGGGCAAGACCGTGATCGACAAGCGGCTGGGCAGCGGCGCAGGGCGGGGCGGGTTTCGGCAGGCGCAGGCCTGGCTGCATACCTGGTGCGGGCTGTGGTTCTCCTGGCTGCTGTATGCGGTGTTTTTGACCGGCACCCTGGCGGTGTTCCAGGAGGCCATTGGCCACTGGATGACGCCCGAGCACCATGCCGAAGAAGCGGCGCATGAGGCAGAGCAGGCTGCTGCCGAGGCAGCCGGCCTGGCCTCCAGCCGGGGCCAGCGCCTGGCCTGGGGCGCGGCCTTTATGGAGAAGTACCACCAGGGCGCCGAGATGTGGGAGATCTGGCCCACCGATGCGCAAGGCGGCGGCGACCTGAAGGTCTACTGGTTTGACCACAAGCGCCAGTACGCCGATGCCGAGCTGGACACCCGCACGGGCGAGCCTCTGGATGAGCACCACCATGGCGCGATGCGGGCCACGATGGGTGGCGAGCATTTTGTGCATTTCCATTACGAGCTGCATGCCGGCCAGGCCGGGCTGTGGGTGGTCGGTGTTGCCGGCATGGCCATGCTGGTGGCGCTGATCAGCGGCGTGATTACGCACAAGCGGATTTTTCAGGACTTTTTCACCTTCCGCGCCCGCAAGGGCCAGCGCAGCTGGCTGGATGCGCACAACGCCGTGGCGGTGTTGACCCTGCCATTCCAGCTGATGATTGCCTACACCGGCATTGCGATATCGGCCCTGACCTTTATGCCCGCCGGCATCTGGAGCCAGTACGGCACGGCGCCCGGCGCCGTTCAGACCTTTGCGGCCGAGCTGGGCGAGCCCGGCAAGCCGCCGCGCTCGGGTGAGACCATGGCGGTGCCCGATCTGGAAAGCTTTGCCGCACGCGGCCAGGCGTTGATCGGCCAGCCGGTGCGTGCGGTGGTGGTAGACCATCCCGGCGATGCGGCTGCGCGCGTCGGCATCTATGGCTGGAACAGCGATGCCGATGCGGACAAGCGCCTGAGCCCCAATACCGGCATGGCCATGTTCTCGGCCGCCAGCGGCGAGCTGCTGCAGCTGCGCATGCCCGGCAAGGCCGAAGGCGGTGGCGCCTCGCTCGCCCAGTCGGTGATGGGCGGGCTGCACATGGTCAAGTTTGGCGGCTGGCCGATGAAGTGGCTCTACTTTGTCTGCGGGCTGGCGGGCACCGCGATGATGGCCACGGGCGCCATCCTGTTTGTCGTCAAGCGCCGCAGCAAGCACATGGGCGAGTTTGGCAGCGCCACGGCCGCCGTCTACCGCTTGATCGAGGGGCTGAATGTGGCGGCCATTGCCGGCCTGGGTGTGGCCTGCATTGGCTACCTTTGGGCCAACCGCCTGCTGCCGCTGGAGCTGCCTCAGCGCGCGCAGTGGGAGCTGGGCGTCTTCTTTGGCCTATGGCTGGCCGCGCTGCTGCATGGCCTGCTGCGCGCCCCGGCCAAGGCCTGGCTGGAGCAGATGGCGCTGCTCGCTGCGCTCTGCCTGCTGCTGCCGGTGCTGAACGCGCTGACCGTGGGCGACCACTGGCCGGCGCAGCTGCTGCGCGGCGACTGGGAAAGCGCCGGCGTGGAGCTGGGCGCCTGGGCCTTTGGCCTGGCCGCCGTCTGGGCCTGCCGGGTGCTGTGGCGCCGCCGCGCGCTGGTGGCGGGCAAGGCAGCATCTTCAACCGCTAACAAAGTACAGGTGGGCGCATGAACAGTTGGCAAGCATCCGGATACGCATTGGCGCTGGCCTTTGCGGGCATGACGGCCCTGGCCTTTGCGATGGACCGCCACCATGAACAGCTGACGGGCGAGCGAGACATACCGCTGCGGCGCAGCCGCTTGCTGCGTCTGCTGGGCAGCCTGCTGCTGGCAGCCGCCGTGCTGCCCAGTGTGGGCGGTTGGGGCGCCACCGTGGGCGTGGTGGCCTGGCTGGGTTGGATATCGGCCGGGGCACTGGTCGCCGTGTTGTGGATTGCGGCTGCGCCGCGCTGGGCGGCGCGTGCAGCGGCTGCACTGGCGCCGCTGGCCTTGTTGGGTTTGTGGTGGTGGGCCTGATGGCCTGCTGATGAATAAGTGAGGGAGCAATCGTGGGGGAAGCAATGACGGGTGTGCAGAAGCAGTGGCTGGGCGTGGCTGAGGGAGAGATCTCATGAAGGCCTCGCGTGTGGGAGTAACCGTGGTCGCCATTGCGGCGGTGGTGGCAGGGGCGGTGCTGTGGTGGTCGGGCCGCCCGGCGATGGCCTACCAGAGCGAGCCTGTGGCGCGCCAGGATATCGAGGCCACGGTGACAGCGATTGGCACCTTGCAGCCGCGCAGCTATGTGGATGTGGGGGCGCAGGTGTCAGGCCAGATCCAGAAACTGAAGGTGGAGCCCGGTGCCGAGGTGGCCAAGGGCGACTTGCTGGTGGAGATTGACCCCAGCGTGCAGCGTGCCACGGTGGATGCAGGCCGTGCCTCGTTGGCGGGGCTGCGCGCCCAGCTGGCCGAACAACAGGCCCAGCACCGGCTGGCGGGCCAGCAGCTGCAACGCCAGCAGCAGCTGAGCGCGCACGAGGCCACGCGCGAGGAAGACCTGCAGACCGCCCAGGCCAACCTGGCCATGGCCGTGGCGCGCATGGACCACTTGAAGGCCCAGATCAGCCAGACCCAGGCATCGCTGAAGGCCGATGAGGCACGCCTGGGCTACACCCGCATCTATGCGCCGATGGCGGGCACCGTGGTGTCGGTCGAGGCACTCGAGGGCCAGACCCTGAACGCGACCTACCAGACGCCCAATATCCTGCGCATTGCCGATCTGTCGGCGATGACGGTCTGGACCGAGGTGTCCGAAGCCGATGTGCGCCGCGTCAAGGAGGGCATGCCGGTCTACTTCACCACCCTGGGCGGCGCTGGCCAGACCAAGCCCCGGCGCTGGAAGGGCCAGGTGCGCCAGGTGCTGCCCGCGCCCGCCGCCAGCCAGGCCCAGCCGGCTGGCAATGCGCAAGCGCCGGCACCCGCCACCAAGGCCGTGGCCTACACCGTGCTGTTTGACGTGGGCAATGACGACGCCGAGCTGATGCCGCAGATGACGGCACAGGTGGTGTTTGTCAGTGCCAGTGCCAGTCAGGCGCTGGCGGTGGCGCTGACGGCGGTGGAAGAAGACAAGGCCCGCGAAGGCGCCCATGTGGCCCGGGTGCTGGATGCCAACGGCCAACCCCAGACCCGGAGCGTGAAGGTGGGCATACGCAGCCGCCACCAGGTGGAAGTGCTGGAAGGTCTGGCCGAAGGTGAGAAGGTCGTCATCGGCGAGACCGCGCTGGAGCGTGGCCCCAGGTGGCTGCAATGGTGAGCGGCCCGGTTGACGCAAACCAGCCACTGATCGCACTGCGGGGCATTCGCAAACACTATGGCGACCCCGCCAGCGGCCAGCCGCTGGTGACCGTGCTGCATGGCATTGACCTGGATATTTACGCGGGCGAATTTGTGGCCGTCGTGGGCAGCTCGGGCTCGGGCAAGTCCACCTTGATGAACATCCTGGGCTGCCTGGATCGGCCCAGCGATGGCAGCTACCACTTCCAGGGCCAGGATGTGGCGCAGTTCGACTCGGACGCGCTGGCCTGGCTGCGGCGCGAGGCCTTTGGCTTTGTCTTCCAGGGCTACCACCTGATTGCCAGCGAAAGCGCCAGTGAGAACGTGGAGATGCCGGCCATCTACTCTGGCCTAACCAAGGAAGAACGGGTGCAGCGCGCCCAGGGCCTGCTGCAGCGCCTAGGCCTGGGCGAGCGCCTGGGCAACCGGCCCAACCAGCTCTCGGGCGGCCAGCAGCAGCGCGTGTCGATTGCGCGTGCGCTGATGAATGGCGGCCACATCATCCTGGCCGACGAGCCCACCGGCGCACTTGACTCGCACAGCGGCGCCGAGGTGATGGCGCTGCTGCGTGAGCTGGCCGCTGCCGGCCACACCATCATCCTGATCACCCACGACCGCGATGTGGCGGCGCAGGCGCAGAGGGTCATTGAGATCAGCGACGGCCGCATTGTGGGCGACAGCGCCAGCCAGCCTGGAGCAGCGCCGGCCGCCGCAAGTGCAACTGCGAATGCAAGCACAGGCGACGGCACGCGCATGCAGCTGGCGCCGGTGCCCCAGGGCGGCAGTGCCTCGGCCGCGCCACTGGTGGCCGAGCTGCTGGAGGCCGCACGCTCGGCCTGGCGGGGCATGCGCCTCAACCGGGTGCGCACCAGCCTGACCTTGCTGGGCATTGTGATCGGCGTGGTCTCGGTGATCGTGATGCTGGCCATTGGCGAAGGCGCGCGGCGCAAGGTGGTCGAGCAGATGGGCACCATGGGCACGGCGATTCTCTACATGGGCAGCAAGCCGCCAGCGACCGGCGGGCCGGCAGGCCAGATAACAGAGGAAGACCTGGACGCCTTGCGCGAGCTGCCCGAGATACGGCGCGTGATGCCGGTGATTGGCGACCCCATCACCGTGCGCTATGGCAATGCCGACAAGCAGGTCTATGTGTTTGCCGCCAGCGAAGAGATGCCGCTGGTACACCACTGGAAGCCCAAGCTGGGCCGCTACTACACGGACACCGAGGACCGCGATCTGGCACCCCTGGTGGTGCTGGGCCACAAGGCGCACAAGCACTTCTTCCCCGACACGCCCAACCCGCTGGGGCGGCAGCTGATCATTGGCACCTCGGCTTTCGAGGTGATTGGCGTGATGAGCGAGCGCGGGGCGGATTCGGGCGCACAGGACTATGACGACATGGTCTTCATCCCCTACCAATCGGGCCGGGCACGCGTCTACCAGGCGCAGACCCAGCCGGACTATGTGGTGGTCGAGGCCATGTCCTCCGAGGTGGTCAACGAGGCCGAGACGGCCATCCACCGCGTGCTGCTGGCACGCCATGGCGGCCGCGAAGACTTTGGCATCGGCAATGCCGCCGCACGCATCCAGGCCGAGGCGGCCACGCGCCAGAGCATGGCGGTGATGCTAGGCCTGATTGCAGCGGTGTCGCTGGTGGTCGGCGGCATTGGCGTGATGAATGTGATGCTGATGACGGTGCGCGAGCGCACGCGGGAGATCGGCATCCGCATGGCCGTGGGCGCGCGGCAGAGCGACATCCTGCGCCAGTTCTTGACCGAGGCCAGCCTGGTGACCCTGTCGGGTGGCACCGTGGGCCTGGTGGTGGGCGCCTTGGTAGGCGCCGTGCTGGTGCTGGCCGGTGTGCCGGTGGTGTTTTCCATCCGGGCCATGGCCGGTGCCTTTGCCTGCGCGGTGGTCACCGGTCTGGTGTTTGGTTATATGCCGGCCAAGACGGCCGCGCGCCTGGACCCGGTGCGGGCCCTGGCAGGAGAGTGAGTATGCAGATCTTCCCCATCGCCAGCGCGCTGGCAGCGGCCCTGGTGCTGGCCGGCTGTGTGTCGGCGCCGCCCCAGGTGCAGCAGTCGCAACTGCAGGCGCTGGATGTGTCGGCCCAATGGCAGCGCAGTGACGCTGCCCAAGGCGATGCCGTCAGCCAGGGCTGGTGGCGCAGCTTTGGCAGCGCGGAGCTGGATGCGCTGGTGGCCGATGCCCAGCAGCACAGCCTGGATGTGGCCGCCGCCATGGCCAGGGTGCAGCAGGCACAGGCCAGTGCCCGCTATGCCGGGGCCGAGCTGTTGCCCACCGTCAATGCCACGGCCCAGGCCGGGCACCAGGGCCGGCTGGGTGGCCATGCCGAAATGACGGGCCGCAACCTGTCGGTGGGCCTGGCCGCCAGCTATGAGCTGGACCTCTGGGGCCGTCTGCAGTCGCAGCGCGATGCAGCAGGCGCTGCGCTGCGCGCCAGCAGTTTTGACCACGACACGGTGCGCCTGTCGGTCACCGCTGCAGTCGCAGATGCCTGGCTGCTGAACGTAGGCTTGCGTGAGCGCGGCGAGATTGCCCAGCGCAATCTGCAAACTGCCGAGCGCCTGCTGGCGCTGGTCGAATCCAAGGCCAATTTTGGCGCAGCCACCTCGCTGGAGCTGGCGCAGCAACGCGGCCTGGTGGCGGCGCAACGCCGGGCGCTGGCGGCCCTGGACCAGCAGCAGGCCGATGTCCAGCGCAGCCTGGCCTTGCTGCTGGGCCAGGCGCAAGGCCCTGCCGTCAGCCAAAGCAGTGTGCTGGCCTTGCAGGTGCCCCGCATCGACCAGGGCGAGCCCATCGAGCTGGTCACTCGCCGGCCCGACATCGCCCGCGCCGAGGCCCGCTTGCAGGCGGCCGATGCCGACCTGGAGGCCGCACGCGCCGCCATGCTGCCCCGCCTGATCTTGACGGCCGAGCTGGGCGCACAAGGCCGGCAGCTGCACCGTGTGCTGGACAACCCGCTGTACTCGCTGGCCGCTGGCCTGGCTGCGCCCATCTTTGATGCTGGCCGCCTGGCCGCCAACCGCGACCTGGTGATCGCCCAGCGCGAGGAGCTGCTGCTGGCCTACCGCCAGAGCATCGTCCAGGCCTTCAGCGATGTGCAGACCGCCTTGAACGCCGTTGCCGGTGTGCAGCAGCAGGCGCTGGCGCAAGAGGAAGAACTGCGCCAGGCCCGCAAGGCGCTGGCGCTGGCCGAGGCCCGCTACCGCGCCGGTGCCGAAACCCAGCTGGTGCTGTTGGATACCCAGCGCTCGCTGTACCAGGCGCAAGACTTGGCAGTGCAGCTGCACCAGGAGCGGCTGCGCGCCAGCGTGGCCTTGTACAAGGCGCTGGGCGGCGGTTGGGGCCAGGTGCAGAGCGAGCCCAGCAAGGGCTAGCGCTTCAACGCTTCTGGCTGGCCAACGCGGCCAAGGTGTTGGCAAGGGCCGTGCTGGCGCGCTGGCCGTTGGCGCTGCCCACGCGGCTGTCCAACACCTGCACTGCCTGCTGAAGCTGGGCGGCGCTCAGCCCGGCATTCAGGCTGATGCGCATATGGGATTGCAGCTGTGACTCGGCCCCCGGCAGCGCCGATAGCATGCCGACGGTGGCCAGCTCGCGGCTGTGCCAGTCGAGGTTGTCGCGCTCAAAGATGGCGCCAAACAGGTGCGATTGCAGGTACTCGCCAATCGCAGGCGCAAAGTCAAACAAGGGCCCTTGCACGGGCGCCCCTGCCAACTGGGTCTGGTTGGCGCGGCCGGCAGCGCGCAGTGCATCGCCTTGCACAATGGCGCGGCTGGGCGGGCAGCCGGGGGCATCGACAATGCCGAGCTTTTCGCGCTGCTGCAGCAGCTGCATCAATGCATTCAGCGCATTGAGGCTGCGCGGAAAGCCGGCATAGGCGTAAAGCTGTACCAGCACTTCGCGGATATCGCTGATGCTCAGGCCCGCCTCCAACCCCGCCTGCAGGCTGGAGGTCAGCCGCTCCATGTCGCCTGCGGCCGCAAACGCTGCGATCGGCAGGATGGCCTGCTGCTGGGCACTCAGCAGCTGCGACGGTGCTTGGCTTTTTCCGTTGGGCGTGCAGGCCTGCGCACTGGTGGCAGCCGGGCTGGTGGCCGTGCTCTGTGCCGACGATTCACCGGCCATCAGCACCAATCCAGCCGCGCACACCAGCTGCTGCATGGTTTTAGCGGGGGTTGTATTGCGCATCGCTGACGAGCTCCTTCCAGTCGGCGTTCTTGCCGTTCTTGAGATAGGTGACCGCCATATGGCGCATGCCGGTGGTGGCGGCTGCCCCATGCCAGTGGCGCACATCGGCTTCGATCCAGACGACATCACCGGCCTGGATGTTCTGCCGGGCCTGGCCATCCTGCTGTATCCAGCCCTTGCCATCGGTGACCACCAACAGCTGCCCGACAGGGTGGGTGTGCCAGGCGGTGCGCGCCCCTGGCGCAAAGTCCACCATGCCCACACTGCCTTGCTGCGCGCTGTCGCCCGCTGCCTTGATGTCTACCGCGACATGGCCGCTGAAGTTCTGCGCCGCGCCGATCATCGTGGCCGGTGTGCCGGCAGGGCTGATGTGGATGCCCTGGGCTTGGGCCATGCTGGTGCTGATCAGCATGGAGGCGCCTGCGGCTATCAGGTGTTTGCTCATGCAGCCTCCTGTTCGGTGCGGTGCTGGCTGCTGCCAGGGATTCGGGTGGGCACGTAGATGCCTGTTGTATGGGCCGTATAGCCGTCCATCTGCATAGTCAACTCCAGGGAAGGGCCGCTGGCGCGGCCGGGTGATCCATGGCTTGCATGCTAGAGAGTTAGCGGCTTTTGATTGAGCCCTTTAGGGCGCATGCCGCCATGAGCGGGGCTCATGAATGGGGGCGGGGGCTGAAGCTTTTTACGATCAGGTCATGGACCATTAGCGGGCATGGCTTCAACGGCATGGCATGGTTGAGGCGGATGCTAGGATGGCCCGTCTGCGTTTTTTTGATCGAATCTCACATGTCTGATGACAGCGAACTCTATTTTCTCAAGCATGAAAAGCGGCCCGCTCGAACGGAATTAGATTCCAATCAGTCGCCATATCTTTTGTCTGAATGGCATCTTCCGATTGTTTGGCTGGCCTTGTTTCAGCCGCAGGATGTGCGCGTTGATGCGGCGTCCATTAGAGATGGAGATCGAGCGTACTTTGCGGCCTTACGATATGAGGCGCTTGAGACTCTGGAGAATAGAAGGTCTTGGATTCAAGCTGCGATTCCCGATATAGAGCTGCGCTGGCTGGACTCATTTGCCGAGTTCCTTTCAACCTGCCAACTACCATGGGTTCATGTCCAACCAGCCAATTTTGCGGAAGACGGCTCAGCCCCTAATGTCGAAGCATTGCGGAATTTGTTAGGGGTTTTTAGCAATAACCCACAGTCAATGGGAGCAGCTCCAAATGGACAACAGGATTTATACAGCTGTCATTTCTCAAAACAATTTGATCGAACAGACGGAGACATCAAATTGCTGAGTCTAGGTGGTAGTGGCACGTCAGAACCGACGGACTGGAGCTAATCAGTCGGTACCAGACAGGCCCGCTGATATCCTCAGCGGGCCTCGCGACGACCACCGCCATCCTGCCCATCAGATGGCAAAGAACTCCCCCATCTCCTCCAGCAACTGTGCAGGCTGCTCCTCGGCAATGTAGTGTCCACAGTCGAGCGCCTTGCCGCTGACCTCGGTGGCGGCCTCGCGCCACAGGTCCAGTACCGGGAAGCAGCGCCCCACGGCGCCTTCGGCGCCCCAGAGCACGCGCAGCGGGGCCGTCACGTGGTGGCCCCTGGCCCTATCGGCCCGGTCGTGCTCCAGGTCGATGCCTGCGGATGCGCGGTAGTCTTCGCAGATGGCGGTGGCGGTCCCCGGGATGGCAATGCAGCGCAGGTACTCTTGCAGTGCCTCCGGCGCGAAGGCGGCCAGGCCCGCATGGCGGCGTCCCATCACATCGCGGATGTAGGCAGCCGGGTCGGTGTCGATCAGCCGCTCCGGCAGCGGTGCGGGCTGGATGAGGAAGAACCAGTGCCAGTAGGCCTTGGCAAAGGCTTCCGTGGTTTGCTCGTACATGGCCAGGGTCGGCGCGATATCGAGCAGCATGGCGCGCTGTACCCGGCCCGGGTGGTCCAGCAGCAGGCGGTGGGCCACACGGGCGCCCCGGTCATGCGCGGCGAGGCGGAACTGCTGGTGGCCCAGGCTGGTCATCAGATCGGCCATGTCCTGGGCCATCGTGCGCTTGCTGTAGGCGGCATGGTGCGGGCTGGCTCCGGGGCGGGCCGAGTCGCCATAGCCGCGCAGGTCGGCGCAGACGACAGTAAATTTCTCGGCCAAGGTCGGGGCCACGCGGTGCCACATCACATGGCTCTGCGGGTGGCCGTGCAGCAGCAGCAGCGCGGGGCCGCTGCCCCCGACGCGGCAACGGATCACGGTGCCATTGACGGCTACATCGCGGGTGTCAAAACGCTCGAACATCAGGCTGTTCCTCCAAAGCTGGCCGGTTGCTGGGCGCGTGGCGTCGCACCCAATTGTTGGCGGGTGCGCAGGGCCACGTCTTTGAGCCAAGGATAGGCCTCCCAGTGGCGCTGCGCAAAATGCCTGATCTCCGCCTGGTACGTCAGCGACATGCCGATCAGGTCTCTGCGTTCCAGCTGCATACGGTGGTGGCGCTCCGACAGGCTGAAGGCAGCATCCACGCTCTGGCTCTTGACCCGGAGCGTCTGCAGGTCGATATGGACATGCGAGGTCTCCAGGCTGCCGGCATCGGCCATGAGTTGGGCGATGTCTGCCTCGGGGAGCATGACCAGCAGCAACTGGTTGTTCATTGCGTTGGAGTAGAAGATTTCTCCAAAGCTGGGCGCGATGATGGCCTGGATGCCGTACTGCTGCAGCCCCCAGACGGCGTGCTCGCGGCTGGAGCCGCAGCCAAAGTTGGCGCCGGCCACCAGGATCTCCACATCGGCGCGCTCGGGCCGGTTCAACACAAAGTCTGGGCGCGGGTGGCCTGTGCTATCGAAGCGCAGGTCGTACAGCAGGCCTTTGTCCAGCCCGGCCTTGTCGATGCCGTGCAGAAACTGCTTGGGCATGATCTGGTCGGTGTCCAGGTTCTCGATCGCCAGAGCGGCCATCTTGCCGCTCAGGATGTGTTGCTCACGCATGCAGGGTCTCCAGACGCCGAACGTCGGTAATGGTGCCGGTAATGGCGGCGGCGGCCGCCATCGCAGGGCTCATCAGGTGGGTGATGGCGCCGCGTCCCTGGCGCCCCTCGAAATTGCGGTTGGTGGTGGAGGCGCAGCGCACACCGTCTGCCAGGATGTCGCCGTTCATCGCCAGGCACATGGAGCAGCCCGGCTCGCGCCATTCAAAGCCGGCATCCAGCAGCAGGCGGGCAATGCCTTCTGCTTCTGCCTGTTGCTTGACCGCGCCGGAGCCCGGCACCACCATGGCACGAACCCCTTGGGCCACCTGGCGCCCACGCACCACCTCGGCCACGGCCCGCAGGTCTTCAATGCGGGCGTTGGTGCAGGAGCCGATGAAGACATGCTGGATGGCGATGCCCTCCAGCGGCGTGCCTGCGGCAAGTCCGGTATAGCGCAGTGCCTGCTCGGTACTGCGGCGCAGGGGCCCAGCGGCCTGTGTCTCGGGATCGGGAACCGCGCCACCAATGGGTGCCACCTGGTCCGGGCTGGTGCCCCAGGTCACATGCGGGGGCACGTCGCTGGCATCAAAACGGTGCTCTACATCGAACACCGCGCCTGCATCGCTGCGCAGGCTGGCCCAGTGCTGCAAGGCGGCCTGCTGGAGGGGACCGTTCAGGTCTGCAGAGCGCGCCAGCACATAGTCTGCGGCTTTCTGGTCGGGCGCGATCAAGGCGCCACGGGCGCCTGCCTCAACAGCCATGTTGCACACGGTAAAGCGCGCTTCGATCGACATGGCGTCGAATGCGGTGCCACAGAACTCGATGACATGGCCCCGGGCACCCTGGGCGCCGATATGGCCGATGACCATGAGGATCAGGTCCTTGGCGGTGGTGCCCAGCGGCAGCAGGCCATCGACCTGGATGCGCATGTCCTTGGCCAGCCGGTACACCAAGGTCTGCGTGGCCAGCACATGCTCGACCTCCGAGGTGCCGATGCCAAAGCCCAGCGCGCCCAGCGCACCGTAGGTGGTCGTGTGCGAATCGCCGCAAATGACCACCATGCCAGGCCGCACCATGCCGTGCTCAGGCGCCACCACATGCTCAATGCCTTGCAGCGCATCCTGGGTGTCGAACAGGGGGATGCCATGCTGGTCGCAGTTCTTGCGCAGGTTGCTGGCCTGCAACGCAGGCGCGGCATCGCGGATGATGCGGATAGCGCCCGGGTCGGTCGGAATCACGTGGCTCACCACGGCCATGTTCTGGCCGGGCATCAGCACCTGGCGCCCTTGCTCATCCAGGCCGGCAAAGGCCTGGGGGCTGGTGTACTCGTTCATCAAGTGCAGGTCGCAGAACAGCAGGACGTTCTGCGCATCGAGCTGGGCGACGGTATGGGCGTCGACCAGCTTGCGGTAAAGGGTGCGGTGCATGTGGGGTGCTCTGTGTACGCGATGGCTCCGAGTCTCACAGCTGAGGCAGAAATATACAATGCGCGGCAAAGCACGACTTTCGGTCGCTGGAGTTACGAATGGATGGATTTTCTGACATCGCCTTTTTTGCGCTGCTCAGCAAAGAGGGCAGCATGCGCAGCGCGGCCCAGCAGCTGGGAGTCACCGGTCCGGCCGTCAGCAAGCGCCTTGCGGCACTGGAAGCGCGACTCGGTGCCCGGCTGATGCAAAGAACCACCCGCCGCATGAGCTTGACGCCCGAGGGCGAGCGCTACCTGGTGGAGGGTGCGCGCCTGCTTTCCGACTTGGGTTCGCTGGAGCGCGCCATTGGCGGGGCGGCCGCCATGCCGCAGGGCCTGTTGCGGGTCAATGCCACTTTCGGCTTTGGCCGCCGGCATATTGCGCCAGCGCTGGGAACGTTTGCACAGCGCTTTCCAGAGGTGGAGGTGCAGCTGCAGCTGAGCGACCGGCCAGCCGACCTGCTGGAGGACCGTTTTGACCTGGTGGTCCGGATGGGCGACATGCCGGATTCCCGCTGGACGGCGCGGGTGCTGGCTCGCAACCGCCGTGTGTTGTGCGCATCGCCGCGCTATCTGCAAGCGATGGGCGCGCCATCCTCACCGCAGGAGCTGACGCGCCACGCCTGCCTCTTCATCCGCGAGGGCGATGAGGCGTTTGGCACTTGGTACCTGCGCAATGGCACGCAGACAGAAACCGTGAAGGTACGGGGGCCGCTGAGTGCCAACGATGGGGAATCGGCCACCGCCTGGGCGATGGCGGGGCACGGCATCTTGATGCGCTCCGCGTGGGAGGTCGGCCCCCTGCTGCGCGCGGGCCAGCTCCTGCCGGTGCTGCCGGAATGGCGGCTTCAGCCTGCTGATATCTATGTGCAGTTCCATGGCGGGGCCCATCTGCCCGCCAAGACCAAGGCCCTGGTGGACCACCTGGTCGAGGTGTTTGCGCCGCAGCGCCCGCCGGGGAGGGCGGATGCCAGCTGGTGATGGGTGATGGAAGGCGGGCCGTGGACTTGCGGGGAGCTTACTCGGGATGGAGCAAGCCCTGCGAGTGCCACAGCCCTGAGCAACACTACTGCGCCAGCACCCGGAAGGTCAGCGTGTAGTTGTAGCCATAGGTCGGCGCGGCAGCGCCTTCAGGGGCTGGGGCGCGGTGGCGTACCAGGGCCATGTAGATGCCCGGTTTGCTCGGGGTCCAGCTGATGTCGCCCTGCGCATCGGTGCTGAGCTCATCCACACTGTTCTGGCCTTGCAGGTCCATCGGCGAGCGGTAGATGCTGACCTTGTGGTCTGCCAGTGGCTTGCCATCAAAGTGCACCGCAAAGTTGAATTTCTCTGCGGCGAACACATCGCTGGGGTGCGTGCTGGGCACGATCTCCAGCCCCTTGCCATAGGGCTTGATGGGGGTGGGCGCAGCAGCGGTGACGTAGGCATCGGAGACCGACAGCGACTGGTAGTGCAGCTTCATCACGCCACCTTCGGGCATGGCGGCCTGGGGGTCGCGCACGACGGTGGTTTTGCCATTCACTTCCCAGCTGCGGAAGATGGCGCCCAGGCGCGGGCCGCTGGAGAGGCGGTACGTGCCTTTCTCGTCGGGCAGTTTTTGCTCCGCCACCGTGCGGGTCTTGAACTGGTGCACATCGCCAAAGGGCAGTGTGGTGCCCGAGGGCGTGGTGATGCTGAAGGGCGTGTCGCCAAATTGGACGTCGGACAGGAACAGTTTTTCTGCAAAGCCCGCATCCACACTGATGGTGGACTTGGGCTGCACATCAAACACGCTGGGCAGCAGAAAGGGCATGTGGGCCTGGGCGACGTTCAGGCTGAACGTCGCAGCAAGCACAGCAAAGAAATGACGCGCTTGCATGGCTTACTGGCCTGCCATGTCGGCTGCGTTGACCACGCCGTCGCCGTTGCGGTCGGCGTTCTTGAAGGTCTTGTTGGCGATGTCGATTTCCTCTTCGATGCTCAGCTTGCCATCCTTGTTGGTGTCGAGGATGTGGAAGCGCACATGGGCCTGCTTGATGCTGCCTTCGTACTGCTGGTCGGGCTTCTTGCCTGCGGCGGCGTATTGGGCCTTGAGGCGGCCTTCAAACTCGGCCACATATTCGTCCTCGCTCAGCCAGCCATCCTTGTTGGTGTCGGCGGCGACGAAGCGCTGCTTGCGCAGGGTGTCATATTCCTCGCGGGTGACAACGCCGTCGCGGTTGGCGTCATAGCCGCCCATGAAGGCATTGTGGCCGTGGCCGCCCACGGGGGTGGCCGGGCCATTGGCCTCGGTCTTGGCAGCAGCGGCGGGGGGGGCGGTCTTGCTGTCGTTGCTGGCGCAGGCCGTCAGCAGCGCGGCGGCTGCGAGTGCGGTCATGGCGGCGGAAAAGCGGTTCATGCTGGGGTCCTTTCGTGGTGGGAGAAAAGCTTAGAAATTGACGTTCAACGAAACGGCGTAGGTGCGGCCCGGGTTGGTCAGCAGCTGGATGTCGCGCTGGTCCTTGGCGACGGAGGGCTGCAGGCTGCGGCTGCTGGCGTAATCCCAGTAGCGCTTGTCCGTCAGGTTGTAGATGCCGACGTTGAGGCGGGCGTTCTTGTTGATCTGCCAGTAGCCCGACAGATCGAACAGCGCATAGCCGGGCACGCGGAACTGCTCGATGCTGGAGTCGGCAATGTCGGTGCCGGCGTTGGTATAGCTCTCGCGGTTGGTGGCCTGGGCCTGCTTGCCGGCCACAAAGGTGCCGGTCATGTTCACGCCCCAGGCGCGCATGGGTGCGTCATAGCCCACGCCGATGACGGCCTTGCGCGGCTGGATGGTATCCAGCGGCACGTCCTTGTCACCCGCATAGTTGGACTTGGAGGTGCCATGCGACAGGCCCAGCGCCCAGGTCGAGTACAAGCCCTTCACCGCGGGTGCCCACTGGCCGTGGTCCAGGCGGGCGCTCATTTCCAGGCCATAGATCGTGGCTTCGTCGCGGTTCTCAGCCTGGTAGATGGTGCCGATGTGTGCAGGTACGTTGCCGAACTTGTCAGGCGCGCTGGCGCGGGTGTAGCGGGTGTAACCGATGAAGTCCTTGTAGCGCGTGTAGAAGGTCGAGGCATTGAACAGCACGCCGTCGGTTGGCGATCCCTTGACGCCGATCTCAAAGGCGTTGCTGGTCTCTTGCTTGAGGTTGCTGTTTCCGATCAGCGCGTACTGGGCAGCGCCGGCGTAATTCTGGTCCATGTTCCAGGAGCCGAACACTTCGCCAGCGGTCGGTGCACGGCCACTGCGCTTGTACTGGCCGTAGGCGATGAATTGGGGCGTCAGCGCATAGGTCAGGCCCAGGCTCGGGCTCCAGATGGTGCTGCTGAGGTTGCTGTACAGCTTGGAGGCGGCGTCTTCGGTCAACGCACCTTCGGCAAAATCGCCCAGGTGCTTGGGTTCGACCTTGACCCGGTCCACGCGCAGCGCTGGAATTACGCCCAGGCGCTTGCCGCCGACGTCAAAACCGATGTCATCCTGGATGAAGGCACCCAGGCGCGTGGTGTCGGTGTCGGGCTGTGGCTTCATGTAGCCCGGCACGTTCCAGGGGCGCTCCTGGCTCTGCGCCTGTGCGTTGAAGCCGAAGCTGATGCGATGGCGGCCGATGTGCTTGTCGCCGGTCGTCGACAGGCCCCAGGCCTTGGTCTTGTTTTGCGACAGGTTGCGCGTGGTGGCGCCGCCCGCCAACGTGGTGGTGTCGGTCACGTCTTCGGTGTCGGTGTTCTGGAAGAACAGGCGCGTGTCCAGCTGGTCCACCAAGGCGCTGGTGGGCGTCCACAGGTGCGACAGCTGCAGCGTGTTGCGGCTGGTGTCACTGTCCTGCCTATTGTTTTGCGTGATGGCGCTGTTGTCGGTGCTCCAGCCATAGAACTGGCTCTGGTTGCTGCGGCGGTACAGGTCGGCAGACAGCTCCAGGCGGTTCTCGGCATCGATCTGCAGGCCGCCCTTCATCAGCAGTGCGTTGGAATGCCAGTCCTCCGGCGATGCCTTGATGCCCAGGGCGCTGTTGTTTTGGGTCTCCTTGCCATCGCGGCGCGAGAAGGCGATCAGGCCATCGAGGCTGCCGGATTTGCCCGCAGCGGTGATGCTTTCGTTCCAGGAATGGTCGGCAGAAGCAAAGCCGAGCTTGCCACCGAAGTAGCTGTTATTGCCATTGCGCAGAAAGTCGCTGGCCGACTTGGTCTTGAAGCTGACGGCGCCGCCAATGCCACCGGCTGCGCGACGGGCCGTGGTGGTACCCGAATGGATACCGACCGAGGAGAACATCTCGGGGTCGATAAAGTCGCGGCCAATGCCAAAGGTGTTGTTGCCGGCGCGGCTCACATAGGGGCGGGTGCTGGCGTCGGGCATTTCAATGCCGTCCACATCCATGCCGATGCGGTTGCCTTCGATACCGCGAATGTTGTAGCCCGTGGTGCCCGAGCGGTCAAAGCTGCTGCGGTTGCGGCTGGTGCCCGATGCGGTGCCGGGGGCCGACACCAGGGGCTGGTAGCGCGAGATGTCGGCCATGCTGTTGGCTTTTTCCAGCTCCTCGCCGGAGATCACGGTGATCGTGCCGGGGGCCTTTTCTGCCTTGGCCTGCACCGTCACCTGCGGCATCGTCGATTCCGCCTGTGCCAGTTGCACCACCTGATCCGGCGCAGCCTGCTGCGCCAGGGCGCCGGCAGATACCAGCGCAGCCACGGCTGCGGCCAGATAACGGGGTTGGAAAGTGGATGTGGCGCGCGCAGAGATACGCTGCGCCTGGGAAAAGGTGCGAATAGCCATAGGGTCCAGCCAGTTAAAGCGAGAAGGGAAGGAAAGACTGCTGGCTACTGACCTGTGCTGCATGCGGGTGATGCAGGCTGAGGGGTCGGCTGCTGAACCCTCAGAACGAGGTTTGCAGCAGGCCCTTATGGCATGGTTTTGTTATTGCTGGCGCCTGAAAAAAGCCATTCTATATGAAAATGATTATCATTTGCGTCGAATTTCTTGCATTTGCTCACTTCTACAACACTGCGGGCATGGCGGGCAGCTCCGTGTGGCGCAAGGCATCGACTACCACGCGCATCGCAGGCGACATGCCACGCCGGTGCGGGTAGTAGAGGTGGTAGCCGCTGAAGGGCTGGCACCAGTCATCCAGCACCCGTACCAGCTCACCCTGCGCAAGATGGGGCGCGGCCATGTCTTCGGGCACATAGGTCAGGCCAAAACCCGCCAGCGCAGCGCGCAGCATGGCGCGGCTGCCGTTGAACACCCATTGCCCTTGCACGCGCACCTGCACGGCAGCGCCGTCTTTCTCCAGCTCCCAGGCCATCAGCCCGCCATGGGTGGGCAGGCGCATGGTGATGCACTGGTGGGCGGCCAGGTCCTGCGGTGTCTGGGGGGCGGGCATGCGCGCCAGGTAATCGGGCGTCGCCACAATCGCCATGCGCCAGTCGGGCCCGATGCGCACCGCAATCATGTCCTTGGCGACCTGGTCGCCCAGACGTATGCCCATGTCAAAGCGCTGCGCGACGATGTCGCCCAGGCCATAGTCGACATTGATCTCGATGGAGATATCCGGGTAGCGCTGCATCACCGGCGCGAGCTTGGGCCAGAGCACGGTGTTGGCCGCATGCTCGGCCGTGGTGATGCGGACATTGCCGCGCGGCGTGTCCCGAAAATCGCTGAGCGCAGCAACGCCCGATTCAATCTCGTCAAAGCCCGGGCCAATGCGGGCCAGCAGGTAGGCACCCGCCTCGGTGGGTGAGACGCTGCGCGTGGTGCGGCTGAGCAGGCGCACACCCATGCGGGCCTCCAGGCCCCGGATGGTGTGGCTCAGCGCCGACTGAGACACGCCCAGTTGCGCGGCCGCCTTGGTGAAGCTGCCTTCCCGCGCGACAGCGACAAAGGCCAACAAGTCATTGATGTTTTCGCGGGGCATGGCGGGGTCCTGCTGGGTGCGTGGTGGCGTGGCGCAACGTCATCATCAGTTTCATAGGGTGGGTGGATCAGACTATATGGAATATGATCATGTTGCTGATAACGCGAGCCCGGGTGAAGCACGCTGTGCCTGTCTGCATGGCAGGCCTGCAGCTTTGCTGCTGATCGCACCAAAAATGCAATGAGAGGATATGACACCATGAAAAAGCCTGCTGCTCGTCAACTGCCCGCCCTGGTGCTGGCCACCGTTCTGGGTGGCCTGGCCTTTGCCGCTTCTGCCGCGCCCCTGTCGTTTCTCAACCAGACCATCACGGCCAGCGTGCCCGCCAAGGATGTGCCTGCGCTGCGCAAGGCCGTGGGCGATGTGCTGAACAACGCCGCCGACAAGAGCACCACACAATGGACCAGCAGCCACGGCCCGCGCTCGCGCCAGGTGCAGATGGCACTGACCCCGCTGCAAACCAGCCAGACCCAGAAGGCCGACACCTGCCGCCTGCTGAATGTGGAAGCCAGCCGCCCCACCGGCAAGCTCAAGGAGGAATGGCAGTTCTGGTTCTGCAAGCAGCCCAACGGAACCTGGAAGGCCAGCGCGCAGTAAACCAGCAGCAGGGTCGCTCCTGCCCAATGCGGTAGTCGCGGCCTGCTGGCTTGTCCTAAAAAGCCAAACCAACCGACGAGAGGGAGAGACCCATGACGAACAAGATGAATCGGCCGACTGCGCGCAAGCTGGCTGCGGCCATGTTGGCGGGCGTGCTGGGCCTCAGCAGCATCAGCAGCGCCATCGCCTGCACCCGGGTGGTCTACCTGGGTGCGAATGACCAGGTCATCACCGCGCGCTCGATGGACTGGAAAAACGACATCACCAGCAACCTCTGGGTCTTGCCACGCGGCATGGAACGCACGGGCCAGGCAGGGCCCAACTCGCTGCGCTGGACCTCGCGCTACGGCAGCCTGGTGACCTCGGGCTACGACGTCTCGACCACCGATGGCGTCAACGAAGCAGGGCTGAGCGCCAACCTGCTGTGGCTGGCCGAGTCGCAGTACCCCCCGTTTGATGACAAGAGCAAGCCCGGCCTGACGATTGCTGCCTGGGCGCAGTATGTGCTCGACAACTTTGCGACCGTGGCCGAGGCCGTCAAGGCGCTGGAGCAGCAGCCTTTCACCATCGTCTCGGACAACGTACCCGGCGAAGACCGGCTCACCACCTTGCACCTGTCGATGTCCGACGCCAGTGGCGACAGCGCCATCGTCGAGTACATCGGCGGCCGCCAGGTCATCCACCACAGCCGCAGCTACCAGGTGATGACCAACTCGCCCACCTTTGACGAACAGCTGGCGCTGAACAGCTACTGGAAGCAGATTGGCGGCACCGTCATGCTGCCGGGCACCAACCGCGCTGCCGACCGCTTTGCGCGTGCCTCCTTCTACGTCAATGCCGTGCCGCAGGACCAGGAGCCCAACAAGGCGCTGGCCAGCGTGTTCAGCGTGATCCGCAATGTCTCCGTGCCCTATGGCATCACGACCCCCGACCAGCCCAATATCTCATCGACGCGCTGGCGCACGGTCTTCGACCACAAGCGCAAGCTCTACTTCTTTGAATCGGCCCTGACACCCAATACCTTCTGGGTGGACCTGAAAGCACTGAACTTCAGCCACGACACCGGCAAGGTACTGAAGCTGGATCTGGGACCCAACCAGAACCATGCGTTTGCCGGCGATGCGACGGCGGCGTTCCAGCCGTCGGCGCCGTTCAAGTTCCTGGGGCTGCAGTAAGGCGGTGCGCGGCGGCGTCAGCGCTGTGGCGGTGCCGCGATGGCCTGGAGCAGCTCCGCTGCTTCAGAAGGCTTGCGGATCTCCAGCCACTGCAGATGCGCAAACTGCGCATCATTGCGCAGCGCAGCAAACTTGCGCTGGTTGTTGGCATAGGTGGTCCAGGCCCACAGCAGGATGGAATCCTTGGAGAACAAGGCCATCGCCAGCGACTCCCGGTTGCCGTGCGACAGGCGCTGGCGCGTGATGCTGTGCCGGAGCGTGCGCCAGAGCAGGCGCGAGAAAACCGTGAAGCGGCTGTAGTTGAGCCACACGACATGGCTGGCTTGCGGCCAGAGGATGTCGCGCACATCGCTGTAGTTGCCATCGGCCACCCAGCGCTCGCCTTGCGTGGCCAGCGCCACCCGTTGCCGGAATTGCTCCGTCGGCACGGCCTGCCAGTCCGGCCCCCAGTACAGCGCGTCCAGCTCGATATAGCGGGACGCCGTCAGGCCTGCCAGCGCCTGGGCGAGGGTTGATTTGCCTGCACCACTTGTGCCTACCACCAGATAGCGCATCTCCATCCTTTGCCGGGTTGTGGCCCGCTGTGCTGCTCGCGGACAAAGAGGGGGATTCTAGCCAAACCCTTGGCCTGGAATAGCGCAGCTTGCCGGTCACGATGCCGGTCGCTTGTACTCAAATGGTCCGGTACTGGCGGCTCGACACGCTGATGGAGTTGCCATCCGGGTCCTTGGTGTTGGCGAAGGCATAGTCACTGGCCAGGTGGATCAGGATCTCCGCGCCGCCGTGCAGCGGCTGGAGGCTGATCAGGCCATCGACCACCTTGCAGTCAGACGCATAGCCGAAATGCTCGACATAAAAGCGCGCCGTGCGTTGCATGTCTTTGGCGTAGATGAGCACGGTGGTGAGCGCGATGGTCATGGCGAGCGATTATCGCAGCGGCAGATGTGCTGTGTTGGCGCGATGACAGGCGCGTGCAACAGGCGTGTGCAACAGGCGTGTGCATACAGGCGTGTGCATACAGGCGCGTGCATACAGGCGCAGGGGTCCAACTGCCTGCAGACCCGCAGCGCACTCGTGGTTTCACAAAATTGTTGCTGAAATGTCACTGAATATTATTGAGTATGAGACTGATTCGTATTTGATGAGTACCATTATCAGCGCCTTTTGCAGGATGCCGACCTCGATCCAAGCGCGGCGGTGGCGGCAAGGCCTTGAGGATTTCCGGCGCTGACCAGCCCACGCCACCCACGCAGAAATCCATCGGACGGTGACAGCGCCGCATGCGCTTCGCTCTGGTGGCTTGCTTTCAGCGTGCAGCGCAGGTCGAACGGCACTGTCTCGTCTCGTCATTGCTATTTATCGGACGAGAAACCTTTCATGTCTTCCTTCACCTTCAAGCCCCGCCGCAGCGTGCTGGCGCATGCGGCTGTCTGCCTGGGCCTGGCCTTGCACATGCAGGCGACGCTGGCGCAGACCGCCAGCTTCGATATTCCTGCACAACCGCTGGCCAGCGCGCTGGCGCAATTTGCCCGCCAGGCAAACCTCAGCTTTACCGCAGCGCCTGAAGCGGCGCAGGGCCGTCAGGCGCCAGCGCTACAAGGTGCGCAGCAGGTGTCGCAGGCATTGGCGACCTTGCTGCAGGGCTCCGGCTTGCAGGGGCGGGTGGAGGGCGGTGTGCTGACGGTACAGGCAGCGGCCCCAGCAGCATCTTCATCTGCATCTGCTGCACCATCGGCCGCAAGCGCAGCGGGTGCCGAAGTCACGCTCTCGGAAGTGACGGTGCGTACCAACCAGCTCGGCGAGATCACCGAGGGCTCGGGCTCGTACACGCCCGGTGCCATTGCAACGGCAACCCGCCTGGTGCTGACCCCGCGCGAGACGCCGCAGTCCGTCAGCGTCGTCACCCGCCAGGTGATGGACGATTTCCAGCTCCATTCCATTGACGATGTCATCAACCACACGCCGGGCGTGAGCATCGTGACCTACGACAGCGAGCGCACCGAGTACTACGCGCGCGGCTTTGCGATCCAGAACTTCCAGTACGACGGCATTCCGATGTCGCGTGACTCGTCCTACTCCGCAGGCAATACGCTCACCGATATGGCCATCTACGACCGGGTCGAAGTGCTCAAGGGCGCTACCGGCCTGCTCACGGGCAGTGGCGATCCGGGTGCCACCATCAACCTGGTGCGCAAAAAACCGACCAAGGAATTCAGCGGCCATGCCAGCATCAGCGCCGGCAGCTACCAGAACTACCGGGGCGAGCTGGACATCAGCGGGGCACTCAACGACAGCGGCAGCATCCGCGCGCGCGGCGTAGCCAGCTACCAGGACAAGCATTCGCAGCTGGACCGCTATGAGCGCAAGACCGGCGTGCTCTACGGCATCGTCGAGATGGACCTGACGCCCCAAACCCTGCTGACAGTGGGCGCCGACCGCCAGGACAACAAGCCCACCGCATCGACCTGGGGCGGCATCCCCTTGCTCGATGCCAAGGGTAACTTCAATGCCATGCCGCGCTCGTTCAACAACGGTGCCGACTGGAGCCATTGGGACCAGTACACGCGCACCGCCTTTGCGACCTTGGAACACAATTTCGACAGCGGCTGGGTGAGCAAGCTGCAGCTCAACCACCAGATCAATGGCTACAACGCCAACCTGGGTGCGGCCGCTGGTGGCAACCCCGATCCGCTGACCGGTGCCGGAGTCAGCATGTGGAAAGGCCAGTACATCGGCCGCACCACCAGCGATGCGGCCGACCTGTATGCCAGCGGCCCCTTCTCGCTGCTGGGACGCAACCACGAGCTGGTGCTGGGCGGGAGCCTGGCCAAGCGCCGTTGGAAAAACGATGGCTACTACAATGACAACAGCGGTTTTGACGGCGTAGTGGGCAACTACTACCAGTGGAACGGCAAGGTGCCCGCACCGGTCTGGAACAGCACGCCGGATTACAGCAATGACGAAAGCACCTACGAGAGCGGTATCTACACCACGGCCCGCTGGAACCTGCGCGATGACCTGAAGCTCATCACCGGTGGGCGCTTCTCCAACTACAAGAACCGGGTGCAGGAGCAAAAGGAGAAGAATGTCTTCACGCCCTACCTGGGCGCCGTGTATGACCTGAACCAGAACTACTCGGTCTATGCCAGCTACAGCGGCATCTTCAAACCACAGACCTACCAGACCGAGCAAGGCCGAACCCTGGATCCGCTGGAAGGCAAGAACTACGAGCTGGGCGCCAAGGCCTCGTTCCTGGGTGGCCGCCTCAATGCCAGCGCCGCCATCTTCCAGACCTTGCAGGACAACTTTGCCGTGGAGAGCGGGGGCATTACTCCCAGCGGCAACCCGGCCTACCGGGCGGTCCAGGGTGTCAAAAGCCGGGGCTGGGAGGCGGAGGTGTCGGGCCAGATCACACCGGCCTGGCAGATCCAGGCCGGTTACTCGCACAGCATTGCCCGCAAGGATGGCGAGCGTGTCACGACGCTCACGCCCTCCAACCAGTTCAACCTCTACACCAGCTACAAGATGGCCGGCAGCCTGAGCGGCTTGACGGTAGGCGGCGGCGCCCGCTGGCAGGACAAGACCTGGGGCAGCATCAGCGTGCCGACCGGTGGCAATGCCGTGCACACCGTGCCGGCTTACTGGGTCTGGGACGCCATGGCCCGCTACGACTTCAACAAACAGCTCTCCGCCTCGCTGAACGTGAAGAACCTGTTTGACAAGAAGTACTACACCATCTTCAACTGGTACAGCACCTACACCTGGGGCGAGCCGCGCACGGTGAGGGTGAGCTTGAACTACAAGTTCTAAGCGCTGCTGTTTTCAAACGATGTACCACGGGTGTTGAGGGGGCCGGTGGTGTATTTTTCTTGGCGCCGTAATGCGCAGGAGCAACAGGTCTAGCCTGTGCGCCGCTGCCCCAGGTGCTTGCTGAGAAAGTCGATAAAGGCGCGGGTCTTGGGCGGCAGGTGGTTGCTGTTGGGGAAGACGACGCTGATTGACTGGCGGGGCAGGCTGTAGCCTGGCAACAGCTGCTGCAATGCGCCGCTGTGCAGGTCCTGCTCGATCAGCCAGGCCGGCAGCACCGCAACGCCCATCGACGACAGCGCCATCAGGCGGATGGCGGCGGAGGTGTTGGCATGGTGGGCGGCGCTGCCTTTGACCTCGGTGCTCTTGTTCTGGGGGCCGCGCAGGGTCCAGTGCGTGGGGCTCTGGAGGTTGCTGTTGGCGATCCAGGGGAGCGTGGCCAGATCCGCGGGCTGCCGCACGGGATGCTTTTTGAGCAGGGCGGGCGAGGCCACCAACAGTATGTCGTAGTCGTCCAGTTTGCGGCTTTTGAAGTCGGAATCGGCCAGGCTGCCCAGGCGCACCACCAGGTCGAGCTTTTCGGCAATCAGGTCGCTGAGCGAAGAGTTGGTGTCGTAGCGGATGGAGAGGGCCGGGTACTGCTGCGCAAACTTGGCCACCAGCGGCAGGATGAAGCGCTCGCCGTATTCGCCGGTGGTGCTCAGGCGCAGGGTGCCGGCGATCCGCTTGCGCCCCTGCATGGCCCTGTCAAACTTGTTTTCCAGCTGGCCGACCAGCTCCTTGAACGCATCGTAGAAGTCCTGGCCCGCTTCGGTCAGCGCAATGCTGCGCGTGCTGCGCAGCAGCAGCGTCACCGCCAGAACCTCTTCCAGCGCTTTGACATGCAGGCTAGCCATGGCCTTGCTGATGGACAGGTAATCGGCCGCCTTGGTGAATGAGCCCAGCTCGACAACGGCCAGAAAGGTCTGCACGCGGTGGAGCTGGGTGGAGAGGGCGATGCGGTTCATTGTTCAATCTGGCCAAACAAAGATTCAAGCATAGCGGTATCGACGGGCCGTGCAGCGCTGCCTACCATGCTGGGCCAAAGGGATCCAAGATGACGTACCGCTACCGCATTGCCTCCGTGTTCCTGCTGGGATTTTTCATTGACTGCATCAACATCTTCATGCCTGCCGTGGCCTTGCCGCGCATGGCCGCCGCGTTCCAGATCGGCAGCGCGACCAGCGCCTGGGTGGCGAACGCCTACATTCTGGGGCTGACCCTGGTCATTCCGCTCAGCCCCTGGCTGGCCAGCCGCTGGGGTGCCCGGCGGTTGCTGGCCGCATCGATGCTGGTCTTTGCGGCGGCCGTGTGGGCATGCGGCGAGGCCAGCAGTTTTGGCCAGATGGTGGGCTGGCGCTTTGTGCAAGGCATGGCGGGCGGCCTGCTGATCCCCGTGGGCCAGGCGATGACCTTCAACCGCTTCCAAGGCAGCGAGCGGGCCCGTATCTCTACTCTGGTCATGGCGGTGGCGCTGCTGGCGCCTGCACTGTCTCCCGGCCTGGGCGGCTGGATCGTGGACCAGGCGTCCTGGCGCTGGGTCTTTCACGCCAACATTCCGCTGGCGCTGGCTGCTGCTGCGTTGTCCTGGATGTGGCTGCGCGACGAGCCCTCGCCAGCGCAGAGCCGGCCGGACCTGCCTGGTCTGCTGCTGATCAGCGCTGCGCTGGCCAGTGCCCTGCTGGGCATGTCGCTCTATGGTGCGGGCCAAGCCGGTGTGGTGGCGCTGGCTTGTGTGGGGGCTGCGCTGGGGTTCGCCTACCTCTATGCCCGGCATTTCCGCCAGGTAGCCGATGCCATTGTGGATTTGCGCTTGCTCCAAAGCCCCCGTCTCGCGTTGTCGATCTGGGTGTACTACGCGATACCCGGTGTTTTTACCGGGGTGAACCTGCTCAATATCTTTTATCTGCAAGACCTGCTCCATATGGGGGCCGCGCAAACGGGGCGCTTCATGGTGGTGTATGCCGCAGGGGCCCTGGCAACCATGCTGCTGTGCGGGCGCCTGTACAACCGGGTGGGGGCAGGGCGCTTGTTTCTGCTGGCGATGCTGCTGCATAGCCTGGGCATTGCAGCGCTGGCAGTGGTTGATTCCAGCGTGGATCTGCCGATCCTCATCCTGGCCTATGCGCTGATGGGCATGGGTGGCGGGTTGGGCGCCAACACCGCGCAGACCACGGCGCTGATGGATTTTGACGGCGCCCAGACTCACAAGGCCAGCGTGCTGTGGAACATCAACCGCCAAATGGCCTTCAGCGTGGGGGCGGCGCTGCTGCTGATGCTTTTCAATGGGCTCGCCCAGCGCTGGCCGGCGCCCCAGGCCTACCAACTCACATTTGCCATCGCTGCCTTGCTGGGCCTGCTTCCTCTTCTTCAACTGCGCAGCTTGCCTGCAGAAAATACCCACCATGGATAAGACCTACACCCAGGCTGCCGAGCGCAGCGTTCACGACGTGCATGCACTGATCCAAACCATTTTTGCCGGCGAGCCAGGCATGGCCCGGGCTGCCATGGGCCAGCTGATGCCCGTGTTTGCCGAAGGCTTCAGCATGGTGACCACTGCGGGTGCCGTGGTGCAGCTGCCGCAGGTGGCTGCGATGTTCCAGCAGGCCGCTGGCGGCCGGCCCGGGCTGCGTATTGAGATCAGCGAGGTGGCCACTGTCTGGCAAGCCGCCAGCAGCGTGGCGCTGCGCTACCAGGAGACCCACCATCTGAACGGCAGCGCCACGGCGCGCTGGGCGACGGCGATTGTGGACTGCGCCGATGGTGACGTACGCTGGCACCACCTGCATGAAACGGCCTTGAGCCGCTGATGCCAGGCGGGCGGCAGCGGAGTGCCGCGATGACGCGCGCCGGTGCTTACTTCATCCGCTGCAGCCGCATCACCACTGGAGATTGCTCGGCATGGATGGACGTGGCGCTACCGACCCGTGAATCGCGCAGGCGGCCATGGCGCACTAGGCGGTTGTCGCAATCAGCCGGTCCAGGGTCTCCTGGCTGGAGGCCTCCGGGCGGCGAATGGTGCGGCTGTGCTGTCCGTCGATGGAGACCGCAGGGTCGCCATGGACGGTGACTCTGCGCACGATGCGGGGCAGGTCACCGTAGTCGTTGATGGCGAAATGCTGGGTGGAGCGGTTGTCCCAGATGGCGACGTCATCTTGTTGCCATGACCAGCGAACGGTGTTTTCCAGGCGCGTTACGCGGTTTTGCAACAGCTCGAAGATGCGGGCGGATTCGCTGCCGGTAACGCCCAGGATGCGGCGCACGAAATGGCCGAGCAGCAAGCCGCGTTCGCCCGATACCGGGTGCACGTGGACGATGGGGTGCTCGGTTTCATAGATGGCGGAGGTGAACACCTTGGTTTGGTGGTCGAGGCGGCTGCTGTCCACCTGCGTGCGCTCGGCGCCGTAGTCGTAGTCGTTGCTGTGCAGCGCCCAGAGGCTGTCGGCGAGGGCCTTGAGCTGGGGCGGCAGGTTGCGGTAGGCCGCCGTGGTGTCGGCCCACACCGTGTCGCCGCCGTAGGGCGGAATGACCACGCCGCGCAGCACCGAGTATTTGGGAAAGGCGTCAAGGAAAGTGACATCGGTGTGCCAGGAGTCCGCGCGGCCACCACCTTTGGAGGCATCGAGTTCGAAGATCTTGGTGCCTGATGGCGCAGGCACGGTGGGGTGGGCGACGGTCTTGCCCAGACGCGCGCCGAAAGCCTGGTGGGACGCGTCATCGAGATGGCCCTGGCCACGGAAGAAGAGCACCTTGTATTTCACCAGCGCGCGGGTCAGGTCGGCAATGGTCTGTTCTGGCAGATCGGGTGAGAGCTGGATGTTCTGTACCTCGCCGCCGAGGGTGCCCGCGACACGTCGGATCTGCAGGTTGCCAATGCTGGTGTCCACCGCAGACGAGGCGGTGGGTGTGCGAGCGTTCATCTTGATTCTTTCTAGGTGGTAGTGGCAGGGATGAAGCGATGGCAATGACAAGGCGTTCATCCTGAAACTACAAAGTGTCCTTTCTCTCCAGAGAATTGGTTGGAAGGATTTCAGATATGGAGATGCGCATTTCGTCTATGCAGAACGGCAACGCCCAGCGCCCGGTGGCTATATTGTCGGTATGACTTTTCAAGCTGATCTTTCCAATCCCTACCTGCGCCAGGCTGTCGAGCTGCGTGATCTCTTTGCGCGCGATGCGATCGAACGCGACAAGGCAGGCGGCAAGCCGCTGGAGCAGTATCAGCAGATCAAGGACAGTGGCTTGCTGCGGCTGGGCATTCCCGCGCAGCACGGCGGCGCTGGCCAGCCCTGGTCCACCGCATTGCGGGTGGTGCGCGAGTTCGCCCAGGCTGACAGCTCGGTGGCGCATCTGTTTGGCTACCATGGATCGTCGTTGCACTCTGCGCATGTGCTCAGCAGTCCTCAGCAGGCGGCGCAGCTGTATGCGGCCTCGGCGGAGGGCAACTGGTTCTGGGCCAATAACTCCAATGCCGGAGCGCGCAGCCTGACGGGGCGCTGGCAGGGTGACCACTGGATTCTGAATGGCAGCAAGCCTTACACCTCGGGCAGCCATGTGGCAGACCATTTGCACATCACCTGGGTGGACGAGGACAGCGGCGAGACCATTGATGCCGCCATCCCCGCAGGCCGCGCAGGATGGAAGGCGCTGGACGATTGGGATGCCTTTGGCCAGCGCCAGACGGGCAGCGGCACCTGCACCTATGAGAACGTGCGTGTGGAAGCCCATGAGGTCTATGAGCGCCGCAGCGCCACGCCGCGCGCGCCGTACCGCACGCTGATTCCGTTTGTGCAGCAAAGTGTGCTGCTCAATGTGTTTCTGGGCACCGCGCAGGGTGCGCTGCTGCGGGCGCGCGACTACTCTCTCAACGACAGCCGCCCCTGGGTGCATTCTGGCGTGGAGCGGCATGTGGATGATCCCTGGGTCAAGCGCGTGTATGGCGATCTGTACACCCGCACGCTGGCCGCGACCGCGCTGGCCGACCAGGCACTCGGCGTGCTGGACCGGGTTTGGGCGCGTGGCGAGGCATTGACGGCCGCCGAGCGCGGCGAGGCCGCGATTCCGCTGGCGGCGGCCAATGCCTTTGCCGGCAATACCGCGCTGGAGGTGACCAGCAAGATCTTCGAGGTGACGGGCACCCGCTCCACATCGAACGAGCTGGGCTTGGACCGCTACTGGCGCAATGTGCGCACGCATACCTTGCACAACCCGGAAGAGTACAAGACCCGCAATGTGGGCTACTGGTTTCTGACGGGCGAGCCGCCTGTGCCCAGCGGCATCCAATGAGCTGGGCGCTGTGCCCGCAGCGCGGTGGAAAGCCTTAGACTCGGAGTGATCAGCCCTCCAGCCTTGCGCCATCCACACTGACGTGACCCCGACCCCACCGCACCCCGATGACGACAACTGTCCGGCCTCCCCAGCCGAGCATCCGCTGCCAGATGGCGGCGTGGTGCGGCTGACCTCCAAGGACATTGGCCGCCTGGTGGGCGTGTCCCAGGCCACCGTCTCCAACGCCATCAACCGTCCGCATCTGGTCGCGCCTGCCACGCTGGCGGCCATCGAGCGGGTGATGGCCGACCATGGCTACAGCGTGAACAGCTCGGCCCGCGCGCTGAAGTCTGGCATCGGCAAGGCGCTGGGCGTGGTGGTGCTGGATGTGGCCAATCCGTTCTGGGGCGAGGTTGTCAAGGGCATCGAGACGGTGACGGCGCCCGGGCGCATTCCGCTCATCATCGGCAGCTCCAACGAGGATGCCGAGACCGAGAGCGCGATTTTTCAGTCGTTTGAATCACAGGGTGTGCGGGGCATTCTGGTGGCGCCCACGCCGTCCAATCTGCCGCTGCTGCGCCGTTTTCGGGCCAAGGGTATCCAGGTGGTGCTGCTCGACAGCGAAGACCCGCAGGGCGAGTTTCCCTCCATCAGTCTGGACCATGCCGCTGGGGCGGAGCTGGCAGCGGCCTATCTGCGTGATGGCGGCCACCGGGAGGTGGCATTGGTCAATGGCTCGCCCGATATCTCCTGGTGTGCCAGCCGGTCGCGCGGCTTTCATGCGGGCTTCGCGGGTGTGGCCGATGCGCGTATCCATGAGATCAGCCGCACGGCGATGACGGTAGAAGAGGGCCGGCAAAGCGTGGATGTGCTGCTGGATCTGTTGAAGCAGCGCCCCCCGATCACCGCAGTGTTCTGTACCAATGACATGCTGGCCTTGGGCGTGCTCAAGGGATTGCATGAACGTGGCATTTCGGTGCCCGGCGATCTGTCCGTCGTGGGCTACGACGATGCGGTGTTTGCCGAGCTGCTCTCGCCCGGTCTCACCACGGTGCACCAGAATGCCACGGCCATTGGCCGTGCCGCAGCGCTGCTGATGACGCTGGATGCGGCCGTGCCGCAGGCGCCCGAGCCGCTGCAGCCCCCGCACCTGGTGGTGCGGGGTTCCGCCCGTTCATTGCGCTGATGCCGCGAGGGGCGCCATGCCCAGATGCGGAACCGCAGCAATAAGCTGGCGCGTGTAGTCGTCCCGGGGATGCTCCAGCACCTGGCGCGCATCGCCGTACTCGCGCAGTTCGCCATGGCGCAGTACGGCCACATCGTGGCTCACCTGGCGGATAACGCCCAGGTCGTGCGAGATGAAGAGCATGGCCACGCCGGTTTCACGCTGCAGTGCGGTGATCAGTTCGAGAATCTGCTTTTGCACCGACACATCGAGTGCGGAGACGGGCTCATCCAGCACCACGATCTGCGGCTCCGTCGCCAGCGCCCGGGCAATGGCCACGCGCTGGCGCTGCCCGCCCGACAGCGTCAGCGGCCTGCGCGCGGCCAGCGCGGGATCGAGCCCCACCTTGTGCAGCCACTGGGCTACGCGTTCGCCACTGCGCGCGGCGGGCTCGCGGCCAAAGCGCAGCCACAGCGCCTCTGCCAGCACGCGGCCCACGGTGTAGTGCGGGTCAAAGGCAGAGAGCGGATCCTGGTGCACAAACTGAATAGGCCGTGCGCGGCTGCGCGGCGGTGGCGCGCGCAGGGTGTCCGCGTGGATCTGCCCTTCGGTCGCGCTTTGCAGGCCGGCCACGATGCGGGCCAGCGTGGTCTTGCCCGAGCCCGACTCACCCACCAGCCCCAGCGTGCGGCCGTGGCGCAGTTCAATGTCCACACCGCGCAGGGCTTCACGCCCGGCAAAGCGCTGGCGGATATGGACGGCGCGCAGCAGCACGGGTGCATGGCCCGTCGCAGTGTCGGGCGCCGGATCATCGAGCCGGGGGATGGCGGCCATCAGGCTGCGCGTGTAGGCATGTGTGGGTTGGCGCAGCACCTGGTTTGCCGGGCCGTTCTCTACCACCTGGCCCTGGCGCAGCACGATCACCTGGTCGGCCAGCTGCGACACCACGCCCAGATCGTGGCTGATGAGGATGAGCGCAATGCCCTGGCGCTTGAGCTCGCCAAAGAGTGCAAGGATCTCCTTTTGCACCGACACATCGAGCGCCGTGGTGGGCTCGTCGGCAATCAGGATGGGCGGGTTGCCGGCAATGGCGGTGGCGATCAGTGCACGCTGGCGCAGCCCGCCCGAGAGCTGGCTGGGGTATTCGTGGATGCGTGTTGCCGGATCGGGCATGTGGGCGCGGGTGAGCAGTTCCAGGGCCCGCGCTTGCTCCTGCTCGCGTGTGGCGGACTCGGTCGCGCGGATGGCTTCCTGCAGCTCCTGCCCGATGGTGCGCAAGGGGTCGAGCGAGACCAGCGCATCCTGCAGGATGTAGCCGACCTTGCGGCCGCGCAGGCTGCGCCACTGCCGCTCGCCCAGGCGCAGCGCGTTCTGGCCGTCGATCTCCAGCGCATCGGCCGTGATGTGGGCGTTCGGGCCATTGAGCCCCACCAGGCAGCGCGCGCTCACGCTTTTGCCGGAGCCGGATTCACCCACCAGCGCGACGCACTGGCCCGGCTGCACCTCAAAGCTCAGGCCTGATACGGCCTGGCGCAGGCGCCCGCGCTCTTCAAACGCCACCGACAGGTTGCGCACGCGCAGCAGCGGCGCTGACGGGGTGTTGGATAGCAAACTCACAGCCGGCCCTCCGAGCGTTGCTGCAGCCAGCGGCCCAGCCAGGTGGTGCTCATCACGAACAAGGTGATGGCCAGCCCCGGGAACACTGCCGCCCACCAGCCCATGGTGAGGAAGTTGCGGGCATTGGTGAGCATGGCGCCCCATTCGGGCGAGGGCGGCGGGTTGCCCAGCCCCAGAAAGCTCAGCGCGGCGCCCGCCAGTGTGGCGCTGCTCAAGCCGATGGTGGCCACCACGATCAGGGGCCGCAGTGCATTGGGCACCACATGGCGCAACACCACCTCGGTGCGGCTCAGGCCCAGTGCCTGTGCGGCCTCGATGTAGCTGGCCGAACGCACGCGCAAGGTCTCAGCGCGCACGATGCGGGTGTAGTAGGGGATGCCGGCGATGCCGATGGCAATGGCCGCGTTGAAGATGCCGCTGCCGAACAGCGAGACGATGAACACGGCGAGCAGCAACTCCGGAAACGCGGCCCCGATATCGGTGATCCGCATGACCACCGTGGGCACCACGCGCTGCGTGAGCCCGGCCAGCAGGCCGAGCACCGTGCCCACCGCGAGCGACAGCGCCACCGCACTCAGGCCCAGCAGAATGGACGGCCGCGCGCCGTGCACCACGCGCGTGTAGACATCGCGGCCGATCTGGTCCGTGCCCATCGGATGGTGCAGTGAGGGGGGCTGCAGCAGCTGGCTGCGGTCGGCCGCGAGAGGATCGCCCGGAGCCAGCAGGCTCGGAGCGAGCACCGCGCACAGCAGCAGCAGGAGCACGGCCACCGCGAGCGCTGCACCCACCGTGCCAGCACGCGGCAGGCGCCAGCGTGAGCGTGAAAACCGGGGCGCTGTGCCTGCTGCGGCTGATACGGCAGGCGCGTGCTGGCTACTGGGGATGGTGGGGCTGTGTTGAGCGCCTTGGGCGTCAATAGGGATCGAAAGCGTCTGGTTCATGGCTGCGGCGGCTCTGTCTGCAGGCGGTGGTCGATGAGGAGGTAGGCGAAGTCGATCAGCAGGTTCATGACTACAAAGGCCAGGGTGGCAAGAGACACCAGACCCAGCACCAGGGGCATGTCCTGGCGGGTGACGGCATTCACCAGCAGGCGGCCGAGGCCGGGGCGGCCAAACAGGGTTTCGGTGATGGCGGCGCCGCCCAGCAGTGCGCCAAAGCTGTAGCCCGCCATGGTCAGGTAGGGAATCACCGCGTGGCGCAGGCCGTGCCGCAGCTTGGTGGCCAGCACCGACAGCCCGCGTGCGCGGGCCGTGGTGATGAAGGGCTGCTCCAGCACATCGTCCATGGAGCGGCGCAGCACCTGTGCCAGCGGCGCGGCCGTGGGCAGGGCAATGGTCAGCGCGGGCAGGATGAGCGAGCGCAGACCCCCGGTATCCAGCAAGGGGAACAGCTGCCAGTGCACGGTGAAGAGCAGCATCAGCAGAAAGCCGATCCAGAACACGGGTGTGGAGGCCAGCACCAGTTCCACGGCACCGGCGATGGCACTCGTGCGGCGGCGCCCGGCGCTCAGAATGCCCACGGCCAGCGACAGCAGCACGGCCAGGCCGCAGGCCAGGCTGGCCAATGCCAAGGTGGGGCGGGCCTGTTCGGCAATCAAGCTGGCAACGGGCTGCTCCTGCACATAGGACATGCCCATGTCGCCCTGCACCAGGCGCGACAGGTAGAACAGGTACTGCATCACCAGCGGCTCGTCCAGATGGTATTCCTTGCGGATGGCGGCCAGCACTTCGGCGGTGATGGCCACGGCGTCACCCCCTGCGCCTGCGATGACAAAGGCCGGATCCACCGGCACCAGTCTGAGCGCGAAAAACGCTGCGGTGATGGCCCCCAGCACGGTGAGCGCGCTCAGGCCCACACGGTGGAGGACCCGACGGGAGAGAGGGCGCAGCGAGGCGGGCGTCACCGCTTACTTTCCGATCCAGGCATCGAACAGGTAGGGCTGCGGCCAGGCCTTGTCCCAGGCTACGCCGTGCACGTTCTTCTGGATGGCGACGAGGCGGGCACGCGAGTACAGCGGCACCGAAGGCGCGTAGTTCGGCAGGATCTCCTGCGCCTGGGCGTAATAGCGGGCGCGGTCGGGTGATTTGCCCGATGCCCGCGCCTTGGCCAGCACGGCGTCAAGCTCGGGAATGCTCAGGAACGAGGCGTTGGAGCCCACGGTGCTGCCATCGCTGATGTTGTCTGTGCCATAGAGACGCCACAGCTGCATGCCGGTGGCTTCGGACTGGAACGTGCCCAGCAGGCCATAGTTGCCGTTGTAGAGGCGTTCGGGCAGATCGGTGACAGGCTGCAGTTTGATCTCGAAGCCGAGCTTGCGCGCATCGATCTGCACCTGCTCCAGGGTGCGCTGTGCCAGCTGGTCGTTGTCCGCGTAGGGGATGGAGGCGCTCAGGCGCTGGCCGTCTTTGCTGCGGTAGCCCTGCGCATCGCGCGTTCCCCAGCCGGCTTCGTCCAGCAACCGGTTGGCCTTGTCCGCGTCATAGCTGATCTTGTTCTTCAGCTCCTTGTTGAAGTCGGGCGTTGTGCTGGCCAGGTATTCCTGCACCGGGTAGGCACCGAAGGTGGCGCTGGCGACGATCTCTTCGCGGTTCAGACCATGCAGCAGGGCCTGGCGCACTTCGAGCTTGTCGAAAGGCGCGCGGCGGGTGTTGAAATGCAGGCTGTAGCCTACGCCCGGCAGCAGGAATTCCTCGTTTTGGTAATCCGCGCTTTGCTTCACGCTCTTGGCGTATTCGGGGGCGATGTAGTCCACCACATGCGCTTCCTTGGTGGTCAGCGCGTTGTAGCGGGTCTGGTCTTCGGGCAGGAAGACGTACTTGACGCTGTCCAGGTAGGCAGCGCCAGCGTGGAACTGCGCGGGGGCCCATTTGTAATCGTCATTGCGCACATAGGTCAGGCTCTGGCCCTTGACCCAGCTGTCGAACTTGAAGGGGCCGGTGCCGATGAGCTTGGTGGCCAGTGACTTCGGATCCTGCTCGATCTGCTGCTTCGACAGAATGCCGAAGTAGGGCGCGGCAATCAACGTGAGAAAACTGGACTCGGGCGTGCCCAGCTTCACCGACACGGTGTATTCGTCAATGACCGTCGCCACCGGCTTGAGCTTGGCGGTGGAGCCGGTCGACTTGTTGGCCGGGTTGTTCACATAGTCAAAGTTGGCCTTGACGGCCGCCGCATTGAAGGGCGTGCCATCGTGAAAATGCACGTCCTTGCGCAGGTGGAAGACGTAGGTGGTGGCGTCGTCCGACACCTCCCAGCTCGACGCCAGCCACGGCGCGTGCGTGCCGTCGCCGTTGTCCCAGACCAGGGAATCCAGCGCCGGGCGCACCGAATGCGCGCCCGAGCCCTGGTCCACCAGCGGATTCAACTGGGCGGGCTCGGCACGGATGGCGACCACGAGCTGGCCACCGCGCACCGGCTCAGCCTGTGCTGCCGGGGCAGCGGATGGGCCCGCTGCGGATGCCGTGGAGGCGGGCGCAGGTTCCGTCTTGGAACACGCAGCCAGAACCAGACCGACCAGGCCCCCTCCCAGCGTCAAAGCCAGTCTGCGCGACACCGGAGCCGTGAAGTGTTTAGGTGCTTTTTCGTAAGTCATTAGAAGAATTTATTCGTATCAATTTTGAAGTACTACTAGTATCATGTATAAAAATCTTTTTCGTTATTCGATTTATGCATATCAATCTTCGCTTTCTTGATGGAGAGTTCTCGTGACCTCGGCGCTTCAACCTTCTTTTCGCTTCGCCCCCTTGTTCACCGCACAGGCATTGGGTCTGCCGCCTTCGCTGGCCCCCAGGGTCGATGCTGTGTTGGAGACATTGGGGGACCGTGCGGCCGAGCGCGATCGGGATGGCGGCTCCTTGGCCGAAGAGCTGCGAGCGCTGGCCCAACTCGGCGTGACTTCTGCGCGTTTGGCCACGGCACAGGGCGGGCTGGGATGGAGCTATGCGCAGAACGTGGACTTGCTGATCGCTCTGGCGCGCGCCGACTCCAGCGCCGCGCAGAGCCTGCGCTCGCATTTCCTCTACGTGGAGCATCTTGTGCGCTACCCTGAGCTGCCGGGCAATGCCTTTGGCGTTGCCGAGGTAGCGGGCGGCAAGCTCTTTGCGAGTGCGACCACCGAGATCGGCCCTATCGCCGTGGGTGCGGTCGGCACCAAGGTTGCGCCTGATGGACAGGGCCGTCTGCGTCTGAACGGCTCAAAGTTCTACACCACGGGGGCAGGCTATGCCGATTGGGTCAACGTGTTCGCAGCCGACACCGAAGGCACGCACATTCTGGCCACCGTGGCCTGTGAAGACCAGGGCGTGACCGTGGTGGATGACTGGGACGGCGTCGGTCAGCGCCTCACGATGAGCGGCACCATGCAGTTTGAACAGGTGCTGGTGGACCCCGCCCGTGTGCGACCGCGAGCCCGCTCGGAGGACACGCCTTCTGGCTTGCAGGACGCGATGGCCCAGCTCACGCACCTGGCCACGCTCACCGGCATTGCCATTCGCGCCTTTGAAGATGCGGCCGCGTGGCTGCATGGCCGCAAGCGCCACTTCAGCCATGCAGCCGCCTCGGTGCCTGCCGACGACCCCTTGGTGCAGGAGCAGGTCGGCCGCCTGGAGGCGGTGGCGGGCACCGCCTTGCTCGCGGTGCGCTCCGCTGCGCTGCAGCTGCAGACACCCAACGACAACGCCTTGGGGGACCCGTATGCGGATGGGCATCGCGCCGTCACGCAGCTGCAGGTGGTGTTGCCCGCATTGGTTCTTGACGCGACGCAGGCGCTGTTTGATATTGGCGGCGGCTCCATGGTGGTGGCCGCGCGTGGGCTGGATCGGCACTGGCGCAATGCACGCACGCTGGCATCGCACAACCCGTCGCCGCAGAAGGCACGCGTGCTGGGCAATGAGGCGCTCAACGGCGTGGCCCTTCCGACCATCTGGTATGCCGGCACCGCAGCTGGGGCAGCGTCCATCGCTGCAGCGCCTGCGCCAACGCTGGCGGTGGAGGCACAGCCATGAGCAGCTTCATCCTCAATGCCAACATCTACGACTTCGGCACGGACGCGGGCGCCTGGCGTGCGCCGGGCACCGGCCCCCGTGACAACCTGAGCGAAGCGTTCTGGCGCACGGTAGCCCGCACCGCCGAAGACGGCGGGCTTGACGGCATCTTTCTGGCCGATGGGCCGGGGCTGTCATCCAACCCGGCCATCCGCCCCAATCGCATGGTGGAGCCGCTGGCCACGCTGGCTGTGGTGCTCGCGGAGACCAGCCGGCTGGGCGTGATCGCCACCGTGTCCACGGGCTCGAACGATCCGGTAGAGCTTGCCAGCCGCCTGCTGGACTACAACCTGCTGTCGCAAGGCCGGTTTGGCTGGAACGTGGTGACGGGCTTGCCAGAGCTCTCCGCCCAGGACTTCAAGGTGCCTAAAACGCCCGAGCGCGCCGACCGCTATGCCCGCGCCACCGAGTTTCTGCAGGTCTATGCCCACTACCTGGATGCGGTGCGCGAGGGCAAGGATTTCCACCACTCGGGCGAGCGCTTTCAGTATTCAATCGCGCGCGATGAATTGCCCACCCAGGGGGCGGCAGCGCGCTTCAGCACACAGGTGCGCCCGCTCATCGTGCAGGCCGGTGGATCGGAGCAGGGCCGGCGCCTTGCCGCGCAAAGCGCCGATGCCGTGTTCTCCGCCGAGACAGTGTTCGAGGTGGCACGCAAAAACCGGCTGGAGCTGCATGCCATGGCGCGCGAGTCCGGGCGCCGGCCGCCCGTGGTGCTGCCCGGCGTGCATCTGGTGATCGGCTCGACGGAAGCGGAGGCCGAGGCGCGCTTTCAGCGTGTGCACCAGCGTGGCCCCAAGGACTATGTGCTGCAGCGTTTCTCCACCCTGCTCGACATTCCCGCTGACCGGCTCGATCCGCAGGCCCCGGCCTCGGCCCTGGAACAACTGGCCGGCTCCACGGAGCGTGGTTCTGCGGGTTTCCGCAAATCCATCACCGCCTATGGCGTGGCCAACGGCCTCACGATCGGTCAGCTCATCCGGCATTTTTCCGGATTTGGTCACCAGTTCTTTGTGGGCACGCCTGAGCAGTTTGCCGACGTGGCTGAGCGCTGGTGGCGCGGCGGTGCGGCCGATGGCTTCAACCTGCTGTTCGACGCCAACCCCATCGGGCTGCGCGAGTTCGTGGACCATGCCATGCCCGTGCTGCGCCAGCGCGGCATTGTGCCGCCCGAGCCAGTAGCCACCCCCCTTGCTTTCGCCCAACGCCTTCAGGAGCTTTCTGCATGACGGTACACACCGTGTTGGACCTTTCCAGCCAGGCGCTGGAAGACATTCTCACCACCCTCGCCGGTGGCGGCGCGCCTGCCTCCGCACTGGGCAAGACATTGGATGCCCTGCCGGTTGCAGCCTACGCGCTGGGCCTGGGCACAGTGACAGCGAGGGCGCGTGATACCTCTGTGGCGCTGTCCTTCCTACTCGCCTTTACGCGCAGCAGCCGCTTCATTGCCAGTGCCAATCCCGCGCAGCAGCACCCCATCAATCTTGCGCGCAATCTCGCGACGCTCAACGCCCTGCATGGCCCGCGCATCGGCCTGGCCTTGCACGCAGATGCGCCCACTGCCGGCTGGTTTCGGCCCGAGGATGCGGCCTCTCCCGCCAGCGCTGCCGACTATTTGCGTCTGGTCTCCTCGCTCTGGGACAGCTGGCCCATGGATGCGCTCATTGGCGATACCGAAGGCGGCCGCTATGTGGATGCCGACCGCATCGTGCGCATAGCGGACCCCGTCTACACCCTTATCGGCGGCCCGCTCACACTGCCCACCGATACCCCGGGCAAGCCCCCGCTGCTGCTGCTCTCGCCCCACGGCGCTGCGGCGTCCACCGATCCGTCGGTGGACCTTCAGCTCAACGAAACCGCGCCGGGGTCTGGCCATTTCGCGAGCGGCCCTGTGAGCCTGCGAACCGGTGCGCCATCGCTGGACGCCGTCCTCGCCTGGTCCACCGAACCCAATGCCCCGGCGCAAGGCGCGTCGATACGCGTAGCCCTGCAGTTGCCTGCAGGAAGTAGCGCTGCTGCGGTGCAGACGCCGGTCTTCAAGGATGCAGCGGTGGCGTTGCGGGTGTGAGGGGGGCGGCAGGGTGAGGTTTCCCGATGGGTCCTGGGTTCTGATGTCGGAAACATCAGTCGGGGCACAAGCGAGTCATGGCTTGGACTGCTCAAGTGCGGACAACGCTGCTGCTTGTGTCGACCCATTCGGTGGTTAATACGCATTGCCCGTATACCAAGACATCAACGATGTTATCCAGGCTCACAAAGCGAAAATGGCGCACGGTGCCCCGGTCTAATCCCACCAACTGGGTTGCGCTGAATGCGTCTAGCCACAGCGAGTCCTTTACCTCCAGTAGGGGATAAGCGGCATTGCCCCAATCCCCTCCCAGTTGAGGAATTTCCGTTATTGGATAGGTCTCCCATGGGTGGGCGTATTTGGTATGAGACATACATGCGATCACGCTATCAAAGCGGATGACCAAGTCCCGAGACGCGGCGCCGACGATATTTGAAAAACAAAGCCGTATCGAATGCGCACCTGGCTCAGTACAGAGAACGATAAATGCGCATGGAGCATCTACACTGTCGACCGATGAAAATCGGGAATAAGTCTCTTGCATAGGAAATTATTTCTCAATATTTATCGTGGCCAGGATTTGCGGATCGAAAGGTTCAGGAGCAGATCTCTTCCCACCCCAAGCATCACATGGGCACGCCATGCGTCTGGGCGGTAATGCACCAGGGCCAGATCAAACGCCTGCGGTGTGGCGACTTTATCGGTGTATTACGCGTTTCCACAAGTTGCTGATTGGCCTTCCCGCTTAAATTGCCGAGGACCCGGGCAAAGATCCGCCCAGCGGCGCCCAGCCTTTCACATGCTCCACCAAGGCCCGCAGCTTGCGCGGCTGGTTTCTGCGGTTGGGGTAGTAGAGGTAAAAGCCGGGAAAGTAGGGCAGGTAGCTGTCCAGCACCGAGACCAGCTCCCCGCGTTCCAGGTAGGGCGCAAAGGTCTCCTCCATGCCGATGGTGATGCCGCCATCGGCCAGCGCGGTGCGCACCATCAGCAGCATGTCATTGGTGGTGACACGGGGGGCGACCGCGAGGCTGAAGTCGCGGCCGTTTTCCTGGAATTCCCAGCGGTAGGGGGCGAGCTCCAGCTCGGCTCGCCAGCCGATGCAGCGGTGGCCCAGCAGGTCATTGGGGTGCTGGGGCGTTCCGTGTGCGGACAGGTAGGCAGGGGTGGCGACGACCACCTGCCGTTGCGGCCCCGTCAGTGGGATGGCGATCATGTCCTGCTCGATGACTTCACCGAGGCGCAAGCCGGCATCGAAGCCACCGGCGATGATGTCGGATTCGTCATCGGTGACGGTGACATCCAAGGTGATATGCGGGTGGGCGGCGGCAAAGGCGCTGATCAAGGGGCCGGACAGAAAGCGCTCGGCGATGGATGTGACCGCCACGCGCAGCAGCCCGCGCGCGGGGCCTTCTTCAGATACTTCTTCAAGCGCCACCTGTACGGCGGCCAAGGGGCCGCTGATTTGCTGGTGCAGTGTCTGGCCAGCCTCGGTCAGGCGCACATGGCGGGTGGTGCGGTGGACCAGGGCGATGCCCAGTTGGTCCTCCAGCTTGCGCATGGCCTGGCTGACGGCTGACCGTGTCACGCCCAGCTGGTCGGCGGCAGCACGGAAGTTTTGCGCTTTGGCCACCGCCAAAAAGCAGTGGAGCAATTGAAGTTCGTCTTTCATTGGTTAGAAAGTCTAACCAAATTGTGCAGCATTGGTGCACTTCTCTGATCAAGCCAAGCTGCCTACAGTTTGAACTTTCCAACGCCATTGCAGAAAGTTCTCCATGAAAAACTTGCTCGACAAAGTCATTTTGATCACCGGTGCCAGCAGCGGTATCGGTGAGGCCACCGCCAAGCTGCTGGCCGCCCACGGCGCCACCGTCGTGCTGGGCGCCCGCCGGGTCGACAAACTGGGCCAGATCGTGGCCGATATCCAGAACGCAGGCGGCGTGGCCGAAGCGCTGGCGCTGGATGTCACCCAGCGTGCGCAGCTGCAGGCCTTTACCGACCATGCGCTGAATCGCCATGGGCGCATTGATGCCATCATCAACAACGCTGGCGTGATGCCGCTGTCCCCCCTTGCCGCATTGCGGGTGGAGGAGTGGGACTGGATGATCGATGTAAACATTCGCGGTGTGCTGCACGGCATTGCGGCGGTGTTGCCCACCATGCGCCAGCAGGGCTTTGGGCATGTCGTGAACATCGCCTCCATCGGTGCGCATGCGGTGTCGCCAACCGCCGCCGTGTACTGCGCAACCAAGTACGCGGTCTGGGCCATCTCGGAAGGGCTGCGGCAGGAAAGCAGCGACATCCGCGTGACCACGATCAGCCCCGGTGTGACGGAATCGGAGTTGGCGGAAACCATCACGGATGCCGCTGGCCGCGAAGAGATGAAGGAGTTTCGCAAGGTGGCGATCAGCGCATCGGCGATCGCACGGGCCATCCATTTTGCGATCTCGCAGCCGGAGGATGTGGATACCAGCGAGATCATCATGCGGCCCACGGCTAGCCTGCATTGATGGGTTAGCGGTTGTAGGGCGTGACGGCAGCGGCTGTGAATTCCACCAAACAGCGCACCTCTCACCGAAAATCCCGGCTCCGAATCCGCAGGCTGTCAAACCAATCCGACACATCCCGCAGCTGGTGCGCGATCAGGTTGCCCACTTCGCCGCTGCGCTGCCAGCGGCCTTGCACGGCCAGGAACTGGGCGTGCAGCAGGGCATCGCGCTGGGCGCTGCGCAGGTGGGGCCAGCAGATGACTTGCAGGTTGCCGGTTTCGTCCTCCAGGGTGATAAAGACGACGCCCTTGGCAGTGGGCGGTTGCTGGCGCAGGGTGACGATGCCGCAGGCACGCACCCAGCTGCCGTCGCGGGCTTCGCGCAGCTCTGCCTGGGTTTGGAAGCGGTGGCGCTGCAGGCGCTCGCGCAGCAAGGCCATGGGGTGGCGGCGCAGGCTCAGGCCCAGCGCGGCATAGTCCCAGTGGATGTCTTCCTGCTCGCTGGCCGCGGGCAGTTGCAGCTCTTCCTCATCGATAGGGGCTGCGCGCAGCAGGCGGCTGTGGTGCAGCGGCGCGGAGGCATGCCAGAGCTGGTTGCGGCGGTGGCCTTCGAGGCTGGCCAGGGCATCGGCGGCGGCCAGGTACTTCATCGCCGGGGCATCGAGCTGGGCGCGGCGGGCCAGGTCCTGGGCGCTGTCGAAGGGGGCGGCGCTGCGGGCCTGCAGCAGGCGCTCGACTTGCGTCTGCTGCAGCTGCTTGACCAGGCGCAGGCCCAGGCGCACGGCGGGGTGGGGGCCGCTGGCGGCTTCGGTAGTGCAGTCCATGCCGCTGTGCATCACATCGACGGGCAGTACCTGCACGCCATGGCGCTTGGCATCCTGGATCAGCTGGCTGTTGCTGTAAAAGCCCAGCGGCTGGCTGTTGATCATGGCCACCAGAAACTCGGCCGGGTAGTGGCATTTGATCCAGGCGCTGAAGTACACCAGGATCGCAAAGCTGGCGGCATGGCTCTCAGGAAAACCGTATTCCGAAAAGCCCTGGATCTGCTGAAAGATCGATTCGGCAAAGGCCTGCGAGTAGCCATTGCCAGTCATGCCATTGATGATCTTGTCGTAATACTTTTGCAGGTTGCCGGTGCGGCGCCAGGCGGCCATCGAGCGGCGCAGCTGGTCGGCCTCGCCGGCGCTGAAGCCGGCCGCATCGATGGCGATCTGCATCACCTGCTCCTGGAAGATGGGCACGCCCAGGGTCCGCTCCAGTGCCGGGCGCAGCAGCTCGCTTTCGTACTGGATTGCTTCCAGCCCCTGGCGGCGGCGCAGATAGGGGTGGACCATGCCGCCCTGGATGGGGCCGGGCCGCACCAACGCGACTTCGATCACCAGGTCGTAGAACTTTTGCGGCCGCAGGCGCGGCAGCATGCTCATCTGGGCGCGGCTCTCGATCTGGAAGACGCCGATGGTGTCAGCCGCGCAGATCATGTCGTAGGTGGGTTTGTCGTCGTGCGGGATATCGCCCAGCGCAAAGCTGCGGCCCTGGCGTGCGCCCACCAGGCGCAGCATTTTTTGCAGCGCGGTGAGCATGCCCAGTGCCAGCACATCGACCTTGAGCAGGCCGACGGCATCGAGGTCGTCCTTGTCCCACTGGATGACGGTGCGGTTCTCCATGCTGGCGCGCTCGATCGGCACGATGCGCGAGAGCGGTCCGCGCGTGAGCACAAAGCCGCCCACATGCTGGGACAGGTGGCGCGGAAAATCGCGCAGGGTCTCGACCAACTCCTGCAGCTGGCGCACGGCCAGGTCGCCCGCCTGCAGGCCGCACTGCGCCAGCGCTTCGGCCCGCAGCAGCTCGTCGTCCCAGCGCGAATGGTCGCGTGCCAGCAGATCGATGCTGGGCAGTGCAAAGCCCAGCGCCTTGGCCACATCGCGGATCGCGGATTTGCGCCGGTAGCGGATGACCACGGCGGTGAGGCCGGCGCGGTGCAGGCCGTATTTCTTGTACAGGTACTGGATGACCTCTTCGCGCCGGGCATGCTCAAAGTCCACATCGATATCAGGCGGCTCGTTGCGCTCCTTGCTGATGAAGCGCTCGAACAGCAGCCGGGTATTGTCCGGATCAACCTCGGTGATCTGCAGGCAATAGCAGACCGCCGAGTTGGCGGCCGAGCCCCGGCCCTGGCAGAGGATGTTCTTGCTGCGGGCAAAGCGCACGATGTCGTAGACGGTCAGAAAGTAGTGCTCGTACTGCAGCTCGGAGATAAGGGCCAGCTCTTTCTCCAAGGTGGCCTGCACCTTCGGCGGTGTGCCCTGCGGCCAGCGGCGCGCTGCCCCTTCGTAGCTGAGCTGGCGCAGGTAGGCCGCTGGCGTGAGCTGGGGCGGCACCACCTCGTCGGGGTACTGGTAGCGCAGCTCGGTCAGCGAGAACTGGCAACGCGCTGCAATGCCCAGGCTGGCCTCCAGCAGGTCGGGCGGGTACATCTGCGCCAGCCGCAGCCGGCTGCGCAGGTGCTGCTCGGCATTGGGCTGCAGCGCGTAGCCGCAGTCGGTCAGCGGTGTGCGCAGGCGGATGGCGGTCAGCACATCCTGCATGGGCTTGCGTGAGCGCACATGCATGTGCACATTGCCGGCGGCTACCAGCGGCGCGCCACTGCTGCTGCCCGCGGCACGCATCTGCGCCAGCCAGGCCTCGTCGCCCAGGCTGCGGTCCAGCTGCACGGCCAGCCAGCAGCGGCCGGCAAAGTGCTGCTGCAGCCAGGCGGCCTGGGCCTGGGTTTGCGCCGGGCTGGCCTGGCGGCTGGGGGCGAGCAGCAGCAGGCAGTCTTGCAGCGCGCGCGGGTGGATGGCTGACTGCGCCAGCGCATAGCTGCCCTTGGGCGATTTGCGCCGCAGCTGGGTGATGAGGGCGCAGAGGTTGCCGTAGCCATGCAGGTTGCAGGCCAGTGCCACCAGGGTGAAGGCGGGCGCGGTCGCATCGCTGGGCTGCACCTCAAACTGCGCGCCTACGATCAGCGGCAGGCCGCAGTCACGCGCGGCGACATGGGCGCGCACGATGCCGGCGAGCGAGCATTCATCGGTCAGGGCCAGCGCGCGGTAGCCCTGGGCATGGGCGCGCTCGACCAGCTCATGCGGGTGGCTGGCGCCGCGCAGAAAGCTGAAATTGCTCAAACACCACAGCTCGGCGTAGTGGGGGATGGTGAGGGTGGGACGCGTGGCCATGGCTCTAGACGGGTGCGGCGCTGCTCAGGCAAAGCGGCCATGCAGAAACCAGGCGCCGCTGTTGGCTGACAAGCGGGTGTGGAAGATCCACAGCAAGCCGGCATGCGGGCTATGGGCGACCCAGTAGTCGCGTAGCGCGGTGTGGGCGGTTTGGTTGATGGGGGCGGGCTTGGGCGGGTTTTCGCGGTGATCGCCGTGGTCGCTGTGACCGATGTTGATTGCTGCCTCATCGGTGTGGGTGTCTCCATCCGCATCGCTCACTGGCAAAAAGCCAGGGCTGCGGTGCCACCAGCCGCCTTCAATGCGCTGCGGGCCCAGCAGCAATTGCAAGGGGCCGTGGTAGAGCGGCCGGCTCTGGCTGTCCTGCAGCAGTTGCAGCGGCGTGGGCAGCAAGAAGCTGGGCTGGGCAAGGGGCGGCACATGGAGTGGTACATGGGGCTGTGCAGCGGGTGGGGCGGCCTTGGCCTTGCCGGCGGGCTGCGCGGGCAGCCACTGCACCTGCCACTCGGGGCGGTGGTCGGGCCGCAGCAGCGGGCGTTGCACCTGGTCGGCGCCCAGGCGGGCGGTGATGCGCTCCAGCACCTGTTCCAGGCTTTCGCCATCGGCGGTTTTGTCGGGCAGCAGGCTGGCGCTGCGCTCTTGCAGCGCTTCGGGCGCATCGGCATGCAGACTCAGCTCGCCCACCGGGGCTTGCAGTTCCACATGGGCCAGGTGCTCCTGCAGCAGGCGGCACAGGTGCTGCAGATCGCGCGTGGTGCTCGCGGTGTGGATGGTCAGCTCGCCGCCATCGCCCACATGGCGGGAGCGCATCGCATCGTGGCACCAGCACAGCCGAAAGCTGCGTACGCCGGCACGCTGCGCCGCCAGCCAGCCGCACAGCTGCAGCAGCAGGTGGCGCGCGCCATGCATCAGCGCATCGGCCTGGTCGATGCGCATGGGCAGCTCCAGCCGGGCATCGAAACGGGCAGGCAGGCTGATCCAGGGGTAGCGGTCGGGCAGCAGGCCGTGGGCCTGGTCGAGGGCTTTCAAGATGCCAGTATCCATGCGCCGGGCCAGTGCGCCCCGGGGCAGCGCATGCACGGCGCCCAGGCTCTGGCAGCCCAACTGGCTCAGCAGCTCGGCATGGCGGGCCACCGCATCGATGGCCTGCAACGGCAAAGGGGCCAGCACCTGGGGCAGCGGCTGGCCCATGCCATGGCGGATGCCGCAGCGCGCCAGCGCAATGGCGGCCAGGCTGGTGGGGGCCCAGCTGATGGCCTGCACGCCCAGTTGCCGGCTCTCGCGCAGCAAGCGCCGGGCCAGCTGCTGGCGGCCACCAAACAGGCGTTCGCTGGCCGAGAGCTCCAGCACCAGTGCATCGCCAAAAACCGTGTCCGATGGCACGCAGGCCAGGCGCGGCGTGAACTGCTGCGCCCACAGCGCCAGGCCTTGCATGTTGGCGCTGGGCGCGGCGGTGGCGGCCTCAGTGCTGCAGGCTGGATGGCTGGGTGCGCTGGCGGCGGGGCAGGGGAGTTGGGGCAGCAGGGCGGCCCAGATCGGTGTCATGGTCTGGCAAGAGAATGGCTCGGGTCGAGGTGGTGGACGGTTGGGGCTGCGGCAGGCTAGCGGGCCACAGGCGGGTGGGCAGCACGGCTTGCAGGCTGGGCGGCACGGCGGGCAGCTCCAGCGTGCCTTCGTACACAGGGCCCCGGCGTTTGAGCAGCTCCAGCTGCAGCGACCAGGGCTGGCTGCTGCGCACCAAAAGCCGCAGTGGTGCGGCCGAGGCCTGGTGCCGGCTGCTCTCGGGCCGGAACACAAACACCAGGCCTTCAAACTGCTGGGCGCTGATTTGCAGGCGGCGTATCTGCTCGGGCTGCACCTGGGGCAGCCAGGCCAGCAAGGCCGCTGCGGCATTGGCCTTGAGCAGCTGCTCCAGCGCCCAGAGCTGGTCTTGCGGGCGGCCGCCATGGATCCAGACCAGCTGCCCGGGCGCCAGGCCGCATTGGGCCAGCCCACTGGCATGGGGCGGCAGCGGCGGGCCCAGTGCGATGACAGGTTTGTGCGCTGGGCACTGCTGCAGGGCCATGCCGGTCAGGCGCCATTCCAAGGTGCCCGCCTGGGGCTGCAGCACCTCCGTCAGGCCCTGGCTGGGCCAGCCTTTGCCTGGCAGCTCGGCATCCAGCGCATCCCAGCCAGTGGGGATGCCCGCCATCGGCGCGCGCACCAGGTGGTCGCCGCGCCAGAGCTGGGCGGCCACCGTGGGCGGCAGGGACAGGGCATCGAGTTTAGGCATGGCAAATAACTGTATATATGTACAGTATAAGAGCTAGCGCAGCTGCAATGTGTAACAAGCGCCGGGCACATGCGGAGCGACTGGGCGGGAAAGTGAGTGTCTGCCTTTCAAAACAACCCATTGCAGCTTTCTTTTGAAGCTGACAGCCAGCCCGGGTAAGATCGCGGTACATGCAAATACCAGAACCCCACGACTCTGCCGACCGCCCTGCGCCGCCGTCTTCTGCCGCCTCTGCGCGGCGTACGGCCGTGGTCGATGGGGTGGCGGTGGACGGCCTGACGCCGGTGCCGCACCTGGAGCGCAAGGCCGGGGCCTTGCTGCTGTTTACCTTGCTGCTGATCCTGGGCTCGGCCTTTTATCTGATGTATGCGCGCGGCGTGTTTGAGCCCAAGCAGTCGCTGATCCTGACGGCCGATGACTCCGAGGGCGTCTCCATCGGTCTGGACATGACCTTCTCTGGCTTTGCGATCGGCAAGGTCAGCAAGATCGAGCTGGCGCCTGACGGCACCGTGCGCATCCATGTCGATGTGCCCGAGAAGGATGCGCACTGGCTGCGCAGCAGCAGCGTGTTCACCCTGGTCAAGGGCCTGGTGGGCGGCACGACGATCAAGGCCTATTCAGGCATTCTGGACGACCCGCAGCTGGAAGATGGCGCCGTGCGCGCCGTGCTGTCGGGCGATGCGACAGCCGAGCTGCCGCAGTTGATGAGCAATGCCCGCCAACTGCTGGAGAACCTGAACATGATGACCTCGGCCGGCTCGGCCTTGGGTGGCACCCTGGAACAGCTGCGTGACCTGAGCACCAAGCTCAACGGCCCCAGCGGCGCGCTGGGCGTGGTGATGGGTGGGGATGCCGAGGCACGCAAGATATCGCAGACCCTGGACCGCACCAACCAGCTGCTGGCGCGCCTGGATGGCCTGGCCAAGAATGCCGACAAGCAGGTGTTTGGGGCCGATGGCGTGATGCCCGAAGTGCGCGCCACGGTGCAGCAGCTCAATGCCGTGCTGGGCGATGTGCGCGGCAGCTTGAAGAAGGTGGATGCGGTGCTGGTGGAGGCCCAGGCCGTGGGCGCCAATGCCAAGGACGCCACCAACCAGCTGGGTGATTTGCGTGCCGATGTGGAGGCCAATCTGCGCAAGGTGGAAGGCATGCTGACCGAGCTGAACCGCAAATGGCCGTTTGCCAAAAAGGATGCCGAGGTGCGACTGCCATGAGCGCCATGATTGCCATCACCACCCGCCTGGCCGCCGCACTGCTGGCTGCCGCTGTGCTGGGCGGCTGCGCCAGCGGCAAAAAGGCGCCCGACTGGGCGATCAACGAACAAGGCGCTGCCGAGCGCGCGACCGATGCCTACCTGTCAGGCAACAGCCGGGTAGCCGATGCCGAATGGCGGCGTGCACGTGACGAGGTAAGCCGCACCGCACGGCCCGATCTGCTGGCCCGTTTGGAGCTGGCGCGCTGCGCTGCGCAGGTGGCTGCCTTGGATGCCGCCCCTTGCACGGGCTTTGAGGCGGTGGCCCAGGATGCCGCCGATGCCGAACAGGCCTATGCGCGCTATCTGCAGGGCCAGTTGGCTGAAGGCGATGTGGCCTTGCTGCCCAAGGCCCAGCAGGCGGTGGCGCCCTTGGCACCGGAGCAGGCAGCCGCTGCGCTGGCCGCCATTGAAGACCCGCTCTCGCGTCTGGTCGCTGCCGGCGTGCTGGCGGTGCGCGGGCCGGTGCCGATGGCCGTCGTCACCCAGGCGGTGGACACCGCCTCTGCCCAGGGCTGGCGCCGCGCCGTGATGGCCTGGCTGATCAACCAGCAGCGCTTGGCGCGCGAGCTGGGCGATACGGCGCTGGCCGACCAGGTGCAGCGCCGGCTGGACCTGCTGCAGGCGACGCAGAAATAAGCCCGCAGCCGCTCAAGCGCTGCATTCACTCACATTGACTGGCTCGTCGTCGTATCGGGCGCTGGCTCTGGCTGCGTGCCGGGGTAGGGGTGCTCGGGGTTGCCGGGGTAGGGGTGCACCGGCTCGCTCGGATAGGGATGCTGCGGGTTGCCCGGGTAGGGGTGCAGAGGGCTGGGCTCATACGTGCCCGGCTCACCAGGCGCCGGCTGGGGCTGGCCTGGGATAGGGGGCTGGGTATGCGACTGGCTGGGATCGTAGGGCTGGGGCATGGTCGTCCTCCTGTGGCGGGCCTGGCTGCCTATGCAGGCAAGCCCTTGGCAAAAGCCCAGTGTGGCAAGCGCAGCAGCGCGGGCGTGTAGGCCCCGGTAGCACGCCAAGGTACGCGCATCGCCGTTACGCCATGTGTGAAGCGGAACAAGGTACAGCAAAGCATTTCTCCCACATGGCGGGCTTGGCGGCAGCGCTACGCTAAAAGCCCAGTCCACCTGTTTCAGGAGAATGCCATGCACACGATGCAGCACATGCACAAGGCGTTTGCGTTGCCACAAGCGCAAAAGCCAGTCCCAACCACCCCCAAGAAGCCCCAGCCCGGTGGTGGCGGCCCGCCTGCCGATGGTGATCCATCGCAGTAACCCCATCCACCCTGAGCCACCCCGCCTCAACGCAGCACCCAAGGAGATTTGTGATGCCCCAAGGAGATAAATCCGCTTATACCGATAAGCAAAAACGCATGGCCCGCCATATCGAGAAAAGCTACGAGAAAAAGGGCGTGTCGGAAGACGAAGCCGCTGCACGCGCCTGGGCCACGGTGAACAAGGAAACAGGGGGCGGCAAGCGCTCCGGATCGGGCCGGGGCAAGGCCACAGGGCCGGGGTCGCAGCTCGCAGCCGCGCGCTCGGCTGCGGCCAAAAAAGCCGCAGCCAGCCGCAGCCCCGAAGCGCGCTCCGCATCGGCCAAAAAGGCGGCGGCTACCCGCAAGCGCAATGCCGCTGCTAAGAAAAACTGAGGATGGAAAACAGGCCAGCCACCGGGTGGTGTGCTGGCCTGTTGCGTTGCCCGTTTAGACGGGTTCCGGATCCTTCACCGGTGGTTCATGCCCAGGTTCCTCGATCGGCAAGGTGCTGTCGGGCGGATCGATGGGCTCGGGTTTGGGCAGATCCGGCGGCGGTGGTGCCACCGGCGGTTGAGGGGGCGTAGTAGGGGTTGGCATGGCGGCCTCCTTTCTGCCTTGTTTGTACTGCGCGCTGCGGCGGCCGTATGTCGGACAAGCTTGTCAGCGGGTAAGCGCATGTAGGGCGGTCGAGGTTGATGTAGCAGCGGTATGCCGCTGCGGTATGTCGTTTCATTTTTTTAGAGTTCAAGATCCAAGGAGTTTCAGCATGAGCCCATCCACCAGCAAGTCCAAAAAGAGCGCCAGCAAGAAGCCTGCGGCAGAAAAGCGCTCGGTCGAGGAAGTAGTGGCTGCACAGCAGCGCATCCAGCAAGCGCAAAGCCAAAATGACGCCCGGGCCAAGGCGTCCAAAAAAGCCAAGAGCAGCAAGGACGATAAAACCCGTAAAAAAACCGCACCCGGCCCCGGCCACGAGGTACCCACACCGCCGATGCCCGGCAAAAAGCTGGCCAAGCCCGGCCATGAGAAAGCGCTCGATCTGCAGCCGCTCTACCTGGCAGAAAACTACCGGGGCAGCGGCAAGCTGGAAGGCAAGACGGCGGTTATCACCGGCGGTGACTCGGGCATTGGCCGGGCAGTGGCGGTGCTGTTTGCACGCGAGGGCGCCAATGTGGCGATCCTCTACCTGAACGAGCACGACGATGCCAAGGAAACCTGCCGCCTGATTGAGGAAGAGGGCCAGCAGAGCCTGGCGATATCTGGCAATGTGCAGGATCCGCAGTTTTGCGAGCAGGCGGTCAAGCAGGTGCTCAAGCAGTTTGGCGCGCTGAATGTGCTGGTCAACAATGCCGCGTTCCAGCAGCATGCGGCCGACATTGAAGACCTGAACACTGAACGCCTGGACGAGACCTTTCGCACCAATATCTTTGGCTACTTCCACATGGTCAAGGCCGCCATTCCGTACCTGCAACGGGGCGATGCGATTGTGAACACCGGCTCGGTCACGGGCCTGAGCGGCAGCAAGGAGTTGCTGGACTACTCCGCAACCAAGGGTGCCATCCACGCGTTCACCAAGGCGCTGGCCCAGAACCTGATGGAGCGCGGCATCCGCGTCAATGCGGTGGCTCCTGGCCCCGTATGGACGCCATTGAACCCGGCCGACAAGAACGCGGAGGACCTGCGCGAGTTTGGTGCCGACACCCAGATGGGCCGCCCCGCGCAGCCCGAGGAACTGGCACCCGCCTATGTGTTCCTCGCGTCGCAGGTGTGCTCGAGCTATATCTCCGGCATTGTGTTGCCGGTAACGGGCAGCGTGGGTGCATCCTGACCACTGGAGCAGGGTCGCTGGCAACCTGTTGGCCCGCACCTGCCAGGTGTTGGCCCAGGTGTTGGCCCAGTCGCCTGGTGGCGCTTGCTTGTTCCAAGCCACGGATGCTTGAATTGATAACGAGAATGCATTATCATTTAAGCATCTGTTGCTGTTTTGGAGAAGCACTGCATGCAAGTTCTGTCGTCCCTCAAGGAAGCCAAGAAGCGCCACCGTGATTGCCAGGTGGTCAAGCGGCGTGGCCGCATCTATGTCATTTGCAAATCCAACCCCCGCTTCAAGGCGCGACAGGGTGGAGCAAAAAACAAGCACAAGCGCTGAGATGCCCAGGCTCTGCATGGGCTGCGGCCCATGCGCGCAGCGGAAGCGGTGAATGCAGGCTGCTCACCGCCCTGCGTAGCGCGGGGAGGGGATATCAGCCAGCGCTGGAGTGCTGCTGTGCATCCTGTTTCTGGCGCGCTTTTTCGGCCAGGATGTCGAACTCCTTGCGCAAGGCGTCCAGCTCCTCTTCGTCCAGCTCTTCGAGCGACAGCATGCAGTTGCGGGCCGGCTCGATGGCGCGGATCAGTTCATCCAGCTTGATCTGCATGGCCTCGGTGTCGCTGTTCTGGGTGGACTGGATCAGGAACACCATCAAGAAGGTGACGATGGTCGTGCCGGTGTTGATCACCAGCTGCCAGGTGTCATTGAAGCCGAAAAACGGACCGCTGACCGCCCACAGCACAATCACCAGGACAGCACCGACAAAGCACACCGGCCGGCCACTGAACTTGGCGACAGCGCGGGCAATTTTGTTGAAGGCGGAATGCTTGGTTTTCATGGAAGAACTCCTTCGATCGCAGATGGCGACCAGCATAGAACCAAGCGGCCGGGGCCAGGCTGCCTCAGCCGATCAAGTGGCTGTAGGAGGGCGGCGGCATTCCTGCTGCAGCCATTCGCCAAAGCGCTGGTAGCTCTCCATGTCGCTGCGCCAGGTGGGCGCGCAGAGGTAGTAGCCCAGTGGGCTTTCAAAGCGCTGGCCAAAGGGCTCGACCAGTTTGTGCGATGCCAGCGACTCCTGCAGCAGGCAACTAGGGACCAAGGCAACGCCCAGGCCGCCAATGGCCGCCTGGATGATGAGGGTGAAAAGGTTGAAGCCGGGGCCTATGCGTGCCCCTTCATAGGGGCCGGCGTAGGCGGTGAACCAGTCGTCCCAGGAAGTGGGCAGCTCGATGTGCTGCAGCAGGCTGCACTGCTTGAGGTCGCTGAAGTGCGCAATCGGGTGCTGCTGCAGGTAGCTGGGCGAGCAGACGATGCTGGTCTCGCGCCCGATCAGGTACTGGGCATCGGCAATCGGCCAGTCGCCGTAGCCGTACTGGATGGAGGCATCGAAGCCATCGCCGGTCTCGGCGCTGTCGGTGGTGCTGTAGCGCACAAAGTGGATGGCGATGTGCGGGTTGCTGGCGCGAAAGCTCTCCAGCCGGGGAAACAGCCAGTTGGCCGCAAAGGTGGGCGCGACCGACAGGCTGAGCAGATGGGCGTTCTGCGCGGTGGAGATGACCTGGGTGGTGGCGCGTTCGAGCGATTCCATCGCCGGGCGCACGAGCTTGAGGTAGTTCTCGCCGATATGGGTCAGCGCCAACCCATGGCTGCGGCGCATGAACAGCGGGTGGCCCAGGTAGGCCTCCAGGCCCGCAATGTGGCGGCTGATGGCGCTTTGCGTGACGAACAGCTCCTTGGCGGCCTTGGAAAACGACAGGTGCTGCGCCGACAGCAGGAAGGCGTTCAACTCGGAGATCGTGGGACAGCGACGGCGCATGGGGTATGAGCTCCACTCATGACGGTAGAAAAAATTGGCAGATGCATGACGTCATGTCATTGCCACATATTGTTGCAGCTTGGCTAGAGTTCGGGGCATTAGAGGCAACCATGGCGCTGTGAACGCCAAAACCGATTATGCAATCCACCCTGATCCGCAATGCCAAGATTCTGGACACCCGACATCTCGTATTGACTTCTACTCATACCATTTTGGTGCGCAACGGTCTGATCGAAAAGATCAGCGCCGAAGATTTCGAGGTGGCCGATGCCACCGTCATCGATGCCAAGGGGATGACTCTGATGCCCGGCCTGATCGACTGCCACGTGCACGTGATGGCCTCGGGCTTCAACCTGGGTGCGGTTGCCAACCTGCCCAATGCGCTGGCGCTGCTGCGCGCGCTGCCCATCATGAAGGGCATGATCGACCGGGGCTTTACCTCGGTGCGCGATGCCGGTGGTGCCGACTGGGCGCTGGCCGAAGGGGTGCGTACCCGCCAGGTGGCCGGCCCGCGCCTGTTCTGCGCTGGCAAGGCGCTGTCGCAAACCGGTGGCCATGGCGATTTCCGGGCGCGCAATGACACGCTCGACCCCTGCTCCTGCGCCTACAAGATCGGCAATATCGGCAAGGTGGTCGATGGCGTTGATGCCTGCCGCCTGGCGGTGCGCGAAGAGATCCTGAAGGGTGCCACCCAGATCAAGGTGATGGCCTCGGGCGGTGTAGCCTCGCCCAACGATCCGATCAACAACCTGGGCTTTTCGGTGTCGGAGCTGACCGCCATCGTTGAAGAGGCCCACAATGCGAACACCTATGTGATGGCCCATGCATATACACCCCAGGCCATCACCCGTGCCATCGAGTGCGGCGTGCGCACCATCGAGCACGGCAACCTGGTCGATGCCCCCACCGCCAAGCTGATGCAGGAAAAGGGTGCCTACATGGTGCCGACCCTGATCACCTACGAAGGCCTGGCCAATGACGGTGCCAAGTACGGTCTGCCCGACGAGTCGGTGCAAAAGATTGCCAAGGTGCGCACCAACGGCCTCAAGGCGCTGGAAGTGCTGGACGCCGCCGGCGTGAAGATGGGTTTTGGCAGCGATTTGCTGGGCGAGACGCACTACATGCAATCGGACGAACTGGTGCTGCGCGCCAAGGTGCTGGGCCATGCCAAGGTGGTGCAACAGGCCACCTTGATCGGCGCCGAGATTCTGAACCACGAAGGCCTGCTGGGCGAAGTGGTGGAGAACGCCTATGCGGACTTGCTGCTGGTCGATGGCAACCCCCTGGAAGATGTATCGGTGCTGACCCAGCATGATGCGGCGATCAAGCTGATCATGCGCGATGGCTTCATCCACAAGAACGCCTGCTGACAGGTCTTTGAGCGAGAACAACAATATGTATAACGCTTCCGAACGTCTGGAGCGGCTGCCTTTCAGCCGCTTCCATTTCACCTTGCTCATCATTGGCGGCCTGGGCCTGGCCTTTGAGGCGCTGGATGCGGGCATCATTGCCTTCATCCTGCCGTCGCTGCGTGAGCAGTGGGGTTTGACCGGCATCCAGGCCGGCTGGATTGCCAGCAGCACCTATGTCGGCTTTCTGGTGGGTGCGCTGCTCTCGGGCATGCTGGGCGACCGCTTTGGCCGCAAGGTTGTGATGATGTGGGCGCTGGTGCTGTTTTGCGTGGCCACCTTCATCAATGCCTTTGCCACCAACTTCCATGAGTTCTACATCCTGCGCATGATTGCCGGTGTGGGCATGGGCGCCGAGGGCGCCATCGTGGCGCCTTACCTGGCCGAGTTTGTCAGCAGCCGCTACCGGGGCCGCTTCACCGGTGCGCTGGCGGGCTTTTTCTCCTTTGGTTTTGTGATGTCGGCACTGCTGGGTTATTTCATCGTGCCGATGAGTGCGGACGGCTGGCGCTGGATCATGGTCATCGCCTCGGTGCCGGTGGTGTTCCTGCTGTGGATGCGCCGCGCGCTGTTCGAATCGCCCCGTTGGCTGGAAGAAATGGGTCGCCATGAAGAGGCTAGCCGGATCTGTACCGCCATTGAAGAACAGGTCAAACGCAGCAGCGGCAAGCCGCTGCCTGAGCCGGTAAAGATGAGCCTGGCGGCAAAAGCAGCTGACTCCGCCGTGCAAGGCGCCTGGGCCAAGCTGGCCACCCTGGTCAAGCCCCAGTACCTGCAAACCACCTTGGTGGTCTGGGTGTTCTGGATCACGGTGATGTTCTGCTACTACGCCTTCCTGGTCTGGATTCCCAGCCTGCTGGTGGCGCGTGGCTTTGCGGTGACCAAGAGCTTTTCCTTCACCATCCTGATCTACCTGGCGCAGATCCCGGGGTACTACTCGGCGGCCTACCTGAACGACAAGATCGGCCGCAAGTACACCATCCTGGCCTACATGCTGGTGTCCTGTCTGGCAGCGCTCGGCCTGGCCTTTGCCGGTGCCGACCAGGAGATCATCCTGCTGAGCATGCTGCTGTCCTTTGGCATGAACGGCGTGATTGCCGGCCAGTACACCTACACCTCGGAGATCTACCCGACCTCCATCCGTGCCACCGGCATGGGAACGGCCTCGGCGCTGGCGCGTATCGGCTCGATTGCCTCGCCCACCATCGTGGGGGCCGCCTATCCGGTGCTGGGCTTTGGTGGCGTGTTTGCGCTGATGACCGGTGTGCTGTTTGTCGGCGGCATGGGCATTTTGCTGTTCGGCAAGAACACCCATGGCGTGTCCCTGGAAGGAATTCAGCAATGAGCACCACCCATATCCTGGGCCGCCTGGCCCACACCCTGGGCCAGAGCAGCGATGCCGAGCGCCACTGGGCCGCTATTGCCGACAGCTGCCAGCAGCTGTTTGGCTACGGCCTGCTGACCGGCCTGGTCTACCTGCGGCAGGAAAAGCTGATGCGCCGCATCTATTCGTCCAACGAGGCCATCAGCCCGCTGGGCGGCTTCAAGGCCACCGGCAAGGGCCCCTGGTCGGGCCGGGTGCTGGACCAGGGCCTGCCCTATATCGGGCGGGACGAGGCCGACATCCGTACCGTCTTCTCCGAAGCCGAGGACCTGGTCGCCCGGGGCCTGCATGCGGTGCTGAACATCCCCGTCTGGTATGGCGGTGAGGTGCTGGGCTCCATCAATATCCTGGGCCCGCGCGGCGCCTACAACGATGTGCCCGAGGCGCTGATCCACCTGGTGGCCGGTGTCTGCGTGCCGGCGCTGGCCTCGGCCCGCGAAACCGCACGCGAAGCAGCGCGTGGCATTGACAGCGCCAGCCTGCAAAGCGTCTGAGCGCCGGCTTGGCACCACCCAAGCCCGCAAGGCCCCAGGCCCTGCGGGCTTTTTTGCGCCTGCTGAGCTCTAGGTGTCGCAAAGTACTGGCAGTGGCGCGCGCCAGACATAACACGCTCTAAAATCGCCGCCCATGGCTTCTAACAGTTCAGGGTTGTGGTCCTCGCCCGCCGTGCGCATGGGCGTGTCGATCAGCGTGGCAACCGGTTTGTATGGCATCTCCTTTGGTGCGCTCGGGGTGGCGGCGGGTCTGTCGGTCTGGCAGACCTGCGCCTTGAGCCTGCTGATGTTTACCGGCGGCTCGCAGTTTGCGTTTGTCGGCGTGGTCGCGGGTGGTGGCGCCGGCGCAGCGGCCCTGGGCGCGGCCAGCTTGCTGGGCGTGCGCAATGCGGTCTACGGCATGCAGATGGCCGCCTTGCTGGGTCCGCGCGGCCTGGCCCGCCTGCTGTCGGCGCAGCTGACAATCGATGAATCTGCGGCCACCGCGCTGGGGCAAACCGACAAAGCCGAGCAAAAGCGCGGTTTCTGGACCGCCGGCGTGGGCGTCTACCTGCTGTGGAATCTGTTCACCGCCGCAGGCGCCTTGCTGGGCAATGCCCTGGGCGACCCGGGACGCTGGGGGCTGGACGGCGCAGCGGTGGCCGCCTTCATGGGCCTGCTCTGGCCGCGCCTGACGCACAGGGAGCCCATTGCGCTGGCGGTGGTGGCTGCCAGCATTGCGATGCTGGCGGTGCCCTGGGTGGCGCCGGGGGTGCCTATCCTGATCGCGGCGGTGGTGGGGGCTGCCTGGGGCTATGCATCGCGCAGCAGCGGCCCGGCCGGGCAGGGCGCCAACGCGCAGGAGGCCGCACGATGAACGCGATGGCAGATGTGGGCAACCACTGGTGGATCTGGGTGCTGCTGGCCAGCGCCGTGACCTATGCCACCAAGCTGCTGGGCTATGGCGTGCCCGCGCACTGGCTGCGCCACCCGCGCATGGCCCGGGTAGCAGGCGCGCTGACGATTGCGCTGCTGGCGGCCCTGACCGCCATGAACACCCTCGTCAGTGGCCAACAACTGGTGCTGGATGCCCGCCTGGCAGCGCTGGCGGTGGCCATCATCGCGCTGGCGCTGCGTGCGCCGTTTTTGCTGGTGGTGGTGTTGGGTGCCGCGGCATCGGCTTTGGTGCGGTTTTGGGCCTGAATCCCAAGAATTGGAAGTTGGGTATAATTGCGGGGTTTTGCATGGTGCAAGACGCACGTCACAAGCTTTTCCGGCTGTGGCGCAAGTAACCAGAATGCCAGCGCAAGCCGGTGTTCCTTATAAGGAAAACACATGATCGCCGCATCTATCAAGGCCGAAGTTGTACAGGCCAACGCACGTTCCGCTAACGATACTGGTAGCCCAGAAGTCCAAGTGGCTCTGCTGACCGCCCGTATCAACGAACTGACCCCTCACTTCAAGACGCATGCCAAGGACCACCACGGTCGTCGCGGCCTGCTGCGCATGGTGAGCCGTCGTCGTAAGCTGTTGGACTACCTCAAGTCCAAGGACGCTGACCGTTACACTGCACTGATCGCTAAGCTGGGCCTGCGTAAGTAAGCCCAGGGTGAGATGGAGACGCCTGAGTTAGTCCGCTAGCTCAGGCGTTTTTTACTTCAACGCCGCGCAAACAGAGCGAAGCTGTGTCATTCCAAGGGGGCTGAACCCCGGGTTCCAAGCCTTCAACCTCCCTGGAATGGCATCGTGTTCTGAATGCCGGCTCCTGCTGAAAACCGACAGGTTTTTGGCTGTTTAACCAGGAGCAATCTATGTCCATATTCAACAAAGTCACCAAGACTTTCCAGTGGGGCCAACACACGGTCACCATGGAAACCGGTGAAATCGCACGCCAGGCTTCCGGCGCGGTGCTGGTCAACATCGACGACACCGTGGTGCTGGCTACCGTGGTGGGCTCCAAGATCGCCAAGGCCGGTCAGGACTTTTTCCCACTGACCGTTGACTACATCGAGAAGACCTACGCTGCAGGCAAGATCCCTGGCAGCTTCTTCAAGCGCGAAGCCAAGCCGAGCGAACTCGAAACCCTGACCAGCCGTCTGATCGACCGCCCGATTCGCCCGCTGTTCCCCGAAGGTTTCTACAACGACGTGCATGTGGTCATCCACACCATCTCGCTGAACCCTGAAGTGGATGCCGACATCGCTGCGATGATCGCCGTGTCCGCTGCCCTGTCCATCTCGGGCATTCCTTTCAACGGCCCTATCGGTGCTGCCCGCGTGGGTTACATCAACGGCGAATACGTGCTCAACCCCGGTCAGACCCAGCGCAAGGATTCGCTGATGGATCTGGTGGTGGCAGGTACCGAAGCTGCTGTGCTGATGGTCGAATCCGAAGCCCAACAACTGCCTGAAGAAGTGATGCTGGGCGCCGTGGTCTATGGCCACGAGCAAGGCCAGATCGCCATCAACGCCATCCACGAACTGGTGCGCGAAGCCGGCAAGCCCGTATGGGACTGGGCCGCTCCTGCCAAGGACGAAGCACTGATCGCCAAGGTTGGCGAGCTGGGCGATGCCGCTCTGCGCGACGCTTACCAGCTGCGCAACAAGCAAGCCCGTACGCTGGCCTGCCGCCAGGCTTACGCCGCTGTGAAGGCTGGCCTGACCGAGCAAGGCGTGGCCTTTGACGGCGTCAAGGTCGACGGCATGCTGTTCGACATCGAAGCGCGCATTGTGCGCTCGCAGATTCTGGCTGGTGAGCCCCGTATCGACGGCCGCGACACCCGCACCGTGCGTCCTATCGAGATCCGCTCGTCCGTGCTGCCACGCACCCACGGCTCGGCCCTGTTCACCCGTGGTGAAACCCAGGCGCTGGTGATCTCCACGCTGGGCACCGAGCGCGATGCACAGCGTATCGACGCCCTGGCTGGCGAGTTTGAAGACCGCTTCCTGTTCCACTACAACATGCCTCCCTTTGCCACCGGCGAAGTGGGCCGCATGGGCTCGACCAAGCGCCGCGAAATCGGCCACGGCCGTCTGGCCAAGCGCGCTCTGGCCGCTTGCCTGCCTTCGAAGGAAGAGTTCCCCTACACCATCCGCGTGGTGTCGGAAATCACCGAATCGAACGGTTCCTCGTCGATGGCTTCGGTCTGCGGCGGCTGCCTGTCGATGATGGACGCCGGTGTGCCGATGAAGGCCCACGTGGCCGGTATCGCCATGGGTCTGATCAAGGAAGACAACAAGTTTGCCGTGCTGACCGACATCCTGGGTGACGAAGATCATCTGGGTGACATGGACTTCAAGGTAGCCGGTACCACCAACGGTATTACCGCGCTGCAGATGGACATCAAGATCCAGGGCATCACCAAGGAAATCATGCAAGTGGCACTGGCACAAGCCAAGGAAGCGCGCATGCACATCCTGGGCAAGATGCAAGAAGCGATGGGCGAAGCCAAGGCGGAAGTCTCGTCGTTCGCGCCCAAGCTGTACACGATGAAGATCAACCCCGAGAAGATCCGTGACGTGATCGGCAAGGGCGGCGCCACCATCCGTGCGCTGACCGAAGAGACCGGCACCCAGATCAACATCGAGGAGGATGGCACCATCACCATCGCCGCCACCGATGGCGCCAAGGCTGACGAAGCCAAGCGCCGCATCGAAGAGATCACCGCCGAAGTCGAAATCGGCAAGATCTACGAAGGCCCGATCGTCAAGATCCTCGAATTCGGTGCACTGGTGAACCTGCTGCCCGGCAAGGACGGTCTGCTGCACATCAGCCAGATCGCCCACGAGCGCGTGGAAAAGGTGACCGACTACCTGAGCGAAGGCCAGGTCGTCAAGGTCAAGGTGCTGGAGACGGACGAAAAGGGCCGTGTCAAGCTGTCGATGAAGGCGCTGCTGGACCGTCCGGCCGGCATGCCTGAGCGTGAACCACGCGAGTTCCGTGAGCCACGCGGCGACCGTGGTGACCGCGGCGATCGCGCTCCTCGTCAGAACCGCGAACCACGCGAACCCCGCGTGGACGGTGCTGCCGACCAGCAGCAACAACAACAGCAATAATCTGTTGTGTGACGCACCCATGCGCCTGGCGCTGGGTGCGTTTTTCTGCTGAAAAGCGTGTGCTGATTGTGATTGGCTGAGGAAACAAGCGTGGACAAGATGCGTGCAGTCGAGATCACCGCCTTTGGTGATCCGCAGGTATTGAAGCTGGGAGAGCGTCCTGTGCCGCAGGCGGGGCAGGGCGAGCTGTGCATTCGCGTGGTCGCCAGTGGCGTGAACCGCCCCGATGTGATCCAGCGCAAGGGCCATTACGCGCCGCCTCCGGGCGCTTCGGACCTGCCGGGTCTGGAAGTGGCTGGTGTGGTGGTGGCGGGAGACACGGCGGCCATGGCCGAGCAGGGTCTCAAGCTGGGTGACCGCGTATGTGCGCTGGTCGCCGGTGGTGGCTATGCCGAGTACTGCGTGGCCCCGGTGGCCCAGTGCCTGCCAGTGCCCGAGGGCTTGTCGGATGTTGAAGCCGCTTGCCTGCCCGAGACTTTCTTCACTGTCTGGAGCAATGTGTTTGACCGGGGTGCGTTGCAAGCCGGTGAGACCTTGTTGATCCAGGGTGGCAGCAGCGGCATTGGTGTGACGGCGATCCAGCTGGCCAAGGCCTTTGGTGCCAAGGTGATCGTGACTGCCGGGTCGGATGAAAAGTGCCAGGCTTGCCTGGCCTTGGGTGCTGATGAGGCCATCAACTACCGCAGCCAGGATTTTGTCGCCGAAGTGGCGCGCATCACCGCTGGCAAGGGTGTGGATGTGATCCTGGACATGGTGGCGGGTGACTATGTGGCCCGCGAGGTCGAGGCGCTGGCCGAGGATGGCCGCCTGGTTATCATCGCCGTGCAAGGTGGTATCAAGGCCGAGTTCAATGCCGGTCTGGTGCTGCGCCGCCGTCTGCAGATCACGGGCTCGACCCTGCGTCCGCGTCCGGTGGCCTTCAAGGCGGCGATTGCCCAGGCTTTGCAGGCCAAGGTCTGGCCGCTGCTGGCAGCGGGCAAGGTGCGTCCCATCATCCACAGCCAGTTCACCGCTGCACACGCCAGTCAGGCCCATGCACTGATGGAATCCAACCAACATATCGGCAAGATCGTGCTGACCTGGGATCAATTGTGAAAAAACTGATTGCTGGAAACTGGAAGATGAACGGCAGCCTGGCTGCCAATGAAGCCTTGCTGGGCGAGCTGCTGCAAGGCCTGGGCCAACCGGGCTGCTATGTGGCGGTGGCGGTGCCTGCTGTCTATATGGGCCAGGTGCAGGCTTTGCTGCAAGGCTCGGCGATTGCGCTGGCTGCGCAGGATGTGTCGGCGCACGATGGCGGTGCCTACACCGGTGAGGTGTCGGCACCTATGCTGCGTGACTTTGCGGTGCGCTACGCACTGGTTGGCCACTCCGAGCGCCGCCAGTACCACGGCGAAACCGATGCCCTGGTAGCGACCAAGGCGCAAAAGGCCCTGGCTGCCGGCATCACGCCGATTGTCTGCGTGGGCGAGACCCTGGCTGAGCGCGAAGCCGGTCAGACCGAAGCGGTGGTCAAGCGCCAACTGGCGGCGGTGATCCATGCGGTGGGTGCTTGTGTGACTGAAATCGTCGTAGCCTACGAGCCCGTCTGGGCGATTGGCACGGGCAAGACGGCCAGCCCCGAGCAGGCGCAGGCGGTGCATGCTGTATTGCGCGCGCAACTGGCAGCGGCCAGCACGCAGGCGGCCAAGGTGCCGGTGCTGTATGGTGGCAGCATGAATGCGGGCAACGCCGAGCAACTGCTGGCGCAGCCCGATATTGATGGTGGACTGATCGGTGGCGCTTCGTTGAAGGCCCAGGATTTTCTGAAAATTATTGCTGCAGCTGCTTGATAGACAAGCGGCTGCTGGCGACGACCAAGTTTGATAAAAGGGTAGATGATGGTAACGATTCTGTTGACGATTCAAATGCTGGCAGCACTGGTCATGATTGGCCTGGTGCTGGTGCAGCATGGCAAGGGTGCCGATGCGGGTGCTGCCTTTGGCAGCGGCAGCAGCGCTGGCAGCCTGTTCGGTGCTTCCGGTAGCGCCAATTTCCTCTCGCGCAGCACGGGTGTGCTGGCGGCGGTGTTCTTTGTCACGACCCTGGGTCTGGCCTACCTGGGCAACGCCCGCCCGACTTCGGCTGGTAGCGTGCTGGAAGGCCCTGCTGCGACGATCCCGCAGTCGAGCGCTCCCGTGGATGCGACCATTCCGCCTGCTTCCACGCCTGCACCTGCTGCAGCCCCTGCGGCGCCCGCCGCTGGCGCTGATGCCTCGGTGCCTGCCGCAGGTGCTGCTGCGCCTGCTGCCGCTCCTGCTGCCGATGCGTCCGTGCCTGCAGCGGCTCCCGCCGCCCCTGCCGAGCCGGCGCAGCCCGCTGGCAAATAACTCAACTATTTGAAAAGAATCCCTGTAATCAGGGTTTTTCCAGAGTAGAATCTGAGTCTGTCTGGTGAGCGGATTGCAAGCAAAAGCAATCGGTGCTTGCCAGGCAAGTCAAATCAGCCGTCGTGGTGAAATTGGTAGACACGCTATCTTGAGGGGGTAGTGGCGAAAGCTGTGCGAGTTCGAGTCTCGCCGACGGCACCAACACAATAAAAGGCCTGCCTGGGTCGCGTCTTGTGCTTACCTGGGTTGGCTCCTGCGGTGAGTAGACATCAAGATGAGCCTCGAACAGTACCTCCCGGTCCTTTTGTTTATCCTAGTTGGAGCAGGCGTTGGCCTCGGTCCTCTAGTCATAGGCTACATCCTCGGACCCAATCGCCCGAACGCGGCGAAAAACTCCCCTTACGAATGCGGCTTTGAGGCCTTTGAAGACGCGCGCATGAAATTCGATGTGCGCTACTACCTCGTCGCCATTCTTTTCATTCTCTTCGACTTGGAAATTGCGTTCCTCTTCCCATGGGCGGTTTCGCTGCATGAAGTGGGAATGCCTGGTTTTATCGCGGTTCTCGTGTTCTTGGCCATTCTGGTGGTGGGTTTCGCCTATGAGTGGAAAAAAGGCGCGCTGACCTGGGAATAACCGGAAATCAAAAAGGTACACGATGATTGAAGGTGTGTTGGAGAAAGGCTTTGTCACCACGAGCTACGACTCGGTGGTGAACTGGGCCAAGACCGGGTCGATCTGGCCCATGACGTTTGGTTTGGCATGCTGCGCCGTCGAAATGATGCACGCGGCCGCTGCGCGTTACGACATTGGCCGCTTCGGCGCCGAAGTCTTCCGTGCCAGCCCGCGCCAGGCTGACTTGATGATTGTGGCTGGCACCCTGTGCAACAAGATGGCCCCGGCCATGCGCAAGGTGTACGACCAGATGGCTGAGCCGCGTTGGGTGATCTCGATGGGGTCCTGCGCCAACGGTGGTGGTTACTACCACTACAGCTACTCGGTGGTGCGCGGTTGCGACCGCATTGTGCCGGTGGACGTGTATGTGCCAGGCTGCCCGCCCACGGCAGAGGCGCTGATCTACGGCATCATCCAGCTGCAGCAAAAAATCCGCCGCACCCACACAATCGCGCGCGCCTAGGAGTTGGAATGAGTGTAGAACTGATACAGCCTAGCGTGCTGCAAGAGACGATCGCCCGCGTGCTGGGCGACAAGGCGCGCTCGGTAACCCTGGCGCTGGGTGAAGTGACCGTTGAAGTCTCGGCCTCGAACTACCTGCAAGCCATGCAGCTGCTGCGCGATGCGCCCGAATGCAAGTTCGAGATGCTGATGGACCTGTGCGGCGTGGATTACTCGGCATACAAGGACGTGGGCACCGATGGCCCACGTTTTGCCGTGGTCTCCCACCTGTTGTCGATCAGCCTGAACCAGCGCGTGCGCGTGCGCGTGTTCTGCCAGGACGACGATTTCCCGGTGCTCGACACCCTCAGCCAGCTCTGGGCTTCGGCCAACTGGCTCGAGCGCGAAGCATTTGACCTGTTCGGCATCGTCTTTGAAGGCCATGACGACCTGCGCCGCATCCTGACCGACTATGGCTTTATCGGTCACCCCTTCCGCAAGGATTTCCCGCTGACGGGCCATGTGGAGATGCGCTACGACGCCGAGCAGGCACGCGTGATCTACGAACCCGTGACGATCGAGCAGCGCGAGATCACGCCCCGCATTATTCGTGAAGACCATTACGGAGGCCTGCACTGAGGCGCTCTGACCTCACGATGAAGAACCATGGCTGAAATCAAAAACTACACACTCAACTTCGGTCCCCAGCATCCTGCAGCACACGGCGTGCTGCGTTTGGTGCTGGAGCTCGATGGTGAAGTGGTGCAACGTGCAGACCCGCATATCGGCCTGCTGCACCGCGCCACCGAGAAGCTGGCGGAGAGCAAGACCTTTATCCAGTCGCTGCCCTATATGGACCGCCTGGATTACTGCTCGATGATGAGCAACGAGCACGCCTACTGCCTGGCTATCGAAAAGCTGCTGGGCCTGGAAGTGCCGATCCGCGCGCAATACATCCGCGTGATGTATTCCGAGATCACCCGCATCATGAACCACCTGATGTGGCTGGGCTCCTCGGGCAATGACGGCGGCAGCTCGACCATTCTGATCTACGCCTTCCGCGAACGTGAAGACCTGATGGACATGTACGAAGCCGTCTCCGGCGCGCGCATGCACGCGGCGTACTTCCGTCCGGGTGGCGTGTACCGCGATCTGCCAGAAAGCATGCCGCAGTACAAGGCCAACAAGGTGCGCAATGCCAAGGCCATCGAGCAGATGAACAGCAACCGCCAAGGTTCGCTCATCGACTTCATCGATGACTTCACCGCGCGCTTCCCCAAGTGCGTGGACGAATACGAAACCCTGCTGACGGACAACCGCATCTGGAAGCAGCGCAATGTGGGCATCGGCGTGGTCGATGTCGACCGTGCGATGAACCTGGGCCTGACCGGCCCGATGCTGCGCGGCTCGGGCCTGGCCTGGGACATGCGCAAGTCGCAGCCCTACGAAGTCTATGACCGCATGGATTTCGACATCCCTGTGGGCAAGACCGGCGACTGCTATGACCGCTACCTGGTGCGCATTGCTGAAATGCGCGAGTCCAACCGCATCATCAAGCAGTGCGTGGACTGGCTGCGTGCCAACCCCGGTCCGGTCATCACCGACAACCACAAGGTGGCGCCTCCCGATCGCGAAGCCATGAAGTCCAACATGGAAGAGCTGATCCACCACTTCAAGCTGTTCACCGAAGGCTTCAAAGTGCCCGAGGGCGAGGCTTACGCATCGGTGGAGCACCCCAAGGGCGAGTTCGGCATCTACCTGATCAGCGATGGTGCCAACAAGCCGTACCGCCTGAAGATTCGTCCACCAGGATTTGTGCATCTCTCGGCGCTCGATGAAATGAGCCGTGGCCACATGCTGGCCGATGCCGTGATGGTGCTGAGCACCTTGGACATCGTGTTTGGAGACGTTGACCGATGATTACCGAAGCAACAAAAGCACGCTTTGCCCGCGAAGTTGCCAAGTATCCGGCAGAGCAGAAGCAGTCGGCCGTGATGGCTTGCCTGTCTATCGTGCAGCAGGAGCAGGGCTGGGTGAGCCAGGAGAGCGAGGCGGTGATCGCCGAGTACCTGGAGATGCCTGAGATCGCCGTGCATGAAGTGACCACCTTCTACAACATGTACAACCAGCATCCGGTGGGCAAGTACAAGTTGAGCGTGTGCACCAACCTGCCTTGCCAGCTGCGCCGTGGCCGCGAGGCCCTCAAGCACCTGGAAGACAAGCTGGGCATCAAGATGGGTGATACCACTGCCGATGGCGTGTTCACCATCGAGCAATCGGAATGCCTGGGCGCCTGCGCCGATGCACCGGTGCTGCTGGTCAATGACCGCCACATGTGCAGCTTCATGGACAACGAAAAGCTGGACCAGCTGGTCACCGGCTTGCGCGCAGCGGAGGACACCAAGTGACTACAGCCGCTCAAATTCTGTCGCAGTTCCAGGCCACCGGCGTGGAAACCTGCTTCCACGACCGCCACATCGAGCCCCAGATCTATGCAGGTCTGGACGGCACGAACTGGTCGATCAAGGACTACGAGGCTCGCGGTGGCTACCAGGCCCTGCGCAAGCTGCTGGGCAAGGACGGTGGCGAGGGTCTGACCCAGGACCAGGTCATTGCCACGATGAAGGAATCGGGCCTGCGCGGCCGTGGCGGCGCTGGCTTCCCCACCGGTCTGAAGTGGAGCTTCATGCCCCGGAACTTCCCCGGCCAAAAGCACCTGGTGTGCAATTCGGACGAGGGCGAGCCTGGCACCTGCAAGGACCGCGACATCCTGATGTTCAACCCGCATATCGTGATCGAAGGCATGGCCATCGCCGCGTATGCGATGGGCATCTCGCTGGGTTACAACTACATCCACGGCGAAATCTTCCAGGTCTACGAACGCTTTGAAGCGGCGCTGGAAGAGGCGCGTGCGGCGGGCTACCTGGGTGACAGCATCATGGGCAGCAACTTCAGCTTCGAGCTGCATGCCCACCATGGTTTTGGTGCCTACATCTGCGGCGAGGAAACCGCCTTGCTCGAATCGCTCGAAGGCAAGAAGGGCCAGCCCCGCTTCAAGCCGCCATTCCCGGCCAGCTTTGGTCTGTATGGCAAGCCCACGACAATCAACAACACCGAAACCTTTGCGGCCGTTCCCTGGATCATCCGCAACGGTGGCCAGGCCTACCTGGAATGCGGCAAGCCCAACAACGGCGGCACCAAGATCTTCTCGGTCAGCGGTGACGTGAACAAGCCCGGCAACTACGAAGTGCCGATGGGCACGCCGTTCTCCACCTTGCTGGAGCTGGCGGGCGGTGTGCGCACCGGTCGCAAGCTCAAGGCCGTGATCCCTGGCGGATCGTCGGCTCCTGTGCTGCCTGCCGACATCATGATGGCCTGCACGATGGACTATGACTCCATCTCCAAGGCCGGCTCGATGCTGGGCTCGGGCGCCGTCATCGTGATGGACGACTCGCGCGACATGGTCGAGAGCCTGCTGCGCCTGTCCTACTTCTACCAGCACGAGTCCTGCGGACAGTGCACCCCTTGCCGCGAAGGCACGGGCTGGCTGTGGCGCATGGTTGACCGCATCCAGCACGGCCATGGCCGCGCCGAGGATCTGGACAAGCTGGACTCGGTAGCCGGCAACATCATGGGGCGCACGATTTGCGCATTGGGCGATGCGGCAGCGATGCCGGTGCGCGCAATGATCAAGCATTTCCGCCATGAATTCGAAGCAAAGATCAACGCTGCTGAAAAGCAGACCGCTGCTTCTTCCTGATCGCGAGTGAGCATATGGTTGAAATTGAAATAGACGGTCAGAAGGTCGAGGTCGCGGAAGGCAGCATGGTCATGCACGCGGCCGATGCGGCGGGCAAGTACATCCCTCACTTCTGCTACCACAAGAAACTGTCGATCGCGGCGAACTGCCGTATGTGCCTGGTGGACATCGAAAAAGCCCCCAAGGCGATGCCCGCATGCGCCACGCCCGTGACGCAAGGCATGATTGTGCGCACCACCTCTGACAAGGCGGTCAAGGCCCAGCAATCGGTGATGGAGTTCCTGCTCATCAACCACCCGCTGGATTGCCCGATCTGCGACCAGGGCGGTGAATGCCAGTTGCAGGACCTGGCTGTGGGCTACGGTGCCAGCAGCTCGCGCTACGAAGAAGAAAAGCGCGTGGTCTTCCACAAGAACGTGGGCCCGCTGATCTCGATGGAAGAGATGAGCCGTTGCATCCACTGCACCCGCTGCGTGCGCTTCGGTCAAGAAGTCTCGGGCATCATGGAGCTGGGCATGGTCAACCGCGGCGAGCACGCCGAGATCACCACGGTCGTGGGTGATACGGTGGACTCGGAACTGTCGGGCAACATGATCGATATCTGCCCCGTGGGCGCGCTCACGAGCAAGCCTTTCCGCTACAGCGCCCGTACCTGGGAGCTGTCGCGCCGCAAGTCGGTCTCGCCGCATGACTCCACCGGTGCCAACTTGATCGTTCAGGTCAAGAACAACAAGGTGATGCGCGTTGTGCCTTTCGAGAACGATGCTGTCAACGAATGCTGGATTGCCGACCGTGACCGTTTCTCCTACGAAGCCCTCAACGGTGAAGAGCGCCTGACCGCGCCGATGATCAAACAAGGCGGCCAGTGGCTCGAAGTGAGCTGGCAAGCTGCGCTGGAATACGTGGCTAATGGCATCAAGAGCGTGCAACGCGACCATGGCGCCAGCGCCGTGGGTGCGCTGGTCAGCCCGCACAGCACCCTTGAGGAGCTGTTCCTGGCCGGTGAACTGGTGCGCTCGCTGGGCAGCCAGAACGTGGACTACCGCCTGCGCAATGCCGATTTTGCCAAGGCAGAAGGCGTGCGCTGGCTGGGCCGTTCAATCGCCTCGCTGTCGGACCTGAATACCGCTTTGATCGTGGGCTCGAACGTGCGCAAGGAGCATCCGCTGTTTGCCCAGCGTATCCGCCAGGCCGCCCGCAAGGGCGCGGTGGTGACCGCCATCCAGTCCAAGGCGTTTGATCTGGCGATTCCGCTGGCCCACCAGGTGATCACACCTGCTGCGCAGTGGGCCTATGCGCTGTCCTCCGTGGCAGCGGCCATCGCCCAGTCCAAGGGTGTGGAAGCGCCTAACAATGCCGGTACCGTGACGCCTGAGTCCATCGAGATTGCCCGCGCGCTGCAAAACGGCGAGCAAAAGGCCATCCTGCTGGGCAATGCCGTCGCGCACCATGCACAAGCGAGCACCTTGCTGTCGATCGCCAACTGGATTGGCGCGCAGACCGGTGCGACCGTGGGCTTCCTGACCGAAGCGGCCAACACCGTGGGCGCGCAATGGGTGGGTGCTGTGCCCCAGGCCCATGGCATGCACGCTGGCGAGATGCTCGCCGGTGGCGTCAAGGCAGCCATCTTGCTCAACTGCGAACCCGAATTCGACACGGCCGCTGGCAGCCAGGCGCTGCAAGGCTGCGAGATGGTGGTGAGCCTGAGCCCGTTCAAGGCCAACATGGACATCGCCGATGTGCTGCTGCCGATCGCGCCATTCACCGAGACCTCGGGCTCGTTCGTGAATGCCGAAGGCCGTGTGCAGAGCTTCCACGCCGTGGTCAAGCCACTGGGCGATACCCGTCCGGGCTGGAAGGTGCTGCGCGTGCTGGGCAACCTGTTGGAAGTGCCAGGCATGGCCTTTGACTCCTCGCAGGATGTGCTGGCCGTGGCCACCGGTTCGCAAGGCCAGGTGCCTGCCGAGCTGCTGTCCAACAGCACCAAGACCAACATGGCAGTGTCGGCACCTGCAGGCCAGGAGCCCGTGGTTGCCAGCATCTACCAACTCGATGGCATCGTGCGTCGCGCGCCTTCGTTGCAAATGACGGCGGATGCCCGCCAATCCTCGGAGGTGGTGGCAGCATGATCGACGCAATCTACAACGGCGGTCTGACCCTGATCGCAGCGGAATGGTGGGCGACCCTGGTCTGGCCAGTGATCTGGAACCTGGTCAAGATCCTGTGCATCGTTTTGCCTCTGATGGGTGCGGTGGCTTACCTGACCCTGTGGGAGCGCAAGCTCCTGGGCTTCATGCAAGTGCGTTACGGCCCCAACCGGGTCGGCCCTTTTGGTCTGCTCCAGCCTCTGGCCGACGGCCTCAAGCTGATGACCAAGGAAATCATCACGCCGACGGCGGCGAGCTCGGGCCTCTACCGCCTGGGCCCGATCATGGCCATCATGCCTGCGCTGGCAGCCTGGGTGGTCATCCCCTTCGGCCCTGATGTGGCGCTGGCCAATGTCAACGTAGGCCTGCTGCTGGTGATGGCCATCACCTCGATCGAAGTCTATGGCGTGATCATCGCCGGCTGGGCATCGAACTCCAAGTACGCTTTCCTGGGTGCGCTGCGCGCATCGGCCCAGATGGTGAGCTATGAAATCGCAATGGGCTTCTGCTTCCTGGTGGTGATCATGGTCACCGGCAGCATGAACCTGACCGAGATCGTGCTGGGCCAAGCCAAGGGTGTAGCTTTCGATGGCATGTTCGCTGGAACATTGTTTGCGTGGAACTGGCTGCCGCTGCTGCCGATGTTCATCGTCTACCTGATCTCGGCCGTGGCTGAGACCAACCGCCACCCCTTCGACGTCGTCGAAGGCGAAGCAGAAATCGTGGCCGGTCACATGGTGGAATATTCGGGCATGGGCTTTGCCGTGTTCTTCCTGGCCGAGTACGCGAGCATGTGGCTGGTGTCCATCCTGGCCGTGATCATGTTCATGGGCGGCTGGTTGCCACCGTTCGATTTCCTGTCCTTCATCCCGGGCTGGATCTGGCTGGCTGCCAAGACGTTCCTGGTGGTGTCGATGTTCATCTGGATTCGCGCTACTTTCCCACGTTTCCGCTATGACCAGATCATGCGTCTGGGCTGGAAGATCTTCATCCCCGTCACCCTGGTGTACCTGGTCTTTGTCGGCGGCTGGCTGCTGTCGCCATGGAACATCTGGAAATAAGCGGAGGAATACAACATGACTACTGCAGTTTCTCCCCGCTCTTTCTCGGTGATGGATTTCCTTAGGAGCTTCATGCTCTGGGAACTGATGAAGGGCATGGCCCTGACCGGCCGCTACACGTTTGCGCGCAAGATCACGGTCCAGTTCCCCGAAGAGAAGACACCGCTGTCGCCCCGTTTCCGTGGCCTGCACGCGCTGCGCCGCTACGAAAACGGCGAAGAGCGTTGCATTGCCTGCAAGCTCTGCGAAGCCGTCTGCCCCGCCATGGCGATCACCATCGAGTCCGATGTGCGTGATGACGGCTCGCGCCGCACCACCCGTTACGACATCGATCTGACCAAGTGCATTTTCTGTGGCTTCTGTGAAGAAAGCTGCCCGGTTGATTCCATCGTGGAAACCCAGATTCTGGAATACCACGGGGAAAAGCGCGGCGACCTGTACTTCACCAAGGAAATGCTGCTGGCCGTGGGCGACCGTTACGAACCTGAAATTGCTGCAGCCAAGGCTGCGGACGCAAAGTACCGCTAACGCGGCACTTGGAGACTGATCGAAAAGAGCCCCACATGGATGTCACAACTGGTTTTTTCTATCTGTTCTCGGTAGTGCTGCTGTACGCGGCATTCCGAGTGGTTACTGCTCCAAATCCGGTGCACGCTGTGCTGCACCTGATGTTGGCGTTTTCTCAGGCAGCCGGTATCTGGTTGCTGCTTAAGGCTGAGTTCCTGGCCATCGTGCTGGTGATGGTCTACCTGGGCGCCGTGATGGTGCTGTTCCTCTTCGTGGTGATGATGCTGGATATCCGCATCGACCAGCTGCGCAAGAGCTTCTGGAAGAACTTCCCGCTCGCTGCGGTGATTTTTGCCATCGTCGCGTTCGAGATGGGCGTGGTGCTGATCGGCGGCTTCAGCGCCATCGATGCACCCAAGGCCATCCCTGCGGTGGTGGATGCAGCCGGCAATGTTGTGCCTTACAGCAACGTCAAGGCGCTGGGCACCATGCTCTACACCGAGTATCTGTTCCCTGTGCAAGTGGCTGCGGTCATCTTGCTGGTGGCGATGATTGCCGCGATTGCCCTGACCCTGCGCCAACGCAAGGATTCCAAGGCTATCGATGCATCCCTGCAAGTGCGCGTGCGTGCTTCGGATCGTCTGCAATTGGTCAAAGTCGAAGCGAGCAAGCCTGCTGCCCCCGTGGTGCAGCCCGCCGCTGAGGTCGAGGAGAAGAAGGTATGACGCTCACTCTGGGTCATTTTCTGACGTTGGGCGCGATGCTGTTCGCCCTGTCCGTAGTCGGCATCTTCTTGAACCGCCGCAACCTGATTGTGCTGCTGATGGCCATCGAGTTGATGCTGCTGGCAGTGAACACGAACTTTGTCGCCTTCTCCCACTACCTGGGAGACATGCACGGCCAGATTTTCGTGTTCTTCATCCTGACCGTCGCGGCGGCAGAGTCGGCAATTGGTTTGGCAATCCTGGTGTTGCTGTTCCGTAACAAGTCCACCATCGATGCGGAAGATCTCAACTCCCTGAAGGGTTGAGGCACCAATACTTGCAAGGTTAAGAAGAATGAGTCAAACCCTTTCTGCTTCAACACTGTTGGCGGTGCCTCTGGCGCCCCTGGCAGGATCTTTGCTGGCAGGCATTTTCGGTACCGCCCTGGGCGGCAACCGCATCGGCCGCGTTGGCAGCCGCACGCTCACCATCCTGGGTGTGTTCATTGCCTTCGTCATCTCTGCGATGACGTTTCAGAGCGTGGTGTTTGAAGGCGCGACCTTCAACCAGACGCTCTACACCTGGATGACCGTCGGGTCACTGAAGATGGAGATCGGTTTCATGATCGACTCCATCACCGCGATGATGATGTGCGTGGTGACCTTCGTGTCGCTGATGGTGCACATCTACACCATGGGCTACATGGCGGAAGACGACGGCTATGACCGTTTCTTCTCGTACATCTCGCTGTTCACCTTCTCCATGCTGATGCTGGTGATGAGCAACAACCTGCTGCAGCTGTTCTTCGGCTGGGAAGCGGTGGGCCTGGTGTCGTACCTGCTGATTGGTTTCTACTTCAAGAAGGAAACCGCGATCTTCGCCAACATGAAGGCCTTCGTGGTCAACCGTGTCGGTGACTTCGGCTTCATCCTGGGCATCGGCCTGATCGCTGCCTATACCGGCACGTTGAACTACACCGAAATCTTCGCCAAGACCCAAGAGCTGAGCGGCATGACCCTGCCAGGCTCGACCTGGTCGCTGATGACGGTGATCTGCATCTGCCTGTTCATCGGTGCGATGGGCAAGTCGGCCCAGTTCCCACTGCACGCCTGGCTGCCCGATTCGATGGAAGGTCCTACCCCCATCTCGGCACTGATCCACGCGGCCACCATGGTGACCGCCGGTATCTTCATGGTCTCGCGCATGTCGCCGCTCTATGAGCTGTCCGACGCAGCCCTGAACTTCATCCTCGTGATTGGCTCGATCACCGCGCTGTTCATGGGTATCCTGGGCATCATCCAGAACGACATCAAGCGCGTGATCGCGTACTCCACCTTGTCGCAGCTGGGTTACATGACCATCGCACTGGGCGTGTCGGCCTACTCGGTGTCCGTGTTCCACCTGATGACCCACGCGTTCTTCAAGGCACTGCTGTTCCTTGGCGCGGGCTCGGTCATCATGGGCATGCACCACAACCAGGACATCCGCTGGATGGGTGGCGTGCGCAAGTACATGCCCATCACCTGGATCACCTTCCTGCTGGGCAACCTGGCGCTGATCGGTACGCCGTTCTTCTCGGGCTTCTACTCGAAGGACGCGATCATCGAAGCGGTGCACGCCTCCAACCTGCCTGCTGCCGGCTTTGCCAACTTTGCCGTGCTGGCTGGTGTGTTCATCACCGCGTTCTACTCGTTCCGCCTGTACTTCATCGTGTTCCACGGTAAAGAACGCTACGACCAGAACCCCGATGCCCACCATGATGACCACCATGCGCATGACGACCACCACGGCCATGGCCACGATGCCAAGCCGCATGAGTCGCCATGGGTGGTGACCCTGCCGCTGGTGCTGCTGGCGATCCCTTCGGTGGTGATCGGTGCGATTGCGCTGATGCCGATGCTGTTCGGTGACTTCTTCAAGGGCGTCATCTATGTGGATGGCAGCAAGCACGGTGCGATGGCCGAGCTGGCCGAGAAGATCCACGGCTGGATCCCGATGGCACTGCACGGTTTCACCGCTGCGCCGTTCTGGCTGGCGCTGGCCGGTGTGGTGACCTCCTATGTGTTCTACATGGTCAAGCCTGAGATTCCTGCTGCCATCAAGCGCATGAGCGAGAAGGTCGGCCTGTACCAGGCGCTGGAAGGCAAGTACGGTGTGGACTGGGTCTACGAGAACATCTTTGCCCGCGGCTCGCGCGTGCTGGGTGGCGTGTTCTGGAAGGTGGGCGACCAGGGCCTGATCGACGGCCTGCTCGTCAACGGCTCCTGGAAGCTGGTTGGCCGCATCTCCGCTCTGGTGCGCTGGCTGCAGACGGGTTATGTGTACCACTACGCATTGGTCATGATTCTGGGTATCTTCCTGGCCATGACGTACTTCGTGCTGCTCAACAAGTAAGGAAGAAGAAAAATGGGATTGTTGAGTCTTGCAATTTGGACGCCCATCGTCTTTGGTACGGTCCTGCTGGCCTTTGGCAAGCAGGAGCAAGCCAAGATGGTGCGCTGGATCGCACTGGTCGGTGCGCTGATAGGCCTCTTGGTCACCTTACCGCTGTACACCGGCTTCCAGCTGGGTACGTCGGCGATGCAGTTCGTCGAGAAGGCGTCGTGGATTCCACGCTTCGGTATCAACTACTACCTGGGCGTTGATGGCATCTCCTTCTGGTTCGTGCCACTGACCGCCTTCATCACGGTGATCGTGGTACTGGCTTCCTGGGAATCGATCACCGAGCGCGTGAACCAGTACATGGGCGCGTTCCTGATCCTGTCGGGTCTGATGATCGGTGTGTTCTCCGCACTGGACGGCCTGCTGTTCTACGTGTTCTTTGAAGCCACGCTGATCCCGATGTACCTGATCATCGGTATCTGGGGTGGCCCGAACCGCATCTACGCCGCTTTCAAGTTCTTCCTGTACACCCTGATGGGTTCGCTGCTGACCTTGATCGCACTGCTGTACCTGTACACCAAGGCCGGTAGCTTCGAGATTCTTGCCTGGCACCAGCTGCCGCTGACGATGACCGAGCAGACCTTGATCTTCTTTGCCTTCTTCGCTGCGTTTGCCGTGAAGGTGCCCATGTTCCCGGTCCACACCTGGCTGCCCGACGTGCACGTCGAAGCGCCTACCGGTGGTTCTGCCGTGCTGGCCGCGATCATGCTGAAGCTGGGTGCCTATGGTTTCCTGCGTTTCTCCATGCCCATCGCTCCTGATGCGTCGCACGAATGGGCCTGGCTCATCATCGCGCTGTCGCTGATCGCCGTGATCTATGTGGGTCTGGTGGCGATTGTGCAGAAGGACATGAAGAAGCTGGTGGCTTATTCGTCCGTCGCACACATGGGCTTTGTGACCCTGGGCTTCTTCATCTTCAATGACATCGGTGTCATGGGTGGCCTGATGCAGATGATTGCCCACGGCTTTGTGTCGGGCGCGATGTTCCTGTGTATCGGCGTGCTGTACGACCGCGTGCATTCGCGTGATATCGCTGCCTACGGCGGCGTGGTCAACACCATGCCCAAGTTCGCTGCCTTTGCACTGCTGTTTGCGATGGCCAACTGCGGCCTGCCAGGCACCGCCGGTTTCATCGGCGAGTGGATGGTGATCCTGGGCGCCACCAAGTTCAACTTCTGGATTGGTGTGCTGTCGGCCACCGCGCTGATTCTGGGTGCGGCCTACACGCTGTGGATGTACAAGCGCGTGTATTTTGGCCCAGTGACCAATGACCATGTGCGCGAGCTCAAGGACATCGGTTGCCGCGAATTCCTAATCCTGGGCATCTTGGCTGCTGCCGTGCTGATCATGGGTGTCTACCCTGCGCCGTTCACCGATGTGATGGGTGCCTCGGTGGCCGACCTGCTCAAGCATGTCGCTGCGTCCAAGCTGTGATGGTCGGACAGAATTGAGAGACTTGAGATGATTGATAACATCAGCTGGCTGGCTATCTATCCTGAAATCGTGCTGTTGGTGATGGCCTGCGTCATCACCCTCGTGGACCTGGGCGTCAAGAGCGCAGGACGCACGCTCACCTACATCCTGTCGCTGCTGACCCTGGTGGTCGTGGCGGTGATCACCGGTATCTATGCCAGCAATGGCAATACCTTCTACGCCTTCGGCAACATGGTTGTCTCCGACGCCATGGGCAACTGGCTCAAGTGCGCCGCGGCCATCGCCATGGCCGTCACGCTGGTGTATGGCCGTGGTTACTCGCGTGACCGTGGCATGCTCAAGGGCGGTGAGTACTTCATCCTGTCGCTGCTCGCGCTGCTGGGCATGAACGTGATGATCGCGGGCAACAACTTCCTGATCATCTACCTGGGCCTGGAGCTGCTGACCCTGTCGAGCTACGCGCTGGTCTGCCTGCGCCGTGACAACACTGCTGCGGTGGAAGCCGGCATGAAGTACTTCGTGCTGGGCGCGATGGCCTCGGGTTTCCTGCTGTACGGCCTGTCGATGATCTACGGTGCCACCGGCTCGCTGGACATCGGTGAAGTGTTCAAGGCGGTGAACTCCGGTCTGATCCGCCACCAGGTGCTGGTCTTCGGTCTGGTTTTTGTGGTCGCTGGCCTAGCCTTCAAGCTGGGTGTGGTGCCTTTCCACATGTGGGTGCCTGACGTCTACCAAGGCGCACCAACGGCCATCACCATGATCGTGGGCGGCGCGCCCAAGCTGGCAGCTTTCGCGATCGTGATCCGCCTGCTGGTGGATGGCCTGCTGCCGCTGGCCTTTGACTGGCAACAGATGCTGGCCGTGCTGGCCATCCTCTCGCTGCTGATCGGTAACCTGGCCGCTATTGCACAGACCAATATCAAGCGCATGCTGGCCTACTCGACCATCTCGCAAATGGGCTTTGTGCTGCTGGGTCTGATGTCCGGCGTGGTCAACGGAAATGTCGAAGCGGCTACCGCTGGCAATGCCTACAGCGCCTCGATGTTCTACGTCGTGAGCTATGTGCTGACCACCCTGGCCACCTTCGGTGTGGTGCTGCTGCTGGCCCGTGAAGGCTTTGAGAGCGAAGAGATCGCCGACTTTGCCGGTCTGAACCAACGCAGCCCGCTGTACGCTGGCGTGATGGCGATCTGCCTGTTCTCGATGGCTGGTATTCCTCCGCTGGTGGGCTTCTACTCGAAGCTGGCCGTGCTGCAGGCGCTGGTGGCATCGGGCAGCGGCCTGTACATTGCGCTGGCCGTGTTCGCAGTGGTCATGTCGCTGATCGGCGCCTTCTACTACCTGCGCGTGGTCAAGGTCATGTACTTCGACAAGCCCATCACTGCCGCCAAGGTGCATGCGCCTCTGGACGTGCGTGCCGTGCTGGTCGTCAATGGCGCGCTGGTGCTGATCCTGGGTATCATGCCCGGCGGTCTGATGAAGCTCTGCTCTGACGCCGTGCTGCGCGCGCTCGCCAGCTAAGCCGTCCTACCTTTAGCCCTGCAAAGCCCGCATGTCTATCACTGCATCCATTTGGCTGGTGATCGTGGCGGGCTTTGTTGCGGCCAATCTGCCGTTTCTGAACCAACGCATTCTGGCCGCAGGGCCGGTATGCCATGACGGCGGCAGTGCCAGCAAGGCACTGTGGATCCGCCTGGTCGAGCTGGTCGTGCTGTACTTCCTCATCGGGGCCTTTGCGATGCTGCTCGAAGGCCGTGCCGGCCAGCGCAGCAGCCAGGGTTGGGAGTTCTATGCCGTCACCGGCACCTTGTTCCTGACCTTTGCCTTCCCCGGTTTTGCCTACCAGTACCTGCTGCGCAAGGTGAGCCGAGCGGGGTAAGCCTGTGAAGGTTTTCAACCTGCGCTGCCCTTTGGGCCATATCTTTGAGGGCTGGTTCGCCTCGGAGGCCGCTTTCGAGCAGCAACAAAGCCAGGGCTGGCTCAGCTGCCCGATGTGCAACTCGCACGAGATCGTCAAAGGCCTGAGCCCCCCGCATCTGGCGCGCAAATCCAATTCCCTGGCCCCGGCGGCGCCTGCTGCGTCGGCCTCATCCGCCGCAGCCCCTGCACAGCCCGGCAGCACGCCGGCGGCGTCCTCGCCATCCCAGCCTCCTCACAGCCCGCTCAGCGATGCCCAGCGCCTGCAACAGGCCTGGCTGGAGCTGTCGCGCCAGGTCATCGCCAACACCGACGATGTGGGCAGCGGCTTTGCCGATCTGGCCCGGCAGATGCACGAGGGCGAGGTCGATGTACGCCCCATCCGTGGCACCGCCACCCCGGAAGAGCAGCGCGCCCTGGTCGATGACGGCATCGATGTGCTGCCCCTGCTGCTGCCTGAAGCCAGCAAGCACCGCCTGCAATAAGCTTCTTCTGTCGCCTTGGCAGCAGCCCGGCTGGGCCTGCATGCTGCCGTCCCCATGATGCATAGCGCGTATGGAGGGGCCGGAGCAGGGCGCTGGCATTGTCGCCAATGCTTGATTTTGATGACAAAAAGACGACCGCTTGTCCCTCAGGTGACTATCAAAAAGTGAGCGCATAAAGCCCACGGGTTAACGCGTACGCAGCCTCACCTACAGGCTTTCCCCAGTGTTGCATTGCAGTATTCTTTCCTAGTATTGGCAGCATCGAAGCGACGTATATTTCCATCCAGGAAAGGCGTCGCACTTTTTTCCAGCGAAGCGGTGCGGTGCCCATGAGTGATGTCATTCTTCAAACCCGAGATCTCACCAAGGAGTTTCGGGGATTCACAGCAGTCAGCAATGTCAACCTGTCGGTGCAGCGGGGCTCGATCCATGCGCTGATCGGCCCTAATGGTGCCGGCAAGACGACATGCTTCAACCTGCTGACCAAGTTTCTGACGCCCACCAAGGGCATCATCCATTTCAACGGCACGGACATCACCAGCGAAGAGCCGGCCCAGATTGCCCGCCGTGGGGTGATCCGCTCCTTCCAGATCTCGGCGGTGTTTCCGCACCTGAGCCTGATGGAGAACGTGCGCATCGCCTTGCAGCGCAAGCTAGGCACGTCCTTCCACTTCTGGAGCAGCGAGCGCACCCTGGACAAGCTCAATGGCCGCGCCGTGGCCTTGCTCGAAGAGGTGGGCCTGGCCCATCTGGCCGACGAGATCACCCTGAACCTGCCCTATGGCCAAAAGCGTGCGCTGGAGATTGCGACCACCTTGGCGATGGAGCCCGAGCTGATGCTGCTCGACGAGCCCACCCAGGGCATGGGCCATGAGGACGTCGAGCGCGTCACCCAGCTGATCAAGAAGGTGTCGGCCGGCCGCACCATCTTGATGGTTGAACACAACATGAAGGTCATCTCGACGATTGCGGACCGCATCACGGTGCTGCAGCGCGGAGCCATCCTGGCCGAGGGCGACTACCAGACCGTGTCGCAGAACCCCCAGGTGATGGAAGCGTATATGGGAACCACCGACGGCCAGCTGCAGGGAGCGCACTGACATGAACGAGAAAAACGGAGTGCCTGCACTGGAGATCAGCGATCTGCACGCCTGGTATGGCGAATCGCATGTGCTGCATGGTGTGAACATGCGCGTTATGCCGGGCGAGGTGGTGACCCTGCTGGGCCGCAATGGCGCAGGCCGCACCTCGACGATGCGCGCTGTGATGGGCCTGACCGGTTCGCGCAAGGGCTCGATCAAGATCAACGGCGTTGAAACCATTCAGATGCCCACGCACAAGATTGCGCATCTGGGCCTGGGTTACTGCCCGGAAGAGCGCGGCATCTTTGCCAGCCTCTCCTGCGAAGAAAACCTGATGCTGCCGCCGGACCTGAAAACCGGCTCGGCCGGCATGTCGGTCGAAGAGATCTACGAGATGTTCCCCAACCTGGCCGAGCGTCGCCACAGCCCGGGCACGCGGCTGTCGGGTGGCGAGCAGCAGATGCTGGCGGTGGCGCGCATCCTGCGCACGGGCGCCAAGCTGCTGCTGCTCGATGAAATCTCCGAAGGCCTGGCTCCCGTCATCGTGCAGGCCCTTGCCCGCATGATCGTGAGTTTGCGTGCCAAGGGCTACACCATAGTGATGGTCGAACAGAACTTCCGCTTTGCCGCGCCGCTGGCCGACCGCCTCTATGTGATGGAACACGGCCAGATCGTCGAGCAGTTCAGCTCTGGTGAGCTGGAAGGCAAGATGCCTTTGCTCAACACCTTGCTGGGGGTCTAGCCTCCCACTTTTTGCAACGCTGGCACAGCGCAGACTGCCGCCATGAATTGAGAACAGATATTTTTTAGGAGACAAGATGAAAGCAAAGCTCAAAGCCATTGCCCAGGTGGCATGTTTGGTCGCCCTGTCCGCAGGCGCTGCCCAGGCACAGGAAAAGGTGAAGATCGGCTTCATCACGGACATGTCCAGCCTCTACGCTGACGTGGAAGGCAAGAACGGCGCGGTCGCCATCCAGATGGCCATCGACGACTTTGGCGGCAAGGTGCTGGGCCAGCCTATCGAGATGGTCTCGGCCGACCACCAGAACAAGGCCGACATTGCCGCCTCCAAGGCGCGCGAGTGGATCGATACCGCTGGTGTGACGATGCTGTTTGGCGGCACCAACTCCGGCACGGCGCTGGCCGCTGCCAAGGTAGCCCAGGAGAAAAAGCGCGTCTACTTCAACAGCGGCGCGGGCTCGTCGGCGCTGACCAATGAGCAATGCAGCCCCTACACCGTGCACTACGCCTATGACACCGTGGCTCTGGCCAAGGGCACTGGCGGCGCCGTGGTGGACCGTGGCGGTAAGTCCTGGTTCTTCCTGACGGCCGACTACGCATTCGGCCACTCGCTGGAGGCCGATACCACGGCCGTCATCAAGGCCAAGGGCGGACAGGTCGTGGGCTCGGTGCGCCATCCGCTCAACGCTTCCGACTTCTCGTCCTTCCTGCTGCAGGCGCAAAGCTCCAAGGCCCAGATCCTGGGTCTGGCCAATGCCGGCGGCGACACCATCAATGCCATCAAGGCCGCACGTGAATTCGGCATCAACAAGAGCATGAAGACCGCGGGCCTGCTGGTCTTCCTGTCCGACATCCACAGCATGGGCCTGAAGAACACCGAAGGCCTGCTGCACACCACCAGCTGGTACTGGGACCTGAACGACGAGACGCGCAAGTTCGCCGACAAGTTCTTCGCCAAGACCAAGCGCATGCCTACCGATCTGCATGCGGCTGACTACTCGGCCACGATGAACTACCTGAAGGCTGTCGAAGCCGTCAAGACCACCGATGCCGACAAGGTCATGGCGTACCTCAAGAGCACGCCGCTGAACGACTTCTACGGCAAGGGCGTCATCCGCCCCGATGGCCGCTACGCGCATGACATGTACCTGGTCGAAGCCAAGTCGCCAGCCGAATCCAAGAAGCCCTGGGATTACCTGAAGGTCCTGTCCACCTTGCCTGCGGACCAGGTCTGGACGACCAAGGCCGAATCCAAGTGCGCGCTCTGGAAGTAAGCACCGCTCACACGTAAGCTGCGTCTTCGCTGCCCGCTGCGGCACCCGTCCATCGCTGATGGCCCGGGTACCGATGGCCCAGGCAGCCTGACGCCAGCCGTGTTGTGTTCATTCACCGACTCGTGAGCTTTTCATGGAAATTTTTGGTATCTCATTACCGGCCTTGATGAGCCAGCTGCTGCTGGGTCTGGTCAATGGCTCGTTCTATGCCATTCTCAGTCTGGGATTGGCCGTGATCTTTGGCCTGCTCAACGTGATCAATTTCGCCCACGGCGCTTTGTTCATGCTGGGGGCCATGTTCACCTGGATGGCGGCATCGTACTTCCAGATCAACTACTGGGTGATGCTGCTGCTGTCGCCGATTCTGGTGGGCATCATCGGGGTGCTGATAGAGCGCTTCCTGCTGCGCCATATCTACAAGCTCGACCACCTCTACGGCCTGCTGCTGACCCTGGGTCTGTCGCTGCTGATCGAAGGCGTGTTCCGCTCGATCTACGGTGTCTCCGGCCTGGGCTATGACACGCCCGAGCTGCTCGAAGGTGCCACCAACGTCGGCGTGATGCTGCTGCCCAACTACCGCATGTGGGTGGTCGTGGCCTCGCTGATCGTCTGCTTTGCCACCTGGTTCGTGATCGAGAAAACCCGCCTGGGTGCCTACCTGCGCGCCGGTACCGAGAACCCGCGTCTGGTCGAGGCTTTCGGTGTCAACGTGCCGCTGATGATCATGCTGACCTATGCCTTTGGCGTGGGCCTGGCTGCCTTTGCCGGTGTGCTGGCCGCTCCGGTCTACCAGGTCACGCCGCTGATGGGCCAGAACCTGATCATCACCGTGTTTGCGGTGGTCGTGATCGGCGGCATGGGCTCCATCATGGGCGCCATCGTCACCGGCCTGGCACTGGGCGTGATCGAAGGGCTGACCAAGGTTTTCTACCCGGAAGCCTCGGCCACGGTCGTGTTCGTGATCATGGTCATCGTGCTGCTGGTGCGCCCGGCTGGCCTGTTTGGCAAAGCGAAGTGAGGTGAGGGGATGAATTCCAAGAAGTTTGCCAAACTGGGATACGGCTTGCTGCTGCTCGGCCTGATTGCTGCGCCGTTCATGGGGGCCTACCCGGTGTTCGTGATGAAGCTGATGTGCTTTGCACTGTTCGCCTGCGCCTTCAATCTGCTGCTGGGCTACACCGGTCTGCTGTCCTTTGGCCATGCCGCCTTCTTTGGCGGTGCGGCCTATGTGACCGGCCATGCGATCAAGGTCTGGCACCTGACGCCGGAGCTGGGCATTCTGTTCGGCGTGGTGTTCGGCGCCTTGCTGGGTGTGGTGTTCGGCTGGCTGGCCATTCGCCGCCAGGGGATTTATTTCTCGATGATCACCTTGGCGCTCGCGCAGATGCTGTTCTTCGCCTGCCTGCAAATGCCCTTTACCGGTGGTGAGGACGGCCTGCAAGCGGTGCCGCGCGGCAAGCTGTTTGGCCTGCTGAGCCTGGAGAGCGACTGGACCATGTACTACGTGGCCCTGGCCATCGTGGTGCTGGCCTTCCTGCTGATCATGCGCACGGTGCATTCGCCTTTCGGTCAGGTGCTCAAGGCCCTGAAAGAAAACGAGCCACGTGCCATCTCGCTGGGCTACGACGTCAACCGCTTCAAGCTGCTGGCCTTTGTCATCTCGGCCGCGCTGGCCGGCCTGGCAGGCTCGCTCAAGACCGTGGTGCTGGGCTTTGCCACGTTGACGGATGTGCACTGGACGGCATCCGGCCAGGTCATTCTGATGACCCTGGTGGGTGGCCTGGGCCTGCTGTCCGGTCCGATCGTCGGCTCGGCTGTCATCGTCGCGCTGGAGAACAAGATCGGCGATATCGGCACCTGGCTGTCGCGCTTGACGGGCGTCGAATGGTTCAACACCTTGGGTGAGTCGGTGACGATCGTGACCGGCCTGATTTTTGTGATCTGTGTGCTGGCATTCCGCCGCGGCATCATGGGCGAGTTGATCGCCTTCATCGACCGCAAGAAGAAATAGCGGAGGGTCGCAGACCCGCCCAAGTCAAAGGCCTGCATTGCGCAGGCCTTTGTTTTTGGGCAGGGGCGGGAAGATTTACTTCCAGAGCTTGCAGGTGCTTTCGGCCTTGGTGGTCCAGACCTCGTCGGGGCTGAGCGTCTTGAGCACCTTGAAATAATCCCAGGCGCCTTTGGATTCGGCCGGGGTCTTCACCTGCATCAGGTACATCTCATGCGCATAGCGGCCATCGGGGCGGACAACGCCCTTGGCGTAGAAGTCAGACAGGGGCTCGGCCTTCAGCGCAGCCACCACCTTGTCCGAATCGGTCGACTTGATGCGGTCCGCTGTCTTCAGGTAAGTCATCATCGCCGAGTAATCGGCCGCCTGCAGCGAGGTCGGCATCTTCTTGAACTTTTCGAAGAAGCGGTCCGAGAACTTGCGGCTCTCGGGGTTCAGATCCCAATGCCAGCTGTCGGTGAACATCAGGCCTTCAGTCTGCTTGAGCCCCAGGCTGTGGATGTCCGAGCTGAACAGCAGCAGGCCAGCCAGCTTCATGGTCTTGGTGACGCCAAACTCGCGGGCAGCCTTGATGGTGTTGATCGTGTCGCCGCCCGCGTTGGCCATGGCCAGAATCTGGGCCTTGGAGTTCTGCGCCTGCAGCAGGAAGGACGAGAAATCCGAGGCATTGATCGGGTGCCGCACGGCGCCCACCACGCGGCCGCCGGCGGCCTTGATGACCTTGGTGGTATCGGCCTCCAGCGCATGGCCAAAGGCGTAGTCGGCGGTCAGAAAGAACCAGTCCTTGTCGCCCAGGCCCACGATCGCGCCGCCGGTGCCCTTGGCCAGGGCCACGGTGTCATAGGCGTAATGCACGGTGTAGGGGCTGCACTGGTCATTGGTCAGGGCCGATGTGCCCGAGCCGTTCACGATGATGAGGCGCTTTTTCTCCTCGGCCACCTTGGCCATCGCCAGGCCGGTGCTGGAGGTGGTTCCGCCCACCAGCATCTGCATATCGCGCTGGTCAAACCATTCGCGGGCCTTCGATGCGGCCAGGTCGGCCTTGTTCTGGTGGTCGGCCACCATCAGCTCCACTGGCTTGCCCAGCAGCTTGCCGCCAAAGTCGTCAATCGCCATCTGCAAGGCCAGGGCCCCACCCTTGCCATCGACATCGGCGTAGACGCTGGACATGTCGGTGATGAAGCCGATCCGGACCTTGTCTTGCGCCAGCGCGCCTTGGCTGAGCAGGGCCAGCACGCAGCCAGCGGCAGCGGCCGCAATCGCTCGTCGCCGGTGCGGCCGGGCAGAACGCAAAGAGGGCATTGCAGGAACTTGCATCGGAAGGTCTCCTTGTTCAAATGGACAGGCGTATAGCGCGACAGCCAGGTGCGGCGCACCGGTGGGCGGCTGCGCCCCGATGGTTGCAGGCCGCCTGGCGCGCGCCTACTGGGGTAAGCACCAGCGTGCGGCAAAAAATGCGGCTGCAGGCGTGGCACGAACCGGCTATACTGCTCGCAGCTCCGGGGTGTGCGAAAGCGCTGAGATGCCAAAGGCAGTTGCAAGACTGCTGAGTAGTGAACCCGACGAACTTGATCCGGTTCATGCCGGCGGAAGAAGAGCGGGACCCTGAAAGCACAGCGGTGGAAGGCAGTCAGCGTTGCATGGCACGCGTTTGCAGCCACCTGCCACGCACACCCCAGGCGCCTCGCGCACTGGGGTTTTGTCTTTTTGGGGACGGCACCTGTCAGCGCGCAACAGGTGCCGCCATGGCCACTTAACAGCGGCCTTGGCACCACGCACAGCACGGCCAGGCCGGGGTGCCGTGAATGGGCGTGTTGCGGCCAGGCAGCCATGCCTGGCGTGTTGCAACGGAGCAGGGCCGGCACGTCCCGGAGCGTTCGATGAAATCAACCGCTTTGAGGAGACTGCCATGAACGCCCCTGAGTCCCTGTTCATCCCCGCCACCGGTGATGCCCCCGATGCCGCCCGCTTTAGCGAACTGCTGGCCCGATCGCGCCTGCCTTTCCCTGCGTCGACCAAATCCTACCTGCCCGGTGCCATCCACCCGCAGCTACAGGTGCCGGTGCGTGATATTGCACTGACCAACGGGGAGCGGGTCAGCGTCTACGACACCTCCGGCCCCTATACCGACCCGGCCGTGGCCATCGATGTGCGCCAGGGCCTGCCCGCGCTGCGCGCCGAATGGATTGCCGCGCGCGCTGACAGCGAATACTACGTGGGGCGCCAGCGTGTGGCCCTCGACGATGGCGGCAAGCGCGGCGAAGAAGACCTGCGCGTGGCCCAGCTGCGTGCCGAGGCCGCTGCCCTGCAGCGCCAGCCGCGCCGCGCCAAGAGCGGCGCCAACGTGACCCAGATGCACTATGCGCGCAAGGGCATCATCACCCCCGAGATGGAATACGTGGCCCTGCGCGAGAACGGCCGCCGCGAATGGATGGCCGAGTACCAGCGCGATGCGGCGCGTGAGGCCCGCCTGGCCGGCAACAGCCTGGGCGCGGCCATCCCCAAGATCATCACGCCCGAGTTTGTACGCGACGAGGTGGCGCGGGGCCGGGCCATCATCCCGGCCAATATCAACCACCCCGAGATCGAGCCGATGGCCATTGGCCGCAACTTCAAGGTCAAGATCAACGCCAACATCGGCAACTCGGCGGTGACATCCAGCATCGAGGAAGAGGTCGAGAAACTGGTCTGGGCGATCCGCTGGGGGGCCGACAATGTGATGGACCTGTCTACCGGCAAGAACATCCACACCACGCGCGACTGGATCGTGCGCAATTCGCCAGTGCCCATTGGCACCGTGCCCATCTACCAGGCGCTGGAAAAGGTGGGCGGCATTGCCGAGGACCTGAGCTGGGAGATCTTCCGCGACACGCTGGTGGAGCAGGCCGAGCAGGGCGTGGACTATTTCACGATCCACGCCGGGGTGCGCCTGGCCTATATCCACCTGACGGCCCAGCGCCGCACCGGCATTGTCTCGCGTGGCGGCTCCATCATGGCCAAGTGGTGCATGGCCCACCACCGCGAGAGCTTCCTCTACGAGCATTTCGAAGACATCTGCGACATCATGAAGCAGTACGACGTGAGCTTTTCGCTGGGCGACGGCCTGCGCCCGGGCTGCGCCTCGGACGCCAATGACGAGGCCCAGTTTGCCGAGCTGGCCACCCTGGGCGAGCTGACCCAGCTAGCCTGGAAGCACGATGTGCAAACCATGATCGAAGGCCCGGGCCATGTGCCCATGCACATGATCCAGGCGAACATGACCGAGCAGCTCAAGCACTGCCACGAGGCACCGTTCTACACCCTGGGCCCGCTGACCATCGACATTGCGCCGGGCTACGACCATATCGCCAGCGCCATCGGTGCGGCGATGATCGGCTGGTTTGGCACCGCCATGCTCTGCTACGTGACCCCGAAGGAGCACTTGGGCCTGCCCGACCGCGATGACGTCAAGCAGGGCATCATTGCCTACAAGATTGCCGCGCATGCGGCCGATGTGGCCAAAGGCCAGCCCGGTGCGCGCGCGCGTGACGATGCATTGAGCCAGGCGCGTTTCGATTTCCGCTGGGAGGACCAGTTCAACCTGGGGCTGGACCCGGATACGGCCCGTGCCTTCCATGACGAAACCCTGCCCAAGGACAGTGCCAAGGTGGCGCATTTCTGCTCGATGTGCGGGCCCAAGTTCTGCTCGATGAAGATCACGCAGGAGGTGCGCGAGTTCGCCAAGCACCAGGGCGTGGCCGAGGAGCAGGGCATTGCGTTGGGCATGCAAGCCAAGGCTGCGGAGTTCAACCGGGCAGGGGGTGATTTCTACATCCCGATTGCCAGCGACACCACGGCCAGGTAAGGGCAGGCAGCGCTTGACGCTCGATGCGGCCGCCACCCGGCGGCCGCATTGGCGCGTCGGTGTCAGCGATGTTTGCTGCGCTGCACTAAACTTCGGCTGCAGTGTGTCAGCCCCGTTCCACGCCAGAAAGCCCTTTGCCATGAACGTTACGCAAGCCATGAAAGAGCGCCGCTCCGTGCGCGCCTTTTTGCCCAAAGCACCGTCTGCCCAGGCAGTACACAGCCTGATTGCCGATGCGGCGCAGGCGGCATCGGGCGGTAATCTGCAGCCCTGGCGGGTGGTGGCGCTGGCGGGCCATGCCTTGCAGGAGCTGACCGATGCAATCGCGGACGCGCAGCCGCTGCCCGAGGGCGGCAACAACTACACCTACCCGCCCAATCTCTGGGAGCCGTATCGCACGCGCCGCTTCAAGAATGGCGAGGACCTGTACAAGACCATCGACATTCCGCGCGAGGACAAGGCCGCGCGCCTGGAGCAACTAGCCAAGAATGGCCGTTTCTTTGGTGCCCCGGTGGGCCTGCTGGTGTTTGCCGATGAGCGCATGGGTTATGCGCAATGGGTGGACCTGGGCATTTACCTGCAGTCCCTCATGCTGCTGGCCACCGAGCGCGGCCTGGCCACCTGTGCCCAGGGCTACTGGCGCCGCTATGGTGACACCGTGGAGCGGGTGCTCAAGGCCCCTGAGCCTTACAAGGTGGCCTATGGTATTGCGCTGGGGTACGAAGACCCGTCTGCGCCCATCAACAGCCTGCGTGCCGACCGTGCCCCCTTTGGCGACTGGGCGCAGATGCGCGGGTTTGACTAAGGCTTTTCAACCAAGGGCTCAGACCGCGATATAGCGGTCCTTGCGGTGGTTCATCGCCACGATCAGGTTCAGGATCACCGCCCCGGCAATCGACCAGGCGACCGACACGGCCGGCACCAGCCACAGCGCAAAGGCCACGATGATGCAGTCCAGCCCCATCTGCACCTTGCCGGCCGACCAGCCACGGCGCTCCTGCAGGTAGAGCGCCAGAATGCCGAAGCCGCCCAGGCTGACCCGGTGGCGGAACAGAATCAAAAAGCCCGTGCCCAGCAGCACCCCGCCCAAGATGCCGGCCAGCGGCTGGGACACATAGGAGATGGACAGCAGCGCGGGCAGCAGCTCGGTGAGCCAGGACGTGGCGACCACCGCGATAAAGGTCTTGACCACAAAGGCGCTGCCCATGCGCTTGGCTGCCAGCCAGTAGAAGGGCAGGTTCAGGCAGAAGAACAGCAGGCCCAGATCGCTGCCGGTGGCGTAGTGTCCCAGCAGCGCGATGCCGGCAATGCCACCGGTCAGCAGCCCCGCGCTTTTGTACAGCACCAGCGCAGTGGAGATCAACAAAATACCGACGGCCATCGCTATGCCATCTTCCAACCAGGAATGGCCGGAGGAGCCGGTCTTGAGCGCCCAGCGGAATTTGTCGGAGGTCAGTTGGGTCACGCGCGCAAAGCCTGCGCTGGCGGAGAGGCGGTATCGGGTCATGGGGAAAGGGCAAGCAAGAGTCCTGCCAGCTTGGGCGCCGTGCATGCGGCCCAGGCCCTGGCAAAGGCGAGACAGCCCTGCAATATAGGGCTAACCCTTATCCCTCAGACCTTGCCAAGGATTGGCGCAGCCCGGCTGCGGGCTGCCTCCCCGGTTCAGAGGCTCACTTCCAGATCGGGCACTGGGCCTCTTGCTTGCTGGCAAACAGCGTGTCGCCCGGCAAGGCCTTGATCAGCTTGAACGCGTCATGCTTGCCCTTGGACTCTTCGGGCGTTTTGACCTGCAGCAGGTACATGTCGTGAACATAGCGGCCGTTGGGCTCGATCTTGCCCTTGCCGAACATGTCGTTCAGCGGCATCGACTTGAGGGTCTGCATCACCTTGTCGGCATCCAGGCTCTGCGCCTTTTCCACGGCCTTGAAGTAGCTCATCGCCGAGGAGTAGTCGGAGGCCTGCAGGGAGGTGGGCATCTTCTTGGTGCGGGCGTAGTAGCGGTCGGTCCAGGCACGGGCTTCGGGCGAGCGGTCCCAGTACCAGCTGTCGGTGAACATCAGGCCACCGGCGAGCTTGAGGCCCAGGCTCTCGACCTCGTTGGCGAACACCATCAGCGCGACCGGCTTCATCTTGGGCGTGACGCCAAACTCCCGCGCGGCCTTGAGCGAGTTCATGAAGTCACCACCGGCGTTGGCCAGGCCCAGGATCTCGGCCTTGCTGGCCTGCACCTGCACCAGGTAGGACGAAAAATCATTCGCGTGGAAAGGCGCACGCACCGATTTGACGATCTGGCCGCCCTGGGCCTGCACCACCTGGGTCACATCGGCCTCCAAGGTGTGGCCAAAGGTGTAATCGGCCACCAGCAGCGCCCAGGTCTTGGCGCCTTGCTCGGACACCGCCCGGCCCGTGCCGCGCGCAATGGCCGTGGTGTCGCTGTTGTAGTGCACCCAGTACGGCGAGCACTGGCTGCCCGTCAGGTTCGAGGAGTAGGCGCCGTTGATCAGCAGCACGCGTTTTTTCTCATTGGCCACCTGGCCCATGGCCAGCGCTGTCGCGGTGTTGGTGCCGGCAATCAGCAGCTGCACATCCTGGGTGTCGACCCATTCGCGCGACTTGGTCGAGGCGATATCGGCCTTGTTCTGGTGGTCGGCCGACAGCAGCTCGATCGGCCGGCCCAGCAGCTTGCCGCCAAAGTCCTCGATGGCCATCTGGATGGCGGTCACGCCGCCCTTGCCATCGCCGTCCGAATACTGGCTGGACATATCGGTCAGAAAACCCAGGCGCACGGGGGCGGGTGCCTGTGCATGGGCAATGCCGGCAATGGTGCTACAGGCCAGCGCGCAGGCGCTGAGTGCATGGGCGCGGCGGCGCTGGGAAAAGGGCTGGGGCATGTTGACTCCTTTGTTATGTGGCTTGCCTGGGTTCAGCAAGACCCATGCTAAGAGCAGATGCTGCCGGGCGACAGCGGGCAAACCGCCCAAGCACACGGCGTTTGTCACCCACGTTACCGAGCCTGTGGCGCCGAAAAGCATTTAATAAATAGATAAATAAAAACAAATTCCAAATAACAAACAGAGATTTTGGCCCAGGAGACACGCTCAGATGCAGAGGGGAAGTCACGTTTTTTCATCAGGCTGTCACCTGCAGTTGCAACACTTCCGCCTTTCTTTTGGGAACCCTATGCGACGCTTACCCCTTGTGGCCGCCATGGCCTCTTTGCTGATCCTTACGACACACACCACCTTGGCGGCCGACCAGGCCACCCATACCCCCGCACGCCAGGCGCTGGAAGCCAAGCTGGCTGCTGCCGATCCCCAGGGCCAGGTCTACGTCGAGCATGTCTTCAACGACACGGCTGCGACCACCCTGCCTGCGGGCTGGCGCACCGCTGCATGGAACAAGGGCACGGCCTCCATCGAGGCCAGTACCGGCAATCTGCTGATCAATGGCAAGGCGGACAGCACTGCGATGACGGCCGTGCTTCTGCCTGCGGAGTTCGAGAACCTCTCCAACTACCGTGTGGACATGGCGTTCAGCTTCGAGCAGCCGAACAACTCGGCCCGTTGGGGCAGCGTGATGTACCGCACGTCGCCGTCCAGCGCCACGCCGGCGCATGAGCCCTACTACCAGTTCGCGATCCGCCAGACCGCCACTGCCAACAACGGCACGGAGTTTGCGTACCGCAGTGGCGGTGGCTGGTCGGTGCAGGGCACCAAGCCCTATACCGAGGCCATCAGTGCCACCAAGACCTACGTCGCCAGCGTGGTGGTGCATGGCAAGCGCGTGCGCCAATACCTCGATGGCGTGTTGTTGCACGATGCCCTGCTGAGCGCAGACCTGGCCAAGGGCGGGATCGGCATGCAGACCGCAGGCCTGATCATGCGCGTCAAGAGCATCAAGGTGACCGAGCAGATCACGCCGCTGCCCGAGTTGGACATGCCCGTGGTGGTGCAGGACGCTGGCAGCCCTGCTGCAATGGCACCTACCCTCGTGCAGGCCGCAGAAGGCCTGCAATCGCTGGACGGCAGCGGCGCCAGCAATGTACTGTGGACGCTGGACAGCAGCCTGCATCTGCGCGATGCCAGCGGCACCGACGTGGGCACGCTCGCCGCCTACTTTGCCCAGCCCAAGCGCAATACCATCCCGCTGCTGCGCATCCAGGACGAGGCCACCTTGAACGCGTTGGTGACCTTCTCCGACCAGGTGCACAATCTGGCCGACCTGACCTTGTTGTCCAGCGATGTGGCGCTGCTCAAGCAAGCCCGTGCCGCGTTGCCCAAGCTGCGCACTGCGGTGGATTTCAGCGAGCGCAACCTGACCACGTCCAAGGCCGATCTGCTGACCATTGTGGGCGATACCAACCGGGCAGGCGCCAAGATCGCCATCCTGCCCGAGCGCCTGACCGACCGCGCGTTCGTGGCCCATCTGCAGCGCCTGCTGATCACGGTGTGGACCAATGCCGAGGCTGCAACGCCTGAGCAAGCGGCGAAGGTGCTGGTCAGCGGTGTCAACGGCGTCGTCTCTGCCAACAGCGCGGCCTATGCCGAGGTGCTGCGCAAGCTGCCTGCCAACACCTTGCTGCGCAAGCCGCTGGTGATCGGCCACCGGGGCATGCCCAGCCGCGAGGACGAGAACACGCTGGAGAGCGCCAAGGCGGCAGTAGCGGTGGGGGCCGATGCCGTGGAGAACGACATCTACATCACCACCGACGACCACCTGGTCATCATGCATGACGACACCGTGGACCGCACCACCAATGGCACCGGCACCATCGAGAGCATGACCCTGGCACAGGTCAAGGCCCTCGCCAGCAAGACCAAGGGCTACAAGGTGCCCACGATGCGTGAGTACTTCCAGGCGTTCAAGAACGACCCCATCACCCATGTGATCGAGCTCAAGAGCAGCAACCCGCGCATCATTGCCCAGCTCAAGAAGGAAATGGCCGAAGAGGGCGTGGCGGACCAGTCAGTGGCCATCTCCTTCATTGCCGACCAGCTCAAGCGCAGCGGCGAGCAGATGCCCGAGCTGACGGGCGGCTTCCTCAACAGCATTGCCGACAGCGCCGATGTGCCCGCCAGCGTGCGCAATGTGCTGGAGGCCACACAGGCCAACTCCTCCACCTTCAATCCCAGCTACGGCGCCATTCGCCAAAGCACGATGGAAGCGGCCAAGCACCGTGGCGTGACCTTCTGGCCCTGGACGGTGAACGACCCGGCCACCTTCTACAAGTACTACAGCTGGGGAACCCATGGCATCACCACCAACGATGCCTACCTGGCCAGCAACTTCCCGGTCGAGATCGCAGCCAAGCCGCAAACTGCTGCGCTGGCTTTGAATGTGCCACTGAGCCTGGGTGTGACCCTGACCACCCAACTGCGCGCACAGCGCGATGCCGTTGCCACGGAGCTGGTCTACCTGGGCGGCACTGCGACCGCTGTACCCGGTAGCAATGGGGCGCTCAGCTTCAGCAGTGCCGGCACCGCCATCGTCATGCCCGGCTACCGCCACCAGATGGATGCCACCTACAGCTACGTGATCATGGGCCAACCGGTGACCCTGGTGGTGGGCGACGGCAGCGACGGCGTGCTAGGCACCCCCAATGCACCGGCAGCCGGCCAGGTGAGCTGCAGCAGCGCGGTGCCCGGCCAGACCAGCACCTGCGCGGTCGTGCCCCAACCCGGCTACCAGCTGGTGGGCCTGGCGGCAGACAGCAGCTGCCCGGCAGGCCAGTGGAATGCCGATCAAACGGCCTACACCACCGGCACAATCTCCGCGCAATGCCAGCTACGCTTTGACTTTGAAGCCAAGCCCGCCAGCGCATCCTTGACGCCTGTCGGCAAGCAAGGCGAGATGCAAGCCACCGTGCGCGGCGGCGGCACCGGTCTCTGGGCCTTCGATGCCGCGCAAGCGGTGGCCGTGAGCCCTGCAGCAGCCGCGCCCAGCGGCGTGAGCTTTCCGTTTGGCGTCGTCAGCCTACAGCTGACCGGCGGCCAGGCAGGGCAGAGCGCCACGGTGGAGATGACCTACCCGCAAGCCTTGCCCGCCAACGCCAAGTACTACAAGTACGGCAAGACCGCAGACAACAACCAGCCCCACTGGTATGTCTACCCGAATGCCAGCATCAGCGGCAACAAGGTGGTCCTGACCCTGACCGACGGCCAGACCGGCGACGACGATCTGCAGGCCAACGGCGTTATCCGCGATCCGGGTGGCGTGGCCGTGCTGGCCGATGACCCCGGCACACCTGGCACACCTGGCGCTACCGCCACCCCCGTGCCTACTTTGGGCCATGCAGCACTCGCGCTGCTGTCGGGCGGCATGGGCCTGCTGGCCTGGCGCCGCAAGCGCAAGGCGCTGGTTTGATCGCTAGGGTTTGATTGGTAGTTGGCCGCCAGCGGTGCATTTGGGTGCCCTGGCGGTTTTTTTTTGGATCGATGCCCCCCCGACTCTGTTTGCAATGGACAAGGTTTCTTGCGCGGCTCAGGGTTCAAATGTTGGCGCTGCGTTGCGCTTGGACTGCTAGGATGCTTGGGTTGACTCGACGCCAAGTGTGAATGCAGCCGCTGAGGCGCTGCAGTGCGCTCGGGTTGCTGACATTTTCCGGGCCTTGATAACGAGCAAATCATGCAAATCCTTTTTCCCTCGGATCCATTCAATAAATTGGTTGCTGATGAGCCTTATGTCGAGGAAATGCAAGCTGCACAGGCTGCCGGAATTGCTTGCCTTCTCTTCTCGCTGGAAGACTTCCAGCAGGGCGAATTCAAAGTGCGTCCTGCGCTTATTGAAGGCGAAGAGCTGTTGTACAGAGGGTGGATGCTTTCCCCTGAGGAGTACGCCATGCTCCACAAGGCGATCGTCATGCGTGGCGCTGTCCCGATAAGCAATCCTTCGCAATATCGTCTGTGTCACTATCTGCCGGAATGGTATTCCTCATGCACGGAATTCACGCCCAGTACCGTGGTGGTGCCCAAGGATGCCGATTTTGAAGCCGCGGTGGCGGGGCTTTCCTGGTCCAGGTATTTTGTGAAGGACTATGTGAAATCGCTGACGACTTCTCGTGGATCCGCCGCCGACACTGCAGGCGAAATTGCCTCTGTAGTTGCACTGATTGAAAAATTCAGAGGCTCCATTGAAGGCGGTGTCTGCATCCGTGAGTTCGAGGAGCTGGTGCCGGATACGGAAAGGCGCTACTTTGTGTGGAATGGCAAGGCGTATGCGAGTGAGGGCGATGCACCAGCTTTGGTGCAAGCAATTGCTCAGCGAATCAACAGCCGTTTTTATTCCGTGGATACCGTGTTTTCAACACAAGGCAGGTTGCGTCTTATCGAGCTGGGCGATGGGCAGGTGTCAGATCGGAAGCTGTGGTCTGCCTCGCAGTTCATGTCGATGCTGATCGGCAGTCGATAGGTACTGAGATCTTTCTAAGCGCCTGGGCGTTATCCACGATGTGATACACCGCAGACATGTTTAGTTTCCGCCCAAGTGACTCTAGGAAGGAGCGTGATCTACGCCGCTGGCTTTTGTCCAAAGATGAGGAGGAGAGAGTCGCCTTCATCAAAGAAGTATGGAAAATCAACTACCCATTTGCGCTGACGTTGCTGCAGTCCATGCAACTCTCCAGGACTGACACGCAGAGGTTGTTGAGGCACTTTTTACGCACTGGGGCACACAATGCAGCAGCTGAGTTGATCATAAAATGGAGCCCATGCTCGGTACGCTCAAATTCTGGCGTGTGGTCTGTGAAGAGCCGTTATCTCAGGCTATGAGAGACTTCATCAACTACCAGAGCAATGGGAAGCTGGATGCGATGCTGCTAAAGGCGAGTGCAGCCGAATAAGAGGATGCCGGTCTGGCAGCATGTCGTAACGGCGGCATCTCAAGGTATTTGTTTGGCACCGCAGTGCTGTTGCGACGGGCTTGATTGCGATTCGCCGCCCAGTCAAGCCACCTGCCCAACCCCCCGCGCATCCGGCATGCGCGATGCCCAGGCGAACACCGCCATCCCCAGCAGCACCGTCACGGCCAGGCCCAGCGCCAGCAGCAGGCCGCTGTGGAAGAGCTGCGGCGCCACCAGGCCGGAGATGATGGTGAAGACCATCATCTGGCTGAAGCCCTGCAAGGACGAGGCCAGGCCGCGCATCTGGGGGAACTGGCCCATGGCTTCCAGGGTCAGGATGGGCATCAGCTGCGAGATGCCAAAGGTGTAGAGCGTGATCGGCAGGACGGCCCAGGGGACGGTGGGTTGCTGGGTGAGGCTGTTGTAGAGCAGGTTGCAGGCGCAGGCGACCAACAGGCAGGCGTAGCCGATGCGCTTTTGCACGGCGGGCGGAATGCGGCGGGCAAACACGCTGGAGATGGCTGAGCCCAGCATGGTGCCGGCGATCAGCGGAATGAACAGCCAGCCCAGCGCCGTTTCGTCCATGCCGAGGATGGTCATCACAAACTCGGCGGCCGAGCTGATGTAGATCGAGTTGGCACCGGCCATCAGCGCCAGGCCGATGAGCATGGTGCGGAACTTGCGGTTGCGCAGCGCCTGCAGGTAGTTGCCGGCAATGATGCGCAGCTTCAGCGGCGTGCGGCGCTCGGGCGGCAGGGTTTCGGGCAGCTGGCGCCAGATCAGCAGCGCCAGCAAGACGCCAAAGCCCGACAGGAAATAGAAGCTGTAGCGCCAGCCGCCATGGCTTTGCAGCCAGCCGCCCAGCACGGGCGCCAGCGCAGGGGCCAGGCCAAACACCATCATCACCAGCGCCATCATGCGCTGCGCCTCGGCACCCTGGTGCTGGTCCTGCACCATCGCGCGCACGATGACCATGCCCGAGCCGGCGCACAGGCCCTGCACCAGGCGCATCAGCACCAGCGATTCAATCGAGCCGGCAAAGGCTGCAGCCAGCGAGGTGATGCCGTAGCCGATGGCCGAGACCATCAGCACCCGGCGGCGGCCAAAGGTGTCGCTGAGCGTGCCGTAGAACAGCATGGTGCTGGCCATCGCAAAGACGTAGACGCTCAGGGTTTGCTGGACCGCAATGGGCGAGGCGCCAAACTCCTGCCCGATGGCATGGAAAGAGGGCAGGTAGGTATCGATGCCCAGCGGACCAATCATGGTGCACAGGGCAAACAGCAGGGTGAGCGTAACGGGTGACTTTTGCATGGGGCGCTGGGCGCGCTGCCCGGGCCGCGATCACCAAGCGCTGCGTGGCACTGCGGGCCGAAGGCTTGGATGGAGGAAGAAGCGGGTGGGGCGAGGGCGCCAAAATGAAGAACCACCGCCCCTCAAGAAGATGGCAGAGGCAAGGCGGCAAGCAGGCATTTAACCAAAAAATGCCGCTGCCTGTGCCGATGGCCGCCGCCGCCTGAAAGCCCTGGGACATTCGTGGCCTGGAATGCAAAGAGCGCGAAACTGTGTACACATTTCGTGCTCTGGGCGGGTATCGTCGGTGTAGAGCGCTTAGCCTGCGCTGGGCCGTTCGGCGCCCTTGGGGCGAAATGCCTTGCAAACGGCTTCATCGGTCTGCAGATAGGGGCCGCCAATCAAGTCCACGCAGTAGGGCACGGCCGCAAAGATGCCGGGCACCTGCTGCTGGCCTTCGGCGTCCTTCAGGCCTTCCAGGGTCTGGGCAATCGCCTTGGGCTGGCCGGGCAGGTTGATGACCAGGCTGCTGCCCCGGATGACGGCCACCTGGCGCGACAGAATCGCGGTCGGTACAAACTGCAGGCTGATCTGGCGCATCTGTTCGCCAAAGCCGGGCATCACCTTGTCAGCGATGGCCAGGGTCGCTTCGGGCGTCACATCGCGCGGTGCAGGCCCTGTGCCGCCGGTGGTCAGCACCAGCGCGCAGCCGGCGTCCACCAGCTCGACCAGGGTTTGGCTGATCAGCGCCTGATCGTCGGCAATCAGCCGGGTCTCGTACTGCAGCGGGTTGCGCAGCGCGCGGCCCAGCCAGTCCTGCAGGGCAGGCAGGCCCTTGTCTTCGTAAACGCCGGTGCTGGCGCGGTCGCTGATGGACACGAGGCCAATCTTGACGGTGTCGTAGGTGCTGCTCATCGCTTGCCCTGTTGCGCTGCCATCAGGCCTGGTCATCGTCGTCGTCGCCGTCTTCGGCGGCGCTCGTGCTGCTGCGGCTGGCGCTGTGGGCGGCCATCACATGGTCGCGCACCAACTGGAACAGCTCGCGGTAGGCGCGGCCCTTGCGGGGCGCCTGGCCGGTGGATTCCTGCACATTGGCCTCGTGGGCGCCTGGCATGTCCTTGCGGGCCTGGCGCACCAGGGAGCGCAGTTGCTGGATGTCGGTATCGGGGGCTTCGTTGATCCACTGGGCCACCGCATCGTCGCTGACGATCATGCGGTCGCGCCACTGCTCGGCGGCATGCAGCAGGGCCTTTTCCAGGCTGGAGCCTTCCTTTTGCTCGGACAGCGCTGCCTTGATCGCAGCAATTTCGCTGTCTTCGAGCTTGCGCATCAGCTTGCCGATGTACTGCATCTGGCGGCGCTTGCCCTCGAAATTGGTGATGCGCTTGGCCTCGGCCAGCGCATTGCTCAGGATTTCAGGCAATTCCAGGCGCTTGAAGAGGTCGCTGCGCAAGGTCAGCAGCTCTTTGCCCAGGTCTTGCAGGTCATCCATCTCCTTTTTCAGGTCGGACTTGCTCGACTCGGTGGTGCCTTTGAGCTCGGCCTTGAGTTCGATATCGAGCTCGCTGCCTTCGGCCACGAACTTGCCGCGAACGAAATAGCCTTTTTTGGGTTTGCGTGACATGGTTAAATGCTTTTGTTCAAAAGGCCATCGCCCGGCGCAGTGCCTGGGCGATGGCGGTTATCAGTATCATAGCGGGCAGTATGAATAAATCCGTATCCAGCTCCAACAGCCAAGGCGATGCCAAGGCTGAGTCCGGCTTCAGTTACAGCCGCGCATTTTTCAAAGATCTCGTCGAGCAGGCGCTCTCGCATGCCAAAAAACTCGGTGCGACCGATGCCGGGGCCGATGCCTCCGAAGGCTCCGGTCTGTCGGTGAGTGTGCGCAAGGGCGAGCTGGAGACGGTGGAGCGCAACCGGGACAAATCACTGGGAGTGACGGTGTATCTGGGCAAGCGCCGTGGCAATGCCAGCACGTCCGACTTCTCTGCCGAAGCAGTGCAGCGCACCGTGCAGGCGGCCTATGACATTGCACGCTTCACCGCCGAGGACCCTATCGCAGGTCTGCCCGACGCAGCCGATATTGTGCCAGCAGCCGAGCACCGCGAACTGGAGCTATTCCATCCTTGGGCCATTGACAGCGAAGCGGCGGCCCAATTGGCCCTGCAGTGCGAGGCGGCGGCCTTTGCCACCGACAAGCGCATCACCAACAGCGAAGGCGCCGGTGTATCGGCCCAGCAAAGCCATTTCTACAGCGCCCACACCAACGGTTTTGCCGGTGGTTATGCCAGCTCGCGCCACAGCCTGTCGGTGGCACCGATTGCCGGCAAGGGCGCGGACATGCAGCGCGATGCCTGGTACAGCAGCATGCGCCGCGCCAGCGACCTGGCTGACCCTGCCGTGGTAGGCCGGTATGCTGCCGAGCGCGCACTCTCGCGCCTGGGCGCCCGCAAGATCCCTACCACCGAATGCCCGGTGCTGTTCGATGCCCCGCTGGCCGCCGGCCTGGTGGGCTCGCTGGTGCAGGCCATCAGCGGTGGCGCGCTCTACCGCCGCAGCTCCTTTTTGCTGCATTCGCTGGGCAAGAAGGTGTTTCCCAAGCACATCCAGCTGGTTGAAGACCCGTTCATCATCGGCGGCAAGGGCAGTGCGCCTTATGACGACGAAGGCGTGCGTGTGGCCAAGCGTTCGGTGATCGAGGATGGCAAGGTGGCCGGCTATTTCCTGTCTACCTATTCGGCCCGCAAGCTGAGCATGCGCACCACCGGCAATGCCGGCGGCGCCCACAACCTGCATTTCTACTCGACCAAGACCCGCCCTTCGGACGACCTCAACGCCATGCTGCAAAAGCTGGGCACGGGTCTGTTTGTGATCGAGCTGATGGGCCAGGGCGTGAACCCGGTCACCGGCGATTATTCGCGCGGCGCCAGTGGTTTCTGGGTGGAAAACGGCCAGATCGCCTTTCCGGTCGAAGAGATCACGATCGCCGGCAACCTCAAGGACATGTTCAAGGGCATCGAGGCCGTGGGCGCCGATGCGTACAACGCCGGCTCCAAGACCTTGGGCAGTATCCTGATCAACCGCATGAAGGTGGCAGGGTCCTGATCCTGCGCCGCTGAATAGCATCCAGCCCGCTCAGAGCCATCCAATCCAGGGGCGGCGGGCGGGTTTTATTTTTTTGAGTGAGCAGCTGGCCACGACGGGGCCAGCGCTGTAAGGAGTGGGCTGTGTTTACCGGCATTATTCAGGCAGTGGCGCGCATCAGCGCGATCGACGACCAACCGGGGCTGCGGAGCTTTACCGTGGCCTTTCCCGATGGCTTTTGCGAAGACCTGGCGATAGGGGCCAGTGTGTCGCACGATGGCGTATGCCTGACGGTGACCGAGTTGCTGGACCCCACGCACGCACGCTTTGATGTGATGCAGCAGAGCCTGAACATCACCACCCTCGGCGGGTTGGAACTCGGCTCGCCGGTGAATGTGGAGCGCGCGGCCAAGGATGGCGCCGAGATTGGCGGCCACCCGCTGTCGGGCCATGTGGACTTTACCGGCACCTTGGCGCAGGTGCGCCAGTTCGACAACAACCATGTGATGCGCGTGGCGATACCCGAGGCCTTTCGCCGCTATGTGTTTGCCAAGGGCTATATCGCCATCAACGGCGCCAGCCTGACCGTTGCCGAGGTCAACCGCCAGGAGGGCTGGTTCGAGGTCTGGCTCATCCCCGAGACCCTGCGCATGACCGTGTTTGGCGACAAGCGCACCGGTGACCGCCTCAACATCGAGATTGAGCGCAGTACCCAGGTGGTGGTGGACACCGTGCGCGAGGCAGTGGACGAGAGCCTGGGCCAACTCAAGCCCCTGCTCGAAGCGCTGCTGCGCGAAAAGGGCTTGAGCCTGGAAGACCTGGTCACGCCACCGCAGTTGCCCAAGGCTTGATGCCTAAGGCCCACATCAACGGGTTGCCACGATAAAGATCCGGGGGAAGGGCAGCAGCACCGTGCCGCTGGGCAGCGCCGGGTAGGCCTGGCGGATGGCGGCCAGATAGTCGGCCAGGTACTGGGTCTTCTCCTGCGCATCCAGCTGCGCCAAAAACGGGCGCAGCGCCGAGCCCTTGAACCATTCCACCACCGCCTCGTGGTTGGCCAGCGGGTGCATATAGGTGGTGCGCCAGGCATCGACCCGGCTGCACAGCGGCTGCAGCAGTGCGTAGTACCAGTCCAGGTTGTGCCGATCTGGGTGGCGCACCGCGCCGATGCGCGAGGCCCAGGGGCCTTGCGCGGCCACCTCGCGTGCCAGCACATGGGCGGGCTCCTGCAGGTTGTCGGGCGTCTGCACCGCCAGGCTGCCGCCGGTGCGCAGTTGCTGCAGCAATTGCGGGTAGAGGCGGGCGTGGTCGGGCAGCCACTGCAGGCTGGCATTGGCCAGAATCACATCCACGGCCGGCGCGGCCTGCCAGTTGCCAATATCGGCCAGCGCAAACGGCGTCTGCGGCAGGCGCTCGCGTGCAGCGCGCAGCATGTCTTCGTCATTGTCCAGTCCTGTCACCGCCGCATCGGGGTAGCGCGCCTGCAGCACTTCGGTGGAGTTGCCGGGGCCGCAGCCCAGGTCAATCGCGGTCTGCACTTCGGTGTTCGGGATGGCGGCCACCAGATCACGCACGGGGCGGGTGCGTTCGGCTTCAAACTGGCTGTACTGCTGGGCTGACCAGGTCATGGGGTTCTCCTTGTGTGGGCTTGCCGGGCACTGTAGTGCGCTTTACCCATGCTGACAAATACGCTATAAAAACCACAACCATACTTTTGAGGTATTGCTTGATGGAGTTGAGACAGCTGCGGGCCTTGGTTTGCATCGCCGAGTGTGGCAACCTGACCCGTGCGGCCGAGCAACTGGGCATGCAGCAGCCACCGCTGACGCGCCTGCTGCAGCAGCTGGAGGCCGAGATGGGCACGCCCTTGATGGAGCGGCTGCCCCGAGGCATGCGGCCCACCGCCGCCGGTCTGGCGCTGGTGCAAGAGGCGCGCGTGGTGCTGGCCCGGGTAGAGGCTATGGCCGGCCTGGTGCAGGATGCCGCCCAGGGCGGGCGCGGCCATGTGGCCATTGGCTTTACCAGCTCGGCAGCGCTGCACCCCTTGGTGGCACAGGTACTGCGGGCCTTTAGAGCGCAGTGGCCGCGCGTGAAGGTCACGCTGGAAGAGGCGGGCTCGGGCGAGCTGCTGGAAGCCCTGCTGGCACAGCGCCTGCATGCGGCGCTGGTGCGCTCGGCCTGGGAGGCACAGCCCAGCCTCAGCAGCCGGCATCTGCTGAGCGAGCCGATGGTAGTAGCCGGACCGCTGGGGCATGCACTGATGCAGTCGCGCCGCCCCTTGCCGCTGGCGCAGTTGCGGGGCCAACCGCTGGTGCTGTACCGGCGGCCAGCGGGACCGGGTCTGCACGATGGCATTGTGGCAGCCTGCGTGGGCGCGGGCTTTCATCCGCAGGTGGTGCAAGAGGCCCCGCGCCTGACCGCGACACTGAGCCTGGTGGCTGCCGGCCTGGGCCTGAGCATTGTGCCGGCCTCGCTGCAGCACCTGCGCAGCGATGGGCTGGCCTACCGGCGGCTGAGCGGTGCGCCCGGTCTGGTGGCGCCGCTGATCCTCGTCAGCCAGCGCCGCCCCGAGGCCCAGGCCCGCGTGCTGCTCCAGCACCTGGGCGGCATTCTGGACCAACAACTGGCCCAGCAGCGGGCACGTAAGGGAGGTGCCTGATATGCAAAAACGCATCATGCCGTCGATGATGGCCCTGCAGTGCTTTGAGGCCGTGGCGCGCCACATGAGCTTTACCCTGGCGGCCCAGGATTTGTTTCTGACCCAGAGCGCCATCAGCAAGCAGATTGCGCAGCTGGAAGCCACCGTCTGCCAGGCGCTGTTCCACCGCTCGGCGCGCGGGCTGTCGCTCACCCCGGCCGGGCGCATGTACCTGGGCGAAGTGCGCAGCATCCTGAACCAGGTCGATGCCTCGGCCCGCTATGTGATGGGCTATGGCGAGGCGGATGAAACCCTGACGATTGCCGTGCAGCCCACCTTTGGCATCACCTGGCTGATTCCGCGCCTGCGCCAGTTCATGCAGGCCTACCCGCATATCCAGGTCGTCACCAAGGGCGATGCCCGGCCTTTTGACCTGATGCAGTCGCGCATCGACATCTCGCTGTTCTATGGCGAAGGCAGCCTGCCGGGCGCGGACTGCCACCGCTTGTTCGAGGCCGATGTGGCGGTGGTTTGTGCGCCTGAGATCCTGCCCACCCACGGCTTGGCATCGCTGGCCGAGCTGGAGCAGTTGCCCATGATCCAGTGCTCCTTTCGGCCCGAAATCTGGCGCGACTGGTTTGCCTGCCAGGGCTTTGTGCCGGTCGATGCCTACCGGGGCCCGCGTTTTGATACCTTCTCGATGTGCCTGCAGGCCGCGCAAGAGGGCATTGGCTTGGGCGTGATGCCGCGCATGTTTGCCGAGCAGGCGCTGGCCCGGGGGACGCTGGTGCAGCCCTGGCCCTTTGTGCAACCCAGCGACGGCGCCTACTACGTGGCCCATGCCAGCCACTGTGCAGCCTCGCCCAAGATCCGCCATTTTGTCGATTGGGTGCTGGCGCAGGCGCACGCCAGCCCGCCATCCCTATGAAATTTTGGAATAGCCCGATCATTTAATTTCGTTTGCCCAGGGCCTGGCGGCTGTCAACAATGCGTGGTTGGAAAAACAATAACCACGGAGACCGCGCACATGGCCGCGCTGCACCACTACCTCTCGATTGCCGATCTGGAGCGCGCTGCCCGCAAGCGCTTGCCCGCCTGTGTGCGCGGCTATGTTTGCGGCGGCACGGAAGACGGCATATCACTGCAGCAAAGCCTGCAGGCCTTCTCACGCCTGGGCTTTGTGCCGCGCGGCCTGCGCCATGTGGCCCAGCGCAGCACGGCCACCACCTTGTGGGGCCAGACCTATGCCATGCCGATAGGCTTCGCACCCACCGGCTTTGCCGCCATCGTGATGAAAGACTGTGACGCGGCGCTGGCCAAGGTGGCGCAGGCGCAGGCGCTGCCTTTCATCATCAGCGGCGCATCAACCGTGCCCTTGGAGCAGCTGCAAAGTGCGCATGACCAGCGCTGCTGGTACCAGGCCTACCTGCCGGGCAATATGGCGCGCATCCTGCCGCTGCTGCAGCGCCTGGAACGGGCCCAGGTGCCCGTGCTGGTGGTCACCATCGACACCTGCGTGGGCGCCAACCGCGAGAACCTGCAGCGCCTGCGCTTTACCGTGCCATTTCGCCCCAGTTGGACCTTGTTGCTCGACGGGCTGCGCCACCCGCGCTGGAGCTGCGATGTGTTTTTGCGCACGGTCCTGAGCCAGGGCGTGCCCCGCTTTGCCAACCTGGCCCATGAGGCGGGGCCGGCCATCACGGCCGACCCGCCCAATGGCTTTCGGGGCGAGCGCGACCAGCTCGACTGGGACTGCATAGACCAGATCCGCGCTGCCTGGAAGGGCAAGCTGGTGCTCAAGGGCGTCATGCACCCAGAGGACGCCCGACTTGCCGTGGCCCATGGCGCCGATGCAGTCATCGTCTCCACCCATGGTGGGCGCCAGCTCGATGCCTGCATCTCGCCCCTGCAGGCGCTGCCTGAGATTCGGCAGGCCGTGCCAGCTGGCTATCCGGTGTTCATCGACGGCGGCTTTCGCCGGGGCAGCGATGTGCTCAAGGCCATGGCGCTGGGCGCCGACTTGGTCTTTACCGGCCGGCCCCAGTTGTTTGGCGCGGCCGTCGCAGGCGAGGCGGGCATTTCCCACGCGGTGCAGCTGTTCCGCCAGGAGCTGATGACCAACCTGGCGCTGCTGGGCGTCAACCGCCCGCAGGAGCTGACCTCGGACTATTTGCGCATCCAGGGCGATTTTTCGCTGCCCCCCAGTCAGCGCTAAAGCGCTGCACCTATTTGCAATCAAGGAGACAAAAAATGATGACACTGAGCAAGGCCGCGCTGGCCCTGGCTGCCGCATGGGCGCTGTTGCCCGCCGCACAGGCCCAAGGCACGGGCTACCCCAGCAAGCCCGTGAAACTGGTCGTGGGCTATGCCCCCGGCGGTGCCACCGATATTGGCGCGCGGCTGATCGCCGATGCGCTGGGCAAGGACCTGGGCCAGTCCTTCATCGTCGAAAACCGCCCGGGCGCCAACAGCAATATCGGTGCCGAGTATGTGGTGCGCGCGCCGGCCGACGGCTATACGCTGTTTGTCGGCTCCATCTCGACAGCGATCAACCAGGGCCTCTACACCAAGCTGGGCTTTGATGCCGGCAAGGACCTGGTGCCTGTGGCACAGCTCAACGTGGTGCCCAATATCCTGGCCGTGAGCGCCAAGCTGCCGGTCAACTCGGTGGCCGAGTACATCGCCTATGGCAAGCAACACCCGGACAAGCTGACCTGCGCATCGCCGGGCAGTGGCTCCTCGGCCCATCTGGGTTGCGAGCTGTTCAAGCTCAAGACGGGTACCAGCATTCTGCATGTGCCTTACCGGGGCAGCGGCCCGGCCGTGTCGGACCTGCTGGGCGGGCAGGTGGATTCGATGATGGACAACCTGCCGCCGCTGCTGGCGCAGATCCGCGCCGGCAAGCTCAAGGGCCTGGCGGTGACGACCGCAGCGCGCGTCGATTTTGCGTCGGACATTCCGACGGTCGCCGAGTCCGGTGTGCCCGGCTTTGAGGTCGCTGCCTGGTTTGGCGTATTTGCGCCAGCAGGCACACCTGCCCAGGTGGTGGAGACCGTCAACAAGGCCATCAACCGCGCACTGAATGCCAACCCCGATGTGCGGGCCAAGTACCAAAGCAATGGCTTTATGCTGCCGCCGGCGCCCAATTCGCCCGCCAGTTTTCAGCGCTTCTTCAACAGCGAGATCAAGCGCTGGGGCGAGGTGGCGCAGGCCACCCACCTGAAGATCGACTGAGGCCCAAGCCGCCTTAACGCGCGTTCGCTGCCAGCCGCGTGGGCAGCAGCAGCGATACGCCAGCGGCCAGCACCAGCAGCGCGGCGGCGGCGCCAAAGGCGATCCAGTGGGTGCCGAACTGCTCGTAGGCCCAGCCGCCCAGCCAGCTGCTGATCATCGCGCCAATTTGGTGGCCCAGGTAGGCGCAGCCGTAGAGCATGCCGACGAGCTTGATGCCGTAGAGATCGCCCAGAATGGCCGACGATGCGGCGATCGAGCCGGCCCAGACAATGCCGCCCAGCGCGGCCACGGCATAGAGCTGCCAATGGTGGATGACGGCCACCAGCCCGACAAAGCCCAGGCCCCGCACCAGGTAGATGACGGCCAGGATGTAGCGGCGCGGCACCATGTCCGACAGCTTGCCCAGGCCCAGGGTGCTGAAGATGGCGACCAGGCCGATCAGGCCAATGCCGCCGGCACTGCTGCCGGCATCAAAGCCATGGTCCATCAGCATGGGCACGCCATGCGTGCCCAGCAAGTTCATGCTGAAGCCGCAGGAAAACAGGCCCAGAAAAATCTGCCAGAACGGCGCGGTGGCCACGGCCTGGGCAAAGCGCAGCGAGGGCGCGGCGGGCTGGCCGGCCATGGCGCGCAGGCGCTCCTGGCGGGCGGCTTGCTCGGCGGGCGTCAGGTCGGTGTGCTCGGGCGCGTCATCACGCACAATCCACAGCGCCATCGCGGTGACGATCAGCGCAAATACCAGTGCAAAACCCAGCAGCGTGTATTGCCAGCCCCAGCGCGCAATCGTGAAGGTGAAGACCGGCGTCATCACTGCAATGCCTGCCATGGAGCCGGTGGACAGAAAGAACAGCGCCATGCCGCGCTGGCGTGTGAACCAGCTGCTGATCATCGGCGTGACCGCCACCGGGCTGGTGAAGGCCAGGCCCAGCGACAGTGCCACGCCATAGGACCAGAAAAACAGCCAGGGCGTTCGGGCGTTGACGGCCCAGATGCAGGACAGCACCACAATGACCGTGCCCAGCAGCAGCACCCGCCGCGTGCCCTGGCGCGCCACCAGCCAGCCGGCCAGCGGCATGCCCAGGCCGTAGCACAGCATGCCAAACGCGACGATGGACGACAGCAGGCTACGGCTGAAGCCCAGGTCCTGCGACAGCGGCACGATGAAGGGACCGATCCCCATGCGCATGCCCACGGTGAGCAAGGTGAGGATGGTGGAGGCGGCGACGATCACCCAGCCGAAATACAGGCCGGACGGTGGGGTGGGGCCCGGAGGCACCGAGGTGGGGAGCGCTGTCATGACGCGGTGGCCGCGAGGCGCTCGTCAAAAGGCCTGCGCAACATGGGGATGTAGTAGGGCCGATGATAGGCCGGGGCGCAGGAAGGGCAAGCGGGGCGCGCGGCTGGATGTCGCGCTGGCGGCAGGCGGGCCAGCGCGTGGGTCAGCGCTGCGCGGCGGTGGCGCTGGCGGTATCTGGCAGCAGCATCAGCAGTGTACGGTTGTAGTCTTCCACCACCATCAGCTGGCCGGCATGGTTCAGTGCCAGGCCGGTGGGGCGGCCCAGGGGCCGGGTCTTGCCATCTGCCGTCCATTGGCCCAGCCATTCGATCGGTTTGCCCCCGGGCTTGCCGTCCTTCTGGCGCGCAAAGCCCACCACGCGGTGGCCTTGCGGCCCATGCCAGGCGGCCAGCAACTGGCCTTGGAAGGGGCTGGCCTGTGGGGTGGCCAGCAGGTGCAGCGGCGCCGTGTGCGCGGGCCAGAGCATATGGGGCGCCTTGGTGGCGGCGCAGCGCGCGCGTTGCTCATAGCCGCGCGCCGGGCGCTGTGCGCCCACGCAGTAGGGCCAGCCGTAGTCGGCGCCTTCCAGCAGTTCGTTGAGTTCTTCAGGCGGCTCGTTCCTGTCGCGGTAGTCGATGTTGTTCTCGGCCTGCCAGAGGCTGCCTTTGGCGGGGCCATCGGGCAAGGTGGCCAGCGCCACGGAATTGCGCAGGCCCAGCGCAAAGGGTGCGAACTGCTGCACAGGCGCTTGTCCTTGCACCGCAGGGCTGCGCAGAACCGCACGCCATACCGCGCCCCGGAACTGCATCGCCCCGCGCTCGGGGCAGGGATAAGGCAGCGCGCCTTGCGCGTCCTGGCAGCGGTCACTGGCCGAGCCGATGTTGACATAGAGGCTGCCATCGGGCCCAAAGCTGATTTCCTTGAGCGGGTGGGCGCCGTCATCAGGTAACTGGTCGAGCACGGTCTGGGGCTGGATCGGCTGGCCGGCGGCCGGCACCGGTGTGCGCCAGATACGGCCGGCCTCGCCAATGTAGATTTGCGCATCGGGCCCGCGCAGCAGCGCGAGCGGGCGGTCAAGCTTGTCGGCCAGCACCTTGACCTGGGGGCGTTGGGTGGGAGCGTCTGAGGGCGCCGGCAGGCTCAGCTCCAGCAGGCGGCCCTGGCGCGGCACCCAGCTGCCCATGTCGATGATCCACAGGCGCCCGGGGCTGATCTCCAGCACCCGGCGGGGCGCGCGCAGGCCATCGCGCTCATCAGCCACCAGGGCTACACAGGTGCCGGCTGGGCTGCCGATGCTGACTTTCTCATAGCCGCCGCAGCAGCCCTGGGGCGTATAGCCCCGGGCATGCGCCAGCGGCGCCCAGGCCAGCAAGGCGCTGGCCAGCGCAGTCAACGCCGCCTGGGGTGCCCGGCGTTCAGGCCAGCACTTGTGCAATCGCCTTGCCCACGTCCGGGGTCTTGGCCTGGCCGCCCAGGTCGGGCGTGCGCGGGCCGCTCAGAATCGTCTGGCTGATGGCATCGACGATGGCATCGTGGGCGCTGCGCCAGGCACCTTGGCCGTTGCCCAGGAAGTCCAGCATCAGCGCCACCGACCAGATCATCGCGATCGGGTTGGCAATGTTCTGGCCATAGATGTCGGGCGCCGAGCCATGCACCGGCTCGAACAGCGAGGGGAAGTTGCGCTCGGGGTTCAGGTTGGCCGACGGTGCCAGGCCAATGGTGCCGGTGGTAGCAGGGCCCAGGTCGCTCAGGATGTCGCCAAACAGGTTGGTCGCGGCGACCACATCGAAGCGGCCGGGCTGCAGCACAAAGCGGGCGGTGAGGATGTCGATATGCTGCTTGTCCAGCACCACATCAGGGTAGTTTTTGGCCATGGCTTCGGCACATTTGTCCCACCAGGGCATGCTGATTGCAATGCCGTTGGACTTGGTGGCCAGGGTCACATGCTTTTTGCTGCGGCTTTGGGCCAGGTCAAAGGCGAACTTGAGCAGGCGGTCGGCGCCCTTGCGGGTGAACACGGCCTCTTGCAGCACCATTTCGCGGTCCGTGCCTTCGAACATGATGCCGCCCAGCGCGGTGTATTCGCCCTCGGTGTTTTCGCGCACGACGTAGTAGTCGATATCGCCGGGCTTGCGGCCGGCCAGCGGGCAGGGCACGCCCTCAAACAGGCGCACCGGGCGCAGGTTGATGTACTGGTCGAACTCGCGGCGGAACTTGAGCAGCGAGCCCCAGAGCGAGACATGGTCGGGCACGGTGGCCGGCCAGCCGACGGCGCCGAACAGGATGGCGTCAAAGCCTTGCAACTGTGCCTTCCAGTCGTCGGGCATCATCTGGCCGTGCGCGGCAAAGTAGTCGCAATGCGCCCAGTCGAAGTGCTGCATCTCCAGCGGCAGGTCAAAGCGCTTGGCGGCGGCCTCCAGCACGCGGATGCCTTCGGGCATCACTTCCTTGCCAATGCCGTCGCCCGCCAATACCGCGATACGTAGTTTCTTGCTCATGCTGGTCCTGAATGTCTAGTCAAAAGGTGGTGGTGGCCGCCCGGGTGACTGGCCGCGCTCGCAAAGGCCATTGCTGGGCTCTACAATCGCTCGTCCTCGCACCTGGTGCCGGGGCTGGGGTGTCTGGATGGGCATCCTAGCGCTGTTGGGGCAGCTGCGCAGCATGGTGCGAGACAGCTTGCACCGCTGGCGCCTCATTTTGCCGCCTGCCGTGTCGCCATTTCCTTTCCCCCCTGAATCCCTGGCCGTATTGGCCGCCGCCTGCTGGGCGCTGGCCGCGCTGTTCTCCGCCCCGGTGGCGCGCAAGATGGGCGCCTTTGCCTTTACCCGCTGGCGCATGGTGTTTGCCACCGTGATGCTGGGCGGCTGGGCCACCTTGGCGGGCACCTGGGGCAGCCTGAACCTGCCGCTGGTGAGCGTGCTGGTGTTGTCGGGCTTTATCGGCATCTTCATTGGCGACACGGTGCTGTTTGCCTGCATGAACCGGCTGGGCCCACGCCGATCGGGCATTTTGTTTGCCACCCATTCGATGATGTCGGCCGTGCTGGCAGCGCTCTTTTTGGGCGAGCGCATGGGCGCAGTGGCCATGCTGGGCTGCGCACTGGTGCTGAGCGGCGTGATGTGCGCCATTGCCTTCGGCAAGCGCGCCGGCAGCGCATCGAGCCTGGAGGCCACGCGTGGCCGGCTGGCGGTGGGTGTGAGCCTGGGCCTGATAGCCGCCTTGGGCCAGGCGTTGGGCACCTTGGTGGTCAAGCCGGTGATGGGCCCCGATGTGGACCCGGTGGCCGCATCGGCCGTGCGCATGGCGGCGGGCTTTGGCTTCCATGCCGTGTTGCTGCTGGTGGGCTGGAAACCGGCACGCCTGACTGCCGTGATGGAGCCGCGCGACTGGCAGCTGCTGGCGGGCAGCGCCTTTTTGTCGATGGCCATGGGCATGACCCTGATCCTTGCCGCCCTCAAGTACGGCAGCGCCGGCCTGGTGGGCATGCTGTCCTCCGTCTCGCCCATCCTGCTGCTGCCGCTTTTGTGGTGGAAGACCAAGGTGCCGCCCACCTTGGGCGCGATGGCCGGCGCCTTGCTCACCGTGGCCGGCGTGGTGCTGATTCTGGCGCGGCTGGGCTGAGCCAGGCGACAGCCCAGAGCATGGGCTTGAAAAAGCCAGAGGATGCAAGGCATTCCCTGGCTCTGGTGTGGCTCAGCGCTGATCCGCTGGGCCACTGCGTTTCAACAGGTGCGGCTTACTTGATCAAACGCACCGCGCCGGACATGCTGACCGACACCGTGGTGTAGCCGGGCTCCAGGCCCACGGGGGCGCTGCTGTCCTCCATCTTGCTCATCATGGCCACGCCGCGGTTCATGCGGGGCATGGGCTGGCTGGTGCCGCTCTGGTTCAGGTGGATGGTGTCGTACTCGTACTGCGCGTATCCCATTGCATTGGCGGTGACCTTGGCCTTTGCGTTGAAGTTCTTGACGGCTTCAGCGATCAGCTGGTCCTGCGCCTTGTTGCGCGCCGCATCCGACAAGCGGAAGCCCGAACCGGTCAGCCGTGCCTTGTCCATCAGCGCAGCCATCGTCTGGCCGAGCGCTGCAGTGTCGGTCGACTCCAGTTGCACATTGAACTGGGTGCGCCAGCTGGTCACCTTGCCATCCTTGTTGTAGACGGGGCTGGTGAACAGGTTCTCGGTGGTGACCTGCAGGGTCGAAGACTTTTTGGCAGTGGCCAGCACATCGGCCAGTGCCGTCTTGCCCAGCTGCTGGGCCTGGGCCTGGTCCTTGGATTCCTTCTCGACGCTGAACTGGGCCCAGGCCGTGTCTTCCGGCACGCGGGTGGTCGCTTCGGCGTCCAGGTTCAGGCTGGGGCGCTTGTCGATGTTGGCAGCGGCGGGGGCGGGGTTCTGGGCCATGGCGGTGGAAGCTACAAAAGGGGTGGCGGCGATCAGGGCGGCGGTTGCCAGCATGCGCATTTTTTTCATCAAATTCTCCTTCTTCAAAACAGTCGCGGAGGGCTTGCCAATAAATGGCGGGAGCCCAGGTCACCGGGCTTGGAGTGCCTGGCGGGGTACAAGTTTCAGCAGCGCCAATACGCTCCATCAGATGGCCAAGCATATCCCCAAGTGCCGCGACGAAGAGCCACAGCCTAGGCGGGGGCAAGCGAGGGCTTTGTAGGACAGACTGCCGCAAACGCCCTGGTTGATCGATTTTCACATTTGGCGCTGCAAGCGCTTAGCCTGCGATGGCCTGGCTGCCCCGCAGGGCGGCAATGCTGTCATCGCCATAACCCAGGCTGCGCAGCAAATCCTGGGTGTGCTGTCCCAGTTGGGGCGGATCCATGCGCACACCCAGGCGTTCGCCCGCCACGCGCAGGCCCGCCAGTGCTAGGTTGGAGGGGGTGGCGGAGGTGGTGGGACGCGCTGATTCGTCGGTGTGGTGCATGGGGCTCGGAAAGCAGAACGCGTGGGCAGGCAGGGGGGAAGCGCAGGGCTCGGTACATCGCGCAGCGGGTGCCGCTGCGGCTGGCCGCCGGGTAGATGAAACACGACTATGCGGTGTGTACCACATTCGGGCCAGACAAAGCGCTCTTCCTTGTCTCCGTTAAGAAGCGGTCAGGCAAAAAAAAGGCCTTCTGCCGCTAGGCAGAAGGCAGGGCGGTTGGCGGGGCCGTGCTACGGATGTCCCGCTACCAGAAGTTAATTGGTCTTGAAGCTGCTGGTGTAGGTGAAGGACTGGCCCGTTTCCTTGATGGTGAAGCTGAACTTCAGGTTCACCGTCTTGCCATTGGTATAGGCGCTGCGCAGCGCAAACGATACCGGCTTGTCCGAAGCGACCACCTGGCCTTCAGTCAGCCCTTCAAACGACGCCTTGACGCTGGATCCCGTGGTCAGATTTGTGGCCTTGAGGTCAGCAATCGTGTAGTCCGCGCCATTGACCTTGAGCTTGTACTGCGCAATCTTGTACGTGTTGTCGCAGGCACCAACGCAGGCAACGCTGGCGCTGATCTCCGAGGAAGCGGTATAGGGCCAGCTCAGTGCCTGGCCCGAGGCCGAGGAGTCATCGTCACGCAGAAGCTGGATGCCGTCCTTGGGCATGACCGTCACGGTCACCTTGGCTACGGCACTGTCTTTGCTGCCGTCATTGACCACCAGCGTGATCACATAGCTGCCTGCTTTGTCCGCAACAAAGCTCGGGCTGATGGTGTCGGCAGCCTTCAGTTCTGCGGTGCTGCCTGCAGGGGCAGAGCTCAGCGTCCACTTGTAGGTCAGGCGCTTGCCAGCTGCTGCTTTGCCGCTGCCCTCCAGCGTGACGGTGCCGCCTTCCACTGCTCCGGTCACCGTGCCGATCTGGGCAGTAGGCGCAGCAGCCTCTCCGTTGCCAGGGTTGCTGCCTTCATCGTCCACGGGGTAGAGCGGGCCGCCCTGAACCAGGTTGCCCTGTCCATCGGAGATGCGGATAGCGGTCAGCTCCGGCGAGCTGTCAGGCAGGGAACCACCATCACCCAAAATAGCGCGGGCTGCACCGTAGAAGCCTGCACCCAGGCGAATGCGCTGCTGGTCAGCGGTAAGCGTCTTGGGTTCACAGACAAAGCGCAGATCCAGCCAGTAAGACACGGTGCAGGTGTAGCCTGCGTCCTTGTCCTCCACCACACCGCTGGCGGTTTTCTTCAGATTCAGAATACGGTGTTTGACCGCGCCGGCATGCGGAACCAGCGCCCAGGTTCCAACCAGGCTGTCTACGCTGTCCTGGTCGATGCCGAAGTAGAAGCGCTTGAAGTTGGTCGCATCTTCCTTGGGGAACTGGATCAGGCCAGTCGCAGTGGTGTTGAAGGTGATCTGTTCAGGTCCGACATAGACGTCCTCAACGCCATCTTGTGCTGGGCCACCCAGGTAGCGGCCGCCCTTGTACTTGATCACTGGAATGTTCGGCAAGGACGGATTGACCGAGCTGGGACTATGCGTCGCCATACCGATATGGAAAGTGGCATTGCCCTTTTCGTCATAGTTGTAGATCGGCATGAACAGCAGATGCTTGCTGCCCACCGGCTTTTGCAGATCCAGCGAAATGCCTCGACCCGCTTTTCCGGTCACTTCGTTACTGACGATCCAGGTACCTGCTTCAGGCAGCGAATTGCGGCGGAAATAAGCGCGCGTGACGACCTTGTTCTCTTCGATCGCATACGCCGTTTGCTCCACACGTGCGCCCATCACCTTCGTGTCGCTGCCGTCCAGGGTCAAGGTGCCTTGCAGGTCGTCGATGCTGCGTTGCATGACCAGGCTGATTGGCTTGCGCACAGCGCTTCCGGAGCTGGTGTCAATCTGCTCGCCGACACAGCTGAACTCCATGTTCGAGCCGAGGTAGTCGCATTCCATGAAGCCATGCTTGTTGGGCGTGGCCAGGTCCAGCGTATGCACGGTGAACTTGCTGCTGGATTTGTAAGGCCAGCCGGCAGCCATGTTCGGGACCATGGCCATCTGAGAGCCAATCGCGGTATCGGCAAAGAAGGTGGTGGTAGGTTTGCCATCGGCATCCATCGCCACCATGGCCCAGCGCTCTACAAAAGCGGGGTCAGACCACTGGTCTTCCGGAGTGCCTTCATAGTTGAACCGCTGCATTTGCTTGGGCTCTTCGCCTGGGAGCTGGATGATCGCAGTGGTTCGGCTGGTGAACTGGATCTTCACATTGCCCGCGTCTTCGGCTTCGACACCATCTCGGCGACCACTGCCGAAATACGGACCATCTTTGTATTTTTTAAGCGGAACGTCGACCTTGTTGTCTACGACCGCACCCGTCGCCATGTGGAAGGTCGCGCTGCCATCCTTGTTGTAGTTGTACAGCTGCATCAGGAAGACGCCATCCTGGACATCAATGCCCATACCGCGGCCTGGCTTACCGCCCAGTTCCTCGGAAATGATCCAGTTCCCGTTCTGCGGGGCAATCGTGTTAGCAGCCCAACCTGAGGAGAAAGCGCAAGCTATCAGCGCAGCGGTGAGGCTTTTGGAGATCAGTCGCATGGGTGTATTCGTAGAAAGTGAAACAAGGCTGCCGGCGTGCAAAGCAGGCCGACGGTCAACCAAGCATTGTAAAAGGATGATCGCAAGACCAAGGATTTTGCTGGAAATGGTTACTAAATACTGCAATCCTGGTACTGCAACGCCATTCCACTTGCTGTGCCGCCCGCCCCAATAAGACCCGTAGCGCTTGCCGGGCCTGTAGATAGGCCATCTATGAACTTAACGAGATGGTGTCTATGCGCTGGCAAACATGCGCACGACGCGATACACCACTAGCAATACGGTGTATTAAATCGTGAAATAAAATGATACATAAATAACGAATTGAAATTTTCTTGATCGGTATCAAGCTTGGCAGGTCCTGTTCTTGCTCTTATGACTTCCAGGGCATGGGAACCCAACGCCGATTTTTTTGATAGTAGATTGAGTTAATGATTTTTTAAAGTTCAACTCATGGACATCGGCCCTGATGCTGCAATGGCTCAGGGCCTTGGCATTTCGATGCCGATGTTTTCTGAAAGATGGGTCAGGTTGTGATGGGATCAGTGACTGGTGTGGCACCTGGTGCCCAATGGGTGCGCGGTGTGGTGTGGCTTTGTGGTCTGCTGGGGCTGGCATCCGCCCATGCCTCAGATGAGGTGACCGCCGTATGGGGCAGTTTCAACAGCAACAGTTGGACCGCCAATGTTGCCAATGCGTCGACTGCGACGCCAGCCAATGGGCATAACGATTTGCTGGCGTTCACGGCCGGTGGTGTGCGCTATTCGACAGGGGTCAATGATGCGGTGCTGGGTGGTGTTTTTCAGCCGGTGGTGTTCCAGGCTTTCACGCCCAATGTCAGCTCGGTGCCAGCCGCTGGCGGGCTCAATGCAATTGCCCAAAGCGCCAGCTACGATACCTCCAAGAGCCGTGCCGACTACCTGTCTGACGGCGTGCGTGGCCTGGATCTGAGACGGCCTTGTTCAATATCCCGGCGAGCTCGCTGCGCTTCAGTGCGAGCGTAGGCAATCCGGAATCCACCACCGATGATGTGCCCGATGTGCTGGTCACCCAGGTAGGGCAGCCATCCACCAAGACAGACTCGTTTTACTTTATTGACGAGAACGGTGCGGTGGTGGGCAAAAGCGTCAGCATCGCGCTGAACGGTGTGCAGATCGTAGCCCGGCAGAACTGGCAGTTCTGGAATCCGAACCACACCAAGTCGACGATCGCAGATGGCAATCGGGACTTGCGGATGGTCGCCTACCACTTCAGGGACTTTGGCATCACGCCGCAGAACATGGGGCAGGTGGCTGGCTTTGTACAAGCCTTGAGTGGCGATTCGGACATCGCCTTTGTCGCCTACAACCAGGAAGCCGTCAGCACCCCTGCCGCCTTGAGTGTGCAAAAGACCAATGGGGTGGCGGCCATTACCAAGGGGGGGCGCACGGTCTACACCGTCACCGTGACCAATACTGGTGGCTCACTGGCCAGCGATGTCTCCTGGATGGACAGTCCCACAGGGCTGCGCGTGCTGGGCATTGTGGCCGGGGCGGTGGGGGCGAGCAGCGATGCTGGTGTGTGCAGCAGCAATGGATGCACGGGCCTGCGCCTGGCGCCGGGTGCCTCTGTGGCCTACCAGGTCGAGGCCGAGGTCACCGGCGTAGCCGGCAGCATGGCATCGAACACGGCCGTGGTCGATGGTGCCAATTGCCGCAACGGCAGCCCCGCCAGCTGCAGCAGCACCGATACGGATTTGATCGTCGCGGCCGACTCGGTCAGCATCGTCAAGACCAATGGGCAGGACCGCCTGACCGTGGGTGCCGAGACCAGCTACAACGTGACCTTGAGCAACAGCGCAGCGACCGCGTTCTCGGGTCTGAGCTGGAAGGATGTGCCTAGCGGCATGACCATCAGTGGGATCCGTGCAGGCACCGTGGGGGCTGGCAGTGACGCAGGCACTTGCACCATCACCGGCTGCAGCGGCATCAGCCTGGCAGCGGGCAAGTCCATTCAGTATCTCGTCACGGCCAAGCTGCAGGCGGGCGTCGCTGCCGGTGCTTCGGTCAGCAACAAGGCAGTGGTGCAAGGCGGCACCTGTACCAGCGAGACGGTGACCGGCTGCGCCAGCACCGATACCGACCTGGTGGTGTCGGCGGCCAACATGCACATCAGCGCGAGCAATGGTGTGGATGTGCTGGCCCAGGGCGCTGGTACTGTCTACCAAGTGGTGGTGCGCAACACCGGCGGCAGTGCCGCTGCGGGCCTGCGTTGGGCAGCGAGCCCCGCTGGCCTGCGCATTGACCGCATCAGTGCCCCCACGGTGGGCGCCAACAGCGATGCGGGCCTGTGCACCGTCGCAGGTTGCTCGGATATGGCCGTGGCTGCGGGCGAATCGATCGCGTATGCGGTACAGGCGACTGTCACCGGCGAGGTCGGTGCAGGCAACGCACGCAATGCCCTAACGCTGACTGGCGCTGCTTGCAGCGGCGGCAACAGCTGCAGCGCTGAGGACCGCGATGCCATCGTGCCGCCCGTTGCCCTCAGCATCCGCAAAAGCAATGGCGTGGATGCGCTGACCGAAGGCGCGCGCAGCCGCTATACCGTCACCATTAGCAACAGCGGTGGCATGCCTGCCAGCGGCCTGTCCTGGTTGGACAGCCCCGAGGGCATGGAGGTCGAGTCCATCACGCCAGTGGCAGCCATCGCACCCAGAGATGCTGGCAATTGCAGTTTGCAGGCGCCGATGGGCTGTAGCGCCATCACGGTTGCCGCCAATGCCAGCGTCAGCTACCAGGTGCAAGCGCGGGTCACCGCCTTGGTGGGCGGCCGTGCTGATGCCGCCGTCAGCAACACCGCTACGTTGGCAGGTGGCCATTGCGATGCGGCAACGCCCTGCATTGCAACTGACACCGATGTTCTGCGCACGCCCGTGCATCTGAGCTTGCGCCAGACTGCCGCCGCAACGGTGGAGGTGGGCCAGGCGCTGGACTACCAGTTCCGCATTGGCAACAGTGGCCAGACGCCGGTCGCCGCCGGGCAGACGTTGACGGTGGCCGAGGCCTTGCCCGATGGCATGCGCTTGACGGGGGCGACGCCCGGTGCGGGTGTGGCATCGGTGGTGTGCGGTGGCGAGCCTTTGCTATGCGAGCTAGTGCTGGACGCTGCGCTGGCGCAGGGCGCCAGCGCGCTCTACACCTTGCATGCGGTGGCGCCAGCGCTGGCTGGCAGCATCACCAACCATGCAGCGATTGACCCGCTGGGTGGCAGCAAGCCGCCGGTGCCCGGCGCGGCTTGCCTGCCTGCCGACAGCTGTGCCCAGGCGCGCACTGAGGTGCTGACCCCTGCCCATATCAGCGTGCTCAACAGCAATGGGGTGGACCAGGTGCTGGAAGGCAGCAGCACCCGCTATGTGGTGACGCTGCGCAACCAGGGCGGCATGCCTGTGCAGCTGCAGTGGGACGATGTGCCCAGCGGCCTGGTGGTGAGGGAGATCAGCGCGACCGAGGTCGGCGCCAACAGTGTTGCCGGAGTGTGCAACCCGTCCGGTTGTACCGGCGTGACGCTGGCGGGCGGCGAATCCATCCACTATGCCGTGCTGGCGCAGATCACCGCCATGGTGCCTGCGCGTGTGCGGAATCTGGCCCGGGTAACGGATGCGGCCCAGTGCAGTCAGGACGCGCCATGCAGCAGTGAGGATGAGGACGAGGTCTACCGCAGCAGTGTGGAGGTGGACCCTCCTGCGCCCACTCCGATACCAGAGCCAACGCCGCAACCGCAACCGCAACCGCAACCGCAACCGCAACCGCAACCGCAACCGCAACCGCAACCGCAACCGCAACCGCAACCAGTGCCTGAGCCTACGCCACCGGTAAGACCGTCGCCTGCGCCAGTCGCGGTGCCCACGGTATCGGCGGCAGGGCAGTTGCTGCTGTCCTTGCTGCTGGCTGGATGTGCTGCGCTGGGCTTGCGTAGAACGCGGCAGCGCCGCCGCCACTGAGCGCCGCGCGCCCACAAAAAAACCACTGTAGCTAGGTGCTGCAGTGGTTTTTTTAGGTCAGCTCAAGGAGGCGCCAGCGCCCCTTGGCGTGCATTGATGCGATCAGGGTGCCAGTGCGGCCTTCACAGCAGCAGAGACCTGGCCCATCTCGGCCTTGCCGGCCAGCTGGGTCTTGACGGCAGCCATGACCTTGCCCATGTCGCCGGGGCCGGAGGCACCCAGTTCAGCCACGATGGCCTGGACGGCGGCGGTCACTTCTTCGGCAGACATGCGCTGCGGCAGGTAGGCCTTGATGACGTCGATCTCCGACTTTTCCTTGTCGGCCAGGTCCTGGCGGCCGGCAGTTTCAAACGCGGCGATGCTGTCCTTGCGCTGCTTGATCATCTTGTCGACGATGGCGATCACCATCGTGTCGTCGAGCTCGACGCGCTCGTCCACTTCCTTCTGCTTCATCGCAGCTTGCAGCAAGCGGATGGTGCCCAGACGTTCGGTGTCCTTGGCGCGCATCGCTGTCTTCATGTCTTCGGTGATTTGTGCTTTCAAGCTCATAACATGCTCCTGTTGGCAGGCCGTCCAAGCAAGCAGCGGTCTGCCTGAAAAATCTGGCGATGGCCAGAAAACAAAAACCCGCGCCTGGCGTCCCGAGCGCGGGTGGTGTCACAGCCTGGGCAGATTGCGTCAGGCCTGTGAGAGCTGCGATCAGTACAGCTTCTTGGGCAGTTGCATGCTGCGAACGCGCTTGTAGTGGCGCTTCACGGCAGCAGCCTTCTTGCGCTTACGCTCAGCGGTTGGCTTTTCGTAGAACTCGCGAGCGCGCAGGTCGGTCAGCAGGCCCAGTTTTTCGATGGTGCGCTTGAAGCGGCGCAGCGCAACGTCAAAGGGTTCGTTTTCTTTTACACGGATAGTCGTCATTAGCTAATGTTTCCATTGGTGCCAACAGCGGGTTTTGGGGAAGATCGCGCCCCAAAGCCTTGAATGGCGGTTTTGCCCTGTCATATTGACTAGTATTGGCAGACAGGGCTTTGCCAGCAAAGAGGTGGGATTATAACCAGTTTTTCATCAAACAGCAATAGGGCTGCCGCTTGGCAGCGGAATGCAGGGCCTGAACTGTTGTTCTGATGCGCCGGCCGAGCCCTGCTGCTGGCGTGCTGCTACTGGCTTTCTGTCATGCCCGCAGCGCAGGCCGCTGCACTGGCCCAGGCCCATTGAAAGTTGTAGCCGCCCAGCCAGCCGGTGATGTCCACCACCTCGCCGATGCAGTAGAGGCCCGGCACCTGCTTGGCCTCCATCGTCTGCTGCGACAGCTCCTTGGTGTCCACACCGCCTACAGTGACCTCGGCCTTTTTATAGCCTTCGGTGCCGGTGGGGGTCAGCTCCCAGCGCGTCAGGCGCTCGGCCAGGCGCAGCAAGGCCTTGTCGCTGGCCTCGGCGATGGGGCGCTGCCAATCGGCATCCTGTGCCACCCAGGCATCGGCCAGGCGCGAGGGCACGAGGCCGGCCAGCTCATTGGCAATCAGCTTGCGCGAGCGCTGCTTGGCCGCCAGCAGCTGCTCGGCCACATCCACCTCGGGCACCAGGTTGATGTCGATGGCCGTGCCGGGCGTCCAGTAGCTGGAGATCTGCAGGATCGCCGGCCCGGACAGACCCCGGTGCGTGAACAGCAGGTCTTCGTTGAAGGTCATGCGGGTTTTCTTGCTGCCGGTGCCTATCACCACCGGCAAGGCCAGGCCCGCCAGCTGTGCATAGGGTGCCCAGGCGCTGCCATCAAAGGTCATCGGCACCAGGCCTGGCACACGCGGCACCAGCGCCAGCCCAAACTGCTGGGCCAGGCGGTAGCCCAGGTCAGTGGCGCCAATCTTGGGGATGGACAGGCCGCCGGTGGCGATCACCAGGTGGCGGCAGTGTACTGTGCCCTGGGCGGTGCTGACCTGGAAACGCTGGCCATGGGCATCGGTATCGAGCGCCGCGACAGCGCTGACGGCGCAGGGTTGCCAGTGGGTGACCTGGCCGGCGCGGCACTCGGCCATCAGCATCGCGATGATGTCTTCAGCGGAGTGGTCGGCAAACAGCTGGCCCTTGTGCTTCTCGTGGTAGGCAATGCCGTGTTTGTCCACCATCGCCACAAAATCGGCCGGCCCAAAGCGCGACAGCGCCGAGCGGCAGAACTGCGGGTTCTGCCCGACAAAATGCTTATGGGGCTGGCGCACATCCAGATCGCGGTTGGTGAAGTTGCTGCGCCCGCCGCCCGAGATGCGGATCTTTTCCGCCACCTTGGCTGCATGGTCGATCAGCAGTACCTTGAGCCCGCGCTGGCCGGCCTGCGCCGCACAAAACAGGCCGGCTGCGCCTGCGCCAATGATGACGGTATCAAACCGGTGGGTGGGTGCGGGAGAAGACATGCGGATCCGGAGGATGGGCAGGCCCTGCGTGGAGCGCCTGCGCCGACAAAAGCAGCGATTATCGGTGATGCAGCCCTAACCCGACTGCCTGCCCAGGTGGGCGATGCAATGCCAGGCCTTTTTCAGCAGCGGAGCCGGATAGCGATGGCGGGCCTGGGCCTGGCCCAGACCGGCTGGCGTGAGCCCGCCCGGCGCCCGCTGCAGCATATGGGCCAGCACCTCGGCCACCTCGGCACCCCGGTACTGGCTGGCCTGCGCCAACTGGTTCGCCTGCAAGCGGTAGCCGGGGTGAAAGCGCAAGGCCAGACCGGACTGCTGCACGACCTGCGCCAGCGGTGTATCGCAGTAGCAGGGGTCCAGCCAGATGGCCGCCACATCGCGCGCCAGCAGCAGGCCGCCATGCACTTGCGCTTCCACATAGTGGTCCAGCGGGTCGGCCAGTTGCAGGCATTGCAGCTGCTGCCAGTCCATCTGCTGCCACAGGCCCACATGGTGGGGCTGCCAGTAGCTGTCGGGGTCGCAAAAGCTGCTGCGTGCCGTGGCAGCGCTGTGCAACTGCAGATATGCCGATCCAAAGCGGGGTGCGGCGCCATAGCCCTGGTGGCTCGGATAGCCCAAGGGCTGCAGGTCCACCGCGCCATACACGGGCCGCTCGGCTGGTGTGGCATGGTTGTAAGCGCCCGCAAACTGCTGGTCCTCCCACTGCCAGCGCTCACCCTGGGGCTGCGGGCTGTAGCTGCCATTGCTGCTGCCGCTTTCAAACTGCGATTGGTAGCGGCCCTGCTGGCACAGCAGCGCCAGCAGCGGCTGGTCTTGCACGATCGAGTCGGGGACCATCCAGTCCGGGATCGTCCAGTCCGGGACCATCCAGTCGGGATGAAAGTGCACATGGATCGATGCGGGTGCAGGTGAGTGCTCGCGCACCGGGCCGCCACGGCGCTGCACGGCCTGCAGCGCCTGCTGCTGGGCAGTGGTCAACAAGGGTGCGGGGCTGGACATATGGGCAGGGCAGGTTCGGTTCAAGGTCCATGGACTGCAGTGCATGGATCGTAGCCGCTTCTGCGCTGCGTGCATGCCCTGGTTGTCATGGGGTTGGATGCTGCCAAGCGGTGTGGCGCTGGCCGACAATCAGCGCTTGTCCCCGATCATTTGAGGAGTGTTTGCATGTCGTTTTGCCAGGCCTTGTGGCAAGCCAACCAGGCGCTGTACCAGCGCACCCTGGACCATCCCTTCAACCGAGAGCTGGCAGCAGGCAGTTTGTCGGTCGAGCGCTTTCGCCATTACATGATCCAGGATGCGCATTACCTGGTCGCCTATGGCCGTGCGCTGGCGGTGGCTGCCGCCAAGGCCGACCATGCCGATGGCGTGGTGCAGTTTGCCAATGCAGCGAACGAGGCCGTGGTGGAGGAGCGCAAGCTGCACGATGGCTTTATGCGCGACTTTGGCATCAGCGCGCAGGACTTTGCCGCCACGCCACTCACACCAGCATGTCACCACTACACCAGCTTTTTGCTGGCCAACAGCTGGTCGGAAAGCTACCCGGTGGCGCTGGCGGGGCTGCTGCCTTGCTTCTGGATCTATGCCGAAGTGGGGCGCGATATCCATGCCCGCTCACAGCCCGACAACCCTTACCAGGCCTGGGTGGACACCTATGCCAGCGAGGAGTTTCATGCCGCCGTGCGCGCGGTGATTGCGACCATCGACCGGCTGGCCGAAGGCGCTGACAGCGCCACCCGCACGCGCATGGCGGAGGCCTACCGCTATAGCGCAGAGCTGGAATGGATGTTTTGGGACAGTGCGTACCAACTGGGGCGCTGGCCCACACGCTGAGGGGCGCCCAAACGGCGTTGCGCTGCCGCTCTGTAAATCTCCGGCAGCGGGTCGTAAAGTTATGCAATGCGGCTCTACAGCGCGATAGGCTGGCGGTATTCGCCTACAGGCGCTTTCGAAAAACGGTCTTACGCTTCGTGGCATCCATTTACCAGATGCGCCAACGCGCAGACCCCGAGCCAGTCCGAGGCCTACACGCACGTATCGCAACCATATAAGGAGTTGCCATGTTATCCACCAACACGACCCACACCGCTTACCACGCTCCCGTGTTTGAACCCACGGTCGATGAGTTGGCCGTTCTGAAGAAATTGGAACTGGGAGAAAAGATTTCTCTGGAGGATGCCGTGCATGCGCACGTCTCCAAGCGCCTGCTGGAACGCGGCATGGTTGTGGAGCGTGAAGGCTACATGGCCATCACTGCAGAAGGCCTGCAACAGATCAAGCGCAACGATGCCTGATCCTCAGTCCGCTGTTCTCCACAGCACCCAGGCAGCCTAAGCAGGCTGCCTTTTTTTTCATCATGAATCGTTTTGTGCCATAGCTTCAACAACTTAGATGGCTTATCTACAGCTGTGCACAGAGCTTTCCACAAGATTGTGCCCATGGACTGGGGACAACGCGGTGATGGCTCAAAGAGGGCGTTGCTCCAGGCTTGAACCGCTGAACAACCACCGCTAAACAGGCCAGAACCTGCAGTAATGCCTGGTCAGGGCCCGCTATGCCTCAATTTTGGGCAGGTGCTGCATTTGGATTAGAAATCAGCAGCTTGCCCTGCTTATCTACAAGATTCTTCACAGCTTTCCACAGTATTGTGCCCGTGCAATGGGGACAAAGCGGGCGAGGCCGTGCGGCACAGTGCTTTTGGGTTATCCGTCTGCTTGGCAGTCGTTACGCAAAGTGTTGGCTTACTTGGGCTGTGCAGCTTCAAGTACCGCCATGGATGCCTGTAGCCGCCGACAGAACAGCGGCGCAAAAACCTGCGCAGCCAACCGCCTTGCCAAGGGCTTGCAGCCATGGAATCTCAGTAGACTCGGGGCTGGCGGCGCGGGTGTTTACTTATCTTCGCAGTCGGTACAGGGCAGGTGCAACATGGCTGCACTAGGATGCGGTCATTCTTTACATGCCGGTGCCGATGGGGGAGTTTCGCCCGAGCCCGCTGTCATCTACCTCTACCGATTGCTGCCATGGACCATAACTCCAATAATTCAACCCGTCCCACCACCACCCCAGCTCCAGGCGCGGCAGACGCCGGGCTGAACACCGGTGCTGCAGCAGCACCCAAGCGGCGCAGCCGTTGGCTGGGCTCTACCATCGCCATCGTGCTGGTAGCAGGCTTGGCGGGCGGGGCCTGGTACCTGGTGCAGAGCAAGAAAAACCCGAGCGGCATGTCCGCTGGCGCCCCCGGCATGGGTGGCCCACCCGGTGCAGGCGGCCCGCCCGGCATGGGCCCCGGTGCGATGCGCGCCATGGCGGTGACGGTGGGCAGCGCAGCGGCCAAACGCCAGACCCTGCCGGTGACCTTGACGGCGATGGGCACGGTGGTGCCCACCACCACGGTGACTTTGACCACCCAGGTCTCGGGCATTCTGCGCGATGTGTTGTTCACCGAAGGCCAGATGGTCAAGAAGGGCCAAAAGCTGGCGCAGATTGACCCCCGCCCGTTTGAGCAAGCGCTGCAGCAGGCCAAGGGCCAGTTGGCGCGCGACCAGGCGCAGCTTGATGCAGCGCGCGTGACGCTCAAGCGCTACCAGACCCTGTGGGACCAGGATTCGATTGCCCGCCAGGACCTGGACACGCAGGCCGCGCTGGCCAAGCAGCTCGAAGGCACGGTGCTCACCGACCAGGCCCAGGTGCAAACCGCCCAGCTCAACCTGGGTTATGCCACCATCAGCTCGCCCATCGATGGCCGCATTGGCTTGCGCACGATGGATCCGGGCAACTACATCAGCGCCGGTGGCACCACCGGTATCGCCGTCATCACCAAGATCGCGCCGATTGATGTGAGCTTTACTGTGCCGCAGGACCATATTCCGTCCGTGTTGGGTGCGCAAAAGGCCGATGCCCGCCTACCGGTGGCAGCGCTGGACCGCGCAGGCAACAAGACCCTGGCCCAAGGCGTGTTCCTGACCTTGGACAACCTGGTGGACACTGCCACCGGCACCGTCAAGGCCAAGGCCCGGTTCGACAACAGCGATGGCTCGCTCTTTCCCAACCAGTTTGTGAATACGCGCCTGACCTTGAAGGACGAGAGCGCGCTGGTGGTGCCCGTCACCGCCATCCGCACCGGCGGCAATGGCGACTTTGTCTACGTGATCAACGCCGACCGCACCGTGACCCAGCGCACTGTCATCCGGGGCATGAGCACGGTCGAGTGGGTGGCCATCAACTCCGGCCTGAAAGAGGGTGAGTTGGTGGTGACCGAGGGCGCCGACCGTTTGAAGGACGGCGCTGTGGTGGCGTTGCAAGGCGATACCCCCACCCAGGCGCATGGCGCCAGCAGTGGCCGGCGCGGTGCGCGCGAGGGCGGCCCGCGCGAGGGCGGTGGGCGCCGTGGCAATGGCGAAGGCCGGGGCGCCAATGGTGCGGCACCCGGCGGTGCGGCACCTGGTGCAGCGGCACCCGGTGCAGCAGCGGGCAATGGCGCGCCCGCAGGCGGTGGTGGTGGGGGTGGTGGTGCAGCCGTTGAGCCCAATGCCGGCCAGCCCAGTACTGCAGCCCCTGCGGTGACCCCAGACCAGCCAGCTGCTGGTGCCGGTGGCTCTGGCGGTTCAGGTGGCTCGGGCGGAGCAACCTCTGCGACCGGATCAGGCCAGACCGCACCCGCGATCAAACCGGAGGAGGTGCCCAAGGGCATGGCGCCAGCGGCCAGCACCGTGCAACCCGCCCAGCGCGCCAACCAGTAAGGCGGGCTGAGTGATGAGTCCTTCCCGTCCCTTTATCCAGCGGCCGGTGGCAACAGCCTTGCTGATGCTGGCCATCGTGCTGACCGGTCTGGTGGGCTTTCGGCTGCTGCCGCTGTCGGCGCTGCCCGAGGTCGATTACCCGACGATCCAGGTGCAGACCCTGTACCCCGGCGCCAGCCCCGAGGTGATGAGCCGCACCGTGAGCGCGCCGCTGGAGCGCCAGCTCGGCCAGATGTCCGGCCTGGACCGCATGTCCTCGACCAGTGCAGCCGGCGTGTCCATCGTGACCTTGCAGTTCCAGCTGGGCTTGTCGCTGGATGTGGCTGAGCAGGAGGTGCAGGCAGCGATCAACGCCAGCAGTGCATTGCTGCCGGCCGACCTGCCCGCGCCCCCGATCTATGCCAAGGTGAATCCGGCCGACACGCCGGTGATGAGTCTGGCCATCACCTCCAAAGAGCTGCCGCTTACCGAGGTGCAGAACATCGTCAACACCCGCCTGGCGCAGAAGATCAGCCAGGTTTCGGGCGTCGGCCTGGTCAGCCTGGAAGGCGGGCAAAAGCCTGCGATGCGCATCCAGGCCAACACCCAGGCGCTGGCAGCGAATGGCATTACCTTGAGCAGCCTGCGCACCGCCATCAGCAATGCCAATTCCAACACCGCCAAGGGCAGTTTTGACGGCCCCAAGCGCTCCTACTCGATCAACAGCAATGACCAGCTGCTGACTGCGGACGACTACATGAACCTGGTGGTGTCCTGGAAGGACGGCGCACCGGTATTGATGAAGGATGTGGCGCGTGTCGTGGCCAGCGCCGAGAACGACCGGCTCGCCGCCTGGGTCGATGAGACGCCCGCGATCATCCTGAATGTGCAGCGCCAGCCCGGTGCCAATGTGATTGCGACTGTCGATGCGATCAAGCAGCGCCTGCCTGAGCTGACTGCGTCCTTGCCTGCGTCGGTCGAGGTCAAGGTGCTGACCGACCGCACCACCGGCATCCGCGCCTCGGTCGAGCATGTGCAGATGGAGCTGGCGCTGGCCGTGGTGATGGTGGTGCTGGTGATCTTCTTCTTCCTGCACAGCCTGCGTGCCACGGTGATTGCAAGCCTGGCCGTGCCCATCTCGCTGATCGGCAGCTGCGGGGCCATGTACCTGTTGGGCTACAGCCTGAACAACCTGAGTCTGATGGCGCTGACGATTGCGACCGGCTTTGTCGTCGACGACGCGATCGTGATGATCGAGAACATTGCGCGCTACATCGAAGAGGGCGAGACGCCGATGGCCGCTGCCTTGAAGGGCGCGGCGCAGATCGGCTTCACCATCATCTCGCTGACCGTGTCGCTGATCGCGGTGCTGATTCCGCTGCTCTTCATGGGCGATATCGTCGGGCGCCTGTTCCGCGAGTTTGCGGTCACCCTGGCCATCACCATCCTGATCTCGGCCGTGGTGTCGCTCACCCTGGTGCCGATGATGTCGGCGCGCTGGCTCAAGCAAGAGGACACCAGCGCGCACACGCGTGGCTGGGCTTCTTCGGTGCAGCGCGGTTTTGACAAGGTGATCCACCACTACGACCGGGGCCTGCACTGGGTGTTTCGCCACCAGCCGCTGACGCTGGTCGTGGCCGTGGCCACCGTGGTGCTGACGGGGCTGCTCTACCTGGCCATTCCCAAGGGCCTGTTCCCGACGCAGGACACCGGCCAGCTCCAAGCGCAGATCGAGGCGGCGCAAGAGGTCTCCTTTGCCCGCATGAGCCATCTGCAGCAACAGGCCGTCAGCGCCATCCTGCAGGACAAGGATGTGGCCTCGGTCAGCTCGGTGGTGGGGGTGGATGCCGCCAACAACACCATGCTCAACACCGGCAGCCTGTCGATCAACCTGACCCGGCCGCATGATGCGCAGGACGAGGTGATGCAGCGCCTGCGCGAGCGGGTCAGCCAGGTGGCAGGGGTGCGTATTTTCCTGCAGCCCTCGCAGGACCTGACCATCGACTCGCAGACCGGCCCCACCGAATACCGCCTGTCGATTGGCGGCGTGAACACCGACCAGGTCAATGACTGGACGCAAAAGCTCGTCAGCCAGCTGCAGAACGTGGCCGAGGTGCGCAATGCCACCAGCGATGCCGGGCGCAAGGGCCTGTCGGCCTATGTGAATGTGGACCGCGATACCGCATCGCGCCTGGGCATCAGCGCCAGCAGCATTGATGACAGCTTGTACAGCGCCTTTGGCCAGCGCATTGTCTCGACCATCTTTACCGAGACCAACCAGTACCGCGTGATTCTGGAAGCGCAGCAAGAGCAGCTCAACAGCGTGCAGACCCTGGGCAACCTGGCCATCAATGCCAGCAGCACGGGTGCGACGCCGCTGTCGGCCATTGCCAAGATCGAGGAGCAGATGGCGCCGCTGCAGGTGACCCGCGTGTCGCAGTACCCGGCTGCCACCTTGGGCTTTGACACGGCACCTGGCGTATCGCTGGGCCATGCGGTCGATGCCATCAAGCAGGCGGCCAAGGATATCGGCATGCCCGCGTCGCTGACCATGGAGTTCCTTGGCGCTGCGGCTGCCTACCAGAACTCGCTCACCAGCCAGCTGGTGCTGATTCTGGCGGCCCTGGTCTGCGTCTACATCGTGCTGGGCGTGCTGTACGAGAGCTATGTGCACCCAATGACGATTTTGTCCACCTTGCCGTCGGCGGGGGTGGGTGCCTTGCTGGCGCTGATGATCAGCGGCAACGACCTGGGCGTGATCGGCATCATCGGCATCATCTTGCTGATCGGCATCGTCAAGAAGAACGCGATCATGATGATCGACTTTGCGATCGATGCCGAGCGCAACCAGGGCATGGGGCCGCAAGAGGCCATCCACCAGGCGGCCTTGCTGCGCTTCCGGCCCATCCTGATGACGACCCTGGCCGCCTTGTTTGCCGCACTGCCGCTGATGTTTGGCTGGGGCGAGGGCGCCGAGCTGCGCCGCCCATTGGGCCTGGCCATTTTTGGCGGGCTGATGCTGAGCCAGTTGTTGACTCTGTTCACCACGCCGGTGATCTACCTGGTGTTTGACCGCCTCGGCGCCCGCTTTGGCCGCCGCCAAGCCGGCAATGCGGATGGCAGCCATGCCGAGGTGCAGGCATGAACCTTTCCGAGCCCTTCGTCAAACGCCCGGTCGCGACGGTCCTGCTGACCATCGGCATGGCACTGGCGGGCATTGCCGCGTTCTTTGCGCTGCCGGTGGCACCGCTGCCGCAGGTGGATTACCCGGTGATCTCGGTGTCGGCCAGCCTCTCGGGTGCGAGCCCGGAGAACATGGCCTCCAGCGTGGCCACGCCGCTGGAGCGCCACCTGGGCGTGATTGCCGGGGTCAACGAGATGACCTCGCGCAGCTCGACCGGCTCGGCCAATGTGACCTTGCAGTTTGACCTGAACCGCGACATCAATGGCGCCGCGCGCGAGGTGCAGGCAGCCATCAATGCCGCGCGCACGGATCTGCCCTCGGACCTGCGCAGCAACCCGACCTACCGCAAGATGAACCCGTCGGATTCGCCGATCATCATCTTGGCGATGACCTCGCCCACGCGCACGCCCGGCGAGCTGTATGACGAGGTCTCCAACGTCGTGAGCCAGCGCATCTCCCAGGTCGATGGCGTGGGCGATGTGGAAATCGGCGGCGGCTCCTTGCCCGCGGTGCGGGTCGAGCTGCTGCCCCAGGCGCTGAGCCACTACGGCATTGCGACCGAGGATGTGCGCGCCGCCATCCAGGCCGCCAATGCCAACCGGCCCAAGGGCGCTATCGAGAGTGGCGGCAACCGCCTGCAGATCTACACCCCGGCGCCCGAGCGCAAGGCCAGCTGGTACCAGGGCCTGGTGGTGGGCTGGCGCGATGGCGCGGCCGTCCGGCTGGGCGATGTGGCGCGCGTCATCGACGGGCCGGCCAATGTCTACACCATGGGCCTGTTCAATGGCCAGCCTGCGATCCTGGTGCTGATCACGCGCCAGCCGGGCGCCAACATCATCAACACCGTGGACAACGTGCGCAAGCTGCTGCCCGAGTTGCAGGCCCAGCTGCCCAAGGATGTGAAGATCCAGGTCGCCAGCGACAGCACCAACTCCATCCGCTCGTCCCTGCATGAGATCGAGACCACCTTGCTGGTCTCGGTGATTCTGGTGGTGCTGGTGGTGGGCGCCTTTATCCGCAAGGCGCGCGCCACCGTGATTCCGGCCGTGGCCACCGTGGTGTCCTTGCTGGGCACCTTTGGCGTGATGTACCTGCTGGGCTTCAGCCTCAACAACCTGAGCCTGATGGCACTGACGGTGGCCACCGGCTTTGTCGTCGATGACGCGATTGTGGTGCTGGAAAACACCAGCCGCCATATCGAGCAGGGCATGGACAAGATGGCCGCTGCCTTGCAGGGCGCGCGCGAAGTGGGCTTTACCGTGCTGTCGATCAGCCTGTCCCTGGTGGCGGTGTTCATACCGCTGCTGTTCATGGAAGGCCAGATCGGCCGCTTGTTCAAGGAGTTCGCCGTGACCTTGTCGGTCGCGGTGATGATCTCGCTGGTCATCTCGCTGACCACAACGCCGATGATGTGTGCCTGGTTTCTGCGCAACGAGGATGCCATCGAGACGGCGCCGCGCAGCCGCTTTGCCCGCGCGCTGGAGAACGGCTATGGCTGGATGCTGCGCGTCTATGAGCGCTGCCTGGATTGGGCCTTGCATGCCAAGGCCGTGGTGATGCTGATCCTGGTGATCGTCATCGGCATGAACGGCTATTTGTTCATGCATGTGCAAAAGGGCTTTTTCCCGCAGCAGGACAACGGCCAGCTGGCTGGCGGCCTGCGTGCGGACCAGAGCATCTCGTCCACCGCGATGGCGGGCAAGCTCAAGGAGGCGCTGTCCATCATCCAGCAGGACCCGGCCATCGACACGGTGGTGGGCTTTGCTGGTGGCAGCCGCTCAGGCGGGGGCTTTGTGTTCATCAACCTCAAGCCGGTCAGCGAGCGCGATGTGACCAGCCTGCAGGTGGTGGCAAGGCTGCGGCCGCAGTTGTCGCAGATCACTGGTCTGCGCGTGTTTCTGAACCCGGTGCAGGATCTGCGCATGGGCGGGCGCTCGTCCAACTCGACCTACCAGTACACGATCAAGAGCGACAACACCGCCGACATGAAGAAATGGGCCACGCGCCTGGCCGAGCGCCTCAAGGAGGAGCCCTTGCTGCAGGACGTGGACACCGACCAGTCGGAGAGCGGCGTGGAAGTGTATGTGGAGGTGGACAAGCAGGCGGCAGCGCGGCTGGGGGTGAACTCCAAGTCCATCAACAACGCGCTCTACAACGCCTTTGGCCAGCGTTCGGTGGCCACCATCTACAGCGACCTGAACCAGTACTCGGTGATCATGGAATGGGCGCCGGAATACACACGCGGGCCACCGGCGTTGCAGGATATCTATGTGCCCTCCAACCTGAGCGGCACCGAAGGCACGGCGGCCAACCCGGCGCTACGCAGTGCATCGACCGGCAGCGTGATCAGCACCAGCGTTGCCACCATGGTGCCGCTGTCGAGCTTTGCGAAAGTGATGGAGCGCCCCGCGCCCACCACCGTGAACCACCAGGACGGCGAGCTGTCGACGACGATCTCGTTCAATCTCGACGATGGCGTGGCACTGAGCGAAGCCCAGCAGGTGATTGCCCAGGCCGAGGCCGATATCGCCATGCCGATCAATGTGCGCGGCAGCTTCCAGGGCACGGCCCTGAGCTTTCAGAAATCGCAGAACCAGCAGCTTTACCTGATCCTGGCCGCGATCGTGGTGATCTACATCGTGCTGGGCATGCTCTATGAAAGCCTGGTGCACCCGATCACCGTGCTGTCCACCCTGCCATCGGCTGGTGTGGGCGCGGTGATTGCGCTGATGCTGTTCAACATGCAGTTCACGGTGATTGCGCTCATTGGGGTGTTCTTGCTGATTGGCATCGTGAAGAAAAATGCCATCCTGATCATCGACTTTGCGCTGGAGGCCGAGCGATCACGGGGCCTGTCCGCCATCGACGCAGTGCGCGAGGCTTGCCTGCTGCGCTTCCGCCCCATCTTGATGACCACCTTAGCTGCCGCGCTGGGTGCCTTGCCACTGGCCATTGGCTTTGGCCAGGGCTCGGAGCTGCGCCAGCCGCTGGGCATCGCCATCATTGGTGGCCTGCTGGCCAGCCAAGTGCTGACCCTGGTCACCACCCCCGTGGTCTACGTGCTGCTGGACAAGCTGCGCCGCCGCGCGCCCAACGAGCGCGACCTGGGCCGTGCCTCCAACGACGGCATGCCCACCCTGGAACACTGATACGCCATGACGCCATCTTTCGCTTTTTCTCCTTCTCTCCGTGCGGCCCGGCCTGCGCCCTTGCTGCGCAGCCTGGCGCTGGCACTGTGCTGCGCCGGCCTCTTGAGCGCCTGCTCGGTGGCCCCCGTCTATGAGGTACCGACCACCCCGGCGCCCGCCAGCTTCAAGGAAGCCGGCGCGCTCTGGCAAAGCGCCCAGCCCAACGATGCCGTGGATCGCGGCGACTGGTGGACGCTGTTTGCGGACGAGCAGCTCAACCAGCTCGCTGCCCAGGTGCAGGTGGACAACCAGAACATTGCAGCGGCCGCAGCCGCCGTGCAGCAGGCCCAGGCGGCGCTGCGGGTGGAGCAGGCCGGCTTGCTGCCGAGCGTCAATGGAACTTTGGGCCAAACGCGCCAGGGCGGCGGCCAGTCCAATGGAAGTGGCAGTGCCTCGCTGGGCATCAGTGCTGCCTGGGATGCAGATCTCTGGGGCCGCCTGCGCGAATCGGTCAGTGCGGCGCAAAGCAGCGCCCAGGCCAGCGAGGCGGATCTGGCCGCTGCACGCCTGTCGGCCGTCGGCAGCCTGGTGCAGAGCTATTTCCGACTGCGCGAGGCCGATGCCGAGATGCAGATCCTGCAGCAGTCGATCGAGGGCTACCAGCGCAGCCTGCGGATTGCCCAGAACCGCTACGACGTGGGCGTGGAAGCGCGCACCGCGGTGCTGCAGGCGCAGACCACCTTGACGACCACCCAGGCCAGTGTGGAATCGCTGCGCCAGTCGCGCCAGACCTATGAGCATGCGATTGCGGTGCTGACCGGCCAGGCGCCGGCGCAGTTTGACCTGCCGCCTGCTGCCTGGAACGTGACCGTGCCCGAGATCCCCGGCGTGGTGCCTTCTACCCTGCTGGAGCGCCGACCCGATATTGCCGCCGCCGAACGTGCGGTGGCTGCGGCCAATGCCCAGATCGGCGTGGCCCAGGCGGCCTATTACCCGAGCCTGAGCCTGAGCGGCTCGCTCAACCGTTCCGGCTCCAACCTGGGAAATTTGTTCAGCGCCTCGGGCCTGCTGTGGTCCTTGGGTGCATCGCTGAGCCAGAGCATTTTCAACGCCGGTGCCACCACCGCACAGGTCGATTCCGCCCGCGCTGCGCATGCGGCCCGAACCGCGAGCTACCGCCAGTCGGTGCTGGCGGCCTTCCAGGCGGTGGAGGATGTGCTGAGCAATGTGGCCGCCCTCAATGCCCAGAAGCCGCTGCTGCAGCAAAGCCTGGATTCCGCCGAGAAGGTGGAGCAGCAGATGCTGAACCGCTACCAGCAAGGCCAGGTGCCGTACACCGATGTGGTCACTGCCCAGGCCACCGCACTGTCGGCGCGCCGCTCGCTGATCCAGCTGCAGCTGAACCAGCAACTGGCGGCGGCCCAACTCATCCAGGAGCTGGGTGGCGGCTGGCATGCCGATTGGATGAAGCCGGGAGCCTAAAGCTTAGGCAAAGGGTGTTCAGTGCAGATGGGGCAAGAAATTGCGCCCTGTCCGCTGCACAAACTGCGCATAGCTCATCGGTGCACCCAGCTGCACATCGGCCTGGTTGGGCAGCACCCAGGCCCAGGCGCGCTGCTGCTGTTCATCAAACACCAGCTTGTACAAATGGCTGGGCACCCAGACCTGGTTGCGACCAATGGTGGGGGTGTGGCCTTCGAACAGCGGCCCGGTGTAGACAAAGACATAGCCCCTGGCGCGCTTGGCGTACTTGCGCACATCTGCTTCAAGCTTGGACCAGACCTGGCGGTTGTGGGTAGGGTCCTGCGGCACCATGTTGGAGAGCGCAAAGGACTGCGCCATGCCCGTAGCAGTGCTTTGGTCCGCCGCCGGCGCCATATGGCCCCGGTCATAGCCACTCGCCTGGTAGTCGGACAGCTCGGCCTTGTAGGCGGCACGCAGGCGCGCATCGGCATAGAAGTAGTCGGTACGCGGCAAGCCTGCCGCGCTTTGCAGCCGCTGGCGGCTCAGGCGTTCCACGGTGACGATCGGAGTTTTCGACAGCCCCGAGTACAGCACCGCGAACCCTGTAGAGCACAAGGTCACCGGCATCCAGCTGCGGCCCACGCTAGCCGCGCTGAGCGGCGCGCTGGCGGGCAACTGCTCGGCACATTCGGCAAAGCCCTCGCGGCCTTTGTCGTTGTTGGCCTGGCTGGAGGGGGCTTGGGCGCTGGGTGCTGAGGGAGCGCTCGCGTGGCCGGCGTCTGGTGCACCGCCCCGGCTTTGCCGCGCAATCTCCGTAAAACGGGCCTGCCAGTCTGCAGCGGTGGACTGGATCCCGTCGACCCAGTGCTGGACAGTTTGCACTGGCGGTTGGCGCTGGAGCCATTGCGTGCTGCTGCTGATGGCCCATTGGCGAATGTGGTCGAGCTGCGGCACATAGGCCGCAGACGTGATGGCTGCGACTACGCTGTAAGCCGCTATCGCCCCTTTGCCCAAGAGGCCACGCAGAAAACCGCGCAACAGACCGGGCGCGGATTTGGATGTTTTTTTCTTCTTGGCGGGGCGCTTGGCTGAACGGGGAGGAGGGCAGGCCATGAACTACAACAACCGGGCATGCCGACCTCAGTCAGCACAGCAATACAACTGCTGTATTGTGGCTCAAAATGCTACCTCGATGTGATATTTGCTATGATTTTTTTAGCGAACTCTCTAGGTGAATGCACCTCTTATCGCCAAATGGAATCGATGGCCGCAAATTTACATACTGTATAAAAATATGGCAAATATTGCGCTGTAGAGAAGCACAGTCACGGATCCACCCTTCAGCCTTGCAGGTTGCGGTCCTACAGCCCTGCCAGCAACCGTCTGGGTTCGGTCCAAAATCATGGTCTTGATGAATAGCAAACAACTGCAAACTGATAGTTATTGTTAACCAAAAATAGATCTAATCGAATATGATATATCTATCAATTATAGCTAAGTGTTAGCGCAGAGTTAATCGCTGTCGTCGCATGGTTAATGCTGCCTGTGCTTGTGTGAAAAATAAGTGCAGGTGACTTAATGGCGGTCCAGGTAATGGGTGGCAATGGTATTGCCACCTCTAATTCGCAAAGACAATATTTACTCAATGTACACCCCTGTCTACGTGTATTTGTCGTCAGAGCCGTTTTCCAAGATAAAACTCAGGCCCACCAGCCATTTCGGTGTGTACAGAACGGATCCCATAAAGCTGGTGGTCAATGAAACCACGGTGGCGACCTACCAGTACGTGCGGTTGGACCGGGTCTTCAACAAGATTTTTATCTACGATATTCAATTGCGACGTGATGTGGGTAGCCTGGGTCTGGGGCAGTTCTATGATGAGCAAATGGGGGGGCGCACAAAACCCGCCGATAGTGAGTAATTGGGGGTCGAATCTGATGGCTTGCTGCCTGCGCAGAGATAATGCAGTGCCTGTTTTAATGTGGCTTAGCTTGCTTACCTGGTAAACACCTGTAATGGATTGAGATGCGCATGCGGAGCACACGCAGTCCTGTATGCGCGGGGCAAGCAACTCCGAGCGTGGTGTATTGTTGTCGACGTGCGTGCGCACACGCATGCGCTTTCAAGGGTCAAGCGGAGCAGCCTGCGCACCGCGCCTGCGTTGTTGCTACCCAATATGGATGGCGGCGCTATGCAAGCCCATTTAGAAGAGGCAATATATTCGTGCTGGAGCAACGCACAGCATACGCAGTGGGAGAGAAACTTCCGCTAACATATTACCCCCATCTATGTGATGGAATGTTTCCTTACCGGCGCTGGGTTCAACGCCGTTATGCCTTTACGGCTTCCGATTGATGGTGCCCAGGTATTTTCTTTACTGTCGGTGGCCGTGATCCACTTTTCCGTCGGTGGACATAAGACTCGTTCCGTTCAAGTAGACGCCAGAATGCCCCTACCCACGTTGGCCAGTGCGGACAGGTAGATAGGCTGACCCACGTGGTCGGTATAAACCGTAGTGCGCGTTCCCTGGTTGCGAAGCGGTTGCCTAACGGGCTTCTTCCACCACCATCCACACTAGTGGATGGCACCAGGTTGCGACGTCAGCAGATGTGGACCGGGCTGATAGCTTTGTCGCGCGTGCGCGTACCGTTCAGAGTAAGCAAGGTCAATCTCCACAGTCCCCTCGTCGCGAGGGGTATGCACTGCTGGGACTTCCCGTTAAAAATCGCCAGGTTTTAGCGCGGAAAACCTAATGACACCCCTATATTATGAGTACTATAAGTATCAAAAATGGCCTAAAGATCATTTTAGATTGCTTTTTGCAACAGATATGCTTGAAGTGCGAGACGCAATAGGCAATAGCCAAGAGGCAATAGGTTCATCATTTCCCACATGGCGTTGCGGACCCCAAAGTGGATCTGTGACGGCATCACTGCTGTTGCTCGGCCGGCAGTGCAGTGGCCGTGTTCAGCCCTGCAAAATGTTCGACCCATCCACTTAAATCATAGTTAAGATTGGGATATAACTATGGTTAAGGTGCAAGGCTGAACTTATCTTCATATTCGCAGCTTTGAAGTCCATCGGTCCGCGCAGCGCATCGCCCCCTGTTGCTCAAAGGGTGATGCTGCCGTTAACGTAGTGATGGATGCATGCTCCATCCCGTGTGCCCACACTGTAGATGTCCCGGAAGGGCGTCAGAGCTTCTGGCCGTTCCAGGCCCACAGGACCCGGCCTCGCACATCCAGTTGCTCTCGTCCATCGAGCAGGTCAGAGGTCTTGATGCTGGGGTTGTCGCTGCTGATCTCGAACTGCCCATCCCAGCGCTGGCGCACGCGCTTTACAAAGAGCCGGTCATGTGCGCACAGCACATAGACGCCGTCGATGTCGACCAGGCGGATGCCGGTGTCAACCAGCAAGATATCGCCATCATTGAAAGTGCCCTTCATCGAATCGCCATAGGCATGGATGAAGCGCAGCGCCTGGACGTTGGAGGGTTTGATCCGCTGAGTAACCCATTCCTGCGACAGCTTAAGATCGCCGGTCAGCACGTCGTGCTCAAGCAACTCGGCTCCTGAGCCCATCGATGCGCTGTTGGACAACACGGGTACTGCGATCGAGGGGCGCCCGGGAATGGGCGCAGGGGACAAGTCGCTGTAGGGCATGACGCTGGAGCGTGCCATGGTCCCTTCCCCCAGGGCCAACCAGTCCGAAGACACATTGAGCAGCTGCGCCGCGCGGGCGCTGTTCTCTGCCGTCAGTGCCTTGGTATTTCCGTCCACTACCTTCTTGATGGCTTGGTAGGACAGCCCCAGCCGGTCGGCCAAGTCTGCAGTTTTCATCTCTGCTGCTGTCATCGCCTGAACCAGGCGGTCTTTGTATTCAACCATGGTTTAAATTCTCGCGGAAATTTTCACAACTATAGTTGCTTTATCGTCTGAACCATGGTTTAATTATTGCATGTTCATACGAAAGTCACAACCCAGCCCAGTTCTGAGCGCCTTCGAGGCTGCTGCATTGCCAGATGAGGCAAGTCCCAAGTCGGGTTCCAACATAAGCAGCCAAGAAGGGAGGGCGGAGCGCGTTGGTGGGGCTCGCCGCCTTCGGCCCGCGTTTGCTGCGTCTCAGCGGAACGTGCAGCTACCCAATGCATTTAGCCGTCCGATGCGATCCATCGCTTCTCAGTTCGGCCCGCAGCGGATATCCCGGAGCACGGCGCGCCATCCCCGGTATCTCGGCTACGTCATCGAGAGCGGGACCCAGGCCCAGGCTTCTCATGACAAAACCCAACGTATTTTGAAAGGAACACTGCGATGAACTTTGCCCGCACCTGTGACCCTTTGAGCAGCTACGGCGCCCCGGAGCATTCGGCCCGGTTTGCAGGCGGACATGCTTCCCGCATCCTCGCGGCCCTGCACGATGAGAAATCGCTGACGGCGGGCGAGATGGCCGAATGCACAGGGATGACGGTCGAGCAAATCTGCCGCCGCCTGCCCGAGTTGGCGCGCACCGGCCTCGCGAAGGTGGTGCAGTTTGAAGGTGCGGATCTGTTACGCGACGGCTACCGGGTATGGGAGGCGGTATGAGCATGCCACTGCCGAGACGCAAGGGGCGAGGCGTTCTGCATGATGGGATGCATAAGGTCGCCGTCAACATCGGTGCGAAAGCCCATGCTGTTGGCACGCGGGCATCTAGGGCGGACCGGTTAGGTGTGACGGCATGCGATGGCACGAGGACAGACACAGACAACGCAACCCTGCCGGCACAAAGACATTGAAGGAGCAACCATGAGCATGACAGCAGAGCGATACACGGTCGCGTTGAGCGCCCGCGACCTGTCCGATGAGTCGCACCGCATGGGACAGGTGGACCTGATCAAGGCCAGCGGGATGAGCAAAGCCAATGTGGCCTTGCACTACCTGCGGATCATCACCAAGCCCAGCAGGGTGGATATGGAGCGCATGTACAACGCGTTGGTCCAGTACGGCGTGGCCGGAAAGCTGGCAGACCCACAGGATGCTGCGTTGGAGGCCATGGCCTGGTTGCTGGACCAGAAATGCAAGCCATGCCAAGGAACGGGCCTGACGGCCAAGGAGGGCAAGACCTACAAATGCCTCAAATGCAGGGGTGCGATGCTGGCTCAGGAGCCCAGCCGACAGGACGTGCAGCTCCTGATCGACTATGTAATGGACTGCAAAAGAACGCACAGCAATAACTTGAATAAGTTGTTGCGAACCGACTAAAAGTATGGTATTCTCGTAATCGTTGAGACATTGATGAGATGGGTGCGAAAGCAAGCCCGCCAATGTCCTTAACCATGAATCACTTGCGCTGCTGTTGTGGCAGCGCAAGGCCTCTGATGGCAGAGCTATGCCACCAGCCTTTCCAAGCCTCGCCCCGTGCGGGGCTTTTACGTTTTTGGCGCGGGTCAACACGCCGGGGGTATGTCCGGGCAAGTTGGCATCCGTGCGGTGTGCACTCCCATCAGGTAGTGGCACCACGTCAGCCATAACGGCAGTACCTCTTGCCTGCAGGCGCATGCCATTGCAGGCTTTTTTCCAACGTCGATGCCCGCTGCATGCGGGCTTTGGCATATCTGCTGTAGCGAGCGCAGTACGCACCCGAGTGGTTTGACGGTGCGGTATCTCCTGCTGAGAGCTTCCCAGTGCTTGCAGAAGCGAACAGCCGCCCCAGCCCGCTTGGGTTGTCTGATGGGGCATGGATCTGAAGGCCAGTGTTTGCGCTGTCCTGGTCAGTGACTGCAGGGGCAGATTCGGCGCGCACGCATACCCGTGCCGCTGGAGCCCAGGCCCCGCAGCCCTTGAGGAGAGAGCACAGACTGCCGATGTGCAGTACGCCGCCAGCAGCTGTGACTTTTTCAACCATTGCATTCCGCCGAGAGGCGGTTTTTTTGTGCCCGACGAGGGCGAAACCGATCCGCCTTGGCTCAACGCAGGCGGATTTTCTTTTTTTGAAAGGCCCAACCATGGCTTATGAAGTATCGACCGGCACCCGTTTTGCAATCTCGACCGGTTTTGGCGCGCCCGTCTCCGTGACCACCATCTCCAACGCGGCACCTCCCGTGATCGCAGCGGCAGCCCATGGCCTGAGCGCCAAAGACCCCTTTTTGCTCAACACTGGCTGGGAAGACATGAACGACTCCATCCTGCGGGTTGGCTCGGCTACCACTGGTGCCATCACGTTGGAAGACGAGGACACCACCGACCTGATCCAGTTCCCCAGCGGTTCAAGCGCAGGCACGGTCCGCCCCATCACCGGCTGGACCGAGCTGCAGCAGGTCAGCGAAATCAGCCCCACCGGCGGTGAGCAGCAGTACGCGGAGTTCGCGCCTCTGTCACAGAAGTACGGCATCAAGATCCCGACGACCCGCTCGGCAATGAGCTGGGAGCTGACCTTTGGCTGGGATCCCACCTTGCCAGGCTACAAGGCCGCTGTCCAGGCATCGCGTGCCAACCGGCTGGTGGCGATTCGCATGGCGCTGCCCAATGGTGGCTCGATCAGCTATGCCTATGGCTACATCAGCGTGCAGGAAACCCCCGTGGTGGCCTCCAACGCTGTGACCACCGGCAAGCTGACCCTGTCCATGCTGCGCCCCATCAAGACCTACAAGTAAAGGTCGCCACGCCCGCCTTGGTTGACCCAAGGCGGGTTTTCCATGCCCGGCAGGTAGCACCTGCACGGGCTTTTTTGTTTCAGAAGAAGGATATCCACCATGGCGAAGTCTCTCGCATCGTTTGCACCCACTCCCACTTTCAAAGGCACTGCCGACGTGCCCGTCGCCGGCAAGGGCCCGCAGCCTCTGGGCCTGACCTTTCGCTTCCATGACACCGAAGCGATGAAGGCGCTGTCCGCTGAGTTCACCGCCTTGCAGGACAAGTACAAAGCGACGGCCGAGGCCCCTCTCAGCGATGAGCAAGAGAAGGACATGCGCACCGACCAGGCCAAGCTGGTGATGAAAATTGTGTCTGCCTGGGAATTCACCGATGAGTTCAGCGTCGAGAACATCACGCAGTTCTTTGTGACCCATGCGTTCGCCTTCGGTGCGATCGTGACTGGCTTCTTCCAGGCTCACTCGGGCGCCAAGACAAAAAACTGATGGAGCTGGGCCGGGCGCTGTTTGGCGAACGGTCCAGTCCCCTACAACTGGTGGCCATGGGCTTTCCTGCCGAGATGATCAAGGAACGCGAGCCCCTGGTGTGCTACCCCGACCACGAGCTGGCCTACCGCTGCTTCATCGACAACGCCAGCCAGTGGCGAGCAGGCATGGGCGGTATCTATGCCCTGGACTACAACGTGATCTACCGCTGGCTGGATGCCGAGGGCATCAACAAGCGCAAACGCAACCAGGTGCTGCGCGAAGTGGGCCTGCTGGAGCGCGGCGCGCTCGAAGCACTGCAGGCGCGCCGGGAAGCACAGGATCGTTCCCGCCAGAAATAGCCCACTTCGGTGGGCTTTCCTTTTTCTATGCTCGCCTCGGCGGGCCATTTCTATTGGTGCTGCTATGGCTGATCTAGAAAAAAATATCAAGATTGGTGTTGACCTCTCGGACCTCCAGCTGGGTGTCCATGAGGCCATCAACAGCATTCAGACCTTCTGGAGTTCGGTTCAGGCCGGCTCCAGCAATTCCGTCCAATCGTTCGAGATGATGACCTCGGCGTTTCAGAGCCAGTCATCGGTGATCCAGGTGGGGATCCGGGATACCCAGCGCTTCTCCGAAACCTTTGTTCAGGTGCAGCAAACGAGCCAGGTTGCCCTCACCTCGTACACCCGGGATCTGGCGACGGTGCAGAAAGAGCAAGAAAACGCGAACGGCGCTGCCAAGCGTTGGGCGGAGTCCACTAAGGTGGTGTTCGGGCTCCTGGCACAAGGGGCGCCCGCGTTCTTTGGCAAATTCATTACCGAAACCATCAACGCCGAGAAGCAGCAGGCCCAGCTCTCTGCCATGTTGAAGTCCACCGGCGAGGCTGCGGGTTGGTCGCAGGAGCGGCTCAACGGCATGGCCGCATCGCTGTCGAAATCGAGCGTGTTCTCGACGGGGGACATCACCCAGGCGCAAACGCAGCTGCTGACTTACTCCAATGTCGTGGGGCAACAGTTCCCGCAGGCCATGCAGGCCGTGGTGGATATGTCGTCGCGCATGGGGACATCGGTGACCAGCTCTGCGGAGACCATCGGGCAGGCGTTGAATTCCCCTTCTGAAGGGCTCAAAGCGCTGGCGGACAAGGGTGTGCAATTCACCGACCAGCAAAAGGAGATGGTTGCGCAGTTGGAGGCAACCGGCCAGGTCGGTGCGGCGCAGGCCGTTGTCCTGGATGCGCTGCAAACCTCGTATGGTGGTGCGGCAGTTGCTGCAAGGGATACGCTGGGTGGTGCCTTGGAGGCGTTGCAGAACAGCTTTGCGACTGCAATGACAGGTGACAGTGGCAGCCTGCAAGGGATGCGCGAGGGCATTGAGTCGTTGAACGATACGCTGTCTTCCGAAGCGACACGCGAAGGCTTTCAGACAGTGATTGGCGCCATTGCTGGGGTCATTGAAATTGCCATCAAAGGCATCAGTGCGCTTGGGCAGTTGGCGAATGCCGCCTCGCTGAGTCGCAAGGAGAGTGCGCACAAGGCCGCCAGTGCTAACTTTGACTGGAACAAGAAGAAGTATGAGGAGGCCAAGGACTTGGCAGAAGCCGATCCTGGCAACAAGCGCTACGTCGATGAAACTAAGAAATACTACGATGCGATGCGTGCTGACCATGCGAATATGCAGCGCATCACTGCATCGATGCAGCCTCCGACCATCGAGCTACCGACGGTCAAAGTGGAAACTCCCAAAATCGCGCCGAGGCGGGCACCTTCTGCAGGAAGCAATTCTGCGGGCAATGCCCCACGTGAATCTGTTGGGGGTGATCAGGAGCATGCGATTTCTGGCATCAAGTCCAGGATTGCGGCCGAAGAGGATCTGATTGATCGTCTCAAGGAACGGGGTGCAGCGGCCGCCAGCATGAGCGAGTCAGACCAGCTGGTCATGAAGCTGCAGAAGGAAATTGCTCGCACAACGGATACGAGTACCAAAGCCAATTTGCAAGGCCAGCTTGTTGAAGCCCAGCGCTACCAGGTGATCCAGCAAGTCCGGGGTGAACTGGAAAAGCAGATTCAGACCCAGGACGAAGCGAGCAAGAGCTATCTCAAATATATCGACGATCTGAAAAAGGCAGCAAGTGCGATTGGCGATATGGCAGACAAGCAGGAGGCTGCCAACGCCAACTTTGGAAAGTCCAAGATTGCCATTGCCGAAATGGCGATGGAGAAAGCCCGGTCCGAAGCCAACAATGCCAGTGGAGTGCCCTGGAGACCTGAGGTCAGCGAAGGTTTGGCCAAGGTTGCCGAGCAGCATGAACGCTATGTGAAATCGCTGAAAGAAGGTGCATACATTGAGGCCAGTAGCAAGTATGCAGAGCAGCTGAAAGCCGCCAAAGAGGAATATGAGCTGCAGCAGTACAGCATGTCGCTGCTGGGCGTGGAAGAAAGCCAGCGCCAGAAGTTGCTGGCTGTGCGCAAGGCAGAGCTGCAGCTGGCGCGAGAGATTGAACAGATCAAAAAGGGTTCTTACGATTCCAACAGCGAAAAGAACGCGACCAAAGAAGCTGATTTGATCGCCCAGGCGCGACTTACTGCAGAGACGAAGCTACAGACCGAGCTGGCGCGCATTCAGGACCAATACGTTACGCAGCAAGCGAGCAAGTATGGAGATGCCGTCCGCCAGGGATTTGCCGACTTTCTCCATAACGGTGCTCAGGGACTGAAGAACTTGGGCAAGTCTTTGAAGACGACCGTACTGACTTCGATATCGGATGCTTTGTACAAGGCATTCGCGCAGAAGTTTGTGATGAACATTGGCGCGAATATCACGGGGATGATTACCAGCGGAGTGGGGTGGCTTTCTGGCATATTTGGCGGAGGTGGTGGCTCCGGCGCTACTGGTAGTGGCCTGATGAACTTGTTCAGCGCAGGTTCTACAGGCTACAACCTCTATTCCGGCCAAGGATTGGCTGGCATGGCTTCGCGTTATGTGGGAAATGTTTTTGGTTGGGGTGCGTCCACTACAAGCGGAGGAGTCATTTCGGGTATCGCTCCCGCAGAAGTCGGGGTTGGAGGAGCGAGCGCGGGCCCGGGTGCAGCCAGTGGAGCTGGTTGGGCTGCTGCAGCGGTTATAGCTGCAGCCTACCTGGGCGGCATGTTCAAAGAAGAAAAGCAGGTCGGCAGTGGTCTGATGGGTGAGCTCGGCGGAGACATGTACGGCTACCAACTGATGCGCGAAAGCGGCAGCCTATTTGGTGGTCCGAAGTACCGGTATCTGGCCGCAGAGAAGGAGATCGAGAAGGCCAACGCGCAGATCGAAACACTCCAAAGCCAGATCGCGGCGAACCCGGAGGCCAAGGAGAATGGCTACCGTGAGCGCCAGCTCCAGCAGCTGTATTCGCGTGTCGAAATGCTCAAGGAGAACTATGGCACGGCAATTGAAGGCTCCAAAGGCCCCATCAAGGTGTTGCAGGATGCCTTCAAGGATATGCGTGAGGACACGGCCAAAAAAGCCGATACCCTGGGTCTGAATGGAGACGCCATCCGTGCCATGAAGGTGGCACTGGGGCTCGATGAGATCCATCCGGACACGGGCGGCAAGGGCTTGCAGTTGACGGGCCTGTCGCAAGAGGAAGCATCGGCCAAGATCCAGCAGGCGCTCGCGCAAGCTAATGAGGAGCTGGCACGCAGTGTGCTCGGCAGCTGGCAGGAGCAGACCAGTGAAGTGACCCGCATGGTATGGGACAACGTGCAAGTTGCCGGCGATGGTGACACCGAGCAATGGGCTCGTGTCGGCCGCCAGGTGACGGAGACGGTCACTGAGCAGATCTTCGTGATGGGCGAGTATGTGCGCACAGGTGAGAAGGCCGTGGATGCCTTGACCCGCATGTCCTCCAGCTTGGTGGGTGTCAATCAGATCTTTGAGCTGTTTGGCTCCACATTGCTCGAAGGCTCGCTTTCGGCAGGTGACTGGGCCAGCAAGCTGGTGGATGCAGTCGGCAGCATGGACGCGCTGACACAGGCCGCAAGCACTTATTACGATCTGTATTACAGCGATGACGAGAAGCGTAGCCGTGCGACCAAGGTGGCCAACGACGGTATGGAAGAGCGCGGGCTGGACCTGCGTGTTGGCGATGTGGATGCCAAGAAGAAGTACCGCGCGCTGGTTGACAAAGCCATCGCTGACAGGGACGAGGAGCTGCTCGCCTGGCTGCTGCAGTTTGCGGATGATTTTGCCAATGGCGTTGATGCGGTCACTGCGAGCTTGGAGGATGGCACTAACGCGCTTGTTGCGAAGCTGCAGGAGATTCAGCAGATCCGTGAGGAGACGCTGTCGACGTTGGGGCTGTCCATGGATGGCTTGGTTGATGGATTCATCAACGAGATCAACGAGGGCCGCGGGGCGCAAGCTGGCGAGTGGTTGGCGGACACGATTGCTGTTGGCTTTGAGCAAGCCATTTATGGGCAGGCGATCAACACCATCATGTCTTCCATCATTGATGGCGTCATTACACCAGTGGTGACTGCGGCGATGACTGGCTCCGCTGTGTCGGGTTTGGTGAGTGGTGCAGCGATTGATTCGATGATGGCCAACGCCAGGGCAGCAGCAGCAGCGCTGAAAGCGCTTTTGAGTGATGAAGCGTTTAAGTCCATGATGGATGACACGATCGCACTCATTCGTGACATCGGCAATGACGTAGGAGGCGTCATTCCAAAGATGTCCACGTACCGCCCTGCGGTCCAGCAGGTCACCAAGGCCTATGAGTCGTCTACTTCCGCAGCAGAAGCTGCGGCGAAGGCTGCTGAAAAACTGATGGATGAGTGGTCCAAGTTGATTGACACCATGAGCAATGAGATGAAGCGCCTGCGTGGAGAGTTGCTGGGTGCGACGGAAGACAAGGGTGCTGCGTACTACGAATCCATGTTCGCGATCAAGACTGCTCAAGCCAGATCGGGAGACCAGGACGCGGCCGCAGAGCTGCCTTCGATCATCCAGGCGCTGGAAGAGCTTGCAAAAGCCAGTGCAACATCCCAGGCCGATGTCTTGCTCAAGCAGTCAGCCTGGCTGGCATCGCTGGCTGACACGAGGAACTTCCTCGCCAACAAGTACGGAGTCGATATCGACGATGTAAAAACCGCAGAGGCGGGTGCAGCCACTGCAGGGCGCGTGGTTCAGGCAAGTGGCAACACCGCCTTGCTGAGTGCGCTGCAGGGGTCGAGCGACAACCCGGTGCTGGTGGCGGAAGTGCGGGCCTTGCGCTTGTCGCTGGACAACCACGACGCCAACCGCAAGGCCGAGGCAACGGTTGTCGTGCCGGCTGTGCAGCAACTCAACAAGACACTGCGCATGTGGGATGCCGATGGAATGCCTGCAACACGAAAAAAGGAGGAAAACGCATGACAGGATTGAGAACCGTCAGCCCGCTGGAGATTAGCGATGGCGTGATCGTTGCGCAGCCGCCGGTGGAAGACACGGCTGCGGCCTGGGCGGCTGGCGCCTGGCCCACAGGCGCCAGGGTGCGTTACCTGCATCTGGTCTACCAAGCAGGGGCGGATATCAATGACAGCATTCCGCCGCCAGACAACCCAACGCTCTGGATCAAAGTCGGGCCTACCAACACGTGGGCCCTTTTTAATGGGCGCACATCGCAGAGCTCCAAGTTCAATGCGACGGCATCCTACCGGTTCCGATTTGGGCGTGCGGTGGATGCGGTGTGTGCCATAGGTATGGCCGATGTGCAGTCCGTGCGGGTGCGGGTGCTGGACCCGACCTACGGCTCCGTCTATGACAAGGCACTCACGGTTGGCCTTGCGCCAGAGACCGCCGATTGGTGGGATTGGCACTTTGGCGAGTGGACGCCTACGGGTGTGCTGGGGCTCTTTACCGGGCTGCCGGCGTTCCCGCAAGCGGATGTGCTGGTGGACTTCGTCGGTACGACCGGCATGGAGGTCGGGAACCTGATTCTGGGCAATGCCAAGGAGTGGGGCCTGGGGGTCGAGATCGGTGCGTCGGTGGGAATCCAGGACTTTTCCCGCAAAGAGCTCGATGAGTTCGGCAACCGCGTGCTGGTTGAGCGCACCTACATCGGATGGGCAGATATGTCCGTGCCCATCCGGCGCACGGAAATCATGGCCATCAAAAACTATATGACCAAAAACCGGGCCAAGCCCATCCTGTTTCTCGGCTCTCAAGACATTGAGGCCTTGAACGTGTTCGGGATCGCCAAGGATTGGTCCGTCGCGATCGAGTACCACGACTACTCGATGTTTGCAATTCAACTTGAGGAGGTGTGATGCCTTTAGTCGTTCCAACCCCCATTCCCGCTTATCCCCCGGCGCCGCAGCCCACGGATGACCGTGTCAGCTTCAGCACCAAGGCCTTTGCGCTGGCGGCTTCTTATGAGCCGCAGCGGGTGGCGTTTAATACCACACTTGGGCAGGTCAATACCAATGCCGAATGGGCACAGACCAAAGCACAAGAGGCGCAGGCAGCTGCAGCTGCTGCGGAGCAATCCGCTAGCGATGCCAATGCCAGCCGCATTGCTGTTGACCACGCAGTCAATGATGTGAGCGAAGCACTCGAAGCCATCAAGGTAGGGCCAGTTGCGTCCGTCAATGGGCGAACAGGCGTTGTGGCTGGCTTGGCAGAGGCGGCCACAACACTGGCTGGATACGGAATTACCGACAGTGTGGTCAACCAAGTCAATGGCAAGCAGGGCAGCGTCACACTCCGCGATCTAGATATGTGGATAACGGAGCATTCTGCTGCGGATAAAAATGGGCATGTGCTTAATGCCAGTACCAGCTACTCACTCTACACGGTAGTTGCTTACTCGCGGCCACTACCGGATCGCCCTGCAATTGGAACCAGAATCAGGTTGCATAACCTGCACGGAACCTGGGGTAACGGCATTTTTACACTGACGCGGCCGCGTGCCAATGTCACCATTAACAATATTGCGGAAAATGTCATTTTTGACAACAGCCGAATCCCTTTTGTTACCCTGGAATACATCTGGGAAGACGCTTGGACTTTGGGTTAAGGATAAAGAATTATGGCTAGTCTCAACTCATTATTGTCGGGTGGCGTCAAAAGTGTGCAGAGAGGTGTAATGACTTCTCTCAGTGATGCCAGGATTACTATTGGAGCGGTCGCTGCAGTCAATCCTGCAAAGTCTGTGCTGATCATTACTGGCTGGAGTCAAGGAGGGAATAGCGTTGCCGCGCCTGCTGCTTCACTGCCTCGCGTGGAATTGATCAGTGCTACCCAAATTCAAATTACTCGAGAAACTGGAGGGACGGGGATGACGCCAGTTGCTGTGGCATGGCAATTGGTTGAATACTATTAAAGAATTGATAATAGCAATGTAATTTGTTCAAGCGGATTAGCTTAGCATATTAGATTTGGGTCGTTTTTCTAGGTGCAATTCAGTGTGCGCAGCATTTGCATTTTTGTATCATGCCAATGGTGAGGTCTAGATATCTGCATTGGCATGTTCTGTAAGGCAAATTTACGTTGAATCGGCTGCAAATGCATTGTGATATCTCAGTGAGTATTATTGGTATATCCATGATCAGTCTAAATGCATTGGTTGTCGACGTAGTCGAAGAAATTCGAATTATGTTTATACGCCTTGAGATGCAGAGCTGTGCATCTAGGTGATCACTGCACTGATTGTAATCATGCTGGCCAACCGAGCTACTGTGCTCTCACTGCATTTAGTAACATCACATCCCTGTAGGATACCCATGAAAGTCAAAGAACTCCTCTGCAAAATCCTTCGCAAATTTTGCGTTCGTTGCTGTCCCTTGTCGGTAGAACTGAACGGGGACAGTATTTTGTTTGGCTGGGGCTGCGACAGCACGCCAGCAATGCAGATGCGCGCACAGCGCCCTCGATGGACGCTGACGGACCGCAATGCCTGTGGTCTGCGGATGGCGGACTTCATGCAGGGTTACCAGGCGCCATTTCCTGGTGCGCCACCCGATATGTATCCCGCAGGTCCGCAGCCCGCATTCAAAGATGCCCTGCACCAGGCACAGGTGATAGTGCTTGGTCTGGGCCTGAACGACTCCTACGGCTATCTGTCGCCGGAGGCCTACCGGCAGCAACTGTTGGATGCGCTGGCGGTCATTCGCAGTGCGGGCGCCGTTCCGGTGTTCACCGGCCTTGTGCCCATCCCCAGTGGCTACTACGACCCTGGGCAAGATGCCAATCTACTGGCCTTTCAGCAAGTGATGCGCGATGTCGCGGAAGCGCAGGGTGTTATCTATGCTGATTGGGACGAGGAGCCCCAAGGCGAAGGGGACTTGCAGGACGACCATATCCATCGCAGCCAGAACGCGACGGACCGATTGACGGCCCGCTTGATTGCAGCTATTGACCGCGCGGCAAAGCGCGTTTGACCTGGCTGCACAATCCATGACCCGCTTCGGCGGGTCTTTTTATTTCTAGGAGGCCTGATGCAGAGCACAGACATCAGCATGCCGATGGCCAAGGCGACCAGTGCGGTCACGTTGGCCACCGCAGCACAAACGGACATGGCGGACAAGCTGGTTCAGGCCGCCACTGTCAACACCAGTGCCCAGACCTGGCACTGGGTCAATGCCATACCCTGGGGCGCGATCGCCTCGATCGTGGCGGCACTCTACACCTCGCTGTTGATCTGCGAGTGGTTCTGGAAAAAGCTCTGGCGCCCGGCTTTCGAGCGCTGGGGGTGGCTGGCGCCGCGCAAGCCCTTGGTGACCATGACCCTCGACGATTACCAGCATCTGAGTGACACACCAAGGATGGAGCCATGAGCCGGGTGCCCCATGCGCTGCGCACCGGCTTGATGGCCTTGGCTGTGCTGCTGGCAGGTGGGGGCGGCTATATGGTGGCTGAGCGCGACCAAGTGGCCGCCCAGACCATGGCTGCGCAAAGCCCCTATATCCAGGCCGTGGCGGCCGACGCTGGCACTTCCGATGCCGCCAAGATCGCTCTGGTCATGGGCAGCTTTTATGAAAGCAGTTACCGCCATATCGGCAAGCCGTATGTGGACCGGCTGGGCAAGGGGGCGCCGCTGACGGTTTGCAATGGCATCACCGGCTCCGCAGTGGTAGCCGGGCGCTATTACTCACCGGCAGACTGCTACGGGCTTGAAAAAGCCCGCTACCTGGCATCAGAAGCCGCTGCAAAGCGGCTTTTTCGTTTTTGGGACCGCTACACGGTGTTGCAGCAAGCGGTGTTTATCGACTTCATCCACAACAAGGGCGAGGCCGCGTTGGCGGGATCGACCTTGCTGCGCAAGGCCAATGCCGGTGATGTGGTCGGTGCCTGCCGAGAAAACCTGCGCTGGAACCGAGGCACGGTCCATGGAGTGTCTGTAGTGCTGCCCGGCCTGCAAAGCCGCGGCAATGCCAACGGCGAGATTTGCGAGGAGGGCTTATGACCCTGCAGATCAAGCTGGTGCTGGCGGCCATCATGGCCACGCTGGCCTTTTCGACGGGCTGGGTCGTCAAAGGCTGGCAGACGAGCACCCGCATTGCCGAGCTGCGTGCAGACCATATGCGAGCGCTGGCGGCGCGGGCCGAGGCTGCACGCAAAGACGAGGCCCATACCGCCCAACTGGAGAGCAAACATGCCCAAGACACGATTTACAACGCTGACCAGCTGGCAGCCTTCAAGACTGGCATTGATGTGGATGTGCGCGCTGAGCTTGCCCGCGCTGAGCGCCTGCACCGCGACACCGACAGCAGAGCTGCCACTTATCGTGCGCAAGCCCAGGCCGACGCCGCTGCCCGCAGCGATCTTGCAGATAAAGCCGCAGCCCTCGACCGACAGCTTGCACAAGGCCTCGGCGTGGTCGCAGAACTCGGAGGCCATCTTAGGCAACGTGACGCAGAAGTAGCTGCACTGTGCAGTCAGGTCAATACGGAGCGCCGGCTGGGAGGCGACGATACCGACAAAGCCTGCGCTGCCCCTTGATCCCCCATGCAAAGAGCCTCTCCGGCGCCATCGGCTGCCGGGGAGGCTCTTTTTTTTGCGTTGCGGGGGTGCAAAGATCGATGACCACACTGATTCGGAGGGGGAAGAGCGGGTCCCGTTGGTGCCGTGTCAAGGCTGCGGCTGCCCGCACCCCAACACCAACATAACAAGGGGCTTGCCCACTGGTTAGAATGTCGGCTGCTATAGTTTTTAAACAAACGCAATCGGATTCAACCGCGAACGCCTAGCCATGAAGCACGCCACTCAAGACAAAGAAAAAGCCGCTAAGTTGTTTAAACTTAACGGCTTTGAGTGTGGTGCCCGGGGCCGGAATCGAACCGGCACGCCTTGCGGCGGGGGATTTTGAGTCCCCTAACGCTTCCAGTATCCATGCGGCTTGGCGGTCATATTCGTTCCACAAAAACTAGAATTTTCTAGCTGTATGCCAATGGTTTATGTGGAACGCTTATCTGACCGTTTTTAGGCGCTC